>Ga0228536_1000144_pt1 | contig 186362 bp, 164 predicted proteins | sample SJ1Smetagenome_FD_168611 | JGI IMG/M metagenome (GOLD analysis project Ga0228536, IMG submission 168611) | Enriched culture of PCE-dechlorinating microbial communities from Ithaca, New York, USA - SJ1.S | ecosystem: Engineered > Modeled > Simulated communities (microbial... > Unclassified... | reverse complement strand
TCAGGGGGTCAGGGGGTCAGGGGGTCAGGGGGTCAGGGGGTCAGGGGGTCAGGGGGTCAGGAAGTCGGGCTGTCACTCCCGGTGAACGGTCAGCCCGAGGACGACGAAGAGCAGCAGGATGAAGCACACCCCCGTGATCAGGAGCGTCCGTCCGCTCAGCCACGAGGCCGAATCCGAAAAGATGGTGATGTCCCACAGCCTCCCCCAGTACACGAGAAAGCCGTACTGGACGAGCAGGGCCAGCTTCAGGCGGCCGAAGATCAGGCCGCCCGTGCTGATCAGCACAACGGCAAGGATGCTGGAAAAGGGAACGGCGACGTCCATCGACCAGATCGATTCCATGTTCAACCTCCGAATATGCGAAAGGAGGCCGGCCCAGGAGGACGACCCGCGGGCCGGCGGGAGAATGCAGGATGGAGATTGCCAGAAGCGGAGGGGGGGGATTGTGACGGACGTCACACAAAATCGACTTTATGAAAATTCGGCGTGATGAGGATCCGCCGTTTCTCCAGCACGGAGATCTCCCCGGCCAGCTCCAGCCGCTTGAGGATGCGGCTGACCGTCTCCCGGGAAAGGGACGCATAGTCGGCCAGTTCACTGTGGGTCATCCGGAGCCGGATCGCCGTGCCCCGCGCGTCCCTCGATCCGAAGCGGGACGCCATGTGGCCAAGGACCGCCCGGACCCGGTCTTCCGCCCGCTGCAGGTTCAGGACCTTGAGCATGAACCAGGAATCCCGCAGGCGCTCGCAGAGAAGGGAGATGATCTGCCGGACGGCGATCGGATTCTTGAGGAACCGGGTCTCAAAATCCGCCCGGCCGAGGAACCCGACCCGCGTATCCTCCAGGGCGATCACCCTCGCCGGAGACGTCTTTCCGTCCAGGAGAGCCATTTCGCCGAAGAAATCGCCGCGCTTGTGGACGGCCAGGATCTGTTCCCGCCCCTCCTCGTCGATTTGCGCGACCTTGACCCGTCCTTCGTAGATCACGTAGAGGCAGCGCGGGGTGTCCTCCTCGAAGAGGATCACATCGTTCCGGCGGTAGTTCCTCTCTCCCATGACCATCCGCAGTTCGGCCACGTCCCCTCCGGGCAGGCCCCGGAAAATGGGAATTTCCTGGAGGAAAACGTTGGGGCGAATGCTCATGGCCGGCTGTTTCATCGTTGCCATTGCTGGAAAACCTCACGAACGCCTTTTGGTTGATTTCCGGGAGTTCCAATTGTGCCGCCGGTGATCCTGCTCCAGGCTCTCGATCTGCCCGGCCGTCAGGATCCCCTTCCGGACGAAGAAATCGCCGAACCGGGGCTGCAGCAGTTTCTGCCATGCCGTCAGGCGGCGCAGCTGTCCTGCGTCCATGTACCCGAGGCGGACGGCACACTCACCGAAACGCTCGCCGGACCGGCGGCGCTTCAGGATGACGAGAATATCTCCGCGGTCCAGCCAGCCCCACCCGCAGGCGATCACACCGACCGGAGGCCTCTGCCTCTGCTGCCATACCACGGCGTCGATCAGGATCCGGTGGGTAATCATGCCGGCGTAGTAGAGATAACGGCCGAAGAGGAGCCTCCCCCCGGGAATCGGCCCCGCGTGGACGTAATCCTGCACCGGGTCGCGCTTCCTTGGCGCTCTCTTCCCGAAAGGGGGGTCCTCCCCCGGCGCGGGGGACGCCGTACGGCGCGGATTTCCTTCGATCAGGCGGAACCGGGAGGGATTCTCCAGGTAGAGGCGGAGCCGTTCAAAAGCGGACTGGACCTCCTTGAACTGCTCCTCGAGAATGCGGGATTCGACGGCCAGCGAGAGGGCGCGATCCGGGTGGGTCTCCCGCGCCCGTTTCCGATAGGCCGCTTTCAAACCGGACATCTGCAGGGAATGGTTCAGAAACTGGACAGAGACGTCGGTCTGTTTTCCGAAAAGGACCTGACAGGCTTCGAACAGGTCGGTGGCGTGGATTTCGTTCTTTTGCAAGCCGGTTCCTCTTTTGCCTCTGCGCAGATGTGAAAACGGGTCGGCTTCCCGTGGCAGCATTCGCGGAAGGCCTGTTTCCCATGCCATTAAAAGAAAGCCCGTTTCCTTGTCAACGCAAAAAGCAATCCCGCAGCCGGGATCCCGGGAACCGGCCGGTTCAGGACCGACTGGGGAAGGAAGCCGCCGTTTGCGGCAGGGAGGGGGTTTGAGGGAGGGTGAGCCGCGAATCCGTCGCGGCCCGGAACGGGGAAACCTACTTGATGCAGACCCTCCGGACTTGCCGGAAGTCGGTGATGCCCCGCAGGGCTTTCTGGATGCCGTCCTGGAGGAGCGTGGACATCCCCTCGGACATGGCCTTGTCCCTCAGCGTCTCGACGGTCTCGCTCTTCTGGATGAGCCGTTTGATTGGGTCGCTCGCGATGAGAAGCTCGTGGATGCCCACGCGCCCCTTGTACCCGGACCGGTCGCAGAGGTCGCAGCCCCGGGGCCGGTATAGCGTCAGATCGCTCGTGAAGGGAACGGCCAGCTCCTCAAACCGTTCCCTGCCGTAACTCTCCGCCATTTCGTCGAATTCTTTGCGATCGGGATGATAGGGCTCGCGGCAGTTTTTGCACAGTGTCCGGACCAGCCTCTGGGCGAGGACGCCAAGAAGGGCATCGGCGAAGTTCAGGGGGTCGATGCCCATGTCAAGCAGCCGGATGATGGTCTCGGGGGCGCTGTTCGTGTGAAGGGTGCTGAAGACCAGATGGCCCGTCAGGGAGGCCTCCACCCCGGTCTTGGCCGTTTCGAAATCGCGCATCTCCCCCACCATGATCACATCCGGATCGGCCCGGAGAAAGGCCCGCATGGCCGTGGCGAAGTCGAAGCCGATCTTGGGCTGCACCTGAACCTGCCGGAGTCCGTACTGGGTGATTTCCACGGGGTCCTCGGCCGTCCAGATCTTCTTCTCCGGCGTGTTGATATGCCGCAGGGCCGCATGGAGGGTCGTCGTCTTTCCCGAGCCCGTAGGCCCGACCACCAGGATCATGCCGTAGGGCTTCTCGCAGATCTTCAGGAGTTCCGAATAGTTCCTCTCCAACATGCCCATGGCCTCCAGGGGCAGCGTTTCTCCCTTGGCAAGAAGCCGCATCACGACATCTTCGACCCCTCCCTGGGTGGGCAGCGTCGCCACGCGAAGCTCGATCTCGTCTCCAGGGGAGCGGCGGAACTTGATCTTGCCGTCCTGGGGAATCCGCTTCACCGTGATGTCCAGGTTGGACATGATCTTGATGCGCGACACGAGAGCGGCCCGATAGTTGAAGGGAACCGTCTGGTACACCGAGCAGTCGCCGTCGACGCGGAAGCGAACCTCCACGTTCTTCCGGCCGATGTTGGGCTCGACGTGGATGTCCGACGCCCGCCGGCTGACGGCGTCGTTGATGATCTTATTGACGAGCAGCATGATCGCGCTGTCCGACTCCGTGACGGCTTCTTCCCCGTCCTCACTTTCCTCCTCATCCACACCGTCCAGCCGGCCGATGATGTCCGAAATCGACGTTTCATCCCCATGGACCTGATAGAAATAGTTGATGAACCGGGAGATGTCCTCCGGAAGGGCCACGTCATAGCGGATGTCTTTTGTCTTCAGGAGGTTTTCAATCATGTCCCGCTTGATGATGTTGTCCGGGTCGCTCACCAGGATGTGGACGGTTCCGTCGGTCTTCTCGATGGGCACCCAGAGCTCCCGGAGCAGGTATTCCTTGTTGAGCCTGCTCAGGAGATCCGCGGGGATGGGGAACCGGTCGCTGAACTGGACAACGCTGCAGCGGAAATATTCTTCCAGCGACGCTCCGAGATCTTCCTTCGAGATGCCGTGTTTCCGCATCAGGAAACTTTCCACGGTCTCCTTCTCTTCCCGGGCTTCTTCGCAGGCACGATCGAGCTCGTCTTCCTTCAGGAATCCTTTCCGGATGAGGGAGTCGAAGCGCGTCTTTCTCCGGCGGGCATAGCGTGCGTGGTTGGAAAGCGCGATGGCAAGGACTTCGGAAATCTCCTGGAGCAGCACGGGCTCCTCTTCGATGAACCGGCCGTCCCGCCCCGACTTGTTGATCACCTCGATGACGCCGATGACCTCGCCCTCGTGAACGATCGGCGCGGCCATGACCTGCTTCAGGCGGACATTCGACCGGGCGTCCCGGTCGACCGCCAGTTCCAGTCCCTTGCAGCGCTTTTTCATCTCGGCCGGATCGTGGACGTCGGCGATGTTGATCAGGAAGCCCGTTTCGGCCACGTACCCGGGAATCGTCCGGTTGTTGACGGCCATCCTCTGTTCCCGGAACAGGCGCCCGGCCTTGGTGGTCGTGAAGATTTCCCTTCGCTGGCGGTCGACGGCATAGATGTTCACTGCTTCCACGCGGAAAAGATCCACGATCCGCCTGCTGCAGTCGGTGAATATCTGCGCCACGCTCTGGGAGGCGTAGATTTCGTTCGTGATGTCCTGCAGCTCGTTCTGGAGGCGGAGGATCTCTTCCAGTTCGTTGATTTCATGGAAGGGAACGTCTTTGCCGACGGGATGGGATCCCTGGGACGGCAGCGGATGGAGAGACTCCGCAGCAACGGACGATGTCATGGAAGCCGGACCTTATCCATACCGACAGGCTCCACCATGGCCTGGACGACTCCCGGCGGCTCCTGGATAAACACGATCATGAACGGGGTCTCGCCTCCCGGGGGGACCGCGTTGTTCGCCTGCGGACCGGACCGGGCGGCCGAGAGAGCCAGGTGGAGATCCGGCTCTCCAAGGGTCTCCAGCTGATCGGCGGTCAACCCGCTCCCGCAGGAAACCATCCGCGCCGCCACGAGCACACCCCGGGAATCATAAAGCTCGCCGCGGATCCGGATCCCCGAGACGCCTTCATGCCCCCTGTTGAACGCCATGCCCTCGACAACCCTGATTTCCCGGCCGAGAGCCACGTTTCTGACAAACCGGTGCCGCAGATTGACAATCCCCACCTGCTCCGCCACGGGATTCCGGTCCGGCCTTCCAACCTCCAGGTATTGGCCGGCGAAGGGGACATTCACGGACAGCCAGCGGACCAGCCCCTGCCCGTCGGCGGGCCTGGCCAGGAAAAAGCCGAGGGCGGAGAGGGCCAGGGCAAGGCACAGGAGCAGGCCGATCAGAACCGGCGCGCGCCGTGACGTTCCACGGCCGGACGAAAGGACGGAACCGCTCCCCTGCTTCACCTCTTCCTTCCCGATATCCTCCGCCGTCTGCAGGGACAGACCGTTCTCGGCGGCCGCCTCTTCGATGGTTTTCCTGTCGATCCGCAGGGTCCGGTCCATTTCCGGTACGTCCCTGCGCACTTCCGGCGCCTCGGCCGACCGGCCGGCGTCCTGGAATTCCACGAAAGCGGGCGGGTCCTGCTTCGCCGGGGGCTCCGGCGGCTCCTCCGGCACGCCTTCAGCGGCCGCATCTTCCACATCCGGAGCCGGCTCCTGCACCGCCTCCACCCCGGGCATGACGGGTGCCGCCGCCGTCTCCATTTCCAGCTTCAGGACCGGCGGCTCCTCCCGCACGACTTCAGCGGCCTCCTCATCCAGATCCGGGGCCGGCTCCTGCACCGCCTCCGCCCCGGGCACGACGGGCGCCGCCGCCGTCTCCATGTCCAGCTTCGGGACCGGCGGCTCCTCCCGTCTGCCTTCCACGGCGAACTCTGCCGGATCCGATATGGGCTCCTGCAGCACCTCTTCCTGCAAAAGGGATAAGGGGCCCGCATCGTCCGTTTCCGGTTTCTGCCGGGGCACATCCTTTTTCTTAACCGGAACGGTGATGTCGAATTTCCCGAAAATCGCCGGATACGGCGTCACGGGCGTGACGGGATCGACGGGATCGACGGGATCGGACGGCTGTATGTCCTCCATCGGCAGCGACGGGCCTGCGGCTGAAAATGTGGATAAAAAAGCCTCCAGTTCCTGCTTTTCACGGACCAGATCGAATGTCTCGTTCGGGATGCTCATCTTTGCCTTTCACTCCATGGAATCCGGTGTACCGCCGGTCCCGTGCACGTCGGAACGAATCCGGCACCCGGCCCGCCGTTCAGGCTTTCATAGCCTTAAGACCCTGCACGGCCGCATCCGGAACGGTGATCCGGATGACGTCGCTGCATTTCCTGCAGACCCGGATGATGACGGATTCCCTGATCTCGTCGGGTTCGATAACGATTCTTTCCCCGCACTCCTCACAGAAGACAATCATGTCTCGGCAGCTCTCTTCGTCAGCATTTCAAGGTTCGCCCACCGGCGCGTCCGGCCCTTTTCTTTCCAGGCCCCGCTCCCGTCAAAGGACCGTCCCTGACCCCGGGTGCGAGGCTCCTTTGCCCCCCAGCCCCAGCTCCGCCCTCAGCGCCTCGAACTCGCTGCGGATCATCTTCCGGACCTCTCTCCGGATCTCTTCCAGTGCGCAGGCAAAGGCATCGTGCGGCTCCATGGCCTTCACGGCCTCGCAGAAATCCGAACCGGTCTCTTCTTCCCTCTCGGGGTGTTGCTCCGCTTCGCTTTCTTCGGCCGTCAGCGTCACAGCAGGGGAGGCCGGGAGTCCGGCCGCGGGCGCAGGCTCGACATCCTCTTCCCCCGACGCCGGAACCGCCTCGGTCAAGGGCTCCCGGCTGTCCCCGGCGACAGGGACCCGATCCTCCCCGGCGGTCGCCCCCGTGCAGGAGGAAAGGTCGATCTTCTCCACCCAGTTCCTGTACTTCCCGATATCGACCACCAGGACGGCCCGCTTTGCCTCCTCCGCCATGGCCTTCGAAAGGAGAACCCGTTCCAGGTCGTCATATACGGAGAAAAGCAGCTTCACCGACTCGGTGTGGGAATCCCCCTGTTTGACCTGGATATAGCGCTCCAGGAAGCGAAGGATCCGGAGGAAGCCGAGAACGGTGCGCTCGTGGCGGTACAGCTCCTGCAGTCCGTTCAGCTCCCTGTCCAGCCTGCCCAGGATGGCATCGCTGATTTCCCATTCCAGCGACAGAATGATGCTTTTCAGCGTCTTGACCGGCGAGAACAGGGCCGGCGTGACCGTTTCGATATCGCCGAAAATCTGCTCGAAACGTCTGTCTCCGTCCTCGACTGCGCAGGGGTCCGCCGATCCGGGAGCCGATTCGATTTCCTCGAGACAGGGATGGGCTGCATCGGATTCCGGAACCGGATCCGGCGTTTCTTCCTCAAGAAGGATGTGATAGCGTCTGCCCGGATCGGGCTCCGGGGATTCGGCATCGCCGCTCACGTGTTCGTTCATCATGTCCGGAACTGCTGCCCTATCCCCTTCCCCACCGGCCTCCAGTGGAGTCTCAGCGCTGATTCCGTCCAGAATGGCCCTGGGATCGGCGGGATCCGGTCCCGCATTACGGCCGCGTTCCACGGAATCAAGGCCGATTCCGAACAGGACATCGAGGCGGTTTTCCACTTCCCGAACGAATGAAGATTCTTTCATCACCAATCCCCGTTCTCCAGTTCCTTTTCCAGGGAGGCCATGGTCAGCGAGATGATCTTCTTCAGGGTTACAACGACGTTGTCTCCCTCCACGGCACTGGCTTCGAATGACGGCGCTTTCAATACGCCGTTGAGATCCCGGTCCAGGGTCTCGACATCCAGCACTTCGATCCCCTGCTTTGCCAGATCCCGCTTGTTGTACTGGATGACCAGCGGCATCTCGAAAATGTTCTTGTTGTAGAGGGCGAGGTTCTCCTGGAGATTCATCAGGGACGCCACGTTCTTGTTTCTTCGCTCCGCCTCTGAATCGGCGACGAACACGACGCCGTCCACCCCCTTCAGGACGAGCCGCCTCGTCGAGTTGTATTTCACCTGGCCCGGCACGGTGTACAATTGGATTTTCACGTCGTACCCGGCGATCTTGCCGATGTCGAAAGGAAAGAAATCAAAGAAGAGGGTTCGGTCGCCCTGTGTCTTGACCGTCACCATTTCGGAATTGATCTGCTCGCGGCACCGGCTGTAGATGTATTCCAGGTTCGTCGTCTTGCCGCATCTTCCGGGACCGTAATAGACAATCTTGGCCTGGATGACCCGATCCTTCAGGTTGATGAATGCCAACGTCCGCTTCCTCCCTGCCCGACGCCTTCCGCGCTTTGCCTGCCCGGCCTGGTCCGGCCGGGTGATCCTGTTCCTAATCCAGAACCCGGGACAGCTCCTGGATGACCTGGGCCATCTTCAGCCTCAGAAATCCAAGGGTTACCTCGTTGTCAAAGATGTTGACCAGCAGGAATTCTTCGTTCACCCGGCTGAAATAGATGCTCTCTTTCTGCCCCTTGTGAAAGAGGAGCGAGAATTCTTCCTCCCCGACGATCCTGGCCATGCTGCACATCGCTCCGAAATTGGCCGCAGCGAGTGCGGCCAGCGAATACATGTCCCGCGTCACCTGCCCGTTGTCGACCGTCACGATGATGTTGCCGGCCATATCGATCAGCATGGTGTTCTGGACACCCGACCCGATCAGGTTCTTCTGCAGGGTGTCCTGGATCCTGTCGAGGTGCTGACTGCCGAGGATCAGGCTCATGGCGACATCTCTCCCGGGCGGCGGTGGCCCGCGTGCATGTGTTTCTCCATCATCCTGTCAACTCCCGGTGATGCGCTGCCGTTCCGGCGGCGTCCGTGCCGCGGCCTGCCGCGGAAAGGCGCGCATCAGTGGCTGATGGTGTTCAGGTTGCTCCGATCGAGGATCAGGTTGGCGGTTTCCTTCAGCTTCTTCACCATCTCCTCGGTATCCTTCATCTGGGCCGCCATGGACTGGGAAATTCCCGTCCTGGTCGCCAGCTCCATTCGTCCCTTGAGACCCGCCTGCTCCATGACGATCTCAAAGATCCGGACCATTTTTTCTCCCATCGCCCCTTCCTTTCGCCTCTCTAGGAAACGACCGCATCTTCGAATGCGTTGATGATGCTGGGCAGAACGATATTCAGAAGCAGCCCAAGCTTGACCTGTTTCTTGTTGACGACGATCGCCCACTGGTAATCGCCGAAGGGAATGGCCAGGATGCCCATGTTCCCGGCGACGTCGATGTAATAGTACTGGCCCAGCTCCACCGGATAGGTCTTCAGGCCCTCCCGGATGGACGCAGTGATTTCATTGAGCAGCGTGGCTCCGGCCGTATTGGACCGCTCCGTCGCCACCAGCACCTGCCCGTCCTCCGTAGAGACGATGCTCGACGCAAGCAGCCCGTCTCCCAGATCCTTCTTCAAGCCTTCCAGGCAACCGTTCAGTTTCTGTATGTTCATTACGCCTCCCCTTTAGAATGTTGGATTCTCCTGCTTTACCATTCCCCGATTCCCGTCTTTCCGGGAATACAGTGCCGTCCCCTGCCCGCGGATCCTTCATCCGGACGGATCGCCCCGAGGCGGGACCGCTCCATCACCGCCCGCTTCAAACGTCCTGGCAGCCTTGGGAACGATGGCGTTCAGGACCAGCCCCAGAGAGCATTTTGCGCTGTCGAACAGCATACCCAGCTGATGCCCGTCGAAAAGAAGAACCATGAGCGTCAGCCCGTCCCTGAGGTTCATGATATAATGGCTGCCGAGCCCCTTCTGTTCCGGATCCCGTCCGAAGGCGCTCCGGAGGGATTCCGTCAACTGGATGAACAGCTGGGCCGTTCCCAGGGTTTTTCGGTCATGATGGGAAGCCAGGACCGTCCCGCCGTGAAGGTCCGCGATGCTTGCCGACAGGAGCGCATCCCCCATGTCCTCGCGAACGACCCGAAGGCACTGCTTGAACCGGTCTTCCCCCCTTCCGGGGGCTTCCATTTCCGCATCCGCGTCGGCTTCCGCTTCCTCCGCCGCCTCCGCACCCTGCCCGCCGGCCGCCTCGTCGCACCGCCGCGAAGACTCCATCAGGATCGACATGAGGCTCTTCTCGATCTTCCTGGTAAAGCCGCCTGCATCGACAATCCTCCGGATGTTGAGCCGGACGTTCTCCCAGGAGACCATCTCCATTGCGGCGTCTTCAGCCTCCAGGCCGTCGCAGGCGGCGTCGTAGAGGGCTCCCTGAACGAAGCAGAAGCGTCCCTGGCGGTCGGCGTCCCGGTAGACTTCCAGGATGCATGTCTGCTGGTCCATGGCGATGACCTGGAGAAAACTCGCCACCGGAAGGCCGCAGATCGGCCAGCGCTGCAATTCCTCTTTTGAGCCCTGTTTTTCCACGTGCGACTGGGTCTCCGAAGAACCGTCATTGTGCACGATCAACCTGAGTTCTCTCCTGGCGGCGCCTTCCACTGGCCTCATCTCCTGACCGAATCGTTACGGCGCGGTCTTGCCGCAAAGCGTTTCGTAGATATCGCTTGCCGCATGCTTGAACCGGTGAACGAGTTCCTCCGTGTCTTCCACGTCGACCGCCTGGCTCATGGATATCCCCGTTCTCACGGCAAGTTCGAGCCGTCCCTTCAGCCCGGTTTTCTCAGTAACGAGTTCATAGATGCGCACCAGCTTTTCCCCCACCGTCTCCTCCGCATCCGGTCCGGGGTATTCCGCTTCCGGAATTCACCGGCCATTCTGGTTGGTGTATCCGGATTGTACGGATATTCACGATCTTGTCTGTGATGAAAATCACATTCGTATATTATTTCTATCGTCATTCTTCCGATGCCTCCGCCAATGACGCGGCAGGGACGCGGGAATGGATGGGCCGGCGTGAGAAAAAGGCACGGCGGGCCGGAGCGAGGAATGGGCAAAAGCGCGGATCGAGGGAACCTCTTGGGAAAGACATGAACAGGCTGGGAAAACCGGATCGCGATGATCCGTCAGGGCGCCAGGAAGGCCTTCGGCATGGCCGTCACGCGGGACGTGGCATCTGCACGCGCGGTGGTCTCCGTACCGGCCGTGGCCGGTCCGTTGAGTCGTACGGACCGGGCAGCGGCCGGCCGCATCGCGCATGCTATCATGCGGCTTCGTTCAGTAGAAGCGCAGGTTGTCGATCCAGAGGGATCCCCTTTTGTCCGCACGCTCGTCGAGGTCCGAGGGACAGACGCCAATCCGGATCGCCTCCACCCGCCCCAGGTCGAGGACCTGCCGGCCATGCCGGTAACCGGTGGCCTCGATGCCCTTGACCACGATGATGCTCAGCTGATCGAAGGGGACCCGGACGGTCCGCCATTGCTCGCCCACGGGGTAGCGGGCAGACCACCGGTCCCGCATCCTCGGATTTTCGCGGTCCGAGATGTCGATGTTCGCGTAGGCGCGGGAAGGCTGGGAGGACCGGACCATGAACTCGATCCCTTTGAAGAGAGACAGGTCTCGCTTCCGGACGTTCGAAAGGGAGGGACATCCGGGCCCCTCGTACGGGTGCGTGAAATTGTAGTCCAGGCGGAGCGATTTCTTCGACCCGCCGGCCCCGCCGGTCATGTCGAGAACCGTTTTGCCCACCCCTTTGCGCCACATTCCCATGTGCCACGAATAGTCCACGGATCCCGGCGCATACGATTCGAAGTCCTCCTCCAGGGCCTTCGCCTCGCGGCTTGCCTCGGCCCGGAAGAGCGGGACCAGCCCCTGGACGGCAACAACCGCCTGGCCCGTGGCCACATTGATGGCCCTCAGATGGACCTCCCAGGCGTCGCGCATCTCCGTCATCGTCCCCGTTACGATCAGGTCGGCCACCAGGAGCCTCGAGCGGGCATGGGCCGGGATCTCCGTGAGCCCGGAGGAGGCCAGTTTCATCTCTTCCATGACGGCCTGGATCTTCTGCCTCTCCACGACGACGAAGGACCCCGCTTCGACAAAGGCCGTACCCAGCTTTTCCGCCAGGATCGAGCCTGCCTCCCGGATGTTTCCCCTCAGGACCTCGATTTCGGCGACGGCGACTTTCTTCTTCGGAACGTCGATGACAAGGCCTGCCCCCGTTTTCAGGGCGGCTGCTTTTTCAAGGACAACCACAACGGTGTTTCCCGCAACCCTCCGGATCGTGCCCTTCTCTTCACCGATCACAATGGGCATGCCCTCCAGGAGAAGGGTCTTCCGGGCGATATCCTGGACGATGCGCTCGACGGGATCCGCGGAGGGTTTCCATTCCGGGGCCCGGCAGGCGAGGGTCACTTCCTTTCCGTCCACCGACTGCACGGTTGCCGGAAGGGTCTGCACGGCCCCGAGGGCCTGTCCCTGAGGGGACGCGCCACACTCGGACACAGGCACGGTGAGGAGGAGAGCAGCGGCAAGGAGATGGAGTGCAGCCATCGGCAGGGTTCGGGTTCGCTTCATGATGCCTCCTGTGTGTTCGGAAGAGAAATGGGCGGGCACACGGCCCCGCCTGCGCGGGAAGTGTAAGAGAGCCGCCGGCGGGTGTCAATCGCAGATTGTGGCCCCGGTTGCGGCTTCGGCGACGGCCGCGGTTGCAAACCTGATCCGGAGGCGCATGTGTCGTGACGTCCGCACGGACGGCCGCACGGGGCCTGGAAATCGCATCCGTGGGTGTCATCAGGGATTGAAGCCCGGCCCGGATTCAGGTATGGAAGCCATACCGGCCGGGAAGGCAAGCCGGCCGCACGGACAAACCTCTTCCCGGGCCTTTGTCGGGCCCGTCACGGCCTGTTCGAAAGGAGATGGAAATGGATCGGCACCTGTTCACCCCCGGACGCATCGGAAACATGGAAATCAGGAACCGCATCGTCATGCTCCCCATGACGATGGGGTACTCGGAGCCCGACGGATCCGTCGGGGACCGTTTCATCGCCTACTTCGCCGAGCGGGCGAAGGGCGGCACCGGCATGATCATTATCCCCTTCACCCCCATGTACGCCGGATCGCACATGGCGCCGGGCGTCTTCGACGACCGCTACCTGCCGGGAATCCGGCGGCTCACAGAGGCCATCCGGGCCCACGGGGCGAAGGCCGCCTGCCAGCTCATCACCTCCTACCATATGGTCTTCCGGGACGGCGTGCCCGAGTTGATCGGCCCCTCGGCGGTCCCGAACCAGATGATGCGGGGAACCCCGCGGGCCCTCACGATCGAGGAGATCCACCGGCTGGTCGACGACTACGGAAAGGCGGCCGGACGGGCACGCGCGGGCGGATTCGACGCCGTGGAGTTCATCGTCGGTGCGGGCTACCTGCTGAACCGCTTCCTGTCGCCCATCACGAACCAGCGCGAGGACAAGTACGGGGGAAGCCTGGAGAACCGGATGCGCATCGTCCTGGAGATCGTCGCCCGCATCCGCCGGGAGGTCGGCCATGACTTCCCGCTGGGGGTCCGCCTGAACCTGGAGGAGCAGATGCCGGGAGGGCACACCATCGAGGAGTCGAAAATCGTGGCCCGGGCCCTGGAGCAGGCGGGCATTGATTTTCTCAACACCTACACGGGCTGGCACGAATCGCGTGTCCCCACTGTGGCGTCCTTCGTGCCGAAGGGAGCCTTCGCCCCCCTGGCCGGGCAGATCCGGGGCGTCGTCGGCATTCCCGTCATCGCCTCCAACCGGATCAACGACCCGGAAACGGCCGAGCGGATCCTGGCGGACGGCCTCGCCGACTTCGTCGGAATGGGGCGGGCCCTGATCGCCGACCCGCACTTTGCCAACAAGGCAAAAGAAGGGCGCGCCGGGGAGATCGTCCCCTGCCTCGCCTGCGGCACCTGCCTGTCCGACATCATGGTCGTCTACAAGGACCCGCACTGCGGAGCCTCCGCAGGGTGCACCGTCAATCCGAGTACGGGGAAGGAGCTGCTGCATGCTGCGACGCCCGCCGTTCGTGCAAAAAAGGTCTTCGTGGCCGGCGGCGGACCCGCGGGCATCGAGGCGGCCATGACGGCGGCCGGAAGGGGGCACCGGGTCACCCTCTTCGAAAAGGAGCCGGAGCTGGGCGGCTGGATGCGGATCGGCTGCCTGCCGCCCCACAAGGAGGAGATCGCGAACCTCACCCGAAGCATGGCACTCAGGGCCGCCGGGGCGGGCGTCGAATTCCGCCTGGGATGTGCCCTGGATCCCGGAACCGTGAAGAGCGAGCAGCCCGACGTCCTGGTCCTGGCTGTGGGCGCCGTCCCCATCGTCCCGAACATCCCGGGAGTGGACGCGGCCCACGTCGTTGCGGCCGAGGACGTCCTGACCGGGAAGAAGACCGTCCGGGGCCGTGTCGTCATCGTCGGCGGCGGCCTGGTGGGGTGCGAGACGGCGGAGTTCCTCGTCTCGAAGACGCAGGGTGTCGAGAGCGTCGCCGTCCTGGAGATGCTGGAGCGCCTGGCGCCGACGGTCGCAACGAGCTACAGGCCGTTTTTTCTGGGCATGCTGAAGATGCTGGGCATCCGTCTGGAGACCCGGACGACCGTCGAGGAGATCACCGCGCAGGGCGTGAAGGTGACCCGGAACGGGGAGTCCGAATTCATCGAGGCGGATGCCGTGGTCATTGCCGCAGGGCTCCGCCTCGACCCGGCGGTCATCGAGGGTTTCCGGGGAACGGCCCCGGAGGTCTACACCGTCGGAGACTGCGTCCGGCCCCGGATGATCCGGGAGGCCATGGAGGAAGGCCTGTCTGTCGGCCTGAAGATCTGAAGGCCCGGACCTTCCCGGGCGGCAGCACGGAAGCCATGCTGAAAAGACTCCTTACGAAAGCCCGGGACGCCCGCTGGATGTGGGACCTCCTCGGCCCCGTCTACAATCACCATATCTGTGGAGCGAACGCCGAGCTGTTCGAGGACATCTCCAGGCGGGCACCCCCCGGCTGCGGGGATTCCTGCCTGGAGGTCGGCACCGGCAGGGGGTACGTCGCCCTGAACCTGGCGGCGGCCCGTCCGGAATCGACGGTCACCGGCGTCGACTACTCCATCACGCAGGTCCGCTCCGCCGAGCGCCTGCGCCGGAAGAAGGGGGTCGCCAACTGCCGCTTCCGCCAGGCCGACGCCATGCACCTCCCCTTCGTGGACGCGTCCTTTGACGGAGCCGTCACCGTCGGGTCCATCAAGCACTGGCCGGAGCCGCGACGGGGACTGGCCGAAATCCATCGCGTCCTCCGTCCCGGAGGATGGATGATCCTGTCCGAGACCGACCGGGAGGCGACGGACGGGGAGATCCGGGCCTACATGAAGAGGCTGAGCCCCTACCGCCCCCTGGATCCCGTACTGTTCTGGGGTCTCCGGAACATCATCTTCGGCGGGAGTTTTTCCGGCCGGGATCTTGCCGCCATGGCGGCCGACACGGGGTTCGGGGACATCGTCCTCACCGCGTCGGCGACCTGCCCGTACGCCGTCGTCGAAGCGAGGAAGAAAAAGGAGCCCGCATGCACCTGAAAAACGTCACCCTCAACCCGGACCGCTACCCGGTGCGGGACGTCTACCCGTTTCATCTCCCCGCGTTTCAGCAGACGCAGGGCCTGCGCTTCGAGACCCCCGTCACGCTCTTCACCGGGGAAAACGGGACGGGGAAATCCACCCTGCTGGAGGCCATCGCCAGGCGCTCGGGCATTCACATCTGGCAGGCCGTCGAGGGAAGGCGGATCCGGCGAAACCCTTACGAAAAAAAGTTCTGCGAGTACATCTCGGTGGAATGGGCGGATGGACGCGTGCCCGGCTCGTTTTTCGGATCGGCGGTCTTCCGCGATTTCGCGCGGATCATCGAGGAGTGGGCGGCGGCGGACCCGGGCCAGCTGGATTACCTGGGGGGCCGCTCGTTTCTGACCCAGTCCCACGGCCAGTCGGTGATGTCCTTCTTCCGCGCCCGCTATGCCATTCGCGGCCTGTACCTGATGGACGAGCCGGAGACGGCCCTCTCGCCCCGCTCCCAGATCGAGCTGCTGGAGGTCCTTGCCGCCGCGGGGAAGGCAGGAAATGTCCAGTTCATCATGGCGACCCACTCGCCCATCCTGCTGGCCTGCCCCGGGGCCGTCATCTACAGCTTCGATCGCATTCCCATCGCACCGGTGAATTACGAGGACACGGAAAACTACCGGCTGTACCGGAGCTTCATGGAGAACCGGGAGAAGTACCTGGGCCGGGGATAGACGCCGCCGGCGGCCCGGGTCAGGAAGCCTCGCGGGTCCGCGCTGCGGCCTGTTTCGTCTCGCCGGGAACGGATACGGCCCGTCCAAACACGGGCACGATGAACGAGGCGGGGGCGAGATTCCGATCCTTCAGCGCTGCGGCGACCCCGTTCGACGCTTCGTCGAATCCGTCCCACCCCAGCTGAAACACCCGGAAATGGGCGGCGATGCTCACCCGGGCCCCCAGGTCCAGGTGCGCCTGGACCGCCTCGTCGGGCCCCATGTGCACACTCGCGAAACGCACGCGGGACGTCTCTTTCGACGCCTGCGGGTTGAACGGCGCGATCGGCAGGAGCGCCATCCGGATGGGGCCGAAGCGGCGGGCGATTTCATGGAAATGGGGTCCGTACCCGGTATCCCCGGCGAAGTAGACATTGCCCGACGGACCGGATACGACAAAGCCTCCCCATAGGGTTCGGTTGCGGTCCCAGAGGGTCCGGGAGGAGAAGTGCCGGGCGGGAACCATCGTCACGGTGACCTCCGGGGAAAGGCGTACCGTATCCCACCAGTCGATCTCCTCCACGGCGGGGATGCCCGTCTCCCGGATGAGATCCCGGCTGCCGAGGCTCGTCACCGCCCGCGGCACGCCCTTGCCGGCCAGGCGTCTCAGCGTGGCCAGGTCGAGATGGTCGTAATGGTTGTGGGACACAAGGACGACGTCGATGGACGGCAGATCCTCAAACCGGATGCCCGGCGGCTGGTAGCGCCGCGGTCCCGCCCAGGAGACGGGGCTGCACCGTTCCGACCAGATCGGATCGGTGAGAATGTTGAGGTCGTCCATCTGGATGAGGAAGGTGGCATGGCCGACGGGGGTGACGACGACGTCCCCCCGCGGTACGCGGGCCACCGGGGGAGGTCCTGCTGGAACCGCGGCCGTTTCCGGCCAGCGGGGCCAGTCGTCACTGAAAATCCAGCGCCATACCCAGCGGGAGAAGCCCCGCCGCTGCTCCGCTCCCTGCAGGGGGGGCGCCTCACCCGGCGCGGCGGGGTTGAAAAAGACCTCGCCGTTGAAATGGTCGGAGATCTTCCAGTCCGCCGCGGCCGTGACACCCGGTTCGACCCGGGCCGCCTCGAAAAGGGCGATGCCCGCCAGGACGGCCAGGACAACGAACAATGCCCGCTTTTTCATCACGATCTTCATGCTGCTTCCGAAACAGGTATTTGGAGCCTGAAAAATAGGTCAACGTCCTTCGTATGTCAAATGCGTTTGAATCCGCTCCAAAGGATTTGAAATGACGATCCTTCCCGGGCGATCGGTCCGCCGGCCACCCGGCTGCAGGAGAGGCCGCGGCGTCGGCCCGGCAGAAGCCGCCCGGTCGAGGGGATATGGCCGCCGGTCAAGTTTCGTGCTAAACATTCCGATATATTGCAGTAGAGACCGTTCCCGACCCCAGCGGCTCCGAATCTCTCCTGCGAAAGGAACGCTCCATGGTATCGGACCAGGCCATCGCACTGATCGACAAGGTTGAGAAGGCCCTCACCGGCACGATCCACGACCGGTTCCTCCAGCCGGAGATTTTCCGGACCCTCGACAACCCCGACGCCTCCCGGAACGAGATCGAGGCCTTGCGGGGCAAGATCGGCGATGAAATCTCCCTCGCCCTCTTCAGCATCGCCAACTCGGTCTATCTCGGAACGCTCCGCCGGGGAGACGCCAAGACGTTTTTCGAAGTCGTCAACCGCCTCGGCCTCCACCACGTCAAGGCCCTGATTCTTACACTCGCCGTTCTTCACCACGGCCGCGGCGACGAGGAGCTGGAGCTCCTGTTCGCCCGTTCCTACGCCACGTCCGTCATGGCACAAATCCTGGCGGTCCAGATGGGATTCCGGGAGGAGGCGGTGCGAAAGGCGGAGTTGGGCGGGATGCTCCTGGAGATGGGTCGGAAGGGTCTTCTGGTCTACCGGAAAACGGTGGGAGACGAGGACGGAATCCTGAACAAGGACTTCATGGACGCCTACCACCCCTACCTCGGGGAGAGGCTTGCCGCATACTACGGGCTGCCGGCCTACGTCCGGTTCATGATCCGCACCCGCGCCCTGGTCCTCGATGATCGGGACCTGACGCTGTCCTCCGTGGTCCGCATGGCCCACGAGGCGGTCCAGGCCAGCTTCTACCGGTACGGCGGTCGTCTAGTCCTGATGTGCACGACCCCCCGGCCGGCGACGGACACGAGCCGTACCCTCGAGGCGATCGTCGCCGACAAGTTCCGGGCCGTGGGCCTGGAGGACCGCCTCAATATCATCCGGATCCCCTCCACCTCCGACCAATAACAGACAAGACAGGAGGAGAAGCCGGCGAACCATCTTCCGGAAGGCCGTCAGGGTGCGCGGCTACGCGAAGGCCTCCGTCTCAAATCGTCGCAGGGCCATGTCCAGGGTTGCCCTGGCCCAGTTGAGCGGCGTGATCGGGGAGGGAAGCCAGTGGGACCGTCGTCCCATGATCACCGTGTTGATGCTTTCCGGGGGAAGCAGCGGATCAAGGACATCCCCGTTGGCCGCCAGGACGGACCCGCCGTCGAAGGATCCGGTCAACTGACCGAGAGCCCGCTTCAGGTGCACCATAGCCAGGAAACAGTCCTGATCCCTCCGTCTCCCGTCCCGAGCCGTCGAAGCCAGCTGCAGCCGGGCCAGTGCCAGGATGCTGTCGAAGAACCACTGGGCCTCGGTCCCAGGGATCAGGCTCTCCCCACGCCTGAGAAAGGCGTCCCGGGAAGAGGCCTCCTCCGTTCCGCCCTCCCGCGGGATTTCCTTTCTCTTTCCCGGACGCCGGATCCAATAGTTTCCCGACTGGTAGCTGTCGTTCCGGTAGCGCAGGATCCCGGCGGGTCCCCGCAGGGTCTCCACAATGGCGACAGCCTGCCTGAGCTCCGTCTCCCGCAGCCCCTCCAGCGGCGACGGAACCAGGAGGAAAAGAAGCGCCGAATCGGCCGTCCGGAACCGGACGTCGTATGGATCGTAGTCCGGCGACTCCCCGCCCAGCGCAAGCTGGCGTCGGACGGTCCTAAGCCCGCGGACAATCAGCCGGTCCAGGGACTCTGCGCGCCAGGCATCTTTCCACGGACGGCCGGAGGCATCTCGAAGCCGCCGGAAGCGGGCGCGGAATGCCTCGTCCCTGTTTCCATCCCGGGCATACAGCAGCCGTCTCCACGACTCCATGGCACGCGTGACCAGCCCGATGCTCGAGGTGTTCCGCCGCTCCACTTCCTCCCAGGCCCCCGCGTCCTCACCGGAAGCAAAGCGGGTCCGCTCGAAGAAGGCGGGGAAGCGGAGCAGGACATCTCCCCGGTCTCTGTTCAGGTCCTCCGAAACGACCAGACCCTGGCGGACCGCGTCCGCCAGAGCAATCAGGAACAGGCCGTGGGCGTCATTCTGCCGGTGGTTCCACACCTGGGGCCGTCCTTCGTCATCAAGGACGTCGTCCGGGCCATGGGGGTGGACATCGAAGCGGATGCGGGGCACCCGCATGATATCGGAAGCCAGGCGTGGATGGGCGATGACGTCGTCGAACCGCCGGACTTGGGCCGGCGAGGCATAGTAGTCCCACAGCGCCAGGAGAAGACGCCTCGCGTCCCTTCGCGTTTCGGGGCGCTCCCGGAGGCTGAAAAAGACCCACACGGCATCACGGACCCAGACGGTGTCGTAGTGCGTCTCGTCCCGCTTCCCACCGGTCTTCCGGTCGGCAGCCCGGGCAAACCCCTCCGCTGTCAGGGGGATTTCCAGAGAAGGGGCCAGTTCCCGCCGGATCCCGCAGAGCGCCTCTTTCGTCAGGCGCCGGGAAACCCATGCCTCCACCCGCGGATTGAAGACGACGATGAACTCGCCCTCCGGCGCGTGCACCAGCCGGTGTACCGGCCCGCGGGCCAGGCGTGCCTTCAGCACCGCGGTAGACTTTTTCATGACGACTCCGCTTTTTTCCGCTCAGAGATCACCCGGTCGACCAGGTCGATGAAGTGGAAAATGTTGAGCCGCGCCTCCTCATGCTCGCCGCCGTCCACGCAGTCCGAATACTCGAAAAAGAATCGATCCACCAGTTCCCGGTGGGCATGGCTCGCCTCGACGGACATCTGGATGCAGCCGCACATCAAGCCGTTGCAGACGTAGTCGGCGGCCTCCCGGATTTTCATCAGTTCCTCGACACTCATCATGATCGGTCCCGGAAGAAGAGTCGGCCCCGGAATGGAATTCCGAAACCGCACTTCACGATACCGCGCCTCCTCCGGCCCGTCAACCGGAGGAGGCGTCTTTCCCTCCCGGGGCAGGCGATCAGGAAGACTCAGCGGGAGGATGCCGCTCTTTGCATCTTCCTTTTGAGCCTCCATTGGAGAAACCGGACCCAGGGGCTCCAGGCCGGCAGTTTCGCCTCGCCGTCGGCCAGCCTGCGGTCCGCACCGGCCAAGGCGTCCTCGAGCAGGGCGTCATGGAGCGGACCGATGAGGAACTGCCATCTCAACCAGCTTTTGAAGTCGCACTCGGCATCCACTACATGGCGGAGCACCACGTGGTCCTTCCTGGGAATGACCTCGAAGAAGTGGCGGCCGTCCAGGCCCGCCACCGCTCCCACCCCGCTGAAGCGGAACTCGACCCGCCTCCCCGGGACGTATTCCGAGACGGAATACCGGATCGGGCCATGCCCGCCCGAAGCGCCCACGGCCAGGGGACCGTCAAACTGCATGGCCGGCCAGCGGTGGCGGGGCCAGAGAAAATCGTCCCGGCCGGACAGGCCGTCAATGGCTCCCCCCGCTTCCGCGGGCTCCACGTTCATGCTCCGTTCGTGAATGTTCAGGACCTTCATGGTTTCCTCCTCATGATGAATTCACAGGTTTCCCGGATCAGGGCATGAACCGCCGGCGCGGGCAGGCGGCCCTCTTCCAGGGGACGGCGCACCGCCGCCAGGGGGACGTCGATAAGCGCGAAAACGGATCGCCGGATGCAGGCCTTCTCAGGCGATCCGAAGAAGCGAAGCGAGAAGGCCGCCATGGCCGACCGGAGATCCCCCTCCAGCTTCTCGGCCCGACGGCGGATTTCCTGGGGCCAGGGTCCCGCAACCAGTTCCTCCCTCCGATACAGGAGCAACACCCTTGCCTCCCTTGGATGGCGCCGGACCCAGCGGGGGGTGAAGAGCGCCGCGTTCACGGCGTCATCCTTTTCCAAGAGGGCAATGAAGCCTTCCTGGAACGATTCGGCCAGGTGCATCCATGCCTCCGCCAGGATGCGTTCCCGGGACTGGAACCGATGGTACACGGAACCCACGGGCGCCCCGATCCACGCCGCAATGGCGGCGATGGTCACGGCCTTCGGCCCCCCCTCGGCGATCAGTGCGAGGGCGGCATCGGCAAACTGCTCGTTCGTAAAGTGTGCTCTGCGTCCCATGGGCGTTTATTAGAATGTGTATTCTAAAATGTCAAACGTTATTTTATATACTTATGGAAATATATAATGGTCGTAATGATCATCCTGTTGCCCATAAAAAAACAGGGCCGCTTTTTCATGCTGCTTTGAAAAAACGGACCTGTTTTCTGTCTTCCGGGGGGACAGGCCTGAAACCTGTCCCCTTGTCTCAGCCCTGGATCAGCGCGACTCCCGCTGCTGCTTTTCCATGGCCTTGCGCATCTCCTCCATGGCCTTCTGCATTTCTTTGGCCTGCTCCGCGGTCATCCCGGGCTGGGGTCCCGGCTGGCCTCCCGGCTGCGGCTCGCGGGCGGATTGCTCGGCGGCCTGCTGGGCGGCCCGGGCCGCCTCTTCCGCCTGCTTCTGCAGTTTTTCGGCCTGCTCCATGTACTTCTTCTGCATGACCTCCGCTTCCTTCTGCAGCCGCTCCGTCTCGACGAGCGCCTTCCTGGCGGCGTACTGGCCTGAGAGGCTCATCACGGCCAGGACGATGGCAATGATGCCGAACACCGTCCAGGCCTTTCGGGCGGGAATCCCGTGTGTCTCCACGCTGGCGATGACGTAGTAGTAGCAGGCGATCCCCAGGGAGAGGACGGATCCGGCATAGGGAATCAGGTTCAGGACCGTCATGATGGGAGAGAGGGCCGAGACGTAGGCCACGCATCGGTATGAGGTCTCGTAGGCCTCCTCGGAACCCATGAGCTTCCAGATGGCGAACAGGATGGCCGCGGCGACGAACCCCATGACGGCGATGGCGATGGGAATCATCACGATGGAGCCCAGCGCCATGCCGATGCTCGCCTTGAACTGCAGTCCCAGGAAACTGAACACGGCATGCAGAAGCCCGCTGACGACGCCCATGGCAACCATGAAAATCAGGGGTTCGACATACCCTCCCGTTTTGGGCATCTCCCGGAAAAAGGCCGCGGGAGACATGACGACCTTCAGGGCCGTCTGGGGGATCTCCGCTACGTTGATGTTCTGGTCTGCCATTCCATCCTCCTATTCAATGATGTCAAGACTGCTCTGTCCGGGCCATCCGACCCTTCGTTTCAACTCATCTTCCGGATCCGAACCTCGATATCCTTTTCATTTTTCAGCAGATCCTTCAGCCTGCCCGTTGCCGTGCCTCCAAAATGGTAGGGATACAGAACGCGCGGCCGGAACGCCTTTGCGGCATCCGCCACCATCTCCGGCGTCATTGTGTAGGGCAGGTTCATCGGCAGAAAGGCGATGTCGATGCCCTTGAGCGCCTTCATTTCGGGCGTGTTTTCCGTATCGCCGGCGATGTAGATCCGCTTGCCGCCGCAGGTAACGACATACCCGTTTCCGACGCCCTTCGGGTGATACGGGACTCCGAAACTTCGCATGTGAACGAGGTTGTACGCCGGGACCGCCTCGATCCTGAATCCTCCGGCCTCCCGGACGTCGCCGTTGTTCATGACGATGCTTCCCTTGAGCTGCCGGCCGGCCGTCCCGTTGGCCACGACGACCGTCGCGGCCTTGCCGATGAGGCCGACGGCCTTGAGGTCCAAGTGGTCGGAGTGCTCATGGGTGACGAGGATCAGGTCCGCCTTCGGCAGTTTGCTGTAGTCGGCATACTGGCTGACCGGGTCCACGTGGATTACTTTGCCGCCGACGGACATCATCAGGGTTCCGTGGCCGATGAACGTGATGGTCAGGTCACCTTCCGGGGTGGGGAAGACATCGGTCTCAAAGGCCTGCCCCGCACCGGCAGCCATGGCCATGGAAATCAGCATGCCCGCACAGAAGATGGAAATTCTTCCCATAACGACCTCCTTGTCCGGACGGGACCGCGGCGGATGCCCGTGCGCGGTCCGTCCCGATGCGCTCGGGAATGGAACCAGCCGAATCGTCTATATGTCTTCAGCGCCCTTTGAAATCCGGGGGCCGCTTCTCGAAGAAGGCGGTGACGGCTTCGATCAGGTCCTCCGACGGGACAACGGCGGCGTTCTTCTGGGCCACATACCGGAGTCCCGGGTAAATACCCTGATCGCGGCTGTAGAGGATCACGTCCTTGGTGCCCTGCACGGCCAGGGGGGCGCAGCCGGCGATCTCGGCGGCCAGTTTCCCTGCCTCCCGGTAGAGGGCGTCCTTGTCTTCGCAGACCCGGGTGAGGAATCCCATCTTCAGGGCCTCCTCGGCGCCGAAATCCCGGCCCGACAGCGCCAGTTCCCGGAACCAGCCGTGCCCGACGATGTGGGGCATGCGCTGCAGCGTACCCACGTCGGCGATGAAGGCGACACGGGTCTCCCGGATGCTGAAGACGGCGTCCCGGGTTCCGTAACGCACGTCGGCGGCACAGACGAAATCCACCCCGCCGCCGATGCAGTGTCCATGAATGGCGGCGATGACCGGCTTTCTGCACAGCTCGACGGCATTGATTCCCTCCTGCGCATCGAGAATCATCCCGCGGAATTTTTCCCGTGTGCCGGTGCTGGGATCCGCGCAGGCGCCCCCCAGCTCGGCCAGGTCGGTCCCGGCGGTGAAGCTCTTGCCCTCGGCGCGGATCACGACGACCCGAACGTTCGGATCCTGGTCGAAACGGGTGAACAGTTCCTTCAGGCCGAGGTAAAAGGCGAACCCCATGGCGTTTCGCTTCTCCGGGCGATTCAGCACCAGCCAGGCGATGTGGCCGTCCATCTCCACCTTGAAAATATCGTCAACAGACATACATCCTCCTTCCTGGAAAACGCGGCAGCCCCGACTCCGGGGCCTGCCTTTGATTGACTGCCGGGAGCACCGTCGTGGATCGGCCGGCGCTCCTTTCCATGGCGCGCATCATATGCCAATCCCAAGAGCCGCTCAATCATCTTTTTGCAAGACCTGCAACGGGTGTTCGCCAACAGTCGCGGTGTATACTTTGTGCACATCCGTGGAACCCGGATTGTGTATTTTTTACCCTGTTGATCACCCATGCATCGCGTTGCCGCTTCCCGTCGGTTTAACAGAATGCAAGTGATATCGGTCGATTGCATGGTGTCGGCCCGGCACTGGCATACGGATTGCATTTTTCATAAAACAGGTTCAAGCTTTGGGGCAGGAATGCGCCCGAATACAGAGGGTCCCGCCGTCGAATCATCCTGATCGGGGCGGCGGGGTCATTCCGGAAGGAGAAAAAACATGAAGCCAGATCGTTCGGCATCGACTGTCAGGCAGGGATGGAAGCGGCGGTTCTCGAGGACCGGTTTCACACTGGCGGTCCTTCTTTCGGTTCTCGCCCTGTCCGCCTGCTACCATCAGGCACCCCATCGCGAGGTCTCGCCGGCTGCTCCAGAAGACACAGTCGCGGCCCAGAAGACGCCCCCCCTCACCCAGGTCTATTTCTATCCGAAAGAGGGCCAGACAGAGGAGCAGCAGTCCCGCGACCATTACGAATGCTACAACTGGGCGGTGAAGCAGACTGCGTTCGACCCGGGACGCTCGTCCATTCCCATTGAGCAGCGCATCCAGGTGGTCCCGCTGCCTCCGCCGGGATTTGAGACCATCCGCATGGCCATTGCGGGGGCGGTTCTGGGTGCCCTGATCGGCGGCCACCGGCATGCCGGCGGAGGAGCCCTGATCGGCGCGGCTGGTGGTGCCTTCGCCGGGGCGATGTCCGAGGCGGCCCGGCAGGAGCAGCTCCGGCAGATCGAGGAGGCCCATGCCCGCGATCGCCAGGCGCAAAACTCGCAGATCAGGGAACAGGAGCTCCGCTTCCGGCGTGCGATGTCCGCCTGCCTGGAAGGGCGGGGTTATACGGTCCAATAGGGGCATCGCGCAGATCGGGCCCCTCGTCTTTTATCCGGAGGCGGAGAACCGGATGTGCAGTCCGTGCCCCTGCTTCCGTTTGCCCCGTAGCGGGCTGGAGGGAATCGCCATGTCGATGAATTTCATGAAACATAGAAGCATTCTATCCGGGCTGGCGGCGGCGGTCCTTACGTCCGTCCTGCTCCTGGCGACCGTGGAGACGGCGCCGGCGCAGCCGCCACGCCCCGGCCCTCGCGGTCAATGGGAGTACCGGGACATGCGCTATCACCACAACCGGGCCTATCCGTACCGGGGTCGGCATATCCGGATCCTGCCGCCACATCACCGCGTCGTCGTCTATGGCGGCCTGAGCTACTACTTCTCAGACGGTGCCTGGTATCTGCCGTCGGGGCCCAACTTCGTGGTCGTCGCACCGCCGGTGGGGCTGGTCGTTCCCTTCCTGCCGCCCTACCATACGACGGTCTGGGTGGGGAGAACTCCCTACTACTATGCCAACGAGGTGTATTACGTGAACCGCGGGAACGGCTACGTCGTCGTGGCGCCGCCGAAGGAAGAGGCCAGCCAGGCGCCGGCGGCGGCGAATGAGCTGTTCGTTTATCCCCGCCAGGGCCAGAGCGAGCAGCAGCAGGCCGACGACCGCTATGCCTGTCATCGCTGGGCCGTCGGCCAGACGGGGTTCGATCCGACACAGCCCCCGGGCGCGGCAACCGCGAACAAAATGCGGAAGGATCGGGAGGATTACCAGCGGGCCATGGCTGCCTGCCTCGACGGCCGCGGCTATACTGTGAAATAAGAAGCGGGGCGGATTTCAAATCGGCCCCGCTTCCGCAAAATCGAGAGGGGGACGGATTTCAAATCAGTCCCCCTCTCGCAAAGTCGGATTCCAACCCGCTCCCTCAAATTCTTTCGATTGCCACCGCGCAGGCTTTGTACTCGGCGGTCTGCGTGACCGGATCGAAGGCCGGATTCGTGATCCAGTTGGCGCAGGCCTCCCGGAAATGAAAGGCCATCCAGACCATTCCGGAGGGCACCTGCCCCGTCACGTTCGCCCGGACCTTCACATCCCCGCGCCTGGACCGGACCCGGATCATCTCCCCGTGGCCGATCCCCAGATTCTGCGCATCCTGCGGGCTGATGTCCGCGGTCTCCTCCCCGAGCAGGTCGTTCAGGCCGGCGCAGCGCCCCGTCTGGGTGCGCGTGTGGTAATGGTAGAGGCGCCTGCCCGTGCTGAGCACGAAGGGATACTCGCCGTCGGGCTGCTCCGCCGGGGGCGTCCAGTCGACCGGTGAAAAAACGCCGAGCCCGCAGGTGAAGCATCCGTCATGATGAAGGAATGTCGTCCCGCAGCTCTCCTCGCTCGGGACGGGCCACTGGAGGCCGTCTTCCTCCAGGCGCGCATACTTGATGCCGGCCATGGACGGGGCCAGCGTGGAGAGCTCGCTGTCCCAGATCTCCCGGGCGCTGTCCGATTCCCAGGAATGGCCGAACCGCTTGGCCAGTTCCCGGAAGATCCACCAGTTGGGCATGGCGGACCCCGGTGCCGGGCGGACGGTGCGGACGCGGTTCACCCGGCGCTCGCTGCTGGTGAACGTTCCGTCGTTCTCGCTCCAGGCCGCCGCCGGCAGGATCACGTGGGCGAACCGGGTCGTCTCGGTGGGAAAGATGTCCTGGCAGACCAGGAACTCCGCCGATTCGAGGCAGTGCTCCACGTGCCGGATGTCCGGCTCCGTGTTGGCGAGGTTCTCGCCGAAGACATAGAAGGCCTTCACCTTTCCGTCCACCAGGCCGTCCATCATCCGGGGGATCATGAGGCCCGGCTTCGCGGGCAGGTCGTCCACGCCCCAGGCTTTTGCGAACTTCGCCCGCGCCTCGGGATTGTCCACCCTCTGGTACCCGGGGAAGACGTTGGGCAGGGCGCCCATGTCGCAGGCCCCCTGGACGTTGTTCTGGCCCCGCAGCGGATTCACGCCGCCGCACTCGAAACCGACGTTGCCGAGGAGCATCTGGAGGTTCGCGCACGAAAGGACATTGTTGACCCCGCAGGTATGCTCCGTGATGCCGAGCGTATACATGAGCATGGCCGGCTTGACGGAGGCCAGGGTACGGGCGATCTCGCGGATCCGGTCAGCGGGGATCCCGCTGATCTCCGCGGCGCGCTCCGGCGGATACTCCATCACCTTCTCCTTCAGCTCGTCGAAACCGGTGGTGCAGGAGTTCACGTACTCCCTGTCGTAGAGATTCTCATGGATGAGGACGTGCATGAGGCCATTGAGGAAGGCCACGTCCGAGCCGACCCGGATCGGAGCGTGGATCTTTGCGAAATCGCACAGCGGCGTTCGTCTCGGGTCGACAACGATGAGCTGGGCGCCGCCCGTGACGGCCTCCTTGACGAAGGTTGCCGCAACGGGATGGGCCTCCGTCATGTTCGACCCGATGACAAACATCATCTTCGCCTTGGCGAAGTGGGCAAAGGAATTCGTCATGGCACCGGAACCGAAAGATGTCGCCAGACCGGCGACGGTGGGGGCGTGTCAGGTTCGGGCGCAGTGGTCTATGTTGTTCGTCTTGAACACCGCCCGGAATAGCTTCTGCATCTGGTAGGAGTCCTCGTTGAGGCTGCGGGCGCAGCTCACGCCGGCTATGCTGTCCGGTCCGTGCTCGGCGATGATCTCCTTCAGGCGGTCGGCGACGAGATCGAGCGCCTCATCCCAGGAGGCCTCGCGGAAGCCGTCGCCTTCGCGGATCAGGGGCGTCGTGAGCCGCTCCTTCGAGTAGATGAAGTCGTACCCGAAGCGGCCCTTGACACAGAGACGACCGTGATTCGGCTCCGCCTCCTCCACGCCGGTCGCCTTGACGATCCGGCCGTCCCTGACATGAAGGTGAATCTGGCAGCCTACGCCGCAGTAGGGGCAGGTCGTGCGAATCTTCTCCGTTTCCCAGGAGCGGCCCAGCCCCGAGGCCTTCTTCTCCGTCAGCGCCCCGACCGGGCATACCTGCACGCACTGGCCGCACATCACGCATTCGCTCTCGTGGTAAGGCATGTCCCCGCCGGTGACGATCTTGCTCCGGGCGCCGCGATAGCCAAGGCTGATCGCCCGGTTGACGACGACCTCATTGCAGGCCTGGACGCATCGCCCGCAGAGGATACACCTGCTGAAATCCCGCACGATGAAGGGATTCTCATCCTCCACGGGGTACCGCTCCTCGGACCGGGGGAATTTCAGCTCCCGGATCCCGTAGCGGTAGGCGAGATCCTGGAGCCGGCAGTTTCCGTTGGCCTCGCAGACCAGGCAGTCGTGATGACCGCTGGCAAGGAGGAGCTCCACGACGAGCTTTCTTGCGCCGTGAACGCGCTCGCTGTCCGTCTGGACCTCCATACCCCGCGTCACCGGCGTCGAGCAGGACGCCATGAGGGTGCGGGCTCCGGCCACCTCCACAAGACAAACCCGACAGGCCCCCGTGGGAGCATTTTGCTTGAGAAAGCAGAGGGTTGGGATCTCGACCCCGTTATCCCGGGCTGCATCCAGGATGGACTGACCCGGTGTAAACGTCGCCTCTCTCCCGTTTAGCGTAAATAAATTCATGCAGGACCTCCCTTACGGATGGAAATCTATGCTAACTTTAACCTAACTATGCTATATTCTGTGTGTTTTCTTACAGGGTGGCAGGTGGAATGTCAAGAAAGGGAACGGGGTCAACCTCGCTCCCTTTTGCGAAGGCAGGCCTAAGCGCCGGGTCATTCCGCCACGACGCGAAGCATCCTCTCGAAGGACGGATCGTCCAGCATGGCGGTGACCGCACGGTCCATCATTCGGTAGGCGTTCTCCTCCAGCGTCTTTGCATCCGCATGGACAGGAAGAGAGGGCAGGACAACCCGGTATTCCAGGTAACCGAGCCGGATGAGACCGGCACGGTACAATGCGACGGCAATGACGAATTCCTCGGCGGACCATGACAGGATCGTGATCTTCATCTCCCCCATTCCCCGGACCGCTTCGTAATCATACACCTTGAATCCAGCCGCTCTCAGGGCCTTCTCGAAGCAGTACCAGGCGTACGATTCAAGGGTGGGATAGCCGGTGTACGCTACGGTCTCCCGCTGCCCATAATAGTAATTCATGCCCGTATTCTTCGCCCTGCTTGTGAAGCTGGACATGAAAATCTGCACACCCTGGTACCTGCCGTAGGCCGCCGCATCGAACTGCGGATGGTACCGCTCCCTGTCCAGGGAGATCGTCAGGGATTCGGCATGCCCCCGGGAGACGGGCAGCCACGCCAGGATAACGACGAAAAAAAGCACCGCGGTTCTCAGCACTCTGTTCATGCCGTCCCCTCCTCGGAATGGAGCCGGTCATCCACCGCACAGACGCGCCTGCGGGACGCCATCCCATGATGTCAGCGGATGAAGGTGGTCCTGTCCGCGGCCACCTTTCGCGGCGTCGGAAGCGTTTCCCCAGCGGGAAGCCCCAGGCAGATCAGGGCCAGGGGGAGCCTGGAGGTCCCGATTCCCAGGATCTCAGCAAGGACCGCCCGGTCGAAGAGGGTGAACCAGAGGTTTCCCAGGCCAAGGGCGTGGGCCGCCAGCAGCATGTTCTGGATCGCCGCGGCGCAGGCATGCTGGTAGACCGTTTCCGTCCCCTCGTGAAACTTGTGGGCTCCCGTCTTTTCCGGGTCGCCGATGACCGCGACGAGAACCGGCGCCTCGATCAGGAAGTCGGCCCTGTACCGGTCGATCCAGGCCCAGCCGCTTTTTTCGTACAGCGCCTTTTTCACGGCCAGCGATTCCTCGTGGATCCTCCTCTTGACGTCCGGACGGGTGATCACGACAAATTCCCACGGCTGGTTGTTGGCCGGCGATGGCGCCAGGACAGCCGCGTCCAGGACCTGCATGATCGTTTCCTCTTCGATGGGATCCGGCAGAAACCGGCGGCAGCTTCTGCGTCCCCGGATGGCCTCAAACACCTCCATACCCCACCTCCTGAAAAGCATTCATGTTGCCTGTGCTTCCTTTCGTCCACCGCTCCCTGCGGCTCCCGTCACCGGGAATCGCCCGTCAGCTGAAACGACGCCCAATAGAACGGGTGCGGATACTTCTTCCTGGCGTTCCGCTGGGCCTGCCTCAGGGCTTCCCCCTTTTCCGTTTTCAGAATCCGGCCGTAAAAATCCAGCATCAGGTCCATGGTCGCCCGGTCGTCCACCTTCCAGAGCGTGGAGACGATGGAGCCGGCCCCGGCATAGAGGAACCCCCGGGTGAAGCCGACGACGTCGTCGCCTTTCGTGATCTTCCCCAGGGCCGTCTCGCAGGCGCTGAGCGTCACCAGGTCCGCATTCAGGTTGAGGTTGTACAGATCCCGCGCCCGGAGCCAGCCGCTCCCTGCAGCGTCCCCTGCAAGGAGCAAGGCCGAGTTGAGCGGATCTTCCGGATCGAACACGCCGTGGGCGGCGAAATGGATCATGTCGAACTCGCCGGCGCGACTGCTGAGGAGCGATGCCTTCGCCCGGTCGCGCAGAAGGAGGGTGGCGCCGGGCATGATCCGGGCGATGGCCCGGGCTTCTTCCTGGGCGAACTTCAGGTCGTACCTGGGATCCCCCAGGTCTGGATTGCCCATGACGAGAACGGCGGGGCGCTGTGCCCGGGGCTTGCTCCGGACGAACCGGAGGACGCCGGCGGTCTGGAGCACCCGGATGTTCGCCCGGTCGACGAGGTATTCCCGACCCGAGTGCAGTGCGCCGAAGGGCAGGTAGTGCAGAGGCCCGTGGGGAACAACGGTCAGCCGTGATGCCTCCAGCAGGCCGGACACCGGCTGGATCAGCTTCCGGTAGAGATTCTGCGAGCGGGCCAGGTAATCGCGGGAGGCCGGATCGGTCAGCGCGGCCCGGAAGTCCCGGACATCCTTTTCCAGGTCGGGCTTGCCCAGCCTCTTCACCGCGATGCCGTCCTGCTTCAGGACAAAGACGAACCATTCCCCGCCGGCCTCGTAATACTCGACCAGCGCTTCATCACGCGCAAGCCGGTCCCGGATCTCGCCCAGCGGGGTCCCCGTGACGGCCACGAGAGACGTGAATTCCGGGGCCTGGGAGGCCAGGTCCTTCTTCAGGGCGACAGCGATCCCCCGGGTCTTCTCTGCGCCGGTCCCGCCCACAGGATCCGCCACGACGCCGAGATCCCGCTCCGCCCGGGCAAGCTCCCGGTAGGAGGTACCGACCTGCTCCGCGTTCGTGTTGCGGGGCCGGATATCCTGGGAGGCCAGGAGGTCAACCAGGGCCCTGCCCTTGGCGCGCTCCACGTATTCAAACGCCTCGGCCGGGCGATTCCCGGCCACGAGGAGCGCGACCAGCTCCTGGTAAACGGCTTGCTTGTCACCGACGTACCCGATCCGCCCGGCCTCCGACCGGATGGATGACCGCTGCTTCTCGATCACCTCCACGGCGTCCCGGAGCATCGCCTCGGCTTCCCGGTCCTGTCCGCCGGCGCGGGCGATCTTCGCGCGGTCCAGGAGGACCGGCCAGTAAAGCCCTCCCACCTGCTTGATCTGGGGATGCCTCAGAAGCTGGTCGTAGCCCTCCCCGGCCTCCCGGATCCGGCCCGTTTCATAGAGGCACTTGGTCAGGATGAAGAACTTCGGGAGTTCCTGAAAGGTCTGGTCGTAGAAAACCGTGGCCGGGCCGGAAACCCTGGCCGCCGGGTCCTGGATCGCCGCCAGGGCCTCCCGGTACTGCTTCTTGGCCATGTAGACCCGGGCAATGGCGATGTGCTGCTCCGGCCCCAGGATGCCCTGCCCCATTTCCCTGCGCTTGAGGACTTCGAGGCAGCGGTCCGCCTCGGCGAAACGGTTCAGGTTGGCCTGCGCGACGCCGAGGACGCTGTTTATGTCGATGAGCTGCGAGGTGTAAAAGCCGTTGGACCGCGAGCCGATCCGCTCCAGGACGGCATGGGCCTCCGAGGCCGCCTTCACCGCCTTCTCGTACTCGCCCTGGTCCAGGTACGCGTAGCCGCGCATGATCCCCGGATAGGGGGAGAGATTGGCGCCGTAGATTTCGACGTCGCCACCGGCGATCCTTCGCTCCATCAGGTCCACCGTTGTGAGCAGGCGTTCGTAGTCCCGGACTTCATAGTAGGCTGCACACAGCAGATAGAGCCGAAACGAGGACACCTCCCTCATCGTGTCCACTTCCCCCTGGAGCATCCGGATCGCCTCGTGATGCTTCTTCTTCTGCATGAGGGAGCTGACCTCGATGTCCCGGCCCAGGGCGCCGCAGCCGCAAATCATCAGAACAGCGAGGAGCCAGAGTATTCCGGCGGCGATCTTTTTCATCCTTCCTCCTTCGGCCGTCCAGTGTATGAATTCGATGTCCCGTACGGCCCGGTTTCCCGCACCCGTCACGCGGAAAACCGGCAATCCCTTCCTTTTCCGGTACGGGAAGGTTACAGAAGCTCCGCCCATACAAAGGAGAACACGGCGGGGACCGTCCCCGCCAGGGAGCGATCGGGCAGGTTCAGGAATCTCGCCTCCATATCCTCCGAGGTCAGGTTCTCCAGGATCCGGTAACCCCTCTTCCCCAGGAAGGATTCGATCTCCCCGTCCCGCAAGGCGAAACAGGCCGGTTCTTCGGGATAGTTCGATTTCATGTTCTCCTTCAGCTTCTGCACCCGGTCGCTCCCCTGTTTTTCGGGAGAGTGGGATGCATAGTCGAAACAGACGGTGCTCCCCGGGTACGAATGGTCCCTGATCGCCTTGAGCGTGTTGCCGACGGCCTTCCCGGGAAGGTAATACGTGACCCCCTCCCAGACGAAGAGCGCTTCCAGGCCCGGATCGAATCCCGCCTTGCCGAGTTTTCCGCCGATGCCGCCGGTCCGGAAGTCGACGGGAACGAATGTAAGCTGCTCCGGGACGGGAATGCGCGCCCGCTCCAGCAGTTTTCGCTTGTGCTCCTGGATCTTCGGCATGTCCATTTCGAAAATCCGCGTTTCTCCGATCCGATCCCGGAAACGGTAGGGCCGGCTGTCATACCCCGCCCCCAGGAAGACGATCTGCGGAACGCTCGCTGCCAGGGCCAGTTTCACGATGCCGTCGAACCAAGCCGTCCGTGCGATCAGGAACTCATACATCCCCGGAGAAACGGAGTTCCGGATGACCCATCCGATGAGCGCCGGATCCTGGAGAATGATCCGGCGGTCATCGGGCAGGAAGTGCTGCGCCAGGTCATCGGGGCCCCGGATGCCGCTTCTCCTGTCCACCGCCGCCATGGCCCGCAGGAAAACCGTACCCATCGCGGTCTGTGAAGGCTGAAGCTCAACGGCTTTCCCGGTTGGATTCGCTTCGTCACTCCTGTTCATAATTCTCCTTTATTTTTTTACACTCATTCTATTTCGGAACGACAGTGATTGCAGGCCGCATCTTACAGGGAAACCGGCAGACAGACAACCATTGCCTTGCAGCGGGACAGGTCGCCACGGAATCCGAACCGATTGCACGGACGAGCCCGTACGATGCAAGCATTCCCACGGTGAAGCCGGCGGCCCGTTTTGCTTGAAAAGGCTCTGCAAAGCCTTTATAGAAAGACCACGCCGGACGCCGGGGGAACGGGCGTGTGAACGCCTACCGGCGCCAATTCTGGCGGGGAGGTCGGTTGTGAAACCAAACAAGTGGATGATCATCGGTGTGGCCGCGGTCCTGGTGCTTGGAGGGGCGGCCTGGTTCCTCCTGACCGTGGGCGAGTTCCAGAAGCCCCGGATCGACCTGGACCAGGATGTCAGCCTCGTGGGGAGGCAGAAAGTCCTGGGCATCACCTTCCGCGACTCCGGCAGCGGCCTGAAAAAGGCCGTCGTGACGCTCTCCCAGGGAACCCGGACCCAGGTCATCGCGGCGGAGGATTTCCCCCAGCGGGGAGTCCGCGAGAAAACCTTCTCCCTGCCCCTTGATCCTTGGCACTGGAAGCTTCAGGAAGGCCCGGCAACGCTGACCATCACAGCCACCGACCATTCCCTCTGGGCGAACACGGCCGTCGTCACGAAGCCCGTCAAGGTCGACATCACCCCGCCGCAGATCCTTCTCACCGGCGCCATGAACCACATCAACCCCGGTGGAACCTGCCTGGTGACGTACCGGCTTTCCAAGCCGGTCATCATGAGCGGGGTCATGGTGGACCGGCGTTTCTTTCCTGCCTTCACGGCGGATGCCGGCGGCAAGCCGCTGGAGGTCGTCTACTTCGCCCTTCCCATCGGCGCGGCGACCGCCAGGCCCCGCATCCAGGTCGTGGCCCGGGATGCGGCGGGCAACGAGGGTGCGGTCACCCTGCCGGTCCTCATCCTGGAAAAGAAGTTCCGGAGCGACGAGATGTCCCTGGGCGACGCCTTCTTCCAGCAGAAGATGCCGGAGTTCCAGGCGGCCATCCCGGAGCTGCGCGGGAAGACCCCGGTCGAGACGTTTGTCTACGTCAATTCCAAGCTGCGCGAGGAAAACGCGAAAACGATCTTCTCCATCTGCCAGCGGTCCGTACCGAAACAGCTGTGGGAAGGCCCCTTCCTCCGCATGAAGGACGCGGCGCCGATGGCCCTCTTCGGCGACCACCGCTATTACCGGTACAACGGCCAGTCCTTAGGCGAAAGCACCCACATGGGCGTGGACCTGGCGTCCACGGCCCAGGCCCCGATCGAGGCCTCCAACAACGGCCTGGTAGTCTTCGCAGGCCCCCTCGGGATTTACGGGAATGCGGTGATCCTCGACCACGGACAGGGGCTGTTCAGCCTTTACGCCCACCTGACAGGCATCCAGGTGAAGAACGGCCAGGAAGTGAAAAAGGGAGGGGTCCTTGGAACGAGCGGGCTGACGGGCCTTGCCGGGGGGGACCATCTCCACTTTTCCATCCTCGTGGCGGGAGAATTCGTGAACCCGACGGAGTGGTGGGATCCCCACTGGATCAAGGACAACGTGACGGCAAAGCTGGCGGCGACACCGTAGGGAAGGATCAGCCGCTCTTGTTGATGTCCCGGTGGGTCGTGCTGACCAGGTAGCCCTGGTCGGCGAAATGGGCCGCCAGCTCGTTGGCCATCACGACGGACCGGTGGCGGCCTCCCGTGCAACCCATGGCGACGTTGATGCGGGGTTTCCCCTCCTTCTCGTAGAGGGGGAGGAGGAAGGTGAGGAGAGACAGGAGCTGTTCGAGAAACGCCCGGCTCTCCTCGGACGCCAGCACGTAATCCCGAACCGCCGGTTCATGGCCGTCCAGGCGCTTGAGGGTTTCCACGAAGTAGGGATTCTGCAGGAACCGCACGTCCAGGACGATATCGGCATCCGCCGGCAGGCCGTAGCGGTACCCGAAAGACTGGACGTGCAGGATGATCCGGCGGGTCGTTGTCGGCGGCAGAAAGGCCCGCTGAACGGCGTCCTTGAGCTGGTGGACGTTCAGGAACGTCGTGTCGATCACCGTGTCGGCCATGTCCTTGAGCGCGGTCATTTTCCGGCGCTCCTCCTGGATCCCCTCCATGACGGACCCTTTCATCGCCAGGGGATGCATGCGCCGGGTCTCGCTGAACCGGTGCAGCAGGGTCTCATTGCCGGCATCGAGAAACAGCACCTCGATCCGGTATCCCTTTTCCTTCAGGAGCTCGAAAATCTCCGGATACCGCTCCAGGAAACCGGCTTCCCGCAGGTCCATGACGAGGGCCACCTGGGTGATTTCCTTTTCCTCAACGGCCTGGATTTCCAGGAAATCCGGAAGCAGAACCACCGGAAGGTTGTCCACGCAGAAGAAACCGATGTCCTCCAGTGCCCTCAAGGCCGTGCTTTTTCCCGAGCCGGACAGGCCGGTCACGATGACCACACGGGGCCTTTTCATGGTTTCATCCCTCCCGAATCGAGTGTGGCCGCCCAGCCGGCGATCCGGTGGTGCACCGGCTCCCCTTCCTGTACGGCCAGTTCGCAAAGCGGTCGCTCCAGTCCCAGAACCCGGTACGCATCACACCGCTCCCCTGTCCCGGACCATTCTCCATCCCGCTCACCTTCTCGTCGGACCAGGCGGACCACCCCGCCGACGGGCGCCTCTTCCCGGAGACGTACCCCGGGAATGAGGCGGGATACACGGACAATGCCCCGCCCCGGAAGCGCCGCGAGACCGCGGATGCGCCCGGGAGCGCGGCCATAGACGGCATCCCCGCGGCGGGAAAGATCCACGGCGTCGTCGGCGACCCATGCTCCTCCTTCCCATTCCGCCAGCCGCAGGGCCGTCGTCGTCTTTCCCGTTCCATGCTCCCCCGTGATCAGGATGCCGATCCCGGACACAACCACCAGGCAGCCGTGGATCCGCTTGATTCCGTCGCAATGCTCGCGGACCAGGCCCTTGAAACGGCTTTCCAGGTGGGCTCCCTCCAGGGAGGAAGCCAGCACAGGCAGGCGAAACCGCCGGGAAAGGCCCTTCAGGAAAGGGGGGATCGATAAAGCCGAAGACAAGAGAAGGCACGGCGCCCCCCCTCGGACAAGGGACCGGAACAGGGCTCCCTTGAGCGATTTGGAAAGGCCGGACAACTGAGCCAGTCCTTCGGGCTGGAGAATGGGAATGGTCCCCGGGTGGTGCGGCTCACCCCGGGACAGGGGATCAAGCATCCGCAGCCGGCCGGTCCGGATTTGCCGGTTTCGGCACCCGATTCCGCCGGCAGCCTCGATCCCCAGGAGGTTGTGGAATGGTCCCGCGAGATCCCGTATGGTCAATGCCGCCATGACCGTCCAGTATTGATGAAGCGGCTTGCTACGGTGCTTCGTCCTTTTCCGCGATGGCCGCCCGCAGTTCCTGCTCCGAACGGGCATCCAGCAGCCGTTTCCGGAACGCCACGTCCTTAAGCATCCGGGATATTCTGGCGAGCGCCTTCAAATGCAGGCCCGCCGAATTTTCCGGGGCCATCAGGAGAAAAAACAGGTGAACGGACTTGCCATCCATGGCATTGAAATCAATACCCTTCCGGCTCCGTCCGAAGGCAACGACGAGTTCCTTCATGGAACCCATCTTTCCGTGCGGGATTGCGATGCCGTCCCCGATGCCGGTGCTTCCCAGTTTTTCCCGCTCCAGGAGAATCGACACCATTTCTTCCGGATCACACGACAGGTCACGTAGAAAAACCGACGACAACTCGGTAAGGACATCGCGCTTCGTCTTTGCCTGAAGCTCTTCGATGACATACCCGGTTTTGATCATATCAAGAATTTTCATGCCGCCATCCCCGTGCGCTAACCGTTCGTCTCGATCAGGATGTAATTATCGTCCTCCCTCCGGTAGAGGAGCCTGACGTTTTCCGTGGCGATGTCACGGTAGATCAGGAAACGGTTTTTCACGGAATCCATCTCCAGGACTGCATCGTCCAGGGACATGGGGCTGAGCACAACCTTTCGGGTTTCCACGACCCGGGAGCCGCGGGCCTCGTCCTCGTCGACCGGTTCGACCACCAGCACTCTTTCTTCACTGCGTCCCGCGCCGGACTTGTGGGTTCGGATCTTTGCCTTGTGCTTCTTGAGTTGGCGCTCCACCTTCTCGACGGCGTTGTCGATCGCCGTATTCATGTCCTTCGCTTCTTCCTTGGCGATTACGTTCGCCCCGTCAGCCGAGAGGCTGATCTCCGCGACATGCCGGAATTTCTCGACGGACAACACAACATGGGCCTCTGCCGGGTGATCCAGGTATTTCTGGAGCTTGCCCAGCCGTTCGTCGACGACCTGCTTGAACCAGTCCTCCCCGCCCGTGTTCCTGAAGGTAAGCGTTATCTTCATACTTTCATCCTCCTACAATCCTTCTCAGGGAGTCCGCCGCCGTGAGGCACTGCCCCCCCGTCGGCAAAGATGCGCTTTATAGAAATGGGGTTCTGAAATGTCAATCTGTTTTTTGTGTCTTGATGAGCCTTTTTCGCCGGGAAGACGGAAGGATGCCCATCATCTCCCGGTATTTGGCCACAGTCCGCCGGGCGATGGCGATTCCCCCGGCCTCCAGGCGCTGGACGATTTCCTGGTCGCTCATCGGTTTGCGGGGATCCTCCGCCTGGACGAGCTTTCGGATTTCCTCCTTCACGCTCTTGGAGGCGATGTTTTCGCCGGAGGTCCGATGGATGCCGCTGGAAAAGAAATATTTGAGGAGATAGATCCCCCGTGGGGTATGGACGTACTTGTTGGATACGACCCGGCTGATGGTGGACTCGTGCATGCCCACGTCATCGGCCACGTCCCGGAGAACGAGGGGCTTCAGGAAGGACACTCCCTGCTCGAAGAAATCCAGCTGAAACCGGAGGATGCTCTCGGTCACCTTGTAGATGGTGTTCTGCCGCTGCTGGATGCTCTTGATCAGCCATGTGGCGGACTGGATCTTCTCCCGGATGTAGCGGCGGCTCCCTTCGGAGTTCGTGCTGCCGCTGAGGCCCGCCATGACCTCCCGGTAGAAATTGGAGATCCGGAGCCGCGGCAGGCCGTCGTCGTTCAGGACGATCTTGTATTCATCCCCCGCCTTGAAGACGAACACGTCCGGGATGACGGGCTGGGCCTTTTCCTCATTGTAGAGGGCGCCCGGCTTGGGATTCATGTTCATGATGACCAGGATCGCCGCCTCCACGTCCTCGGCGGAGGCCTTCAGTTTCCGGCAGATCTGGCTGTAATTCTTGATTTCCAGTTCCTTCAGGTGATCCCGGATGATCGCCTGAACCAGGGGCCCGGCCCGGAGAACCCTTGCCTGGATGAGAAGGCACTCCTTCAGGTCGCGGGCTGCAACGCCGGGGGGATCGAAGTCATGAACCTTGCGGAGAACGCCCTCGACAAAGGACGGCTGCGTCCCTGACTGGGCGGCGATTTCCTCAACCGTCGCGACCAGGTAACCGTTCGTATCGAGGTTTCCCACGATCTGCTCCGCCACGGCCATCTCGCTCTCGTTCATTCGCGAAAGCTTGACCTGCCACATGAGGTGGTCCGTCAGCGACGTCTGCGCCGTCAGGAAATTGTCCCAGGCGGGCCCTTCCTCACCGGAGCGGTCGTAGGTGACCCCGACGGATCCGTAGTCCTCGAGATAATTGTCCCAGTCAAACTCGGTCTTGCCGTCTCCCTCGCCGGTCAACTCCTCCGTGTGGTCCGCCAGCTTGATCTCTTCCCCTTCAACCGTCTTGAGATCATCCGATTCGGCCGGGGCCTCCGGTACGCTGTACTCTTCTCCGGTCAGTTCCTCCAGGAGGGGGTTTTCCTGCATCTCCTGATTGATCGCATCCACAAGCTCCAGGCGTGACACCTGCAGCAGCTTGATGGCCTGCTGAAGCTGGGGCGTCATGACCAGTTGCTGGGTCAACTTCAGGTTTTGTTTCAGTTCCAGAGCCATATCGATTGCCTGCGGCCCGCGGTGCGGATATCCGTGACGTCCGCCCTGCAGACCGCCTGTTACAGGCTGAATCCTTCCCCGAGGTATATCTTCCGGGCGATCTCGCAGCAGGCGATGGTGTCGGGGTCTCCTTCCACCAGAACCATCCCTTCATTGACAATATAAGCCCGATCGCAGACGGAAAGTGTCTCCCGGACATTGTGATCGGAAATGACCACCCCGATCCCTTTTGCTCTTAACTGGCCGATGATCTTCTGGATATCCGCAACAGCGAGAGGATCGATTCCCGCGAAGGGCTCGTCCAGAAGGATATATTGCGGAGATGTAACCAGTGCTCTCGTGATCTCGACCCGCCGCCGCTCGCCTCCGGAGAGTGAATAGGCCCGGTTGGACCGAAGCGGCGTCAGATCCAGTTCGTCCAGAAGATCCCGGAGCCGCTCCTCCCGTTCCCCCTGCTCCATCTCCAGGGTCTCCAGGATGGCCAGGATGTTCTCCTCCACGGTCAGTTTCCGGAAGACCGACGGCTCCTGGGGCAGATAGCTGATCCCCTTCCGGGCCCGAACATACATGGGTTGGCCCGTCAGTTCCTCCCCGTTGAGGAGAATCCGGCCTCCGTCGGGCCGGATGAGCCCGACGACCATGTAAAACGTCGTGGTCTTCCCCGCTCCGTTCGGTCCCAGCAGCCCGACGACCTCCCCGGGATGAATCTCCAGGTGAATGCCGTCTACGACTCGCCGGCCGCCGTAGACCTTTACGAGTCCCTCCGCCGTCAGCCGCTCCATGTCACGGCTTCTTCTTTCCCGGCTGGGATTTTTCGGAGGGATAAATCGTCGCCATGACCCGCTTGGACTCCCCGGCTTCCACGAAGCCCCGCCCCTCGTCCAGGAGCACGATGACCCGGTCGCCGCGGATCGTGCTGCGGCCTTCCTTCAGGACCGCGTTCCCGGTCATCTCGATCTTCTGGGCATCCTGGAAATAGACGGCGAAGTCTCCCGTGACCGTCTTCGGCCCCTGCGTGATGATGACGTGTCCCTTCGCCTCCACCCGATCCAGGTCTCCTCCGCCCATGTCGGGTCCCTTGGAGGACTTCGGCCCGGCCTGCTGGCCTTCCTTTTTATAGAAAAGCGATATGCTGTCGGCCCGGATGGCCTTGTCGCCCTGCACGGCCACGGCATGCCCCGAGAAAACCACCAGCTTCTTTTCATCGTAGGCATCCAGGCGGTCGGAGACGATCTGGATCGGCTCGCTGCGGCTAACCGGCACCTTTGCCTGCCCCCAGGCGATGCCGGCGGCCAGGCAGACCGTAACGAGGACCATCGCGGCCATCCGAATCACGGAACTGTCAGCGTTTTTTTTCATGATTTCCCCCCGCCGCCCCCGTCGGCTTGGTTTCCGCCTCGACCCGGGAAGAGAGCTTCAGGTCCCGGCTGTCCAGCCGCAGGGTCAGGCCCACACCCCTGATTTTCATCCGGTCGTTCTCCATGGTGACCGGAGACTGGGTGGAGATCTTCTTCTCCCCATGGACATACTGGAGGCGGTCCGTCGTGAATCGGTCGCCCCGGTCGGAAAGGATCACCACGTTGCCCGTGATGTCCATGTCCTTCAGGTCCGTCTTGAGGCGGCCCTGGTCTCCCGTCAGGTTGAAGGTCTGGCCGTCTGCCAGAATCAGCCGGATCGTCACCCGGTCAAAGAGGGCGATTTTCTGCTCGCGCATATACCGGGCGCTGTCCGCCTTCACTTCCCATTTTTCTCCGGAGCTTCCCACGTCGGTGTACGTGACGTTCTGGACCTGGAGATCCACGTTCTCCGCCATGATCTGCAAGGCCTGCTTCGGAACCGTCTCGCGGTTCTTGATGAACCACCAGGACCCTGCGACGGCGAGAACCAGGAAAGCTCCCGAAAAGAGGAGCACCCTCTTCTTCCATTTTGACGTGAACAGTCCCTTCAGCATCCTACACGGTCGGTTCAAAACCCGAACAGAAGGTGGATATGGGGCGGCAATACCTGGGAAATTTTATATCACCGAAAGGCAAGCCCTGTAAAGCCGAAACAAATACCATCACATATCAACCAGTTGAGAAAATTCATATCGCCGGGCGACCTCATCCCAGAACCCGCGCCCGCGGAGGATCAACTCGCACACCTCCCGCACGGCCCCCCGGCCTCCCGGCCGGCCGGACACGAAATCGACGGAGCGACGGACCACATCCTCCGCACTTGCCGGTGCTGCGGAGAATCCAACACGCCTCTGCAGGGGGATGTCGACCACATCGTCCCCCATGAAGGCAACCTGGTCGGCCGTGAGGGCCCTCCGCTCGAGAATCCCTTCGAACGCGGCGACCTTGTCCCAGATCTGCTGGTGCACTTCCTCCACGCCCAGGTCCCGGGCCCGGTGCTCCACGACGGCCGATCGGCGACCCGTCAGGAAGACGACGTCTATGCCGTGCCGCTGAAGGAGCTTGATGCCGTGTCCGTCCCGGACGTCGAAATGCTTGATCTCGCGGCCGTTGTCGTCCATGATGATCCGGCCGTCCGTCAGAACGCCATCGACGTCCAGGATCAGGAGTTTCACCTTCTCCAGCTTTTCCTTCCAGGGCATATCCGGCAGCTTATCCATTTGCGGTATCCATGCTCCTTTTCACGATTCGATCGATCTCCCTGAGAACCACGAGCAGGGATCGCAGGTCTTTCAGCGCCAGTGAATTCGGCCCGTCGCATAATGCCCGGTCCGGATCGGGATGAACCTCCATGAAGATGCCGTCCAGGCCGGCTCCTGCGGCGGCACGGGCCAGGAAGGGAACCATCTCCCGCTGCCCTCCCGAGGCGGTTCCCAGCCCTCCCGGGAGCTGAACGCTGTGCGTGGCGTCAAAGATCACGGGATATCCCAGGGAGCGGATCACCGGCAGGGAGCGGAAATCCGCGACGAGGTTGTTGTACCCGAAACTGGCCCCCCGCTCCGTTACGAGAATCCTCCCGTTCCCCGCCGCCTTCACCTTCTCTACGATATTGGCCACGTCCCACGGCGCCAGGAACTGCCCTTTCTTGATGTTTACCACCCGTGCCTTCCTGGCGATTTCCATGACGAAATCCGTCTGCCGGCAGAGGAAGGCCGGGATCTGCACCACGTCCAGCACGGCCGCCGCCGGGTCGATCTCTTCGAACCGGTGGACGTCGGACAGGACGGGGCAGCCGACATCCCTCCGGATTTCCTCCAGAATGCGAAGGCCTTCCGACAGGCCCGGCCCGCGGAAGGAAGCGCGGGCGCTCCGGTTTGCCTTGTCATAGGAGGCCTTGAAGATGAACGGGATGCCCAGTTCATCCGCCAGATCCCGGAGGAACCGGGCGATGTCCTTCGTCCTCCCCTCTTCTTCGATGACGCAGGGACCGGCAATCAGGACGAAAGGCGCCCCGCCGCCGAACCGGATTCCACTCACGTCTACAGGCTTCATGCCTTTCTCTCTCCGTTCTGCGTCCGGGACCGTCCCCGGATGAAGCTCCCTGGTCGAGGGCTCCGCTATCCCTGCTTTTTTTCCAGCAGGCGGATGCGGATCTCCCGGGCCTTTCGGGCCGCCTGGCTGAGATCCGGGTTGAGTTCCCAGGCCTTCTGGTAGGCTTTCAGGGCCTCTTCGAGGTTCCCTTTCCGTTCATGAACCGCTCCCAGACCCATCCAGGCCCCGACTTCCCGGGGATCCTGCCGGACGGCTTTCCGGTACGCATCGACGGCACCGTCCATGTCTCCCTTCATGTACAGGGCATCGCCGAGACCGGCATGGGCCCTGCCCTTCCCGGGAAACCGGCGGATCATTTCCCGGTAGATTCTGGCTGCCTGATCGTAGCGCTTTTCCCGGAGATGAACGCCGCCCACCCTGGCCAGGACATCCATGGAAGCTCCGGAGGCGGCCGCCTTGCCGTATGCGGCCTCGGCTTCCCTGGTCTTTCCCAGCTGCTGATAGGCCGCGGCCATCGCCAGTCGCATTTCGGGATCCTGAACTCCGCTGCGGACGGCCTTTTCGTAATGCTCCACGGCCTTGCCGTACTGCTTCATCTCTGCATACGCGGTCGCCGCGGAGGCATGCAGCGGCCCCTTCCGGGAGCTTTCCTTCAGGGCCGTCTCAAAATAGGATGCAGCCTCCCGATACCGCTTGTCGCGGAGGGCCAGCTCCCCGAGCCTGGATGCCGCACCGGAGTCCCCCGGACGGACTTTCAGGACCTTCCGCCAGGTATCGGCGGCTTCCCGGACCCGATTCGCCTTCTCGTAAGCCAGGGCCATGTTGGAAAGAACAACGGCGTTTTTCGGATCCAGGGCGAGGGCTTTCTGATAGCTCTCGATCTCCTCCTTCCCCCGCCCCTTGCCGCCATAAGCCAGACCCAGGTTCGCCCAGGCGGCCGCGCTCTTCGGATTCTGCTTCAGGTAGGCCCTGTACCAGTAAATGGCTTCATCGTGGTCGCCCGCCTTGAGCTTGGACAAAGCAAGAGCCAGAACAGCCTCCCGGTCCGCGGGCGCCCCGGTCAGAACCCGGCGGTACTGCTCCCCCGCCTTGCCCGGCTTCTTCATCCGGTCATAAACCTCCCCGAGACGAAACCGGACGGATTTGTTGTTCGGATCCAGCTGCAGCGCCGTTTCATAATGCTTCGCCGCTTCTTCGAATTTCTCCTGCATCTGCAAGGCAAGGGCAAGGACCGCATGAGCGGGGGCGCTTTTCGGGTTTGCCGCTACGGCCCGTGTGCAAAGGCTGACGACCCGGTCGTAGGCGCTGCGGGACAGGTAGATCTTAGCCAGGGCCGTCAGGGCCGCTTCATCGGCTGGTTTTGCCTTGAGGATCTCCTCGTATGCCGCCGCGGCTTCATCGATCCGGCCGGCCTTCTCATTCTCCGAGGCCAGCTCGTGCCGCACCTCCGTATCGGACGGAGTCAGGGCCAGGGCCTGTTGCAGGAAATGGATCTTCTCCTTCCTGTCCCCGGCCGCCCGGGCATACCGCAGGAAATCCTGCGCCGTCAGGGAGGCCCGGATGTAGAATACGGCCGCTTCCCGCCCGTTGTACAGAACGGAAACCCGCGTTGTTTCGCCGGATCCGGCCCTCCCCGGATCGACCCGCTCCCCCATCCGCCGGTCCACAAACGAAAGGCCCTTGAACAGGACGCCCAGGGCCGTCTTTTCCTCAAGTCCTTCTATCCGGACATCGATTCCGCTTCCCGCCAGGGAATCGCTGGCGACCCCCCGAATGATAAACTCGTCCCGGTAGGTCACCTCCAGGGCGTCACCGGGACGGATTGTGAAGAAAGACCCGTTCTTTTCTCCCTCCAGGCCGTACACACGGGGCGGCTGTCCCAGCAGGTAGAAGGAAAAAACACCCCCGAGCCGTTCGAGGGACGATGCTGCACCGGTCCGGGAGAGAGCCAGGGAAAGTCCTCCGGCGGCCAGCATGCCCAGAACCAGAATTCCCGCCGCGATCAGGACAATCCGCCGCCCCGAGAGGGGGGATCGGCCCCCTTGCTCTCTGCCCTGCCTTTTCATCGGTCATTTCCCCCGCGGGTGAAACCGGCTGTGCACATCCTTGAGACGTTCCCGGGTGACGTGCGTGTATATCTGCGTCGTCGATATGTCCGCATGCCCCAGCATGAGCTGTACGGAACGGAGATCCGCCCCTCCCTCCAGGAGGTGGGTGGCGAAGGAATGGCGGAATGTATGGGGATAAACCTTTTTCCGGATCCCCGCCCGCTCGGCGTAGCGCCTGACCAGCTTCCACAATCCCTGGCGGGAAAGCCCCCTCCCCTGGCGATTCAGGAAAAGCACATCCGTATCCCCGCCCTTCAGCAGGGCCGGACGGACCTCTTCCACATAACGCCTCAGGACGGACAGGGCGACACGCCCGACCGGCACGACCCGTTCCTTCCCTCCCTTTCCGAATGCCACCAGGTATCCCACCTGCCAGTTGATGCTGCCCAGCGTCAGGGACGCCAGTTCGGAAACCCGCAGCCCCGAGGCGTACAGCATCTCCAGCATGGCGGTGTCCCGGACGGCTTCCGGCCTGTCCAGGCCCGGCTGGCGGAGAAGATTCTCCATCTCCTGCCGGGACACCGTATCGGGGAGGTGCATCCATACCTTCCCATGGTGGATGTCGGCCAGGGGGTTTTCCTCCCGTACCCCTTCCCGCAGAAGAAACCGGTAGAAGCCCCGGAGCGCGGCGAGGGCCCGGTTGGCGGAACGGGCCTTCAATCCCTCCTCCCGCAAGCGGGTCAGAAAAGAGAGCATGTCGTCCGTCGTAACATCCGCCCACCCTTCCCGGCCCAGGGTCCGCAGGAACGCGATATGGCGGTTCAGGTCGCGGCTGTAGGCATCGAGGGTGTGAAGGGAAGCCCCCTTCTCGACCGACAGGAAGGTCATGTATCGGTCCACCCAGTTTTCCATGGCCCCCCTTCTAACGGAATTGCCCGGGGGACGCAAAAGCTTTTTTGGGCTGAAACGCCGCATTTCTGAATGCCTTAAACAGGTTGACAGCAATGGGAGGCCTGTGGTAATCAGCCATGTCTCATCAGTTTGGACCCTATTTCCGCAGGTTTTCGGATCCCTGTCCGCGGAAACGGAAAAACACTCCCAAGGAGAACACTGTGACCCTGCGCGAGGTTAAAGAAATCCTGGATGCCGAAGTGCTTGTCGGACAGGAACAGCTGGACAAGGACGTCAGGACGGCCTTCGGAGCGGACCTGATGAGCGACGTCCTGGCCTTTGCCAAGGCCGGGAGCCTCCTCCTGACGGGCCTGACCAATCCACAGGTGGTCAGGACTTCCGATGTGCTGGACATCGCCGCCATCATCCTCGTTCGAGGGAAAAAGCCTTCGCCGGAAACCCTGACGCTGGCCGAGGAACTGAAAATTCCCATCCTGACGACCCAATACATCCTCTTTGAAACGGCGGGCCGCCTGTATCAGAGGGGAATCGTCGGATGCATGGAAAGGGTTGACGAAGAACGTGTTCGCCCATGATACGAGTCTGTACGAAAACAGGTTTCCCGTTGAGGGAGGCAATTTCGACAAGGCCGGCCAGGTATCGAGCCAGATCAAAGCCATCCTGAAGAGGATGAAGCTCTCCAGCGAGATCATCCGCCGGGTGGCATTGGTATCCTACGAATCGGAAATCAATATCGTTTCCTACGCACGGAAAGGACATATCCATATCCAGGTAAAGCCGGATTATGTATTGATCGAAGCCATCGACGAGGGGGATGGCATCCCGGACATCGAACTCGCCATGCAGCAGGGATGGTCGACAGCCAGCCAGCGGATCCGGGAGATGGGATTCGGCGCCGGCATGGGCCTCTGCAACATCAAGAACTTCTCCGACTTCTTCAGGATCTCCTCCGACGTGGGGAAAGGCACCCATCTGAAGATGGTGATCAAGATCGACAAGGTCTTCGATGGAATATAAAGAAGGACGGGAAATCGTGGACTTGGCAACCATTGTAAAGGCGTTGGACCTGAAGGTCCGACATGGAGCCCATCTGCTGGACAGGAAAGTGACGGGAGGATTCACGGGGGATTTGCTGAGCGACGTCATGGCCCACAGCAGTGAGGGAGATCTCTGGATCACCCGCCAGATCCACCAGAACATCATCGCTGTCGCCAGCCTCAAGGATCACGCCGGCATCGTTCTGGTACAGGGAAACGAACCGGCCGCGGACACCCTGGAGAAGGCCGTAAAGGAGAATGTGCCGATTCTCGTATCGGATTGGTCGGGTTTCGAAACGGCCGGCAAGATTTATGAAATCCTGAATGTACGGGGAGGATGATCCCCGCCCGGGCCATGGATCTCTCCATGGTCTTTTTTTTGCCGGAATTTCGGGGATCCGGTCATGCTGAAGGTTTTCCGCTGCGACCTGCACGTTCACACCTGCCTGTCACCATGCGCGGAACTGGACATGTACCCCCGGAAACTGGTCGAGCGCTGCCTGGCCGTCGGGCTGGACGCGGTGGCCATCTGCGATCACAACGCCTCGGAAAACATCGCCTGGGTTCGGCGGTGCGCCGCGGGCACCCCGCTCACCGTGCTGGCGGGCATGGAGATCGCGAGCCGGGAGGAAGTGCATCTCCTGGCCCTTTTTGATATCGTGGAGGAGCTTCTCCCCCTCCAGGAATGGATCAGCCGCCACCTGCCCGGCCGGAACGACGAGCGGCGCTTCGGATGCCAGGCCATCGTCAATGACCGGGATGAGGTGGAAGGGTTCTGCGATCGCCTGCTCATCGGGGCCACGGAGCTTCCGCTTCAGGCCATCGTCGAGCGAATCCACGACCTGGGTGGACTGGCCGTGGCCTCCCACATCGACCGGGAAAGCTTCAGCATCCTGAGCCAACTCGGATTCATCGTGCCGGGTCCCCCCTTCGACGCACTGGAGCTGTCGCCGGAGACAGGGATCCGGGGAGGGCGCATCCGGTATCCGGAACTGGAGCAATTCTCCTTCATCACCTCCTCGGACGCCCATCATATCCGGGACATCGGGAGGGCATGGACGGACGTGAGGATGCATGCCGTGACGGTGAAGGAACTGTCGATGGCCTTCCGGAAACGGCAAGGACGGACCATCGAGGAGTAGCCCGGATGCTGGAGCTCTCCCTGCACGTACTGGACATTGCGGAAAATTCCACCCGGGCGGAGGCAAAGCACATTTTCATCACCATCCGGGAGAACCCGGAGCGGGACCGCCTGACGCTGGAGATCCGGGATGACGGGGTCGGAATGACGGAAGGGGCCCTCGCAAATGTCCTGGATCCGTTTTATACAACCAAGAAAGTCCGCCGGGTAGGCCTGGGGCTTCCCATGCTGGCGGAGGCCGCGGGAAAGACCGGGGGCGGACTGACAGTGAAATCGAGACCCGGCGAGGGCACGAAAGTCCGGGTGACATTCGGGCTCGCGCACATTGACCGCCAACCCCTGGGCGACATTGCCGGAACCCTGGTGACCATCCTCACGGGTCACCCCGATATCGAACTTGTGTACCGCCATGAGCGGAGCGGCCGTAGTTTCGTCCTGGATACCCGGGAGATCCGGGAGGAGATCGGGGACATCCCCCTAAACCATCCGGAGATCCTGGCTTGGATTCGCAGCCATGTAGAGGAAGGCTTAACGGAAATCAAAGCAGGGGCGTGACCCTGTTGACGGGAAGGAGGACAACACATTCATGAAACTCGGTAACGAAGAGCTGTTGAAGGAGTTTTCCGAGGAACAGATCGCAAAACTCGATGCGATCATCGACAAGTACAAGGGCAAACCGGGGGGGTTGATCCCTGTCCTGGAAGAGGCCCAGATGGTCCTGGAGTACCTGCCCATCGGTATCCAGAAACGGATCGCCGAAGGCATCAACCTGCCACTCAGCCGTGTGTACGGCGTCGTGACATTCTACTCCTTCTTCACCATGACCCCCAAGGGCCGGCACACCGTTCGGGTATGCCTCGGCACCGCCTGTTACGTCCGCGGAGGGAAAGCCATCGCGGAGAACATCGAAAAGGTCCTGGGCGTCAAGGAGGGTGAGACGACCCCGGACAGGCGGTTCACCTATGAGTCCGTACGCTGTCTTGGCGCCTGCGGCCTCGGACCGGTGGTCGTGGTGGACGATGAAGTCCACGGGCGCGTGAAGCCGGCCAAGGTGAAGGAACTGCTCAACCAGTATCAATAAAAAAACACTCTTGCGAATACGAGGTACGGTACGATGGCAAAGCTGAATATCGAGGATCTGAAGAAGATCAAGGAGCGCGTCCACGCCGAGACGGCCCTCCGGGACGGAGAGCGCCGGGCGAAAATCACCGTGCACATGGGAACCTGCGGCATCGCCTCGGGAGCCCGGGACGTCATGGACGCCCTGATGAAGTCCATCGAGGAAGCGGGGGTTACCGACGTGATCGTGACCACCTCCGGCTGCATGGGTCTCTGCAGCCGCGAACCCCTGGTGACGGTGGAGCTGATCGGTCAGGAACCGATCAAGTACGAGTATATGGACGGCAACAAGATGCGGCAGGTATTCAAGAGACACGTCCTGGAGGGAGAGATCCAGACACCCTTCGTGCTGGCCCGGGGCGCGGAAATCGTGAAATAGCGGGATGGAATCTCTGACGTGAAGGAGGATGGAAACCCAATGAAAGTATTTCGTTCACATTTGCTGCTCTGCGGAGGAACAGGCTGCCACGCCTCGGGAAGCCTTGCCGTCAAGAAGGCCCTCGTGGCCGAATTGATGAAGCGCAATCTGGCCGAGGAGATCAAGCTGGTGGAGACGGGCTGCAACGGATTCTGCGCCCAGGGCCCCATCATGGTGGTCTACCCCGAGGGTGTTATCTATATGATGATCAAGCCGGAGGACGTGCCGGAACTGGTGGAAGAGCACATGGTGAAGGGGCGCGTCCTGGAGCGCCTGCTGTACCGGGAGCCGACCACGGAAGCGGTCATCCCGACCATGCAGGAGATCCCCTTTTTCGCCCTGCAGGAGCTGCGGGTTCTCCGGAACCGCGGCCTCATCGACCCGGAAAGGATCGAGGAGTACATTGCCCGGGACGGCTACGCCGGCATGGCAAAGGCCCTGACCGAGCTGTCCTCCGCGGACATCATCCAGACGATGCTGGATTCGGGCCTCCGCGGCCGCGGCGGCGCCGGATTCCCCACGGGCCTGAAGTGGAAATTCTGCTCCACCTCCCCCGGCGACATCAAATACGTCCTCTGTAACGCCGACGAGGGCGATCCGGGGGCCTTCATGGACCGCAGCGTCCTGGAGGCGGACCCCCACGCGGTTCTCGAGGGCATGGTCATCGCGGCCAAGGCCATCGGGGCCCACCACGGATACATCTACTGCCGGGCCGAGTATCCCCTGGCCATCCACCGCCTGAACATCGCCATCAACCAGGCCAAGGACATGGGCCTCCTGGGAAAGGACATCCTGGGAACGGGTTTCGACTTCGACCTGGAGATCTACCAGGGCGCCGGCGCCTTCGTCTGCGGCGAAGAGACGGCGCTCATGACCTCCATCGAGGGCAAGCGGGGCATGCCCCGCCCGCGTCCGCCCTTCCCCGCCGTCGCGGGTCTCTGGCAGCGGCCGTCGGTCCTGAACAACGTGGAGACCTTCGCCAATGTCGCCCAGATCATCCTGAAGGGCGCTGCCTGGCACGCCGGCGTCGGCTCCGAGAAGAGCAAAGGGACCAAGGTCTTCGCGCTGACGGGCGACGTGAACAACGTGGGCCTCGTGGAAGTCCCCATGGGAACGCCCCTGGGAACGATCGTCTACGACATCGGCGGCGGCATCCCAAAGAACAAGAAATTCAAGGCCGCGCAGCTGGGCGGTCCCTCCGGCGGCTGCATCCCGGTCCAGCACCTGAACGCCCCGGTGGACTATGAAAAAGTGGCCGAGCTGGGCGCCATCATGGGCTCCGGCGGCCTGATCGTCATGAACGAGGACAACTGCGCCGTCGACATGGCCCGGTTTTTCATGGATTTCTGCCAGGACGAGTCCTGCGGGAAGTGCACCCCCTGCCGCGAGGGAACCAAGCGAATGCTGGAGATCCTCACGAACATCGCCCATGGCAAGGGCAAGGAGGGCGACATCGAGCTCCTGGAGGAAATGGCCGGCATCATCAAGGACGCCTCCCTCTGCGGTCTCGGCCAGACGGCGCCCAACCCGGTGCTCAGCACCATCCGCTACTTCCGCAATGAGTACGAGGAGCACATCCGGGACAAGCACTGCCGGGCCGCCGTCTGCTCGTCCCTTTTCAAGTCCCCCTGCCAGAACACATGCCCCATCGGGATGGATGTTCCGGCCTACATCGGCCTGATCCGGGCGGAGCGGTTCGAGGATGCTTACAAGGTTCTCCTGAAAACGAACCCCTTCCCCTCCGTCTGCGGCCGGGTCTGCGACCACAAATGCCAGTCCAAGTGCCGCCGGGGAAAGATGGACGAGCCCATCGCCATCAAGTTCCTCAAACGGTTCATCACCGACAGCGCCCCGCGGCCCGAGGTCAGCCCCGTTCCGGTCACCCGGAAGGAAAAGATCGCTGTGGTCGGCGCCGGTCCGGCGGGCCTCACGGCCGCCCGGGACCTGGCGCTCCGGGGCTACGCCGTGACGGTCTTCGAGGAGCTTCCCGATCCGGGCGGCATGCTTCGGTGGGCCATTCCGTCCTACCGGCTGCCCCGGAATATCCTGGCGGGCGAGATCGACGATATCCGCCGGCTGGGCGTCGAGATCCGGTGCAATGTCCGGGTCGGAAAGGATCTCCCCTTCGACAAGCTGGGCAACGACTTCGACTACGTCTACCTGGCCACGGGCGCCCACAAAAGCACGAAAATGGACGTCCCGGGAGAGGATCTCCAGGGTGTCTGGGGCGGCGTGGAATTCCTTCGGGCCTTCAACCTCGATGAAAACGCCTGGATGAAGGGCACCCGGACCCTCGGATCAAAGGTGGCCGTCATCGGCGGCGGCAACTCCGCCATCGACGCCGCCCGCTGCGCGAAGCGGATGGGCGCCGACGTGACCATCCTCTACCGGCGCGAGCGGAAGGAGATGCCCGCCGCGGAGGAGGAGGTCACAGCGGCTCTGGACGAAGACATCAAGATCGAGTTCCTCGCGGCGCCCCTGCGTATCGAGGGGAAAGACGGCAAGGTCAGCGGCATCACCTGCGAGCGCATGAAGCTCGGTGACTTTGACCGGAGCGGCCGCAAGCGGCCCATCCCCATCCCCGGCTCCGAGTTCACCCTTTCCGTGGACGCCGTTGTGGCGGCCATCGGCCAGGTGCCCGACATGGCCTTCGTTCCCAAGGACAGCGGCGTCGTCATCAACAAGTGGACCTGCTACGACCTGGCCAAGGGGAGCAAGTCCCGGACGACGAATCCGAAGTTCTACGCCGGCGGCGACGCCGTCACGGGTCCCGACACGGTGATCGGCGCCATCGCCGCGGGCCATCAGGCGGCGGCCGACATCGACGCCGGCATCCGGACCGCGGCGGGCGAACCCGCCTGGGAAGCACCGGTGGAGGAGAAGATCGACGTTCCCCTCATCATCGACGAGGAGACCCAGGAGGCACCCCAGACGAAGATGCCGGAGCTCCACGGAGCCGGGCGGAACACGTCTTTCGCAGAGGTCGAACTCGGATTCACCCGGGAGCTGGCCATCGCGGAGGCCTGCCGCTGCCTGCGCTGCGACGCGGAAGTATAAATGTTCCTTCACCGGAGTCTATCGATAGAACATCACGGAGGACATGCATGTCACAAGTAACCCTGACCATAGACAACCAGAAAGTCAGCGTGGAGACGGGGACGACGATCCTGAACGCCGCGAAGCAGGCGGGCATCCGGATCCCCACCCTCTGCGCCTGGCAGGAAATCGGACACACCCCCGGCGCCTGCCGGGTCTGCATGGTGGAGGTGGAGGGCCAGCGGGGCCTCATCGCCTCCTGCGTATTCCCCGTCAGCGAGGGGATGGTCGTCCGGACGACGAATGACCGGGTCCGGAACGCCCGGAGGCTGGTCGTGGAACTGCTCCTGTCCAACCATCCCCAGGAGTGCAACTTCTGCGTCCGCAACGGCAACTGCGAGCTCCAGAGGGTCGCCGAAATGGTGGGCGTCCGCTCGATGCGGTTCGACGTCCCCGAGTCCTTCCCGGAGAGCATGATCGACCGGTCCAGCCCGTCCATCGTCCGGGACAACCGCAAGTGCATCAACTGCCACCGCTGCATCACCGTCTGCGAATCCGTCCAGTCGGTGAGCGTCCTGACGCCGTCCTACCGGGGCAGCGACGTCCGGGTCACCCCGGCCTTCAACCTGCCCCTGATCGAGTCCACCTGCGTCGCCTGCGGCCAGTGCATCCTCGCCTGCCCCGTGGGAGCCCTCTATGAAAAGGACGACGTGGACTCCGTCTGGGAGGCCCTCCAGGATCCGACCAAGCACGTCGTCGTCCAGGAGGCCCCGGCCATCCGGGCCGCCCTGGGCGAGGAATTCGGCCTGCCCCCGGGATCCCTCGTAACGGGCAAGATGATCGCAGCACTGCGGCGCCTGGGCTTCGACAAGGTCTTCGATACGAACTTCACCGCCGACCTGACGATCATCGAGGAAGGCAACGAACTCCTGAAGCGGGTCAAGGAGGGGGGCACGCTGCCCATGATCACTTCCTGCAGCCCTGGATGGATCAAGTTCTGCGAGCACTTCTACCCGGACCTGCTGGCCCACCTGTCCACCTGCAAGTCGCCCCAGCAGATGTTCGGGGCCCTGGCAAAGACCTATTACGCCGAGACGGCCGGCGTCGATCCGAAAGATGTCATTGTCGTTTCCATCATGCCCTGCACGGCCAAGAAGTTCGAGGCCTCCCGGCCGGAGATGAACTCCAGCGGCTTCCGGGACGTGGACTATGTCCTCACGACCCGGGAACTGGGCCGGATGATCAAGGAAGCGGGCATCGACTTCCTCAACCTGCCGGACGAGGATTACGACGCCCCCATGGGCGAGTACACCGGCGCGGGGACGATCTTCGGCGCCACCGGCGGCGTCATGGAGGCGGCCCTCCGGACGGTCTACGCGGTGGTGACCGGCGAGAACCTGCCGAGTCTCGACATCACTCCGGTCCGCGGTCTGGACGGGGTCAAGGAGGCGGCACTCACGGTCGGCCCCCTGGGCGAGGTGAAAGTGGCCGTCGCCCACGGCCTCTCGAACGCCCGGAAGCTGATGGACCTGATCCGGGCGGGTAAGGCGAACTACGCCTTCATCGAGATCATGTGCTGCCCCGGCGGCTGCATCGCCGGCGGCGGGGAGCCGATCCCGACCAATAACGAGATCCGGCGCCTCCGCTCGGAGGCTCTCTACCGGGACGACGGGGAGGTCCAGGCGCTCCGACAGTCCCACGAGAATCCGTCGATCACGAAGATCTACGAGGTCTTCCTGAAGGAGCCCCTGGGCCACAAGTCCCATGAGCTTCTGCACACACACTATACGCAGCGGGGAACCGACGTGCCCCACCGGGCCTACGAAGGTTCGTGGGAGGATCCTCACCACCCGTCAAACTGACCGGCCGGATAAAAAAAGCGTCAAGAAGGGGGATGGACTTCAGTCTGTCCCCCTTTCTTATGGTCCTTCGGTGCGACGCGGCGGGACCCCTTTCCGCACACGGAAAAAGGAGAGCACCAGGAGGAGCACACAGGCGATCATGGCCCCCAGGGCGATCGGGCGGGTGAAGAAGATGGAGAAGTCGCCGCCGGAGATGAGCAGCGACCGGCGCAGATTCACCTCCAGCATGGGTCCGAGGACGAACGCCAGGATCAGCGGAGCCGCCTCGTAGCCTCCCCGTTTCAGGAAGAAGCCGGCAACGCCGAAGACCACCATCACGCCGATGTCGAAGACGCTGTTGTTGATGGAATAGGCGCCGACGACACACAGCAGGAGGATCAGCGGATACAGGACCCGGTCGGGGATCCGGAGGACCTGGACCCACAGGGGGATGAGGGGCAGGTTCAGGACGAGCAGCATGGCGTTGCCGATGTACATGCTGCCCACGACGCCCCAGAAGATGTCCGGATGATCCCGGATCAGCAGGGGCCCCGGCTGGATGCCGTGAACCAGGAAAGCCCCGAACAGGACGGCCAGGACGACGTTCGGCGGGATGCCCAGGGTGAAGAGCGGGATGAAGGACGTGGAGGCGGCGGCATTGTTCGCCGCCTCGGGGGCCGCCACCCCCTCGATGGCCCCCCGGCCGAACCGCTCCGGCTCCCTCGCGATCCGCCTTTCCATGCCGTAGGATACGAATGTGGAGAGAACGGGCCCGCCGCCGGGCAGCAGGCCCAGGAAGAACCCCGTCAGGGTTCCCCGGACGATGGCCCACCGGGCCTGCAGCCAGTCCTGGCGGCTCGGGAAAAGGCTCCGGATCTTCACCTTCAGGATTCTGCCGAAGGACGCCTGATCCAGCCGGTTCAGGACCTCCGCGACGCCGAATAGCCCCATGGCGAGCGGAGCCACCCCGATCCCCTCGAACAGGTTGATCACCCCGAAGGTCATCCGCTGCTCCGCCGTGATCGGATCCAGGCCGACGCCGCTCAGGATGAGGCCGAGAACGGCCATGATCCCCGCCTTGAGCGGCGATCCCGGGGCCAGGTACGTGACGAACGTGAACCCCATGAGGATGATGGCGAAATATTCCGGCGGCCCGAATTTCAGGGCCACGGAAGACAGGGGCCCGGCGATCAGATGCAGACCGACGATTCCGGCGGTGCCGGCGATGAAGGACCCGAAGGCGGCGATCCCCAGGGCGGAGCCCGCCCGGCCCTGGCGGGCCATCTGGTAGCCGTCCAGGCACGTCACGACGGAGGCCGTCTCCCCCGGGACGTTCACCAGAATCGAAGTGGTGGAGCCGCCGTACATCACCCCGTAGTAGATCCCCGCCAGCATGATGATCGCCCCGGCCGGCGGCAGCTGGAAGGTCAGGGGCAAAAGGATGGAAATCGCCGCCACCGGTCCGAGACCCGGCAGCACGCCGACCAGCGTCCCCAGGAGACAGCCGGAGAAGACCAGGGCGAGGTGGTCGGGCCGGGTGGCGATGGAAAAGCCGTAAAGGAGACCGTTCAGGATATCCACCGACGCAACCCCGCGGCTCCGCGATCAGAAGGAAAGAATTCCCCGGGGAAGGGGGACCTTCAGAACGTGGAGAAAAAGGATGTAACTCAGGAGGACTGACAGCAGGGAGCCAAGGACGACCGTGCGGATCCTCATGCGCCCGAGGCCGAACAGGACGAGCATCAGCCCCGTCGTCGCTGCCAGATAGCCCAGCCCCGGCAGCAGCCAGCAATACAGGGCCAGGGAGACGACGGCCAGGACACCGGATCGCCGCGGAAGCCGCAGGGGCCCTTCCTCCGCGGATGCCCGGCTCCCCGGGCTCAGGAGCAGGAGAACGATGGCCAGCAGGGCCAGGCCGAGGCCCGACCAGAAGAGAAGAAAGCCGGGACCGGGGTCGTCATAGGTCCCGATTCCGAGCCTTGTGCCCGATACCGTGACGAAAACGGCCGCTGCCAGCCAGAGAGCGCCGCTGATCCGATCCCGGGTGATCCTGTTCACGCTGTTCAAACCGCCTCCCTGGTCCGGTCCGCCGGGTTTCTACTCCGGAGGCGTGGCCGCCTGCCGGATGAGGCCCGCCGCCCTCAGGTGCCGGTTGATGATCTTCCACTGAACCCGCAGGAATTGCTGGAACGCCCTTGAATCGTAATACACCGGAACCAGGTCGATCCGGTCAAGGGACTGCAGGAATTCCCGGTCCCGGACGGCACGGGCGAACGCATCCTCCAGCTTCCCCGCGATTTCCGGCGGAAGGTTCGCCGGTGCGACGACGGCATAGACCGCGTCGTTCGTGAAATCGTAGCCGGCTTCCTTCATCGTCGGTACCTGCGGGAACTTGGGCGACCGTTTCTCCCCCATCGTGACCAGCAGGCGGGCCTGGCCGGCCTTCACCGAAGGAATGAACTCGGAGGTGACGGAGGCGAAGTCGACGTGCCCGCCCAGGAGAGCCGTCAGCGCCTCGATGCTGCCCTTGTAGGGCACGTGCACCATGCGCACCTTCTCCCGGGCTGCGACCTCCTCCACCGCGGCATGGGTCGTGCTCCCCACGCCGGTGGTGGCATACTTCAGCCTGCCGGGGTTCTTCTTCGCATAGGCCACCAGGTCGGCCATGGATTTCCAGGGTGCGTCCTGTTTCACCACGATCCCCAGTTGCGGGGTGGTGAAGCCGAGGATGGGCCGGAAGCCCGTCAGCGGCTTGAAGGGCACCCGCTGCATCTGGGAGACCCGGATCAGGACCGAACTGGGCGTGGCGCAGAGGGTGTAGCCGTCGGCTTTCTGGGAAAGCAGGGCCGCCAGGGCCACGGTCCCGGTCCCCCCGGTCTTGTTCTCGACCACGACCGGCGTTCCCAGGATCTTCTCCGCCGCCCGGGCGAGGGCCCTTGCGCTCAGGTCCATGGTACCGCCGGGAGCAAAGCCGACCAGCAGGGTGACCGGTCGCTCGGGCCAGGCCGCCAGCGCCGGGCCGGTCACCGGAAATCCAACGGAAATGGCAGCCACAACGGCAACGGTCATCAGAAACCGGATTCTACCGCTCATTCTGGATTCCTCCTCGATTCAAATGTTCCGGCGGCCGCCGGACGAGGGCAGGCATTCCCAGGGACGATCCGCGAAGGGAACGAAGCCTTCCGGTCACGCCGCCCGCCGGCTTCCCCGCCCCTCGCTCTCAGAGACCGGCGCAGAGATCCTCCGCGGCTGCGGCCCTGCAGAAAATTCCATTGAGCGCCGCGACGTGGGAGGCATGGACGTGCTCCGCGGGCACCGCGATGCCCCCGAAGGACAGACTTCTTGTGGCGCAGGCGTCGTGGGCCAGGCTGCAGGCGAAGCCCAGGTCGAAGGCTGCCCGCACGGTGGAATCGACGCACATGTGGGTCATCATTCCAGCAATGACCAGCTGCCTGGTTTCGAGCCGGCGCAGGTGTTCCAGGAGGGGGGTCTCCCGGAAGCTGTTGGGATAATGCTTCTGAAAGAGCGCCTCTCCCTCCCGCGGCCGGACGGAGGCATGGATCTGCACGCCATCCGTGTCCGGCAGGAAAAACGAGGATCCCGGGCGGACCGACACGTGCTGGATGTGGACCACCGGGAGATCGCGGCTCCGGAACGCCGCCAGCAGGATCCCGGCTTTCTCGCCGGCCGCGATGCTCCCGGACAGCTCCATCCTGCCGCCGGGAAAATAATCGTTCTGGATATCGACCAACAGCAGGACTCTTTTCATATGACTCCCCTTTCTGTTATAGTGGCCGCCGTTCCATACAGGATCCCGGGGAAGTCATCGGTTCCCCGGTTCCGGGGGAACTGCATACCACGAATCGCGGTTCCTGTCTCCACCAACGGAAGATCGTTCAACACATGCCGGAAAGGAGGCCCTTATGGCACAGAGCAGCAAAGACCAGCGGCGGAAGAAGGTCATCGAGGTCCTGAACAAGGCGCGCTCCATGGAACTGATGGCCATCCACCAGTACATGAACCAGCACTACAACCTGGACGACATGGACTATGGGGAACTGGCGGCGAAGATCAAGCTGATCGCCATCGACGAGATGCGCCACGCCGAGATGTTTGCCGAGCGCATCAAGGAGCTGGGTGGGGAGCCGACGACGGACCTCGCGGCAAAGGTTCAGAAGGGCCAGAAGGTGGAGGCTGTGTTCCCCTTCAACGCCACCCTCGAAGACGACACGATCGACGCCTACAACCAGTTCATCCTGGTGTGCCGGGAGAACGGCGACAGCATCAGCATGAAGCTCTTCGAGACCATCAACGACGAGGAGCAGGTCCACTTCAACTACTTCGACAACGTGAGCGACCACCTGAAGAAGCTCGGCGCCGCCTACCTCGCCCAGATCGCCGGGACGCCGGCCGACACGGGCCCCCCGTCCAAGGGCTTCGTGACCGGACCGGCCGCATAATGCCGCGAATGACGGCGAACGGTGCGCCCCTGCCGGCAGCGGCCGGGGCGCCCGCTTTGCCGCCCGGCGCGGTGGCTCTCTCAGACCGAAATCACCATTTGCGACTGGGAAACCAGGGCCAGCAGGTTTCCCTCGGAGTCCCGGACCTCCGTCTGCCAGAGCACAAGGGTCCTTCCCTTGTGGATGAGCCGGCTTGTCGCCGTCACCTTCGTCCCGATCTTCGCGGCCCGGACGAAGTTCGTCTTGGATTCCACCGTCGAGGTCCGCGTCCCGGGAGGAAGGTTCAGGAAGGCCCCGACGCCGCCCAGCGTGTCCGCCAGGGCCATGATGGAGCCGCCATGGAGGATGCCGCCGTAGGTGCACAGGCGCTCCTCGACGGTCAGCGAGCCGACCACCTCCTCCGGTAAGGCCTTCTCGATCCGGATGCCGAGATGCCCCGGCAGGAACGTCGCCAGGGCCTGACCGATCTGCTCTTCCAGCGTCATCTTCTTTTGACCCCTTTCGAAGGTTTTATCGCCGCACCGCCCGAATCCGGATCCGGGCGGCGCCCATTCGGGGCTCCTAACGGTTCTGGCCCCTCCCCTGGCCGCGGCCCTTCCCGGGTCCCCGGTCGTCGTCATCGACGCCCCTGGGGCCGTCATCCCCGCGGTCCTTCCACTTTCCTTTGCCCTTGGCCTTCTCCTTCTTTCCCGGTCCTTTCCCGCCCGGACCGGCCGGCGCCCCTGTCAGCGCCAGATCGCCCCGCTTGAGAGCATGAAACTCGGCGGACCCGGGCTTGATGCCCATTTCCTTGGCAATGACGCCCCAGCCCTTTCCCTTGTGGCGCCGGTATGTCGTGAGGACCGCATCCGGCGCCCGTCCCGTCATCCGCCCGATCTCGAAGCACATGAAGGCATCGGCCGGATTGTCCACGGACTTGATGATCGCATGGACCCTCGGTACGGGTACACCGAACTGGGCGCTCACCCGGGCGCTGAAGCCGTCCATGTCGGCCCTGGCCTGAACGTTCAGGTCGCGGAGAAAGACGTTCAGGTCCGCATGGGCGACGGTCGAGAAACCGACCAGAAGGAAAGAAATCAAAATGATCGACGCCATTCTTTTCATGACAACACCTCCTGTTTTGGCTCAGTTAACGGAGGGCGGCCCTTGACGGCTCCCCCGGCCTCATGTCCCGCTGCTCCGACACGATTCATAAAGAGCCTCGGTGATCCGGCCCTTCCAATAGACCTGCCGCCCTTCCGGGAGCAGCCAGGCCACCTCCCCGCGAACGGGCACGCGCATCCCCCCCAGGGTTCCGTATTCCTGCCAGCGGCCTTCCCAGGGCGTGGGCACTTCCCGGCCGCCGACGCTGCGCGGACGGTCCGGGGCATAAACGCTCTGGATCAGGCCGTCATCGCTGAAGCGGAAGACAAGGGAAACCCTGACCCCGGACGCATCCAGGGTCGCCTTCGCACTCGATGCATCGATGGCCGTCCAGGAGACACCCTGGGAAGGAAGGAGAGCGGTCGGAAACCAGGCTGCCTCGGCCAGGTAGCGCTGCAGGGCTCCGACGGAGAGGCCCGGCGTACCTTCCGCGGAAACCAGGGGCACCAGCGCCAGGATGCTTGCGTGCATGAATCCGCGGCCGGCGGCGAAGGCATCCCGAACCCGGATGTCGATTCCCGGAACCAGGGCCATGCGGGCGTCCCACACGAAGACCGCCGGGTTCACACCCACGGTCTGTTCGGCCCGGAAAGGAACCCATCCGTTCGATTCCGGCCGGACGAGGAATTCACCCTCCTGCTTCAGCCGCGCACAGCGGACCAGAGGCATGCCCTCCGCCAGGACGGTTCGTAAGTAGCGCTGCACAGGCTCGGGCAGGCCTTCGAGTTCGGACGGGTTGAAGATGGCCCGGGCCCCGGCAGGTGAGACAGCGGCCTGCGCAACCAGGTCCGCTGTCCTCGCCCGCCATCGCATATCGGCGATCACAAGGACGGCGGCAAGAACGACTGCGAACACCGCCAGGACGATCCATACCATGCGCATGGTTGTATCTCCCGCAAGCCACCGGACGGGCCGCCGTCCGCAAGCCCGCTATCCCTCGTCGAGGACCCGGCGGACCGCCTCGGAGAGGGTCTGGAGCGAAAATGGTTTGGGGATTAAGTGCACGCCCTCGTCCAGGATTCCATGGTGGGCGATCACGTCGGCGGTATAACCCGACATGAACAGGCACTTCAAGCCGGGATGCATCGAGACCAGCCGCCCGGCCAGCTCCTTCCCGTTCATCCCCGGCATCACCACGTCGGTCAGAAGCAGGTGTATGGCATCCCGCTGCTCTTCGACCGCCCGGATCGCCAGGTCCGGCGTCCCGGCCGTCAGGACCCGGTACCCCAGGGCTTCGAGCAGGCTGCGGGTCAACTCAAGAACCGCCTTGTCGTCCTCTGCGAGCAGAATCGTCTCCACGCCCCGCGGCGTCTTCTTCTCTTCTCTCCGTCCGGGTTCCGGCTTCGCTTCGGCTGCGTAGCGGGGCAGGTAGATCCGGAACGTTGCCCCCCTGCCCGGCTCGCTGTAGGCATGAACGAATCCATCGTTCTGACGGACGATGCCGAAGACCGTCGCCAGGCCCAGTCCAGTGCCTTTCCCGACCTCCTTGGTCGTGAAGAACGGTTCGAAGGCATGCGCCAGGGTCTGTCGGTCCATGCCGCACCCGGTGTCACTGACCGACAGGAGGACATAGTCCCCGGGTGAAAAATCGGCATGGTGGCTGACAAACCCTTCGTCCACCGCCATGTTGTGCGTCTCAATGGTCACCCTTCCCGACCCGGAGATGGCATCCCGGGCGTTGATCAGCAGGTTGGCCATGATCTGATCAACCTGGGAGGCGTCGATCTTCACATTCCAGAGACCATGGCCCGGGATCCAGACCAGCTCGATGTCTTCGCGGATCAGCCGCTGGAGCATCTTCAGCATGCCGCCGACGGTGTCGTTCAGGTTCAGGACCTTTGGGCTCGTCACCTGCCGGCGGGCGAAGGCCAGGAGCTGGCCCGTAAGATCCGCCGACCGCTTGGCGGCCTTGAGGATCTCCTCCAGGTTCTTGTGCAGCCTGGTTCCCGGATCGGTCTGGAGGAGTGCCATCTCCGAGTAGCCCATGATTGCGGCGAGGATGTTGTTGAAGTCGTGGGCCACCCCGCCGGCCAGCCGTCCCACCGACTCCATCTTCTGGGCCTGCATAAGCTGCATCTGCAGCCGGTCCCGCTCTTCCTCCGCCTGCCTGCGCTCGGTCATGTCATGGACGATCACCGTGGAGATGACAGGCTTTCCGTCCTCGTACAGGAAGCTGTTGTGAATCAGGACCCAGAACTCCCGGCCGTTCTTGCCCCGGATCTTGTATTCCACCGAATCGGAGATGGGGATCCCCGCCAGGATGTCGCCCATCCTTTTCAGGAAGGTCTCCAGGGACTCCTCCGCCAGGATGTTCAGCGGGTCCAGGTCCAGGAACTCATCCCGTGTGTAGCCCGTGTACTGGCACATGACGTCGTTGACGCTGATGAACCGCCGCGAGCGGAAATCGACCTGGTAGATCCCGGCGGGGGCATGATCGACCAGGAGCCGGTATTTTTCCTCGCTCTGCCGAAGCCGCTCTTCCGCTTTCTTTCTCTCCGTGATGTCCCGCAGGTAGGCGAGAAACGCCTTTTCCCCCTGATAGATTACCTCGATGACACTGATATCGGCGTGCACCAGCGTCCCGTCCGGCCGGACGATCCGGAGCTCGTAGTTCGAAGGAGCCGGTTCCCCGGCTCTCCGCCTCCGTGTATAGTCGGCGAACCGTTCCCGGTCCTCGGGGTGGACGAAGGCTCCCAGGGTCTTGCCGAGGAGATCCTCCATCCGCCGGCCGATGGTCCGGAGGAAGACCTGGTTGATGAAAACGTAGCGACCGCCCTGGGTAATGACGATGCCGTCGTTGGACCGCTCGAAGGCGCTCCGGTACAACTCCTCGCTCTCCCTGAGCGCCTCCTCGGCACGCCGACGCTCGGCGATTTCGAGCTCCAGCCTTTGAACGAGCGCCTGCAGGTCCGCGGGCGCCGGATCTCCGGTCGACGGAGCGTCCCGGGGAGAGCCATCAGCGGCCGGCGGCATCCACTTGTCCGAGTCGTCTCCCATCCTCCCCTCCTCTGCTCCTCGATTCCCCCCGAAACGACCGTCATCGTCTCAGGGAGGGTTCTTTTCTCACGTTCGCGGGAGGTAAATGTAGGTCAGGAGATCCACCTCCGGCGTCTTTGCCGGATTGTTGGCGTATTCCTCCCACATGGGCATGTAGCGGTCCCAGTCGTCGGGCCCTGCCATCAGGCCCCTGGCCGTCATGAACCGGGTGATGCAGTCGTAGGTGGCCGCCAGGCCGCTGTAGGAGCCGCGATGTGTGAAGCGGTAGGCGCTGCCCCCGGCGATCTCCCCCGTGAACGCGGAACCGCCCCGGACGGGCTCCACGGAGGGTTTGAGGATGGGGACGGCGACGACGAACTTCGTCCGCTCCGGACCGCATTCAGTGTAGACCGCGCGTGGCGCTCCCCAGGCGGAGAGTCCCTGTTTCTTCATGAATGTGAAGAGCTTCGCGAAGGCCTTGTCCACGGCCCGGGCGACGACGTCCGGATCGGAGGCGCTCTCCGCGGCCACCTGTGCCGCCAGGGCCGGGAACACCTCGACGCGGGAAAATTCCAGGTCGTCGTACTCCGTCATGAGACCCCTCTCTCGCGGCCTTCCGGGCAAGCCGGGGAGGCACAGGGCCGTATTTCAAGGGTTGAACCGGGTGAACACACGGCCGGCCCGGATTTTCCCGTCCTCGTCGAGCTCGTAGTAATCGGCGCAGGAAAAGTCCAGCGTCTCTCCTTTCCGGTAAGGCTTCCCGAAAAAAAGGCCGTCCTCCAGGAAATTCAGGCGAATCTTGACCTGAAGATAAACCGTCCCGTCGCCGAACACAACCTTTTCCGGCATGTCCAGGGTTTCCCGGAAGGAGACGTGGTCCCGCGTCCAGTAGGCGATCATTTCTTCCCTGCCCTCCAGGCGCTTCTCCGACGCCTCCCAGACGCAGTCGTCGCGGACGAACCGAAACACCGCCTCCCAGTCCCGTCCGTTGAAGGCCTTGAAAAATTTCTCGATATCGGCCACCGACCCGATTGCGGGCTTCTTCATGGATCCTCCCTCCCGTCTGTTTTCAGAATACGCTGTTTCAGGGGCGCCACCAGCCAGTCGATGGAATCCTCCCTCTCCAGTTCCCAGACCCGACCGATGATGGATCGAACCTCATCCCGGCTCGCCAGGTGGGTCATGCAATCCTCCACCTTCTCCTCGATCTCCCGGTCCGTCAGCGGATCATGGGGATCCCCGCGGGGGAAATCGCGGCCGAGGCGGATCGTCTCCCCGTTTTTCAGCGTTACCGCAATCCGGCAGGGCGAGCCGTCGGGATAGGTCCGGGTCATGTGGACGTCTTCCGCCACGGCGATCTTCGGGATCAGGCGGGCCACGGCCTCTTCGTTTCCGAGGAAGCCGTCATTGAAAAATTCATATTCGACGGTCTTCTTCACGAGCGCCGCCGCCACGCAATAGGGAAGCGAATGGGTCCGGCCGGCCCGGCTCACGGGTCGACAGGCGGCTTCGCCATCCGCCTCCTCGATCGCCTTTTTGTATGTATGGACCAGAACGCGGTCGATCGTTTCCGGATCGTCGATCCGTCCGGCGATTTCAACGGCCGCGTCGATGGGCGTCTGGCAGAAAACCAGCGCCGGCCAGCGCTTGAAGACGATGGATTCCAGGTCGGGCAGTGGATCCAGGATGGAGCCGGAATGGGGAAGGAAGCGGTTGATCCCCGCCTCGCCCTCGTAGATGCTTCTCGGCCCCTCGAAGCCGGCATAGGCCATCTTGACGGCATGGAGTGCGCGCATGGCGCAGGATGCATAGGTGCAGTGCTTCCAGTCCGTGACCTCCCCCTTCGCCGCCTGGTCGATGTCCAGTCCCAACATGCCGGCGATGCGCTGCGCCTCCGTCAACCCGGGGACGGACAGGCCCATGGCGCATCCCAAAGTCAGGGAAAGGTAAAGGAGCGCCGGGCTGTCGTGATCATAGCCGTTTTCCTCGGGGTGATAATAATCCGTGAAGGCGCATGACAGGAGATAGGCGACATGCATCAGGGACAGGACGTCCTTCCCGCTCTTCTTCAGCCAGTCCGCCATGGAGAGGACAAGAGACACGTTGTCCGACGGGTGGCAGCCCCCCCATTCCGCTCGGCGGTAGATACGTATTGACCAGGTCGCTGCGGCGACCGAGGATCGTGTTCATGAAAACGGCATTCGAGGTGTTCGCCTTGCGGTGGAGCCCCCAGACGGCGAGTCCTTTCTCCGTCGGGGTCAGGGAGGTCATCGCGTCGAATTTGCCGAGCATGTCGACATCCTTGAGGGACAGGCAGATTCCCGCATAGGAATCGAGAATGTTCCGCTTGAGGATATGGACCGTCTGCTCGTCCATTTCTGAAAACGCGGTCTTTGCGACATATGCGGCAAGCGTCTCTTCCAGCATGGCTCCTCCTCGTTTTTGCCGGCGACTCTACCTCGCCCGCCGCTTCGGGAACATACCTGATTCACGTGTAGACGGAGCAGGTACCCCGCGATGCGGAGCCGTATCGCTCAGTCCCTGTAGCCAAAAAACACCTTTCCCGCCCCGGCCAGGGACGGCCGCCGGCGAAGCATGGCGAACCCATGCGACAGCAACCACACGCAGACAAAGAGAACGGGAAACTTCACCAGCGGGATCCCGGGCAGATCGAGGCGGGTCCATTCGGCGACGAGCAGGAGCAGGAACAGGTAATGCACGAGGTAGATCTCGAAGGTGTCCACGCCGCTGTGGATCAGATAGCTCAGGATGCGCCCCTTCCGGGACGACCGCTCGACGCCCCGGAGCAGCCCGATCATGAAGAGGGCACCGGCCAGATGGAAGGGAAAGCCGGAGAGGAGAAAATATCCCCGGCCGTAGACGTGAAACACCTCCAGCTGCCGGGTGGTTTCATAATAATATGGAACCAGGAGAACCGAAGCGAGAACGAAAAGCGGGAGTGTACGCCCTGCCAGGAGTTCGACCCGGTCCGGACGGGCCCCCAGCCAGACACCGGTCATGAAGAAGGCGCTCCACCCGAAAAACAGTTTCCCGTAGTGCCACTCGAAGGTCGGCTCGGAGATGCCGGACACCCAGAGGGCATATTCCGAAACCCCGTAGAACCCCAGGGACAGGACGACGGAGACCGCAAGGGCCCAATTCAGGCCGCTTCCCTGGAGACGCCGGTGCAGGAGCGGATAGAGGAGGAAAAACTGGAAGAGGACAAAAACGAAATAGAGGTGAACGAAGCCGGTCAGGAAGGAAAACAGAGCGCTTCCCGAGAACAGGGGCCAGCCCATGAACACCCTGGCATAGACCAGGTAAATCGCATTCCAGACGAAAAACGGCGCCAGGACCATGGCGGCCTTGTGCCGGAGATACGCGCCGTACCGGACCGGCTCCGGGGAGCGATCGAACTCGATCCGGATCAGGAAGCCGGAAATGATGAAAAACAGGGGCACCGCAAAACGCGAGAAGCAGAGGAAGGCCATTTCCCACGGCTGTGCCGCTTCCCCGCCGTGAAAGATGAAGATGTCCAGCACGTGGCAGAGAACGACCAGCAGCATGCAGCCGGTTCTGGCCATTTCAATCCACTCGATCTCTCTCTTCATGCATCTCTCCGGTGACGTCGGAGTTCCGGTCTTCCATGAGCCGCCCGCCGGGAAGACCTCGACGGCGCGGCATCGGCACCCCTTCCGCTTGAATCACCCGGTATGGGAAATCGTCAGGAGCCTCCGCCGGAATCCCGTTCCAGCACCACGATCTGCCGGTCATGGACAGAGGACAGGGTGAGCATCGCCAGGCTCGCGCCGATCAGCGCGAAGAACATATCCGACTGGGTGTCCCAGGGGTCTCCCTGGGTCCCCAGAAACTCCTCCGCCCCCTGTCCCAGGGCCAGCGCCGCCCACCACTCGATCAGCTCATAGACGGCGCTGAACGCCAGGGCCACACAGACCGACAGGAACGCAGCCATGCCCCTCCCCCTCGCAAACCGGCCCCGGAGCAGGATCTCCCGCACCAGGAGCGCGGGAACGAATCCCTGCATGAAATGGCCGAGCTTGTCGTAGGGGTTTCTGCTCAGGTGGAGGAGATCCTGGAACCAGGCCCCCAGGGGAACCCGCGCATACGTGTACGCCCCGCCCAGGATCAGGACCAGCGCATGGGCGCAGATCAGGAAGAAAAGCAGGGGGGTCAGGGGAAAGCGTCGGTGCGTCGCGAGCAGAATCGGCGCCGCCATCAGGACCGGGGCGACTTCCATGAGCCAGGTGGCGCGGTCATAGGGATTAAGCCCGGAGACAATCAGCGCGGCGAAGACGAAAAGACCGGCGGCAACACGCCGTTTCAGATCGCTCATGGTTTCCTTTTCCTATCTTCCAAACGTTTTCATCCCGGATGCCGACACCCGGTCCGGGAATCCTGTGCAACGCCGTCCTCCGTCCGTCCTCATTCATCCCCCCGGAAGACGCGGCGGCACATCGTCTTCGCCTCCTCCAGCCAGGCCCGCCTCTCATCGAGGGTGCTCGTGACCACGACCCGGAACGTTCTCCGATGGAAATCCCGGACGCCGCAGAGGTCGAAGATGCAGCGCCTCCACAGGGCCTCCAGGGGATCGCCAAAGACGGCCAGCTCCCGGTCCTCGACCGTATTCGACGTGTTGAATACGATCGCGGCTTTCGCCCTGAGCAGGCCGACGGGAACTCCCTCACCGCTGTCCCCCTCCTCGAACCGGTAGGCCACACCGGGGCGGACGACCCGGTCGACCCACCCTTTCAGAATCGCCGGCGGCTGACCCCACCAGTTGGGATGGACGATGACGATCCCGTCGGCGGACCGGAGCTCCTCGCATTGCCGCCGGATCGGCTCCGGAAGGACCGCCGTTGCGGCGATCTCGGCCGCGGGCAGCAGGGGATCGAACCCCTCCGCGCACAGATCGTGGAAGACAACGTCATGGCCGCCTTCCTCCAGAGCCGCCCGGGCCGCGGCCGCAACGGCATGATTGAAACTCCCCGGATCGGGATGACCCAGGACAAGCAGAATGTTCATATCCCTCCCTGAAGGCAACAAGCCGCCCGGATACTCCCGTATTCGTTTGCGTCGTCGGTGCTGCAGGCCGGAACTGCGGGCGGGAAGCCCCGGCAGCCGGGGCTTCCGTGCCGCTCGGGGCGCCCGACACGGACGCTCTCAGGGCCCCGAGCGGCCCGGCAACAGTAGCGGGGTGCGCGATATGCGTCAAGCCTGATTCGTCCCGCATTGCATTGCATCACGTGGTGGCAACAGGAGAAAACAGGCAGGCAGAAACAGGCCCGATCGCTTTTCCGTGTAAAAAAAAGAGCCGGCCTGTTTCTTTTTTTATTTCCGGTCCAATTCCTTTCGGACGGCGAGACCGATCGCTTCCATGACGTAGGGCTTCCGGACAAACTCGCCCGCACCGATCTCCAGGGCCTGCCGGACCCGGCCCGTTTCCGAAAAGCCGCTGACAATGACCACTCTCTGTCCGGGATGGATCTCCAGGATCCGGCGGTAGGTCTCGAGCCCGTCGATTCCCGGATCCATGATCATGTCGAGAACGAGCAGGTCCGGCTTCCTCCCGCCTACCCGGGAAACCGCCTCCTCCCCGCTGGCAACGGCCTCCACACGGTACCCGAGCCGGGTCAGCATGCTGGCGGCCAGCTCACGCTGCTCCTTCACGTCATCGACCACCAGGATGAATTCACCCCGTCCCAGGGAGCTGTCCAGCAGGTGCTGCTCGGCAACCGCCACCGGCTCCTCCCGGGTCACCGGGAAATAGAGGGTGAAGGTCGTCCCGGCGCCCTCCTCACTCTGTACATCGATGTAGCCGTCGTGATCCTTCACGGTTCCCCAGACGACGGCCAGGCCCAGGCCCGTTCCGCTCCGGCCCATGACCTTTTTCGTATAGAACGGCTCGAAGATCTTGCCGATGTCACGGGTGGAGATCCCCCGGCCGGAATCGGTGACGGTCAGAACGACATAGTCTCCCTCACGCATCTCGTCGTATCCGTGGACGGGCTGGTCGAGGTAACGGTTTTCCGTCCGGATCGTGACGATTCCCTGTCCGGATATGGCCTCCATGGCGTTCGACACCAGGTTCATAACGGTCTTGCCCAGGTGAACAGGGGAGCCCTTGATGTTCAGCAGCCCCCCGGCAAGCTCGGCACGGACGGTGACGTCGTGGTGGTAGGAAGCCAGCTTCTCGTATTCCGGCGACCGGAGATAGTCCTCGACAACCAGGTTCAGGGCGACCACCTCCGAGACGGCAACCCCCCTCCTGGCCAGCGTCAGCAGGTCCTGGATGATAGCCGCTCCCTTGATGCCCGACTGCAGGATGTTTTCGGCATGCCGCCTCATCTGGCTTCCCTCGGGCAGCTTTTCCGCCAGCAGCTCCGAGTACCCGACCAGGACGCCCAGGACATTGTTCAGGTCATGCGCCACGCCGCCCGCCAGCGTTCCCAGGGCCTCCATCTTCTCGACACGGGCCAGGCGCTCCTCCATCTGCCTGCGCTCCGTAATGTCCATGATGAAGTTCAGAGAAGCCGGGGCATCTTCCCAGACGATTCGCCGGGAATGGATTTCCACCCATTTCTCCCTGCCGTCGCCCGTCACGATCCGGAACGGATAGCCCGTTTCCACCGCCTCCCCTCGCATCCTTCGCCGGTGGCGATCGACCACCATGTCCTGGTCTTCCGGATGGATGAACCCTCCGAACGGCCGCGACGTGATTGTCTCGATCGGGTAACCCATGATCTGGGAGAGGGCCGGGTTGACCAGACAGGTCACTTCATCCTGGATGATCATGATCCCCTCCGCGGCGCTCTCGAAGAGGAGGCGGTGTTTCTCCTCGCTCTCCCGGAGGGCTGCCTCCATCGCCCGGCGCTCCGTCGTGTCCCTGGAAATTCCCAGGAAACCGGCCGGGGCGCCCTGTCCGTCCCGGAGCAGCGTGATGACCGCTTCGACCCAGAACGTGGATCCGTCCTTTCGGCAGAGCTCCAGATCCACCGACGCCGTAATCTCGTCCCGGGGATTGGCGATCCTTTCCGGGATGAGATATTTTTCAATCAATCCGAAAGCTACCTGGAGGGATTCCGGGGTCACCTGCCGCTCCAGGGGGAGTCTGAGCAGCTCATCCGGGGTATAACCCTGCATCCGCGCGACCGATGGGGATACCCAGATCAGCTTCAGGTTTGCGTCCATGAGCCAGACGGTGTCCTGCATGTTTTCCGTGATCAGCCGGAACCGCTCTTCCGTCGCCCGCAGGGCCTCCTCGGCACGCCGCTGGTCGGAGACGTCGCGGACATTCATCACGAAGCCCGCGATGGCGGGATCATCCAGGAGATTGATCCCGACGCCCTCCATGATCCGCTCGGCGCCGTTCCGGTCCCGGATGCGAAAGCTGTTGGGAATGGCAACTCCCCTCGTCTGCAGGGCCTTTGCATAATCCTCCAGGGCCCTGGGCAGATCCTCCGGGACAAACAGGTCGTAGGTGCTCGTTCCGAGCAGTTCGTCCGGCCGGTAGCCGGTGATGCGCTCGACGGAGGGCGTCACGTAGGTGATGGTTGCCCGCTCATCCGTGATGAACAGGATATCGGATGCGTTTTCGGTGATCGCCCGGAAGTATTCCTCGCTCCGGCGGAGCGCCTCCTGGGCCTGCCGATTTTCGGTGACATCCCTGGAAACGCCGTGGATCCCGATCAGGACGCCCCGTTCGTCGCGAAACCCGCTCATGACCGTCTCCATCCAGCGGGTCGAGCCGTCCTTGCAGCGGTATTCCAGGACCAGGGTGGCCGTCCTGTCGGGATCTCCCCGGCCCTGCTCTTCCAGGGCAAGCTCACGTCCCATAGCCTCCAGTCCGAATGCCAGGGAGTCCGGGGTGAACTGCTCCTCGATGGACTGGCCCATGCGCTCTTCCGGGGTGAATCCCAGCACCTTCTCGATGGAGGGCGTGACGTAAACCGTTCGCAGGTTCATGTCGGCGATCCACACGATGTCCGTCATCTTCTCCGTGATAAGCTTGAACCTGCGCTCGCTTTCCCGGAGGGCCTCCTCGGCCTGCCGGCGGTCGGTAACGTCGTGGATCGTGCAGATCATGCCGTCATACCGGCCGTCCATCACCTGTGGAACCAGGCTCCCCGACTGGTATGTCGTCCTGCCGGCGGGGGTGACGACCGGAATGCCCTCAAAGGAGACGGGCTGGAGGGTGTCCCGGGCTTTCCGGTAAAGGGGGCCGAAATGCGTCAGGGTCTCTTCGGGGAAATCGTCGAGGATCAGGACGCCCCGAATCCTCTCTTTCGGGATGCCCGCGATTCCCGCCATGGGATCGTTGACAAAGACGATCCTGTCGTCCCGGTCCGTCACCAGGATGCCTTCGTCAATGCGGTCCAGCAGGTGCCGGTAGAAGGCGGCGTGATCGTTTGTCCGGTCCTGATCCCTCAAGTCCCGTCCCTCCGATCCTGTTTCCGGTCCAGCTCGCTGCGGATCGCGGAGCCGATCTTTTCGAGGATGTAGGGCTTCCGGACGAATGCCCCCCTCCCAGCTCCTGAACCTTCCGTACCCGGTCGGACTCGGAAAACCCGCTGACGATGACGGCTTTTTGCTTCGGGCGAATTTCCGTGATTTTTCGATAGGTTTCCAGGCCGTCCATCCCGGGGTCCATGATCATGTCCAGGACGACCAGGTCGAAGGGCTTTTTCCCGAGGAGCTCCACCGCCTCCTCCCCGCTGGAAGCCGACTCTACCCGGTAGCCGAGCCGCTTCAGCATGCTCGTCGCCACTTCCCGCTGGTCCCGCATGTCGTCGACGACCAGGATGGATTCGCCGCGCCCCATATAAGCGGCCATCTCGATCCTCCCGGCTCCGGCCGCGGCGGGTTCTTCCCTTGTCACCGGGAAATAGACCGAAAACGTGCTCCCTTTTCCCTCCTCGCTCTGCACGTCGATGTACCCGCTGTGGTCCTTCACCGTTCCCCAGACCACGGTCAGTCCAAGCCCGGTACCGCTCCTCCCCATCATCTTCTTGGTGTAGAAGGGATCGAAGATCTTCCCGATGTCCGGGGCGGAGATGCCTTTCCCGCTGTCGGAAACCGTGAGGACGACGTAGTCCCCTTCGTTGACGTCGTCGTACCCCCGGATCGGCCGGTCCAGGTACCGGTTCTCCGTCCGGATCGTCACCTCCCCTTCTCCGGTGATGGCCTCCACGGCGTTCGAGACCAGGTTCATCACCGTCTTGCCCAGGTGCACGGGGGACCCCTTGATATTCAGGAGCTGGTCTTCGGACTCCAGTTCGGCCCGGATTTTGACGTCCGGATGATTCGACTTCAGCTTCTCGAATTCCGGTGTCTGCAGATAATCGGACACCACCCGGCTCAGGTTGACCACCTCCGATACAGCCACCCCTCTCCTGGCCAGGGTCAGCAGGTCCTGGATGATGGCGGCTCCCCGGATGCTCGACTGCAGGATATTGTCGGCGTATCTTCTCGCGTTCGAGCCCGCGGGCAGCTTTTCCGCCAGCAGTTCCGAGTAGCCGGTCAGGACGCCCAGGACATTGTTGAGGTCGTGGGCCACGCCGCCGGCCAGCCGTCCGAGCATCTCCATCTTCTCCGCCCGGTTCAGGCGCTCCTCCATTCGCTTCCGCTCGGTGTTGTCCCGGATGCACTCGATGGCGGCGGTGATCTGTCCCCGGGAGTCGCGAAGAACGGAGGCCGTGGCGGACAGGTGACGGTCGCCGGGAGGCAGGTTCGGCGTGTAGGCCTCGCCGAAGAGGATCTCCCCCAGCCTGTGAACGGCCGTGTACTGCCGCTCCATTTCCCGGTCCGGGTGGAGCGCGATATCGATCAGGATGGGTCTCCGGAAGCCGTAGAACGGGAGGGCGTACTCGTAATCGCCCTTGCCGATCATCTCCTCCGCCTTCACGCCCGTCATGTTCTCGATCGCCCGGTTCCAGGCGATGACCCTGCCCTCCCGGTCGACAACCAGGGTCGCGTCGGGCAGGAATTCGATGATGTCCCGGAGCTGCCGGCGGCTCTCCTGAAGCTCTTCCATGGCCTGCATCTGCTCCGTGACGTCCTGGACCGCCACGATCGCCATCGGGGCGAGTTTTTCCGAGGGAAGCGGGGCGGCGATCAGGATGGAATCGCGAAACACCCCGTCCTTCCGCCTGAGCTTCGTCCTGGTCATGGCAAGGCCTCGCTCCGCCAGGCCCGCATACAGCTCCCGCCCGACGCGCCGGAACTCCTCCTCCGATTCATACAACATGCGGGGTGTATGACCGATGATCTCGTCTTCCGAATACCCCCAGGCGTCGTAGAGGGCCTGGTTGACGTTCTGGAAGACATAGTTTTTCATGATGCAGAGGGTGATGGGGGTGGTCCGGAAAATGCCGCCTAAGATCTCTTCGCGGTGACGCAGCTCTTCCTCCGCCCGTTTGCGTTCGGTGATGTTCACTGCCAGTCCGTCGATGCGGACGATGCGGCCCGCATCGTCCCGGACGGCCCGCGAATGCAGGGACAGCCAGACGGGGGTTCCGTCCTTCCGGCGGTGCTGCACCTCGTAATGCGGGAGGAGATCCCCGGCCTCCATGATCCGCAGGATCTCCGCCCGGTCTTCCGGATTCACGAAGATCTGCGCGGAGATGTCCGTGATGCTTTCGATCATGTCTTCGGGGGAATCGTACCCGTAGATCCGGGCCAGGGCCGGATTCGCCGACAGGAACCGGCCTTCCGGGGTGGACTGGTATACGCCCACCAGGGCGTTTTCGAAGAGGCCCCGGTACTTCTCCTCCCGGTCGCGCAAGGCGTCCTGGGTCTTTCTCATCTCTTCTATGTTTCGCGTGACGGAGAGGATATGCGGGACTCCGTTCAGCATCAGGATCGACGCGGACATCAAGCCCGCTATGGTTGTGCCGTCCTTCATCCGGAACCGGGCCTCCAGGTTCGTGACCCCGCCGTGCTTCTTCAATTCCTCGACCAGCCTGCGCCGGTCCTCCGGATCGGCCCAGATGTCCAGGTCCACGGAGGTTCTCCCGATGACCTCCTCCCTGGAAAAGCCCGTCAACACCTCGAATCCGTCGTTGACATCGACGTACATCCCGTCATCCAGCCGGTTGATGTTGATGGAGTCCGGGCTCGTGAGAAACGCCTTGCGAAAGCGCTCCTCGCTATCCCGGAGGGCCGATTCCACCCGCCTGCGCTCGGTGACGTCGCGCATGATGCTCAGGATGTATCCCTGATGCTGCAGCCGGATCCGCCCCACCGACAGGCTGACCCGTCGCAGATCTCCCGCCTTATGTCGGATTTCCATCTCGTAATCGTTCAGAAACCCCTGTTTCCCGATCCTCTCGACCAGTTCGCGCCGCTGTTCCGGATGGATGAAGATTCCCAGGTCATCCGATTTCCGGCCGAGGGACTCCCTGCGGCTATAACCGGTTATGGTCTGCCAGGCATCGTTCAGATCGACGATCCAGCCGTCGCTTTCCCGGCTGATCACGACAGCGTCCGGGCTGGATCGGAAGGCGGTGGCAAAGCGCTCTTCCGCGTGGCTCAGGGCCTCTTCCGCCTGCCGGAGCTCCGTGACGTCGCTGGCCGTGCAGATCATGCCGTCGAAACGGCCCTCCGCCAGAACCGGCACAATCTTGCCAGAAAGCAGCATCACGCCGTGCGGGGTCTGAACGGGTGAGGACTCATAGACGACACGGCGGAGCGTTTCCTTCGCCGTCCGGTAGAGGGACTGGAGCTCATTCCATCGGTCCGGGATCCGGTCCGAAAGGACATCGATCCCGATCATCCGCTCCTGCGGAATGCCGGTGATTTTTTCCACCAGGCTGTTGGCGAAGAGAATCCGGTCATGCCGGTCGGCCACCCAGATTCCCTCGTCGATGCTCTCCAGGAGAAATGCTTGAAAGGCAGAGAACCCCGCGACTTCTGCGTCCCCGCGACGGTCCTGTCCCTGGTTGTCCTGCCCGGCGAGCCGCTTGCGGAGGGTCGCAAGCTCTTCGATGAGTTCTTCCCGGGTTTTCCCTTCGTCGTTCACAGCGTGCCTCCCGACGGCCCCGGCCGGCCGCGAAGCAGCGGCAAAGCGGCGATCCGTGCCCCGATCTGTCCGATGATCCCCTCCGCGGCAGCGACATCCGCCCCGAGGACGCCGACGAGGAAGTTGCCGATCCGGCAAACATGCACGTCCCCGTACAGGGGATCCGCCGCTGCCAGCGAATCGGGGGTCCCCCCATCCCGCCCCCGGAGGCCGCGGCCTTCCGCCGCGAGGTGGGATTGATACCGGGCGAGTGTCTTACCGGCATCTTCTTTGTTCTCTTCAAGGACGACAAAAACCCGGATCCGCTTCCCACCGGCCAGGGCCTCCGCCAGGAGTCCCTTCCGGAAGAAGGCGTAGCCGAGGAGGCTCCGGGCGTAATACCGCTCGCTCCCGGGAACGACGGCCGCTATGCGCAGCAGATCCAGCTCCGGGGGCATCCCCCCCGGGTTCGGCAGCCTCTGCCCGATCGCCCGGCCGCACGCCAGGAAGTCGCTTCGCGGCAGGCTCGTCGCCCCCGTGACCTGGAGCCGCACAAAGTACCGGTCCTGGTAGAACATCAGCTGGGACGGCAGGATAAAGCCCTCCGCACCGATGTCGATGCGCTCCTCCTTCCCGCGGCGGTAGTTGCTGTAAATGCCGAAGGCGTCCAGGCGGGATCCCATGCGGTAAACGTCGGCAACGAGCCAGACGTCCGGGTCCGACGCGCTCACGTAGGTGGCGGTGGCGAGGATGTCGAACCCGTAGGGCATGAAAAGCTCCGCCTCGCCGTCGATGTGCTCGAACAGGGTATCCCGGACAAAGAGGCCGGCCGGCTCCTTCATCGTCCAGCCCGCGGCGAATCCCGGCTGGGGAAGCACGCCGCGCAGGGCGCAGTCGTCAGGCCCCGCCGAAAGGACGGCCGCTGCCGGGAGCAGCAGAACGATCACGATGACGACGGCGTGCATGAATCGCAAACGGTTCACCGCCATTGCCTCCTTTTGGAAATCGAGCCCGGGCATGGCAGGGTGTCCCTAACTCAGGAGCTTCCGTGCCCGCTCCATCTTCGCCCGGATATCGAGGCCGTGGATGCACTTCGCCGCACACGTGCTGCAGTCCAGGCACGCCGAGGCGGACGAAGAAACGGGGAGTTGACGGTAGGTCTCGCGCGCGAGGCCCTCTTCCCGGTAGGCCTCCGCATACATGAGGCTGCGGTTGACCGTGCCGATCTGTACGCCGAAGGGGCAGCCGGCCTCACAGGCGCCGCAGAAGCGGCAGTACACGGAATCGATGGAGGCCCGGTAGCGATCGAGGATGTAGCGGTCCAGGGGCCCGAATTTCATGCCCATCACGGCGATGTCCTCGCGAAGCTCCGCCATGTCCCGCATGCCCGGGATGATCGTGGCGACATGGCGGTTCTTGAGGACCCACTTGAGGGCGGCCTGGTAGGGACTGATCGGCCCCGGGGGGTTGGTCCGGTATCCCCCGGCCAGGGACTTCATGGCGACGATCCCGACACCGGCCCCGGCGGCCCGGGCCAGGGCCTTCGTCGTCGCGGCGTCGCTCTCGAAGTTGTACTTCACCAGGGCCACGTCGAAAAACCGGTCCCGGTCGTCGACCAGCGCGTGGAGGACCTCCGCCTCGTTGCTGTGGGAGGTCACCCCGAAAAAGCGCACCTTCCCCTGCTGACGGAGCTTCAGGAGGGCCTCCCGGATGTCCGGGCTGAAGATCCGGTCCTGCCTCCCGGAGATGCTGTGGAGCTGGATCACGTCGATGCGGTCCGTCTCCAGCATCTTGAGGCTGGTCTCGACGTCGCGGATGACCTGTTTTCCCGATCGCCCGGTCGTCTTGGTCGCGACATAGACCTTGTCCCGACGGCCCTTCAGGGCCCTTCCGACGATCTCCTCATTCCGGCCGCCCATGTAGACCCTGGCCGTGTCGACGTAATTGACACCGTGGTCGAAGGCCGTCTCCAGCACCTCCGCCTCCGGCGTCAGCATCGCTCCGAAACTGATGACGGTGATGTTCAGCCCCGTGCGGCCCAGGGTTCGGTAGACGGGACGGGGAAAAGAAAAGGACCCGGACGACGCGCTCCGGGCGGCATCCGCGATGCCCTCCCAGCCCAGGAGGGCGGTGCCGGCCCCGGCCGCGCCGATCTGCAGAAATTCCCTGCGGTTCAGTTTGCCCATTGCTCAGCCTCCTTTCCCATGGAGAGAGGGGGTCGCAAGGGAGAGGGAGGGTCCATGGCGTTCCGACATTACCACGTTTTCCCCCGGCGCGAAACAGCCTCGAAGGGGGAGGCTCCGGACAGCTTACCGAACAACCATGAGCCTGCCGTCGACGACACCGACAAAGATCGGCAACTCCGATGTCGAGCCGTCGGAGGATCGGGTCCGGATCAATTCCTCATCCCCTTCGCGAATGTGCCAGAGGCCGTTCACCTTCTCCGCTCTCAGCTTCTTCGCATCGATCCCGGCGAGCCGGCCCTTGAAAAAGTCCTCCTTCAGCATCGAGGCGACGGATTCCCGGAAGTCCGCCACCGGCCGCCCGTAGGCCCGGGCGTAATCCTCCGCCTTGACCTCCATCGCCTGCAGGATCGCCCTGGCGTCCTTCTTCCGGAAAAGGCCATGGAGCCGGACGGCGTATTCCAGGACCTCCCGTTCGCCGAACCGGGACGGTCCGGATGCCAGGAGATGGCGGCTGAAGTCCAGGTTCGTGTCGAACTTTTTCGTAACGACTTTCGGCGTCCGCCCCGACAGGTCGGCATCCGTCAGCACGACGTTGTACAGGTTTCCCCGATCGCCGGTGGAGACGACGTCTCCCATGACCAGCCCGGAGAGGCCCAGGGAGAAGTTCGCCGGGGCCTTCGGGTCCCTCTTGCGCAGCTCGGCCCGGATCTCATTGCCGCCGGTCAGCCAGACGTTCACGGCGGCGGTGCCGGTAACGGGTCCCCCCTTCAGCTCCGTGATCGTGAACCCGTTGATCGTCAGCCGGCCGCTGACATTTTCACCCTGCCACGTGGCCTGATAGATCCTGTCCCCCTGTCCCTTTGCCGCGGCGGCCTCCATGGGACCGCAGCACAGGACGGCCAGCGAAAGAACCAGAATTCCGATGCCCTTCCTCATGATTCTCCCCTCCCGAAAAATAGGTCATCATTTTTGCAGTGCAAAAAAGTCAGAAACGTCAGGGGGCCTGCCATCCCATGACGGGAACCGTGCTGATGCTGTTCTTCGGGCTGCCCGAGATGACCCGGTCGCTGTAGGACACGTAGACCAGGACGTTGCGTTTCCGATCGTAGAAGCGGACGACCTGCAGGGACTTGAAGACGAGGCTGCGCTGTTCGTCGAAGACGCGCTCGCCGTCCTTGATCTCGCCGGTGAACCGGATGGGACCCATCTGGCGGCAGGCGATGCTGGCGTCGCTCGTGTCCTCCGCCACGCCCAGGGCGCCCTTGACGCCTCCGGTCTGGGCCCGGGCGATGTGGCAAGCCACGCCCTGGATCTTGGGATCGTCGAATCCGTCCACCACGATCTTGTCGTTGGGACCGATCCACCGGAACTGGGTGCTCACCGAGCCGGTTGTTCCGCGCCCGGGGCGGCTGACGACCCACCACCCGACCAGAACGATTACAAGCAGGACTGCAACACCGATCACCACCGCGTACTTCTTCATAACCCATCCCCTTTGCTCGACTTTTTTCTCATAAACCGGATCTGGCACCTGCCGTGCCCCTTCGCAATGGTCTCGCCCAACTCCAGCTCGCAGCCGAAGGATTCGGCGATGCCCCGGTCTCCCTGCATGGCGATGTCGCAGAGCTTCTCGATCCGCTCGTCCGCGGCACCATACGATTGCCAGGCCGCCACCAGCGGACAGTGGTGGAAGTCGATCTCCAGCCGGTCGTCCGTGCAGGTCCGGACCTTCATCTCGAAGACCATCCTCGCCGGCAGCGTGAAGAGCGTTTTCTTCAGCCCCTTCAGGCTCCTGGTGCCCGCCCGGTCAGCGAGCTGTCCGCCCTGGAAACACCCGCACCGCAGGATGGCCGCCCTCGCAAAGTCTTCCGTGTCGATGCCGCGCTTTTCCGCTTCATCCAGCAAGAGATACAGCCAGGCGGCCCGGTGCTCCAGCGTCGACCGCACGGCCTGGATCAGCTTCCCCTTGTGTTTCGGTTCGTTCCCGATGTTCGACATCCGATGGCCTCCTCTTCCCGTGTCATGAATCTTCGAAAGGGGACGGATTGCAAACCCGTCATGCCATCCGTTCCATTTTCAGGCGCCCGGTACGCTGCGGCACGACGTCCGCCATCCCGGAACAGGTCGGATTCAAGTTGCCGGGCACGCACGAATCCGACCTGCTTTTCCTCTCTAATATCAACTTGCCCGGTCGTGAAGCGACGACCGGAACGGGAAGACGACTTCCTCCGCATTTCCGCCGGTCCATCGCCAGGCCCGGAAACCCAGCTCTCTCGACAGGCTCTCATACCGCTTCCGGAAGGCCTCCCCGAAAGGATTCGCCTCCCTCTGCAGGAAGGCCGGCTCAAAGCCCCTTTCCCCGTCCCACCATTCCCAGAGCAGGTAATTCACAAGGGCGATCTCGAACACCATCGAATCAATGGGCTCGACATCGTTTGCGAAACCGCAGAGCAGTCCCAGCCCCGTCCTGCCGACCGTCTCCCCCGCTTCCGCCGTATCGGCACAGAAGCAGCACGAGTCGATGATCAAGACCTTGTCATGAAGGGGGGCGCTGCCGGCGGCCTGGAGCATGCCGCGCAGATCGCTCCATCCGACCGGTACTTCTTTTCCCTGGTTGCTGCGGATCAGCAGATGCCTTTGCCCGCCTTCCGGATCCCGGCCATGTGCGCCGAGAATCATGATCCCCGGACCGATGCTGCTGCGGAAGAGGCCGAACTGGTTTGCCAGGGCATCCGTCTCGTCAATCGTGGCCAGGGTAATGCACAGCGGCACGGCGTCATTTTCCCAGCACCAGGCATCACCGAAACCGGCCCAGAACGGCTTGGCCGTGTACCGGGCGCTGTATTCCCCGTCGCCGTCGCTTCTCCAGAAGGCTTCAACAAATTGAATGTTCATCCGATATCCGTTTGGATGTGCGATCTCGCCGTTTCCACTGCCAGATTCCTGTCTTTCGTAAAAAATGTCCATTCCATTTCCGAGGAGTGGATGCCGGCCGCTCTGTCCTGCCCCCGGCAATAGTACCAGCGGCCGAAGCGTTCGACCATCGAGAAGGGATGCCTCTCCGGGCACAGGATGCTGCAGGGGTTGAACTCCCTGAAGTAGACCGTCTCGTCGGGTGCCTCGTCGTACAGCAGTTCAGCGGGCGGACGGACACCGGACATGTCCGCACCGTTCCTTTCTTCCCGGTCCAGCCATTCTTCAATTTTCATCCGTCATCCCCCCTCGCGTTTGCCGCACCTCACTGCGGCTTTGCGTCAGGGGCTGCCAGGTCCCTGAAAAAGGCCTTCAGCGCCGGTGCAATCGCCGCGTCCTTCTTCCTCACCTCTTCCCAGTCGATCACGTGGCGGGCCATTTTCTCGACAACCGGCATCATCTTCCGGTTGGCCGGATCGGCCAGGACAAAACGGGTCACGAGGGCCCGGTAGAAGGTGGCGAGCGACACGTCTCTCCTGACGGTCACGCCGTCGGGCACCCGCCGGACCGACGGAATGGCGGCAAGCAGTCTTTCTTCGGAGAGGACGAAGCGCTCCTCCGGCAGCGGCCCGTTGAGCACGATCCGGTCCAGGACCAGGAACGGCCGTACCGCGTTGATATCAGCCTTGTAGAATTCGACACGGCTGTAGGGGCTCCCGCTTCTCGAGGGTGTCACGTACGCCAGGAATCGTCCTCCGCGCCGGGTTTTCCCCTCGACGACAAATCGGTCTCCCTCCGCCTTCGCGATCCCGAGGCCCTGATCCGCCCCGGCCATGACGGAGCGGAGGTCGACCACCACGTCGTCGGCCCTCGCCTCTCCTTGCTTCCCCTTGCCGTCTTCCGGCTCATGCACGCCAAAAGCCAGCTTCAGGCTCTCGTCGGCGGAATCCATCCGGAGGACGAATTGCGGCGCCGCCTTGCCCAGGAGGACTTCCGAGGCGACCGGGTCGTAAAACAGGTAGGAATTCCCGGCTCCCACCAGGATCGGCATCCCGTCGCGGGGATCCAGGACGGTCAGGCTGTGCCGGTTGGGCTGTTTGCCCGCAACCATGAACCGCAGCTGGATGCCCTCGAAGTCGAGGGTGCCTCGGACCTCGAAGGTCGAGATCCTCCTGTCCTCCAGGGTGATGCGCGGCGCCAGCCGGGCCAGATCCTCGACGGACGCTCCACCGAACGCCGGACTCCAGCCGGCCGCCAGAATCACCACAACGAGAACCGCGGAAAACGTCTTTCTCATCCTCTATCCCTCCCCATGCAGGACCGTCACGGACCTTCCCTGTCAGGCAGTCATCCCAACGAACGAAGCAGGAGGCGCCTCATTCCCCGGACCCGCCCGGGGTCTCAGACACGGTGTTCGCGCCTTCGTAGCGGATTTTCACGGTGTCGGCCCCATACTTTCGCTCCAGGCTCCGCATGATGAAATGCCCCCTGGCCATGCTCTGGAAGTGCTCGATGAAAATCGTGTTGATCAGCGCGCCCCCTGCCGCTCCGATTAGAGGTACGGCGGAGGCGGCGGCCTTTTGCGACACGATGACGCCGAACCGGGAGGCGATGGTCGCAATCAACCGGACCAGCGCCGGGGCCCCCTCTTCGGCCAGCCCCCTCTCGACGATGTACTTCGCCGCTTCCGACACCTGCCTGGCCAGAAGCGCTCTCACGGCGTAGTAACCGCTTTCCGCGGCATCGTCCCTCCCGGAGCCGCCCCCCAGGGCAAAGACCTCCAGGCATGCCAGCCTGGTCTCCACAAGACGGATGTCCTCGCCTTCGCTTCCGGCAATGTCGGCAATGGAGCGAAACATGATGACGGTCGTGGCCGGCAGCTCGACGGCCAGGGCGGGCAGCCCGAAGGCGCCCCCGATTCCGCCGGAGGCGGCCACGAGGAGTTTATGGAGGGTGTCCCTCGACGCTTTCCGTTCGCCCTGATCGATGGTTCGGATCGCGACGTCGAGCGCGTGCTGCAGGGCTTTCCGGGAAATGACCTGGATTGCCCCGGACCACTTCGCCGGCAGGAAATCGAAGGCCTTCTCGAAGGGGATCCCGATGACATGGGTCAACCTGGCCGCGAGGCCGGGATTTTCGAGCAGGTCCATGGCATGCTTCATTCGGCGGATGTCTTCCGGAGTCATGTCGGCCCTCCATGAAGATCAAGCCAAACGTGCGACTGCATGGCACAGGTACGTCTGGCTCAGTTTTTTTGCCTGTTCGCCTCTTCCTCCTGCAGCACACGCCGCAGGACCTTGCCGATCAGCGACTTGGGCAGCGAATCGCGAAATTCGACGTACCGGGGCACCTTGTAGGCCGTCAGGCTCTCCCGGCAGAAGGCTTTCAGTTCGTCTACGGTGCACGTCCCGTCCGGCCTCAAGACAACCCAGGCCTTGACAGCCTCCCCCTGCTCGGGGTCCCGGACACCGGCCACGCCCACCTCGAGCACCGCCGGGTGCCGGGCGATGACCTCCTCCACCTCTCCCGGGAAGACCTGGTGGCCGCTGGGCTTGATCAGCTCCTTCTTGCGCGAGGTGATGAACAGGTAGCCGTCCCCGTCCAGGTGGCCGACATCGCCGGTGTACAGCCATCCGTCGCGCAGCATCTCCGCGGTGGCCTCCGGATTGTTCCAGTATCCCTGCATCAGCTGCGGCGACCGGATGACGATCTCGCCGGTTTCCCCGGTCGGCATCTCCTTCTCGGCGGTGAGGATATCGACGATCTTCACCTCCACGTCCGGGGTGGGCAGGCCGACGGCCCCTTCCTTCCACGTTCCCAGGATCGGCCCCATGGCGATGATGCCCGATTCCGTCAGGCCGTAGGCCTCGACGAGCTTCCCGCCGGTCAGCGCCTCCCAGCTCCTCTTCGTCTCCGGCAGGAGCGGCGCGGCGGCGGCCACGCACATCTTCATGGACCGGAAATCGATCTTTCCGGACTTCACCTCCGGGTTGTTCATCAGGCCGATGAACAGCGTGGCGATGCCCGGGAAGAACCGCGGCCGGGTCGTCCGGATGGTGGACAGCAGGTCGGCGACGTCCCGCGGGTTCGGCACCAGGGCGATGGGCACCCGGGCGTGAAGCAGGGTCGAGACCAGGATGATGTTTCCGTAGATGTGAAAGAGCGGCATCAGGAGGACCGTGACGTCCTCCCAGTCCACGAGGAGCGTGGAGAACCAGGAGCGCGTCTGCATGCCGTTCATGAAGATGCTTCCGTGCGACAGCATGACGCCCTTAGGCGTGCCCGTGGTGCCCCCGCTGAAGAGGATCAGCCCCGTGTCGTCCCGGTTCAGCTTCACCGCCGGCACCGGCGATCCGGCGTACTTCCGGATGGCGTCCTGGAGCCGGAGGTCGCCCGTCTCGAGTTCCACATAGTGCCCCTGCTTCTTCTCCATCAGGAGCCCGAAGAGGAAGCGCTTCAGCGGTGCCAGGTACTCCTTGACCGACGTGGCGATGATCGTCTTCACGCCCGTCCGGCCCTGGACGCTCTTCAGCAGGCGGTAGAACGGGGTCATGACGATGGCGATCTCCGCCCCGACATCCTGCAGGGTGTGCACCAGCTCCGCCTCGCTGAAGAGGGGATTGACCGGCACCGCGATGCCCCCGGCCTTCCAGACGGCGAACTGGCAGATGAGCATCTGGGGGATGTTGGGCATCATGAGGGCCACGCGATCGCCCTTCTTCACGCCGAGCCCGGCGAGCGCCCGCGCCACCCCCTCCACGTGTCCCAGGAACTGCGCATAGGTGATAACAGCTCCCTTGAACCATATCATCGTGTGTCCCGGTCGCTGCCGCGCGGTGTCGTACACCACGTCCAGCAGGGTCCGGTCCGGATAGGGCTCCAGGGTGCGGGGCACCCCCGCGTCGTAGTTTTTGAACCAGGGAAAATCAGGCAAACCGGACCTCCTTTCGGATGGGGGGACAAGCTTCCATCTGTCCCAGTTCACTGCTTCATGACGGGTCTTTGCTTTCTCCTTTGCGATAGCGGCCCGGAAGCAGGGGCAGCAGGTGGCGGAACATCCATTCACCCGCTATGTGAACCTCAAAGACGGTTCCGGACACTACCAGCGGTCCGATATCCGCGGCAAAGCCGGGGTCGTCCAGTTTCCGGCTCAGGTTCTGCTCGAATTCCTTCCGTGAAACCCGATGGCCTTCCCGATTCATATACTCGAGAAAACATTGAACCACCCGATCCGCCCGGGCATTCGTCCTCTGGAACGCCGTCCACAGGTCGAACAGGTCGCGTCCTTTCTTACGCTGATAGAGTGCGCGGACTTTTGTCCCCAGCAACTCGTCGAGCCCGTATGTAAGAATGGTGGCTGTGCCGGAGAACCATCGGGATTCAACGGTCAGGTTGTGCTCTTCAAATCCAAGGACCGAAAAATGTTCGCGCGAATTGATCTCCACCTTGAGTTTTAACGGCATACCGTCTTCGGATTCCATCCGGTAGACACAAGTCACCCGTCCCTCCGAACGGCTCCGCTTGGGGCTTCCCAACCATGGATTTAACTTTTCCTGGAGGGAATCCAGGATTGGTCCGATTGGTCCGGGATGAATCTGAACAAGGTCGATGTCTTCTGAGTAGCGGAGAGGAGCCACGTGCAACTTGAAGAGGGCCGTCCCGCCACGAAAGGCAAGATTCCCCGCGATCATGGGATGCTTGAAAATCTCGATCAGCGCCCGACAGATGATCAGATCCTGCTCCACCTGCTCCCTTGTGGACCAAGGTGCCGATTTCCCCCACTCCGTGATGAAGTCCTGGGGAATCAAATATCCGCCTCCACCTGCGCGTTCACAAGGACCCGCCAGCGCTTGTCCCTCCCGAGCCCGGCGACGGGCAGGGACGGAACGAGCGGTGTCGATACCGGTTTCTTTCTGGAGACATAGGCTGCCAACCCTTCCGTCAGACTTCGCTTCCCCACCAGGTCCAGAAGCCAGCCAAGCCGCTGTGCCCAAGCGATGGGCGAAAGTTCGGCCAGCCGCTGCAATTCCGCTGCGTCCATCTTCTCCGACAGTTCTACCAGGATGGTCGCGACATGGTCCAGGCCCGCCGCATGTTGTGAATACCCCACCAGGTCAAAGGCGGTTGCCGCGGGAGTCGATATTCGCAGGTACCCGCGGGGGGTTTTGAAATCGACGACCGGGATCCGGTCCATGTTTTTTCGCGCTATGAATTCCACCCGCACCTGGCCGCATGAAATGCCCGCCTTGTTCCTGGCCGTCACAACCTGGAATACCTGGGGGCGCTGGTGTGCCGCCCCGTGATATTCCGCGGCGCTGAGCAGCCCCGCGTAGTACTTTTCGCCCAGGTGCTCCATCAAGGCGGGAATGAAGTGCGCCGCCGGCAGGCACCCTGCACTCCTGAATTCGGGGGAAACAATGACATGGAATCCCCGGTAGGGCATGGCAATCTCGCCCTTCTCACGCAAACGCCGGAGCGCCGCGCGGAACGCCGGACCGCTCAGTCCCAGGGCGATCGACGCCTCCTTGGCGCTGAAACAGCATCGGCCACGTGATACCAGATCCAGGATGAATGTCCGGGCGCTCATTGAATCTCACCGAAGAATGGATTGCTCGGCGAAAGTAACGCTTTTCGTTACTTTTGTCGAGTGATTCATCACATCGTCCGGATCCGGCCGGCGACATCGAGAAAGAAATCGCGGGACCAGACCGCCAGGGTCTCGGGATTCAGGATAAAGGGCTCCACCTCCTTCCGGGCGCGATCGACGTCGAGCCGTTCGATGGCCGCGACGAGCAGCCGGTCCAGGTCGGTCTTCGCCATCGGGGCCGGCTCCTTCCAGTGGCCGCTCTGTCGCATTCGCTGTTCCAGGTGCGGCAGGTCCAGCTCCGGGTGATTGGCCGCATACCAGACAAAGTCATACCAGTCCCGGCCCTTCACGCGGGTCTTCCACTGGCGACAGAGGAGGGCGTGCATCTTGCCGGCGAAGAGGTCCGGCAGTACGTACGTTCGTACCGTGAAAGGAATTGGATGGAGGAGATATTTCGCCTCCGTTGAAAACCCCGGCGGCGGATCCGTATCGACCTCGATCCGGATCCGGATTGCCTGGCCCCGGGGCAGTTCCCGGACGAGTTCCGGCCCGACCTGAACCGTCAGCAGTTGCCGCATGGTGTCGGCCTTCACGAATGCCGACTGAACGGGTCCGGCCGCCTGCTTCGCTTTCTCCGTCACCGTCACGTCAAAGCCGAAGGCCCGGATTTCCCGCTCCAGCGAACGGGTGTAACGGGAAATCACAAACCCGGGATCCGGTTCCAGCAGCGAAAAATCCAGGTCCTCGGAAAAGCGGTCCAGCCCGTGAAAGATGCGGAGGGCCGTCCCGCCGTAGAAAGCGGCCTTTTCAAAAAAACGGCTCCGCCAGAGGCCGAGCAGGGCCATCTCCTGGAGGATCTCCCGCAGGGCACGGGTATAGTCCTCCAGGCGGCGGCATTCGTAGCGGGCCAGCATGCGGGCAACGGCCTCATTCATGCGGCAGCCTCTCCTCCCCGCCCGGATGGCGCACGACGGAAGCGGCGAGGCGGATCCGCCGGGAGCGGTAATGGGCCGCGATCGCTTCCAGCCGTGATGGATCCATGCCCACCAGGCCGGCCGGATCGATCCTCAGGCTTTCCAGAAGGTAGCGCCGCATGTCGCCCGCGGAGCGCACGCCCGAGCGCCGGTCGTCCCGGATCCGGTCCGCCAGGGCCTTTTCCCGCGTCGCCATGAGAAACGCCCGTCCTCCTTCGATTTCCACGCGGTCGATCCCCTCGGCATAGCCCGCCAACGGCACGGACCGATAGATGAAGAGGCCCACGGGCGTGGCAAAACGCCTGTTCCGTCCGCAGGTCACCGACGTGACCGCCTCCGCCCGCTCCGGGATCAGGCCGTGATAATGCAGGGCATAGTCGAGAGAAACATAGGATGGCCCGTAGAGCATGTTCGCCAGGATCTCGCGCGAGAACGGCCTGCGGGCATAAGCGGAGCCGAAAATGTAAATGCCCTTCTTGATGCGGATGATTTCGCCCCGCCGGAGGAGATCCGAGATCTTGTCGCGCGGACGGGCATACTGCTGCAAGGCATCCAGCAGGGCCTGGTAGTCGAATTCCTCACCGGTGATGCGGTTTCGGATGTTCCGGATCATGGGGGCGCCCGTCGAGTTTTGGGAGAAAATAGCACAATTGAGCATGGTATGTCGACATTTTGTCGACTTACTGTGCTCAATTATGCCGCCGGGCCGACCGTGGCCGCAATTCTTGACATCGGGCAGACATTCGTCGATGATGAAGCCCGATTGGCCATCCGCCCTTCGTCTTTCGACCGTCCCTGGGGCGTTATCCCCGGGAGCGGTCTTCATATCCGACAGGCCGGGCTGCCGGATCCCCATGAAATCCGGCGCCGCAACGGGGTTCACCAGCCGACAACGGAACAGCAAGACAAAGGAGGTCCGGCATGCGCAGACGGAACATCGGATTCGTCGTCCTGGCCGCCCTGTCGATCGCCCTCTTGATTCCGGCATTTTCGACAGCCCAGAAGAACGGCACCGGGGACTCCCGGGAAACCTGCTACCGATGCCATCCCCAGATCAAATCCCTGAAAGAAGGCTCCAGGCACGCGCCCCTCGCCTGCGGCACCTGCCACAGCGGGATGAAGGAGCACCTGCAGAACCCCCGCAACAAGCCGGCCGCGCTGGCCATTGACCAGCCCGTCTGCGGCCGCTGCCACACCGACCAGTTCCAAAGCTTCCGGATGGTCAACTACCAGGCCCAGGCCCGGAAGGAAAAGGGCGTGCCCACCGGCCGCTCCCCCATGCAGGACAAGCTCCTGGCCCCCCACGGCTTCACGAAGGAGCATAACGAACCGCGGGCGCACATCTTCATGCTGACCGACCAGTTCGTGGTGGACCGCTTCATCGGCGGCCGCTTCCAGCACAAGAAGGGCTTTGCCGGCATCAACCAGACCGGCCGGGCCTGGGACGTCCTCGTCGACACGGGGCGGGAGCTCCCCGAGACCGCGAAGGCCGGGAACGCCACCTGCATCCAGTGCAAGACATCCGACCACATCCTGACCTGGAAGCACATGGGCGACAAGGATCCGAAAGCGAAGTGGGACCGGGGGTCCGATGTCGTCGCGATGTCCAAGGCGACGCAGAACCCCATGGGCTGCATCCACTGCCATGACGGCCACGGCGCCGCCCCCCGGGTCATCCGGGACGCCCTCATCGAGGCGGTCGACAAAGAAGGAGCGCAGACCTTCGCCCGGAACGGGAAGACGGACCTGAAGGTGGTCGATTTCCGGGGCTTCCGGAAGATCGGCGTCCTGGGCAAGACCGACTCCCGGATGATGTGCGCCCAGTGCCACGTGGAATACGCCTGCAACGCCGGGTTCGAGTTCGGCACGGGGAAGAGGGTGGGCTATGAGGACCGCCGAACGAACCACTACCCGATGAAGAACGCGAAGGACATCCTGGCCCACTACAAGAAGGTGAACTTCTACGACTTCCGTCACGCCGTGACGGGCGCCCGGCTGGTCAAGCTGCAGCACCCGGAGACAGAGACCTACTGGGGCAGCACCCACGACCGGGCCGGCGTCCAGTGCCACCAGTGCCACATGCCGAAGGTCAAGGCCAAGTCGGGAAAGAGCTACACGACCCACGCCGTCGTCCGGCCCATCCATGCGGTCGGGGAGGCCTGCCTGGGCTGCCATCCCCAATCCACGGCGGAAGAGAAACGCTACCAGATCGAGACGGTGCAGAACTACACAAAGGGCAAGATGCGGAAGGCCGAGTACTGGCTGGGGAAACTGATCGACACCTACGAGACGGCCCGAAGGACGGGCGTCCCCGAAACCGCCCTCGCGCAGGCCCGGGAGAAGCACGAGGAGGCGCACGTCCTCTGGGAATGGTGGACCGCCGAGAACAGCGACGGCTGGCACAACCCGGAGTTGGCGAGGGAGAGCCTGGCCGCCTCCATCATCGCCTCCCGGCAAGGGGTCGATGTCCTGAACAAGGCCATGAATGGCAAGCGATAAGCCGGATCCGGGATCCGGTTTATCGCTCCCCTCCGGAAACCATAATGCTTACAAGACAAAAGGGGCGCGAGCGCCCCTTTCTTGAATCCGTGCGATCAACGCTTACGAGCGGTCTTTCCAGTATGGCTCGCGGAGCACGCGTTTCAGAACTTTTCCCAGAACATTGCGAGGAAAGTCCTCTTCTCGAAATTCCACGCGACTTATTCGCTGATACTTTGCCAGCTTCGCATTCGCCCATTCCTTGATCTCTTCCTCCGTGCTCTTCGCTCCCGGTTTCCGGAGCACCAAAGCCAGCGGAGTTTCCCCCCACTTGTCGTGCGGGATGGCGATAACCGCCACATCTTTAATCTCTTCGTGCTGCTGGAGAACTCCTTCAATATCGACGGCAAAGACATTGAGGCCGCCGGATACGATCATGTCTCGTTTGCGATCGACGATATACAGGAACCCGTCTTCATCAAGGCGTCCCATGTCGCCGGTACGGATGAAGGTGCGGCCGCGCTCATCAAGCCAGACCATCTCCGCAGTGGCTTGGGGATTGTTGTGATAGCCCTTCATGAACCAGTGAGAATATCCTGCAATCTCCCCCACTTCGCCTGCAGGAAGCCCCTTGCCTTCGTCGTCGATGATTCGCACGTCTGCGCCAAATACAGGAATGCCGACGGAAGTCGGCTTCTCCAGGATATATTCCGGCAGGATGTTTGTGGCTATACCCTCCGTTATTCCGTATGCTTCCGTGAGGATATTGCCGAATTTTTCGATGATCTGCTTTTTCAAAGGGACCGGTAATGTAGCTCCCGCACAGATCAGCAAGGCAAGGCTGGAAACATCATACTTGTTCAAATCCGGATGGCTGAGGACCGCCTGGAACTGCGTAGGCACCATCATCGCAATTTTTCCTCGTTCTTTATGAACAACCTCCAGAAATTCACCGGGTGAAAACATGGTCATCATGACCGTTGTCCCGCCGGCGAACATCGTGGGCATGATCGTTCCCCAGAAGGTGTTGGCAAAGAGCGGCGTCGTTGCAATCATGACCGTTGAAGCGCTAATCACGCCCGCAGATATCGTCATGGAAAGAGCAAACATCGTTCTTGATAGATGTGTATGGATAATGCCCTTCGGTGCTCCGGTGGTTCCGGATGAATAAATAATGCATGCCTCATCATCATCATTCAGCACGACATTTGGCAGGTCTTCCGATGACGCATCAATAAAAGACTGTAACGATGTGTACCTCTCCTCATCGAACCCTATGGAGATTCGTTTTTCCTTTGGAATCGAGTCAACCTCCAGCAGGGAAAAATCGGCAAGCGGCTTTAAATATGAATCCGTAAAGAAAAATCTGCACGCCGCATCCTTCACAAGGCAGGCAATCATTTGCGGGGTTAATAATAATGAGAGCGGGACAATGACTCCCCCTGCTTTCATGGTTCCGAATAATACAGCGATGGCATCGATGCTGTTGAGACATAGCAAACCGACCTTTTCGCCTTTCTTGAGGCCGGACTTGACCAGGGAGTTGGCTATCCTGTTGGTGTACTTATTAAATTCCCTCCAGTTTATGCGATGCTCGCCACAGATGAATGCAACACGATCGCCCCGGAATTTTGCGTTGAATGAAATACAATCTACAATGTTTAAACTGGGCCTGGTAAACATGATCGATTCCTCCTTCAGTTATTGATGATGATCAATATGACCTGAGACGAATAAACCACTTCCTCCTGACACGATAAGTTGGACTTAATCGGATCTTCAGACTGAATCATGACGGCAAAGGCTTTCTTTAGCGATGGGATAGAATGTATTCAGGAAAAGCACGCTGAGACAAAAAATGTTTTTTATCAGCATGTTCGAAGACATCCTACCTGCATCCGCATGGATCGGAGCAGTGGATGGACTGCGGAAACCGTTCCTGACGATTGAGAAGATCAAACGTGGAGAAGAAATCGTTCCCGAACATCGATTCGAAAATATTTCTCGCTACGTTATCAATGGTTTACCGTATATCGTGGAGAGTATCGATTAAAATAACCCAAGTGAAACATCGCAAAATCTGAGCCATTTTAGGAGTAAGCTATTCTCTTCTTTTCAACACACCTTATTCTCCTTTCAGTACAATAAGATAGTTCATCCATTGGAGGTCTGTTTTTATGGTAGGGTCGAGACTCAAGAGCATTCTATTGGATGAATCCAGACCGAAGTATCACAGGCGTGAATTATCGGCAGACCGATAAAGCATATGACTATTTGACATTCATGCAATTTTCTCAGTGTCTTAAAACAGACCAGTCGTTGGATGAAAGCCATCCACTGGGAGTGTTAAAAAAAACTAAGGAGGCAATTGGTTGATCTTCTCCACCTTGCCGTCCATACCGATGGCGATCGCCTAATGGGACCAGAAGTCCTATAGCCAAAGGCGGCCGTCATGCCACCTGGGCGCCGCCAGGAAATCATAGCCGGAAATGAAGGTGGAAAATTTGCGCGCCGTCATGATTCGGAGACTTCCTTTCTTGGTGGTTGGTGTGGGTAGACAACGAGGGTACGGTTACGTGACAATCATTTGACTATCCCGTATCAATGTCTTGCACTTCACCAATGACTTATATTTATCCTCCGGCAAAGTCGGAGGTATTTCGATTGCTGACCCTTGAAAGGAGCCTTAACGCAATCGTAAGTCCAAAGCACTCATATCATCGGCCTGTTACTATGAAATTTTACCTGATCAGCTGCAGCAGACAAGAAAAACATTTTCCCGGAATTATCAAACTCTGTGCCCCCCCGGTAAAGATAGAGGTTTACTCAGGAGAAATTAACACATCTTGATAAAATACATTAGGGACTTGGGTCTAAATAATTACCTGAATATCAGACCCCCAAGAAAGCAATGAGTATCATTTATATTAAAAATTGGGAAATTAAACGACATCTTTGCGAGCTTGCCATTGTGTATGTTCTCTAGAAAATGCACTTTCACTGTCGGTGACAAATTGAGCAAAATGTGATTCACTTTTGATTTCTTCCAATTCTCCACGAATGACACCTATTTCGTGTGCCGTTAGCCCATATGCAGACGCCAATTCTCGAAATCGTTTCACCTGAATCCAAGTGAGTATAAAACCGGCAGAAACAATAAAAATTTCTGTAGGCCAAAACTTACACTCAGGATATGCGATTCTCATAGTAACCAGAATTACTGCAATTGCTTGACATCCTACTAGAATAGAAAACCATATATTACTATGCCGCATATTATATGCCGACTTTCGTGCGTACCAACTACGTTGCTCATCTATTCTATATTGCCGATAGAACAATTTTCTTTCTGAAAGATCTTTGCTTCGGATATCACACATATATGCTGTGATCTGCTCTTCCTCAGAAACCTTCCCGCCTAGTTCTTGGCACAAATCTTTATGCTCATTTAAAATGCTTCTCAAGCGCACCCTAAGCTGTGACTTAACGATTTCTATGGAGGGTACATCGGTGTAAGGTTCACCTCTCATCATAAACCGCCATGCGCTAGTTTTTACCGATTCAGCTACTGCCCGAGCCCGGTACCAAGTATCCTCGTCTTTCCTAAGAACCATAGTTATTGAAATAAATATCGAACCTATAATTAGCAATGCAGCACCAATTGCTGATGTCTTATTATTAATACCGTATACCCCAAGGCCTGCAGCCACAGTAAGTAGATACGAGTAGCTTCTAATGTAACTAAGATGTCTGCTCTGTGCCATAATTGATGCGCTATCGGCTGCTCTATATAGTGCCGGATAATATTTATCTTCCAATTCAGCAACCTCCAACTTAACTTAAACTTCTTTTATTAATTCGTTGGCATGAAATCAGTTCGTTTATTCTGCTAGTAGCTTCGGAATAAATTGATCATTCATCCTTCAAGCAATCTTATGCTCACATATCTGTGTCTCCACGATAGATTGTATAGTTTTATTGCTATAATTTTAGCCTTCCAGTCATTAAACCATATATATGCAAATCGGGGAAGACTACTCAGTCCGTAAGCCAACAGTGTTGTTATGTTTAATATATTTCCTATTTGTTTCTTTCGTAGTAAAGTTTCCAGATAGCGTTGATGACTGGCTCTTTATTCCAACCAACATCATCGTCTGCATTATCCAGAACAACGCCTGCCCTTCGCTGTTGGCCCCAAGGGTCGACGGCAAGGATTGGCTTGCTAAAGAGCTTGGCACCGTCAATTTCCTTCTGAATCCAATCGCTATAATTTGCATACATTCCACATGGAATTACTATAACATGTGAACGTGCAATTTGATTATAAATAGCATCACGTAGAGCCTTGGCGTTGGGAGCGTTGTGAATTGGATGTGATTTAGGCACCGAGAAGTCGCGGAACTCAAGTGACGCTTGTCCCACCGACCAGTTCTCTTCAAAGATCCAAGATGCTAGTGTTTCATAGTGACCGGAGTATGACCATGCATGGCTGATGAATACATGGATTTGACGAGTGCTCATATTTTTACCTCCTTGGCATTGATTCTAGGATTTACTTTAGTAGATAGTGACTATTTCCTAAATATATTGGTCAATAAGTATCCTCCAGCAAAGCCTGAGGATACTTATTATTAATGTTTTCCCTCACGTTAGTATTCGCCGATTGAACGAGTAGACGTGACATCAAGCTGTCAATCGTGCTTCTCCTGCGTTTCGGAACTGCTGATGCCTGAGTTCCAGAAGTTCCCTGTTCGGCCGCTGCACTTGGGCATGTGGCAGGATAATCCGCACATTGTGCATTTCCTTCAAGCCATGCTGGAGCATTGGGCCGTCTATCTCATCAAGAACATCCTTCCTGACCTCCACAACATAGTCGGGATTGATTGTCAGCAGGAAGGAATCGTAGGCGGCATGATGAAGGCGGCAAAGGGAAAGACCATTATCAACTCTTGCCTCCCCCAATGGATCGGAATCGGGGATGATATGCGCTGCATCGAGTAACTCGGTATGACGCAGACGGCAATGAGCGCACTGGGAACGATAAGCGGCAAGCACTTTTTCCCGGAAACTCCGTTGGTGAAGTCTAACGCGAACATTGGAAGTGATGTAGGCCCTTCTAATTGCCGGATTTTCCTCCACCACAGGTTGGCCGTCCAGAATGCGCTTTGCTGTTGAGAAATCGTCTACGGCAACTTGGAAGACCAGGTTTCCAGGATCGTCGCCTGTTACAAACACGGGCCAAACGGCAAGATACTTGCCCGGAACGACACCGTGGAAGTAAACAAGAGGAATCTCTTTTTGCATGGCTTTTCTCAATCCGACGTTGTCGCGATGATGGATGTCTCTCCCTCGATAGCGGTATCTGAGGAATCCATCCCGGAAGCTGTCATCATAAGGTCCATGCGGAGTCGTTGTAATCGAGAGGGGAATCTCCAGAATCCTGGGCTTGAAAATGCCCTGCGGAGCGATAAGCGGAATTCTCTCTGTACCAAAGGAAAATCCTTCCTGCAGAACCCTCCTCGGTAGAACATCACCATGAATTCTGGTCATTTCGGAAAGCCAGTTAAACGCGGCTAGCCTGACGGCAGAATCCTGATTCATTTCTCTTGAGCCTTCTCAGACATCAGCCCTTCCGCCATCCCCCTGATCCTCTCCCCCATCGCCACCTTCTTCCTCCACTCCTCCGGGATGCCCCTCTCTCCGTAGTATGCCCCGGCGATCTGGCCGTAGATGGCGCCGGTGGTGTCGGCGTCGTTGCCGAGGTTGACGGCCAGGAGGCAGCCCTCCTCGAAGGAACCACTCTTGTGGAAGGCCCAGAGCGCCGCTTCGAGGGACTGGACGACGTAGCCGGTGCCCTTGATCTCGGGAGGCTCCTTGCGCTTGTAGGATCCGGCGGCAATGTCGGCGATTTCCGGGATGAGAGGCTTCGCTTCCCAACAGCCGGGATCGGGCGAGTAGAAATCGGAGAGGAGATTGTTCTTGCCGGCGCCGTTCAGGGCACCCCAGAGGAGGGCGCCGAAATAGCGGCAGGCGTCGACGGCGGCGAGGGCGCCATGGGTGGTGCGGGAGCTTTCACCGGACTGGTCGATGGCCTGCCGGGCGTCCCGGTGGAAGAACATGGGAACCGGGGCCAGGCGCATGAGGGAGCCGTTGCCGGCGGAGAAGGGGTCCGTGGAGCCGCTGAGGGGGTTGCCGGTCTTCTCGAAGGCCGTGAGGGCGGCGCAGACCGTCGAGCCGATGTCGAAGCATTTCCCGTTGCTGCTGAGATAACCCTCGCGCCACCACCGGCGGTAGCGCTCCATCTGATCCCTGGCGTTCATGCACCGGCAGGCGATCAGGCTCTCGGCCAGGCAGAGGGCCATGGAGGTGTCGTCGGTCCACTGGCCCGGCTCCAGGCCGAAGGGGCCACCGCCGATCATATTCACGAGGGGCATGAAGGTGCCGGGGGCGCTGAACTCAACGGTCGTCCCCACGGCATCGCCTACGGCGAGGCCGATCAGACAGCCACGGAAGCGTTCCGACTTGTCCATTTGTCTGGCTCCGTACAGATTCTGCTGAGGGTGAATGCGACGGATGATGAAATGCCCGGCGTTGCCGGTCAGGCAGCGCCGTCGAGGAGCCCGATATCAGACCTTGTTCGTTTTTCGGTAACGGGTGACCGCGGGTGACGAAATTCTGGAGGATTCCCGCACGGCGAGATTGATAGCACAGCCACAGGAATACCGCAATGCCTGCAGATAATTTGTTATGTCATTTTAGGTATTGGAATCGGTAGACGGCGGGGCTGTCATGGGGGAATTCGGAAAGCGAGGGGGAACGATGATAAGAAGGGAAACAGAATCAGCAGAAAAGGCAAGATTTGCTTGTACCGTACAAAAAACCGACCTGCTTTTTTGGGGGGGCGCTATTCGGGCCTGTCTTTTGTGTGGAGCGCGACGGGCCGCCAGGACAGCGTGTCCCTGATTTCCTGGACCTTGTACGAGCGGTGCATGTTGAAGTGAAAGATCGGGATGCCGGCGCTGCGGAGGGCGTTGTCGACGAAATCGTTCCGGGTCAGGCCTTCCGACTCGATGGGACCCCGGTTGTGGAGCTCCACCACGAACATCACCTCGAACGTCAGGGGATGGTACGCGACGAAATCGAGGTGCCGGCCCTTGATCATGTTGAAGGCGATCCGGCGGGCCATCCCTTCCAGGCCCGGCTTCACCGCGATCACATCAGCCATGCGAACCTTCGCCATGATCCGGTATTCCCTGGCCACCGCCTGTTCCAGAGCGCCCAGGAAAGACCGCTCCGTCGGGCTCATGAGAAAGGTCACTTTTTCATACGGGAAACTCCCTTCCGCACACTTCTTGTTTCTTGCCGGCAAAATCTTCAGAAGGCCCGTACCGGCCGCCGTCAGGAGGAAGTTGACGACCGCCGAGGTCAGAATTCTTATGGACACGCCTGCTCCTCTCAAGCTTTCCATCAAACCGCCGAACGATATACCCCGTCCCTTCCGCTGTTCCATTGCTCCCTTTCCCGTAACCCCTGCCGGAACCGGTCTTCGACGAGCCGCCGAGAAAGGCCTGACGGTGACGTCCGGGACAAGTTGGGAATGGCAATTTCCGGGGATGTTCGATTGGAACGCGTCTCGGAGCCTCCTGCGGCGGTACCGTCCGGGAGTTCGGGGGAACAACTCCCCCGGAGTCCGGCAGGCGTCCTCGGCGAGCCCCGGGAAACATCCCCGAAAGCACTCAGCCTTGTCCACTTGTCGGCTCCGCACAGGATCAGATTCTGGCACATACAGCGGATGAGGATCGGCCCGGCATTGCCCGTGCGGCAACGCCGTGAAGGAGCCCGTTCAGGACATGCTTGCTCTCTTTGCTCACGACCAGTTGCGGGCACTATATCTTTCGTTTATCCCCGCATGGTGAAGCGGATAACACAACAATATCGAAATAGCAAAGCTCTATCATATACTTTTGCCTTCACTGGCATATCGGGAAGCCAGTGGGGACAGATTCAATCCGTTGTCCGGTTCAGATCCGGGGGATGTGTTTAGCAATGGTGGTGTGTCGGCACATTTTTCAGGCCTTTGAATATTATAGAAATGACAAGGCTTCTTAGATACTTTATAACATATTGACTTTTATGGTCTATTGACACCTGTCCCAACATCCCTTAAATGTTTTCCGTACACTTTTTTTACATATGAAAACGAATCGGCCCCGTGGCTTTTCCGCTTCAATGGTGTTCGATGGTTGCCGCGGGTGAACGGTTCTTTGCCGGAAAGGAGTAGACAAGATGACAGAACGGAAAGGTTTAAGCAGGCGGGACTTCGTCAAAGCAACAGCGGCCGGTGTAGGTGCGGCGGCCCTGTTCGGCGGATTCGCTCCCAAGGATGCCCAGGCAAAATTGCCGAAGAAGTGGGACGCCGAGGCTGACGTTGTGATTGTCGGCGCGGGCGGGGCGGGGCTTGCCGCTTCTCTGCAGCTTGCATCGCAAGGCAGGAGTGTCATCCTCCTTGAGAAGATGCCCGTCATGGGCGGCAGCAGTCTCATCTGCGGCGGCGCCCTGGCCTTCGCGGGGACGGACCTGCAGGCGAAGGAAAACGTGAAGGACTCGAACGATCTGTTCTACAAGGACCTGATGAAGGTCGGCGAGAACAAGAACGTGCCCTCTCTGGTCAAGGCATACGTGGACAACCAGCTCGAGACATACGAGTGGCTGAAGAAGGCCGGCGTGCAGTTCGTCAAGCTGGGCATCGCCAGCGGAATGAGCGTGCCCCGATCCCACCAGGTGGTCCCGGCGGATCTCCTGAAGGTCCTGAACGACGCGGCGAAGGCCAAGGGTGTCAAGTTCATGATGGGTACGGCGGCCGAGCGGCTGGTCGTGGACGACAAGACCGGCAGGGTCCGCGGTGTACGGGCTTCGAGGCGGGGCAAGGCCTATTTCTACGGCGGGAAGAAGGGCGTGATCCTGACGAGCGGCGGATTCTCGCTCGACAAGGACATGCTTGCCAAGTTCGTCCCCCCGATGGCCTTTTCCAAGGCCATGGTCGGCCGCGGATCCAACGGCGACGGCCTGAAGATGGCATGGTCCATGGGTGCCGACATCAAGGACATGCCCTACATCAAGGCGACCTTCGGCTTCTCCCTGGAGGCCCAGACCATCAAGGACGACTTCGCCCTGATGTTCTACCAGGGCGCCATCATCGTCAACAAGGACGCAAAGCGCTTCGTCAACGAGTCGATCTCCTACAAGCTTGTCGGCGACGCCGCCCTGGTCCAGAAAGACGCCATGGGCTTCCAGATCTACGATGCAGCCATCCGGACAGCCGGGGAAAAGGATCCTTTCGGCAAAACCGGCAGCCTGGAAAAGAAGGGTGCCATCCAGAGCGCAGCAACGATCCGGGAACTGGCGCAGAAGATCGGCGTCTCGGCGGACGCCCTGGAGAAGACCATCCAGGAATACAACGCCGGTGTGGATTCCGGCAATGACGCCATGGGCCGGAAGACCCTCGTCGCGGCCTACGGAAAGCCCGTGAAGATCGAGAAGGCGCCCTTTTACGCCTTCGCCTCGACGGCATACATCCTCGGCACCTACGGCGGCATCCTCACCAACGAGAAGGCCCAGGTCGTGGATGTCTTCGGGCAGCCCGTTCCGGGCCTCTATGCAGCGGGAGAGATCATCGGCGGCGTCCACGGCGCGGCCTACATGACCGGAACAGCCTTCGGCAAGGCGCTGATCTTCGGCCGGATCGCCGCGAAGAACATCGTCGCCTAAAAATTGAGTCAGACGCATTATTGCGGTGCGACAAAGAAGAACGGGGGGCAGATGAAAGTCTGTTCCCCGTTTCTGTTATCAGGTATGCTTCCTTCAAATCACGGGAAAGGGATCCGACCCCTTTATCACGATGGAGGGTGGAACCATGCGCGTACTGATCATCGGAATGGGCAACGTCGGTCTGATGCACGGGTGGGTGCTGTCGGAGGGCGGCGTGGACGTGACCCATGTTGTGAGAAAGGGTTCCCGGACAAGGCATTCCGCCGCCGTCCCCATGGACGTCATGGATTTCCGCCAGGATCCAGCCGACTGTTACCGTTCGTTTTATCGGCCGAAGGTCATCGACGGGATCCCGCCCGGTGACCGGTACGATCTCGTCATGGCAGCCACGAACCACCTGCAGGTCGCGGACGCCGTGAAGCAGTACCGCGACCGTGTCCCGGATGCGGACTTCCTGATCTTCTGCGCCAACTGGAACGGGCTTGCGGAGATCGACGCGATCCTGCCGAGGAGCCGCTATCTCTGGGGGTACTCCGTCTTCAGCGGCGCGAAGGGTGGGGACGGCGTCCTCTATGCCAACATCCAGAAGATTTACCGAATCGGAGAGGTGGACGGGAAGAAAACGAAGAGGCTCCGGAGGATCGTCAAGACGTTCTCCAGGGCGGGTATCTCCCCGGAGATCAAGGAGAACATCATCGAGTGGCTTTGGGTCCACCAGGCGATCAACGCGGGCCTTCTCGGCATGATTTATTCCCGTCGAGAGTTCCCCTCGGAAGAAACTCCGATGGACTTCTGGATCCTCTGCGTCCGGTCCGTCAAGGACGCCCTGAAGGTCCTGGCCGCGCGGGGTGTCGACTGCGGGAAATACCCGGACACGAAGGTGTTCCTGATCGAGAATGATGCGGAGGCCGCCACGCTGCTCCGGCGTGGAATCCTGGGCGTGCCGCACTACGAGCGCATCCGGGACCACAGCCATCTCGATGCGAATCCGGAAGAGATGAGAAGGTTTTACCTGGACGTCCTCGAGACAGGCGAGGCGCTGGGGGTGGACATGCCGCACCTGGCGAGCCTGAAGGACAAAATATAAACCGATCTGTTCTGCGGCAGTCGGATCACTTTGCATCCAGCTCTTTCCGCAGCAGGTTCGAGCTCCGGAACTTGACCGTTTTCCGGGCTCGGAGGGTCAGCGTCTCCCCCGTCTGCGGATTCCTTCCCTTGCGGGCGCTCTTGTCGAGAACGCACCACTTGCCGAACCCGGAGATCAGGACCTCTTCACCGGTCTCCAGCCTGTCCTGAATGATCTCAAAGACCGCGTTCACCAGCCTCCGGCACTCGGGCTTCTGGAAATCCGTGTTCCGATACAGCAAATCCTCGATTTCTTTCTTCCTCATGGTCATGGATGTTTCCCCTTTGAAGCATGTTATTTCTGCACCCTGCACAGGCAAGGGCGTTCATGATTCCGGCCGGACCGGCGTCCCGGATTTATCCACCTTCCTGATCGGCGATGCCGCGCGGGTGAGCATCTCCGTTCTTCCGAACAGTTGAATCCCCAGATAGCCGCGGACGGACAGGGCATCCGGCGAAACCATCCTGATGGTCCCGCGCCAGGAGTATCCCCTGAGCGGATCGTAGATGACCCCATATTCCCAGTGGCCGTCGCCGGCGAAGCGGAAATCCGACATGATCGTCAGTCCCAGGATGGGCCTCGCTCTTTTCGCCGGATCGGGATTGTCGCGGTCGATTCGGGGCTTTCCTCCCATGCCCCGGGGATCCGTCATTCGGTAATTCGGTTCCTTCAGCCACACGATCCGGCCGGCATACACCTCATTCTGCCGGTAGATCTCGATCTGTACATCCTTCCGCTGGGACCACCATTTGCCGACGATGTCGTCCGGACGTGCGGCCGCCTCAGCCGGACCGCACAGGATCAGGCAGACAAAGACCGCCAGGGCGAGGACGCCGCCCCTCCCGGACATCCCGAAGGGGGATGCACAGACGCACCCCCCGGGGATTCCCACATCATTTTCTGTCTGGAAAACGACGAAGCGTTTCATGGATCTACAAACGTCTTCCGGTTGCGTCGGTTTGCACCCGCCGGGAGGTGTCCGGGCGCTCAGCCCGGGGGATCGATGGATTGGATGTTGATTTAGACGACGTTCCCGTTCTTACGAAAGGATCGTCCGGGGAGGAGCGCGGTCCGACTTGGAGGCAAGGCAGGTCTCTGACGGACTCGCAGAGTCCATGCAGATCGAGGAATATGCGAAGATTAAGACATTATTGAACGTCCAGGGGTCCAGGGCCGCTGTGTCGCAGGGACTCCCCTTGGACAACGACGTGCTCTCGGCATCCCCGTCCGAAAAGGGAGCGGCATTCCCGATCGCCTTGACCTTGTGCAGGCCGAACTGGAATTCGTCGAGGCCGTCCGTAACCGCCGCCGCCAGAAAGACGATCAGCAGGATGACGCCGATACTTTTCGGGATTGCCGGTCTCCGCATGACACGTCGCCTCGGGATCGGGGGAAGGCCCCTTTTGATGTGTCTGACGGCCGGATGGTAGCCGTCTCTTCGATAAAATCAAGAAGATTCAGAGGCCCGCTGCCCCGGACCGAAGCGGTGGAAGAAGGCCTGTGCAAAAGAAGAAGTTTAAAAAACTCAGATTTGAAATCTGATTTTTTTTGTCTTTCCATCTCATACACCTTACAGGATTACCGGCATCGAGAAAAGGGGACGGATTTGAAATCCGTCCCCCTTGCTGATGACTTGAGCAACCGGTTTAGCCTTTTTTCCTGCCCTTCTTCGCCGGTGCCTTGGTCATGGCCGCCTGCTGTCCGGCGATACGACCCATCACAAGGCAGTTCGCCAGGGATGCACCGCCGATGTAGTCCTCATAGTAGAGGCCGCCGGCGCATTCTCCCGAGGCGTAGAGGCCCGGGATGACCTTGCCGTCTGATTCCAGGGCTTGGGCCTTCTCGTTAATCTTGATCCCGCCGAAGGTCAGCGTGATCCCCGGTGACAGGGGATAGAAGGCATAGAACTTCGGCTTCTCGACCTTGAAGGCGAAGGCGGCCTTGGCAGGCTGTGCGTCCATGGCCTTTCCGTCTTTCACGGCGGCATTGAAGTCGGCAACCGTCTTCTCCAGGGCCGCGGCGGGGACGCTGATTTTGGAGGCCAGTTCACCCAGAGAGTCCGCCTCCACGATGTCGATGCCGAGGCCTTCAAACTGCTTGATCGATGCGGCAACACCCGGCTGCTTCTTGATTTCCTCGTCGAAGATCATGGCCACGACCTGGCCGGGCTGCTTCATCGAGGCCTTGCCGTTGGCGACGTACCCCAGGGATTCGTCGACGTAGCGCTTCCCCTCCCGGTTGATTCCCAGGGTGTATGCAATGGCCATGAAGGGGTTGCCCGCCGCCGTGTTCTTCGGCGAAACGGCTGCGACGTGGACAGAGGCCATGCCCCCCATGTTGACCCACATCGCGCCGGCCTCGCGGGCCATGTTCAGCCCGTCGCCGGTCGCCGACGTTACGCCGCGTACCATCATGTCGTCCGCATTGGGATCGACGAAGGTCTCCAGCATCTCGCGGTTTCCGCCGTAGCCGCCCGCGGCAATGATCACCGCGTCGGCCATGAAGTCCTTCAGCCCGGCGGCGTCTTTCGCCCGTACGCCGACGACGGCTCCCCCGTCGCTCATGATCAGCTGCATGGCCTTGGTATCATAGACAATTTTCCCACCTTTTCCGGTCAGGTTCTTCCGGAGCGTCTCCAGCCCCTTGGGCATCCCCTTGTAAGCGCCGGGTTTGAAGACGACGCTCTTGACGCGGTAGCCCGCCACGGTGATCGGGTCGGTCAGGTCGGCACCCAGCCCCTTCATCCACATGACGGCGTCCATGGACTGGTCGGCCAGCACCCGGGAGAGCGCCGCGTTCCCCTTGCCCGAGCTCTTCTTCATATAGTCCTCGAAGTACTCGTCCCTGGCAGCCTTGGTGTTCTCCCTCGGCACCGCGATGAGCCCGCCTGCGAGTTTCGAGTTGCCGCCCTGCTCTTTTTCGCTCAGTTTCTCCAGGACGGCCACCTTCGCTCCCGCGTTTGCGGCCGCCACGGCAGCCACCATCCCGGAAAACCCCGTTCCGATGACGACAACGTTGAATTTCTCAGTTCTCTTTGCCTTCGGCAGCAGGGCGGCCTGCGCCATGTCAACCCTGCCGAGGGTGAGCAGCCCGGCGCCCAGCCCCAGCCCCCGGATAAATTGTCTCCTGTTTACGGAACCGAACCTTTGCTTCTCCATAGGTGCCTCCTTTCTTATGTGCAGCGTCCACACCGCGAAACCGCGCATCCCTCGCCGCTTTCCGCCGGCACGGCGACAGGCGGCAGGGACAGGTATTCCCCCGCGATTTCGTCACTTCCGCACGAAACACGATCGGGAGCCGCGGGCGGAACGATCCGCCTCCCGAGGCCCGCCTTTACGGCATTTTGTATTTAAAATCCTGGTGACAGTTGAGACAGCTGATTTCCGACGGTTTGTGGATGTGATGACACTCTTCGCACTTGGGCTGTTCGCCCGGGTTGATGTGGGGGGACGCGTGGGGGTTGGGAACGGCCTTGCTGCTTTTCTGGATGAGCTTCGCCAGGTCCCCGTGGCAGGTCATGCACTGGTCACCCGGTACGACGGCCTTCGGCGGCTCCTCCTTGTGGCAGCTCTTACAGGTCAGGCCTGCCTTCTGGTGCTTCTCGAGTCCGGCGGCGGCTGGAGCAGCCTGATCCGTCCCGTAGACGGATACGGCTGCGAGGAAGCAGACAAGAACGGCAAGGACACAGGAGACTGCCAGGCCTCTCTTCTCTCTGATCCGTTTCATGGCTCCATCCTCCGTCGGAGAAAATAGCAGACCCTTTTCGAAAGCTCAAGAAAATCGAAAAACTGAAAAGGACGATAAATCCCTTTTTTCCCGTCATGTTTCCATGATCCGCCGGATGGGCTTCAAGAGGACCAGGATGATCAGTCCGGCCGTTCCGGCCACAGCGGCGACCAGCAGGAAGAAATACTCCTTGGGCAGCAGGTCCCAGAAGTGCCCCAAATAGCCCGCCAGGTAGTTGCCGGCGAACTGGCCCATGCACCAGATGCCCATCATCATGGAGATCATTCCCGCCGGGGCCATCTTGGTGACCAGCGACAGGCCAACCGGCGACAGGTACAGCTCCCCCACGGTCAGGACGATCGTGAAACCCACCAGCCAGAGCATGCTCACCGGAACGCCGTCCCCGTCAAAGGCGTACGCGGCCGGGACGAGCAACAGAAAGGAAAGTCCCAGAAGAAAGCAGCCGACGGACATCTTCGCCGCCGTTGAGAGCTCCCGTCCCCGCCGGGCCTGCCACGCCCAGAACGTCGTGATGAGCGGCGTGAGGAGGAAAATGCAGAGCGGATTGAGGGACTGGAACCAGGTGGCCGGCACCTCCCAGCCGAAGAGATGCCGGTCCGTGTCCGCGTCGGCCCACAGGGCGATGGTGTTCCCCTGCTGCTCGTAGGCCACCCAGAACAGCATGACCACGAGGCAGACGGCAACCAGCCCGAGAACGCGCCGGACATTGCCGCCGCCCCGGACGGGAACTTCCGGATCGCTTTTTCCCTGAGGCACCGCCTGCCGCTGCAGGTTGTCCGGCGCCAGCCAGCGACGGCCCCACAGATAGATGAACAGCCCGGCCACCATGCCGACCCCCGCCGCACCGAATCCATAGTGCCAGCCGTACACCTCGCCCAGGGTGCCGCACACGAACGGGGAAAGAAACGCACCCAGGTTGACGCCGACGTAAAAGATGCTGAAGGCCCGGTCCCGCCGAGGATCCCCGGGCTCGTAAAGGCTTCCAACCTGGGTGCAGATGTTCGGCTTGAAGGCGCCGCTGCCCACGATCAGCAGGGCCAGCGCCGGGTAGAACAGGGACTCGAAGGCCATGACGAAGTGCCCGGCGGCCATGAGCACGGCGCCGATGATCAGGGTCCTGCCCTGCCCCAGGACCCGGTCCGCCAGGAGCCCGCCGAAAAAGGGCGTGAAGTACACCAGGCCCGTATAAAGGCCGTAGATCCGGGAGGCGTCGCCGTGGGAAAACATCAGTTGCTTGGTCATGTAGAAGATCAGGAGCGCCCGCATTCCGAAGTAGGAAAAGCGCTCCCACATCTCGGTGAAAAACAGGATGTACAGTCCCTTGGGATGCCCCCAGAGCGTATCGTGCGGGGAAGGCATGCCGTCTCCTATTGCGTTTTGTAGGATCGGGTCCTTGGAATGGCCGCGCTTCCGGCCACATCCGCGGACGGGAAACGCGGAACGCATCCCCGGCCTCTTCTGAAAAAACAGGGGGCGTCCCGCGTTCCTATTGCCGGATCAGGCGGAACCCGATGCTCTTGAACCCCGTCCCGGGCGGGAAGGAATAGCGGATCGTTGTACGGCAGTCCTGCGCGCGGTCCAGCCAGCAGCCCCCCCTCAGAACGCGGGCCGTTCCCTCATCCGGCCCCCTGGGGTTGTCCCGCGGGCTCGACGGGTAGTAGCTCTCCCCGAACCAGTCCTGCGTCCACTCCCAGACGTTGCCGGACATGTCGTAAAGACCCAGGGCGTTGGGCTTCTTCTTCCCGGCCGGGTGTGACCGGTCCCCGGAGTTGGCGTCGTACCAGGCATAGTCGGCCAGTTTGTCGTCACTGCTGGTACCGGCCCATTTCTCGGCCTTCCCGCCGTCGCGCGCGGCATATTCCCATTCGGCCTCGGTAGGGAGGCGGTACTTCCGGCTTCCCATGCCGTTCAATTCCGCAATGAAGGACTGGACATCCGTCCAGCTTACGCTCTCCACCGGGCAGTTGTCGCCGCAGTCCTTGAAATGGGAGGGATTCTTCCCCATGACCTTCCGCCACTGCGCCTGGGTCACCTCGTATTTGCCGATGTAGAAACCGTTCAGGCAGACTTCGTGAACGGGCTTCTCGGAGGGCAGCCCGTCCCCGAAGGTGTCTCCCATCCGGAAGCACCCGCCCCGGACGAGCACGAACTCCATCCCCGTCACCGGGTCCGTGAAGGTGCGGGCTTCCCCGGCCGGCGGCGCGGCCGGCGCCTCATTCCCGGCGTCCTCCGCCGCGGCAAGGTCGCGGGTGCGGCCGCCCGGTGCGGCCTTCGCGGGCGTGAAGTAGAAGTCCCCCTCCAGGGAGGAGAGTTCCCAGGGGACCTGGCGTCCGCCCGTTTCCCGGCCCAGGTGGTGCCGGACGTTCTTGAAGACCTGCTCGATGGTCAGGCCGGGTTCCTGGATGGACTTGAGGAACGCCGCCGCATAGGGGCTGTTCCGGCCGTCCCCGTCCAGGGCTACCTGCCCGGGGCCGGTGGAGTAGGAAATGAAGGTCCCCGCGGGGGCGCTGCCCAGGACGGCCAGCCCCCTGTTCATGGAGCGGAATCGCCGGGAAAAGGGGTTGTCGCGGCAGGCGTCGAGGATCACGATGTTCAGGCCGTTGTTGGCATTGGCCATCTCGTCGAGGACGCGCCCCGCATCCAGGGCCTCGTACTTGATGTCGGACTCCTTGTCGATCCGGGCGCCGACGGGAACCAGGTAGTTGACCCCGGCGACCTGCAGCCCGTGGCCGGCATAGTAAAAAAGCCCAACGCCTCCTTGTTTCAGTCGGGTCCCGAAATCCCCGAGGGCCTCCTCCATCTCCCGGAGGCCGGCGTTCTTTTTCAGGATCACCGTGAACCCAAGGCGCTGCAGTGCACCGGCGATGTCGGAGGCGTCATTGACGGGATTTTTCAGGGCGGCAAAGGTGTAGGCGGCGTTGCCGATCACCAGGGCCACGCGCTGCTCGGCGGCGGCCGGGGCTCCTCCGGCTGCGGCGAACAGGAGAAGGAAGACAAGGGAAAGCAGGGCATGCCTGGCGTTGATCCGGATCATCTGGCCTCCCGTCAGCGATGATGGATGGGGCGGATCCGCCGCCGGACGGTTCAGGCCAGGCGGCAGACCAAGGTATATAGAAATCCCGCCGGCATTTCAATGAAAGACAGGAAATCCGGGCCGCGATGTGATAGACAAGAACTGCCATCCCGCCACACAACCCCATAAGGGAAACGATCTTTTTTCTTTCGAGAGGGCCCATGAAGAGAAGAACATCGAGGTGTATTGCGTCTTCCGTCCTGCTTCTTTCCACCGTTTTTTTCTGCCTCTCCTGTACGACCCGGATCGTCTCCCATCCCATTGAAGGTTCCGCTCCCGCCAAGGGGATTGCCTACCATCTCCCGGCAACGGAGTTGACCTACCGGATGACCTTCCGCCTTGCCGACTGCGGCGGAGGCATCGAAATCACGGAAACCGCCCTGGAGCACCGGATCGTACCGGACCGGGCCGCCGGCACCTGCCTGATCGACTCCTCCCGGTTCGGCAGCCTCTCCAAGACGATCCCCCTGGCGAAGATCACCATCGACAACGGCCTGTTGACCTCCATCACGTATGAAGCGAAAGACGACACAAAGGACATCGTCAAGAGCGGCGCCACCCTGCTCGGGGAAGTCGTCTCCGCCATCTCGCCGGTCAAGCTGCCTTCCCTCGGGGGCGCCCTGTCGCTCCTGGCAGGCACCCGGTCGCTGAACCAGGAGCCGATGATCCGGTCCTTCCGGTTCACGGGAGACTCGAGGGGCTCCGGGCCGCAGGGGGCGAACCGCTGCAACCGGACCGCGAAGGACAGCCTGGACGAGTACCGCTTCCTGCAGGAGCACCTGAAGGCCATGAGGCGAAAGCTGCACGATGCGGAGGCCGAAATCGCCGACCGGAAGGACGGCGCGGCGGACCGGATCCGGGACATCGAGGGCGTCATCGGGAGAACAAACGCCCGCCTGGCCGAGTTGGACGCATTTCTCACCCTGCAGTACCGGATGCCGATCATGATCGGGGCGGCGCAGTGCGAGAGCTTCGGCGAACTCACCTTCGACGGCGCGCCCTTCTCGAAATGGTTCGGCGGCGAGCAGGGCGACGCCCTGGGAAAGCAGATCGCGTCCTGGGCCGCGGAGAACAGGCTGTCCTGGACGATCGGCTCCTGCCGGCCCCGGGCCGGAAAGGACGGAAAGCCGGAACGTCCGGAAGGGCTGTACTATCGGATCCCGGCGCAGTGCAAACTGGAGATCACCAAGGACGCCTTCGTCTCGTCGCACCCGGTTGAGCTGATGCAGTGCGGACGGCTCGCCGTCCTGGAGATCCAGAACGGCGCCTTCCAGGACAATTCGCACCGGGTTGAATTCGACCCCGTGACGGGCGAGATCCGGACGTTCGAGTTCAGGGACAACGCGGCGCGGGCCGCCGAGGCCCTGGGCGGCGTCACCGACGCGGCGAAGAAGGCGGCCACCCCGGATAAATAACGAATCCATCCCCCTGCAAAGAAGGAGATAGACCATGCCCCCTTATTCCAGGCGCAGAATCGCGGTTTCCTGCCTGCCGGCCCTTTTCCTGATTCTTTTCCTGGCCTTCCCCCACCCGGCCCGAGCCGCCTACGACTACGAGGACGAGTGCAGGGGCGTCACCACGACCACGCCCGCCATGGAGCAGGCCAACTTCGGGAAGGACCGGACGATCGACACAAAGGTCTGCCTGGGCCCCGGAACCTACAACTACGCGTACGTCAACATCGTCGACGGCGGGAAGCTGATCTTCCTGGACGCGAAGACCGACTTCTGGGCCCGCTCCATCCTGATCGAAAAGGGCGGCAGCCTCGTCGCCGGCTCGCCGGACCATCCGTTCGGGAAGAAGGACCTGAAGAACGTCCTCACGATCCATCTCTACGGAAGTGAAAAGGATAAGGGCATTGAATGCCTGACGAAGGGAAACACCTGCGGCGTCCCCGAGGATGCATGGCTCCACGGGGACGACCAGAAGGTCAAGGGCCTGCCGGGCGGGGCGCCGGACGATTACTTCTACGCCTACAAGCCCCTTCCCACGGATGACGACGCGGGCCCGAACGCCTATTTCGGCCGCAAGGTCCTGGCCGTGTCCTACGACGGCACCCTGCTCCTCTTCGGGCGGAAGGGGGCGACCTACAGGGACCTCGATCCGGGCGATTCGGGCACGAGCTGGGGAAGGCTCTCCGCCAGCGTGTACAGCAAGGAGCTGAAGCTGGACCTCGACCGGATCGTGGAAGACTGGGACGAGGGCGACCAGATCGTCGTCACGACGACGGACTACCTCCCCGGCCACTCGGAAGTGCAGACGATTGCGAGCATCCAGAAGGACAACCGGGAGTCGGACATCTTCCTGAAGGGGTCCGTGGTCTACCCGCACTCCGGAGAGGCGTATTCCCTGGCAAAACACGACATCCCGGACCGCCTCACCAGGGAAGGCTTCCGCCGGCAGTCCGTGGAAACCCGGGCCGCCGTGGGCCTCCTGTCGCGGAGCATCCGGATCGTCTCGGAGGCATGTGCCGACTATGACGGCTCGACCTGCCAGGGCATGCCCGAGAAGGAGGGGGTCTTCTTCGGGGGCCACACGATCGTCCGCCAGGGGTTCCGGCAGCTCCAGGTGCAGGGCGTCGAGTTCCGCCAGCTCGGGCAGGGCGGCCGGCCGGCCCACAGCCCGGTCAACTTCCACCTGACCCGGCGGGCGCCGAAAAACACGTTCGTCCGGGACTGCTCCATCAACGAGTCGATGACCCGCTGGATCGAGCTGAGAGGCGCACAGAACGTCACCCTGGAGCGCAACGTCGCCTACAGGTCCATCGGCCACGGCTACGTCCTCGCCGAGGGGACGGAAACGGACAACATCCTTCGGGCCAACCTCGGCGTCTATGCCCGCCCCGCCGTGGAATACCGGGACAATCCCCGCAGGGTTCCCGGCATCAACGTCAAGACGAGCGGCAAGCAGTTCCTCCAGGACGGGGGGGATTACATCCACCCCTCGGTCTTCTTCATCATGAACGGCTACAACACGATCGAGAACAACATGGCCGCGGGCGCCGGAACCTGCGGGGCCTGCTACTGGTTCGTCCCGTCCCTGGTCAGCGGCCTTTCCAAGAGCAAGAAGTGGGAGGGCTACGCCGCCATCCAGGTCACCAAGTCGGGAACGGCACCGATTCGGAGCTTCAAGGGCAATTCCTGCAGCACGGCCCAGCACTCGCTGATCACCGTCGACACGACCGGTGTCTGCCGGGGCGTCTACACGGACAAGGCCCCGGACAGCCCGGCCCTGCATCCCGTGGCGAACCCCTTCGCAAAGCAGTTCGAAGACCTGCATCCCATCGTCCCGGTCGGGGCCTTTCTCCTGCCGACGCGGTGCGCGACAACGCCGAAGCACCCGGACGATCTCTCCTGCCCCTCCGTGAACGCCGCCGACGACCCCCTGTACTGCCTCAAGGGACAGACGGACAACTGCGTCATCAGCGCCATCCAGTCCTACACGTCGTCCTTTCACTGGGCACAGCAGAACTTCGGGGCCATCTGGCTCCGGTCCAACTGGTTCCTCCTGACGGACAGCGCCCTGACGGACGTCCTGAACGGCGGCCTGACAATGGTCTCCGGCGGCAGCTACGACCAGGTGTACAACGGCTACTGGGCTCTCACGCGGCGCAGCGTCTTCATCGGCAGCACCCAGGACGAGGCGAAGAATCCCTTCGCGACCAGTGCCGGACCCGCCATCGGCGACAGGACCGGTCTGAAATGCGCGGATGGGGGGGAGGCCTACTGCCTCATGAAGGATGAGGGGGTCAGCTATCCGACGGACAACTTCGCCATGTACCAGCGCCTCTACAACATCTACGACGGGCCGGTGTACCAGGAGAGCAACGCCTTCCTGAACATCCGACGGCGCGTCCTGAAGTGCAGCGATCCGTCAAACGGGATCTGCAATGACAGCGGCTTCATGTACGGCCCCGGAAACCGGAGCCTGGGCATTCCGAAGGCCAAGGAGGGCGCAGACCGCGGGCAGTGCATCCTGCCGAACGCGGCCATCGGCTGGAAGCAGCCCAACGCGTTCTACTATCCGCCGGCCTTCCATTCGAGGAACCTCTACTTCAACGGCGTGGACATCCGGCATTTCATCATCGTCCCGCTCTTCAAGCCGGGCACCGCCATCGTGGACACGGCCAAGGTGAAGAACGAGTACTGCACGTTCCACAGGAGCACCGTGGCGGATCTCTTCAGCACAGATTTCACCGACATCGACCGCCAGACGGAGCTGAACGACGACGACGGCACCCTGAGCGGGCTGGCGGGTGCAAAAGACTCCGGGAGCGGCCGGACCCTGGACTGGACGATCTCCGTGAACCGGGACCGGTATTTCGAGACGCCCAGGGAGACGGTGGAATGCCTCTCCGAGCAGTCCTGCTTCCAGGTCCCCTACGATTACGTCTCCGCCGTCGTTTACCCGGAGTGCGCGGGCCGGGGAAAAGGAACCTGCGACGACATCAACAAGTGGGCATCCCTCTGCGAAAACCGGTTCTGCTACGGCATTCCCCTCTACCGGCAGTACCTGATCGACCGCCCCGAGCCCATGCTGGGCGATCCAATTGTTCTGAGTGCAGGAGACGCCTTCGCGGAGCCCATGGAAATCCTGCCCATCCAGGGCATCCGGCTCCAGGATCCGGCCAACGGCGGAAAGACGACCGTCACGGTCGACACGGACAAGGTCTCCTGCTCCGGCGCCGCCTGCGACGCCTACAAGACCGTCCGGCGGGTCAACTCCGACGCCTGCATCAGCTCCCTCGCCATCCAGGATAACGAGTCGAAAGACAAGGGCGCCACCACCTTCAAGCTGAAGGGTGTCGTGAACTGGCAGGCCGGAGATCCCGTCATCATCACGGATCCCTACGACAACAGGAAGGAGATGCACACCCTGTCCCGCGTGGACCGGTCGGCTCCCGGCCCGGGGGCATATTCGACCATTACGATCGCGAGCGGGATCACCTGCGAAACCTGCAAGTACTCGTACGGCGTGGTGAAGCGCATCGACCCGTCGGGCAACTGCGTGAGTCCCGCCGGCCTGACCAAGGGCCTCGCGAAAGGGGGCGACAGCACGACCCTCTCTCTGGACCGGGTGGTCGACTGGAACCGGGGCGAGTACGCCAGTCCCGAGCAGAGCATCCGCATGATGGGCGCCGACCTGTTCCAGCGGAGCAGCCTGATCGTCAACAACGGCGCCTACTACCTCGACACGACCGTCAGCGGAGACACGCAGAGGACCGAAACGCAGGCCATCGCCGGCGGGTCACAGCCGGCAAACGTGACCGTCTTCGAGGAGGGCAAGCGCTACAGCGTCTTCCTCCTCTATGCCAAGCCCGCCACCCGGGTGACCTTCCAGCTTTACGTCGGGAAGGGCCGGGACAAGGCCGCGACCGAGGCCGACACCGGCCTGGTTCGCGTGGGCCTCAACCGGACGATCGAGGGCGAGGGGATCGGGCAGAATCCGGAGCCCCGGGCGGACAACGCTGCCGTCATCATCAAGCCGATCAACATCGCCGCGCAGAAGAACTGGCCCGCCTCCTGGACGCGGAGCTACGACGCCGGAAGCGGCATCCTGACCGTGACCATGGACATGGGGGAATTCCAGAAGGCCTTCGACGACGGGGTGGCGGAATCCTGCCGGCCCGCCACCTTCTGCGAGTGGAATGCCACCAGGAAGGCATGCCAGTACAAGAAGCAGGACATCATCGACTTCCAGGGGGACGACTCCGTCTGCCAGTGGTCCGTGAAGGCCATGGAGTGCCCCAGCGGCGGCTGCTTCGGTTTCCAGTTCGGTCTGCCGGCCGATTTCCGGAGGGACGACGCGAACCACCGGCCTGCCCCGGTGAAATACACGGACTGCGGAAAAATCGATCCCAAATGCTCGTTCGACAAGGCCTGGAACGTCGGCTGGGCCTATCCGTCGGACCCAAAGCTCCCCGTCGATCCGGCCCTGCCGGAACAGTTCGAAGAGCTGCTGATCAAGGATGTCCGGCTGGACGACGCCACGAACCGGTCCGTCGTCACCGTCAGCACGCCCGTCCAGTCCGACAGAAAAACCTACCAGGCGGTCCGCCGCATGGATTCCGGGAGCGGGCAGGTCACCGGATGGGCCTGGCTGGCGAAGGACGCGACGGTGAACAAGGGGGACGTCGAGTTGAGGCTGGACCGGGCCGTGGACTGGAAAGCCGGGGAGAGGATCGCCGTCACCGCGGCGAGCCGGTGCGACTACAAGAATCAGATGCCGTCGCCTCTTCCGGTTGACCTGTGGCGATGAGAAGGGCCTTTTTTCTGTTTCCCGTTCTGCTTTTCCTCTTTCTGGCCCTGCCGGGCCCGGGAGGGCAGGAAACAGGGGCGGCACCGGGCGGCGGGGTCAGCGGCACCGTCCACGACGACCGGGGCCCTGTGGCCGGCGCCCGCGTCCGGATCCAGGGCGCGAAGGACTTCGTCGTTTCGGACGCCGCCGGCGGCTTTGCGATCCGGGACGTGCCGGCCGGAAAGCCCGTCGGCGTCAGCGCCTGGAAAGAAGGCTGGTACTGCGCCATCGCCCGCGACGTGAAGGCCCCGAGAGAGGGCCTCCGGCTCCGGATGATCCGCATCCAGATCAACGACAACGCGAAGTACGAGTGGATCCCGCCGGTGGGGAAGGACGGCTGCTCCTCCTGCCACAATGCGTCCCTCATTGCGATGAGCCTTGAGGACGCGCATATGAAAGCCGCCGTCAATCCCCGCTTCCTGACCATGTATGCGGGCACGGACACGAAGGGAAACAAAAGCCCCGCCACGCGCTACGCACCGGGAACCGGCGCCTGGAGCACGTCCCTCCTCCCGCAGCGCCCCGATCCGGGCGGGCCGTATTACGGGCCGGGCTTCGTCCAGGACTTTCCGGACACCGCCGGAAACTGCTCCGCCTGCCATGTACCGGGGGCCTCGCTCTCCAAAAACGTCGATCCCCGGTCTGTACAGGGCGCCGACCGGTACGGCGTCCACTGCGACTTCTGCCACAAGGTGGCGGACGTCCATCTGGACCCGGTCACCCGGATGCCCTTCCGGGACGTCCCGGGCGTCCGGGCCATGTCCGTCCGCAGACCCTTTAAAAACGACCCGGAGCGGCCGCAGCTCTTTTTCGGCACCTTCGAGGACGACAATGTCCCCGAGGAGGACACGAACCTGCCGCTGCTCAAGGAAAGCCGCTACTGCGCCCCCTGCCATTTCGGCGTCTTCTGGGACACGGTGGTCTACAACTCGTACGGCGAGTGGCTGAAGAGCCCCTACGCCGACCCGAAGTCCGGCCGGGCAAAGACGTGCCAGGAGTGCCACATGTCCTCCCCGGCGATCCACAAGGGAAAGGCCCTGACCAACGTGGCGCCCGGAAAGGGCGGCATCGATCGCGATCCTGGCGCCCTTCACAACCACAACATGACCGTCGGCCCGGAGCTTCTTCGCAATTCCCTCTCCATGAACGTCGAAGCGCGGAGGAAAGACGGGCGGCTCGCCGTAACGGTCGACCTGCACAACGACCGGACGGGACACCACATCCCCACGGACACCCCCCTCCGGCACCTGATCCTCCTGGTGGAGGCCCGGGACGGGCGCGGGAGACTCCTCCGGCAGGTGGACGGACCGGTCCTTCCGGAATGGTGCGGTCCGGCAAAGGGAAGGAAGGGGCATTACGGAGGCAGGCCGGGAAAGGTCTACGCGAAGCTGCTCAAGGAGAGGTGGACGGAGGTCGTTCCCGCCGCGGCCTACTGGAAGCACACCGACCTTGTCAGCGACAACCGGCTGGCCGCCCTCGCCCGCGATGCGTCGTCCTTTGCCTTCGACCCGCCGGCGAAGGGAAAGGCCACGGTCACCGTCACGCTCCTCTATCGCCGGGCCTTCATCGGGCTCATGGAGCAGAAGGGCTGGGACACGCCCGACGTCGTCATGGCGAGATGGAGCCGGTCCGTGAACTGATCGCCCGCCGGGAGGCAGAGACCTTCTTTCTTCCCGGGACACGGCGGCGCCGGGACGGGATGAAGCCCGTCTTTCTCATTTGTGGAAGTACTTCCCGCCGATCCCGCGGGCGGCGATGAGGCCGGAGATGGCCGCTCCGACGATGCCGCGGCTCTTGCCCGTGCCGTCCCCGGCCACGAAGATCCCCCCGACGTTCGTCTCCAGATTCCCGTCCGTGGGGAAGTGCGTGTCGAAGAACTTGATCTCCGGTGCGTACAGCAGGGTGGACGGGTGCAGGACCCCGGGCACCAGCTTGTCCATTTTCTTCAGGGACTCCCAGAGATTGTCGATGATGCGGGCGGGCAGGCCGAGGGTGATGTCCCCGGGCGTGGCGTCGCAGGTCGCCCGGCAAACGCCGAAATGCCGGGGCGCGCTGTCGAAGGTTTGCCGGGAGCTTCTGCGCCCCTCCCGGAAGTCCCCCACCCTCTGGACGATGGGCTTTCCTCCCCCCAGCAGGTGGAACTGCAGGGCGATCATGTGGCCGAACTCGGTCGTGTCGGAAAAGGGCTCCGTCAGCGAAACCGTGTTGATGAGGGCGAAGTTCGTGTTGCCGGTTTTCCGTCCGGACAGGGCGTCGCCGTTGACCAGCCTGAAGCGGTCGTAGCTCTCCAGCCGCACCCTCCCCCCGGGATTTGTGCAGAAGGTCCGGACCCGGTCCCTGTGTCGCGCCGTCCGGAACACGAACTTCGGGTCGTACACGATGTCCGTCACGGGGTCGTAGAACCTGCGGTTCAGCTCCACGCGGATTCCCACGTCGATGGGCCCGAAGGTGTGCCGGACGCCCACCTTCCCGGCGGTGTCCCGGAACCAGTGGGCGCCGCTCCGCCCCGGAGCGGCCAGGACGATGTTCGCCTCGTGGCGGACCCTTTTTCGCCCCTGCAGGCAGGACACGCACCAGCCGCCGCCGTCCTGCCGGGCCAGGGACGTCACCGCCGTTCCAAGGAGAAACTCCGTCCGGGCAAGACGGCCCCTCAGGTAGTCGACCACGGCCTTCCCGTTGTCCGTACCCCAGTGCCACTGCTCCGGGGCGATGAACAGGGCGCCGTGCTCGCGGGCGATGTCCGAAAGCGCCGCGATCTTCTCGTTCCCGTCGATGAAGGTGACCTGCCGGCAGGCCGGAAAGCCGGTAAAGACCTCGCGGACCTCCCCCATCAGTCGCCGGGCCGAGTCCGGATCCAGATGCAGCTCGTCCAGGTCGATCCCGATCCGGTAGTCGAAATTCAGCTTGCCGTCGTTGAGGAGCCCCCCGGCCGGATAGGGCCGCCGGTCGAGCACGGCGACGCGCTCCACCCCCAGGCGCTCCAGTTCGAGCGCTGCGAAGAGCCCCGCGGGACCGGAGCCGATGATCAGGACGTTGTAAGGTTCCATGATTCCCCTGTTGTGATGTTGCCGTGCCCTGCGGCAGACGGGGGGCGGACCGGAATCCGCCCCCCGACCGTCCAAGCCAGAATCCGTTCGTCAGATCTTCCGGTCAACCCCCTCCCAGTATTGCTTGCGGAGGACCGCCTTCTGGACCTTGCCGGCTGCCGTGCGGGGGAAGTCGGCCACGAACTCCACGGACTTGGGCACCCGGTAGCCCGCCATCTTCCCCTTGCACCACTCGACGATCTCCTCCGGCGTCGCCTCCTGGCCGGGCTGGAGCCGGACCAGGGCCTTCACGGACTCGCCCCACTTCTCGTCGGGAACGCCGATCACGGCCACCTCGGCAATCTTGCCGTTCTTGATCATCACCTCCTCGATCTCCGCGGGATAGATGTTCGCGCCCCCGCTGATGATCATGTCGGACTTGCGGTCCACGATGGTGATGTAGCCTTCCTCATCCATGAAGCCCATGTCGCCGATGCCCAGGTAGCGGCCGTGGAAGGAAGAGCGGTTCGCCTCGGGGTTCTTGTTGTACCCTGACGTGACCATGGTTCCCGCCACGACGATCTCCCCCACCTCGCCCCGGGGCAGGTCCCTGCCGTCCAGGCCGATGACCTTCACCTCCTGGCCGAGGGCGGCGCGGCCGGAGCTCAAAGGGTACTTCAGGACTTCACTGGGCTTCAGGCACGTGGCCACGCCCATCTCCGTGGCGGAGTACTCGACGTAGAGGGCCTCCTCCCCGAAGACCTTCACGGCCGCCTCGCGCGTCCTCGGCAGCGTGGGGGCGCCGGCGCAGATGACCGTCCGGACGGAGCTGACGTCGTACTTGCCCGGGGCGGCCCCCAGGACCATCAGGATGAAATCCAGCATCACCGGCGCCAGCGTCAGGTGGTTGATCTTCTCCCGGGTGATGATCTCCAGGATCGCCGCCGGGTCGAAGGGCGGCAGCGGCGCGATGAAAAGCGTGCCCCCATGGAACAGCGTGGCCCCCCAGTCGTAGGCGATGCCCGCGGAGCTGTACGACGGCATGGCCTGGAGGCCGTGGTCGTCCTCCCGGTAATTATGGATGAAACAGATCTGGTAGATGATGCTGCAGACGGAGCGATGGGTGATCAGGACGCCCTTGGGTCGGCCCGTCGTCCCGCCCGTCTGGGCGAGGCCCACGGAATCGCCCTCCCAGACGTCCACGTCCGGCTCCTCCCCGGACCCGGAGGCGGCCAGTTCGTCGTAGGAAAGCATCCCCTCGGGGACGGGGCCCTCGGGGCGCATGACGATGATGTGCTTCGCCTGGAGATTGCCCCGGATCTCCTGGATGACGTTCAGGACAGGCCAGTCCACGAAGACGGCCTCCGCCTCGCTGAAGTTGAGGATATACTCCACCTCGTGGCCCACGAGCCGGAAATTGACGGGAATGAACACGCAGCCGATCTTGGCCACGGCCAGGTCGGCCTCCACGCAGCGGTCGGAGTTGTGGGCGAAGATGCCGACCCGCTGGCCCTTCTTCAAACCCAGGGTCAAAAGCGCGTTGGCCAGGCGGTTCACCCGGGTGTTGAACTCCCGGTAGGTGTAGCGGCGGTCGCCGTAGACCACGGCGAGGCGATCGGGAAAGCGGTCCGCGTTGCGGCGCAGGAACTCTCCCATGACGAGCTCTTTCGGAAAACGGTTCTCCTTGTCCTTCTCCTGGTACCAGTCCTCGATCATGCTCTTCCCTCCTTCATTGAAGTTGAACAGATTCTAAAACCGAACAGGAACACGGAAAACAATGACGGACCGTCATGCACGACTGCCGGGTGGACAGGTTATTTATGCCACAAGGATCGCCCGGGACAAAGCCCTATTTGCAGCGTCAATCCGCGGTTGACAAGCGATGGAGGCATCGCATACCATGAAACCCCAAGCGGCAAACCGCGTTGTTACCTTCCACTCCCGTCCACTGAGCCAAGTCCTGAACCGATCCGGTTGCCTGTCCATCCACCGGAGAAGAAAGAAATGGAGGTGAACGGAACATGAACATCCTGACGCAGAAGACATGGTCCCCCTACACCGCCGGTGCCGTTGCCGGCCTGCTCCTGGTCCTGTCCGTCTTCCTGACGGGGAAGTACTTCGGGGCCTCGACGACGTTCGTGCGCATCGCCGGTTTCGTCGAACAGGCCGCGGCACCCGAAAGGGTGACCGGCATGGAGTACTTCATCAAGGAGAAAATCATACTGGACTGGCAGGGCATGTTCGTTCTCGGCGTTCTCTTCGGCTCCCTGGCGTCGGCTTCCCTGTCGGGGGAGCGACGTGCCGTCCCGGTGCCACCCATGTGGGAGGCCCGGTTCGGGCCGTCCCGCACCCGGCGATGGACCGTGGCCTTCCTCGGTGGCGCGGTGGCGATGTTCGGGGCACGCCTCGCCGACGGGTGACCCAGCGGCCACGGCCTGAGCGGTCTGGCTCAGGTAGCCGTCAGCGGTTACATTTCCCTGATCTGCTTTTTCCTGGCCGGCATCATCGTGGCCGGAATCCTGTACGGAGGAGGTGAGCGGCAATGAACGAACTGCTGACCGGAGCCGTTACGGGCATCCTCTTCGGGTTCATCATGCAGAAGGCCCAGGTGATCCGTTACGACAAGCAGTTGGGGGCCATGCGCCTGAAGGACATGACTATCGTGAAGTTCATGCTGAGCGCCATCCTGGTCGCCATGGTGGGCATTTACCTGCTCCTGGACCTCGGGATGGCGAAACTCTCCATCAAGGCGACGATCCTGGGGGCGAACATCATGGGAGGGCTCATCTTCGGCATCGGCTGGGCCATCGTCGGCTATTGCCCCACGACCGGCTCGGCGGCCCTCGGCGAAGGGCGCTACGACAGCCTGTTCGGCCTGCTGGGAATGGTTCTCGGGGCGGGGATCTACGCCGAGGCGTTCCCGTTTCTCAAGGAGACGGTCCTGACCTGGGGCAACTTCGGCAAGATCACAATCCCCGCCGCCCTCGGCGTCAACCACTGGATTGTCATCGTCATCCTGATCGCCACCTTCCTCGGCATCTTCCGCCTGTTCGAGAGGAAGGGACTCTGACGGACGAAGGGGAGCGGGCTCGAACCGTCACGGGGAACGATGCGGGGGAACGGATTTCAAATCCGTTCCTCCTTTCGAACCTCTTCTCCTCAAACAAATCGGAAGTCTCTTCTTTCCACGAGCGTATCGGCGCGGGGGCTGCCACGGGGGCTTCCGCTGTCGCGGCCATTTTTCCCGCGATCCGTCGTTGACGGTCCGTAAGGCAAGAGGGATGGGAAAAATGTCCTGATTGCTCCTCTGGAAACCCCCGGTCGCGCCCCCGCGAACGTCCGCCGGGGAGGGGGGCTTCCCGGAGCGCGAATAGCGGCTTTTTCGGGGCACCCTGCCGTCGCAGCGAAGCGCCCGCAAAGTCATCTGTCTGAGCGCCGCCAGGCGCGAGTTATGACTTTGCAGCGGAGCGAGACGCTGCAGGGTCGGAAAAACGCTTCTGAGCGCGAGGGAAGCCCTGCTCCCGCCATTCGACCATCCATTTGCGGCGGGATCTGTTTAAAAAAAAGGAAAAAGGAAGAGGAACGGATTTGAAATCCGTTCCTCCCTTTTCCCCCATTTCGTCAGATTTTCATCGCCTCCTCGAAGCCCTCGCGGATCGCATCGACGATCTTGCGGGGGGCCTTCGCGTCGCCGATGGAGATCACCTGAAGCCCGTCGATCCAGGCCTCTCGCACCAGATTGTCCACGGACCGCGACCCGACAGCCATGATCACGGTGTCGGCGGGGATGCTTTCCCTTCCGCCGCCCGTCTCCACGATCACCGCGTCGTCCGTGATCTCGAGGAGCTTCGCCCCCGGGCGGAGATCGATCCCGCAGAGCCTCAGGTTCTTCATCAGGACCCACCGGGACGCGCGCCCCGCGCCGGCGGCCATCTTCTCCACCATGTCGATGACGGTGATTTGCCGCCGGTGCCGATACAGCAGGGCCTGCAGCTCCTCCTGCGTCTCCGCCCCGTGGTAGGCCAGGAAGGTGAAGGTCTCCGGATCGGGGATGTCCCGGTGGGCGATCCACTCGGCGGTCTCACACCCCACGGCGTTCCCGCCCACGACGACCACCCGCCGTCCGATGTCGGCCACCCTTCCCCGGAGGACGTCCCAGGCACCGACCACGTGGGGCCGGTCGATTCCGGGAATGCGGATCTCCATGGGAGCCGCCCCGGTGGCAACGACCAGGACGTCGGGCTTGCCCCGCTGGATCTTCGCAACGGTGAGCGGCGATTTCCGGCGGACCTTGACCCCCGCCCGCTTCAGCCTCTTCTCGCGGTCCAGCGCCACGCTCCCGAAGGCCTGCTTCCCCGGGGGCACCGACGCCAGCTCGATCTGACCGCCCAGGCGGTCCTCCTTCTCAAAGAGGGTGACGTCATGTCCGCGCCCGGCGGCGACGGCCGCGAACTCCATCCCCGCCGGCCCGCCGCCGGCGACAAAGATCCGTTTCGGGACCGCCGCTTTTTCCAGTCGGAACTCCCCTTCCCGGCCCATGAGCGGATTGAGGGCGCAGCAGACCGCCGCGCCGGTGGCGATGCTGTCGAAGCAGTTCTGGCAGGCGATGCAGTGGACGATCTCCTCCGGCCGCCCCTCCAGGATCTTCTTCGGCAGGTCGGGGTCCGCCAGCAGGGGCCGCCCCAGGCAAACCAGGTCCGCCGCGCCGGACCGCAGGACCCGCTCGGCCAGCTCCGGGTCGCCCAGGCGGTTCGAGGCGAAGACGGGGATCCCCACGCAATCCTTGATCCCCCGGGCCAGGTAAACATAGGCACCCGGCGGGACGTGGCTGGTGAGCTGCGGCACGTTCGTCTCGTGCCAGCCGCCGGTCACGTTGATTGCATCGATCCCGGCCTTCTCGGCCTCCGCGCAGAACAGGGCGATCTCCCGGTTCGCACAGCCCCCGTCCATGAAGTCGTTCCCGGCCACACGGATCCCCAGGGCCGTGTCGGGCCCGACGGCCTCCCGGACGCTCCGGAACACCTCCAGGCCGAAGCGCATCCGGTTCTCGAAGGACCCGCCGTAGGCATCGGTCCGGAGGTTCGTGACGGGAGAGAGGAACTGGCTGATCAGGTATCCCGTGCAGGCGATGATCTCGATGAAATCGAATCCCGCCTCCCGGGCGCGGACGGCGCTCCGGGCGAAGGACTCCTTCACGGTCTCGATGTCCTCCCGGGTCATCGCCCGTGGCACCTGCTTCATCAGGCGGCTGGGAACGGCGGAGGGGGCCAGGGCCGGCACGCCCTCGAAAAACGGGGCCGTGGCGTTGCGCCCAGCGTGGAAAAGCTGGGTTCCCAGGACGGTCCGCGTGTCCCGGTGCAGCTCCGCCAGGAAGGGCCGGAATTCCTCGACCTGGCGGTCCTCGAACAGCCCCGGCATCCAGGAACCCGCGCCGATGCGGTCGACGGCGACGGGACCGACGATCATCAGTCCAACGCCGCCTTCCGCGCGGGCTCGGTAAAAGTCACGGTAGCGCCGGTTGAATTCGTATTGATCCGTAAAGTGCATCCCCATGGACGGCATGACCATCCGGTTCGGGACGGTCATGCGGCGAATTGAAATTGGTTGCAATAATTTAATGAAATCCATGACTTCCTTTCCTGTCGATACATTCCGGGGAAGGCCTGAAGCGGAGCGGGCTCAAGCCTGCGGTCCCCTTTTCCTCCGAAAAGCCTTTCGAATCATGCAAACCGCGAGCACCCCCACCGCCAGGGCCGCGACGACCGGCAGTGCGACTGCCAGGACGCTGAGCAGGACGGCCGCCCCGGCCTCGCCCGCAGCGACGGCGGGATTTCCCAGCCCCCCGGTCAGGGTGGTCGACACCCCGCGGGCCAGCATGGTCGTCCCCTGAACCAGGGCCGCACTCCCGCCGCCGGCGATGACGGCCATCGTCCATTTCACCAGCGGAGACACGTCCGCCAGCGACGACGCCATCACCACCGCCCCGGCGACTGCCGCCGCCGGAGCGGCCGCGCCGTCCAGCAGGTGGTCCAGCCAGGGGATGAAATAAGCGGCGGCCTCCAGAACGGCGGCCGTTCCGAACGTCCAGAGCGCGGCGGTCGAACCGAGCCAGGCCCACCCGGGATCGAGATGGAGATACCCGCCCTGCGCGGCCGCGCTCATCACAAGGAGCGGGATGAAGACGCGGAATCCGCAGGCCGCGCTCAAACCGATGCCTAAACAGATACTCAGGAGGAGATCCATCGGCGGGTCCATGGTGCAACAAAGGGTTTGCGAGTCGGGGCCGTCCGGCTTCCGTTATCCCTCCTGCAGCGCCGCCGGACACCGGGCTGCGGCATTGAATACCATTTCGGGACCGGGTCTTGCAACGGCGTTATGGGATCGCGGCGTCACAACCTTGACATCGGCTCCCGGATCCGGGGGTACGGAGGCACCCTTCTGCCGGATCCATACGGCGGAAGCGGATCGGGTCGACCCTGGCACAGCGGTTGCTTTCTCACACAGGAAACAAGGCAAAGAGGAGCATGAGTCATGACGGTTCAGGAATCCGTAGAGTCTCCGGGGAATCTGCTGAGCCTGGTGGAGGAAAGGCCGGGGCCGTTCGCGGAGAGCTTTTCCGTGTCCGCCCCGCTGCTGAACAAGGAAGCATCGACCTGGTTCATGGAAAAGCTCTTTCAATACGAGGAGATGCTCGAATACGGGGCCCGCTACTCCATGTTCTGGTGGCCCTTTTCCGGCCCGGTGCTGTGGCAGCAGGCACTGTTCAAGACGATGGTGACGGAACCCATCCGGAAAAACGTCCAGGTTGCCCTGCGCCTCCGGAAAGACCCGGACATGTTTCGGGAAACGGACAACTGGGTCGCGGAGAAGTACGCGCGCCTGCTCTATCGTCTCTGTTCGCACGTCATGACGGACGACCGCTTCGATGCGGGGAAGGCCCGTCAATTATCCGACACCGCCAAGGGACAGGAGGTGCTCCGGTTCTTCATCGGCGAGTGCGCGAATCTGGAAAAAATGTACTCCGCACAGGGGCTTACAAAACTGAAGGCCCAAAAGGACCTGCTGCGGAGCATCCTCGCCGTCGTCACGGAAACGTCCCTGAACGATGCCGACCTGCCGTTCATGAAGCGCCGACCCGACGGCTCGAACGCCCTGACCTTCCGGGAATACATCGAGGAGAGCCGGAAACGGATCGAAAACCTCTACCGGGTCGATGCCTTCGATCCCAAGGGGTACGCCGAGCGGGCGACCCGCGGACAGATCGGCTGCTCCGCCTTCGAGATCGTGGACGGATCGAGGATGCATTCGGTGTCTCTCCGCCACTACCTGCTCCCCGAGGGTGTCCGGCCGAACGGCGCCGTTCTCTACCTTTCCACGCCCCTGATCAACAGGCCGGAGATCTTCGACCTGGCGCCGGGGAAATCCGTCATCGAAGGGCTCCTGAAGGAGGGATACCAAATCTACATGGTCGATTTCGGCCAGCCGCTGCGCGAGCAGGGGCAGCTCGGCCTCGACTTCTACGCCAAGAAGGTCCACGACTACTGCCTGAACCTGATTGCCATCCGGCACCCCAGGAGCGAGATCCACGTCGTCGGGTACTGCATGGGAGGCTCCCTGATCCTGCCTTACCTTGCCCGTCGCGCCGAGGAGAGGCTGGCCGCCGACATCCCCATGGACATCCGGAAGGTCTGCCTCATGGCCACGCCGGTCCGGTTCGACGATCGGCAAAGCGGCCACGGGCCCATGCGGTCCTACATCCGCAAGCACTACAACGAATACATCATGACGCAGCTCTTCGGCACCGGAAACGTGCCGCCACAGGTGATCGACGAGGGGGTCAGCGAGATCCAGCCGGGTGTCCAGTACAATGTGATGACGGGCTTCTACGAACGGGCCGCCGACGCCGACGCCATCGCGGACGCCGCCCCGTTTCTCTACTGGCTCACCCACGGAACGCGCTTTCCCGCCCGGGCGCACCAGGAATGGCTCGGCAGGTTCTTCCTCGGCAACGAGCTGATGGAGGGACGATTCCGCTTGCCCTCATCGGATCCGGACCTGGACGGAAAGCCCGTGGACATGGACGCGCTGCGCCGGGCCGGCGTGGCGATCTTCGACTACAGGGGCTCCCGCGACCCCATCGCACCGGCCGGCTCCTGCATCGCCAGCGAGACCTGGGGCCGGACGGGGGACGGAAACCGGACGGTCGAGAAGGACATCGGCCACATTTTCGTCGTCAGCAGGAAACTGCTCTCCGGGTTCCTCTCGTCCGTGACGGAATTCCTGCGCGGCTCCTGACGACCGGCGGCGGAACGGCCGGCGCTTTTTCACCACGGCCGCTTCGCGGATGAACGGGACATGCACCTTGACATGCATCCCCTCATCTTCTAAAAATGGATCATCGCTGAACGCTCCTCCTCCACCTGTCATATTCGGACGCCCCTTCGACACCGGTCAGCAAAACGCATTCAGCAGGTTTCCCGAACCGTCCCGGCAACGCTCATGCCCTTCACGGGGAGGTGCCCAATGGCCGACAATCTCGATGTGATCATCCTCGACGACGATGCGGGCGTCTGCGATGTCCTCTCGGAGATCGTCACGGAGTTCCACTCCTGGGGAAAGGTCTACGCGTTCACGGACGAGAACCGGGCCATCGAGCACTGCCTGAACCGGAAGGGCAATGTCGCCATTTTCATCGTCGACGTATTCCTTTCCGGCCGGAACGCCTTTTCTTTCCTGGAATCCATCGCGGACAAGTTCCCCATGGCCTACGAGGACACCATTATCATCACCGGCAAGGCCAGCGGCGACGTCGTGAACATGTGCCTGGTCGCCGGGATCAATTATCTCCTGGAAAAGCCCGTCCGTCCGTTCGCCCTGCAGCTGGCCGTGCGCGCCATCGTGTCAAAATACGTGCACTTCGCCAGAAAACTGTACCTGAACCCCGACTTGATGGAAAGCGTCGCCAAGTTCACCAGCTGATCCCCGGCGGGGCTCCTGTTTCGGGAGCGGACCCGTCCGGGCTGTTGATGTTATCCGGGACCTTTTTCCTTCGCCCGCTCACCGGCCGCTCCTCCGCAGACCCCTCCGGAAAGGCCTGCCGCCGGGACCCGCAGCACCTGATCAAGCAAATGGTATGTCACTTGCTTATAGCAGGATAAGGATCGTTGCCTGTTCCCAGGTACGGTCGGACAGACCCACAACGATGGCAACGGAGGGCGATCATGGCAGAAAATAACTCGAACACACTGGCCTTTCACCTTGCCGAGGTGAAGGCGGAAAAGCGGCGATTTGAAAACAGCTTCCAGGCCGTTGCCCGGATGATCCTTGAAAACGTGAACAATATCGAAAAGGTGGTCGTCAACGGGAAGAGCACCTACGATTTCAAGGTCTTCAGGATGGGGCCGAAGCACGTCATCGGCATGTTCGACGAGATCAACAGCTTCGTCTCCTTCGTCAAGGACGCCGCCGAGGGAGGCTCGTCCAGCGAAATGGCCTTCGTCCTCGTCGGCGAGCCCGGAAACGGCAAGACCTTCTTCGTCGATACCCTGTGCGCCCTGTACCGCCATTTCGTCGCCCAGGAGGGCAACCGCCGGTACACCTTCAATTTCCGCCACATCGACCGGCTGGAGAATTACGGGAAAATCCGGATGATCCAGTCGCAGACCTTTGAGGACCCGATGATCCTCGCCATGAACCTCTTCCCATCGAAGCAGGAGAACATGGCCTGGATGGCGAAAACCGCCGGGTTCACCGACGGCGAGGTGGAGAGGTTCTACGCCTCGTACCGGCCCCTGGGAGCCTGCAGCGACTACATCCTCAACGACATCCGGAATGCGACCGGCTGGAACATCGGCGACATGCTGGATTTCTTCGAGATCGTCCCCGTCCCCCTGAGCGAGAGCCTCGGCACCATCACCGGGAAATACTCCGCCAAGGACAAGATCACCTCGTCCGCCGTGGACCTGCTCGGGGAGGAATCCATCCAGCGCCTCCTCCACCTGAGCGACCCCAACAACCCGTACCGGTTCGACCTGCGGCGCGGAGCCCTGGCCCGGGTCGCCGGCGGGGGCATCCACTTCAGCGACGAGATCTTCAAGAACAAGAAGGACCTCGTGCAGGTCTACCTCGGCGTGATCCAGAACCGGAACATCGAGATGGACGGATTCCGCTGGCCCATCGACACCCTGATCATCGCCACCAGCAACAACTCGGAGTTCAACCGCTTCCTGGCGGAGAAGGAAGAGGCCCCCATCGTCGACCGTTGCCGGGTCTGCTACGTCGCCCACAACACGAATTACCGGATGCAGAAATACCTCACCGATTATGCCATCGGCAGCGAGATGAAGACGACCCTGATGAGCGAACAGCTCCACCAGGACCCGAACCTCAACTATGCCGCCTCCCTGGCCGTTGTGATGTCGCGTCTCCCCCGGTCGGAAAAGCTGACCCCCATCGAGATGATGAAACTGGCTGCCGGGGAAGTGGCCGGGGAAAAAAGCATCAAGGCCCTGGCCGAGGTGATCGACATCCTCAACCACGAGCCGGACATCACCAAGCGGTTCGGACAGAAGGGCCTGGGCCAGCGGGCCCTCGGCCGGGCGCTCCAGCTCCTGATCGAGACCTCCGAGACGAACGAGGGCCGCTGTATGTTCGCCGAGGACATCTTCAAGGCCATCGAGAAGGTCATCCTCGACTACGTGACGGACGCCGGGGAGCGGACGAAGTACTTCGACGACCTCAAGACGGCCCGCGGGCTCTACCGGGAGCGGATCATGACGGAGATGTTCAACGCCTACATGGACGAGCCCCACGCGGTCAAAAAGGACGTGATGAACTACGTCAACATGATCATCGGCATCGACGCGGAGAACCTGGGACCCGACCGGATGTGGAAGTACCGGGATCCACAGACGGGGAAGCTCAAGGCCCTGAAGATCGACGAACGCTATGTCCAGAGTGTGGAGGAGCGCCTGGGGCTGAAGACGAAGGAGCAGCGGGAGTCGTTCCGGACCTCGATCCGCAAGATCTACGGCCAGAAGATCTCCGTCGACCCGACCTACGACTTCATGGACAACGTGGAGCTGGTCAAGGCGGTCACCGACGTCCGGCTGAAATCGGACATCGTGGGGGCGGGAAGCCTGATCGGCGCCCTGGCCAACCGGACCAACGAGGAAAACCAGAAGCTCTACGACCGGATGACCAACACCATGCTGGAAAAGCTCGGGTATTGCAAAACCTGCGCCCAGAAGACGATTGAATACTTCTGCACCAAGGTCGATGAAAGTTAAGCCGTTCTCCGACTACGCGGATTTTCCCGCGCTTCAGGACGGGGTTCTTCCGGAGATCCCCTCTTCGCAGAGGCTCGCCTCCATCGGCGACCTCCTCGAACGGGACAACCAGCGGGAAAAGGACGGCTTCCCCAGGAAGATCCGCATCGGCCGGATCGTCAAGCCGGGGCGCGGCCTGAAGGAAAAGATCGTCATCGTCCCCACGACGGTGGAGGAAAAGTTCATCCACGACACGAGGGAGCAGGAGCCCGGCGAGGACGGCGAGGGCGGGCAGGCCGGGGGAGCCGGCGAAGGAGAGGAAGGGCAGGTCATCGGCGAAACGCCCGTCCACGGCGAAGAGGGATCGAAGGCCGGCGGTCCCGGCCAGGGAGAGGGAGGGGAGCACGAGATCGAGGCCGGCGCCTACGACCTGGGCCGCATCATCTCGGAGCAGTTCGAACTGCCGAACCTGAAGAGCAAGGGCCGGCGGCGCTTTCTGAAGCGGTACAACTACGACCTGACGGACCGGCACGAGGGATTCGGCCAGCTCCTGGACAAGAAGGCCACCCTGAAGAAGATCATCGAAACGAACATCTCCCTCGAAAAGATCCCCGATGTCTCGAACATCGACCTGACGCAGCTTCTGGTCTCCCCCGAGGACAGCGTGTACCGAATCCTGTCGCCGGAAAAGGACCTGGAGTCCCAGGCCCTGGTCTTCTTCGTCCGGGACTACTCCGGCTCGATGTGGGGAAAGCCCACGGAGCTGGTCGTGGCCCAGCACGTCCTGATCTACAGCTGGCTCATGTTCCAGTACGAGCGCCAGGTCGTCACGCGCTTTATCCTCCATGACACGAACGCGCGGGAGGTGCCCGATTTCTACACCTACTACAGCCTCAAGGTCGCCGGGGGAACGAAGATGGAATCGGCCTTCCGCATGATCAACGAGATCGTCGAGGCCGACAGCCTGGACCGGGACTACAACATCTACGTCTTCCACGGCAGCGACGGGGACGACTGGGAACGGGACGGCACGACCGCCCTCCGGCAGCTCCGGAAGATGGTCGGGTACTGCAGCCGGATCGGGATCACCCTCACCCCGGCCTCCATGGAAACCATGTCGACGGCGGAACGCTACATCCGGGACTCGAAGATCCTGGAGGAGCATCCCCAGGAAATCCGGCTCGACACGATCGACGAAGAAGCGGGGGACATGCGACTGATCGAGGGGATCCGGAGGCTCATCACCTGAGCGCGGCCCCGGGGAATCGGATACGGGCGGGAAGATGGAACTCATCAGCCAGCACACCAAGGAGATCATGGAAGGCTGCAAGGCGAGGGCCCGGGACGCGGGACTTCGCTTCCAGGACGAGAGCCTCGAGTACATCGTGACCAACCGGGACCTCCTGGAGCTGGGCCCGAAAAACATGATCCCCACCATGTACGACTACTGGGTCCACGACGTCGAGGTGCTCCGGGAAAAGGGCAAGTACGAGCTGTATCCCACCAATCCCTACGAAACGGTCGTCAACACCCGCCCGGCCATCTCCTTCTACAACGACAACAACCCCGACTGGCTCAACGTCATGATTTTCTATCATGTCCTGGCCCACATCGACTGCTTCCAGAACAACCTCTACTACCGGAACACCTGGGACGAGGACTTCGCCGGCCAGGCCCTCGCCGACAAGCGCACCATCGCCGCCCTGCGGTCCGAAAAGGGGCGCTGGGTCGACTACGTGATCGAGTTCGCCAGGGGCATCGACAATCTCGTCGACCATTTCGGGGAGCTGTCCCGCATCGGCCACCCCGCGGAGGCGCAGGCCGTCAGCCGGATCGACTATTACTTCGACGTGTTTCTCCAGTCCGTCCAGAAGATCAGTACCGCGGATTACATGAAGGAAATCGATCGCTACAACCGGACCGTCCAGGATTACGACCCGATGGCGGAGTCGGTGTTCTTTACCGAGACCAGGAAGAAATACCCCGAGTTCGACGCCCTGTACGAAAGGCACAAACGGGAGAAGAAGGCGCCGGCCCAGGATCTGCTCCAGTATATGGAGGAGCATGCGCTCTGGCTGCAGCAGGCGGACAACCAGTGGATGAAGACCGTCATGGAGATCGTCCGCCGGACGTCCCTCTATTTCCAGCCGCAGATCCGCACAAAGATCCTCAACGAGGGCTGGGCCAGCTACTGGCACGAGAAGCTCTTCCTCTCCGACGACCGGATCCGGGGAAACGAGGTCAACTACGCCCGGGTCAACGCCGGCGTTACCTCCATGCCCAGGGTGGGCATCAATCCCTACGCCCTGGGGATGCGGCTGTTCCAGTACCTGGAGGAGATGGCCGACAAGGGAAAAATCTCCTACGAATACCAGCGCCTGACGGACAGCCATCAGCGGCGGGAGTTCGACCGGCACACCGGTCAGGGCCTTGATTTCGTTTTCGACGTGCGGGAGAACTTCAACGACTTCACCCTCATCCATACATTCATCGACCAGGATTTCATCAACCGGTACCGGCTGTTCGTCGCCGGACGCCGCCTCAACAGCCAGCGGGGGGTGTGGGAATATTTCGTCAAGAGCAGGAAAGCCGAAGACTACCGGAAGATGATCCTGGACACACTCTACCATCCGCCGTTCATCCGGGTGGACGAGGAGAAGACGAAGGACGGGCTCCTGTACCTCCGCCATGTCTATGAGGGGAAACCCCTGGTCCGCGAATACATCGCCAACACCATGCTGGGGATCGAGTATCTCTGGGGGGGAACCGTCCAGCTGGAAACGACGGAAGCACAGCCGGAGATCTCGTCGGGGTATGACGACATCCAGCCCTTCTTCATGCCCACCGCGACGGTGGACGAACCGGAGGAAAAGAAGGTGATTCTCAAGCAGGTCGTCTACACAATGGAGAAACGGAAACTCACCAGGGTTGTGGCCTGAAGGCACTCGTCATGAATACCGAACAAAGCATCATCAGCAGTCTGTCGAAGCGGATCGCCGAACGGGGACACCGTGCAGCCATGCCGTTGACAGACTTCGTCACCTATGCTGCGCAGAATCCGGCCATGGTTTTCCGCAACACCTTCCAGATGCTCAATGACATGATCCAGAGCTACGTGGGCGAAGGGTTCGACGAATATCCCGACGATCCCGAATCCATCCACTACATCGTGTACGACTGCACGAAGCTCTTCGTCGAGGGAGTGGACCATCCCTTCTTCGCGGACCCGCTCTTCGCCAACCGCCTGATCAAACAGTTCGCATCCTTCCGGTCCGGGAGCCAGCAGAACCGGATCTACATCTTCGAGGGGCCCCATGGATGCGGGAAAAGCACGTTCCTGAACAACCTTCTCCTGAAGTTCGAGCAGTACACGAAGACTCCCGAGGGGACGACCTATGAGACGGTCTGGCGCCTGAACAAAAAGGCCCTGGGCGTCATGACGGGACATGAGACCCCTGTCATCCTGCAGCAGTTGAGGCACCTGGCCGACGAATCCGAGTGGCAGCCCAACAAGCCTCCCCGGGAGAGTCCCCTCTATATGCCGATGAAAGAATACCTGGAGGTGCCCTGCCCGAGCCACGACAATCCTCTGATCCTGGTTCCCAAAGCCTACCGGAAGGAGGTTTACGGCCAGTTGATCCAGGATGAGGAATTCAAGGAGAAGCTGTTCACGGAGAAGCAGTACGAGTGGATCTTCCGCGACAGCCCATGCACCATCTGCGTTTCGCTCTACATGGCGCTCCTGGACATCGTCAATTCGCCCGAGAAAGTCCTCGATATGATCTTCGCGCGGCCGTACGAGTTCAACCGGAGGCTCGGCCAGGGCATCAGCGTCTTCAATCCGGGAGACCGGATTACCAAAAACAGCGTCCTGACAAACGATCTTCTCCAGAGCCAGATCAACAATCTGATCAAGGACAGCAACCGCGTCCGGTACATCTATTCCCGCTACGCGAACACAAACAACGGCATCTACGCCATCATGGATATCAAGGACCACAACAAGGAGCGGTTCACGAACCTGCACGGCATCATCAGCGAAGGCGTGCACAAGGTGGAGGAGATCGAGGAGAATGTGAACTCCGTCTTTCTCGCCCTCATGAACCCGGAAGACCGGGCGAACATCGTGGGAACCCAGTCGTTCCTCGACCGGATCAGCTTCATCAAGATACCATATGTTCTTGATTTCAATACGGAAGTAAAAATATACAAGAACATCTTCGGAGACCGGATCGCGAAGATGTTTCTCCCCAGGGTCCTGCAGAACTTCGCTAAGATCATCATCGCAACCCGCTTGAAAGAGAGATCGGACAATCTCATCGAATGGATCGGCGATCCGGAAAAATACAAGCTTTACTGTGACCAGAATCTCCAGCTCCTGAAGATCGATATTTACGCCGGATTCATTCCTTCCTGGCTGACCCAGGAAGACCGGAAGAGCTTCACCGCCAGGAAGCGGAAGGCCATTTTCGCCGAATCGGAAACGGAAGGGGAAAAGGGGTTTTCCGGGAGGGACTCCATCAAGATCTTCGGTGATTTCTACTCCGCCTACGCGAAGGAAGGCACCTTTATCACCATGGCCATGGTCTGCAATTTCTTCCTGCAGCACGAGAAGGACCATGCCGAGACCATCCCCGACGGCTTTCTGGATTCGCTCGTCAGTTCCTACAATTACACCGTGCTGCAGGAGGTCAAGGAGTCTCTCTTCGATTACAACGAGGAGCGGATCTCCAGGGACATCCAGAACTACCTGTTCGCCGTCAACTTCGAGCCGGGCTGCACGGAGAGGTGCATCTACACGGGGGAGACCATCGACCTGACGGAAGAGTTCTTTGCCGGGATCGAGCGCCGCATCCTCGGCTCCCTGGCCACGCAGAGCGAGCGGCTGGACTTCCGCAGGGAAATCCAGAACCAGTATACGTCCAGGACGCTCACGCAGGAGATCCTGCTGGAAGGGAAGGACATCACCACGACGGCCATCTTCGCCAACCTTCGGGAGCGATACATCCACAACCTCAAGGAGAAGGTCATGGATCCCTTCCTGAAGAACGAGAATTTCCGGAGGGCCATCAAGGATTACGGCACGGATGCCTTCAAGACCTATGACCGGCGGATCCAGAGCGAGGTCCGCTTCCTGATCCTGAACCTCATGAACCACTATGGCTATTGCGAGCAGGGCGCCCAGGAGATCAGCATCTACGTCCTCGACAGCAACCTGGTACCGACGTTCTCGTCACCATAGGGAAAACAGGTCGGATCAGAGGTAGCCATTGGGCTGTTCAAAAAGGGTCGTATGCAAGGCGCCCGATATCCTGAGCCATGAGGCGTACTCCTGGTACGTCGATTGGCGAAGGATGCAGCACAACGCAGCATCCGGGCTTCCTGCGTGATCGTCCGAGGGCCGTTCAAAAATGCCCGGATGCGAGGCCCCCGAAGTCCCGAGCCGCGAGTCGTACTTTTTCCGTACGTCGAGCGGGGAGGGGCGAGGGAAACGAAGCAGACGGGCGTTTTTCAACGGCCCGTCATACATTCTTCGGGCGATCTCCAAAAAGCCCGCAGGCAAGGCGTGCAAAGCCTTCGGAGTGAGGCGTACTACCGGTACGCCGCAGCGACGAAGGATGCAGCACAACGCAGCATCCGGGCTTTTTCGAGGTCGCCTAGAAGCCGGAGACGGTTTCGGCTAAGACAGGATCCTCCAAAATCCTCTTGGCAAAGCGCAGGTACTTCTGCACGATCGCCCGGACGGCCAGTTGCAGGGAATACGCGCGAATGGGCTTTTCGATCAGGTAGGTGATGTTGGAGGCGATGCACATGTTCACGACATCGTCGCTGGCATGGCCCGTCATGATGATGGTGTCTTCATAGGCCATGGGAAACTTGTCGATGATGGCGTCCAGGAACGTGAATCCCGTCGTCGAGCCCATGTAGACGTCGAGCACGAAGATGGCCACGCCCGCTTTTTTCTGGCGGCAATAGGTGTAGGCCTCGTCGGCGTTCGTAAACGCCCGGATGTCGCCCCAGACGTAAAACGACTGGATCATGTCATGGATCACGCTGCAGACCATCGGGTCATCGTCGACAATAATCACATCCAGACTGTCCGACATGTTTCTCCCCCCTGTTTTTCAAGCAACTGTGAAAAAACATCCGGCGGGCTTGCATCGCCGCATTGACCTGCGATGCACCGGCCGGTGCGTCTCATGGCTCGCGGTTCCGGGAATCCGGCATCCGGGCACGCGTGTACGACCCTGCGGAACGACAATACCAGCAACCTGCTTACGATCGGGACCGTGAAGAAAAGACAACGTTGATTGCACAGCGGATATGAGCGTGTTGATTCGAGGTCAATATACGAAGAACATTCCCGGGTGTCAATGAATTCCTCGCCCGCGCAGCCCCCTGCGGGCGCTCCTTCCCGCGCTTCGACAGGCGGCGCTCGCCGCCGAAGGCCCTTGGGCTTTCTCCGGCAAACTCACAGCAGCGTGAGAGCGACCCGGACCGGATCGTCGGACAGCGGATCGCGGACCATCCCCAGTTTCTCACACAGTCGGAGCATGCGGAGATTGCGCTTCTCGACGTATCCGAAAAATTCCCGCAGGCCCTTCTCGCCGGCAATGCCGATCAGGACATCCAGCATCTTGTAGGCCAGGCCGCGCCCCTGGAACTCGTCGTGGACGAGGATGGCGAACTCGCACCGCTTTGTATGGGGCTCGATGACGATGCCGCCCGTGCCGATGAGACGGCGCTGCCCGTTCTGCCGGATCTCCGCCACCATGGTCATCTCGCGGTCGTAGTCGATGTTGCAGGAGCGGGCGTGCTCCATGTGCCCGACGTCCCGGACCGTGTGGTAGTAGCGCTCCCGGAGCGTGGCCTCGGAGACGGAGGCGAACATCTCCCGCTCCAGGGGCTCGTCCTCCGGACGGATGGGGCGCAGGACGACTTCCAGGCCATCCGGGAGATTCCAGCGCATGACGTAGCGGGACGGATAGGGGGTGATGGTCAGGTGCGCATAGGGAGATGCGAGGGACAGGCAGTCCGGGTCGGGGATGATGCGCGCCCCCAGCGCGTAAGGTGTCCCGCGGCTCACGACGATGGGGTTGACGTCCATCTCCATGATCTCGGGGAAGTCCACGACGAGGTTGGAGAAGTTCACGATGATCTCCTCCAGCTGACGAAGGTCCGCCGGGGGCTTGCCACGGTACCCCTGGAGCATCCGGAAGATCCGGGTGTCTTCCATGAGCCGGCGCGCCAGGGCCTGATTCAGCGGCGGCAGGGCCAGGGAAAAGTCCCGGTAGACCCGGACGCCCACCCCTCCCATCCCGAAGAGAATGACGGCCCCGAATGTCTTGTCTTTCCTGGATCCCAGGATCAGCTCGAAGTCCACGGGCTGGATCATCTTCTGGACGGTGACGCCTCGGACCTCCGCCCGGGGGGCGAACCGGCGGACCCGCTCCATGATGCTCTCGTATTCCTCCCTGAGAACGTTGACGGAGGTGATGTTGACCGCGATTCCCCCCACGTCCGGCCGGAAGATGACGTCCGGTGAAACGACCTTGAGCACCACGGGATAGCCGATGCGCTCGGCCTGCACAACCGCTTCATCCAGTGACCGGGCCAGGGCGGTCCCGACCGTCCGGATCCCGTAGCCGGTCAGGAACTTCCTGGATTCATCTTCCGTCAGGACGGAGATCCCGGAGCCGCAGCGCCTGCGGATCAGGTTCCGCAGATGATTCTTGGGCGGCGCCTCCTCCGTGGGCAGCTCCGCCGGCGTCTCATACAGCAGGTCCAGGTTCCGCTCGTACCGGTACATGTAGAGATACGTGCGGACGGCCTCCTCGGGCGTGTCGTAGGACGGCACGCCCCTGCCCGTCAGAAACGCCCGCTCGCTCCCCTGTTCCCGGTCCCCCAGCCAGGTCGCGATCACCGGTTTGGCAACCTTCCCGGCCAGGTCCGCGAGAGCGGCCGCGAGATCCTCCGGACGGATCCCGTCCTGGGGGGTGACAATGACCAGCGCCCCGTCCGTATTCTCGTCGCCGAGGCAGAGCCGCGCCGCTTCCACGTACCGCCCGGCATCCGCGTCGGGAAGGATGTCCAGGGGATTCGCGACATCGCTTCCCGGCGGCAGAAGATGCCGCAGGGCCTCCTCTGTCGCCGGCGCCGGCCGGGCGAGCTGTCCCCCCGAGCGCAGCAGCCTCGACGCCGCCATCGCGGCGGCCCCTCCCGAGTTGGTGACCACGGCCAGCCGCGGGCCTTTCGGAAGCCGCCTTGCATAGAGAACACCGGCCGCATTGAACAGGTCCTTGATCTCCCCGACCCGGACCACGCCGGCTCTCCGGAAGACCGCGTCGAAAACCTCCTCGGAATCCGCCAGGGCGCCTGTGTGAGACTTCGAATCCTCCTCGCCGTCCACCGGATGCGGCGGCTTGAGCAGAACGACGGGCTTGTTCCTGGAAAAGCCGCGGGCGGCGCTCATGAACTTCTTCACGTCGCCGATGCGGTCTTCCATGTAGATCATGATGCTGCGCGTCCGGGGATCGTTTCCCAGCAAGTCGATCACGTCGCCGAAATCGACGTCCAGCATGGACCCCATGGAGATGAACATGCTGAAGCCGATCCGGGAGCTCATCCCCCATTCAAAGAGCGTTCTGCCGAAGGAGGCGCCCTGTGCCACCAGGGCGATGGCACCTTCCTCCGGAACGTTCCGGAAGGGGGTCAGGTTCAGCCCCGTGGAGGGCCGGATGAAACCGATGCTCCCGGGACCCAGAATGCGCATGCCGTATTCCTTGCGGACCTCCAGCAGCGCCTGTTCCAGGGCGGCGGACTCGCTGCGCCCGGGGGGAAGCGGTGTCATGATCAGCGCTCCTCCCACGCCCGCCCTGCCGCAGGCCAGCGCAATCTCCGCAAGGCCGTCGGCGGGGGTCGCGATTACCGCCAGATCCACGGTCTCCGGGACATCGCCGATCGTCGGACAGCAGGACAGGCCGGAGACGGACGTCCGTTCGGGGTGGACGGGATACATCCGGATGCCGGCGGCAAGGATGTTCTCCTGGAGGGCATGCACCGGAGCGTCTTCCCGGTCCGTGGCGCCGATGACCGCAATGGTTTTCGGTTCGAAAGGATTTCGAGTCATGGCTCGTCCCGATGTCCCGTTTCAGAGGGAACGCAGAATCTTCCCGTAGAAGGCTGTCTCACGCTCCAGGATGTTTTCGAGCACCGGCCGCGCGGGGGTGAAATCCGGCGCCTCTCCCTCGCTGATCCTTCGGAACGCCGAGGCCATGTCGTGGTAGAGGCCTTCGATGACCGCCAGGTCCTGCGAGAATTGCAGGTCCCGGAACGACGGATACGCATCCTCCATTTCCTCCAGGAACTGCCGGTAGAGGGTGCGGAAGCCGGCACCCCCTGTTCCCCGCCGCTCGATGATCTGGTAGGTGAAGCGCGCCGACCACTGCCAGTCCGCCGCTTCCTTCCAGTTGGACAGATCCGCGATCAACTCCTCCAGGGCCCGGACGCCGTAGGCCACGGGCAGCTCCGGGAGGCCGTCCAGGTTCTCATCGGCCCACCTGCGGACGGCCCCCCGCACGACGGCCTCGTCGATGTGGAATCCCGAGAGGTCCTCGAGAACGAAGGACCGGTTCCTCAGGGCGAAGGGAGGGAATATGGACGTCCGCGCCCGCTCCATGTCAGGGATGGCCACGGCCAGGGCCTCCGGATGGAGGGTATCCGAGACATAGAATTCCTGCTTCTCGTCGCTGTAGCCGCAGATGACCACGGCGTGGCCGGGAAAGTGCTGGTCCGTGTTGAAGTAGGGAAGATCGATGATGTCGGTCTGCACGAGGACCGGCAGGCCCCGGTCCACCGACGCCTTCGCGTGGGCCGTCGCCTCCGCGGCGTCGTCCGTCTCCCGCCACCGGAACGCCAGACCCACGGTCCGGAAGAAATTGTCTTCCAGGTTGAGGTTGCGCATGTGAACCAGGCGGGAGGGGCGCTGATCGGTAACGTGATAGGAGAAGCCGGGTCCCCGCCCCAGGCCGATGACGGCGGGCTCGCTGATCCGGATGCCGTGGAACGCCAGGACGTTGCGGATGGCGCTGGAGGCGCAGTGAAATCCCGGTTGATGCCGATATCCTGGAATGGCCTTTCCTTCGAACAAGACGTCCTCCTTCTCCGGGCGGTGCCGGCGATGTTCTTCTCCCGGCCGCAGCCGACCGCTTCCGGGCGGGAGGGTTTGATCTTGAACCTGGAGGCCAGGCACTGTTTCGCGCTGTTCGCCCGGTTCCTGGCCAGCTTCCGATTGGGAATCGTCCGGTCGGACAGATCGAGCAGGGCCTTTCCCGGCTCATCTTGGTTCCACCCGTAATCCCGTCCTTCATCGCCCGCGAGGAATCGAATATCACCTCGAAGCGTCCATTTTCCGGACGAGCTGATGGGATTGCAGCTTCGGATTGAGATCGACCGCTGCAAGGCATCGGCTGGCTTTCCGGGTGGCACACGCGGAAAAGAAGGGCAGCCCGGGCACGACCGGCAGGAACCGAACCATGCTTCTGTGATGCATAGGCAAGCGATTCTTTTATTTCAATCTATTTTTGTCCAATTCCATGCATTCCGTGGATTCACCGCGTTCGATCCTGCGCTTCCATAACGGCACCCGGGCGGCGGGCCCTGCAGGAAGCCTGCCTGCCCCCGGAAATACCGCGTTGATCACGATCGCGCGGACGGATCTTTGTCCTTGATTCCCGCACCGCTTATTTCTTCATTGTAGCGGTCGGCCCACCGGTGCAGAGGCTCGGAGGCGGGAACCTCCGCCAGGATAGCCCGGAGACACTTCCTTGCGGATTCGTCATGGCCGAACCCCTCATGGAGAATCTGCGCCTTCAGAAACATGGCCTCCGGGTGATTGGGAACCCGCTTCAGGAACTCATTGACGAGAAAAAGGGCCTCGTCGAAACGCCCCTGCCTCTTGTTGAACCGGATTTTCTCGAGATCCCCGGCCGACCGCTCTCCGGCGCTCCAGGCCGCCTTCGGTCCCCCACGGAACGTGCGGGATATTTTGTCCCCGGCCCTGGCGACGATCCCCATGACGACGGCCGCCATGACCGGCGGAATGACGATCAGGAACCATGCGGGGACATACCCCGTATACACCTCGACCGTCAGGAATACCCCGAAGACTACGGCCCAGATCATGAAAAACCGATACAGCTCGATCCGGTCGGCTTCCTTCGCGATTCGCCTGATTTCCCCGAACAGGGACATGCCGCAGCCCCCGCAGTTCTCCGTCAGGCCGCCCCGCACCCCGCGGTTCCCCTGTCCGGGGCCGCGATTTCGCCGGGCCGCCCGCCCGTTTTGGAAGGCCTTGTATCAGGTCCCTCCCCGCCGCTGCATCATGAAGCCCTTCCTCATGAAGTCCGTTTTCCGGACACCCTGGAAGAATCGTTCCTTTTCAGCTTCTGGTAAAGGCTCGTCCGCGACATCTTCAGGATCCGGGCCGCCTCGGTCTTGTTGCCCCTGGCTTTTTTGAGGGCGTCGAGGATCATGGCATGCTCGTACTGCTCGTACTCTCCCAGGATGGATATCGCGTTTTCCGATGTGTCCGGCCTCGGCGGCTCCGGATCGGGAACCCGCAGCACCATCTCCCCTTCTCCCGACGTGGACAGGATCTCGCGGACATGCAGGTCCGTGATGAGCTGGCTGTCGCTCATGATCGTCAGCCGTTCGACCACGTTTTTCAACTCCCGGATGTTTCCCGGCCAGGGATGCCTCCGGAGCTCCTCGAGGGCTCCCTCGGTCATTCTTTTGCTATATTTGTACTTCCTGTTGTTGGCCTGCAGGAATTCCAGGCTCAGGGGGATGATGATTTCCCGCCTCTCCCGGAGGGGATGAATGACGAAGGGAACAACATTCAGGCGATAGAACAGGTCGTCCCGGAACCGGCCCGATTTCACTTCATCCGCCATGTTCCGGTTGGTCGCGGAGATGATCCGCACGTCCAGCTTCCTCCGTTTCGTTCCGCCGACCCGGGTAATTTCGTTGCTGTCGAGAACCCGGAGAATCTTGACCTGGATGCCCGGGGGAATATCGCCGACCTCGTCCAGGAACAGCGTTCCCCCCTCGGCCATTTCGAACAGGCCTTTTTTCCCTCCCCGCCGCGAGCCGGTGAAGGCGCCCTCCTCGTATCCGAACAGCTCCGCCTCCAGCAGATTTTCCGGTATGGCCGGGATGCTGACCGGAACGAACGGCATGTGTTTTCGGGGGCTGTTGCTATGGATCGCGTTGGCGAGGACCTCCTTGCCGACTCCCGATTCCCCCATGATCAGGACCGTGCAGTCCACGGGCGCGACCTTCTTCACGAACTCAATGAGGCTCTTCATCCCTTCCTTCTGGAAAATGTGGTCGTTCGCCGCACTGATGTAGTGGCGCAGGGTCTCGATCTCCTGGCGGTATTTCTCCTTCTCGAAGCGCTCCATTTCCAGTTTTGCCTTGAGGCCGAAAAGCTCCTTCAGCGTCATGGTCGTCACGATGGCGAATTTCAGTTTTCCGTTGGCGTCAAAAACGGGGCGGGCCCTGGACAGGACCTCGACTCCGTCCTTGGTATAGATGAGCCCCATGGTCTCCTTCCCCTGCCGCAGCCGGTCGTCGATGAGGGACCGGTCCACGAGGCCCCCGACGTACTGGTCCCTCGTTTTTCCCAGCCAGTCTTCCGCCTTGATTCCGAGTATCTCGCAGGCCGGTTTGTTGATCAGGACCAGGTGGGGCGTGGGTTCGACATCGACGATGACGACGGCGTCGGAGACGGAGTCCAGAATCTCCGGAAGGTACGCGTAGACATCTACAGGTATTTGTTTTTCCAGCATATTGTTCTCCGCAATCGTGTTTGAGTGACCAATTAAAACACATTTGCACGGATGTGGACAGATTTGAACACCATAGACCGCATTAAAAAAAATAATCCCATAATATTCAAAGGATATAAGGATGGCATATTTCGTGCCCTCCGCCCCTGTCCGAAGCAGCACAATCCCTGAAAGAAGGCTGGAACCGGATTGGTGGTGGGCGAAGCGGATCAGGTACATCCGGAAGGAGGTCACTGGACCGGTCGGCAACACGATCGGCCTGAGCGAGCCCCTGTTCGATGATGAGGGGTTCCGAACCGCGAGGCATTGAGACACCGCCTCTCCCGTCTTCGGCACAACGGGAAGGAGGAAAGAGGGGAAGATGATGCAGGTGAACGAGTTTCAGGAAATCATTTACAGCAAGGATGACAGCGGCATCGTCACCATCACGCTGAACATACCGAAACGGAAGAACGCCTTCAGCAAGTACACCACGTACGAGCTGTTCTGGGCGATGGACGCTCTGGAAAAGGACGAGACGGCCCACGCCCTGATCCTCACCGGCGCCAAAGATCCCGACTCCGGCGATCCGACAAAAGAGGCCTTCTGCAGCGGCGGCTACTTCCACCCGAGCGCCATGGCGCCCGCGAGTGACGAGGCCAGGGCCGAGATCGACATGACGGACATCGCCGAGGCCAGGATGACCCTGAAGATGTGGCAATGCGACAAGCCGATCATCGCCGCGGTAAACGGGCTGTTCATCGGCGGCGGATTCACCATGTGCCTGACCTGCTGCGACCTCGTCTACTGCTCCGAGCACGCCTGGGCCCAGCTGCCGTTCATCCGTCTCGGCATCGTTCCGGAGGTCGCCTCCAGCTACATGCTTCCCCGCCTGATCGGATTCCAGCGCGCCAAGGAGATCATGTTTTTCGGCGAGCGCATCCCGGCGCAGAAGCTCCTGGAACTGGGGCTGGTCAACAAGGTGCTTCCCCACGACCGGCTGATGGACTGCGCCCGCGAGGCGGCGCTCCGGCTCATCCCGCCTGCGGGAGCCGGCTACGCGGTCCGCATAACGAAGCGGATCCTCCACAGGCCGCTGATCGATGCCCTCACGACGGCCCTGAACCTGGAGAACAAAGGCCTGAACGAGGCGTTCACCACGGCCGACTTCTCGGAGGCGCTGGCCGCCCGCCGGGAGAAGCGCCTCCCGACGTTCCAGGGGAAATGACCCTCCTCCCGGCCGCCGGCGAGCCCGCTGTTGCGGGTGCCGCCGGCGATGCCCGGGGAATTCGCGAAGAAGATCGACCCCACCCGCCCCAAGGGACGCAATGTGCGCACCCTGAACGAAAATATCCTTGAAAAACAATATAATATCAAGAGCCACCGATTCCGGAACGGTCAATTTCATTGACGTCGCAGACCTTCTTGCCCTATGCTTCCCGCGGAAGTCAGGAATGTCCTGCCTGGAAACACGGAAAGGAGGGTTCAGATGGCTCGCTCGATGTTTTCAATCATAGGCCTCCTGCTGCTCGTCATCCTTCTGGCGAGTGCCACGGCGGCATCGCAGAAGGCGATGAGCGTTCAGGTCAAGGAAGGCCAGTTGAGGGCGACTCCGTCCCATCTCGGCAAAATCGTGGCCAAGGTATCCTACGGCGATCGTCTGACGGTGCTCGAGGAACAGGGCGACTGGAAAAAAGTCTCCTTCAACAGGAAAGCGCAGGGCTGGATTCACAACTCGGCCCTGACCAGCAAGCAGATCGCCCTGAGGGCCGGCCAGAGCGGCGGGGGATCGTCCGTTTCCGGAAGCGAGATCGCCCTCGCCGGCAAGGGGTTCAACAAGGAGGTGGAGGCCCAGTACCGCCAGAACAACAAAAACCTCGATTATGCCTGGATCAACCGCATGGAGACCTACAAGGTATCCCCCAGGCAGATGGAGGATTTCATCCGGGTCGGTCGCCTGACCCCGGCAGAGCAAGGAGGGAAGCCATGAAAACCCTCATTGGGCGGACAGCGGCAATCTCCCTGATGATTCTGGCCCTGGTCGCCTGCGCGGGAATGGAGACCGTGACCGACGTGGCCACGGGAGTGGGCGTGGCGACGGGAAAGATCAGCAAACAGCAGGGGCAGTCGATCAAGAAAAGCACGAAGGCCGTGGCGAAGAGCCTGGAGGAGTTCACCCCGGAGCAGGAATACTACATCGGACGGACCGTCGGCGCCGTCGTGCTCGACAAATACAAGCCCCTGCCGAACGGAAAGGCCAACGCCTACCTCAACACCCTGGGCCAGACCCTGGCGCAGGCTTCGGACACGCCCGAGCTCTTCGCGGGGTATCATTTTCTGCTGCTCGATTCCGACGACATCAACGCCTTTGCCACTCCGGGCGGACACGTTTTCATCACCCGCGGCCTGGTCCGCTGCTGCAAATCGGAGGACGCGCTGGCCGCGGTGGTGGCGCACGAGATCGGCCACATCCAGCTCCGGCACGGCATGAAGGCCATCGAAAAGGCGCGCACGACGGAAGCCCTGACCATCCTGGCACAGGAGGGTGCGAAATCCTTCGGATCCCAGGAAGTCGCCCAGCTGACGAACGCCTTCGGAGGAGTGATTTCCGACATCACCAACACCATGATCAACAACGGCTATTCCCGCTCCTACGAATACCAGGCGGACGCGGCGGCCGTGACCATCCTCCGTCGGTCGGGTTACAACCCCGGCGCGCTACGGGAGATGCTGGAGGTCATGGCCGGGCAGATCAAGCCGGGCGGAACGGACTTTGCCAAGACGCATCCGTCGCCGGAGAACCGGATCGCCGAGTTGAAGGACGGAGGAAAGTCGAGCGCCGGAGGCGAGGTCCCCGGCGTCCGCAAACAGAGATTCGCCAAGGCGATGAGCCGCCTGTAGGACCGGGGAGATGCCGTTCGGAGAATTGCTCCGTCGCAGCAAGCTTGCGCAGGGACTGGCGGCGGGCGTCATCGGCGCCCTGGCGGCGCTGCTCTTTTACCTTCCGGGATGGCTGGACCGATGGGAGGCGAAGACCTGGGACGCACGGGTCAACATGCTGGCCGGGCCGTCTCCCGCCACCCCGAAGATCCGCGTGATCCTGCTCGACCAGAACAGCCTGGACTGGGGCAAAAACGAGAACGGCCTGTCCTGGCCCTGGCCGCGCGAGGTCTACCGCACGATCGTCCAGTTCTGCCAGCGGACCGGCGTCCGATCCCTCGCCTTTGACGTCCTCTTCACGGAGCCTTCCAAGTACGGCGTGGCGGACGACCAGGCCTTCGCTGCGGCCATCGGCGAGTACAAGCATTTCGTGGGGGCCGTCTTTCTCAGCCGGACCGCGGGCACGGAAGAAGCCTGGCCCCCGTTCGCCCCGGCACCGGTGTCGAACATCCAGGGACTCGAAACCTGGCTTTCGGAAACCGGCCACCGGCCCTTTCCCCGCGCGTCCTTTCCCGTGCCGGAGATCTCGTCCGCCTCCGCCCTCCTGGCCAACGTGCAGCACGATCCGGATTTCGACACGGTCTATCGCCGGGCGGCGATGTTCGAGGTCTTCAACGGCCGGGTGATCCCGTCATTGGCCCTGGCGAGCTACCTCACCGCCCACCCGGGCACGCCCCTTTCGATCTCACCGGGCCGCTTCACGGTGGGGGAGCGGGAGATACCCGTGGACCGCATGGGCAAGGCGATCCTCAACTTCCGGGGGCCCTCGGGAACCCACAAGGCCTACAACGCCGCCTCGATCATCCGGAGCGAGCTTCAGCTCCAGGCCGGGGAGAAACCCGTGATCGAGAACCTGGAGGACTTCAGGGACGCCTATGTCCTCTTCGGCTTTTCCGCTCCCGGCCTCTACGACCTCCGTCCCACCCCCGTCTCCGGCATCTACCCCGGGGTGGAGATCTCCGCCACGATGCTCGACAACCTGCTGGCCGGCGATTTCATCCGGCCGGTCCCCGCCCTTCCGGTGATTGTCCTGACCCTGCTCGTGGCCCTCCTGACCGGTGTGGCGACCTCCCGGGCGAGAGGCATCGTGAAAAGCGTCCTGGTCTACACGGTCGTCATCTGCGCACCGCTCATCCTCTGCGCCGTCGCCTACCGGCTGGGATTCTGGCTGCCGCTGGTGGTCCAGGAGGCCGGCGTCGTGGTCACGCTTTTCAGCGCGGGTCTCATCTATTACACCACCGAGGGCCGCCAGAAGATGTTCATCAAGAGCGCCTTCAAGCAGTACCTGAGCCACGCCGTCATCGAACAGATCATCGAGCACCCCGAGCGCCTGAAGCTGGGCGGGGAGCGGCGCATGCTCTCCATCTTCTTCTCGGACCTGGAGGGATTCACCACGATCTCGGAGGGCCTGGATCCGGAGGCGCTGACGAACCTCCTGAACGTCTACCTGTCGGCCATGACCGACATCGTCCACGAGGAGGGCGGCACGGTGGACAAATACGAGGGTGACGCGATCATCGCCTTCTGGAACGCGCCGCTGGAGCAGCCGGATCACGCCGTCCGCTGCGTCCGGGCCGCACTGCGCTGCCAGGCGAAGCTTGCGGAGATGCGCCCGGGCTTCAAGAAAAGCATGGGCAAGGACCTGAAAATGCGCATCGGCATCAACACCGGCTACGCGGTGGTCGGCAACATGGGCTCCAGCACCCGCTTCGACTACACAATGATCGGAGACGCCGTGAACCTGGCGGCCCGCCTGGAAGGGATCAACAAGCAGTTCGGAACCTACACGATGATCTCGCAGACCACGAACGAGCAGATGGCCGGCGCCTTCCCGGTGCGGGAGATATCGCGGGTCGCCGTGGTCGGCCGCCGCGAGCCCGTGGTGGTCTACGAGCCGTACCTGCCGGAGGCCCTCGACGAAGGGAAGCAGTCCGTCATCCGGCGCTTCTCCGAGGCCGTCGCCCTTTTCTACCGGGGCGATTTCACCGAGGCCCTGGCCCGGTTCGAAAGCCTGGAAGAAGACGACGCCACGTCGCGCTTCTACGTCGCCAAATGCCGGGAGCTCATCGAGCATCCGCCCGCTGACTGGCAGGGCGTCTGGATCATCACCTCGAAATAATCCCTCAAACCCTCATCCCGATGGGCGGTCGCCCGACCGGTCAAAGGGGCAGAACCAGCTCTTCGAGCCTGTCGGGGGCCCCGGTCAGGGACCGGCACCCGTCGCCGGTGACCAGCACCGTGTCGGAATGGCGGAATCCGCCGACATCCGGCAGGTAGATCCCCGGCTCGATGCTCACCACCATGTTTTTCTCGAGGATGTCCCCGGACCCCATGGCGATCCAGGGCGGCTCGTGTCCGGTGATTCCGAAGCCGTGGCCGGTCCGGTGGAGGATGGCGTCTCCGTATCCCCTCTTTTTCAGCAGACCCAGGACGGCCTCGTCCACCTCGGCCGCTGCGGCGCCTGGTTTGACGAGTTCATACGCGAGGGCGCGGGCCTCCATGCAGACCTCGAAGGGGCGACGGCAGGCCTCCGGCACCCCGCCCAGGAAATACGTGCGCTCCACCTCGGCGGAATAGCCGTCGGCCTGGGCCGTGACGATGACAACGTTCGGGCCGCCTTCTTTCAGCTGCTCGAACAGGCCGGGTATGGAGTGGGGCTGGGCGGACGATCGCCCCGGCCAGACGGCGCAGAGAAACTTCGAGACCAGGAGGTTGGCGTTGGGAACCTCCATGATGAACGTTCCCATCATGTGGCGGACGCTGTCCCCGTACAGGGTCAGTTCCATGGCGCCGGGCCTGCTCAGCTCAAGGCACTTGGCCAGCCCGGCATCGGTGATTTGTGCTGCGTAGGCGATGCGGCCCGCCTCGTAGTCCGTCTTGACGAGACGCGCCTCGTCGATGACGTCGGCCACCTTGAGCCGCCCTGGCATGACCGCCTGGTGGGCGAGGCTCAGGGAGGACTCGACGCCGACCCGGGCACCGGCCGGGATGACGTCCCTGAGCACGTCGGTGAAGGTCTGCCCCGGGGGCGCCGGGAATTCATAATACGTGCGGTAGTCCGCCTTGAGCAGGACGCGGCTTTCCGCATGGCTCACCTCGAGCCCCGGCAGAACCAGCACGGGGGTGCCGTCCAGCGGGATCACCAGGAAGAAGGGACGCTCAAAGGGAATGTAGGCAAAGTTGGTCAGGTAATAGACGTTGTCGGTGTGCCCGCTGACGTAACAGTCCAGTCCTTCCCGGGCCATGAGGCCGCGGACCTTTTCCAGCCGGAGCTCGATCTCTTCAGGGGGCGGCGGGGTTTTAATCGGTTCGGTCATATCGTTTCCTCCTTGCTTGCAGGGTAACCTTCCTTTTCGCTTCCAGGAGGATCCGCCCCGGGCAACACAAAATGCCGCCGTGGAGAGGCGGGCTGTGCCCGAAGCGGTCCCGCCTGCCGGAGGAGCCCTTGTTTCAGGCACCGCTCAAGGCCGGACAGGCGTTCGCGAGCATACGGCGATTCGAGGGATGGAACCAGCTTTTTCTACGGTGCGGCTGCCCGTCGGTCGAGGAGGATGTCCAGGAACCCCCGGCCCAGCACGCGGGGAAGCCCGATGAAATAGACGAGGGCAATGGCCAGGTCGACAACGCCTGAGATCGTCACCATGGCGCCCATGCCGGCGCAGAGGCCGAACCACACGAACAGGACAAAGGCCGTGACGCGCGAGAAGGCGTCCCAGAACACGATGGGGGCGCGGTTCGCCAGGTCCCGGGACGAATACACCAGGATGACCCCGAGAAAAGCAAGGAACAGGGCCGGCAGCAGGAGCCAGAAGCGGTTCTCCGGCGTCTCGATGCCCGCCAGCGGGAGCGCACCCGGCACGGCAAAGAGGATTCCCCCGAAGACGTTCATCCAGCCCGTCCAAAAAACAAATCTCTTCATGGCCGTCTCCCCTTCCCCGGCGTTCCCGGCGCTCCGGGCGGTCCCGCGAAACCGGCGGTCGTTCTACGCCCCGGCCTCGCCGCTTGCGGGAGCATCCGTGATCGGCAGCCCACCGGCTTCCAAGCCCTTTTGTACCCGGGGATCCTCCGGGGCGGCATTTGTGAACTCCAGATCGAGCTTCTTCACCGTCCGGCGGGTCGGAACGCCGTTTTCATCCCATCCCCGGAGGCGGTAGTACCGGGGCAGCATCTTCGCCAGGGGGACCACGGTCTTCTTCCGGCCGGGGATCTGCTCCTCGTGGGTGAACCGCTTCGCCAGCCGGTCGTCCTTCGCGGTGAACCCCTCGCGGATGTTGTAGAGCCGCTCCATGGTGAAGCCGCGCTCGCCCATCCGGATGAAGCGCCCGAAATCCATCTCCATGCCCGTGGCCGTCTCCAAGGCCTTCGTGTGGGGGAGCATGGGGAGATGATAGCGCATGAAGGAGGGAGGCAGCTTCAGGGTCAGCTCCACGGCGGACCAGGAGTAGGTCAGGATCTGCGTCACCAGCCAGCTGACGAGCCTCGAGTTCGCGATCTTGAAGAGAAAGGCGGGGAGGATCGTCCAGCTCGTGAAGAGGCAGTTCCCCCCGGCGCTGATGGATGCCAGGAGGTTCTGGTCCAGGATGGTGTATCCCGGTTTCGAGCGGTAGTCGTACGGGTTCAGGATGGCGGGACCGGTGGCCTCGAAATAGATCATGTAGCCGCCGTCCAGGTGGCAGGCGCCGCGGTTCGCCGTGGCGTAACCGAGACCGTGACCCACGGCTCCCCGGGGCTCGTAGGCGGCCATCTCCATTCCCTTGGAGTGGGGGGCGAAGTCCTCCCCGCCATACTTCTTCGACAGGAAGCGGACGCCCTCCGCCAGGTCGTCCCCGATGCCCTCGCGGGCGGCGATGGACCGGATGATCCCGGAGATGTTGTCCTTCCTCCCGAACTCGATCCCGCTCTTCCAGAGGCCCTTTTCGTTCAGCTCCGCGGCGAAGCCCAGGACCGTCCCCGTGGAGATCGTGTCGAGGCCCAGGAGATCCAGTTCGTAGTTCCAGCGGATGATGGCATCCATGTCGTTGATGAGCAGGTTCGACCCCAGCAGGCACAGGACCTCGTACTCCGGCCCCTTGATCTCGCGGCCGTCGAGGTTGACCACCCGGGCGCAGCGGATAGGACAGGACTGGCAGCCGGCGTTCTTCACGAGCCGGGTCTCCGCCAGGGTCTGACCCGACAGCATGTGGGCGTCCTGGAAGGTCCCGGAGGAAAAGTTCTTCGTCGGGAGGGCGTTGTGGTCGGAGATGCTCTTCAGGAAGCCCGACGTCCCGTACCGGGGGGCGAAATCGCCCGTGGCCGGGTGCCCCTTCAGCATGTCGATCCACTTCTTGATCAAGGCCTTGAACGCCTCCGGGTCGCGGAGCTCGATCTTCCGGTTCCCCCTGGCGACGATTCCCTTCAGGTTCTTCGACCCCATGACGGCGCCCATGCCCGAGCGGCCGTGGCTGCGGTCCTGGGAGATGACGATGGCGTACTTGACGAGATTCTCCCCGGCAGGGCCGATCACCATCTTTCCGGCCCTCCGGTCGCCCATCTTCTCCTTGGCCTCTTCCGTGTCCATCCCCCAGAGGTGCGACGCGTCCCGGATCGTCACCCGGTCCTCGTCGATGTCAAGGTAGACCGGGCTCCCGGCCCTGCCTCGGATCACGACGCCGTCCCATCCCGCCCGCTTCAGGTGGATCCCGAAATGGCCGCCGCTGTTGGAATGGCCGATGGTCCCGGTCTGGGGGCTCCTGGCGGAGATGTCGTACCGGCTGGTGGACGGCGCCCCCGTCCCGGTCAGGGGGGAGGTCATGACGATCAGGACATTCTCGGGCGACAGCGGATCCACGCCCGGCTTCAGCTCGTCCCAGAGGATCTTCGTGGAGATGAACCGGCCGCCGACAAAGCGCTCCCGGTCCCGGTCGGACAGGTCATAGGTGCCGATCTTCCCCGTGGTGAGATCGACGTCCAGAATCTTGCCCATGTAACCCTTGTATTTGCTTGCCATCGACAACCTCCAGCCTGTACATTGCCCCCATCGGCAGGCCGCTGCATCCGGCCCCGGGGGAAGCATCCGGAATCCGCTGTCTCTCGTGGAAAAAATCCTTGCGGCCATAGAGGACAGTGCTGTTGCCGAGCATCTTCTTGACAGCGGATGGATTCCCTGTTAAAGGCGTTTATCGATTATCAATAATCAATAAGCCTGTCAAGGGCAATCTCTTGTGCGGTTCTTCATGCCGGTGCGAAACCGGAGGGCATGCATCCATGTATAAAATCAAAACGGAAAATCTATCCCAGAAGGCCGCGGACATCATCAGCGGACGGATCATCCGCAAGGAGTTCCTCCCGGGTGAGCGCCTCATCGAAACCAAAATCGCGGGCGAGCTCGGGGTCAGCCAGGGAACGGTCCGCGAGGCCTTCCGGATCTTAGAGAAGAAGAAGCTCGTGGCGATCGAGCCGCGCCGGGGGACCGTCGTCACCCCGCTTAACAGCGACTACATCGAGTCCCTGTACGACATCCTGGCGGAGCTTTACGGCCTCCTGATCCGCAGGGTGATGACCCGGATGACGCCCACCGACCGGGAGGAGATTCTCGGGGGGGTGGAGAAAATCAGGGCCTGCGCAGAGGCGGAGGACGGCCTGGGGTACGGCGAGGCCATGTTTGACGTCATCTCGATCCTCCTTCGCATCGCGAAGGACTCCCTCCTGGAGCACACGATCACGGAGCTCTGGCAGGTCAAGCGGTGGGTCGAGTACGAAGCTCTGATCTCCCGGAAAAAGGAGCTGAAAGGAAGTTACGGCGAGCTGCTCCGGATCATGGGGTCGGCCATGAAGGGCGATCAGGACGATGCCGTCGGCCGGATCCGGGCGTACGCACTCCACGAGAAAACCGTCGCCCTGAAGGTGATGGCCGGCAAGTCCGGAGCAGGCCCTGCCTGAGGCCCCGGGAGTATCCCTATCCTGCGCCCGGTGCCGTTGGAAAGGGGCTTTCCTCCATCGAGTCACGCCATATCCGGGCGAACCCCTCCCCTGCCGCCCGTTTACGGCATCTTCAGGTTGTACAGCCGGATCGCATTTTCGCGGAGGACCATCCGCGCCAGCTCCACCGCCTTCTCGCGGGTGATCTCGCCGTCGTTCATCATTCCCGTCAGGGCCAGGGCCAGCGCCTTCCGGGAACTGTCGGCGCCCAGCCAGGCGAATTCCTCCCAGTTCACGATCGCCATGCCGACATAGAAGGCATCCGTACCGAACATCACCTTTTCCGGCTGCACCTCCAGCCAGCCGCGGATCACCTCGCTGAGGAAGCGCGGATAGAACAGGAAGGACATGGCCGAGAAATCGGCGTACACGTTCGGCTTGAGCAGCAGGGCCGCGGTCTCCCTCGTGAACGGCCACCCGCCGTGGATGATGACGAACCGGGTGCCCCGGAGCGCCGGATCGTTGAAGACCGGCTCCAGGAGCATGGGATTGGAGCCGGCCATGTCGAAATAACTGCCGATGCCGTAGCCGGTATGAATGTGGACGACCAGCCCGATACGGCCCGCCTCCCGGCAGATCCGGCGGAAGAGATAATCCTGAAGCGTCCGGTACTCGCCCGGCGTGGGATTTCCCCCTTTGGCATAGCGGGCATACACCTTCCACGCCTCCTCCGCCGGCGGATCGGCGACATCGAGGGGACGCAGGTACGCCAACAGGAACTTCATGGCCACCGCGCCGTCCCGCTTCTGCTTCTCCAGCACCGGCACGACGATCTTCGCCAGATACCCGTCCAGCGTCTCCGGAAGCGCGTCGACGCGGATGCCCGCGAGGGACTCCTTCAGGACCAGATCCAGGCCGGCATAGGAGCCCTTGAGGGACGGCTTTTCCTCCTTCAGGCGCTCGCTGCCCAGCGGATACATCAGCATGTCCGCATAGCTGACCCAATGGAAACGGGATGCCGGCAGACCGCGCCCCATGATCCTCCGGTTGGCGAACATGGCATCGATCCCGGCCCGGTCCAGCACCCAGGACGGGTAATGGTCGCCCTGTTCCTGCATGATGCGCTTCTTGATCTCGATCAGCTCCAGGGCCTTCTTTTTGTCCATGGTGTCGTGCCGGTAGCCCCAAAGGCCGCGCCATGTCCTGAGGAGATCCGGACTGCCGGGATTCAGCCGGTACGGAATGAGGCCCATCTCGCTTCCCGATTCTCCCCCGCTCCCCATTCCCAGTTCCTCCCATCCCCGATCCTTTTCACCCCAGGGAAGGACCACCAGCGGGTGCGCATGATGATCGACGAGCCTGATTCCATCGATCGCCTTTGCGAGTGCGGGATCGGCGGCCGTCTGGGCGTAAAGCGGACCGGCGGCGGCCAGGAAAAGAATCGGAAAGAGCTTCAGGACGGCAAGTATCGTCTTCACGGCGTTCATACCTCCCTTGGGGATTGAGAAGGGTACATGCCAAGCAGGGCCGTCAATGCGGTTTTCCCTCGGGGGTCAGGCTGATTTTGAGGGGCGCGTGGACGGCCTTCGGGTCGACGGTGACCACCTGGACAAAGGGCCGGCATCCCCTGGCCTCGACCTTGAGCTCGTAACGCCCCTTGGGGATGTCATAGAACATGAAAAAGTCCTCCCAATAATACTCCCTGCCATCCATGGCTTCCTGCATGGCCCCGCCCAGGTCCACATCGTGCGGCACGATCGTTCGCTGCACGCCCGGCCCCGTCAGGGAGACGGACGTGACCCTCCTCTCCGCGGCGACCGGCGTCATGAATCCCCAGTACAGATCCTCCTTTTCCTGCTCCATCGTGATCTGGCCGCCCACCATCCCCTGCGGCCTCAGGGACAGGGCCACCTCCGCCGTCGTGTCCGCGCCGACATCCACCTTCAGGCGGGCGGGGCTCACGCGATACCCCCAGGCCAGCATGCCCACCTCGTAGGTCCCCTCCCGGACGGGCCCCATCTCCTGGCTCTTCTTCAGGGGATCGGGAGACAGGTAGAATTCCACCCGGCTCTTGTCGGCGGGGAGGAACAGGAGCGTCATCCACAGCGGCGGGACATCGCTCTCCTCTTCGATGGTGTAGCGAAGCCGGACCATCCCCCGCCTCTCCGGACGGCCGGGATCGGCATCCCCCTTTTCGACCCACTCCAGGACGGTCCTGTACTGCGCCAGGACGTCCCTGCTGTTCAGGATGCCCACGTGGTCTTCGTCGAAACCGAAGACCTTGACCGCCTCCGACTGGGCTCGGAGATCGAGCATGCTGGCCAGAGTGACCGTCGTGTCGTTGTTGGGGCGCAGGGGATTCCGGCTGCCCCGGTGCCCGAAGAAAAGGTAATCCCGGATCGAGGGCGGCATCTTCCTGGAGAAGGAAAGCCGGATGAATTCGCTGTTCGGCGCCATGTCCTTCCAACTCGGGATGACGGCGGGCGACTGGGCGACCCCCGCCGCGGCCAGGTCCTCGCCTCCGAAGGGCGTCGAGATGGAGACGAACAGCTTCACACAGCTCTTGAGGAAGCTCTCGTGCGCCAGGGCATAGCGGGCCACATGGCCCCCCATGCTGTGGGCCGTCACGTAAAGTCTCTGAAATCCGTATTTTCTGTGCAGCTCGCGGATCTTCACGGCCATCAGCCCGGACATGGCCTTCAGGCGCGCCCCGGACGGATAGTAGTAGATCCAGATCTGGTACCGGGAGCGGTCGAGGTTGTCGATGAAGTAGCGCCAGTCCTGGGGGGAGCCCGCCGCACCGTGGACCAGGAGGATAGGGATCTTCCCCGGATCGTAGGGTTCCAGGAAATAGATGTTGGCGCCGTACTCCCGGAAGAATTCGAGGGGAGACCAGAACCCTCTGACGCCCTGCTCGCCGGAGAAGATCGGATCACGGATGTCCATGATCGCCCCCGCCTGCGTGCTGTGCCAGCGATGTCCGCCCGCGGCGTCTTTGGCCAGGATGTCGAAGGGGACCTTCCGGCGGACGTCCGGATCCCTGGAGAGCACAATGGCCATCTCCGGAACCGATCCCCCCGCCGGCGCGCGGATCGACAGGTCGTCACTGTCCCCCAGGGCGACTCCCGCCGGCTCTCCCGGATCGAGGATCCAGTTCCGGTTTCTGTCCTCGAAGGCAAAGAGCCGGTACCTGCCTCTCGGCACCAGGAGCTGGTACGGGCCAGGCTCATGGAGGACCGTGTGGTGGGCGACCCTGAACCGTCCATCCACCTTTTCGCAGGCGACGACGACGATGGGGCCCTTGGCCGGTTCCCCGCTGTAGACCGTTCCCGTGATCAGGCAGGAATCCCTGGAGAAGGTGTTGTCCTTCCTCAGGTCGAACAGGGCACAGCCGCTCAGCAGGACCGATGCCGCGAGCAGGGTCAGCCATATCTCCAGCAAACGGATCATCCGCCCCGTTTTTCTCCGCCGCTCCGCGGAAACCCTGCCCCCGCCGCGCCCATTTCTTCCCGTCATGCCCCCGATCCCTCCCGTTCGTTGCGGAGCACCTGCTGCAGCGGCTTGATCATCTCCTCCTTGATGCGCTTCTTGAACTCCTTCCGGAACGCCGGGATTCCCGTCAGGACGCCCATGGCCAGGTTCGTACCCCTCATCTTCCAGTCCTTCTGGGGATAGTCGTAGAGGCCGTGATCCCGGTAGAACCGGTGGTCCGCCCGGAAGACGAACCGCAGGCGCCCCCAGATTTCGTCGCGGAACAGCTTCATGCCGGCGACGCCCAGGAAACCCGGCGGCCGGACATATCCCTCGCGGGCAAACCGGACGGACCTCTCCGCGAGCGCCTGCAGTCCCCCGTCGATCAGGGCCGCGTCCCCGCTTTCATCGGTCACCACGCCGGCCCAGTTGGCCTGCTGGAACTCCATGTAGCCTTCAAAGATCTGGCGAAGATGGGGAAGATGGCGAAAGGGGCCGGAGAGGATGAAGCCCGCCTGCCTGCCCGCCAGGGTGGGGATATGCGTGTTGAAGAAGACGCGGTCGAAGTAGCATTTCCAGGTCGACGACAGATAGCGGTCCCGGATCTCCCCGGCATGGATGAGGATGTCCGCATTCATCACGCGGCTCCGGTAGAAGTCGCTGAAGCCGTCCTTCCCGGTGTAGACACAGGTGTTGTCGTAGCCGCATTCGCAGCAGCCGAGGCACCCGCCCTTGATGTCGAGATCGTGAAGATTGACGATGTCCACGGGACCGCTGAAGGATTGCCGGAAGCGCTCGATCATCTTCAGGAGGTTGTCCTGGCCGGGAGCGGCATCCGTCAGAACCAGGACCCTTTTCCCGTCCGTCGGGACCGTCTCCCGCACCGGGCCCGGCTCGTAGACAAAGCCGCGGGGAGGGAGGGGATCCTGGGTCCGCTCCACGGGATCCCGCTTCTGTACCGTGTGGAACAGGTGATCGGCGAACAGGGTCAGCCTCTTTCGATTTTCCGGCTTCAGAAGCTCGTACATGTCGGCGGAATAGCCGCCGATGTGAAGCATACCCAGGTCCTGGCTGACGGCGTCGATGTAACTGTGGGCCGTGTGGTCGAAAAAATGGGCCGAGGTGGTCAGGGTGGCGCTGTACCTGCCGGCCAGCTTCGCCGCCGCTCCCCGCTCGAAGAGCAGCTCGATGAACCGCTTGTACTGCGACGGTACCAGGCAGACGTAAACCGGAAAGGCCCACAGGACGAGATCGGCGGTTCCCAGGTCGTCCAGGACCTCCCGGAACGGGCCCTCCTTTTTTTCAAGGACCCGGATCTGCCGGGCCACGTTGTGGATCCTGAAATCGTGCCCGGGGAACTTCCCGGCGAGGAAATGCACGTACTGCATGGTGACGCTGACGTCACCCTTGGGACTCCCGTTCAGAACCGCTACATGCATGATCGTCTCCCGTCATTTCCAGCGATGCGTGATGCCAATCGATACGTACACTCCCGGATTAGCGGATGCCCCTTCCGTGAAATTCTGGATGCGGACGTAGTCGTCACCCTGGTCGTACAGCTCGACGGTTGCCCCGGCAGCGGAAACATAGCATGTCGTCCGCGGCAGCACGGCCAGCTTCGAGCCCGGGGTTTTCCAGGACCTGGACACCCGCGGCTCCCGGGTCGTCCGGATCGACACCGCGATCAGCCGGTAGCCCAGGCGCTCGAAATACGCCCGGGACAGCGTGACCGGATCCTCTTTTGCGTCCAGTCTTGGCTCGATAAACGCTATGTAATCGTTCATGATCCTTGCATAGTGCAAGGCGATGGGCGTGTCGGATTCCCGCACGAGTGAGGGCTGGGCAAAAACCGCTCCGCCCGGAAGCAGGGCGAACAGGAGGAGGATCGCGGCCCCCCGTATCAGGATGGAATGGCGGGAACCGCCGGGGCATTTCACGGGACGCGGGAACGGCCCCGCTCCTGCCCCGGCGTTCGTTTCGAATGGTGTCCCTGAGCCGTCGGAAAACAGGACCGGCTCATCAATGAAACAGGCCTGTCCTAAAGGGCATGACAGGCCGCGCACTCCAGCTTCGCCTTTCCGTTCTGGTGCGTCTTGTGGGTGTCGGTCGAGAACTTGGTCGGCTCGCTCTTGGCCGGATCCGGGGCGTGACAGGTCAGGCAGGCCTGCCCCTTGCCGACATCCGGGTGGGTCTTCGGCATGATCTTGGCGTAGTCCTTGTGGCAGGTGTCGCAGACATTGGCCTTCAGCGGCGGCCCGCCGGCCAGGACGGCCGTGATGAAGACGGCGCAAAGCAGCAGAATCCCGCATGCAATGACAGGAAGTTTTTTCAGAATGCTCATGGTCTCTATCCTCCTCGTTGCTCTACCGTGTCCGTGGATAAGCGGACATCGTATCTGGACCGGGCCCCGAGAGAGGCCCGGTGGGGAAAAAGGGGCAACCCGAACGGCGCCGATCGAACCCGGGGCCGGACGTAAGAGACCCCGCACTCATCTGAGAAACGGGGTCTTCCTGGATCAGCTCATGTTGTGTCCTGCCTGCATCGGTTTCCGACGGGTCTACGTCACTCACACGGCCCGTTTTCTACCACCATTCTTCCGAGAAATCCACGGTGGAATGCGGGAATGGAGGGGCAATCCCGACATCCTCGCCCTGCCGTTTTCAACCATGCCAGCGGACGGGATGCAGCCCGAACGGCTCGGCCGGGGAAGCGAGCCCGTCCCCCGCGGATGCCGCGCGGAGGAGTCCCGTTCGATCCGTTCCGCACCGGCCGCGCTACCGGGCAAGGACGATCTCCCTGGAATCCGGTGTGCCGTATCTGCCCCTGGAACCGGGCGACCGGCAGAAGACGAAAGGAATGGTGAAAATGATTTACATCAGGACATGTTTTCGAATCACTTCATACCAGATTCGATAGCCGATCTCATTCAAATGAACTCCATCGGTCGTAAGGGCAGGATTTATCGACTGTTCTCTTACAAAGTGGGAATGAAGATCGATATACTCAACCTTGTAATTGCGGCTCAGTTCGATCAGCAATCGATTCAACTCCAGCACGCGATCATTCACACACTGGTCGGAAGTAGGCAAATCACTCTGGACAAATATTTTCGCATCCGGGAGCTTTTGTCTAAGATAATTGACGATTGACTCGTAATTGGAGATCGTCTTACTTAAAGGCACTTCTTCACGAATATCATTGATACCAATCTCAATGAATATTTTCGACGGGTTGTGGCGAGCGATTTCATCGACGCGCTGAAGTACGCCATAAGAAAAATCGCCGCAAATTCCTCGATTGATTATGGTTGAATCATGAAATACAGACAGATCAAAGAGCTCGGTCAGGCTGTCCCCGATAAAGACCGTAACTCGATCCATTTTATTTGTCTTTCTGTGTGATTTGTACATTTTCTGCCAATAATTGCTTTGGATGGTCTGCATAACTTTGTTGTCGGCCCTATGTTCCAAATACTTTATACGAGCCACATATGCGAGAACGGGCATTGTCATAACAAGAACAACCGCCCATATTAAAACTTTTCTCATATGATTCATGATTTTTACTAAGTGGAAACAAGAAATAAATATAGATCATTGATCGTAATTGAATCATCGCCTTCTTGAAGGCTAATTACTTATCATGTTTCGTTTCATACATAAGTACGATTACAAACAACCATTAAATATCATGAAAATAATTTCATTTTGCTGCGTTAATTAATGAAGAATCTGTAATGTTTTGATCTGGATTCGATTGGCAGTTGAGTCGTTTTTGGGGGAAGTGTTTTTTTCAGGTAAACTGAGAAAGGAGGGCGCCACCGTGGCGATCGGCGGGAAGAAACCGGATCACCTCAAGAAGGGCTTTTTCGTCGAGCCGACGATCTTTACCAATGTCTCAAACCGGATGACCATCGCCCAGGAGGAGATCTTCGGTCCCGTTGCGTGCGTCATCAAGTTCCGCACGGCCGACGAGGCCGTTGCCATGGCCAACGACAGCATCTACGGGCTCGGCGGAGCCATATGGTCCCGGAACATCCCCGAGGCCATCGAGATCGCCAAGCGCATCCGCACCGGGACGATGTGGATCAACACCTATCACCAGTTGAGCCCCATGGCGCCCTTCGGCGGGTACAAGCAGTCCGGCATCGGACGGGAGCACGGGGTCCAGGGGCTCCTGGAGTTCACCCAGGCGAAGCACATACTTGTCGACCTGGGAACGCCACTGGCCAACAGGCTGCTGCACAACTACGTATTCAGCAAATAAAGCGCATCCCGGGAACACGGGACGCGAACGACAGGCCCTGCGTTCCCGGATGCTTTCCAATCCGAATCCAGGGACAGCCGGGAGGGGCACCGCCGGTCCCCTCCCTCCATTCCGGCCTTCACCACGGAACCGGGACCGGCTCCGGGACGGGTCACCGGCCCTCCATGCACGCCCGGATCTGGGGACCCATTCTCCGCTTGCAGTCTTCGCATCGCGGATCGGCCGCCACATCCAGGAGGGAAATGGATTGCCGGCACATCCCGCAGAAGCGGTAAAGGCACTCCTCGTAGCTCCGGCCCGCCCGGGGAGGCGGGGCGGCCTGGGCGCGCCGGACACAGGACACGTACGAGAACCCGTCGCAGGTGGGGTGATTGCAGACCTGCCTCGTCTTGAGGATCACGGTCCGCCCGATGTTGTTCACCACCCCGAAATCATCCGAATGCTGGTATCCTCTCGTCTGGCAGAAATAGTCCGCCGCGGGCTTTCCGCAGTTCTGGCCCCAGGTAAGGCACCAGTCGACGGGGATGTTGTTGATCGCGGGCCGGTCGAACCGCATGCGCTGCTGCGTCTCCCCCACGGAAGGCCACAGGAGAAGCGCTGCGGCCAAGGCCAGCCATAGAAAACTCCCCTCCAGGATCTTCATTGTTCTCCTCCTTTCTTTCTTCTGCATGGACGCGAGGCCCCGGTTCATGCGGCGGCCATGGAGATCACCACCGTAATTGCAGCGGAAGAGATCGGCCGAAAGGCAGCCTCGCCTCCGGGTGGCCCGTTACGGTGTCCTGACGAGACGGAACCCAATGCCGTCGCCGCGGGCATCCGGATCGCCGCCCTTGAGTCGGAACGCCGCCCGGCAGTACCGGGCACTGCTGCCCCACGAGCAGCCCCGCCGCACACGTGCGGATCCCGATGCAGGCCCCTCCGGGTCGGTCAGACTTCCGGGGGGATAGTCCCCCATCCGGTCCTGCACCCACTCGAAGACGTTGCCGATCATGTCATAGAGCCCCCAGGCGTTCGGGGCCTTCCGGCCCACCGGGTGCGTCCCCGATCGGGGACAGGAATACTGCCTGTCCTGCCAGCTCGAGGAATCGAATCCGCCGGCGTACTCGACGCAGCTGTTCCCCTTGTACCAGGCAACGGCGTCGAGGTCGGGCGCGTTGTTGCTCCCCAGGATGCGGAGCGGACCGCTGTAGAGGGCGGTCTCCGTCCCCGCACGGGCTGCGTACTCCCACTGGGCCTCCGTCGGCAGGCGGTACCGGTCCGTTCCCTCCCGCCCGTTCAGCCTGCGGATGAAATCCTGCACCTCGTTCCAGGAAACCCGCTCCACCGGGCAGTCGTCGCCGCAGTCCCGGAAGTAGGAAGGGTTGCCCCCCATGATCCGCTTCCACTGGCCCTGGGTCACCTCCGTCGTCTGCATGTAGAAGGCCCTGCTGATGGTCACGCGGTGCGGCGTCTCGTCGGGGAACCGTCCGGGTTCGTCCGCCGGCGACCCCATGGTGAACGTCCCGGCGGGGATGAGGACAAACACGGCCCCCAGGGCGGCGCTCGTGAAGGTCCGATTGCCCTCGGACGGCCCGGAGGCGGACACCGGCTGCTCTGAGGACCTCCGCGCAGGCTCGGCGGCGGCCCCGGCCCGGCCCGTCGTGAAATAGAAGTCCCCCTGGAGGGAGGACAGCTCCCAGGGAATCTGGCGGTCCCCGGTGTCCCGGCTCAGGCGCTGCCGCACCCGCTTGAAGACCTGCTCGATGGGAAGGCCCGGCTCCCGGATCGACTCCAGGAGCGCCGACGTGTAGGGGCTGTTCCGGCCCTCCCCGTCGGCGGCCGTCTTGCCGGGGGACGTGGAATAGGTGATGAAGGTCCCCTTGGGGGCGTCGGAGATGATGGCCAGCCCCCTCCCGGCACTCCGGAGGGAGCGCCCCACCGGGTTGTCCCGGCAGGCGTCGAGGATGACGATGTTCATCGGGTTGCCCGCGTTCGCCATCTCGTCCAGGACCATCTCGACGTCGATGGCCCTGTACTTGGCGTCCGTTTCCTTCTCGATCGTGGCGCCGATGGGGATCAGGTAGTTCCGGCCGCCGATCTGGATGCCGTGGCCGGCGTAAAAGAACAGCCCCACCCCTCCCCGTTTCAGGCGGTGGCCGAATGCCCGGACGGCCTCCTCCATCTCCTGCTGCCGGGCGTCCCTCTTCAGGACGACGGCGAAGCCGAGGCGTTCGAGCGCAATGGCCATGTCGGTGGCGTCGTGGACGGGATTCTTGAGCGCCCCCACGTCGTACCGGCCGTTGCCGATGACAAGGGCGATTCGCGGCTCCGCAGCCTGCAGGGACAGGGCGCCGGCGAGGAGAACGGCGGCGGCCGCGACGGCTGCAAGAACGTTCCGGATCATGATTCCCTCCGCCTTGGGGGAACGCGGCGTCTCCGCCGCGGCTCCATTTGCATCCCGTGATCAGGAAGATGGACCCTGCGATATGGACCGGTCCGGCCGGAAAAGCTCACGCCGGGTCTTTCGCAGCCGCTTTCCAGGCCTTGTCCACCTCGTATTCCCTAAGCGAGCGCGCCATGTCCCGGATATCCACGGGGAGGGTCGTGACGGGCCTCCCCGTGGAGAGCGCGAGCCAGTAGATGTGTGCAACCTTCTCCAGGAGCTCCGCGGCGAGAAGCGCCTTGTCCATGCTCCTGCCCAGGGCGAGGATCCCGTGATTCTGCATGATGTAGGCGTTGGCGTTGTTCCCGAGCCTGCCGGCCACGTTGGCGGCCAGCTCCGCGCTGCCGGACAGGGCGTAGGGGACCACGTCGATCGTCTCGCCTAAGGTGAAGGAGACCTCGTCGAGAAGCGAGGGAATGGGGAGATTGAGGACGGCGAAGGCGCTGCCGTAGACCTGGTGGGTATGGATCACGGCGCTGGCGTCGGGCCGCTCGCGGTAGACCGCGGCGTGCAGCCCGGCTTCGACGGAGGGCGCGCGGCCCCCTTCCACGATATGGCCGGTGAAATCGACGATGCAGATGTCCTCCGGGACGATCTCGTGGTAGTTCACGGAGGAAGGCGTCACCGCCATCAGATCCCCGTCGCCCGTCCTCATGGAGACGTTCCCCCCGGTGCCCCGCAGGGAACCGAAGTAGCCCTGGTCCGACAGCCAGAGGCACGCCTCCAGCACCTCTTTCCTGCTTTGATCGTACTTGCTCATCATGGTACCCCTTGCATTCCGTTCCGCAATCTCAGGATGTGAAGGTGGGACGCGGGTTCCGGGCGAGTTCATCCTGCTTCTTCCCGTCCGGCTCGGGCCGCGGTCCCGACCAGGTGAAAACGTCCAGCACCTCGGGATTGAGGAGGTGGTCCGGCCGCTCCCCCGCCAGGAGCTTCCGGATCTGGTCGACGGCGACGGCTCCCTGGTGTGCCGCGATCTCGCTCGTGTTCCCGCCCAGGTGCGGCGTGGCGATCACATTGGGGTGGGAAACGACGGGATCGTCCGATGCCGGCGGCTCCGCCGAGAAGACGTCCAGGGCGGCCCCGGCGACCTTCCCCGACGCGAGCGCCTCCAGGAGGGCCGCTTCGTCCACGAGGGAGCCCCGGGCGGTATTGATGAAGAAGGCCCCCGTTTTCATCTTCCCGAAGGCCTCGCGGTTCATCATCCCCCTCGTGGCCTCGATCGCCGGCGCGTGCAGGCTCACGAAATCGCTCTCCGCCAGCAGTTCGTCGAGGGAGACCTTCCGGGCGTTCAGCAGGGCCCCCGCCTCGGCGGTCAGAAGCGGATCGTAGAATACCGTCTTCGCCCCGAACCGCGTGAGCCTCGCCGCCACAGCGGCGCCGACGTTTCCCATCCCGACCAGCCCGACTGTCTTCCTCCAGAGCTCGTTGCCCCGGTATTTCAGGTAGGCCTCCCCCATCTTCTCCATGTCGTTCGCCATCACGCCGCTTTGCTTGAGGAAGTCGAGGGACTCCGGCATCTTCCGCGCCAGCATCACCATGAAGGCGACGGTCAGGTCCGCCACGGCGTCGGCGTTTCTCCCGGGGGTGTTGACGACGGGGATGCCGTAGGCCGTGGCGGCCGCCAGATCGATGTTGACGGCATTCCCCCGGCACGTGACGATGGCCCGCAGATCCCGGGCGTCGCGGATGGCGGGGAAATCCACCACGTCCATCTCCGTGACGAAGATCTGCACGCCCGAAAGCGCCTGTGCCAGATCAACTCCGCCGTCGAAAATCCGGACCTTCTCCCGCCACTCGGCATAATCCACACGGCCGATCCCCTCCAGCTCGTCGAGGGCGGCCCGGTCCATGGAGGCGGTGACGAGGATGTTCGGCGAAAAGGACGGGTCGGCCGCCCTGCCCGCCGCGGGGGACGGCTCGAAGAGGGCGGCGGTCAGCAGGTCGCCGACCTGGGCGTCCGCCGCGGCGCGCTTGTCAAAGGCCTGCCGCCAGCCGGCGTAAAGGCTCCCGTACTTCTCCGCCTTCCCGGGCCGGTGCTCGCGCATGGCCGCGGCGACGAGAGCGGCTCCGGCGGCTGGATCGGCGAAGACCCCCGCCCCGACCCCCGCCAGGATCGCCGCGCCGACGGAAGAAACCTCGGCGTTGGGAGGAACGAGAGTCGGGCGTCCCGTCACATCGGACACGATCTGGTTGAAAAGCGCGCTCCGGGACATGCCCCCGGCCACCCGGACGGCAGGGATCTCCCTTTTGGAGACGGCGAGGAGCTGCTCCAGGTTGGCGCGGATCGAGAAGGCGATCCCCTCCACCAGGGCGCGGGCGATGTGCCGTCGGCTCCGGGCGGCGTTGCCCGTGATCATGTGGGACAGGGTGAGATTGCCGACGGGGAAGCCGACGGTCCGCCCGTCGAACAGGGCGGAGCCGAAGGTGGAATACACGCCGGCGGCCCCCGGAAGGGATCCGGCGCATTCCGCGAAGAGGCTCAGGGTCGCGTCGGGGGAGTCCGGGTAGAGAAGCCGGGCGAACCAGTCGATGACGTCTCCCGTCATCAATCCGTTGCTCTCGAGAACGTACCTCCCCGGAACCACGTGCTGCCCGCTCCAGAGCCGCCCCGATCCGTCCAGGACCAGGTCGTCCGTCACAAGCTGCAGGGGCATGGTCGTGCCGGCGATGACGGCCAGGTCGCCGTCCCGGACGGCCCCCGCTCCCAGGAGTCCGCACTGGGTGTCGGCGCCCCCCGCGGCCACGGGAATTCCGGGAACCAGCCCCAGGAGATCGGCCCCCCGTTGTGTAAGCTCGCCGAGGCGGGCTCCGGAGTCCACCGGCTCGGGGAAGAGCGACCGGGGGAATCCGAGGGAATCGATCAGGTCGAAGGACCACTCGCGCCGCTTCAGGTCGAAGAGAAGCGATTCGCCCGCCTGGGAGCGTTCGGCCGCCATTCTTCCCGTCAGGATGAATGCCAGCCAGTCGGTGAGCGACAGGGCGGCGGAGGCGCGGCTGAAAAGGTCGGGGGCGTTGTTTTTCATCCAGATGAGCCGCGTGCCGAGAAACATGAGGGTCGGCCAGTGGCCCGTGACGGCGTGGAACTCCGCGCCCCTTTCCATGCCCAGCACCATGCCCTCCCCCAGCGCCCGGGCGTCCTTGTTGGGCGTTGCCAGGAGGACGCTGTCCTGCGCATCCAGGACAACGGTCGTATTGCGCATGCCGCACACGGCGATGCCGGCGACCTGGCCCGGGACGGCTTCCGCCCGGGCGAGGACCTCCCGGGAGGCATCGCCGAGCTTCTTCAGGACATCGCCGGTCTCGACGGAAAAGCCGAGTCCGCTCGTGCCGGGGGCGACGGGGTGGACCCAGCTTCGCCGTGCCGTTGTGTTTGCCCCCGTTTCAGGGTCCAGGAGGAGGCAACGGCCGGATCCTCCTCCGGCATCAAGCGCCATCAGGTAACGTGTTTTCATGGATCGCCGGAAACTCCTTTTCGAGGATTTCGGTTTGAAAAACCGCTGTGCCCTGTCTGTCCTTCATTCAGTCGATCCGGTCGGCCGAAGGGCAGCGTGTCGATCTTCCCGGAGGGCAATCCGGGTATTTTCCTTTTGCCATGTCCGGCACAATCCCGGTCTCCTGTTTTTGAGCGACAGGAACAGGCTCCGGCTGTGCATCGCGGAGGAGGCCCACCGCTGCCGCTTCACGAGGCAACGCTGTCATCCTTAGCCGTCAAGAAGGCCACTGCTCAAGGTTTTTCTGCATTGGATCGCATTGCCATGCAGGGTGCGATCCGCATTACAGCCTTTTCATTTTCCTGAACGGAATTCATTCATCTTTTTCTGCCAGGGTCCCTCCGGTTGATCGGAACACTCCGGGCGGTCATCGACCCGGGCCATCAGGATAGGCAGATCCAACAGCGGGGGATCCCCCTTGGGAAACGATCCGTGAAACGTTCGTCGGAAGCGATTCGCACATCGTCACGCCGGACACCGCTGAGAAGACGGCTCCTGAATTCACCGTCCATATTCTTCTCCCTTCTTTCCGGCGTGCTGTTCCTTGTTTTCCTGTGCGCGGCGGCGCTGGCCTCCCTGAGCCGGCTCCTGATGGATGCAACCGGAATCGATCTCCTGGCGGCGATCGGCAACAGCTCGAATATCGGCGAGAAGAAGCTGCTGCTGCTGACCCTCCTCATGGGATGCTGTCTCGCCGTCACCGCGGCGATCTTTCTCTTCCTCGTCCGCAAGCCGGGGCTCGCCGGGCGGACGGCCTTTCTCACCCTGCTCGTTCCGGCTTACCTCGCCGTATACGCGTTTCTTCAATACCCCGTTCATCACGCCGCATTGCTGGAACAGATCGAGGTCACAGCGGTGCCCGCGATGGCGGATTCAGGTTTTTTCAGCAAATCGAATCTCGACGTGGACGGGATTCGTGACGAAGACGAACTGCATCGGGCCTGCATGAGGCGATTCAACCTGGTCCGGGAAACCCTCCGTGTACAATGGGGAATCGAAGATCCCCGGAAGCTGGAGGCCCTGTTCCTGATGAACATCGTCTCCGCCCTCTGGGGATTCGGAAACTCCGTTCATTACACCAGGGCGGGCTGCGTGGAGCAGAACGAGAAGACCGGTTTCCTGCTCAATGCCCCGGAGGGAATCGGGGATTACCTCAAGAGCGACATCGGCTGCTGCAGCGACTCGGCTCACGTCCTGAAGGTGTTGCTCGACCGTTCCGGAATTCCCAATCGCCGGGTTGTCATCGCCCACGGTCATATGATGAACGAAGCCGCCTTCTCCGACGGCTGGCTGACGCTGGATGCCACGACGAACATGGCTTTCATCGGCGACTGGACGTCCATTCAGAAACGGCGCGGACACGGCAGGAACTCCGTCCATGTCCTCGTCTTCCCTCATTCGAACCACGCCTCCGGATCGAATCCGCTCTACCGGCCTGCCATCGGCCACCTGCGATTCACCCTGCTGCTTGACGCGGTAAACAAGTCCGCCCCGCCTGTCGCCTTCCCGGATGGAACCGATGTGGCGCAGCCCGCCGGAAAGGGTTTTCACACGTCCGGTGAAACCGGGGCCGGATTGCCGCAGGAGATCCGGCCGGACTCATAGGGCGGAGCGCCGGGGCATGAGAAGGGCAATCGGGCAGCCGTGAATCCCCGCCCCGAATCCTGAAGCTCAGTCCTGCGGAAGTTCGATGTGGATGCTGTTTCCGGTGCCGGACGGCCCGGCGTCCACCCGGATGGTGCCGCCGTGCGCCTCCACCGCCATGCGGCAGAAGGTCAACCCGAGGCCGGTGCCGCCGCGCGACATATGCTCCGCGTCGCTCACCTGCGTGAACTTTTCGAATATGCGCTCCCGCTCTTCGGGCGGTATTCCCGGTCCGGAGTCGGTGACGCGGATGTGGATATTCCGGTTTCCCTCCGGACAGGCCGCGATCTCGATCCTGCTCATCCTGGGGGCAAACTTGATCGCATTGTCGAGGACATTCAGCACCACGCGCCACAGCATGCCCCGGTCTGCCTTCACCATCAGGCCCGCCGGAGACCGGGTGACGATCTCGATCTGCTTGCGCAGCACCTGCATCTGCTGCATGGCGGCCAGCTCTTCAAGCATCGCGGAGAGGTCGAATTCGGTGATGTTCAGGACAAGCCTGCCCGCCTCCAGCCGCGCGATATCGAGCAGCATGGAGATCAGGTGCGTCATGCTCTGCGTGGCCGTCTTCGCCATGCGGACGAGGAGCGTGTATCTCTCGGTGTCCTTCACCTGATCCTTCAGGGGTTCCAGCAGGTCCAGGACCAGGGTGACCGTGTTCAGCGGATTGCGCAGGTCATGAACCACCATGGACTCGAGCTCGTCGCGCAGCCGCAGCAGCTCCTCGAGCTGCTTCTTCTCTTCCCCCAGCACGTTCACGCGTTTCTGGACCTGCTGAAAGGTATTCCCCAGGTCGATCCTCGCCGTGTCCGCGGAGATCACATACCCGCGCGCGCTGGAGAGCATGGTCTCCACCAGCGACAGCGCATTGGCGAGAAGGCCCCGGAAATGCTCCGTCGATATCCGTGACAGGACCACCCGCGCCGTGGCAACCAGGGTGGCGGAACGCGGACTCTGTGTTATGGCGCCCAGCTCTCCGACCAGGTGGCCGGGCTCGACATGATTGAGCAGGACCGGATCGTCGCCGCCGTATCCCGCATATACATCCAGGCTTCCGCTCACGAGGTAGTAAACCGCATCGCTGGCCGCCCCCTGAAGAAACAGGACCTGCCCCGCCTCAAGGATTTGCTCCGTGCCGTGCTCCTGGAACAGGTACCGGATGTCCGACGGAACGATCGACTCCATTCGACTCACTCCCGGTAACATAGAATAAACAAACGGCCGCGTGTCCCGGTTGTACCGGTGATGCAGCCAATGACCAGGTTGTAATGTGGGACACTTCGTCTTGAATTGCAAGGCAGGAAATGTTCGGCCCATACTTGAACCAACCACTCGTTATTCCTGAATAAAAGCTAAATTACTTGACTTCACCGGGGTGTCCGGGGTAAAGGGCTGCCCTCACGTTGACAATCTTCCCGCTCAAATACCCCGGATAAAAATAATCACGAAAGAGAGATCCTCATGAGACCTGAAAATCCCAAGCATACATTTCTGTCCATGACCCTTGCCTGCCTCCTGCTGGTCCTTCTTGTCACGGCCCTGCCCGCTCTGGCAGAGGAAGAGAACGCGCCGGGAGCCCCGGCCGGGACAAAAGAAGTTTCATCCACGGTGAACAAAGCGGAAGGAAAGCTGGGCAAGGCAACCTATTATGCCGACCGTTACCATGGCAGGAGGACCAGTTCGGGCGCGGTCTTCAACCAGCGGAAAATGACCGCGGCCCATCCAACGATCCCGCACGGAACGAAGGTCAGGGTGAAGAACCTGGCCAACAACCGGTCGGTCATCGTGACGGTCAATGACCGATGCAGAAAGCGGAATTTCGAGATCATCGACCTGTCCCGCGCGGCGGCCCGCGATCTCGGCTTCATCCGGCAGGGAGTGGCAACGGTACGGATCACCCCCCTGGGTGACAGGGAGCTTTGAAGAAGACATCTCTCCTTTTCTTCCTGCTTGCCGCCATCCTCTGCACCCCGCTCTCCCCGGCGCGGAGCGAGGACTGGCGCAACCTGGTGCAGCCGCTCGGGACCCTGATCGCCGTGGAGACGGCCGCGACCGTCAACGCGAGGCTGGGCGGGATCCCCCCCTTCGAAAACAGCACCGACGTCACCACCATCCAGACCACTGTACCCCAGTACTTCATCCGATTCTACAATCCCGCGGACCCCGTCAATCCCTCGAATCCCGTCGGTTCGTGGGTCATGCGGACGGCGACGGTGCGCGGCCTCTCACCGGCCCAGGTGCGCGACCTGTTCGCCCTTCCCTCCTTCCCGACCAACATGACGATGGTGCTCGTACCTGCAGGCACACGGATCTACACGGGCATCGCAGCGCCCATCGCCGGCTGGGGGGCCGGCGGGGAACAGCAGTCCAAGCTGATCGGACCGCCCTGGGTGCCGGCAGACAATTTCTTCAACCGGCAGGCCGTCGAGTCCTGCATTCTCTGCTACCGGACGCGGGCAACCGCCGGCAACGCCAACCGGATCGCAACGTACCTGGACGCGAGAATCCCGGAGGCCTGGTCCGACCTGGAGACGGTGTATCTCAACCTGGACCTGCTCTATCTTCCAGCTCTCTCCGGCCCGCTGCAGGAGGCCCTCAACCGGATCGGCCCGGCCCGCTACAACCGCCTCACGGCGGACGCGCTCTGGACCGGCGGGATGATAAGCGACGCCGTGGATCAGCGGGTCTCCGCGGCCTTTCTCGAAGATCGAACAAAATCCGGCGCGCTCCTGCAGGTCGCCGGACCCGTATTTCTTCCTTCGGGAGACCATGACGGGAAAAACCTGCAGGTATGGATGCAGATGGCCGGAGGAATCCAGCGCGCGGGGGACATGGGATTCAACGCGGTCTCCGGGGGCGTGGTCGGGGGTGTCGACCGGAGAATCGGGCGGGAGTTTCTCGTCGGCCTGTCCCTGGGCTTCATCCACAGCACCCAGTCCTGGACAGACGCGGGAGGCGGGGCGCGGACGGATTACGCCAGGCTCGGCGTGTACGCGGCCTGGCTGGCACGAGACTATTTCGTTCAGGCAGGCCTCAGCGGCGGATACGCTACGGGCGACACGACCCGGCCCATCTCCTTCTCATACCTGGCCCGCGAGGCCGAGTCGCATCCTGAAAGCTGGGAGGTGAACCCCCGGCTGCGATTGGGGTACCGGCTCCCGATCGCCATGATGGACGCAGTGCCCTCCCTGGCCGTCGACTATGTGCACCAATACCAGGGGGGGTTCAACGAAACCGGAGCCGGCAGCCTCGACCTGCGCGTCGGTTCCGTCCAGGCCCGCACGCTGCGCAGTCACCTGGACATGGCCTTCTCGAAGCAAATCCCTTTCGGGGAGAAATCGTTTTTCACGCCGCAGCTCCGGGTCGGCTGGGCGTATCAACATCCCCTGGACGATCGCTCCCTCACAGCCGGACTCCGCTCGCAGCCTGACGACGTTGTCGTCTACGGGGACGACGGGCCGGCAGGCTTCTGGACCGCCGGCGCCGGCTTCACCCTCACGGCGGGTGGCGACGTTTCACTGGCTGCCTCTTACGGGCTGGAACGCGGGCGGGAGGCGACGAGCCAGAAACTGGCGCTGGAGATGCAATACAGGTTTTGAGGAATACCGGAAACGCAGTCCGGCGCTCACCCAGGAGTCCGTAGAGCCTTCCCGGACCGGCCGACCGTCAGAACAAAACCGTCACGGGAATGCCCGCGCCCTCCAGGCTCCTCTTCAGGCTTTCGCTCTCCCGGATGAAGAACGGCTCCTTCCTTGCCCATTCCATCTTATTTTCCGCATAGAGCCGGTCCGCATAATGATAGTTCAGCCGGTCCACCAGCACATAGTCGACCTTTCCCGCCAGCTCGCCGGCCAGTCCCGCGGCGCCGGGAAGGAGGGGGGCGATCATGGCATATGTCCGGATTCCCCTTGCCCGAAGGCTCTCCAGGGCGTGAATTCTCTCCCGGACGGGGGGAGCGCCGGGCTCAAAGATCCTGCGCAGCCGTTCATCCGCCGTGGCAATCGAAAACCCGACTTCCGCATCGTCTGATTTCTCCAGGATCTCCATGTCCCTCAGAACCAGGGGCGACTTGGTCTGAACGGTCACGGGCCAGCCCTTCTCCACCAGGAGCGCAAGGCACATCCGGGTGATCCCGTACCGCTTCTCGGCGGCCTGATAGGGGTCGCACACGCCGCTTACCCAGACCCGGCCGACCGGCTTCCTGGCAATCTCCCGGGCCAGCACGTCCGGTGCATTGATCTTGACGTCGACAAACTCCCCCCACGTTTCCCGGTGGCCGGTAAACCTCCTCATGAACGCGGCGTAGCAGTACCTGCAGGAGTGGCTGCACCCGACGTAAGGATTGACCGCGTAGTCGTATACCTGGGACTTGGACAGGACGGACCTGGCGTGGATTTCCCGGATGATCATGGTTGTGACCGCTCAGAACGATTTTGCATGACCGTAACCCTTCTCACCGAATGAATCCCGCAAAGAAGGCAAAGCGGATCCGCCTGATTGTCTGCTTTCTTGACATCTTGCCGATTCTCATTCACACAATACAACAAGTTGGTTCTCCGGAAAACAGCGGGATTACCAACTCCCGATCCTTCAGCCTGAACAGGGACATCTTCCGTCATCCATGATTGCGCCCTTCAAATCAACGGTTACAGCAGGAGGGAGCTCCTGGCGGCGGAATCAATCAACGGCGAGGGAGACGTCGCGATCCGGACGGAAAACCGCTATCTCGACAAGCCCGTCCGGGGCGACGGTCCCGGAGCGGTGTTCCATTCCGGGAAAGTCTTGAATCAGCAGTCGATCCTGTATTTCGAGGAGGTTTGTCATGAACGTTTCGGAGGCGATCCGAACGCGCAAGAGCATCCGCGACTTTAAACCCGACCCGGTTCCTGGAGACATCCTGAGGGATATCCTGGACCTGGCCTGCCGCGCGCCGTCAGCCATGAACACGCAGCCGTGGAAATTCCTGGTCGTGACCGGCAGGACATTGGAGGAGATCAAACGGGAGAACATCGAGAAGCTGAGGGCGGGAATCGTGCCCCGGGAGGAGCACCTGATCGTCGGATGGTCCCAGGACAGCGTGTATCGCCGGCGCCAGGTGGAACTGGCCATGCAGCTGTTCCAGCTGATGGGGATCAAGCGGGAGGACAGGGAGGAGCGGACCCGCTGGCTCGAGCGGGGTTTCCGGTTCTTTGACGCGCCGGCCGCCGTTATTCTCCTGACCGACCGGGCGCTGATGGAAGGTTCCCCCATTCTCGACATGGGGGCCGTCATGCAGAACATCTGCCTGGCGGCGCTGGAATACGGCCTGGGGACCTGCATCGAGGACCAGGGCGTGATGTACCCGGACGTGGTGAGGAAACACTGCGGTATCTCCGATTCGGACATGATCGTGATCGCCATCGCCATCGGCTATCCCAACCCGGACTTTCCCGCCAACCGGCTGGAAAGCCCCCGGGAGTCCGTGGACAGCGTCACGACGTGGCTGTCCTGACCGCCATTGACACTTCCGGAACGATCGACAGAGCAGTCCCGCCGCATCCCGTGCAGAGGGACTGAAAAAGCCGGCGGGACCGTTTCCGGCAATAAACAGGCGAGGTGATCCATGCTGTCACTGGTCATTCTGGCGACGATGCTTGCCCTGTTCACCGTCCTTCTCGTCAGGAGGGGGAGGGATGCGACAGCCGGGGAGACCCTGGCCAATTACCTGCACGCCCTCATCAACGGCCGCACGGAAGAGGCCTACCATTTCCTCTCTGCGGCCGATCGCGCCCGGGAGTCCCAGGCCGAGTACAGGGCGCGCCGCTCCCTCGGGAGCGGACTGGTCGCCGGCCTGATCGCCCCCAAGGTATCCTTCACCATCGAGACGGCAGAGACGGAAAACGGACGGGCGACGGCCGTCGCCACCGTCACGGCACCGGACTATGCGGGGCTCATGCACGAAGCGATGCACGAAGCGGAAACCAGCGGCCTGCCTGGAGACAACCTGGAAGCCCATATCTTCGTGTGCCGGACGATCAGTCACTACATGGACAAGTATCGTCGGGAAACCGTCCCCATGCGGACCGGCACGGCCTCCTTCCGCCTGGTCCTTGAAAAGGGCGGTTGGAAGGTCTGCCTGGAAGAGCCGTGATCCGGACGGGAGGGGATCCGGCTCCCGGGAAGCCGATGATCCATCCGTATCCGTTCTTCCTGGAACGTTGAAAGTTAAGACCTCGGGTGACAATATGACAGGGTGGCTTTGTTCACCAAGGAGGTCCGCTCATGACACAGCCTCAGAGGGACATCGGCAGAAGACTCCGGAAGCGGTGGTTTTCTGTGTTACCTGCAGCAGATCATGGGTGTTTCACAGCCCGGAACGGAGGGAAAGCGATGAAGAACCTGTTCTGTCTCTACTTGCTGACGGTGCCCGTGTTTTTTGCAATCGACATGGTCTGGCTGGGTTTGGTGGCCAGGGGCTTCTACCGCAACAATCTGGGTCACCTTCTTCGCCCGGACGTCAACTGGGCGGCAGCCTTTCTTTTTTACCTCCTGTACATCGCAGGCATCCTGATCTTTGCGACCATGCCGGCCCTTGAAAAGAGCTCCCTGCGACAGGCGATCGTGTCGGGAGGTCTGTTCGGCCTTTTCACCTATGCAACGTATGACCTTACCAACCTGGCGACATTGAAGGACTGGCCTCTCAACGTCGTATTCGTGGACATCGCCTGGGGCATCGTGCTCACCGCCACCGTCGCCGCGGCGAGCTTCTTCATCGGCAAGTGGGTCATGGCATGAGCCACGCGTACTCCGGAGGAAAGCCCCCCAATGAACCGAAGAGTCCTCCGCATCCTGTACCAGCCCTACAAGTGGCTCGTTTACCTGCCGCTTTTCGTCATTTCGACGGTCGCCTTCATCCTCCTGGGGATGCCGATCATCGCCCTGTTCGGTCCGGACGCCGCAAATCGCGTCGCCGGCCGCGGATGGGCACGATTCAACGCTTTCATAACGCCCATGCGGGTCGCCCTCGTCGGCAGGGAGAACATCCAGCAAGGCCAGTCCTATGTGGTCGTTGCCAATCACCAGAGCTCCTATGACATTTTCGTCCTCTGGGGTTATCTCGGAATCGATGCCCGCTGGGTCATCAAGAAGGAGCTGCGCAGGACCCCTCTGTTCGGCCTTGCCGGAAAGCTGGGCGGCAACATCTACATCGACCGGAGCGACCGGAGGTCTGCCCGCGAAAGCCTGGCAGGGGCAGGCAAAATCCTGAAGAACGGAGTTTCCGTGATCATGCTTCCCGAGGGCACGAGAAGCCGCGATGGAAAACTGCGGGAGTTCAGAAAAGGCGCCTTTGCCATGTCTTTGGCCCTCGGAATCCCGGTTCTTCCGGTTACCATCGTCGACACGAGGCACATCCTGCCACCCGGAACGCTGGATCTTTTTCCCGGCCGCGTCACGCTGGTCGTCCACAAACCCCTGCCCGGCGAAGCATACGGGGAAAACCGCCTTGACGATTTCATCCGGGATGTGAGGAGCGTCATCCAGCAGGGCATCGACCGCCATGCCCGGTTCGAGGCGTGACATCGCTTCCCTGCGGCCCGTGAAACGGCATCGCCCCGGGTCTTGTACACAAGGAAACAAAGATGGAAATCGCAGAAACCATCCGGTTCGCGGTCTTGTCTGTCTTTCTCTACATGACCGCACTCTTCTTCGTGGCCTTAAAACGCCACGACAACAGCATCGCGGACGTGGCGTGGGGCATGGGTTTTGTCCTTGTATCCTGGGCGACGCTCCTGTTCTCCGGTGCGTTCACGAATCGGCAGCTGATCGCCAGCGTGCTGGTGCTGATCTGGGGAGTGAGGCTCTCCATTCGCATCTATTTGCGAAACCGTGGGAAGGGGGAAGACGTTCGATACCGCCGGTGGAGGGAAGAATGGGGCCGTTCCTTTATCGTGCGGAGCTATTTCCAGGTATTCATGCTGCAGGGATTCCTGATGCTTCTGAACCTCTCCCCTTTACTCTTCATCAATGCGGGCGATGCGGCTGCCCTGACGCTCCTGGACGGATTCGGCGTGCTGGTCTGGCTGGTGGGATTCTTTTTTGAAGCAGTCTCGGACTGGCAACTGGACCGGTTCATGAGGGATCCAGGCAACCGGGGAATCATGATGGACCGCGGCCTGTGGCGCTATTCGAGGCACCCCAACTATTTCGGCGAGGTCGTCATGTGGTGGGGTATTTACATGCTTGCCCTGTCGGCGCCCTCGGGATGGATATCCATCGTCGGCCCTGTAACGATCACGTTCCTGATCGTGTTTGTCTCGGGCATACCCATGACGGAAAAACTGATGGAGAAAAATCCATCTTTTGCAGAATACAGAAGGAGGACCAGCGCATTCATTCCCTGGTTTCCAAAAGATTCTTAAACTGTTGCGAATTTTTCAAAGTGAGCATTCATCAAAAAGACCGGTTCGGCTTTTCTCGCAGAAAATATGCTCAAACTTCAGATCGGGAGTGAGCTTTCGCATTCTTGAGACAAAAACAAGGGATCAGTCGGAACGTCTGATCCCTTGTTTTTCATGATGGGCAATCCGCGACTCGAACACGGGGCCTTTGATTCCGGAGACGGATCTCCCGGGGGGTCGGAAGCAAGCGATAATACTCAAGTATCCAATTTTCAGGGTCAGCATGTAGAAACAATACTTGACACATTTTGTCATAAAACCCATAGGGGGAGGCCGCCATCCGGCCTTTTTTTGGCCCTCCCCTTCCCCCTTCCGGTGCAATCTCTTTGGGAGACCCACCATGCGAGTCACCACCGGAGATACCGAAGGGGCTTTGTACGAACGGCGTCACACCAGGACCTTTCATTTCCCGCTGTTGTCTCCCCGGGTTGCCCCGGCATTCTTTGATACGCAGATCATGAAAATGCCCTGGATGCCGGTTAGCATCCCGGATATACCGTTGATCAGGAGAGCAAGGGAGTTCTGGAAATCGCTCGTTTTAAGTGGTGGAAAGTTTCAATTCCTTCCTGTAATCAACAACTATGGTATTCATTTCAATATGAAAGGTTTCGATTCTTAATCAATAACGGTTATTGACGGTTATCAATAAAGTGACAAATGCCCAGAACATGCTTAATTGAATTGGTAATAAACATGAGAACTGAAACTGACGATAGGAACCCTCAAAAAAGGTAATTATTCCGATTGATTTTCTTTGAGAAGGACTGTTAAAATCTCTGCAAAAGAAGAAACCTTTTCATCAGAAGCTCCGGCCATTCAAAAAGACGAATCCTCAACCAAACTGACCTTTACGCCAAAGGGACTCACCATGAGAACATTCAAACTCACGAATACTGGATTTCTGTTAGTTCTCCTATGCGCTTTCATCATCGTGACCATGGGGGGTTGGTTTTTCACTGGATATCTGGTTGATCATGCAAGGCGAGCGTTGAAGACCAATGTGGACGACGCCAACCTGATTATCTCACTTCACCTTATCAATGAGCTGAAAAGGGTCGAAAGTGCAGCTGTGGCCATCGCCGGCTCACCGCTAACCTTGCCTGTTCTCCAGGCCAACAACCCGGCGAACATGGAAAAGATCAACAACATCCTGGACCGATATCACAAGTCCCTGGATGCGGCGGCCTGTTACCTGATCGACGCGAACGGCTTGACACTGGCATCCTCCAACCGGAATGCCAAGGATAGCTTCGTGGGACAGAATTACACGTTCCGGCAATATTTCCAAGATGCCTTGAGAGGTGGCAATGGTCGCTATTTTGCTTATGGAACCGTCTCCAAAAGGCGTGGCTTCTATGCAGCGGCCCCTGTCCGTGACACGGATGGCGCGGTCGTCGGGGTGGTGGCCATCAAGAAGGAACTCGATGACATAGAGAACAAGCTTAAACAGTACATCTGGTTCCTTGCAGACGCAAATGGCATCGTGTTTCTCTCTTCCCGAGAGGAAGCGCGCTTGAAGAGCCTCTGGCCCATGGATGAAACCAAGCGGCAGAAGATCATCCAGTCCAAGCAATTTGGTCCGGGACCTTTCGAACCGCTGATGCCGAAGGCATTCCAGGTGGCAACGGAGATCACATTCCAGGGAGCACGATACCTGACGGCCAAGCAGGCCACACCCTATGAGGGCATCTTCGTCATGCTTCTCTGGCCCACCGAGCAGATCGCCACGAACCGGACCTTCGGGATCGTTCTGACCCTGCTGATGAACCTTCTAATCCTCAGTTTCATCACAGTCATGTTCGTCTTTGACCGGTCGAACCGGCGGACGAAGCGGCTGCTGGAGGAGAGCCGGTCCCAGGCGACGGCCCTTGCGGAATCGGAAAAACGACTGCAGGCGCAGAAGAACGAACTGGAGTCCCAGAAGGCAGAGCTTCTCGCCCAGCGTCAGGCTCTGGAAAGAAGCAGGGGTGAACTTGCGCAGAGCGAGGAGAGGAGCCGCCTGATCCTCGGCTCCGTCGGCGAAGGAATCATCGGCCTCGGCGGGGAGGGGGAGATCACGTTTGTTAACCCATCGGCAGTGGCCATGCTCGGTTACACCCAGGAGGAACTGGTGGGCCACCGGGCGCACGAAAAGGTGCATCACTCGCACACGGACGGCAGGGAATTCCCGCTCGCGGAGTGCCCCATGCATCTCTCCGGCCGGGACGGCATCGTCCGCACCGTCGATAACGAGGTCTTGTGGCGCAAGGATGGCAGCGCCCTTACGGTGGAGTACACCACAAACCCGGTTTGGAAAGAGGGAAAGGTCATCGGGACGGTCGTTTCCTTCCGTGACATCACGGTGCGGAAGGAAGCGGATGCCCTGAAGGTGGGCAAGGAAGTGGCCGAGGAGGCGCTGGTCCGCGCCGAGCAGGCCAGGCGCGAGGCGGAAAGCGCCCAGGAGGACCTGAGGGCCAACCTGCTGGAAATCGAACGCTTCAACCGCCTGTCGCGGGGGCGGGAGGAGCGGATCATCGAGCTGAAGAGGCAGGTCAACGAGTTGACGGCGCAGGCAGGCGTGAAGCCCTTCTATCAGGAATTGGAAACGGAGGGAGACAGTGGGGATGATTCTCCCCGGGAAGGGCTGGAGGACGGCGATTTTGCCGGGGGGGAGACGTCCTCGCAAGCTATGGCCGAGATGCTCGGCGTGGGCAGTTTTCAGCGCCTGCTGGAGGATTTTTGCGACTCTGTGGGCATCGCCTCCGCTATCATCGACCCGGACGGCAAAATCCTGGCATCGGCGCGCTGGCAGCGGGCCTGCACCGATTTCCACCGGGTCAACGAGAAGACCTGCGCCCGCTGCATCGAAAGCGACACCCAACTGGCGCTGAAGTTGAGCGAGGGGAAGCCTTTCTCCATATACCGCTGCAAGAACGGCCTCACCGACGCCGCCTCTCCCATCATCGTTGATGGCAAGCACATCGCCAACACCTTCGTGGGGCAGTTCTTCACCGAACCCCCGGACATGGAGTATTTCCGGCGCCAGGCAGAGGAGTGCGGCTTCGATCAGGACAAGTACACGGAGGCGATCCTGGAAGTGCCCATCGTCGCCGAGGAGAAGCTCGAATCGATCCTGGGGTTCCTGTTGGGCATTTCGCAGCTGGTGACAACCATGTCCATAGAGCGCGATCTCGCCAGGAGGGCGGAGATCGCCCTTGCTAGGCAGGTCGAAGCGTCCCGGCGGGAACGCATGGCCGCGGTGAGCCTGGCCGAGGATGCGCAAAAGGCGCGCGATCAACTCGAGCAATACAAGAACCAGCTGGAACTGCTCATCCGGGAGCGGACGGACGAACTTCGCACGAGCGAGGAGCGGAGCCGACTGATTCTCAATTCCGTCGGGGACGGTTTGTTCGGCCTTGACAAGGATGGCACGACCACCTTCGTCAACCCGGCCGCGGTTGGCATGCTGGGCTTTTCGGAAAAGGAACTGGTGGGTCAGCCAATCCATGAAAAGGTCCATCAGGCTTATCCGGATGGCACCCATTTTCCCCTGGAGAAATGCCCGATGCATCTCTCCGGTCGGGACGGAGTGGCGCGCAGCGTGGACGATGAGGTGTTCTGGCGCAAGGATGGCAGCGCCGTACAGGTGGAATACACAACCACACCCATCAGGAAAAATGGCGATATCGTTGGCACGGTGGTGTCTTTTCATGACATCACCGTGCGGAAGGAGGCCCAGGAATACGTCAATGCCTACTTCAACAGTTCCAGTGACGGCTTGCTGATCCTGTCACCGGAGCATGGATTCACTCACGCCAACCAGGCCGCAGCGGCGCTCTTCGGCTTCGAAAACATTGCCGACCTGCTCCAGTGCGGGCCGGTCGAACTTTCTCCCCCATACCAGCCGGACGGGCGGCCATCGCAGGAAGCCGCCATGGAATATATCACAAAAGCCATGCAGATGAGCACACCGCTGCGTTTCGATTGGATCCACAGGCGGAACGACGGAACGGACCTCCCGTGCGAAATTGCCCTGATCAAGATCACGCTGGCAGGCAAGCCACTTCTGCTCACCAACATCCGCGACATCAGAGAGCGTAAGCAGGCTGAGCAAGCTCTGGCGGAGAGCAGGGAGCGCCTGCAGAGAATTTTCGATGCCAGCCCTCTCGCCGTGGCCATTTCCGTGGCGAACGTGATTCGTTTTTGCAACCCGCGCTTTACGGAATGGTTCGGTTTAAGTGTCGGCGTCTCGGTAACCGACTATTTTGTCCAGCCTGAGGACCTCGTAAAGATCAATGATCTCCTGAAGGTTCATCAGATGGTAGCAAACTATGAAATCCAAATGTACGGAGCCAACCGCAAGATCCGTGATTTTCTGATCAGTCTCATGAGAATAGAGCATGAGGGCAAGCGTGGCGTGCTCGCCTGGCTGATGGACATTACCGAGCGAAAAGCCGCGGAAGTGGCGGTGCGTCGAGCAGAGGAAAGGAGCCGCGCGATTTTGAACTCCATCAGCGTGGGCACATTCATCATTGATCCGAAAACAAAAGTGATTGAAGACGTCAATCCCGTCGCGGCCCGGATGGTCGGCCTGTCGAGGGAGGACATCATCGGTAGGACTTGCCACAAGTTCGTCTGTCCAAAGGAAGAGTACCAATGTCCCATCACGGACCTGGGGCAAATGATCGACAACTCGGAACGCGTTGTGCTGAATGCCGAAGGTGAGGAAATACCCGTCATCAAGACCGTGGTCCCCATATCGCTGGGCGACCACGAATACCTCCTGGAAAGTTTCATCGACATCACCGAGCGGAAACAAATAGAAGAAGAACTGAAGGAGCGAATGGAAGAACTGGAGCGATTCAACCTGATCACGATCAACCGCGAGTTGAAGATGATCGAACTCAAAGAGGAGATCAACGCCCTGCTGATACAGACGGGGGGGGAGGAGAAGTACAAGGTTGCCGAGGCATGAGCAGGCAGGACGAACCGCATGGCCTGCGAGATGGGGACGCACAAGAGACCACTCAGGGAAAGGAGAGAGAAGCGACATGGAAAACGGCAAGAAAAGCGGGATGGATTTCGCGCTTGCGGAGCAGGTTCTGGATCAGCTGCCCACGCCCGTCATGGCCGTCGACAAGGATCTGAAGATCATCTTCATGAACAGGGCCGGGCGCACCATGCTGGGCAAATCCTGGGAGGAACTCCACGGCCGGGAATGCTCCAATACACTCAATTCCCTGCACTGCAACACCCCTGACTGCTGCATGAAGAAGGCGATCGGCGACGGGAAACCCCATTCATCGCGGAACGAACTGGACATCGGTGGCCGCAAGGTTCCCATCGAGTATTACGCCGCACCCCTGAAGGATGAAGAGGGCAATATCGTCGGCGGCCTCGAATACGTGATCGATATCACGGAAAGGGTCCGCTACGAGGTCCAGTTGCGCGAGCAGGCCCGCACCATCCGCGATATTTCCACACCGGCCATCCAGCTGTGGGACGGGGTTGTCGTCCTCCCCGTGGTCGGCGTGATCGACTCGGTCCGCGCCCAGCAGATGATGGACACCATGCTGACCAAGATCGCCGAGACTGCCTGCAAGGTGATGATTCTCGACATCCAGGGTGTTCCCGCCGTCGATACCGCCGTGGCCAACCACCTGATCAAGATCGTCAAGGCCACGCGCCTGATGGGCTCTGAGGCCATCATCTCGGGCATCTCGCCCGCGGTGGCGCAGACCATCGTCACCCTGGGGATCGACATGGGCGCGAAGACGACGGCGACTCTGCGCAATGCCTTGGCCGCAGCATTCGAATTGATCTTCTGCGAAGTGAAGCAGGTCAAACCGTCCCGAAGGAGCGAGGGATGATCACAAGCCTGACAGTAGGTTCACAGGCGGCCCTGAGCGTCATCCAAGGCTGCCTCGTGGCGACCCTTCAAGCGGACCTCTACGACGATCTGCTCCTGAGGATCCGGCAAGGCATCCTTGACCGCGTTCACTCCGCAACCATTCACGGGATTGTCTTCGACATGAGTTCCGTCCGGGTGCTGGACTCCTTCATGTTCCACCACCTGGCGGACACGGCCAGAATGGTGCGGCTTCTCGGGGCCGAAGCCGTGTTTGTCGGGTTTCAGCCAGGCGCTGCTTCCGTGCTGGTCGATGTGGAGGTGGATACGAGTATCATCCGGACGTTCCGGACCGTAGGGCAAGGGATCGAGAACCTGATCGCTTCTGCTGCGCTCCGGGAAGGGAATCGTGACGACCGCGAGGACAACTCACCAGCGGCGGAGGAAAAGAGGGCTGGGATAGACGATGGCGACCATGAATCGGAGCGTGGAGAATGACGAAAAGCTGATCGTTCTCAGTGAATCCTGGGACAAGGAACACGCGATCATCGAGACGAGGGAATTCGCCGCCAGGATGGGATTCAGCCAGGCGGACCGGACGTTGATCGCGACGGCGGCGGCGGAGCTGTCCACGAACATCTTGCGCTACGCCGGCCAGGGCGAACTGATCCTGAGGACCATTACCGATGCGGATCGGATCGGCATCGAGGTGGTCGCCGTGGACAAGGGGAGGGGGATCATGGATATCGAAAAGGCCCTGCAGGACCACTACTCGACCAAGCGGGGCAGCCTGGGACTGGGATTGCCGAGCGTGCGCAGGATCATGGACGAGTTCGAGATCGAGTCTTCTCCGGCCAGCGGTACGCTCATCATCGCCCGTAAATGGAAGGGCCACCGTGGGGAGCGTTGACTGTCACTTCGTGTTCCGGGCCCTCCTGGGCGCGGCAAGCGAATGCGGGGACACCGGCCTGATCAAGGTTGATCATGGCCAATGCTTTCTGGGTTTGGTCGATGCCCTCGGCCATGGCAAACGCGCCAGTGAAGTAGCCGTGGCCGCCCGGAGCTACCTGGAGTGTCATTTCCAGGACGATCTCGTTGCCCTGATGCAGGGTCTCCACGAACATCTTAAGGGAACCCTGGGGGCCGTTGCCGCCGTGTGTCGCCTGGATATCGACACGGGCGATTTGTCTCACGCGGGCATAGGCAACATCGCGGTGAAGATCCTTGGACCGAGGGCCGCCAAGATCGTGGCCCGCGACGGCGTAATCGGGTACCGGATCCCTTCCGTGAAGGAACAGGAACGCAAATTGTATCCCGGAGACATCCTGGTCCTGCACTCCGACGGAATCCAGGACCGTTTCAACACGCTCGACTGCACAGATCTGCTCGGCGGCACGGCGGAGACGATCGCCAGCGGGATTCTCCAGAAGTTTGGCAAACAGGACGACGATGCATCCTGTATCACCTTGAGGTTCTCGTCATGATAGAGCTCGGACGACTCTCTATAGCGAATTCCGACATGTTGATCGAGGCGCGGAAGAAGATCCGCCTGCTGGCGGGAAGCATGGAATTCCCCGAAATCCGCGCGACGCGACTGGAGGCGATTTTTTCGGAGATCGGCCGCGAAGGTTGTCGAAACGGGAACGGCCTCGAGGTCGCGATCGGAATCGAGCTGGAAGATCCCCCCGCGCTGGTCCTGGAATTTGAAAGCCGTGCGAGCTTTGCCTCGGTTCCCGGCATTGCCCAGTTCTTCGACCATATCCACATGGAAGAGCTTGAATCCGGGGCAACCCTGCTCTCGACGCGAAAATCTCTGCCCACGGAAACCCGGTATCCGTCTCCCCGGTTGATCGAGGAGCAAAGGGAAATGCTGGCCCGCCAATCCAGGTCGGAACTCCTGGAGGTGCTGAAGGGGCAGAACGAGGAACTGCAAAACAGGGCTGCCGAATTGAACAAGCTGACCAGGGCCATCACCCATAGCCCCGTGGCGGTGATGATTACCGACAGGGACGGACGGATCGAGTACGTGAATCCCAAATTTGTTCAAATCACGGGCTACAGCGCCGAGGAGGCGATTGGAAAAACGCCGCGCATCATGAAATCGGGAACCCACAATCAGGAGTTTTACGAGAATTTGTGGGGAACCATCCTGTCGGGCCGGCAATGGTACGGGGAACTGTGCAATCTCCGCAAGGACGGCGGGATGTTCTGGGAGTTGACCAACATATCTCCCGTCCGGGATGCGGAGGGCAGAATCACGCATTTCGTGGCGGTCAAGGAGGATGTTACCGAACGCAGGCAGATGCAGGAAGACATCGAGAAAGAAAGGACGCTCCTGCGGAACATGATGGACGGCAGCCCGATTGCGGTCGGAATATCAATGGGCGGCAATCTGCGCTATGCCAATCATACATTCCTGAAATTACTCGATATCCAGATGGGCGATCCGATCGGCAAAATTTATCTCAATCTGGAAGACCGGATTCCCATCGTCGAGAAACTCCAGAAGGAAGGCATCGTCAGCAATCACGAAGTCAAAATGAGGGGACCGGAAGGGCGCGTGATCGATGTCATGCTCACTTTTCTGCCTACGAACTTCGAAGGAGAGCCGGCCATTCTGGGATGGCTCGTGGATATCACCCCGCTTAAAAAAATGCAGGAAGAATTGGGAAGCCAGGTGGAAGGACTGTCCAGGGCACGCCGGGCCATGCTGAACATCATGGAGGACCTGAAGGTGGCTGAGCAGGCGGCCCAGGCGGCGGCCCAGGCGAAGCAGGACTTCCTGGCCAACATGAGCCACGAGATCCGGACGCCCATGAACGCCATCATCGGCTTCTCGGGCCTGGCCCTGAAGACCCAACTGGATGACAAGCAGCGGGACTATGTCCGGAAGATCCAGCAGTCGGGCACCCATCTCTTGGGCATCATCAATGACATCCTGGATTTCTCCAAGATCGAGGCGGGGAAGCTCTCCGTGGAGCACACCGAGTTTGAGTTGGAGAAGGTCATGGAGAACGTCTCCAACCTGATTTCGGACAAGGCGACATCCAAGGGGCTGGAACTGGTGTTCGACGTGGAGAAGGGGACGCCGAACGACCTGGTGGGGGATCCGCTCCGGCTGGGGCAGATCCTCGTCAACTATTCGAACAACGCCGTCAAGTTCACCGACCGGGGGGAGATCGTCATTTCCGTCCGGGTGGAGGAGACCGGCGCGGAGGATGTGCTGCTTCGTTTTGCCGTCCGCGACACGGGGATCGGTTTGACGGAGGAGCAGCGGGGAAAGCTGTTCCAGTCCTTTCAGCAGGCCGACACGTCCACGTCCCGGAAGTACGGGGGCACAGGACTGGGGCTGGCGATCTCGAAGAAGCTGGCGAACCTGATGGGCGGAGACGTCGGGGTGGAGAGCGAATACGGCAGGGGCAGCACCTTCTGGTTCACCGCCCGCCTGGGAAGAGGCGTCGCCAGGAAGAAGAAACTTCTGCCCGAACCGGACCTCCGGGGGCGCCGGTTCCTGGTGGTGGATGACAATGAGATGAGCCGCTATGTTCTTTGCGAAATGCTGACAAACATGACCTTTGTCGCGAAGGATGTCTCCTCCGGAAAGGTGGCACTGGAGGAACTTCAGGCAGCGGCCGAAGAGCGAAATCCCTACGAGGTTGTCATCCTGGACTGGCAAATGCCGGGAATGGACGGCATCGAAGTGGCGAAGGCCATCCGGAGGCTGCCCATCACCCCTTTGCCCCACATGGTGATGGTCACCGCATATGGTCGCGAAGAGCTTTTCAAGGAAGCCTCCCTGGCGGGCCTGGAAGACGTGCTCATCAAGCCGGTGAGTGCGTCCACGATGTTCGATACGATCATTCAGGTGCTGGGCGGAAAACATGAAATCCAGACGGAAACGGCCGAACCGGAAGCGCCCCTGACCGAGAGGCTGGCGTCGATCCAGGGTGCCGTCGTTCTGCTCGTGGAGGACAACGAGTTCAACCAGCAGGTGGCAACGGAACTGCTCACCTCGGCGGGTTTTGTCGTGGATATTGCGGAGGACGGCCGGAAGTCTCTGGATATGGTCGCGGAGCGCGCCTACGATGCCGTGCTCATGGACATGCAGATGCCGGTGATGGATGGGGTGACGGCCACGGTGGAGATCCGGAAGCAGGAGGTGTTCAGAGACTTGCCGATCATCGCCATGACGGCCAATGTCATGGCCGCCGATATCCAGAAATGCACGGACGCGGGCATGAACGACCACGTGGCCAAACCCATCGACCCGGACGAGCTGTTCGGGAAGCTTCTGAAGTGGATCAGGCCAAGACAGGTCGGCCCCGTGCGGGTTGGTGCCGGTGCGGAAGCAGTATCCGTATCGGCCGAGATGCCCGTCGAACCGACGGCCGCGGTGGAACCGACCAGGCCGCAGGCTTCGGACGACCTGCCGGAGGTTCCCGGTCTCGACACGGCATTGGGCCTGAAGCGGGTCATGGGGAAGAAGGGTTTTTATCTCGACATGTTGAAGAAGTATGTCGAGAATCAGGGGGAGGCCCCCGCACGGATCCGCCGGAGCCTGGACGAAGGCGACTACGCCACGGCGGAACGCCTGGCCCACACGGCCAAGGGGGTGAGCGGCAACATCGGGGCCACGAAGATCCAGGAGCTGGCCGCCTGCGTCGAGAAGGCGATCAAGGAGGGCCAGGACCGGCCGGACATCGAGGCGGTCCTCGTCCCGTACGCGGAGGCCCACGACTTGCTGGTATCCCGCTTGAGAGTGGCCATGCCGGCCCGGGAGGAGTCCGTGGCGGCCCCCGTGGCCGTGGATGCGATCAAAGCAAAAGAAATCTGCGAAAGGATGGCGGGGCTGCTGTCGAGTGACGACGGCGAGGCCGTGGATTACCTGGCAGCAGAGGCCGATGTCTTTCGCGGCCTGCTTGGGCCGGAGAACTACGCCGCCCTTGATCGTGCGGCAGGCCAGTTTGATTTCGGGAAGTCTCTGGACATTCTCCGGGAGCATGCGGGGGAATACTTTCCGAAGGAATGACGGGCCGCCGGAAAAGGCAACCACATGGCCGACGCCGATGAAGGCTGGTCGATAAAAATAGTGAAGTGGGGTACGCTTGCTTTGCTTGTTGCCTTTTTGTGCATCCTGTCCGATTTCAAGGCATATTCGGGAAGCACCGTGAGTGTTCCTCCCGATTTTCTTGCCTCCCTGACCAGCAAGGAGAAGACCGTGATGCCGGGTGACCGGAAGTATCTGCTGGAACGTTTCGTCGACATCACGGAGTGGAAAAAGATGGAGGAATAACTGAGAATACACATGGAAGAACTTGAGTATTATATGGAGTTTACCATATACAGGGAAGAGAGAATGATTGAACGAAACGAAGAGATCAACACACTCCTGGTCTCCTTCGGTCAGGGAACAAAGTATCGGATCGTCGAGTGACGCTCCGCATCAAACGAAAAGGAGGCGGCTATGTTCAAGGAGGAAAGAGAAGATTCCATGTTCCATTGGGGCATGCTCGGCAATGTTGCGGAGGGACGGCCGAACCTGGGGGCGAACATGGATGTCAGCGTATATCGCCTCATGCAATTCACGCTGCGGGATGTTATCATCCAGGAGTTCAACGCCGAAACGGCGGACCATCTCTATTTCAAGGCCGGCGAGCTGGCAGGGCGGGAGCTGTTCAAGAACGTGATCACCCAAAAGACGGATTTCGGAGCCTTCATCAAGGAGTTGCAGGAAACCTTGGCAGCATTGAAGATCGGTATCCTGAGAATCGAAAAATCCAACATGGACAAGCTGGAATTCACGCTGACGGTCGCGGAGGACCTCGACTGCTCCGGGCTGCCCGTCTGTGACGAGCAGATCTGCACCTACGACGAGGGGTTCATCGGCGGACTGCTTCATGAGTTCACCGGAAAGAAGTTCGACGTGAAAGAGGTGGATTGCTGGTGCTCCGGCGATCGGGTCTGCCGTTTCGATGTCCGGCCCGCGGCATACGGATTTTGAAGATGATCCAGGTCCGAGCGGAAGACATAGACAAGATCACGGAAGCCTTTGCCATGATCATGAAGGGCAAGACTCCGAAGATGATCGAGCTTCCACCGGATTACCCGGACAACGAGATCCGGCAGGCCGTTGATTACATCAATCGATTCCTTGCCGTGTACAACGACACGACGAATGTGGCCTACCAGCTGGCTCGCGGGGAAATCGGCATAGAGCCGCCCAAGGGGAAAACACTGGTGTTGCAGTCCCTCAAGAGCCTGCATGCCAGCATGAAACACCTCACCTGGACGACCCAGCAGATCGCCAAGGGAGATTTCACGCAAAAAATCAGTTTCATGGGGGAGTTCTCCGAAGCCTTCAACAGCATGGTGTCCCAGCTGCGGGACGCCTTTCAGGAGTTGGAAGTCTCGAAGGGGCAACTGCAGGACCAGATCAAGGAACTGTCCAGAGCCCGCCGGGCCATGCTGAACATCATGGAGGATCTGAAGGTGGCTGAGCAGGCAGCCCAGGCGGCGTCCCAGGCGAAGCAGGACTTCCTGGCCAACATGAGCCACGAGATCCGGACGCCCATGAACGCCATCATCGGCTTCTCGGGCCTGGCCCTGAAGACCCAACTGGATGACAAGCAGCGGGACTATGTCCG
>Ga0228536_1000143_pt1 | contig 186649 bp, 159 predicted proteins | sample SJ1Smetagenome_FD_168611 | JGI IMG/M metagenome (GOLD analysis project Ga0228536, IMG submission 168611) | Enriched culture of PCE-dechlorinating microbial communities from Ithaca, New York, USA - SJ1.S | ecosystem: Engineered > Modeled > Simulated communities (microbial... > Unclassified... | reverse complement strand
AGAACATCAACCGGTCCATGGAAGAGCAGGGGCGTGTGACGGAGTCCATCGCGAAGGCGGCGGAAGAGCTCGTGAGCCTGTCGGAGGAGATGCAGAAGTCCGCGTCCCGGTTCAGGGTCGACGGAGAAGAAAAAGGGCTTGCGCCGGCGGAATGACGGCTCTTTTCCGGAAACATTCCGGCGGCTGACCAGGAAATAAAAAGGAGGAATAGGTATGGCGGAGCAGCAGCTTGTGGTCTTCGGGCTCGGCAAGGAAGAGTTCGGCATCGACATATCCCGGGTGAGGGAGATAGTCCGGCTTCAGAACATCACCGCGATTCCCCAGACCATGGATTTCGTGGAGGGAATCGTGAATCTCAGGGGGCAGATCGTTCCCATCGTGGATCTGTGCAAACGGTTCAGGGTAGCGAACTCCACTTCCGTTGAAGAAGCGGCCCGGCGCATCATCGTGGTGAACATGGCGGAGCAGAACATCGGTGTTCTGGTTGACGGCGTGTCGGAAATACTCCGCATTCCCGACGAATCCATCGAGCCCACCCCTCCCATCGTGGCGGGGGGCGTGTCCGCCGATTTCATCAGGGGGGTCGCAAAGGTGGAGAACCGCCTGATCATCGTCCTTGACCTGGACAGGATCTTCTCCGTGGAGGAGAAGGCGGTCCTCGCCCAGGCGACGGAATAGGCCGGAAAAGAAGACCCGCAGAGAAATACAGACGGGGGCCGGATTTTTCCGGCCCCCCTTTTCAGCCCTTTCTGCCGGGGTAGTAGGCCACGATGCACAAGGCGGCCATGCCCTCCCCGGAGTTGTGGAAGGAATGGGGCCTGTCCGCCCGGTGGCGGAGGGAGTCCCCGGAGGAGAGGTAGTATTCCTCCTGCCCCGTCTTCACGCTGACCAGACCTTCGAACACGTAGACGTACTCCACCGTGCCGGGGTCGTGGGATTCCGAAAAGGAGAAGGCGCCCCGCTCCATTTCCACGGCAAACATGTCGAAGGGTACGCTGCCGTCGGAGGGGAAGAGAGGGTACACCCGAAAAAGCCCGTTGTCACCCACCAGGGGAGCTGTCTGTTCCCTGGAGACCACTGCCGTAACGGCAGGATCTTCCGGAACGGCGGTCCGGAGAAATTCCGGAAATTCACGGGAAACTCCCATGGCTGAAAACCAGGCGTTCCGCTCGATCATGCCGGCCATTACATATCACCCCCTGGTGGGGACGCGGCAAAATATACTCTTCTCCGTATCCTTGCGGAGTCACTGTCTTGCCTGTGCGGTTCTTTGGGGAACACTCTATCACTCCGGGGAATATCGGTCAATGAAGGTTTTTTTACGAAACATTGTTTTATTCAGTGAAAAAAGCCCTTGACGGAAGGAAGCCCCATTGTCTATTCTTGGTACGGATTTCCATTACGGAAAGGAGACAATCATCTTATGGATAACAACATACTGCAGCGCATAGGCGAACTGGGCATCGTTCCCGTGGTGAAGCTCGACAGAGCCGAGGACGCTGTTCCGCTCGGCAGGGCCCTCCTGGAGGGAGATCTCCCCATCGCGGAGGTGACCTTCCGCACCGACGCGGCGGAAGAGTCCATAAAGGCTCTTTCGAAGGAGCTTCCGGAGCTCCTGGTGGGTGCGGGAACAGTCCTTACGAAGGAACAGGTCAGACGGGCGGTGGACGCGGGAGCGAAGTTCATCGTCACCCCCGGATTCAACCCCTCCGTGGTGGACTACTGTGTGGAAAACCATATCCCCATCACCCCTGGGATCAACAGCCCCTCCCAGATAGAGATGGCCCTCGAACGGGGCCTCAAGGTGGTGAAGTTCTTCCCCGCCGAGCAGTCCGGCGGCCTTGCCATGCTCAAGGCCATGAGCGCCCCCTACGCCTCCGTGAAGTTCATTCCCACAGGCGGCGTCGACACGAAGAACATGCTTACCTACCTTGCCTTCAACAAGATCCTCGCAGTGGGCGGAAGCTGGATGGTGAAGCCGGAAATGGTGGCCGCCGGCCAGTTCGACGAGATCGCCCGGATTACCCGGGAGGCGGTCTATGCCATGCACGGCTTCGAGCTCGCCCATCTCGGAGTGAACTGTTCTGACGGGCAGGAGGCGGCCGACGGTGCCGAGAGGATTGCCTCCCTCTTCGGCATGGCTGTGAAGGACGGCAACAGCTCCGTCTTCGCCGGAAAGGCCTTCGAGTTCATGAAGTCGCCCTACCTCGGCGAAAAGGGTCACGTGGCCATTTCCTGCAACGACGTGGCCCGGGCCCTCGCCTTCCTGAAGTCCAAGGGCATCGGCTCCCTTCCCGAGACGGAGAAGAAGAAGGACGGCAAAACAGCGGCCATCTACCTGGACCTGCACGTGGGCGGGTTTATCTTTCACCTGCTGCAGAAGTAGATTCCTGAGGAAACGGAACGGGGGAGGTCCCTGAAGGGCCTCCCCCGCTGTTCATTCCGTACCCGGTCTCTTATTCTTTACCTCTGGACCCTTCCCGAGGCGTCGCCGCCCGCCAGGTTGAGCACGTCTTCTTTCGAGACCCTGTTGAAGTCGCCGTAGATGGTGTGCTTGAGGGCCGAGGCCGCCACGGCGAATTCCAGGGCCTCCTGGGGTGTCTTCAGGTTGTTCAGTCCCCAGATGAGCCCCGAGCCGAAGGAGTCGCCGCCGCCGATGCGGTCCACGATATCCCGGATCTCGTACTTCTTGCTGGTGAAGAAATTCCCCTTGCTGTCGGCCAGGACGGCGGACCAGCCGTTCCAGTCGGCGCTCACGCTCTCCCGGAGGCTCACGGCGAGGTACTTCATGTTGGGGTAGGATGCCATGACCTTCTCCGCGAGAACCCTGTACTTGGACACGTCAAGCTCGCCGGAGGTGACGTCCACGTCGATCTCGATGCCGAGGCACTTCTGGCAGTCCTCTTCGTTGGCGATGGTGACGTCCACGTAGTGTGCGAACTCGGTCATGACTTCCTTCGCGGTCTTGCCCCACTTCCAGAGCTTCTTGCGGTAGTTGAGGTCGCAGGAGACGGTGATGCCTTTCGCCTTGCAGGCCTTCACCGCCTCGAGGGCCACTGCCGCTGTTCCCTCGGCCAGGGAGGGGGTGATGCCGGTGGTGTGGAACCAGGTGGCTCCGTCCAGGATCCTGTCCCAGTCGAAGTCGCCGGGCTTCACTTCGGCGATTGAGGAACCGGAGCGGTCGTAGACCACCTTCGAGGGGCGCATGGACGAGCCGGTTTCGGTGAAGTAAATGCCGAGCCGGTCTCCCTTGCGGACGATGAAGCTGGTGTCGATGCCGAAGGAGCGCATTTCCTTCACCATGGCGTCGCCCACCGGGTTCAAGGGGGCGGCGGTGACGTAGGAGACGTTCTCGCCGTAGTTGGCCAGGGAGACGGCCACGTTGGCCTCGGCTCCGCCGAAGGTGGCCACCAGGTTGTTGGTCTGGAAGAGGATTTCGTGATCGGGGGGAGTGAGCCGGAGCATGATCTCTCCGAATGTAACAAAGCGGGACATTGTATCGACCTCCTTGAACAATAATTGTTTCGTTTGTTAAAACGCCGGTTCTTTGAGTGGATCAGAAAATACACTATCGCCTTTTCGGTACTTTGTCAATAAAGAAAAGGGCCCCCGCAGGGGCCCCATGTCAGGCGTCAAGTATCCTGTCGGGCCGGGTGTAGACGTTCATCCGTCCGTTCCGGATGAACCCCGCGAGGGTTATCCCTCCCCGTTCCGCCGCTTCGGCACCCTCGGCGATGGCCGCGGAGATGCTGCCGAGGACGGGTATTCCCGCTCCTGCGGCCTTGTGCACCATGTCCTCGGGAAGACGCCCCGAGACCACCAGGGCCGTTTCCCCCAGGGGAACGGCATGGAGCACCGCCCACCCCACCGCCTTGTCCACGGCGTTGTGCCGTCCGATATCCTCGGTGAGGAAGAGCCGCTTTCCCGTCCGGTGGATGAGGGCCGCCGCGTGGGTGCCTCCCGTGGCCCGGAAGACGGGGGCCTCTCCAAGCCAGTCTGCCCCGTCCTGCAGGGCCGCGGCAGGGATGGACCAGTCCGCGGCCTCCACGGATCCAAGGGCGGATCCCGCGCCTTCTTCCAGGAGGGCCGAGGCTGATGATGAAAGAATTCGCTGCAGCAGCGGAAGTCCGGCGGTCATCTTCTTTCGGGCGACCCGGACCTCCCCCGGGAGGATTTCAAGGCTGGCGATGTCCTCCCGGCCGTCGATGAGCCTCCGGCACTTCAGGTGCCCCACGGCCCAGTACCGCTCCTCCCCGGGGGTGCACACGGCGGTGACCTGCTTCTCTCCGTCAAGCACCAGGGTGACCCTGGCCTCCCGGAGCATGCTGTCCGTCACCGTTTCCCGCCTGCCGCCGGCGATGCGGGTGATCTCCCGGCGGACGAGGCGTTCGGGCAGTTCCTCGGGAACGAATTCCACCGTGTCACCCACCTTGAGCGGGCCCTCGGTGAGAACTTCGCAGAAGATGCCCAGCCGGGGCATGATGCAGTCGCCGGCGGCCTCGTAGATGGCGCACCGGGAGTGGCATTCCTTCCCGATCTGGGTCACCCTGAGGAGCGCCGTCCCGATCCTGAGAAGATCTCCGAGGACCAGGGACTTGAGGTCGATGCCTTCCGTGACAAGGTTTTCGGCGAAGGCCCCGTGGAATAGGGTCGGGATGGACCGCTTCATGACCTCGATGTCCGCCGCGTCCAGCAGGCTCACCTGCCGGTGGGCGAAGCCGAAGTGGCCGTCCCCTTCGAGTCCCTTTCCGGGAACCAGCCGTCCCTCTCCCTGGTCTTTTTTCTGCACCCCCTTTGCCGGGGCCGTGCAGACGGCCATGATGACTCCCCGGTGGGCGGGGGCGCTAGAAGACGGCATTCGGAATCCTCTCAAGGATGCCCAGAAGAAGGGCGAAACGGGAGGAAATCTCCCCGATCTCCACGTACTCCGTCACGGCATGGGAACCGCCGCCAACGGGGCCGAGCCCGTCCACGGTAGGGACGTCCAGGGCGGCGGTGAAATTGCCGTCCGAGCCGCCGCCGGTACCCTGCCAGCGGACCTCCACCCCGGCCTCGCGGCCTGCCTCTTCCACCAGGGCGCAGAGTTTCATGGTCTTGGGCGAGGGGTTCATAGGGGGGCGGGTGAGGAAGAAATCGGCCTCCACGTTGATGCCCGCAGTGGCGGGGTGTGCCTTCAGCTCGGCGATTTTCGCCTCGATGCGATTCTTTTCCTCCGGGATCTTGATCCGCACGTCCACAGTCATGGAGGCCTTCTCGGGCACCACGTTGGGGGTCGTGCCGCCGGACACCACGCCGGCGTTGAGGGTGGTGCCCTTCCCGAAATCGGTGAGGCCGTGGAGACCGATAATCCAGTGGGCCATCTCGTTCACGGCGCTTACGCCCTTTTCCGGTTCCACTCCCGCGTGGGCGGCCTTTCCGTGGAAGGTGACGTCGATCCTTCCCAGGCCTTTCCGTTCGTTCATCAGGTTGCCGTTGGGTCTGGCGGGCTCCAGGATCACCGCTGTGCGGCTTTCACGGGCCAGTTCCTCGATCCAGGGGCGGGCCCTGCGGGAGCCGATCTCCTCCTCGCTGTTGTAGACGAAGCAGAAGGAGCCGGGGGCTCCTGCCTCCGTGAGGGCCCGGGCGGCGTAGAGACCGAAGAGAAGGCCTCCCTTCATGTCGTTCACGCCGGGGCCGTAGGCCCGGTGTTCATCCCGGGAAAAGGGCCGCTCCGCCACGGTTCCCTTCGGGAAGACCGTGTCGAGGTGTCCGAGGAGCAGGGAGTCGTAGGGGGCTTTCCCGTTGGTTATTTTGAGGCTGGGACCCACTGCGGGGCCGAGGTCCTTCTTCTCCACCTTCCAGCCGATGTCGGCGAAGGCTTTTTCAAAGAACGAGGCCACCGCGGCCACGCCCTCGGTGTCCCTCGACTGGCTGTCGATATTCACCAGGTACTCGAGATCCTTCAGAAACTGTTCCAGGCTGAAAGAAATGTTCATGGGGCTGTTCCTCCTTCGGTCAGATAAAAAGCAGCAGGCTCACGGCCATGATCATCATGCCGACGATGAGCCCGTATATGGAGACGTGATGTTCCCCGTATTTCCGCGCCGAGGGGAGGAGCTGGTCCACGGAGATGAAGACCATGATCCCTGCCACTGCGGCGAAGATGACGCCGAAAAGGGTGTCGCTCAGGAAGGGCATGAGGACGAGGTAGGCAAGCAGGGCCCCCACGGGTTCCGCCAGGCCGGAGAGGAAGGAGAGCCGGAAGGCCTTTCTCCTGCTTCCCGTGGCGTAATAGATCGGCACGGAGACGGCGATTCCCTCGGGGATGTTGTGGACGGCAATGGCCACGGCGATGGGAACGCCGAGCCGGGGTTCCTGGACGGCGGCCATGAAGGTGGCGATTCCCTCGGGAAAGTTGTGGATCGCGATGGCAAGGGCGGTGAGGATTCCCATGCGCATGAGGGCGTTTTCCTGCCCCTTCTGTCCCGCCGCACCGCGCATTTCCTCCACCCTGTGCATCTCGTGGGGGTTTTCGTGGGACGGGACGAACTTGTCGATGAGCATCACGGCGAACATGCCGGTGAAGAAGGCGATCACGGTGACCCATGCGCCCTTCACCTCCCCGAGGTCCGCCTGGAGGGCTTTCTGGGCCTTGAAGAAGATCTCAACCATGGAGACGTAGATCATGACTCCCGCCGAGAGTCCGAGGGAGAAGGCGAGAAATCGGGTATTGGTCTTCTTCGTGAAGAAGGCCAGGGCGCTCCCCACTCCCGTGGACAGCCCCGCGAAGAGAGTCAGTCCGAAAGCGAACAGAACGTTTTCCATTTCCATCATAATCCTCCTGAAATGTGCGGTACGTCAGAAAACACCATACCGAAAGGAAGCTCCGGGGTCAAGAGAAATTACCGCGCCGCCTCGGCGATGGCCCGGGCCGCCGCCCGTATGTTTTCCTCCCATTCCTCCGACAGGGGGTTCACCGTTTCCACCGCCGCGCCGATGCTCCGGGCGATGGTCTCCGCGCTTCTTTCCGAAAACTGGGGCGAGACGAAGACCACCTTCACCCCCCGCCGCTTCGCATCAGTGATCACCGCGGCCATTTCTGCGGCCTTCGGCTCCTTGCCGTCAACCTCTATGGCCACCTCTTCCAGGCCGTACTCCCTGGCAAGGTACCCCCAGGCCGGGTGAAAGACAAGAAAAGCCGCCCCTTCTCTGCCCCGGAAGAGCTCCCGTAACTCCGCATCCAGAGCGTCAAGCCGTTCCAGGAAATTTCCGAGATTGCGGCCGAAGTATTCCGCACCCTCCGGGTCAAGTTCCGCCAGGGCGGCGCAGGTGTTTTGCGCTATTGTCCGGGCCTCCCTGATCCCGTTCCACACGTGGGGATCGCTTCCGCCGTGATCGTGATCATGGCCGTGTTCATGGGTATGGCCATGGTGATCTTTGTCTTTTCCCGTGATTTTCTCTATTCCCCGGTCCGCCGCAAAGACCCTCAGGGACGGGTTGAGCTGCCGGATCCTGGGCAGAAGGGAGTCTTCGAAGGGCAGGCCGATGGAGATGTACCCGTCAGCCTGGGACAGGGCGGCCATCTGTGCCGGAAGGGGTTCGAAGGTGTGGGGATCCCGGTTTCTTTCCACGAGGACGGAAACCTCCACCCGCTCTCCGCCCACCTGCTCCGTGAAGTATTTCTGGGGGAGCACGGAGACGAACACGGTTGTTTTCGCCGACGCCGGAAACGCTGCGGCAAGAATGACCAGGGCCGTGAAAACGGCCTGCAGTTTTTGTCTCATGACTGACCTCCCGGGGCGGCGATCCCGCCGTTTGCTTTCCCCCCTTTCGGGGAGTGAGAATAGTATAACCTCAGGAAGCGGGAAAACGGAAGGCTTTCGGCGGGAGGCGTCCGGGCAGGAAAAAAGCGGGGAGGCCCGCTGAGGAGCCTCCCTGCTGTTTCCATGATTTTGCCGTTGCGGAATCTTTCTAGCCGAAGACCATGTTGGGCAGGACCAGAACGATCTGGGGGAAGAGAACCAGGATGATCACCAGGGCCAGGAGGGTAAGGTAGAAGGGCACGGCCTCCCTGGCGGTTTCCTGGGGCGTGCATCCCATGATCTCCGACGTGGAGTACAGGGCAACCCCCACAGGGGGCGTCATGATCCCCGCGGTAAGGGTGGTCATCATGATAACCCCGAAATGGACGGGGTCGATGCCGAGCCTCGAGATCACCGGAATGAACACCGGCGTCAGGAGCATGGCGCAGACCGTGGTCTCCACGAACATTCCGGCTATGATCAACAGCAGGATGATCAGGAAGAGGAGAAGGTGGCTGTTCGACGTGATGCCGATGAGGAATTCCGCGATGGTCTGGGGAACCCGCCCGTAGACGATGGCGTACCCGAAGGTACCGGACAGGCCGAGGATGAGCATGAGAACGCCGATGTCCACGGCGCTCTGCTCCACAGCGTCAAGAAAGCTCTTCCAGGTCATCTCCCTGTAGATGAAGACGCCCACGAAAATGGCGTACCCGGCGGCGAAGGCCCCGGCCTCGGAGGGCGTGAAGAGGCCGAACCGGATCCCCACGATGAGGATGACGGGGAAGATCAGGGCGAAGATGTTCTCCCACAGGGCGGTCACGACCTCCCGGGCGTTCGGCTTCCGGACGTCCTTCGGGGCCACGTAGCCCCGCCGCTTGGCCGTGAAGTTCACCGTGAACATCATCATGGCCATCATGAGCAGCCCGGGGATGATGCCGCCCACGAAAAGGCGCCCGATGGACACCTCTCCCACGGAGCCGTAGATGATAAAGCCCATGCTCGGCGGGATGGTACAGGTGATCATGGCGGTCAGGCCGTTCACCGCGGCGCCGTAGCCCCGGGAATACCCCTGTTTGATCATCTCGGGACCGAGAATCCTGCACTCCATGACGGCATCGGCGTTGGCCGAACCCGAAACGCCCCCCATGAGGGTGCTCAGGATGACGCTCACCTGGGCGAGGCTGCCCGCCATGTGCCCCACCAGCACCCGGGACAGCTTCACAAGCCTGTCGGTGATTCCCGTGGCGTTCATGAGGTTGCCTGCGAAGATGAAAAGGGGGATGGCCAGGAGTGTGAAGCTCTGGGTCTGGGCCACGATGCGCTGCACCGAGATGGAAATGGGGATGTTGGGCGTGGCCAGCATGAAGGTGAAACCCGCCAGCCCTATGGCGAAGGCTACGGGCATGCCGAGGAAGAGGAGCACCAGGAAAACGCCGACAAGAAGAAGCATTCGGTCTTCCTCCTTCCTACGCCGCGTCCCGCCCGCCGCCCCGGAGGGTGGACGGGAAGTCGGTGATCTGCAGATGAAGCCTGACGGACGTGGAGATGATCATCAGGAAGGCACTCACGGGAAGGGACGCGGTGACGAAAGAGTAGCTCAGGGTTATGTTCTGGAACTGCCGTTTGAAGTTGGAAATGCAGAGGGGGATTCCGTAGGCGATGAGCACCGCCAGGAAGAGGATGATGATCACGGACCACGTGATGGCGATGGTCTTCTGCGTCTTCATGGGCAGTCTCGACGTCAGGAAGTCGACGTTGATCACCCTGTTTTTGCGGATCCCCACGTCCGCCCCGAGAAAGGCACCCCAGGCGAACAGGAGAAGGGAAATGTCCACCGCCCAGTTGATGGGGCGGCCGACGAATCTGCCCAAGGCGGAAACGAAGATCAGGACGGTGATGGCGCAAAGGGTGAAAGAAATGAACCGCTCCTCGATCGTGCAGACGCAGCGGTAGGTTTTTTTCAGAACTTCAAGCATGTCCGTGTGCAGCCTCCTTCCGGCGCCGTCAAAAAGGGAAAGGCAACCGCCCCGGAAAGGCGGCGGCTGCCGGTGAATCGACCCAAAGGCGCAGGATATTCCGGCCGGAAATTATTCCTTGCCGATTTCCTTGTAGATTGCCTTCCGCTGCTCGGCGAAGCCCAGTTCTTCGTAGGCCGCCTCGGAAGCCTTCTTGAAGGCCGCCAGGTCCACTTCCACTACCTCCATGCCTTCCTTGACCATCATGCCCTCGAAGACGTCGGACTTTTCGATGACTTCAGCGGCGGTAATCTTGCCCTGTTTCTCGAACTCTTCGAGGAGAAGGGCCTGGTAGGACGCGGGAAGGGTGCTGAACCACTTCTCGCCGACGATGAGACCGTTGAGAAGCTGGAAGTGGGCGGTCTTGTTGATGTACTTCAGCACTTCGTAGACCCTCAGGCCGTAGCTGGCGGAATGCTGGGCCTCGCAGCCGTCGATGGCCTTCTGCTGCACGGCGTTGTACACGTCGGTCCAGCCCATGGTGACGGGGGTGGCGCCGAGGGCGGCCACGGACCGGGACCATGCGGGAGCGCCGGGGGTGCGGATACGGACGCTCTTGAGATCTTCGGGCTTCCTGACGGGCTTGTTGGTGAGGAAATGGCGGGCGCCGTCGAACCAGTTGAAGGAAAGAACCCGGATGCCGTTCTCTTCCGCAAGTTTCTTGACGTTCTCTTTCCAGAAATTCGTCTGCTGGACCTTCATGACCTCGTCGTAGTTGTCGGCGAAATAGGCCATGCCTACGATGCCGATGTTCTTCACGTAGTTGGCCATCCGTCCGGCGTCGGTGACCACCGCCACGTTGACGCCCTGGATAGCCTGCTCGATGACGTCTTCATCGCTGCCGAGCTGGGCGCTGGGGAAGACTTTCACCGTCAGCTTGCCGCCGGTTCTTTCGCTCACCCTCTTCGCGAGGGCGTAGAAACCCTGGCAATAAGGATGGGAATCGGCGAGCTGAGTGGACACCATGAGCTCGTAGGATTTTCCGTCCCCCTCCACCTCCGCCGCCAGGACCGGGGCGCCGGAAACGAGGATCATAAGGCAGGCCAGCAGCAACAATACTTTCTTCATGGTTCATTCCTCCCTGATTGTATTAATTACGGGCCCTGAGGCCGGTAATTCTTTGGGGCGGATCCTCCCGAGCGAAAGACGGTTCGGGAAGAACCATTGCGGCGGAAAACTGTCCGGGAAAATAATCACCCAATTCACACTAGACCGAATGGGTGGTCTGATATGTTAGTATCTTAGATAACGGGCGGAATTTTGTCAAGATATGTGCGGTCGTCGCGAAGCTTTCGGGCATAATTTCCCGGGGATCGCCGGGGGTGTTTTTCCCCCCTGCTTCGCCGTTGTCCGGGCAGGAATTCAGAAAAAGCTATTGACATTGATAGGTTATGCTGATATAAAGTGAACAACTTTTTTTTCGGGGAGCTGCCGCTTATGAACTCTGTGTGTCTTTTCTGGAATCTGAGTACGGGATCATCTTCTTCCTCCTCTTCCGGTTGGTCCGGAAGGGCTGGTCTTCCCGTGCCGGCGGGGAAGAGGCCGCAGCCCGAGACAGAATAGAGCGGAAAAGCAGCGGGAAATTTCGCAGCCATAGGGGCCGGAGGGGAACAACCCTTCCGGCCCCTGTTCGTTTTCAGGGGAGGACTGCAATTTCGCAGCCCCGCCGTTCCGGAACAGGTGGAACAAGGAAGGAGAATGAAAAATGAAAGTGCTCGTGACGGATACAGTATCGGAGGCTGGTGTCGGGTTGCTCCGGAAGGAAAAGGACCTCCGGGTGGAGGTTCGGACCGGCCTCACCAGGGACGAGCTGCTGGAGGCGGTGGCCGATGCCGACGGCATGCTGACCCGCAGCGGCACTCCCCTCGACGCCGAAGTGCTCGGGGCGGCGAAGAAGCTCCGGGCTGTGGCCAGGGCCGGCGTCGGCGTGGACAACATCGACCTCGCTTCGGCGAGCCGCCGGGGAATCGTTGTGATCAACGCCCCCACGGGCAACACCCTCGCGGCCACGGAGCACACCATGGCCATGATGCTCTCCCTGGTCAGGAAGGTTCCCCAGGCGTGGAATTCCCTGTCTCTGGGCGAATGGAAGCGGAGCCGCTTCATGGGAATGCAGCTCTCCGGAAAACGGCTGCTGGTCATCGGCCTCGGGCGGATCGGAACCCAGGTGGCCCTCCGGTGCCGGGCCTTCGGCATGGAGGTGTCCGCCTACGACCCCTACATATCGAAGGAAAAGGCGGACCGCGCCGGGGCCCAGCTCCTGGACGACCTCGCCGGGGCCCTCTCCCTCGCCGACATGGTTACCCTCCATGTTCCCCTCACCGCCGAAACCAGGCGGCTGCTCGACGCTCCGGCGCTTCGGGCCTGCAAGCGGGGGGCCTTCCTGGTGAACTGCGCCCGGGGGGGTCTTGTGGACGAGGAGGCCGTGGCCGAAGGGGTGCGCTCCGGCCTTCTTTCCGGCGCGGCCTTCGACGTCTTCGACGGCGAGCCCGTGCGGGCGGACCATCCGCTCCTCGCCCAGGACCTCCGGGAGAAAGTCATCCTGACCCCCCACATCGGCGCCAACACGGAAGAGGCCCAGTCCGCCGTGGCGGTGATCGCCGCCTCCAACCTCGCCGCCGCCCTCCTGGGAAAACCCTACGAACACGCGGTGAACCTCCCCTTCTCGGAGCAGCTTCTCAGCGACGGGCGGAAAGCCTATCTCTCCCTCGCCCGCAAGATGGGGTACCTCGCTGCCAACCTCCTCCGGGAGCCGGTGAAGTCGATCCGCGTCACCCTCCGGGGGCCCCTCTTCCCGGGAGGGGACGACCCCATCTGCTTCGAGGTGCCCTACCACTACTCCCCCTTCACCGTGGCGGGGCTCAAGGGCATGCTCGAGGTTTCCCACGGCCCGGAGGTGAACTACATGTCCGCTCCCCTCCTGGCTTCCGACAAGGGGATCGCCGTGGAAGAGAGCCGGGCGGAGGGAGGCACCTACAAAAACCTTCTGGAAGTGACCATCGGGGCCGCAGGCTCCCGGGAAGAAGTGACCGTGGCAGGCACCGTCACCGAGGAAGGCCGGCAGCGGGTGGTGAACCTGAACGGCTACTGGATCGAGTTCGTCCCCGAGGGAACGGTGCTCCTGTTCAGCAACCACGACCGCCCGGGGGTCATCGGGAAGGTGGGGACCATCCTCGGCGAGGCGGGGTCCAACATCGCCAACTTCGCCCTGGGGCGGAAAAACGGCAGCGGCCTCGCCGTGGGAGCCCTCCAGATCGACAGCGACATACCGCCGAAGGTCATAGAGACCTTCAAGGCCGACGCGGACCTTCTCTGGGCCGCGAAAGTGAACTTCTCGGAGGCCCTGTGATGAAGAGGATCTTTCTTGTGCGGCACGGGGAAACGGACTGGAACAGGGAAGGGCGGTTCCAGGGGCAGATGGACATCCCGCTGAACCGGACAGGACTGGGCCAGGCCCGGGCTGTCGCGGAGACGCTGAAGGATGTATCCCTGGACAGAATCGTGGCGAGCCCTCTTGCCAGAACCCGGGAAACCGCCCGCCCCCTGGAGGAGCTGACTGGGCTGCCGGTGGAAATGAACGGGGGCCTCGTCGAGATAAGCCACGGCCTCTGGGAAGGGCGCACCGCCGGCGAAGTGGAGGCGGAATGGCCGGGAATGCTCGCGGCCTGGCACGGCCACCCCGAGCTTGTGACCATGCCCGGCGGGGAGAGCCTGGCGGACGTACAGAAGCGTGCCTGGCCGGCCTTCCTGCGGACGGTGGAGGAAGAGGGCGAATCCGTCGTGGTGGTCTCTCATGATGCGGTACTCAAGGTCATCCTCTGCCGGATTTTCGACAGCCCCCTCTCCAGCTTCTGGCGTTTCCAGCTCGCCAACGGAAGCATTACCCTCCTCGAACTGGGCCGCAACGGGTGGAGGGTTCCCCTGGTGGGCGAGGCCGGGCACCTGGGCAGCGTCTTCCGCCGGGTGGAGCAGAAGGCGTTGTGAGAGAACAAACAATACACCCGGCAGCCTCCTTTTTTCGTTCAGTATCTCCGCGTCAGGTCTGCACGATGAAGAGGGCCTCCTGCTCTTTTTTCAGAATAAACTGACGGAAGAAGTATATCACTCCCCCATCGTCTCGTCCGGGTGGAACCGCTGGCTGCCGCAGGGCATCCGGCACAGGCGGACAAGCAAAAAATGCGATCTGCTCAGGCGTCTGCTGGAAGCGGATCGAATCGGGCTTGCGCAGAAGGTACCGTTCATGGAAAATCTGCTGAGGGGGCACCGGCATGTCCGGCTGGAGGATATTGTCCTGCACCATGCCAAAAGGCAGGCAACCGGCAAACGCGGAGAACCGGAGAAGGTGACCCTGCAAAGCCGTGAGCTTTCCAGGAGCGGAGCTTGCTGCCCAGTGCGGGAGCAGCGTAGGAAAAAGTTTTATTGTGAGGAGGGATTCGGTGTGTTCCCGTCAAAAAAGGCCGTCTTTTTTCTGTGCGTCGACCCGTTCGATCACGTAGCAGGGGCAGTTTTCCAGGCGAGCAGGGATGCGTTTCCCCTGACGGAAACGGACATCTCCGTCGACGGAAATCGTGCGCTGTGTTCCGGGGACGGGTTCGGGAACCTCGTGTTCTTCGTCCCCACCCGCAAGGTCGTCAGCCACGACTATGTCCGGTACCTTCCGGAAATGCAGCGTTCTTTCTCCGACTGCGATATTGCGGGCATCGTCACGTGGCATGCGGGAGAGAACGCCCCGGACAAAATTTTCACCGCCCATACCACGGGCGATGTCGCCTCCGGCAACTTCGGTCCTGCCGCTCCCGGGTATATGCGGAACATACTCCTCGCCATGGAGGGTTACAGGCGCGAAGAGGGGCTGGAAGAGTACAGAGTTACCACGGAGGCCACCCACTGGTCGGGAATGGTGTACGGCGGAGGGGCTCCGGAGATGATTCCCGAGTTCCCCGTTCCCATGATCGACATCGAGATCGGCAGTTCGCCGGAGAGCTGGAGCGATGAACGGGCGGCGAAGGTGCTTGCGAAGTCGCTGGGCTCCGTCTTCACAAGCGACGGGAAAAGAGTGCGCAATCTGCTGTGCGCCGGAGGCGTGCACTTCGACCCCTCCTTTGCCGGCGCGGTCTTCCAGGAATGGGACGACTGCGCCTTCGGCGTCTCCCACATACTGGCGAACCAGTGGCTTGTGAGCGGCCGCTACGAGGAGCCGTCGGGAGAGGAACGGCTGGAGAACTGCGTACGGAGCATTGCCGGAGGTATCGAAGGCATCGTGTTTCATGACAATCTGAAAGGCGTCTATAAAGACCGTTTCCGTGCGCTGGGGGCGGAGTACGGCATTCCTGTCTTCAAACACCAGGCGCTTCGCCGTCCGGAGACGATCCCATGGGCAGATTGAGCAGCATATTTTGTTATGGCAAAACTGACGGCGAGAACCCGAAGAGCGAGACGTTCCGGGGGGAAGATCCTCTCCCTAAATCCGCAGCTTCTCCTGGCAGAGGGAGTGTCGCCGGGCATAAGGTGAATTCGCCCCGCCAGGGGCGAAGAGATCATCCCCTGGGGGACAGCGCCCGGGCCGAGAAACCGACAAGGATGTCGGTTTCACAGGCAGGCAACCGGCGAACGCAGGGAGCCGAGTTGATCGCCTGGGCAGTTGTCAAGGACGACAATCTGCACCGGCGGCCCAAGCGAGCACTGGTGACGCTCCCCGCTGCCTGCGGATTTAGGCTCTCTCCGGCGGATTGACGAGCCCGGTGTCCGTAACCTCATAAAAAGCCCCCGAAATCGTTTTCGGGGGCTGAATGGAGGTCTGGTTCCGAGGCTACCAGCCCTTGACCGTTTCGAAGATGCTGTCGGGGATGTCCCCGGCGAAGAAGTCCTCAAAGGATTCTTCGATGATGTCCATAGCGCTGTCGGCCTGTTCCTTCGTGATTACCAGGGGAGGCTGGATTCTCAGGACGCTTCCGCTGAAGAAAGAGAGGAGGAGTCCCCTTTCCCAGGCACGGTAGCAAATCTTCGCAGCCGCTTCCCCGTGGCGTTCTTTCGTTTCGCGGTCCTTGACCAGGTCTACGCCGATGGAGAGGCCGATGCCCCTGACGTCGCCGATGATTTCATATTTTTTCTGCATTTCGAGGAAGCGGTTTTTGATGCGTGCCCCCACGTCCACCGCGTTCTGAAGGAGGTTTTCCTCCCGGATGACGGAGATGGTGGCCAGCGCCGCCGCACAGCAGACGGGGCTGCCTGCCGCAGTGAAAAGGTGAGCTGGAGCCTGCCATTTTTCCATCAGGTCTGCCCTCGCAACCACGGCTCCGAGGGGCAGCCCGGATGCTATGGCCTTTCCCATGACGATGGCGTCGGGGACCACGTCGAAGTTTTCTATGCCGAACCATTTGCCCGTGCGGCCGAATCCCTGCTGGACCTCTTCAGAGACGAGAAGGATTCCGTATTCGTCGCAGAGCTTCCGAAGGGACTGCATGTACTTCTTCGGCGGAACCACGAGACCCGAATCCCCCTGGATCGGCTCGATTACTATCGCCGCGGTTTCGTCCGGCGGGATGTTCGTGGAAAAGGCGGTCCGTATCTGTTCGATGGCGAAGTCTGCGACCTCGTCCCCGGTCATTCCGGGGAAAGGCGTCCGGTAGGGGTCGGGAAAGGGAACATGGTAAATGTCGGGAAGCAGCGGTCCGAGTCCCCTGTGCATGGGCAGGCTCACGGCGCTCATGGAAAGGGCTCCGTAGGTGCTGCCGTGGTAGGCCCTGAGATAGGCGAGGATCTTCGGGCGGCCTGTGGCGATCCGGGCCAGTTTTATGATCCCGTCGTTGGCGTCCGAACCAGCCAGGCCGTAATAGGCCCTTTTGCGGAACGTTCCCGGGGTGATGGAGAGAAGCTCTTTTGTCAGTTCGATAATCGGTTCATGGTACATGTAGACATGGGTATACAGGATGAGGTCCTCCGTCTGCTTCCGGATCGCCTCAACCACCTTCGGGTGACAGTGCCCCGTGTTCACCGCACCGGCACTTGCAAGAAAATCGATGTACGTGTTTCCGTCCACATCTTCAATGGTGGCGCCCCTTCCTCTTTTGACAACAAGAGGATAATAGGGCAGTTTTGCGGCAGGGGACGTAATGGCCCTGTCTTCCTCGACCAGGCGGAGGCAGCGGCTGATATCTCTTTTTCCGGTAAACATTTCGGGTTCATCTCCTTGCAGTTGATTTCAGGGGCGGCGCTTCGCACGGCCGGAAAAAAAGCGGGAGGCATGCCGGGCAAACCCGATGCCTCCCGCTTCTCTAAGGAGCCTGGATCAGCGGGCTATGCCGGATTCCTTGTAGATCCGGTCCATCAGATCCTTCCCGACGATCTCCTCCATCTTCGGCCATACGACCTTCCGGACATGAGCGGCCACAGCGTCAAGCTGCTCCTGGGTGAGCATAACGATCTCCCAGCCGTATTCCTTGACGAGTTTCTGACGGTACTCCTCGTCGGCCTCTTCCGCCCGGGCCCACTGGACATCCGACTCTTCCTGGGCCGCCTTCAGCATGACTTCCTGGTCTTCCTTGGAAATCTTGTTCCAGAGGTCCATGTTGATGGCAAACCACCAGGATTCGAAGTAATCGTTGTACTGAATCCAGACCTTGTTCACGTCCTTGAACTGCCATGCCTGGAAGGGAGGCCCTCCCATCTGGCCGTCGGCGATTCCGGTCTGAATTGCGCTGTAGGCTTCAGCATAGGGAATGGGGGTGGCGATGTAGCCGAGAGCCTCGTAGGTCCACTCGCACGGCTTGATGGGCATGACGCGGACCTTCAGGCCATGGCTCGCTCCCGGTTCGGCGAACTTCTCGGGAACCTTGTTGAGGGAGACTCCCGACATGCCGATGGGAACCACTGCGAGGGCCTTGATGTTGTGCTTTGCCCACAGGTCCTGAATGATCTTGTAGGCCCAGCCGTCAGGGCCGTAGACCTTCTGGGCTTCCTTGGCATTCGTTACGATGTAGGGGAAGTAATAGGCGAGGTTCAGCTGGGGGTCGAAATTGGCGTTGGCCTGGGCCATGCTCATTTCAATGGTTCCCCTCTGGACCATTTCGAATATCTCGGTCCAGTCTCCCAGAACTCCTCCCGAGAAGACGTCGATCTGGATCCTTCCGTTGGTTCCTTCAAAGACCTTCTTCGCGAATTCTTTCGCCCTCAGGTCGTAGTCGCTGTCAACGGGGTGAACCTGCGCAAGCCGCATTTTGAACTGGGGCTCCGCAGCTGAAGAAATACCGAAGAAGGCGACGAGGAACGAAAGAGCAACAAGACAAACCAGGAGTTTTTTTGTTGTGCTGGTAAACTTCATGCTTTCCCTCCTTTTCTAGATCCGTAAAAGTTTCTTCCGATTGTGGTCCGACAGGATCTGAACGCTGTTCGAGACGTTTTTTCTTCCTATCCCCCCCTTTGTCTTTCCGGATGAAGGTCCGGCTACTTGATTCCCATGATCAGCCTGGGAAGGAAAAGCGAAAGGTCGGGCACATAGGTTGTCAGGATGATAACCGGCAGAAAGCCGAATATCATGTAGATGAGGGCCGGTTTCAGGTACTCGTCTATCTGGACGTTGCCGACCCTGCCTCCGAGATAGAGAATGGGCGCCGTGGGAGGCGTCACGTTGCCGAGGCCCAGGTTCGTCCCGAGAATGGCCGCGAAATGAATGGGGTGCACGCCTATCCTCAGCATGAGGGGCATGAGAAGCGGCGCGGCGAGCATGGTTCCGCTCAGGTCGTCCATGAGCATGCCGATGATGATCAGGAAGATGTTCACCATGAAGAGGATGACGTACTTGTTGTCCGACGTTCCCAGCAGGAAGTTGGCAATTTTCATGGGGACCTGCTGCATGGTGTACAGGCGGCCGAGGATGGTGACGAAGAACAGCATGAGCACGATGACGCCGCTCGTCGTGGCCGCAGACTTCAGAGAGCGGAAGAACACGGTCATGGTCAGTTCCTTGTGGACGAAAAAGCCGATGACAATAGCGTAGAACACGGCGACGGCGGCGGCTTCCGTCGGCGTTGTGACTCCGCCGTAGATGCCTCCGAGGATGATCACCGGCATGAGAAGGCTCCAGAAGCCTTTCTTCCCGGCCTTCCATACAAGCCTGTTTCTCTCCTTCGGCGGAAGAGGATCGTCCACCTTGATGGCGGGAAATCTGCCCACCATGAAGTAGTTGATGATGCAGAAAATAGTGGTGGTGATAATTCCCGGGACCACCGTGGAGAGGAAGCACGCCGCGACGGACTGCTGGGTCACCCACCCGTAGAGGATCATGGGGACGCTCGGCGGAATGAGCTGTCCCAGGACCGATGCGCAGCTGAGCATCCCCGTGGAGTAGCCTCTCGGGTAACCCAGCTTTTCAAGGCGCGGGATCATGATGCCGCCGATGCATGCCACTGCCGAGGATGCGGTGCCGGAGATTGCGCCGAATATGGCGCAGGCGACGATGCTGGCCGCCCCCATTCCTCCCCTGAGACGTCCCAGCATGGAGTTGGCGAAGTTCGTCAGCCGTTCGGCGATACCCGCGGAGCTCATGAGGGCTCCCGCAATGATGAAGAACGGGATGGAGAGGATGGTCAGGGAGTTCAGCCCCCGGAAGCCGATGGTCATGAGGAAGGAGAAGTCGGGGAAATAAATGACCCCCATGTATATGGCCGCCAGCATGAAGCAGAACGGGACCGGAATTCCGATGACGATGCTGGATATCAAAATCAAAAGGTCGATAGCTATATGATCCATGATGTTCCTCCTTCGCCGCCGTTATTCATCGTATGGTGCCTTGGGCAGTGCAAGGCCTGGTTTCCCTGCCGCCTGGCGGATATTGTCGAGCAGTTCGATGAAGAAATAGAACGCCATGAGCGCTGCGGAAGCAAGAAGGCTCATCTGGGAGTACACCATGGGGATCATCAGGGCCGGAGACCGTTCCCACGACTTGATTGACCATGAGATGTAGTTCCAGCACCAGTGTGTCATCACGCACGCAAGGATGAATGTGATGAGGGTGACGAATGTCTGGATCTTCCGGTATGTCCTCTCGTTTTTCATCACGGAGTGGATGAGGTCCGCCCTGATGTGGTTCCGCTCCCTTGCGCCGGAGGCGGATCCCATCATGTACATCCAGAAGCCGGTCATGGTTGCGAGTTCTTCCACGCCCATGAGGGGCATCTTGAAGATGTAGCGGAGGGCGACCTGTGTCAGCACGAGGGTGACCAGGATAATTGTGCTGGTGATCATTATGAAATTTTCTATTTTTCTAAGAAAAATCCAGAGCATGTCAAACATTTTTTTCATTCCATCAGCTCCTCGCATTCCCCTGCAGATCTAAAGAGAGTTCAGCACGCCGCTCACGAAATCCGTGCCGCGGCTCACTTCGTCGGCCAGAAACTGCAGGTCGGTCTTTGAAAGGTCGGAGGGACGGAGCCCCCTGTTCTTGAGCGCGTTTCTGATAAGGGAGGCTCTCAGCGGATCGAGGTCCACCTCGCGGGCGCAGATCCTGTCCGGATGAGACGGGAAAATGATGGTTTCCCCCGCTTTTTCGGAAGCCGGATCCCCGGTTTCAATGCGGATCCCGTTTTCCTTCGCGAAGGCGAGCTGGGCGTAATGGTGTTTTCCGGCCCCGGTATACTCCGTTTCCTGGACGACGATGAACTGGTCCTCGTCGAATTCTCTCGCGAGAGCAAAAGCGGCCGTCAGGGCAGTATTCCCTGCGGGGCCCCGCTCAAGCCCTTCCAGCACGGCCAGGGCTTCGGTGATATAGAAGACTTCACCCTGGTTGACGGTGACATACCGTTCAAGATAGCGCAGGGGCCGGGCCGCGTTGCGGGGAACGTCAGACCGGTCGGGCCAGGTGGCGAAAGGAACCCCGAAACCCGTGTGTCCCGTGGTGAAGGATTTCAGGTTGAAATCCCTGTCGCTGGCCATGTGAAGTCCTTCCAGGTTGACGCTGGCGCCGATGATCTTCACATTCTCCGCCCCGGCCTTCCGGAGCCCCCTGGCTGTCCCGGTGACGTTGCCCCCTCCGGCGTGGGTAATGACGACCGCGGCGGGGAGCCCCCCATGAAGCTTCCTGCACTGCTCGGCGATTTCCCAGCCGATGGTCTCAATGCCGGCGATGCTCAGAGGCGTATACAGAGATGCATTGAAAAAACCGGTTTCTTCAAGTACCCGCAGCAGGTAATAAAAGAGCTCGGGGCCGACGCTCGTCTGGATAACCTCGGCGCCCAGGGCTTCACACTTTCTCGTCTTTTCGACGATCTCCGGCTGGCCTCTCCCGAGGCTGTCGAAGACCTCCTGGACGATGATGGTCTTCAGGTTGCGGATATTCGCCTGGGACACAAGGGCGGCGCCGTAGTTTCCGCTCGTGGCCGCTGCCACGCCCGGAAACCCCTTCGCCTGGGCGAAATGGCACGAAACGGAGGCTCTCCTGTCCTTGAAGCTCCCGGAAGGATTTGCCGCCTCGTCCTTGATCATGATGCGGGCGCCCTTTCCCTTCGGAGAAAGAGCCCGTGCAGTACGTGTAAGGTTGTGGAGCTCAATGAGGGGGGTATCGCCTACGTGGGCTTCCCTCTGGATCTTTCGTATTTCGTCCAGGGTATAGCCGTACTGGTTCATCATTCCCTCATAGTCGAAGGAAAGCTTTCCCTGCTCGAACTGGGCGAAATCCATGAGAAGGGATTTCTTCATTATTTCGATTTTGCGGGCCATGACGCTTTCATAGGTGTTATTCATCCGACTTCCTCCATAATGACCGCAAAGCATCGCCAAGACCGATAAACTCCGGAATCTGGGGACCAAACGAATGGGTGAAGGGGGGATTTTCCGCCACCAGCGTTCCCTTCAGCACCCGGCCGCAGGTTGAAACCACCGTTGCCGGCTCTCCTACGGGGGCGTCTTCCTGAAGGATGCCTTTTGCCTTTACCCGGAGGGGAACCCTGCGGGTCTCCGGCGGAAGATGCTCCGGCCTTTCCCCGGGTTCCAGAAGGATCCATTCAATCTGAACCCAGCTTCCTTTTCTGATAATGTCCATGATGCCGGTCTCCTTTCTGTGATTCTCGTCAGGGGGTGCAAAAACTGAGGTTTCCAGGAGGTGTGTGCGGAAAGCCGGGCTCCTTCCTTTTCGGGTCATGGGGGTTCTGGAGCTTTTTCTCTGCCGGCACCGGAGTCCTTTTGATAAGATACACCAGATCCGCTTATTTTTCAATTCAGACACCCTAAAATGTTTCATTTGTTTCAGCAATGGAAATAATACCGTCTTTTTAATAAAAGACCATAATATTCACATAAAACATGCCCCCGGGAAGTCCCGGGGGCATGTTTGTCTTACTTCTTTTCCTTCAGGCGGCTGAGCATATCCTCCGTCATCCGGTCAAGGTCATATTCCGGGGCGAACCCCCACTCTTCCCTGGCCGCGGTGCAGTCCAGCGAGTCGGGCCAGGATTCGGCGATGCCCTGCCGGAGAGGGTCCACGTCATAATCCATGGTGAATCCGGGCATCATTTTGCGGATGGACGCGGCGATCTGCTCAGGCTCGAAGCTCATGGCGGAGATGTTGAAGGCGTTCCGGTGAACGAGCTTCGACGGGTCGGCCTCCATAAGCTTCACCACCGCCGCGAGGGCGTCGGGCATGTACATCATGTCCATGTAGGTCCCCTTCGCGATGAAGCTGGTGTAGCTTCCTTTGCTGACGGCGTCGTAGTAGATGTGCACCGCGTAGTCCGTGGTACCGCCGCCGGGAAGGGCTTCGTAGCTGATCAGGCCGGGGAAGCGGAGCCCCCGGGTGTCCATGCCGAATTTTTTATGGTAGTAGTCGCAGAGCAGCTCCATGGTCACCTTGGCCACGCCGTAGATAGTGGTCGGGCGCTGGAGAGTGTCCTGGGGCGTGTTCTTCGCCGGCGTCGAGGGGCCGAAGGCCGCGATGGAGCTGGGGAAGAAGAAGGCTGCTCCGTGTTCCCGGGCCGCTTCCAGGGCGGTGCAGGAGCCGCAGACATTGATGTCCCACGACGAAAGGGGGTCGCCCTCGCCCTTTGCGGAGAGGACCCCGGCGAGATGGATCACCGTGTCGGCCCGGAATGTACGCAGGAGGTCCGAAAAAGCCTTTCCGTCCCGCACGTCGAGCAATTCGAAGGGGCCGCCCTCCGAGACGGGGCCGGGGATGTTTCTCCGGGCGGTGCCGAGCACATTTTCCGCACCGTAGATTTCCCTCAGGAAGGGAGTCAGCTCGACGCCGATCTGACCCCCTGCCCCTGTGACGACGATTCTCTTCATGATATGACCCCCATTTCCCTGCCCACAGCGGCGAACTGCTCCACGGCGAACCGGAGGTCGTCTTCGGAATGGGCCGCCGAGACCATGGCCCGGATGCGGGCGGTTCCCCTGGGAACCGTGGGGAAGACTATGGCGGTGGCAAAAACTCCCCGCTCGAAGAGCTTCGCGCTGAAGGCCTTGGCGTCGGATGCCTCGCCGATGATCACCGGGGTGATGGGTGTCTCGCTGTGCGCCGTGTCGAAGCCCAGGGCCCCGAGTTCCTTCTTCAGGAAGTCCCCGTTGCTCCACAGCTTTTTCACCAGGGTCTCGCTCTCCTGGAGGATTTCCACGGAGGCGAGGTTCGCGGCCACGTCGGGAATGGTGAGGGCGCTGCTGAAGAGGTTCGGACGGGCCTTCTGGCGAAGGTAGTCCACAAGTACGGCGCTCCCGGCGGCCATGCCGCCCATGACGCCGAAGGCCTTGGACATGGTGCCGATCTCCACGTCAACCCGGCCGTGGAGGCTGAAATGGTCCACAATGCCCCGGCCGCCCCTGCCGAGGACGCCTTCGCCGTGGGCGTCATCCACCGCCACGATCACGCCGTGCTTTTCGCACAGCTCCACGATCTCGGGCAGCTTCGCCACGTCGCCGTCCATGGAGAAGACGCCGTCGGTGATGAGGAGCTTCTTTCCCTTTCCGTCGCTGTTCTCCTCGAGCTTTTTCTTCAGGTCGGCCATGTCGGAGTGCTCGTACCGGATCACCTTCGCCTTCGACAGCCTGCAGGCGTCGATGATGGAGGCATGGTTCAGGGAATCGCTGAAGATCAGGTCTTCAGCGCCTCCGGCCAGGGTGGGGATCACCGTGAGGTTGGCGCAGAAACCGGACTGCACCACGATGGCGGCCTCCGCCCCCTTGAAGGCGGCGAGCTTCTTCTCCAGCTCGATGTGGGGCGACATGGTACCTGCAATGGTTCTCACCGCGCCGGGGCCCACGCCGTACCTGTCGGCGTATTCCTTCACCTTGGCCACCAGCCTTGGATCGTTGCAGAGGCCGAGGTAGTTGTTGGAGCAGAGGTTCAGGTATTTTTTCCCGTCGATATGAACCCACGCCCCCTGGGGGCTTTCGAGCGTCCGGATGGTGCCGTAGAGCCCCGCCTGCTTCATGGCATCAAGCTCTTCCGAGAGGAACTTCATGGGAACGGCCATGGAAACCACTCCTTTTCGTTTTTTGGGAATCACCGCCCCAAGTATGGTGATGAGCGGATGTTCCTGTCAATGGAGTATAATTTCCCCGTTTTTCATATATTTTAGGGTGAGATAATATATTGTTTGTCCTCGAAAAACAGGAAACAGGAGCCTGTTTTGAGGCTCCTGTTTCTTTTTTAAAAACAAAAAAAGTATTTTTTTACCAGGGACCTACCATTTGTGGACCGAGCAGTACGGTTGGCAGCCAGCAGGACAGAGCAGGAATATATGTTGTAAGGAGCAGAATAGGTATTCCCACAAAAATCAGGAACTTCATCATTATAGGTACCAGTTCTGCATATGAACAGCCTGAAAGCCTTGAACCTACGAAGATTGACATGGCGAACGGCGGTGTGACGACGCCAAGTCCCACGTTCACGATTATTATGGCCCCGAGATGAACAAGGTTCATTTCAAGCTGCTGCATCAGCGGAAGGATCAGGGGAACACCGAGGATGAGTATGGGAGTTCCGTCAAGAAACATGCCGAGAATGAGGAAGAACACGTTCATGGCAAGAAGAATCAACACCTTGCTGCTGAACATTCCCATCATGAAGTTCGCAACCTGCTGTGCGGCGCCTACCCGGATCAGGTAACGCGCAAGGACTGTTCCTCCGCCGATGAGCATGGTGATGACCCCTATCGACAGAATGGAAGTAAACGTAGCAGACCAGAATTTCTTCACAGTGAGCTCCCTGTACACGAAGAATCCGATAAAGAAACAGTATACGACCGCAATTGCACCTGCCTCGTTCGGTGTGCACAAACCCCCATATATACCAATGAGGATTATGGCGGGGCATCCGAGAGCAGGAAGAGCAACCCACGTGGAGGCCAAAATCTCCTTTATCCTTGCCGCCGGGGATTGCGGTGTGTCGTCTATTTTTTCCGTTATCAGAGCAGGATTCATATATTTCGGGCAGATGAAGTAGTTAAGGATCGCATATCCTAATGCAAGCAGCAATCCGGGGATAACCGTCGAAAGGAACAGGGCCGTAACCGACTGCTGCGCGAGAAGACAGTAGATCAGCGCGGGAACGCTTGGAGGGATGAGGTAGCCGAGGAAGCTCGAGGAACAGAGAAGAGCCGTTGTATATTTCGGTTCGTATCCGTACTTTTTCAGACGGGGAACGAGCAGCGGAATAAGGGCTGAAATGCAGGGTACGGAAGATCCTGTCAATGCGCCGAGAAAGACACTTGATACTATTCCGACGACCTCCATTCCTCCCCGTATGCGCCCCACCAGGGCGTAGGAGAAGCGGACGATCCGGTCTGCGAGCCCTGCATATGAAATGAGACTGCCGGCGTATACAAAAAATGCGATTGCCATGACAGTGGCGCTGTTGAGTGCGTGATAGAAGGTACCGGAAATAAAGGTGTAGTTCATACCGTCCGTTACCAGCCCTATTATGGGAGCTCCGAAAAAGAGCCAGGCAATGGGAATTCCGAAAAACATGCCCCCGATAAAAACCGAAATAGCCGTTGCCAGCCCGATGCTCATTCTTCCCCACCTCCGCCGAAAAGCCTGTAAAGATCAATCATGTGAAGAACCGTGTTATGAATAATGTGAAAAACGCACAGGACGAACATGATAAAAATGGCTTCCACGAGCCAGCTCGTGTTGAACCATGGAACCAGGGTTCCCCATTCGTCGAATTTGAGTGCCCGCAGGAAATAGGCATAGAAAATGGGAATGATAAGCCATATTATTCCGAGGCTTGCAAAATTGATGAGAATTTTGCTCACTTTAAAAGCTTTTTTCCCCCGGAATATCCGTTCAATGAAAACATCGACTGCCGTATGAGCATCCTCTCGTGTTGTTATCGCAATGGAAATAATTGCGGCGAATACGAAGACGTAGAGGACAAGATCAGAAATCCACATGATTTCAAAGTGCAGCCAATACCTGTTCACGATCTGAATAACGGTAAACGTTGTGGCAAAAATGATGCCGAAAGCGCACAGCAGATTTTCAAGAAACGTAATCAGCGCAACAAAGGAAAAATACAGTTTTTTCATGCGCATTGCTCCTCTTTCTTTCTAAAAGTTTCTTTGTTTAATGAAAGATTGGCCGCGCCGCATAGTCTGGACACGGCCAATCCTGTGTCAAAAGGCCTGGAAGCCTGTTGCTGCTGTTAAGGTTCTTCTACTTTTTTTTAGCCGCAGCCTGTACCCTGACCGCATCAAGTTCGGCCCGTATTTTCTCGCCCATTTTCTGGCCGGGCCAATGCTTATCAAGCCACGGATCGCAAAGCTCCTCCCATATTGCGGCCATATTGGCTTTTTCGCGCCAGACCGCTCTCTCCTCTTCGGTCAGCGTGGTAATGGTGAGATTCGGATAGTCGGCCTTGAGCTTATTGATATAATTCTGCTCCTCCGCCTCGTACAGGTCGTTCAGGTACTGCTCGGCTTCGGCTCCGGCTTTGTAGATCGCTTCCTGGTACTTCGGATCGAGACTGTCCCACAGCTCTTTGTTGATGACCACGTTGTTGGCATCCCAGTTCAGCAGCCCGTGGGTATAGTGTTTCAGGACCTCGGCATGGCGCTCCTCAACGAGAGAAGGCCACATGGACCAGCAGCCGTCTACAACACCACGGGCAAGAGCGTTGTAAACTTCTGCCCAGGGAATTGTTTCCATGGTCATGCCTGTTCCGGAACCCATGTTCCCGAGGCAGCGGACGGAAGCGAGAGAAGATGAAACCCTCATTTTAAGGTTTTTGAGGTCATCAGGATGCTTCAGGGGACGCTGGTTGTTTCCGAGCCCGTATGCGCCCTGTCCGCAGCTGAAAAGCAGCTGGACTCCGACCTCGTTCCATGCGACCTGCATTACCTTGAACAGAATGCCGTCGGGATAGGCATAGGCAATTCTTGCCTCGTCGAAGGTACTGACCGTCCAGGGCATCCAGTTCATCATACCGCCGGGAACCAGATTGACATAGGGAGAAAGCGTGGCTATTTCTATGCTTCCGTCGCGTACCCCATGGAGGGATTCGTCATGGGTCCCGAGCAGTCCGTTTGAATGAAAGGTGATCTCGATATCCCCATTCGTGTATTCTTTGACTTTTTCGCAGAAGAGCTGGTACCCCTTGTCCGCAACCGGGCGAGTCCAGGGCTGGGCAAAGGACCATTTATACTTGGGCCCAGCCGAGGCAACTCCGGCAACAACGCAGATCACCAACAAAGCCAATATGACGCGCTTAAAAAGATTATGCATTCTCTCCGCCTCCTTGATTTTTCTTTCGGCTCAAACGCCGGGGAATCTGAACCGCCCGCACGGGAAAATTCCATATGGATTCCATCGCCGGGCGTCCTTCCGGGAGAACTCTTCCAGGCCTTCTGCGACAACTCTCATAAGACTTCAGTGCCCTTTTCGTATGACCTTTCCTGCAGCGTTGCCGGAAAATGACTCTCCGTCGAGTGTTTTTACCCCTTTGACGAATACATAATCCATTCCCGAGGCTAACAGCGTGGGATTCTCATATGTGGCGTTGTCCCGGACTTTTTCCGGATCGAAGACAAGAATATCGGCATCCATGCCCTCACGGATCAGACCTTTCCGCTGCAGACCAAAACGGGCCGCAGGCATTCCGGACATCTTATGGACCGCGCTTTCAAGGGTGAGGGTTTTTTCCTCCCTGACGTACTTGGCAAGAATTCTCGAATGGGTTCCAAAACTTCTGGGGTGGGCTTTTGCTCCTTCGGCAGGGGGGATCGAGTCTGCTCCAACCATTGTGGCAGGATGGCCGAGGACAGTCTTGATATCCTTGTCTCCAATTGCGGCATAACATGCAAGGTCGCTGCCTTTATTCGACTCGATGATCCTGAAAGCGGCCTCCACGGGGTCAACATTCATGGCTTCAGAAATTTCCTGGAGGTTCTTCCCCTCCCACTGGGGGGTGTTCGGGCAGTAAACCACCAGAGCTCCTGCCGCTCCGCCTCCATGACGGAGCATGCTTTCCCATTTGCAGGGTTTTGACGTATCGAGGGAAACTTTTATTTCTTCAGCAATTTTTGTCCTCGTCCCGGGATCAGCAAGACGCTCGCAAATTGCGTGTACTCCACCCGCCTGTGCCCAAGGGGGAAGGCAGGCCCGGACGCTTGTGCTGCAGTTATCGTAGGGGTACTGGTCGATGGTGACGTCAATTCCTTCCGCCCTGGCCTCATCAACCATTTGAAGAGATTGTGTTACGAGTCCCCAGTTGTCTTTCCCGAGGGCCTTGTGGTGGGAAATCTGCACCGGGATACCGGCGCGCCGCCCAAGCTCGATGGTTTCAGCCACAGCTTCGAGGAGTCCTCCGGATTCGCCCCGCATGTGTGTGAGGTATAGCCCTCCGGTTTCAGCGAGTACTTCCGCGAGGCTCCACAGTTCCTCTTTTGGAGCATACACCCCGGGAGGGTAGATGAGGCCGCTGGTAAGACCAAAACTGCCTGCCTCCATGGCTTCCCTCATATGGGCCTTCATCTGCTCCATTTCCTCAGGAGTGGCCCTCCGGTCTTCAAAGCCCATAACGGCCGCTCTCAGGGTTCCATGTCCGAGGCAGGTCGCCATGTTGACGGCAAGGGGAAGTTTTTCGGCTTCTTTCAGCCATTCGTCGAAAGTCTTCCAGTTCCATGAGATTTTTGTCCCAGCCATGACGAACCCGAGATAAGATTCGAGAAGTTCCGCATATTTTTCGTTAACAGGAGCTGCACTCTGACCGCATTGCCCAACCATCTGGGTGGTTACTCCCTGGCGCAGCTTCGAGAGCATGACCGGGTCTCTGAAAACGATAAAATCAGAATGGGTATGGACATCAATAAAACCCGGGCACAAAACTCTGTCGCAAACATCGATAACCCGGTTCGCGATTTCTTTTGAAAGTTTTCCGACCATAGCAATTCGTCCGTTGCTGACTCCAACATCCCCGCGGTACCATGGAGCACCTGAACCATCGATGATTTTAGCTCCCCGGAACAAGATATCAAGCAAAACATGCACCTCTCTTCCTATTTCGGTGTCTGCCCGGCTCAATGGACGGAGGCTGTACTCCTTCCTCTCCAGGCCGGAATTAACGCCGGTTGCCCCCTGGACTTCCCCAAATCGTCTCAGGAAAGGACACTCCTGCAGCGGAAAAACGGATCAAACCGCACATCCGCCGGAAGCCCCCCTCGAAAGACTCACCGCACAAACCACCTCCTGATACAGTTTTTTGGGAAGAAAATATAAAAGAAGCAAGGTCGGTCCTCTGGCAGCACTCCTGTTAAAACGCACGCAATGAGTTGATGAATGTTAAAAACAAAAAACATGATGCAGGCGTTTCCTTCGATTCGATATAATAGCATATTGAGGATCGAGAAATCACATAATTAAAAATTTTGTCTCTGAAAAAAAGAAGGAGTTTCCTCTTTGCGGGTATCTTGGAATTCGCAGGAAGTCGGCTGAATCTCAATGATTCCTTTGCTTCCCGTCTGGAAACCGAAAAAAGGAGGGGTGATTCTCTCCAGACTTGAAGCGCCATGATATCAGGCCATCATTTCACCATTGCAGTCAGTATGGTGAAATGCGCAAAAACTGTCAACGGAGTATAATTTTCCAGGTTTTCTTATATTTATTATGGAAGAAAATATATTTTCAAAAGCAGGGAGGCTGTCCCATGAACGAAGAAATGACCCTCGAAGCCCTGGCGGAGCGCATGAGCGGCGACAGTTCGGCGCCCTACTATATCGCAGGGGTGCTCCGGGAGGCCATCTACCGTGGGATTCTTCCAGAGGGGAAGCCCCTTCACCAGGCCCAGCTCGCCCTTCGGCTCGGTGTCAGCCCCATTCCCCTCCGGGAGGCCCTGCGCCTGCTCGAGACCGAGGGGCTGGTGACCTTCCAGGGATACCGGGGTGCCGTGGTCACCGCCCTCTCGGTGGAAGAGGCCCGGGAACTCTACGAAATGGTCTCTGCCCTGGAGACGAACCTCCTGAAGATCGCCTTTCCCCGCATCACCAGGCGCATCGTGGACGACGCGGCGAAGATCCTTGACCTCATGGACGGGGAGCAGGACTGCATCCGCTGGCGAGACCTCAACCAGATGTTCCACAACCTGCTCTTCGAGTCCGCCGACCGCCCCCTCACCCTGGACATGCTCGCCAGGCTGCGCCAGAAGACCGACCGGAACATTCGCATCCATCTCGCCTCCATGCGGGAGGAGTCCCAGCGGCAGCACCGGGCCGTCCTCGCCGCTGTGGTCGCGGGGAACCTGCCGGGAGCCCTGGAAGCCCTCGCCGATCACCTCGCCTATACTTCCAATGACCTTCAGTCCTGCATGAGGCTCGAGCAGGGAAAGAAAAGAAGATAACGGCACCGGAAGCGGAGCCTTGCCCCCTGCCATGAAACGTGCGGCCGCTTCTTTCCCGGAGGAGATCCGGCAGTCCTTTCAGTGAGAAGCGCTCCTCTTCTTCCGCTCCGGGTAGCTCCGTTACCCCCGGGATCGTGTAAAATAGAGCGTATTCGTTTTTGAGGTCAGAATTGTCCGACCCTTTCGGCCCCCTTCTCTAAAGGACCGGGGCTTTGAAGTGTGGGATTCATCCCCGGAGGTACCCGTGATGTCTTTTCTCTACAATGTGCTTGGAATTCTTGCCCTGATTCTTGTCAGCGCCTTTTTTGCCGTGTCGGAGATTTCCCTCGCCGCTTCCAGGAAAATCAAGCTCAAGCTCCTGCTGAAGAAAGGAGACCACCGGGCACAGAGAGTCCTCGACCTGCAGGAAAACCCCGGACATTATTTCACGGTCATCCAGATCGGCCTGAACGCGGTGGCCATCCTCGGCGGCGTCATGGGCGAGTCGGCCCTCTCCCCCTACATTTTCTCCTGGCTGCAGCTCTTCTATGACGGCCCCGCGCTCCAGACGGTCTCCTTCGCCATCTCCTTCTCCCTCGTAACGGGGGCTTTCGTCCTTTTTGCGGACCTTATCCCGAAAAGAACAGGAATGACCGAGCCCGAACGGATCGCCCTCGCCGTGGCCGCCCCCATGACCGTCTGCATGAAGCTCTTCGCCCCGCTGGTCTGGTTCTTCAACGGCCTGGCAGACGCGATATTCAGGCTCTTCCGCATTTCCGTGGTCAGGCGGGACGACATCACGTCGGACGACGTCATGGCCATGGCCGACGCGGGAGCCCAGGCGGGAGTCTTCCTGAACAAGGAGCAGCACCTCATCGCCAATGTCTTCGAACTGGACACGAGAGGGGTGGCCTCGGCCATGTCGTCGAGGAACGACATCGTCTTCCTTACCCTGGGCGAGTCTGAAGAGAGCCTTTACGCCAAGATAACCGAGAGGCCCCACGGCAAGTACCCTGTCTGCGAGCGGGACTCCATCGACACGGTCTTGGGGTACGTGGACTCGAAGGACCTCCTCCCCCGGATCGCGAAGGGAAACAAGATCTCCCTGCGGACCGACCCCATCGTCCGGAAGATCCTTCTCCTGCCCGATACGCTGTCCCTCTTCGAGGCCCTCGAGCGGTTCCGCGACGCCAGGGAGGACATGGCCGTCATTGTGAACGAATATGCCCTGGTCGTCGGCCTGCTGACGCTGCAGGACGTCATGAGCACCGTCATGGGCGAGCTGATCAGCCCCTTCCAGGAGGAGCTCATCGTGCAGAGGGACGATAATTCCTGGCTGGTGGACGGAACGACCCCCATAGAGGACGTGATGCAGGCCCTGGATATCGAGGAGTTCGAGGGATGGGAGCATTACGAGACCATCGCCGGATTCATCATGTACATGCTCCGGAGGGTTCCCAAGCGGACCGACTCGGTGGAATATGGAAACCACAAGTTCGAGGTGGTGGATATCGACAACTACCGGATCGACCAGATACTGGTCACCCGCATCGGCGTGGAGGACAGGACTGCGTAATTCCGGCGGCTTGCGGTCCGGAAAAAAGTGATATCCCCGGGGGCGCAGCGCCTCCGGGGATATTTTTACGGTCGGTGTTCGGTTTTACGCCTCCCGGTGCAGGAAGATGATCTCCGCCCCGGAAGGAAGAAGGCTGTCCTTGGGCGGGTTCAGCATGACCGTCGGGGCGAGGCGCCTCAGCCCTCCGGCGTCGGCGTGCCTGTCGCCTTCGCCTGCGGGCGGCGGCACCACCCAGCCGATGGGAATGGAGCCGTTCCGGGGCATGCGGAGAAGATCCCCGAAGGAAGGGGGGGCTCCTTCCCGGCTTCCGCAAAGGGCGGCTCCGGCGGGGCAGCAGACGATATCGATGTCTCCGAACTGGATGAGGGCCCGGAAGACCGGCTCGAACTCGGGCTGAAGGGCGAAGGTGGTCAGCAGTCTTCCGATGGTCAGGGGGCCGATCACGTTGGAGCAGTTGCGGATGTTCCGCACCACCACCTCGGAATCCACCGTCAGCGTCTCCACGATCAGGCGGATGTCTTCCCGGCCCTCCTGCCCGATCAGCCTGCTGAGCATGAGGAGCTTCGACACGGTTTCCGCGTCGATCCGGTCCGGCGTGGCCGCGTTCAGCAGGTGCCCGTCCGCCAGGAGGATAATCCTGTCCGTCCCGGCGATGTCGATCGCCAGGCGGACCTCCTCCTCGGACCGGAAGCGGCATTCACGGAAGAGCACGCCGCCGGGAAGGGGCGTCCTGGAGTATTCGGCGTACCACGCCGCAAACTCCGCCTCCGTCTGGTTGTCGGCGATGGTGATTCTCATGGCGAGCCGACCCAGCCCTTCGATGATGAAGGGAAGCTTCGGGTTCACCCCCACGATGACCAGGCTACCGGAAGGAAGGCTGCCCATGGGGCAGCACAGGGAAGGTCCCTGGTTATCCTGCCGTTCCCCCGGCGAGGGAGGATTGAAAAGGGCGCTGTCCCAGCTGTTCTCGCTCAGGACCACAATGCCGGCATCTTCGGGAAGAGGTTCGTCGGGGAAGGGAACCATTCTCAGCTCTCCGTTCCCGTCCCTGTATCCCACGGGGACGGACTTCGGGAAGGCGCCTGCGATGTCTCTCCAGATCATCCCCGGGCCGATGGACGGCCTGACGTAATGAAACTCGTTCCCCTCCGCTGTCAGAAGTTCGTTGAAAATGTCCTCCGCGTGGGGGTTGAGGCACATGGACGAGATCAGCCTGCCGGTGAAAAAGAGGGGATTGAAGAAGATTCTCGTGTTCTCCGTGCCGAAGGGGCGCAGAAAATCGGTCACGTGAAGGCTGTTCCCCAGGTCGAGATAGTTCAGGATGATCACCGGGGAGCCGTGCTTCCGGCCATGTTTCCGCCTGTCGCCAAGGAGCGTCTCCAGGGAGAGGAGGGTCCGGGTGACGATGGGGTCGTTCAGCCTCTCAGAGAGCTTCCGGTCGGAAGAGCTCTCCCCGAAGGCGATCACCGCCGAAGCCCGGTGGGCGGAAATGCGCTCCAGGGCATCCTCGTTCTGGAAGCTGCCAGTCCTGGTGATCACCTTGACGTGGGATTTCGGCACCACGGGCCAGCCCGAGGGCGAGGGGGGCGTCTCCCCCATCACTACCACCTTCACGGGGGGCTTCCGCTCGGAAACGCAGAAGGATTCAAGCTCGTCCACGATATGGGGAATGCACTCGTTCCATCCGAGGAGGAGAATATGCCCCTGTTCCCGGACTTCTCCCGCGTCCTTCATTTCGGCAAGGTATTCCATGAGCTTTCCGATGATGATGGCGATGAGGATGCCGTTGAACAGGACGATTCCGATAAACGAGAGGAGCAGCACCAGTCCCTTCACCACCGAATCCTGCCCCTGCATCTCGAAGATGCTGTCGGAGCTGATCATGGTGATCAGGGAGAACCAGAAATTCCCTCCATGGTCCGACGTCATCCCCACCCTGTCCAGAAGAAGGGTGAAAACCCACACGAAGACGAGGGAGACGAGGAGCAGCGTCAGGGACTGGCGCCAGATGGAAACTTCCATCAGGCGGCGGAAGCGGTAGGACAGCCAGCGCGTCGCTTCCGACTTCTTCAGCCGCCGGAACCGGAGCAGCCGGAAGATCCTCGGCAGACGGAGCAGCCGCAGCATGGAGGCGCCGCCCCCGGGAAAGAGAAAGGAAAGGAATACATCCCACGGAATGGTGGCCGCCCAGTCCATCCACCAGTCCCGGATATAGTCCTTTTCTTTCCCGCCGTAAGTGAAAAACCGGGCCGTGAGCTCCACGGAGAAAAGGGCGGAAAAGAAGAGATTCAGCCGCTCAAGGAAAATGTGGTCGAACAGAATAGACGCTATGGCGGCGAGAACCGATGCCGAAATGAGGAAGAGCAGCGCCCCCTCCACGGCGGGGTGCCGGAAGAAGAGGTCGAGCTTTCTGGAGTAAACGCCCTTGTCCGCAGAGAGAATCCCCATGGCGCAGCCTCCTGTGAAGGGATTGTGCGGGGAATGGACCCGCTGCCGTCAGCCCTATCCGGGACAGCCCGTTTCGGCTTCGCCGCCGGGCGGAACGGGAGAGGTTCCCTTTCGCCGCATTGTTGCCGCTGTACACTCTTGGTATTGTATCCTTGATTGATGTGTCTTTGCAATAAAATGGTCCGGGAGGGAAGGTTTTGTCAAAATGAACCTTAACAGGCCAAATAAGACAATAAGTTGACATGCTGTTGCACTTCCCTGAAGATTGAGCTCAAAACAAAATAGCTGCAGTTATTTCCTGATTCCAGGAAATTGTGAGCAGATGAATCTGAATTAAGGAGGGGATTAGGTTGAACAACAGTTTTTTCGTGTTCCGGGAACCGGAGAATGAGCCTCTCCTCGGCTATGCACCGGGGACGCCGGAAAAACGGTCGTTGAAGGCAGCCCTGGCAAAGGTCCGTTCCGAGGTTCCGGAGATACCCCTGATCATAGGGGGAAGAGAGTATGGAAGCGAAGAAAAGGGGCGGGTGGTGATGCCCCATGATCACGGCCACATCCTTGCGACACACTGCAAGGCATCACCGGAGGACGTGGAAAGGGCTGTCAAGGAGGCGGCCAGGGCAAAGAAAGAATGGGAAAATACCCCCTGGACCGAACGGGCCGCTGTGATGCTCAAAATCGCGGAACTCTTCACCACGGAGTACAGGGACCTCCTTCTCGCCTCCACCATGCTCGGCCAGAGCAAAAACGTCTTCCAGGCCCAGATCGACGCCGTTGCCGAGGCGGCGGATTTCATACGGTTCAACGTGGCCTACGCTTCCTCCATATACGCCGAACAGCCACGTCTGGACAGGGACAGTCTCAACAGGATGGAGTACCGCCCTCTCGAAGGCTTCGTTTTTGCGGTGACCCCCTTCAACTTCACGGCCATTGCGTCCAACCTCGTCCTTGCCCCCGTGCTGATGGGGAACACAGTGCTCTGGAAACCCGCGGGCACGTCCCTGCTTTCCAGCTATTACCTGATGAAGATCTACGAGAAGGCCGGCCTTCCCGCCGGGGTGGTGAACTTCCTTCCCGGTTCGGGAGAGATGATCAGCCAAGTAGTGACGAAACACCCGGACCTGGCGGGAATACACTTCACCGGGTCCACGGACGTGTTCTCGAAGCTGTGGATGCAGTGCGCGGAAAACCTGCGGAACTACCGGTCCTTCCCGCGGCTCGTAGGGGAGACGGGAGGGAAGAATTTTCTCGTCGTCCATCCATCTGCAGACGTGGACGCCGCCGTTACCGCCATGGTTCGGGGAGCCTTCGAATACCAGGGGCAGAAGTGCTCCGCCGTTTCGAGATGTTATATACCGAAGAGCCTCAGGGAAAAAATCCTGTCCCTGGCGGGACGGATGATCGCCGACATGAAGACGGGATCGCCGGAGGATTTCAGGAACTTCATCAACGCCGTCATCGACGAAGCCTCCTTCGACAACTGCATGAAATACATTTCGGCAGCCCGCACGTCCACCGAAGCTGACATCCTCTTCGGAGGAAGGGGCGACAAATCAGCAGGCTATTTCGTGGAGCCCACGGTCATCGAGACCACCGATCCGGAATTCGTTACCATGAGGGAGGAGATCTTCGGTCCCGTGCTCACCCTGTACACCTACGAGGATGACCGCTTCGGGGAAATCCTCGAACTGTGCGACCGCTCCTCCCCCTACGGCCTGACCGGTGCGGTGTTCGCCGCCGACAGGAAGGCCCTGGCTCTTGCCGCCCGGAAACTGAAATATGCCGCGGGGAATTTCTACGTCAACGACAAGCCTACCGGCGCCGTGGTGGGGAAACAGCCCTTCGGAGGCTCGAGAGCGTCGGGAACCAACGACAAGGCGGGAAGCAGGCTGAACCTCCTCCGGTGGACGAGCCCCCTCACCGTGAAGGAAAACCTCCGTCCTCCCAGGTGGTACGCCTATCCTTTCATGGACGAGGAATAGACCTTTTTGAAAAAACGGAACGCCCGTTCCCATACAGGGACGGGCGTTCTTTTGATACTGTCCGGGCTGCGGGAAGAGTTGCAGAAATGGCCGATGTTCTCGATTTTACCGACCCTGTGTTCCGGTTATTTTATTCCGACGTGTACCAGATGGCCGGCGAACACTCCCACGGATTGTGCGGGGCGATGTACCGGCTTACCGACATTTCCCCCGACAAGAGTTCCATCGTCAGGATGATCGACAGAATCAGCCTGAACAGAACACAACCCTTCGCCGATTTCATAAAAAAAACCGCACCCGAAGCCTTTGTAGCCACTCACTTTCTTCCCATGTCCATCGCCGCCCGGATGAAAAGACACGGCCTGTACAGCGGTCCGCTTGTTCACCTGGGGACGCGATGGAGCAAGGCCGAAGAGCTTGCATGCTTTCTTTCCTCGATCAGGTGCGAAAAACTCTTCCTGGTGGGAGACATCATCGACGGGTGGAAACTCAGGAACAATCCCCGCTGGCCCCGGTCTCACAATCTTGTGATCCGGAAAATACTCAAGATGGCAAAAAAAACGGAAATTTTTTATATCACCGGCAATCATGACGAATTCGCGGACGAGTTCGAAGGCTACGACTTCGGCGGCATCAGGATCTGCAAAAAAGCTGTGCACATCACAGCGGACCAAAGGCGCTTCCTGGTCATCCACGGCGACGAATTCGACGTGGTCGTCAAATACAGGAAATGGCTCGCCCTGCTCGGAGACACGGCCTATACCTTTTCACTGTACCTCAACACTCTCCTCACCCTGGTTCGCTCCCGCCTGGGACTTCCCTACTGGTCCCTTTCACAGTACCTGAAACACAGGGTCAAGGACGCGGTGGCCTTCGTGGGGGACTTCGAGGATACTTTGCTCGAAGAAACACGAAGGGGACAGCACCATGGGGTCATCTGCGGGCACATACACCACCCGGCGATCCGGAACCTGAAAGATGCGGTCTACTGCAATACGGGGGACTGGGTTGAAAGCTGCTCCGCTCTTGTCGAGCACCGGGACGGGTCTTTCGGGATCGTGAGGTGGGACGGGGAGAAAATAATCGAAGATATATGCGAAAAGCCCAGGCTTCTTCCGGGTACCCCCGCTTCCTCCCCCGAGGCGGCACAAGAGAAAAAGAGACGCGTCCCTGTGGCGGTATAGCACAGCGCCTCGCCGGAAACGGTTTTTCTTTCCCGGGGCGGAGAAAAGCTGTCTGTATTTACGGTGACGTCGGACATGCAACCGGCCCTCCCGTTGTTTCGGGAGGGCCGGTTGGTCCCTGAAAAGGTGTTTTCCGGGCTAGGCCAGGAAGTGCCGTCCGAGGACCAGGTCCCAATATCCTTCATGGAGTGGTAGAACTCTGAAATTGACGCGCATTATTATGCGCGTTAAAATTTAAATTAAGGAGGGGCGGCGATGAAGTCCAGCGAGATTATCAAGATGCTTGAAGAGGATGGCTGGTACTGGACTAAAACGGTGGGGAGCCACCATCATTTCAAGCACCCTTCAAAACCTGGAAAAGTTACCGTCAAGCACCCCCAAAAAGATGTTCCGCCGAAGACGCTTGGCTGCATCATGAAACAGGCTGGTCTGAAATAACCCCCTGCGGGAAAGGAGATGAAGTAAGATGAAAAAGGATGTGCGCATTTATCCCGCGCTGCTCTCCGAAGAGGGAAAATATATATGTGTCCGCTTCCCCGATCTTCCGGGCTGCAATACCTTCGGAGAAGGCTACGCCGATGCCATTGCCAGCGCCAGGGACGCATTGGGAGGTCATCTGCTCTGCATGGAAGAGGATAATGACCCTATTCCCGTCCCCTCAACCGTCAGCGGGCTGAAACCGGAAGAAGGCGAAGTTGCGGTCTTAATCGACGTGCGGATGGACATCCTCCGGGAAGAAGAGGCTAACAAGTCAGTCAGTAAAAACGTCACCCTTCCGAGCTGGCTCAACCAACTGGCCATGGAATCGAAGATCAATTTCTCGAATACCCTTCAGGAGGCCCTGCGGGAAAAACTCGGCGTGTAACGGCGAAAAAAAACTCCTCGTGGTTTCTCCCGGGCATCGTTCCAAAACCGGGAGTTCCCTGGCGTCTGCTTTTGACGATGATGGAGCGGGCAAAAGGACGGTCAGGAGAAGAAGATAGTTTTCACAAGGGACCACAGAAAAAGGGAGGACAGGGCTGCCCACAAGCACAGCACCAGTCCCCAGAAGAGCGATTCCGCCGCCAGGCATGCCAGGCGCAGAAGCAGGCAGGTCCCCGAAAACAAAAGGGCAATGGAATTCACGATTCTTTCCATGAAAACCGCCTCCCCGTAGAGAGAATACCAGGCTATTTTCCGTTGATCGAATAGTGTGTTTTATTAAAAATAAGTATACCGCAAAAAGATGGAACGGTATCTTGTCGGGTTTTCCCTTCAGTCACTTCCCCTTGCTCCGCCGACAATTTCAAGCAGCCTTCCGAAGCTGTCCACCACGTCGTACTTCACCCGGTCCGGGTCGATCCGGCGGTTGATTTCAGCGAAAAACTTGCGGGCGCATTCGATTTTCGTATGCTCCACGGCCCGCAGTTGCAGTGAAGACATGGAGCCCTTCGTCTCGGCCACGAAATAAATGTGTTTCACCGCACCCTCCCTGAAGGAGATAGCCCAGTCCGGGGTGTAGTCCCCCACCGGCGTAGGAATGAAAAATCCCCGGGGAAGCTTGGCGTACACGACCACCTCGTCGCTGGAATCCAGTTCGCTCACAAAATCCCGCTCCACCCTGGAGTCGGTGATCGCGTAGTCGTAAATATGGTTCCTCAGCTTTCCGCTTGCGTTCGCGAAATCCTGCCGATTCTGCGCCCCCGTGAAAATGCCCATGTCGTGGGTCTCCGCTATGCTGTCGTAGCTCAGCCGTTCGATGATGACGGCGGCTTTCTGTTCGTTGATCAGCCGGGACGCTTCGGAGATAAAATGCTCCGGATTGTGCCGGAACTGGTTGAACACCGCCTGTTGGATGCCGCTCAAGACAGCGGCGACGGTCTTTCGCGTCAGTTGCGTATTCTCCGCGATCTTGCCGAGCAGATCATAGGCGACCATGGAACCCACCGATCCGGCAGAAATTTCCACGGCCGAGGTGGCGAGCCTGAAGCCCTCACCACGCCCGAGCTGGTCATAGGAAACGTGGTCTTCCTGAACTCCCCTCTGGATGGTGTACTGCAGGGATGAAACCCGCAGCTCTTGATCCAAGGTCCGGATGCTGTTCCGGACGAGTTCGCAGGAATCAAAATCCACCCGGTACACCGCCTTCCGGTTGATGCGGTTCCACAGGGCCTGAAATTCCTTTTTTCCGAAATTGGCGTTTAGCGGGTTGACCTTCGGCCTGCGGTCATCGGCGATTTCCGGAAGGGCTGCTCCGCTGAGGACGGCGTCCACGAGGTCGAAAATCTGTTCTCTGTACGGAGCGAGGTCGGCGGGAAGCTCCGCCGCCGTTCCGTTGGTTTTTGCTTCGTGGTAGGTTTCGGAAATGAAATCTCCGTCGTCGATGTAGTCGTTTTTCAGCAGATACCTGTATATCTGCCGTGCCATGGCCGGGGTGATTTCCACAGTTCCGGCCTCCGTGACGATGAGTTTTCCGGTGAAGAAAGCCTCGTCCGCCGTCCGGGGCCGCTGGGAGAGGGAGATGAAGATTTCGCTTTGCAGGTTTTCGACGAAAGACCTGTAACTTTCGTCGGTCACTACGGTCAGGACATTCACCTCATGCACCGTCGCCGGGTTGTCCATGCGTTCTCCCTGCTGGTTGACGCTGATCCGCAGCCCCCTCCCCACCTCCTGGCGGCGGGAGATGGTGTTGTCGCCGCTGTGCTTCAGCATGCCCATGACGAAAACATTGGGATTATCCCACCCTTCCCGCAGGGCCGAATGGGAGAAAATGAACCGGACCGGCTCCGCAAAGGAGAGCAGCCGCTCTTTATCCTTCAGGATCAGATCGTAGGCATCCACGTCATCGGAAAGCCCGGCGTCCTCACCCCGCCTCCTGACGGTCGGGTCCGCGAGCCGCCTGGTCCTTCTGTCCACGGAGAAGTAGCCGTTGTGGGTACGGTCCACGGGAATACCGGCCAGATACTTCCGATAAGCCTCATTGTCGAAGGGCAGTTCACCCAGATATTCGTCAATTTGCCTTGTGTACTCCTCCTCGAAAATGCGGGCATACTCTCCCTGTTCGTCCTCCCGGCCGTAGTCCCGGTATTTGGCTACCTCGTCGATGAAGAAAAGGCTCAGGGTTTTGACGCCCCGGGAAAAGAGGATCCGCTCTTTTTCAAGATGAGCCCTGATGGCTTCCCGAATCTGAATTCGCCTGACGGTGGACTCGGTTATGTCGCCCACGGCGTCACCGGCGTGCAGAACCTCTCCGTTGGTGAACTCCACCGTGTCGCTGACGGCGTCAATCTGGGCGATGACGAACCCTCGGTACTGATCCAGCCCGTTTGATTCGACGAACAGATCCCTGCCTTTTTCCAGCCGCTTGACGATCCGCTTGATGCCCCCGCCCCGGCGCACTTCCAGTTCCATTCGCGCCACCGGCGCTTTCGCGGAAATTTCCACGGACTCCAGATAAAGATACGCGGTGGTTCCGGCGAGACCTTTCACGGTGATTCCCCGAACGGCTATTTTCTTCACCAGTTTCTGGTTGTAGGCGTCCAGGGCATCCAGGCGGTGGACCTTGTTATGGGCAGTCCTGTGGGTGGCGGAGTACCGCAGGATGAAAAGGGGCCTGAACTTGGCCAGCGCCTCGAGCGTTCTTTCCCCTTCCATCTTCTGGGGTTCATCGAGGATCAGAATGGGGCGGTTGCCGCTGATCACGTCGATGGGCCTTCGGGACTGAAAATCGTCCAGTTCGTCGTAAATGCGGCGGTTGTCCGCTCCCGTGGCGTTGAAGGCCTGGATGTTGATGACCATGACGTTGATCCCCCCATCGGAGGAAAAACTCTCCAGATGGTGGAGTTGCTTGGAGTTATAGGCGAAAAAGCGGGCTTTTTTGCCGTAGTGTTCCGTGAAATGCTCGGCGGTGATCTCCAGGGATTTCAGAACACCCTCCCGAATGGCGATGCTCGGCACCACCACGATGTACTTGGCCCAGCCGTACCGTTTGTTCAACTCGAAGACGGTTTTGATATAACAGTAGGTCTTGCCTGTCCCGGTTTCCATCTCCACATCCAGATTGACGCCGCAGCCGGCGCTGGATTCCAGCCGGTCGGACAGGGGCAGGTTCTGCCGGCGCTGCACTCCCCGGATATTTTCCAGCAGCCGAGCCCCGGAAAGCTGAAGATCGGCGTTCCGAAACCCTGTTTCTTCCGCGTCAGCCCCATGGTGTGTCTGCCCGACGGCGGCATCTCTGCGCTGCAATTGCGTACTGCCCGGGTCGATGCGGTACGCAATGCCCGAGGTGTTCACCTGCCCGGCAAAACAGTCTGCCACTGATTCCACCGCCGCAGTCTGGAAGGGCTGCACCTTGAATTTCAGCTTCATGCCGAAACCTCAACAAAGCGAGAGAAGGAGCGAAGCGAAAAAAGGGACGTCTGGGAGGGGGTGACACCGGTCATTTTTTCTTGCCTCCCCGCTTCTTCGCTGATTCAAGGCGCTTGATTTCCCGTTCCGCTTCGATGAAGTGAATCTCCGCTTCTGTGGGCTCTTCCAGACGTTTCAGGCGAAATTTCTCATATTCTTCATGGGCTTTCGTCAGTGCCGCTTCGTGGCTGACCGTTCCGGCATGAGTCAAAAGTTCCCGGCCTGAGAGCTGAAGAAAATCGTCCAGTTTGCTGATCCAGTCAAGCATGGTCATGGCTTTACGCTGTACGGCCTGCAATTCAGCGAAATCCAGATAAAGCGATACTATCCGATTGAGCAGTTCCAGTTCTTCATCGGTCAGGTAATTCTTGGCGCTCTCCGTTTCATTTTTGTTTATGCGGGAACCCACCCAATTGGTCAGGCCCATATTGGGGCGGGATGCGTCCACTCTGCGATGAATTATTTCAGCCGCCGTTTGTCCGTGAGCAGCCCAGTGCATCTTATTCTGGATGATCTTGAAAAATTCCCGGGAGACATCGGATTTCGGATCGTAGTCGATGCTGGTGGCGTAAATATCCAACACTTTGCGCCAGAAGACCTTTTCTGATGACCGGATATCCCGGATGCGGGCCAGAAGTTCGTCAAAGTAACCCCCTCCGCCGCTCTGTTTCAGACGCTCATCATCCATGGCGAAGCCTTTGACGATGTACTCTTTCAGCCGTTCGGTCGCCCAGATCCGGAAACGGGTGGCGATCAGGCTTTTCACACGATAGCCTAAAGAAATCACCGCATCGAGATTGTAGCAGGTGATAGTTCTTTTGACCTGTCGTGCCCCCTCCTGGCGAACTACCGAGAATTCCTCGGTAGTTGACTGAAGCTCAAGTTCTCCCTCTTCATAGATGTTTTTAAGGTGAAGTGAGACGTTATCAGGGGTGCACTGGAATAGCGCAGCCATATCGCTTTGGGTCATCCAAAGCGTTTCCCTTTCAAGACGAATATCCAGCTTGATTCGTCCGTCTTCGCTTTGGTAGACGACTATTTCTCCGCCAGGGACCGCTTTTTCTCCTCGTTCAGTCTTTTCACTTTTCATATCGTCCTGACCTCCGTACCCGGAGATATCTGTTTGAAAATCTGCTCCACGTTGATCTTGACGGCATCGGAGGCGAATCCCGAGTCGCGGAACACCGCCCGCAGGGGCTTCAGGCCGGCCAGTTCCTTCACCAGTTCTTCGTTCACATCGTCGTCGAAGCAGGCGATGAGGGCGTTTTCATCGACAAAGAAGACTGTTTTTCCCCGGAGGGTCTCTTTCCGAATGGGCAGCGACAAATCAACGCCCCAGTCCAGCAATACCTGGAAAAGCAGATCCTCCGGTGTGCGGTCCGGCTTGATGTTGTGGGTGAAGAGATCCAACTGGTCCTGCCGGGTCGCGTCCGGGGTGTAGTAAACGTCGGCCAGATTGGAGGAATCGATTTTCAGGACTCTGAAACCGATATCCAATTGATTGTTGTCCGAATGAGAGCGTAATTCTTCTGCGACGTTACGAACTCGCGTCAAACCCATTTCAAAGATGGACCTCATGCCGGATTCGGGCTTAGGTAGAGGTTCAAAAATTTGTATACCAATAAAACGTCGATTACCGCCGTCTTCTGCATTTTGTTTGAGCACGGCATGAGCTGTAGTAGCACTGCCACTAAAGAAATCAAGCACTATATCGCCATCATGCGGATTACCTGCCAGTTTGAGAATTCTTTGCAGAAGTTCAACCGGTTTTACTGTATTTAATACATTTTCAGTATTACTGAATGGTACGTACTTGAGAAGGGTTTTTTTTGCATCTTGTGTGTGTCCAACGTCTTTGTAAAACCATAGAGTCTGTGGTGTTCTACCAGAAGCAACCTCTGACAAAAAACGTTTTATTGCTGGGACATTGTTGCCATCGTCACCCCACCAAATCCGGTTCTCTGCATCAAGCTCTTTAAATTTTGACTCACTAAACCGCCAGTACATACCCCTTGGTGGACCATCAATGACTCTCCCTGAAGGGCAAGTAATTGAGTATACTCCTGCGTCATAGCGGTTTCTTGCTGAAAGGTCTGCCGATTTCCAAGGGCCTCTCGGATCATTGTCAGGGTTTTTATACCGAGCCTCCATTTCCGCTGTTCTAGGGAGTGGATTTGGTCTCCATGAATCTTTATTTCGAGCATAAACCAAGAGGTAATCATGATCTTCTGAGAACCAATAGGCTGTATTTTTGGGAGAATAAACCTTCTGCCAGATAATTTGCGCAACAAAATTTTGATCCCCGAAAATTTCACTGCATACCTTACGTAAGTTATCTACTTCATTATCATCAATACTGATAAAAATGACGCCATCGTCACGGAGCAAATTTCTGGCCAGCTTCAGCCGCGGGTACATCATGCTCAGCCAGTCGGAGTGGAACCGTCCGTTGGCCTCGGTGTTCGCCACCAGGCGGTTGCCCTCATCGTCCTTCTGATTGGACCGTATCAGGAATTCCTCCGTGCTCTCGGCGAAATCGTCCTCGTAGATGAAGTCGTTGCCCGTGTTGTAGGGCGGGTCGATGTAGATCATCTTTACCGTGCCGAGGTAGGTTTCCTGAAGCAGCTTCAGGGCGTCCAGGTTGTCCCCCTCGATGAACAGGTTCTTGGTGGTGTCGAAGTTGACGCTCTCTTCCCGGCAGGGGCGCAGAGTCTTGGCTACGGGGGCGTTGGCGGTCAAAAGCGCTTCCCGTTTTCCCGGCCAGTCCAGGTGGTACCGTTCCCGGGGGCCTTCCACCACGGAGTCGGACAATTCCTGCCGCAGCAGGTCGAAATCCACCGCGAGTCTCAGATTGCCGTTTTCGCTCCATGCCTCGGTGACGCAGCCGGGAAACAGCTCCCGGATGCGGGCGATGTTTTCCTGTGTCAGATTCGGGGAGTGCATTTTGAGTTTATCCATTGTTCTTCCCTTCCAGTTTTTTAGCCGCGAGGCTTCCGAGAATGGAAGTCATGTGCCCGATGGCCGTTCTGTTGAGCATGACCGGATCCCGCTCATCCATTTTTTAACCACAACCGGATCAACTTCCTGACACCGGGAAATTGATCCTTTGTGATTTTAGCGCAAAATACCAGCTTTTCTTGGCTGGTTCATCCCGGTTTTTTTCTCGGTTCAGCGGAAGGATCCTTCCTTATTCTGTTCCAGACCGTTCAACAGGAACTGCAAACTGCCTTGCGGTAGAATTTCAGGAAAGTCGCGCCTTCCTGACGGGTACCTTCCGCTGAGCCTAGCCCGCTTTTAGAAATGGAGTGAATAGTTTGTTGAAATACAATATTTTTCAATAGTATTTTGAAGGGAGCAGAATGTCAATGATCGCGTTTCACCGCGATTTCACTGTATTCATCATCGGGCAGAGGCGGGAGATGGTGATTACGGGAAGCGGAAAAACCAAGGAATGAAAAAGCCCTCCCGAAACTTCGGGAGGGCTGGCCGGTTCTTGGATAGCTTAGGCCAGGAAGTGCCGTCCGAGGGCGTCGGCGGCGAGGATGGCGGAGCACACGTCCTCGGGTGAAACGGCGAAGGGCATGTTGTGGATGGTCTCGCCGGGGGCGCAGGCGGCCCTGGCCACGTCCATGATCCGGGCCCGGTCTACTTCCTTCACGCCCATTTCCTCGAGGGTCACGGGCAGTCCCACGGAGGCGCAGAAGCCCATGACCTCCTCCAGTTCGTCCTCGGGGGCGTTCTCGAGGACGAGCTGCACCAGCGTCCCGAAGGCGACCTTCTCCCCGTGGTAGAGTCCGTGGCACTCCTCCAGGACGGTGAAGCCGTTGTGGACGGCGTGGGCGGCGCCCAGCCCGCCGCTTTCGAAGCCGAGGCCGCTGAGGAAGGTGTTGGCCTCCACGATGTTCTCCACGGCCTTGGTGCAGCTTCCGGTTTCCACGGCGAGGAGGGCCTTGAGGCCGTCCTCGAGGAGGGTGTCGTAGCAGAGTTCCGCCAGGGCAAGGGCAGCCTTTGTGGCGTGTCCGCCGGGCATGTTGGTCTTGTCGGCGGCGATGCAGGCCCGGGCCTCGAAGTACGTGGCGAGGGCGTCGCCCATGCCGGCGACGAGCAGCCTGGCGGGAGCGTTGACGATGACCTCGGTGTCCATGAGCACCGCATCGGGGTTCTTCGGCAGGACGAGGTATTCGCTGAAGACGCCTTCGTCCGTGTAGATTACCGACAGGGCGCTGCAGGGCGCGTCGGTGGACGCGATGGTGGGGACGATGATCACGGGCGTTTTTTCATAGTAGGCCACGGCCTTGGCGGTGTCGAGGATCTTCCCTCCGCCCACGCCGACCACGGCGTCGCATTTCTTCTCCCGGCAGACGGCCCGGATGCGGTCGATTTCGGTCTTTGAACACTCTCCGTTGAAAATCTCGAACACAAGGGAGGATTCGTTCCCCCGGAAGCCGGCCTTGAGGGTGCTCTCAAGGCGCCCCAGCCCTCCCCTGCTGAGAAGAACGAGGAATCTGTTCCCCATGGCGCCGATGTGGTCCTTCAGCCGCTTCAGTTCTCCGTAGCCCTGGATGTACTTTCCCGGGGCGATCATGATTCTGGACATGAACAACACCTCGCTTGATATGATATTTCGTTCACTATTATATCATACCAAAAAGCCCCCGGAGGAACGAAATCCGGGGGCGGGAGTTATTCTCTTTTCTCTTTCCGCTACTTCTGCCAGGTGAGGGCGAAACCGGCGAAGAGGGCGCTTCCCAGGGGAAGGGCATCCTCGTCGATGTCGAATTTCGGGTTGTGGTGGGGGTAGACCTGCCCCTTGTCCGGGTTGCACGATCCGTGGACGAAGAAGGTGCCCGGCACTTTTTCCAGGAAGAAGGCCACGTCCTCCCCTCCCATGGTGGGCTCGGAGATTTCCTTCACCTTGTCCGCCCCGGCGACGCCGGCGGCGAAGACCTGGAACTTTTTCGTGAACTCCGTGTCGTTGATCAGGGCGGGAGGGCCGGCCTCGTATTTCACTTCCGCCTCGCCCCGCATTCCCTCGGCGACCCTGGACGCGATGGCGCGGATCCGCTCCTCCACGAAGGCCCGGGTGGAGGGGCTGAGGGTCCGGACGGTTCCCTCGATGGTGCAGCTCTCGGCGATGATGTTGAACGCCCTGCCGCCTTCGATGCGGCCGATGGTGAGCACCGCCGGGTCGAGGGGCGAAAGCTCCCGGCTGAGGATGGTCTGGAGTTCCAGCACCGCCGTGGAGGTCATGGTGACCGGGTCCACGGCAAGATGGGGTGTGGCCCCGTGGCCGCCCTTGCCCTTGAAGGTGATGATGAACCGGTCCACCGCCGCCATGAGGGACCCGTACCGGACGCCGATCTCGCCGAAGCCGATGTCCTTCCAGAGGCAGCCCGTGTGGAGGCCGATGAGGGCGTCCACGGCAGGGTTTTCAAGGGCGCCGTCGTCAATCATGGCCTTCGCTCCGAGGACGTTTTCTTCCGCCGGCTGGAAGATGAACTTCACCGTGCCGGCAAGCTCGCTCTTTCGAGCGAGAAGCAGCTTCGCGGCTCCCAGGGCCATGGCGGTGTGGGCGTCATGGCCGCAGGCGTGCATGAGCCCGTTCTTTGAAGCGAAGGGAAGCCCGGTTTCTTCCTTGATGGGGAGGGCATCGCAGTCGGCCCGCACGGCCAGCGTCTTTCCGGGAAGGGCTCCTTTGACGAGGGCTGTCACGCCCCACCCTCCCACTTTTTCCCGAATGTCCTCCGCGCCCATTTTCTTCAGTTCCTGCACTATAAAGGCGGCGGTTTTCGGTGTTTCAAGACCCAGTTCCGGAATTTCGTGAAGCGAGCGCCGCCATGCGGTGATCTCCTCCGACAGAACCCGCGCTTCGTCGAGAATGGCCTTCATGATATCTCCCCCGTTCGTTTGAAGGTTGAAACGCCTCTATTTTACCTTATCTTCAGCCCTTTCAACCGGGTCCGAAGTGGGGTACACTTGCGGCGGTGCCGCGGGAAAAGGAGCCGGAGCGGGATGTGCCGGGACCAGCAGAAAGTACAAGGGAAGGATTTGTGATCTCATGGCGGAAATAAAAAACGCTCTCTCGTTCCGGGGCGTGAATTTTTCCTACGGAACGGACCCCGTGCTCCGGGACGTGACCTTTTCCGTTCCGCAAGGGGAATTCCTGATTATCATCGGCCCCAACGGCGGAGGCAAGACCACCCTGCTGAAGCTCGCCCTGGGGCTGCTCGTTCCGGAGTCGGGAACCATCTCCGTCTTCGGAAAAAAACCGGGAGAGGACCGGTCCGTGGCGGGATACGTCCCCCAGGACACGGGGCGGAACAGGGACTTCCCTATCACAGCCCTGGAGGTGGCGCTCCAGGGGAGGCTCGGGTTTCCGGGGGGGAGGCTTTCTTACGGAAGAAAGGACCGGGAGGCGGCCATGGAGGCGCTGAAGGCCCTGAAGATGGAGTCCCTGGCGGGTCGGTCCATGGGCGAGCTGTCCCAGGGGCAGCGGCAGCGGGTGCTCATCGCCAGGGGGCTGGCCTCCGACCCCGGCATCCTCTTTCTCGACGAACCTCTGGCGAGCATCGACCCCGAGACCAGGGACATGCTGCTGACCCTGCTGGGCGAGCTCTGCGGTCGGCTCACGGTGGTGATGGTGAGCCACGACATGTCCGCCGTCTCCGCCCATGCCACCGCCGTGGCCTGCGTCAACCGGAAGGTGTTTTACCACGACTCGGCGGAAATCGGCCCCGATGCCATGGAGCAGGTCTGGGGAAGGTGTCCCGTGGAGCTCGTGGCCCACGGAATCCCCCACCGGGTGCTGGCCGTCCACGACCACGATCACGGCGGGGAGGGGTGCAGCCATGACTGACCTGCTGCAGTTCGAGTTCATGCGGAACGCCCTCTGGGCTGCCCTGCTGTGCAGCGGCCTGTGCGGCATCCTGGGGACCATGGTGGTGGTAAAACGGTACGTGATCCTCGCCGGGGGGGTGGCCCACGCGGCCTACGGCGGGGTGGGACTCGCCCTTTTCCTCGGTTTTTCCCCCAGGCTGGGCGCCGTGGGGTTTTCTCTGGCTCTGGCCCTGCTCATGGCCTGGGTCATGCTGAAGAAGGCCTCCCGGGCGGATGCCATCATCGGCGTCATCTGGGCCGCCGGCATGGCGGCGGGGATCATCTTCGCAGACCTCACCCCGGGCTACGGTTCGGATCTTATGAGCTACCTCTTCGGCAGCATCCTTACCGTGGCCAGGGAGGACCTGCTGCTCATGGCGGGGCTGCTGGCGGTGACCCTGTTCGTCGGGATGCTCTGGAGCCGCGAAATTGCCGCCTTCTCCTACGACGAGGATTTCGCCCGGACGAGGGGCGTGCCGGTGACACTGCTCCATTTCGTGGTGGTGGTGCTCATCTCCGTGGCGGTGGTGCTCATCATCCGGGTGGTGGGGCTTATCCTGGTGATCGCCCTGCTGACCATCCCCCCGTCGGTGGCGGAAAAATATTCCAGGTCCCTCTGGACCATGATGGGGGTCTCCTGCCTCCTCAGCACAGCCTTCTCCGTGGGAGGGCTCGCCCTGGCCGTGCGGTTCAACCTCACCGCGGGGGCGGTGATCATCCTGGTGGCGTCGGCGGTCTACCTGGTATCTCTGGTCATTCCTGCCGGCGGAAGGATGAGGTGATTTTCTGATCCGCTTCCCGGGCGGTACCTGAGAGTATCCCCTGGATCCGGTCCCTGGAATTTTCAAGATGGCGTACCGCCATGGTCCGGGCCTCTTCCGGGTCCCCTCTCCTGATAGCGTTCACAATATTCCGGTGTTCGGAGTACACCTGGTCCGGCCACTTTTCGTAGGGGAGCTTTTCCCTTTCCCGGTTTCCCACGGAGACAATGCCTTCCGTGTACAGACGGGAGGTTCCTTCGTACACCCGAAGAAGAACGGGATTGTGGGCCGCTTCAACAATGGCGGTGTGAAGAATGGCGTTATACTGAACCCCAAGTGAGCCGATCTCGGGATGGTTGTTTTCCCGAAGGGAGTACAGCTGTTCAAGGGCTCCCTGGATTTTTGCCATGTTGCGCTCGTTCCTCCGGAGTGCAGCAAAGGCAGCGGTGGGGCCTTCAATCATTGTTCTCAGCTCGAAGACCTGGGCGATGGCGTCGCTTGGCCATACTGTGAGGAGATTCAGGCTGTCCAGAACGTTCCGGGTTCCCTTTCCTCCCACGAACATGCCCTGCCGCTCCCTGATGTCGATGATTCCCAGGGCTTCAAGGGCAATCAATGCCTCCCTCATGAAAGACCGCTTCACCTGGAAATATTCGGCCAGTTCCCTTTCGGGGAGAAGCATGCCGTTTTTTGTTATGTCCCCTGCCTGGAGGGCCGTGTAAATCTGCCTGATCAGTTCCCTTTTGACGTCGTTCATCTCCGCTGCGCCTCTTTCCGCTTATGGTCTGCATTGAAGGAAACCATACTATACAGTATAAAATTGCTCCCTGAATATCAATATGATACGATACTGGACGCAATTGGTCGAGCAAGGCCGAGCACAGAAAGTGCCCCCGCTCTGGAAATGACAGCGGAAAGATGGTCAGGGAGCGGTTTTTAACTGTTTTTCCTTTGAAGACACCCCCGCAGAATGGAGAGGATATTTATGGCATCAAGGGACGCGCTGAAGATTTCCGAAAGGGACAGCGTGGCGGTTGCGCTGAAGCCTCTGAAAAAAGGTGACTCAGTGGCTCTTGGATCCCTGGTTCTTGAGATCAGGGAGGATATCCCCCGGTATCACAAGTTCTCCCTCAGGGATATCCGGCAGGGCGAAAAAGTGATCAAGTACGGAGAAAGCATCGGAGAAGCCGCGGAAGACATTGCATCGGGCGGATATGTGCATGTTCACAACGTAAAGAGCCTGAGGGGGTAGAACAGTGAAGAAGATTATGGCATACAGGAGACCGGACGGGTCAGTGGGCGTCAGGAACAAGGTGCTTATTCTCCCTTCGGTGGTGTGTGCAGCAGAGACCGCGCGGATGATCGCCATGCAGGTCCAGGGAACGGTAGCGTTGCAGAATCACCTGGGGTGCGGGCAGATAGGCAGGGATGCCAGAATGACCATTGATACTCTTGTCGGGCTGGGAAAGAATCCCAACGTTTTTGCCGTTCTGGTGGTCGGGCTTGGGTGCGAGACAGCACGGCCCAAAGAAGTGGCGGCGGCAATTGCCGAAAGCGGAAAACCAGTGGAGTGCGTGGTTATCCAGGAAGCAGGAGGGAGCCTGAATGCAGTCAGCCAGGGAGTAAGACTGGCCATGGACCTGGCGGCGAGGGCAAGCCTCGAGCAGAGAGTTCCGTGCGATGTATCGGACCTTGTGGTGGCAGTAGAGTGCGGCGGATCCGACCCCACATCCGGGGTGGCTGCGAATCCGTCCGTGGGCTCTGCCTGCGACAGGGTTGTCAGGGCGGGAGGCACCGTTGTTTTGAGCGAGACGACCGAGCTCATCGGAGCTGAGCACATCCTTGCGGCGCGGTCCGTGTCCCCTGAAGTTGGAGAGCAGCTCTGCTCCATATGCCGGCAGATGGAACAGCGGGCTCTGGATATGGGGACCAGTCTCCGGGGAGGAAACCCGTCTCCGGGCAATATTGCGGGAGGGCTCACGACCCTTGAGGAAAAATCCCTGGGCTGCGTGCACAAGGCAGGAACATCAGTTCTCCAGGAAGTCCTTCCCTACGGCGCGGCTCCTACGAAAAAAGGGCTTGTCATGATGGACACTCCGGGCTTCGACGTGGACTCCGTCACGGGAATGGTGGCAGGGGGAGCCCAGATCTGCGTGTTCACAACAGGGCTCGGCACTCCCGTCGGCAACCCCATAGCTCCGGTCATCAAGGTCACAGGAAACCCCTCGACGTTCTCCAAAATGAGGGACAATATGGACATCAACGCGGGTGTCATCCTCGAAGAGGAGGTGACCATCGACGATATGGGCGGGACCATTTTCGAAGAGATCATCGCGGTGGCCAACGGGAAGCAGACCAGGGCTGAAATCCTCGGCTACTGCGAGTCCAGTTTCTGGCGCTGCGGAACATGTGTATAGACCTGTATCCGGAAGGAGCGGAATCATAGTGGGGCGCAGAAAACCTGAAGAAATAACCGAGGCCTACTACGTGGGGCTCATGAGCGGTTCGGGCTACAGGGCGAAGGATCTCCGAAAGCCTGTCATCGCCGTCGTGAATTCCTGGACGGACGTCAATCCCGGCCACAAGCCCCTTCTTGAGCTTGCGCGGTACGTGAAGGAGGGCATCTGGGCAGGAGGGGGGACACCCGGGGAGTTCAACGTCCCCGCCCCGTGCGACGGGATCGCCCAGGGGCCCGGCATGCACTACATACTCCCCCAGCGGGACCTCATAGCGGGGTCCATCGAAGCCATGGTCGAAGCCCATGGCTTTGACGGCATGGTCATGCTCGCCTCATGCGATAAAATCATTCCCGGAATGCTCATGGCCGCCGCCAGGCTGAATCTCCCCACCGTTTTCATCACCGCGGGGGCCATGATCCCCTACGCCGAGGGAGGCCGGGAGTATGTGGCCTGCGACGTGAAAGAGGCCATAGGCAGGAGAAACAGCAATTCCATAGATGATGAGACCTTCGAACGGTGGACGACCCACTTCTGCGCTTCCGGGGGAGTCTGCTCCATGTTCGGCACTGCAAATACCATGGGGACCTTCCTGGAGGCGACCGGGGCGGCTCCCTTCGGATCGGCGACCATGCTCTTCTGCGAAGCCGGGAAGATGCGCCAGGCACGGGACGCCGGGGAGCGGGCGGTCGAACTGGTCCGTGAGGGAATTACCTTCTCCAGGATCATGAGTGAAGCGTCCCTCCTCAACGGAATCAGGTACATTTCAGCAGCCGGGGGATCAACCAACGGCGTGCTTCATACCCTGGCCCTCGCAAAGGTTCTCGGTATTCCACTGGATTTGAAGAAGTTCGACGAAATACAGTCGTCCGTTCCGGTGGTGGCGAAATTCAAGCCCTCTGCGGAGAAAAACATCAGCGATTACCACAGGGCCGGAGGTGTCCTTGCCCTCCTCTCGACTATTCGTCCGCACCTTGATCTCTCCGTCCCCCTCGCCATGGGAGGAACGCTCGGCGACGCATTGGATGATTTCCGGGGCCCCGTTGACAGGGAGGTAATCCGCCCTCTCTCCGATCCCCTCCATCCGGCCGGGTGTTTTTCGATCCTTTCCGGGAACCTTGCTCCCAGGGGAGCTGTGGTGAAGAAGAGCGGCGTTGATCCGAAGATGTTTCGGCATAGGGGACCTGCCGTTGTTTTCAACTCCGAGGAAGAAGTGAAGGAATTCCTCCTGACCAAAAAAGTCGAACCGGGCTCAGTGCTCGTGGTGCGATATGAAGGACCGAAGGGCGGTCCGGGAATGAGGGAGCTGTCAATCCCGGCGGCTATGCTCGTGGGAATGGGGCTTCACACCTCCGTGGCCATGATAACGGACGGACGCTTTTCGGGCGCTACCCGGGGGCCCTGCGTCGGTCATATCGCTCCCGAAGCGTGGGTTGGAGGCCCGATAGCCCTCGTTAAGGACGGGGACTTAATTGAGATTGACCTGGAGACGAATTGCCTGACCCTCCATGTGCCGGAGGAAGAACTGGAAAAACGGGGAAAGGAACTGAAGCGCCCGGAAAGAAAGCTGGGGGGAGTGCTCTCGGCTTACCGTAAGGGAGTGGGATGTGCGTCCGAGGGGGCAATATGGCTCTTCCGGGACGATGAAGAAGAGAACTGACCGGCTGGTAGGGACAAGACAGCCCCCGGAAAAAACGGGGGCTGTTCTCTGTGTGTAATTCTGAAGATCTTTCTGAAGAGCTAGAAGAGATTCCCCTCACTGTTGAAGGAAAGCTCGTAGGGCTCGCCTGTCACCGTAAGGTTGGGATGCTTCGACGCATACGGCACCAGGTTTTCCGAGATTTCGATTTCCCCGAGCTGGACTGTGTTCTTTATGCGCACCATCCTCACGGCGGTGCGGTCCATGACGTTGCTCATCTTTATGGCTGCCTGTATGGCCTGGCGGTCGTTTTTCAGCACCATGGGAAGTTTTACACTCATGGGGACTGTTGATGTAAGCGCATTCGGGTACGTCTGCTCGAAATCGAATTTATCGAAAGCCCTCTTTGTCGTGAGGTCCAAAATCCCGAGTCCGTTGGCGTTTCCGTTTGATTTGTCAGTCACGTCGAGTACGCCGACCCTCGTGATTTTCGGCCCGCCCGAGGCATAGGGGGTGTGATAGCGGCCGACGATATTTGTGTCAAAGCCGGTTCCGCTGATGTCCTTCCCTATCTCGTCAAGGATGAGCACGTCGAGCTCGTCGAAGAAGATTCTCGGGTAGAGGCTCCACGCCTCCTTCAGAAGTTCAGGCTCCCGGGTCTCTATCATTTCTTTCCCCATCACTTCAAGCCTTGCGGTCTCGTGATAGGCATTCTCCAGGATGGCCACGGCACACAGGATGTTTTTCTTTTCTATGGTCACCCTTGCGATGGCCGGAACCGTCTCCGCCATTTCCCCGAAACCCAGCATGTGGGCGAAGTCTGCGCCTTTCTGCTTTCCCATTCCGATGGTGATCATCTTCATCAGTCCGCTCTCGCATGGTCCACGGAAGGCCACGTGAGGCTTCACCCTGTTGATGACGACGATGGCATCCGCTTCGTTCGCATACTTGTCCAGGTACACGGGGCGTCCGTTGGCGGAAGTCCCCAGCTGGACCGTTTCCATGGTGGCCCGTATGGGAGCTCCCACAAATTCCTCGGTAACTCCCATGCCCTGAAGGATATGGATCTGTCCCTCAGCCGTGGCCCCTCCGTGGCTTCCCATGGCGGGAAAGAGGAAAGGATCTCCCCCCGCGGCCCGGATTTCTTTCACGAGGATTTTCAGCATGAGAGCGATATCGGTGATTCCCCGGCTGCCGGCGGTTACGGCCACTTTCCAGCCGGGCCGGATTTTTGCCAGGTATCCGCTTTCCTTCAGTTGTCTGGAGAGCTCTTCTTCAAGATTTCCCGCACGGGGCCGGTCGAAGGCCTGGCGCACCTTCACCATCCGGGGAACGGGAATCGGGTCGAGGAGCTGGTCAATGGCCGACATGTTTTTTCCCTTTCTCCGGATCAGATTTTCAGGGCGACTCGAAGGCAGTCATGGCTGGTCGCCGCAAGATTAAAGCCGTCCTCCCACTTTTCAAGCGGGAATTCATGGGTCACCAGCGGATCCAGTATGACCTTTCCCGTTCCCACGAGGTGGATTGCCGTCTTCCAGTCGTAGGGAATCTGGGAAATTTCTCCCTTGACGTCGATTTCCTTCACGATGATCTTATGGGTGTCCACGGGGGCGGTTATGCCGCCGCGGATGCCCCCGCCGGCCCAGAGGACCTTTCCGCCCTTCCGGACGATATCGAGGGATTCCGCTATGGGTTCCACGGATCCGGTATTCTCAAGCACAACGTCCACGCCGATGCCGCCCGTGAGTTCGGCGATGCGTTTCCTGATGTCTTCCTTATCCACGTTGATCACTTCGTCGGCCCCCATCTTTTTCGCCGTGGCGAGCCGGAAGGAGGCGTCCCTGTCCACTCCGCTCATGTAGATCGGTCCCGCGCCGATCGCCCTGCAGACCTGCATGAGCAGGATACCCCTCGCACCCGGGCCGAGTATGGCCACTGACTCCCCCGCACGGACTCCCATCCTGGAGATGATGCTGTGGACAGAGCCTGCCGTCGGTTCCATGAGGACGGCGGATTTCGGGTGAACATCTTCGGGGAGGACATGAAGCTGGAACTCCGGCCACACGGTGTATTTTGCAAAGCCCCCGCCGGTTACATAATGCGCTCTCCCATCCATGGGCTTGAGGGTATTGCAGATGTTGAACCGGCCTTCGAGGCATGCCGGGCAGTGGCCGCAGTAGAACGTCACTATTTCGCACACGACCCGGTCCCCCGGCTTCACCCGGGTGACTTTCTGACCAATCTCCCTGACCCTTGCCACAATTTCATGCCCCTGAACAACCTTGCGCTCCGGGTGGAGAACCTTCGCGGCTTCTTCCTTGCCGGCACCCCACTTGTGGATGTCGCTGCCGCAGATACCGCAGTACTCCACCTCGAGAAGAACGTCATGGGGTGCGTAGGGATTTTCCCCGAGCCTCGGAACAGGTACTTCTTCGAGTGCGACGACTCCGTCAGGATTGGTGACGAGGCCGAGCATAGTCTTTTCCATGGTGTGTTTCTCCTTTCTTTTTACGGGTTAGTTTTTCTCCCGGGCTTTCTTTTTCGACGTTCTCCACCGTGTGTACATGGGCGTTGACTGGAGCAGTGAGAAAAATGCCACTGCAAGCAGAACTGCGGAAATGGGGTTTTTCAGGAAAATCATCCATGACCCCTGGCTCATGAGAAGAGACTGGTGCAGACTCACGTCAAGCATCCTTCCAAGTATGAGTCCGACAACCATGGGTGCGACCGGAATTTTCAGCTTGTCCATGAAATACCCGAGAATGCCGAAGGCGAACATGAGCCCGACCTCGAAGAAGTTGTTGTTGATGGCGAAAGAGCCTATGACGCAGAGCACGACGATTGCTACCGACAGTACCCTGTTGCTGATCCTCGTCACGAATATGCATGCTTTCGTGAACACGATTCCTTCCGCAAGCATGAAGAAATTGGAGAGGAGGATGGCCCAGAGAAGGGTGTAGGTGACTCCCGCATATTCAGTCATCAGTGTCGGCCCGGGCATGATCCCGTGAATCATAAGCCCGCCGAGAAGCACCGCCGTTGATGAACTTCCCGGAATGCCGAGAGAGATGGTAGGAATGAGCGCACCCCCGACGACGGCGTTGTTTGCAGCTTCGGGAGCCGCAAGGCCGTAGGGGTTTCCCTTTCCGAAGGACTCCTTGTCGTCCGAGAACCGTTTCGCCTCGTTGTAGGCGAACCAGCATGCCGTATCGCCGCCCGTTCCCGGTATGATGCCGGTGAAGACCCCTATGAGCCCGGAGCGGATAAAGGTGGGGATCAGGGGCCGGATTTCCTTCCAGGGAAGAAGTATCCTGTCGGTAATGGAGTTGATGCGTTGCACGGCTCCTTCATCCTTCTCGATGAGCCGGATTGCCTGGGGAATCGAAAAAAGGCCTATGAGTGCCACTGTAAAGGGGATTCCGGAAAAAAGGTTAATATTTCCCAGGGTAAACCGTGGAATACCGGTTATGGAGTCCATTCCCACTGTCGAAAACAAAAGTCCCAGGGAACCGGCGAGAAGTCCCTTGATCGCAGATCCCTGCGAAAGCGAACCGATGATGGTCATTCCGAGCACTGCTACGGAAAAGAGCTCCACAGGTCCGAACATTACCGCTATTCCGCCGAGTATGGGCGCAATGGTGAGGAGAAAAATCGAACTGAGCAATCCTCCGAAGAAGGAAGCGGAGAGCGAAATGCCGAGGGCTCTGCCGGCCTCGCCTCTCTGCGCCATGGGATATCCGTCCAGAATGGTCGCGGCGGCGGCAGGCGTTCCGGGGGTCCGGACAAGAATCGCCGCGATGGAGCCGCCGTACATGGCCCCCATGTAAATGGATGCCAGCATGCTGATGCCGGTTTCCGGGCGCATAACGAATGTCACGGGGACGAGCAGGGCTATGGCCATTGTGGCTGAAAGCCCGGGCATGGCTCCTACAAGAAGTCCCAGTCCGGTGCCTGCGGCCACTGCAATCATGTTGTACGCGGTAAAGACAGACGAGAGGCCGAGAAGAATATTATCCAGGATCATGAAAGGACACCGCCCTCTCTACACTTCGAAGAAACGTTCCAGGAGTCCCATGGGGATGGGAAGCTTCAGGAACCAGACAAAAAGAACGTAGATGAACACAGAGAAGCCCAGGCTGACGAGAATGGCCCTGAAAAAGCCGATGGCCCTGAGGAACATGTAGGTGACGACCATAAAGAGCGGTGTCGCCACGAAATATCCTATTCGGGGTATGAGAAAAATATACAGGGCGATCAGTGCTGTGAACAATATCACCCGGGGAACGTGAATCTTTTGTTCATCGCAAGATTGGGGTGCGGGTTCTCCTGCCCCGTTTTTTGCTTCTTTCAGGGACTTGAAAACCATGGCCCCTGAAAAAAGGAACACCAGTCCCGCAACCAACTGGGGAAAAAGGGCTGCGCTGGAGGGCATGGAGTTGCCCTTGAAAAAAAAGTACCCTCCCAGAATAAAGGTAAATACGGCGAAAAGGCTGTGTTTCAGCACGTGTCCCAAATCAGCTACCTCCTGTGGCTTTTCCTCCCGGGCCGAAGAGGAGCCTGTCGGGAGAAGAAAAGGAGCCGTTCCGGCAAATCACCGTAACGGTCCCGGGTCAAGTTCTGATCTGTTGTAAAAGGCGCCGCGTCAACACTGCGCGGCGCCTTCCATTCTGCAGGGGGACAGTGTCTACTTGCCCTGATACTGGGCCTTGACTTCCTCCCAGATGACCTTGAACATTTCTTCCTGTTCCTCGAGCATTTTTTTATACTCATCGCCAAACTTCATATCGATGATGGATGCCCTGTCATTGCAGGCCTTTATGAACTCAGGCATTTCGGCCATCTTCCTGAAGGCTTCAATGAGAGTGTTCTTCGCTTCCTCGGGGATTCCCCCGGGCGCGCTGTAGCCTCTTGAAGAGCCGGATACGACATTATAGCCGAGCTCCTTAAGGGTGGGAACATCGGGAAGGAGTTCGTAGCGGCTTTCGGCGAAAAGAGCCAGGGGAATGAGATTCCCGGCCTTTATCTGGGGGTAAGTGATTCCCAGGTTGTTGAAGCTCGCGTCGATTTTTCCGCCCATGGCTGCCTGCCAGGAAGGGCCGTCCCCTTCGAAGGGGATCATCTGGAATTTCAGGCCCGTGGCTTTTTCAACGATAAGAGTGGTGAAGAAGTCATCTCCGCCCACGCCGGAATTTCCCACGGTGATCTTGCCCGGGTTTTCTTTTGCCGCGTTCATGAAATCCTGCACGGTCTTGTACGGGCTGTCCTTTCCCACAACAATGATGCCGGGGTCCGTAATAACGTTTGCAAGCGGCTCAAGTTCCGAGATGTTATAGGTGATCTCCGGGTTCATTATGTAGTTGGTCTGAAGCATGGGGGTGTTGGTAATGCTGACAGTGTAGCCGTCTTTTTTGGAGGTCTTCGCTAGCTGGGTCCAGGCTATTGCGCCGGTAGCCCCGGGGATGTACTGATTGATGAACGACTGGCCGATAACTTTCTCGAGAAAAGGCTGCGTCAGCTGAGCGAGAGTGTCGCTGCCGCCTCCGGGCTTGAACCCCTGAAGCACGGTAATCTGCTTTTCAGGGTAGGCAGCGAAAGCCGCCTGTGCTGCCAGAACACATACAAAAAGCACCAGTACTCCGATAACCCACTTCGATTTTCTCATACGCCATTTCCCTCCTTAAAGTTTATGGACATGATAGATCTTTGGGGCCTGCAGAAATCCGGACATATCCGGTCTTTCTCGTAGTTGGCGGGCACGGGGAACAGGAGTCCCTTTGCCGGTATTAATTTGTGAAAAAACAACGTTGCTGCTCGGCCAAGCTCAACCAGATGATGTATTTTCAGCATATCCCCTGAAAAGGGAAATGTCAACCGAATTTTTCCCGGAGGGCCTGCGGACACCCTCCGGACGGACACGTCGGCCTATGCGGCAGCGAGTTCAAATTCTAAAGGGGGAACTGTGGTGAACCTGCTGACGCAGGGAGCTATTGTCAAATCTGCTGTATGGTCCATCAAGCGGTACTCCTGTCTGGCGCGGGCGGCGCGGAGCGTCCCGAATGCAACGATGCGGAACGCCCTTTCTTTCGGCAGCAATCTTCTGTCCCCGTTTTCCTGCTGTTGTACCTCTTTCAGTGTGTGAGACGGCCCTTTCGGGCCGCCTCACACACTGATTTGCCTGTTTTCTCCCTGTCAGCGGGCGGATTCAGAAGCCCGGGCTCTTCGCTTCTGCAGGAAAAAGACGAGGGCGAAAATGGACACTCCGAGAGCGTCCCAGATTCTTCCCGGTATGAAGAGGGGACCGGCGCTGAGGAAGAGAAGGACCCGTTCGTAGAAGAAAAGGGACGTGCTCAGGTACCCCTCGATGGCCGCAGCCAGGCTTGTCAGGGCGAACATGACGACGGCCGTTGTGAGGGCGAAATCAACCAGGGAGCCCTGCAGCAGTATTTCCGGGCGGTAGTAGAAAAGGAAGGGGAGGATGTACAGGCCCTTGGAGAATTTGAAGCTCGTGAACATGGTCCGCCAGGGATCCGCTTTTGCTATCCCGGCCGCGACGATGGCCGCCAGGCCCACCGGGGGCGTGATTTCCGAGTTGATGCTGAACCAGATCATGATGAAATGGGCCACCATGAGCGGGAATCCCATATCCAGGAGCGCCGGACCGACGGATATGGCCGTGATGATGTATGCGGCGCTGCTTGCCAGCCCCATGCCGAGAACCGTGGAGATGAGGCAGACGAGGATAATGGCGATGAAGGGGCTTCCCTGCGACAGGGCCGAGAAGAACCAGGAAAATTTGAGTCCCACCCCGGTGAGCCCTACGATGGAGAGAATAATGCCGATGCACCCGGTAAGGCTTCCGATGCTCAGGAGATACTTTCCCCCCAGGACCATGCACTCGTAGAAGTTTTTAAGGTCGATTTTCCGCTTTTTACACGTGTGCGTGACCAGGAGTGCGCCTATTCCGGCCAGCGCCGCCGTGCCGGGGGCATATCCCATGGCCATGACTGCCACGATGAATACGAGGGCGAAGAAGTAGTGCCAGCCGTCCCGGAGGACGGTCCCGACGGGTTCGATGTTTTCTGCGTCCGCCCGCCCTATGTTTTCTTTTTTCGCTTCGAAGTGGATGAAGAGAAAGACCGTGGCGAAATAGAGAAGAATCGGTGTCGTCGCAACCGTGGCGATGGTGATGTACGGAATTTGAGTGAATTCGGCCATGAGGAAGGCAATGGCTCCCATGATCGGGGGCATGATCTGTCCCCCTGTGGATGCGGCGGCCTCGACTGCTCCTGCAACGTGGGGCCTGTACCCAACCCTGATCATCATGGGAATCGTGAAGACGCCTGTGGAGGAAACGTTCGCGATGGCGCTTCCCGAGATGGAACCTATCATGGCGCTGCCTATGACGGCAGCTTTGGCCGGTCCTCCCACGGTGTTTTTCGTCAGGGCGAAGGCGAGGCGGATGAAGAATTCTCCGGCTCCCGTCTTCTCCAGGAAGGCGCCGAAGATGATGAACGGCGCCACGTAGAGGATCATCATCCGTGCGGATAGTCCGTAAAATCCCTCCAGCCCGGCGTAGATGCTGTTGACCACCCCCGCGAGATCAGCCCCCCTGTGGCCGAAGGCACCGGGTATGAGGTTGCCGAAAAAGGCATAGGCCAGAAGCACCAGGGAGACCGAGGTGAGCGCCCATCCGATGACCCGCCGCCCGATATCAAGAGTCACGAGTATCATTGCCGTCCCCATGACAACGTCCAGGGGATCGAGACTGCCGAGGCGCATAAACCGCTCGTTGTAGTCGTACATGGCATAGATCGAGGCTGCGACGGCCAGGCCGATGACGAGAACATCCATCCCGAGGGAGAAGCGCCGGTGCGCCGGGTTCCGCGAGAAGGGATAGATGATGGCCGTGAGAATGCAGACCGTCATCAGGAAGAGGGCATGTTTTATCACCACGTCGGTTCCTATGTATATGGTCCAGTACAGAATGAGAAACGAGAGGAATGCAAGACCGAAATTGACGAAATGAAAGGGAAGACCAGAAAAAGATCGTTCAATGCCCGCTGTGTCGGGTTGTGGATTTAGCTTCTCCATTGGAGCGGCTCCTTTCAAAAAGCCGGGCGCATTTTTGGGAACATGCGCCCGGCGGCAAAAAACGGGTTTTCCGGCTATTTCAGGACTCCGGCTTCTTTAAAGAACTTCTCCGCGCCGGGGTGAAGAGGAATCGGTATCCACTTCGCCGCATTCTCCAGGGACATCCCTTTGCCCGCCGCATGGACCTTGGCCATATACTCCAGCCCCTCAGGGCTGTAAGCCGCCTTCACCATTTCGTACACCACGTTTTCATCCACGTCGGCCCGAACACCCCACATGGCTCCTGAGCCAACGGTTTCAACGTCTGTATCCACGCCTTTATATGTGCCGGCGGGAAGAGAAAGGGGAAGGTACTGGGATTTTTCGGCTATCAGCTTGTCCCTGAAGCCGGGGGCGAAGGTGATGAGAACCAGGTCGTGTGTGAGGGCAAGCTCGGAGATCGTGGGGGTGGGAAGCGTCGAGACCTCCATGACGGCGTCGACCTGGCCGGCCTTCAGGGCTTCCATGGCCTCCCTCGCGGGGAGGTAGACGACTTTTTTGAAATCCTTGTCGGGGTCAAGGCCGTGTGCCCGGACCCAGTCGAAGAACTGCTGGTGCATGGAACCGCCGGGGGATCCCGCGCAGACAACCTTGTCCTTCAGGTCGAGGTAGGTCTTAATCCCTGTGGATGCAAGAGTGTACGGCTGGCCGTACTGAAGGTAAAGAATGCCCATGCCGCGCATCTTGTTGAAAGATTTCTTGTAGGGAGCCTTTCCTTCGAAGGCGAGGGGCGGGTCGATGGTGTTGAGCATCCCGATCTCGGCCTGGCCGGAATCAAGCCTGTTGATGTTTTCGTTCACGCCGCCGGAAGTGACGGCGGTAACCTCAACACCGGGGGCATTCTTGGTGACGAAATCGGCAAGCCCGCCGCCGATGGCGTAGAAGCCTCCCCCCATGGAGCCGGTGGAGAAGTTGAGCTGGACCGTCGCGGCGCATGCCGCTGTACCGAAAAGAAGAAGCATCCCCAATGCCAGTGCTGTTCTGAACACTTTCATGTCATGAGACCTCCTTTTGCCCGTACTCTTTTTTTTCGTCCATGAAACACCATCTGCGCTGTGTCGTTCCGTTAATCCTGGCTGAATACCTTTCGCAGTTCCGGCTTCAGGAAGGACTGAACCTCAAGTGCATATCCCTCCGGATCCTCGAAGAAGAAGGCTTCTATCGAAATTTCCGGTTTGAAGAGCAGCTCCGACGTGATTTTTACATTTTTTCCGCGAAGGTACTCCCACCACTCCCGAACATCGTTCACCACAAGAGTGACGAGAACGCTGCTCTCGTTCACCGGTGCGGAACAGTGGCCGTGGTTCTCGTCGACGATGCCGAGAAACGCTGTTCCCTGAACCCGGTAAATGCGGCATGTCCCCTGGTCGTCCACGAGTTCGAATCCCATGATCCTTTCGTAGAAATCCCGTGCTCTTTCAAAATCCCTGTAGTAGAAAAACGTGATCTGCGAACAAATCCCAGGCATCCAGATGTCCTCCTGTCCCTTGTTTTTGCTGTCTTCATTTCAGCGGCGTTCAAAAGGTTCTGCAAGCGGTGCGACCTCTCCTGCCGCTCTTTCCCCCTTCCAGTATTCACAGTTTTCGAGGACATGGGCCTCTATTATCCTCCGGGCATGCTCTCCGTCTCCCGATTTCACGGCCTCCACAATCTCTCCGTGCTGTTCCCAGCTTGGCCTGCGGGGGTGATGGGGTGTTTCCACGTCTTCGATCCCGGTGTAGAACGTGGCGTAGAGAAGGGTGTACATAATGGAGCGCCAGTAGACGGGGCTGAACGCTCTCTTGATGTAGCCGTTTCCAGCGTGCTCCACGAGGGCGAAGTGAAAGAGCCCGTTGAGGGACGCGTACTCCCCTTTTTTGATTCCCGTCTCGAAAAGTTCACGCTGCCTGCGGATGATATCAGTAAGCTCCCCGATGGCCCGGTCCGGGCATTTTTCAGCGAGAAGGAATCCTGCCATCCCCTCCAGGGCGGCGCGGGCAAAAAAAACGGCCCGCATATCATCCCCGGTGAGCACAGGGAGGACGTATCCCTTTCTTCCAGTGGTCTTGCAGAGAACTCCCTCGGCGACAAGGCGTCCCAGGGCGGTACGGAGGGGGGTGCGGCTCATCCCGAACCGTTCGGTGAGATCTGTCTCGTAAATGCGTTCTCCGGGGCGGATTTCCCGGGTGCGTATCAGCTCGAAAATCGTCTGGAACGCCCGCTCCTCTGCTTGCTGGCTTTTTTTTGCCATAGGCTCGTCCCCTTGTGGATGTTTTTTATGGATACATATTATGTATCCATAAAGTCGATCTATCCTGCATTATATATCGTGTAGAAATTTAGTCAATCCGAATTTGCAGCGCACGGGGAAGAAGGAGCTTTTCTTCTTCCCCGTGCGCTGCAGGCGGACTATTGAAAGAACAGGAAACCGGCTATGCTGAGATAAAACCGTGTGAACCTCTCCATAGGAGGCAAATTTCCGAAATCCGCTGCAGATCCTTGTCCTCCAGCCCCTCGCCGCAGGGAAGGACCACCAGTTTTTCCGCTTCGTCCGAAGGAGTGCCCGGAGGGGCGTCCCACGACAGGGGCGGTTCGAAGCCTTCCGCCCGAAGGCGCCGCTCCAGTTCGGCCTTTCCGCTTTCCACCCTGTAGGGGGCTCCGAGCGGCACGGTTCCGTCCTGAAGGGCCGGCAGGCCCAGCAATACGGCGAGGAAGGAATAGTTTTTCCGCCGCGCTGCCGGTATGGGTTCCCACGGAAGCCTGTCGAGAAGCAGCCTTCCCATGGCCGAAGGCTCCCGTGTCCCGCCGTCACCGTCGAGCGCCTTTTCCCCCTGCCGGAGAAAAGCGGGCTCTCCGGTCATCAGTCCCGCCGTTTTTGCAGAGATAAAGCTCTCGAGGGGCGGGGCGAGCGTTCCGTCAAGGGGCAGTCTGGAAGTGAGCAGGCCCCCGTCCGGTACGGGAAGAAATTTCCGGAAGCTGTACAGGGCGAAGTCTCCGAAGGTTCCTACACCCTGGCTAAAAAGGGCGTGGACGCAGTCTTCAATGATGACGGGCCTGCTTTCCGCGGGCAGGGAGCGAAGGGCTTCCTCCACCGGGCGGTTGGGGAAGCCGCAGAAGTGAATGTACAGGAACACGTCACCCGGCAGCAGTTCCGGAATAGGCGTCCGCGAGGGATCGGAGTAGAAGAAGAGGCGGTATCCCCGGCAAAGAAAGGGAGGCGCCAGGGAGGCGCAGCACAAAGACGGCAGCCATGCCCGTCCGGTTATCCGAGCCGGCGGAAGGGAGTCCAGGGCCCGGGCCAGCGCCATTCTGCCCGTGCCCACGGAAAGGGAGAACCGTCCGTCCAGGGGAAGGACGCCGAGGAGATGCCTGGAAACCGGCGGAGCCCGGAGTATGTCCCGGGGAAGGCGCAATTCTGAAGGATGCTTCATGACGGGGCCGGGAGCGGCCGGCACAGAATGCCGTGAGGGGCGGTCAGCTTCGGGTCAGGGCGGCAGCGCCGATGGTGGCGGCGTCGTTCCCGAGGAGGCTCAGCCTGAGGTCCAGGGTCTTCCGGAAAGGGGCAGCAAGGTAGTCCAGCACTCTCGGCCTGAGGACGGCGAGAAAATTCTCTCCCCTGCTCAGTCCCCCGCCGAGGATGACGGCCTGGGGATCCAGGAGGTGGACCGCCGAGGCGATGCCCTTGGCGAGGTGGTCGAGTCCCCTGTCCCAGAGGGGCGCCACCGCGGGGTCGGTCCTGCGGGTCCACAGGTACTTCAGGTCCGGCTGCAGCCCCATTGCCCGGGCCTGGCGCTCCAGGGCGTCCGCCCCGCTGATCCCCTCGAGGTGCCCGTGGGAGCCGCAGCCGCAGGGTTCCCCCGAGCCCACCACCAGGTGTCCCGGCTCCCCCGCCATGCCGTGAAACCCCTTCAGAATACGGCCGCCGGTGACGATGGCTCCTCCGATGCCCGTTCCGAGGGCAAGGAGAAGGAAATCGTCCATTCCGACGGCGGCTCCTCCCCAGCCTTCGCCGAGGGCGTGGCAGTTGGCGTCGTTTTCCATGGCCACGGGGAGGCCGATTTTCGAGGAGAGCATTTTCCGGAGGGGAAGGCCGTTCCAGCCGGAGAAATTGGGAAGCAGAAGGGCCGTTTCCCGGTCAGCGTCGAGCACCCCGGGGATGCCTACGCCCACGGGGCAGTCGGCGCAGGCGCCCAGGGATTTCACCATGACGGCGATCTGGGAGAGGATCCCGTCGGGTTCCCGTCCGGAAGTGGGCTCGGAGATCCGCCGGAGAATATGGCCGTCCTCCACGAGGGCGGCGGCGATCTTGTGTCCTCCGAGGTCCACTCCCACTGCTTTCATGGCAGGGCTAGTGCTCCGCCCGCTTCAGTGCGGACCGCTTGTGGATCATGGGCCCCGTAAGGACGTAGGCGAGGCAGCCCAGCACGAGAATGGAGGCGATCCACGCGGCGTAGGTTTCGCTGAGGATCCACAGCAGAAGAACCACCAGGGCCGCCGGGGCGAAGTATTTCACCTTGTTCGAGGGCTTGGGGTACCTGAGGTTCGAAAGCTGCAGGGAGATCATGACGATGATCAGGAACTGGAAGACCATGGAGACCGGGCCCGTGACCAGGATGTGGTCGTCCGGGTACAGGACCTGGGCGGCGAAGGCTGAGAGGGCGATCCAGGACGAGTTGACGGTGATGGGAAGGCCGATGAAGCCTCCCTGACCCCGGAGGGGATCCTTCAGCCGGAACTTGGAGAGGCGCAGGGCCCCGGAGAAGACAATGGCCGAGGGCAGGATGGTCCTCCAGAAGGGGCTCGGCCCGTGGAGCAGCAGGGCGTAAAGCAGCACCGCCGGGGCGGCTCCGAAGGCGGAGAAGTCCACGAAGGTGTCGAGCTCGGCGCCGAAGTCGGTGGACCCCTTGAGCCACCTGGCGAGGTTGCCGTCCAGTCCGTCCAGGATGAGGGCGAGCATGATGTACTGGGCGGAGCGGGCAAGGAGGGCCGGCACACCGAGCCGCATGGATTCCAGGGTCGAAAGGATGCTGGCGAAGCCGAAGAACAGCGCCGAAAGGGTCACCAGGGTAGGTATGATCCGGCGCCAGTTGGCAATGGCCCGGAGCTTCTGGAGATGGTCCTTCGTCATGATTACTGGTTCTCCTTCTTCACGATCCGGGCGATGACCGTCTGGCCTGCGGAAACCTGGTCGCCGATGTTCGCAACTATTTCGATATCCCCCTTGGGGAAGTACATGTCGAGCCGGGAGCCGAACTTCATCATGCCGAACCGCTGCCCTCTCCTCACGGACACCGTCTTGTCGGGACGGAGCCAGTAGACCACCCTCCGGCACACGGGGCCCACGATCTGCGTGATGAGGCAGGAGGTTCCTTCTCCCCTGACGAGGATGGTGTTGTGCTGGTTTACCTCGGAGGACTTCTCGTCAAAGGTGAAGAGCCTCTTTCCGGGGAAGTATCCGAGGAACGTGGAGTACCCCCCGATGGGGAAGCGGTTGACGTGGACGTCGAACAGGCTGAGGAAGATGCTGATCCGCACGGTGTCGGTCTTCAGGTAGTCCCCTTCGTAGACCTCGGCGATCTTGGCAATCTTTCCGCTCGCCGCCGCGACGACCAGGCCCGGGTCGGACGGAGTGGCCCTGTCGGGATCCCGGAAGAAAAAGAGCATGTAGCCAGCCGAAAGGTTGGCCAGCAGCAGGCCGAGGAACAGGGACGTGCCGCCGGACACGCCGAAGAGCATGAACAGCAGGAACATGACCGCTCCGAACGCCGCCGAAGCAAGAAGAAACGGTTTGACCTCTGGACGGAATTTCATAAAATAAAGCCCCCTTGTTTTCTGTTTGTCGGATAATTATACCGTACAAGACGGGAGAGGTCACCTGAATTCCGAACAGTTCCCTGAATGTTGTGTCGGTATAATTACGGAAATTCCGCCTTTTTCCGGATGGGGGAGGGGCTCCGGCAGGTTGACCGGCGATTTTCAATGGGGTATAAGGGGGACGCGGCGAAATCCGCAGGAGGACCCGAATGGAGAACCGCGAAATTTTTCCCGGACGGGAAGCCGGCGAGGGAAGGACGGGCACTCCCCTCTTCCGGGCATCGTCAATCACAAAGTTTTATCACCAGGGAACCCAGACCGAGGTCCGCGCCCTTGACGGGGTGGATCTCGAGCTCTTCGACGGCGAGCTGGCGGTGCTCCTGGGCGCGTCGGGAAGCGGCAAGTCCACCCTTCTCAACATCCTCGGCGGCCTGGACATTCCCACGGGAGGACGGCTCTTCTACCGGGAGGACGAGCTCACCGGGGCCGATGAGGACCTGCTCACCGCCTTCCGCAGGAATTCCGTGGGCTTTGTCTTCCAGTTCTACAACCTCATTCCCAGCCTGACCGCAAGGGAAAACGTGGCGCTGGTCACGGAAATCGCCCCGGACCCCATGAGCCCCGAGGAAGCCCTCGAACTCGTCGGCCTGGGGGACAGGATGGACCATTTCCCCTCCCAGCTCTCCGGGGGTCAGCAGCAGCGGGTGGCCATCGCCCGGGCCATCGCGAAGCGCCCGGAAGTCCTCCTGTGCGACGAACCCACCGGGGCTCTCGACGTCAAAACCGGCATCACCGTCCTCGAGGCCGTGGAAAAGGTGAACAGGGAACTGGGAACCCTGGCGGTGGTGATCACCCACAACGCCGCCATCGCCGACATGGCGGACCGCGTCATCTTTCTCTCCGCCGGGAAGATCACGTCCATCCGGGGGAACGAACGGCGCATGCCGGCACGTTCCCTCTCCTGGTGACGGCCATGAGGGCCATCGACAGGAAGCTTCTCCGGGATCTCTCCGGGATGAAGGGGCAGATGACCGCCATAGCCCTCGTCATGGCCTGCGGCCTGTCCATGATGATCATGGCCAGGGGGCTCGTGGTCTCCCTGGAGGAGACGGAACGGACCTACTACGGCACCTCCCGGTTCGCCGACGTTTTCTGCGGGCTGAAACGGGCGCCCCTTTCCCTGGAGTCCGCCCTCTCGTCCCTTCCCGGGATCGCCGCCGCGGAGACCAGGGTCACGGGCGTCCTGAACCTGGACATTCCTGGAATGAAGGAGCCCGTGGACGGCATGGTCTTTTCCCTTCCGGAGGACCGTCCCCAGCGGCTGAACCTTCTTCACCTGAAGGCAGGACGCCTGCCCGGACCGGGCCGGAGGGACGAGATAGCGGTGAGCAGCGGCTTTGCCGGGGCCCACGGCTTTCTGCCGGGCGACGAGCTGGAGGGGACGGTCTACGGGGTCCGCCGGCGGTTCCGGATCACAGGCATCGCCATGTCGCCGGAATTCATCTACGAGACCAGGGCGGGAGAGATGCTCCCGGATCCCCGGCGGTTCGGCGTCTTCTGGATGAACAGCGGGGAACTGTCCCGGGTCCTCGGCCTGGAAGGGGCCTTCAACAGCCTCTCGGTGCGTCTCTCCCCGGGAGCCGACGGAGAAGAGGTCAAGGCCGGCATCGACAGGCTGCTCGAACCCTACGGGGGGCTCACGGCCTACGACCGGGAGGATCACCCCTCCGCGAAGCTCATGAGGGACGAGATACGGCAGCTGAAGGGGTTTTCCGTGGCTTTCCCGGCGGTGTTCCTCACCGTGGCCGCCTTCATGACCAGCGCCGCCCTTACCCGCCTGGTGAAGCTCCAGAGGCAGCAGATAGCCCAGCTGAAGGCTTTCGGCTACTCCCCCTTTTCCGTGGGAGCCCATTTCCTGAAATTCGCCCTCGTTCCCGCCGCCGCGGCCACCCTCCTCAGCCTTACCCTCGGCATGTGGGCGGGGCGGGCTTTTGTCTCTCTTTACCACAGGTTCTTCCAGCTTCCCTACCTGCAGTTCATCCCGGACTGGGCTGCACTGGCGGCGGGGATCGGCGCCACGGCCTCCGCCGTCGCCCTGGGAGTCCTCGGCGCGGTGCGCCGGGCGGCTGCTCTCCCTCCCGCCGAGGCCATGCGGCCCGAGCCGCCGGCGGATTTCTCCCCCTCCCGCCTTGAAAAAATGGGAATCCACAGGCTTGTCCCCCCTTCTTTCCGGATGGCCCTCAGAAATCTGGAACGGAGACCATGGCAGGCCGTTTTCACCGCCCTCGGCCTGGCCCTGGCCGCGGCGATACCCGTCCTTCCCGGCGCCATGGCGGACGGGGTGGAGTACCTCATGGAATTCCAGTGGTCCCTCGCCCAGCGGCAGGATGCCACGGCGGCTCTTCTCGAGCCCGGCGGGCCGGAGGCCTTCACCGCCCTGGCACGCTTTCCCGGGGTGCTCTCCGCGGAGCCCTTCCGGGCCGTTCCCGTGGTTCTGAGGACGGGCCACCGGAAGTGGAGGACCGCCGTCACGGGCCTTCCCCGAAATCCGGAGCTCAACCGCCTTCTCGGCCGAGACGGCAGGGAGATGGCACTGCCGCCGGCAGGGCTCCTCATGTCGGAAAAACTGGCGGAAATTCTCGGGCTGGCCCCGGGGGACGAGGTGACGGCGGAAGTGAGGGAGGGGAGGCGGCCCGTGGTGCGTACGGTGCTCTCCGGCACAGTGTCCGATTACGCCGGAGTGGCGGTCTACATGGAAATCGAAGCCCTCCGGAAGCTCCTCGGCGAGGAGGGAACGGTGAGCGGGGCCTATCTGGCCGTGGATTCCCTCCGGTGGGACGACTTTCTCGCGGAGGTGAAGAAAACGCCCGGAATCGCTTCCGTGGCCTCCACCGCCGCCGTGCTCGAGAATTTCCGCACTACCACCGCGGAGATGATGGGCCTGTCCCAGGCGATCTACTATGTTTTTTCCATCATCGTCTCCTTCGGGGTCATCTACAACGGGGCCCGGATCGCCCTTTCGGAGAGGGGAAGGGACCTTGCCACCCTCCGGGTTCTCGGGTTCACCAGGCGGGAAGTGTCGGGAATTCTCGTCTCGGAACTCGCCCTGCTGACCCTTGCGGCAGTGGGGCCGGGGCTGGTGCTGGGGCGGTGGCTCACCGAAGCCGTCATGGAGTCGGCGGGAAGCGAGACCATGCGGTTTCCCGTGATCATCACCGGGCGGACCTACGTCATGGCCGCAGCCACGGTACTGCTCTCCTCCCTCTTTTCCTTTGCCGTGGTGACAAGGAGAATTGCCTCCCTGGACCTGCTCGGCGTGCTGAAATCAGGAGAATGAAGAAAGGACGGTTAGGGGAATGAACACGAATTCCGGACGGACCAACAACAGCAGGGGAAGGATCCGGAGACTGCTCAGGAAGGTTGTGTACGTGCTGCTCGCCATAGCCGCCGCGGCCTGGGGAGCCGTACTCCTGAGGCCCTCCCCCGTTCCGGTGAAGGTCATGGAAATCGCCGCCGGCCCCTTCACCGTCACCGTCTCCGAAGAGGGAAAGACGGCCATCCGGAGCCGGTACACTGTGTCCTCCCCCGTGGCGGGGTTTCTGAACAGGACGGTGCTCAGGGCCGGCGATCCCGTCCGGCGGGGAGAGACCGTCCTTGCCGTCCTCGATGCCGAACCGTCGGGTCTTCTCTCCCCCAGGGCCCTCGCCGAAGGGGAAGCCCGTCTCCGGGCGGCGGAGGCGGCCCGGTCCATGAGGAAGGCCGAACTGGACCGGGCGAGGGTGGGCTTCGACCTGGCGAAAAAACAGTTCGAGCGGATAGACCGCCTTCTGCCCTCCGGGGGCATCGCGAAGCAGGACTGGGACATAGCGGAAAACAGGATGCAGCTTCTCTCCAGGGAGACAAAGGCGGCGGAATTCGCCCTCCGCATGGCGGAGTTCGACGCGGAGCAGGCCCGGTCCTCCCTCATCCAGGGGCCGGAGAAGGGCAGGCCTTCCGAGCCGGTTCGGATTCTTTCCCCCGTGGACGGGTACGTGCTGAAGGTCTTCGAGGAGAGCGCCAGGCCGGTGCAGGCGGGAACACCCCTTCTCGAGGTGGGGGATCCGGACGACCTGGAGGGCGAGACGGATCTTTTTTCCGCCGATGCCGCCGGGGTGGTGCCCGGAATGGACGTTTCCATCGAGGGCTGGGGAGGAGACAGGCCCCTGAGAGGCAGGGTGTCCGCCGTTGAACGGAGCGGTTTCACAAAGGTGTCAGCCCTCGGCGTGGAGGAGCAGAGGGTGAAGGTCCGTGTCGACATCCTCGATCCGGTTTCCCCCGGCTATCGTCTGGGAGACCGGTTCCGCATCGTGGTGCGGATCGTGGTCCGGTCGGACGGCGGAGTTCTCCAGGTGCCCCTCAGCGCCCTCTTCAGGCGGGGGACGGAATGGCATGTCTTCACCGCCGGGGGAGGAACGGCCCGGGACAGGAAGGTGGAAACGGGAGACAGCAACGGAATTATGGCGGAAGTGCTCTCGGGACTTGATGAGGGTGACGTGGTGATTCTTCACCCGTCAGGAAATATCCGGGACGGGGTGAAGGTGGTGCAGGAATAGAAACGGTCAGTCGGCCGCAGGGACGCCGAGGGCTCTTTCCGCCGGGCGGAGGGAGGGAGATTCGCCCTTCCGGTCGAACCACCGGACGATCTCCATGACGCCGTCGAGGTGCTCCACCAGGGCCGAGCAGTTGTCCACCCAGTCGCCGCAGTTGAAGTACTTCACTCCCTGGAAGGCCCGGACTGCCGGATTATGGATGTGCCCGCAGATGATTCCCGAGGCGTCCATTTCCCTGACCGACCTGGCGATGCGGCTCTCGTACCGGCTGAAATACTTCACCGCCCTCTTCACCCTGTTTTTGAGAAAGGAGGAAAGGGACCAGTATTCCCGCCCCGCGAGAGAGCGGATAAAGTTGACTCCCGAGTTCAGCTGCTGGGCAAAACCGTAGGCCCTGTCGCCCGCCCAGGCGAGCCACCGGCTGTAGAGCATCACCACGTCGAACTGGTGCCCGTGGACCACAAGGTACCTTCTGCCGTCGGCCCCGGTGTGCACAGCACTGGATCGTATTCTGACACCGGCGAGGGACTGGCCGTCGAACCGGTTCATGAACTCGTCGTGGTTTCCCGGGATATAGGTCACCGCCGTCCTGCCCGCGAGGGAGAGGATGGAGCGGAGCACCGACGCGTGGGACGCCGGCCAGTTCTGCCTGGGGCCCATGTTCCACCCGTCTATGATGTCCCCCACGAGATACAGGTTCTCGCATTCCACGGAGGAAAGAAAGCCGGAGAGGTTTCCGGCCCGGCACCAGCGGGTTCCGAGATGGAGGTCGGAGAGAAAGATCGATCTGTATTTCAGCGGGTTCATCCTTTCCGTTCAGGGGTGCCCCGGGGGGCGTCGCTTCTTATTATACATCAAGGGAGAGGTCCGGTCCCGGCCATCAGTCCTGGGGGCCTCCGTCGTCGGTGCCGGGCCGGATGATCTGCTTCATGATGTTCTCCAGGAGCTGCTTTTTCACCTGGTCCTCCGTGCTGGTGGATGTGTCCTTTCCTTCCCCGGTGGGGATTTCCACGGTGATCTTGATCTGTGTCTCGTTTTTCCCCGAGCCGTTGGGCCTCGGTATGGAGGCCGGCGCGGCGGCTGAGGTCACCTTGAGGTCGGTGAGCAGCGGGGCGTCCCAGGTCCCCCGGAGGTTGAAGGAGGTCTCCCGGAAGTCCCGGACGGACATGCCGCCCAGCAGCCCCGAGAGGAACCTCTGAAGGAATGCCGGGTCGGTGAGGGGGTTCCCGTCCACGGCAATAATGCCCTGGAGGGCGCCGAGGAAGGCGTTCAGGGCCCGGACGTTGATGTCCCCCACGCATTTGAGGTCCAGGGGAGAATCGTTCCACCCCAGGGACCCGCTGGCGGAGAAATACCTGTAGACGTTGTCCCCCACGGGAGCGGAGACCCTGCTTCCCGGAAGGAGGAAGATGTTTCTTCCGTCGAGATTGAAGCTGGCCAGCACGGAGCTGAACTTCACCACCCCGGTGTCGGAGACGGACTTCAGGGCTTCGAATCCCGAGACCGAACCGTCCTTTGCCGTAAGCTGGCCGCTGCCGAAGACCATTCCCACCATGCCCCCGGTGCCGCTTCCTCTCGCCGTGAGGTCCGCCTTTCCCGTCACCGATCCCCTGCCCTCGAGGATTCTCTCCGTGGCGTTCCCCAGGTCCATGCCTTTCACCGTAAGGTTTCCCTCCCACCGCATGGTGACAGGGTCGACCATGCCGGAGATGGAGGCCGGGCCGCCGTGGTACTCCGCCTTGCCGTCAATGACGTTGATTCTGCCGTCCTTCCATGTAAAGGGGATATCCACCGCCTTGACCTCCGTGCGGTAAAAGCCGAGGGAAGCAGAGCGGATCCTTCCCTCCCAGGTATTTTCCTTTTCGTCGAGAATGCCCCTGGCAGTGAAATCGGCTTCCCCGGAGACCATGCCCGCAGCCTGGGCGGACAGCCCCGCGGCCGTGGCCCCCAGGTCGATCTTTTTGCTGTTCTTGAGGGTGATTTCCGTTCCCTTGGGCGTAAAGGCCATTTTACCTTCCACGGCGAGGATGCTCTTGCCGAGGGCTCCCTGGGCGGACAGGGCATAGGCCCCCTTTCCGTCAGGCTTCAGGGAGAAAGCGGCTTTTTCCAGCAGGAGCCCGTGGAATGTCACGAGGGGGGAGGTTCCCGAGAATACGGCTGCAAGGGCTCCCCCCATGGTTCCGGAGAGGGTGACTTTTCCGGCGGCCGTGCCGCCGAGGCTCACGTCGGGGAAGAAGGCCGCCGAGAGCTTTCTGAGGTCCAGTTCCCCCGATGAGGCCGAGAGGTTGATCTTTCCCCTGTCCTTCAGCTCCAGGGTTCCCTCCGCGGTGACCGGCGCGTCAAGAACCCGGGCGGCGAAGGATGTCAGTCTGAGAGTGGGAAGGGTTCCCTCAGCCTTTGCCGCCAGGGAGCGGACGGAAAGCCCTCCGGCGGAGAGCTCCGGACCGTTCAGGGACAGGGAGAGGGCGGGCGCTGACGCTTTTCCGGAGAGGGAAAATTCTCCCGCAAGGGTTCCCGAGGCTGAGGAGAGAGCCGTTCCAAGGTCCGCCGCAGCCTGCCGGAGGGCCAGCCCCGAGAAGGTCCCCCGGAGATTCAGGGCAGGTGAATGGGCAAGGGAGGAGGCTTTTCCGGAGAACTGCACCTTTCCCCCCCAGAGGGAGGCCGTCCCTTCCGAAAGGGTGAGCTCGCCGCCGGAAAAACGGCCTTTCAGCACCGCTCCCCGGAGGGGAAGGGTTTTCGACAGGGGGGTGTCCTTTCCCCTGACGTCGAACTCCACCGCGGGAGCCGAGAGGGGTGACCGGGCGGACCACCGGAGATCCGCCGTGCCGGAAGCGTCCAGGGGTTTCGAGGAGGAGGCGAGAGACTCGATGAAGGCCCAGCGGATGTTCTTTCCCTCTCCTTCGAAAGCCATGGCGGGGGTGTCGCCGGAAAGGCCCGACAGGATTCCCTTACCGGAGACCGTCCCTCCTCCCGGAATCGACAGTGAGACCGACGACACGTTCAGGACGTCCGCCGTTCCGGTGAAGACGGCGGAAAGGCTCTCCGCCGGTGCGCCCAGGACGGTAAATTTCGGGGCTGCAAGGGTTCCGGAGAGGGTCATTTTTCCCTCGAAGGGATATTTCAGGGAGAGCTTTCCCGTTCCCGTGCCCGCAAGCGCCAGGCCGGGAGCGTAGGCCGCGCCGGAGGATTTCAGGTCGAACCTGTCCGACCGGATATCAAGAACGGTTTCGGTGCGTCCCGTGTCGTCCACCAGGACTTTTCCTGACGCGGAAAAGGAAGATTCAAGCCATTTTCCGGTGGTCCCGAGGTCAATGCGGCTTCCTTCAGCGAGCTCCAGGCTCCCTTTCAGGTCCGCCACGGGGAATCCTTCGAGGACCGCCCTGGGAGAGGCAAAGGCCACTGTGCCTCCAAGCCTGTCGAAGGGGCCTTCGAGGTCGACACGGAGGGACGACAGGGTTCCCCGGCCGAAGGAAAGCCAGGAGAAAAAGCGGGTCCACTCCTGAAAATCCACGCTTTTGAGGCTCAGCTTGATCTCCGCCAGGGGGGCGGAGGCAAAGAACACGGAGAGGCTGCCCTCCACGGGCGAGGAAAAAACCTTTCCGCCCGCCGGGGAGAGGGTTGCCTTCTCTCCGTCTGCGGACCAGTGGAACCGGCCTTCCGTGAGGAGGTCCCAGATGTCGCCCCCGAGTATCTCTCCCTCGCCGGACAGGAGAAGCTTTCCGCCCGGGCGGCTTATGGTGAGGGTGGAGGCCACCGTGCCCTTCATGGAAAAAGGCACGGAGAGGAGGGAAGCCGCTTTCTCAAGGTCCAGGCTTTCGACGGCTCCCTCGAGGAAAAACTCAGGGAACATTTCTCCGGAGAGGGTTGCCGTTGCGCTGCCCGCCTTCAGGAAGCCGTCGGTAAGCGAAATGCTTTCGTCTTCGGCAAGGGAACCGCCCATTTCCACGGGCATGCCGAGAAAATTGCCCTTCCCTTCGAGGGTGACCGTTCCCTGCCCGGGGGTCAGCCGGAGAAGGTCAAGCTTCACGTTTCCCAGGGGGGTTGAGACCTCCGAAGGGGTGAGGATCACCACGGGAAGGTCGAGGGGTTTTCCTCCCGGCGCTGACGGAAGTTCGGTTTTCCTGGCGGCGGCGAAGAGATCCTCCGCGGCCACGAAGGCGTTTTTCACCGAGATTTTGTCGATTCCAGCAGAGCCCTTCAGCAGGGAAAGCAGCGAGAGGGAGACGGTAAGATTGTCCGCCCGGGCTATCTCCCCGTCTTCGAAGGACAGGCGGACATTCCAGGCCGTGAAGCCTGTGACGGGGTTGCCGGAAAAACGGTCGGCCTGCAGGCTCCAGCCCGGCAGATCCCGGAGGGCCTCGTTGAGAGATGTTTTAAAGAAATCCGTTCCCGCGTCTTTCCCCGAAATCAGGAACAGGGCGGCTGCCGCCGCCAGACCGGCGAGGAGAAAGACAAAAAGAACAGCCTTTTTTGCTGGTTTTCCCATGTCTCTTTTTTCCTTTCCGTAATGGCTGTTTTCCGCTCCGCTGCCCCACAGCAGCAATTATATACCGGAGCTGCAACGGTTCAATCATAGGAGAGGACCGCCGGGAACGCCAGAGAAGGATTACTGATATATTAAAGAGTGAATAGTCCGTTCTGTTCAACCTACATATGGCGGCCTGTGGGAAGATGTGGAAATGTGGATATGTGGAGAAGTCGGTGGATAACCTCCAAAAAAACGGCAAAAAAGGGTTGAAAAAAGGGGATTTGTGGATAACCCGGCAGTATGTGGACATTTTTCCGGGGACACTAGAGGGGGGTGGAAAAAAGAAGCGACAGGCCCCACCTGTGTTTCACCCGTCGGAATCCCGGCTGACCTGCAGGACAGAGGCCACGGGAATCTCGCATCCCCGGGGAGAAAGAAGGACCTTGCCCCGGACCGTCACCCTGTCGCCCTTCCCGAGAGCAAGAAGACCCTCCGTGCGGGGATTCCGGTAGGCGGTGACGGTGAGTTTTCCCTGGGAAAGGAAGATTCTTCGTCCCCGCTCCTCCGCTCTCTCCAGGGTCATCCGCACCGTGACGAAGCTGCCTGCCAGAACCGTGGCCTCGCTCCACACCTGGGAAGGGGTGAAGACCCTGTTTTCCGAACGGTTCCAGAGGCCCGCCCCGTCCCGGGCGGCCTCTTCCATGGCCGAAAAGATCCTGCCGGCGTGTTTTCCGTTGGGGGGAATGATCAGCGGCAGGGCAAGTCCCCGCCGCACCAGTTCCTCGTTCACCAGCAGCTCTCCTTCCGGAAGGGAAACCCAGACATAGGCAAGGAGCCTTCCGTACCGGTCCCGGAGTTCCTCGTCGAACTCCAGGCGGAGGGGCCCCGAGGAAATGAGGGTCCGGTTCGCCCCGGCCGCTTCGAGGGCAAGTTCTTCCTTTCCCCGGCGGGGATGGTGGAGTTCCGGAGTGTCGATCAGGAGGTAGCGGATCGTGGTCCGCTCTCCGTTCAGGGGAGCCGAAATGGTGTCCCCGTCGTGAACCTCGATACCCGCCGCCGAGAGCAGGGATTGCACGTCCGGGCCGCCTCTGAGGCCCGCCAGGGAAAGAATGGCCGCCGACACCAGGGCCGCTGCCGCTGCCAGGAGGCGGGTCATCCCTGTCTCCCCTGCCCGCTCACGGGGTGAACCCGCCAGCGAAGATCAGGGCACGTCCAGGGAGTGCCCCCGGAAGCCACGTACCGCATCGCCGCCGACCCATCCGTCCCGGAAGTCTGCGGGAGGACGAGAAATGAAATGCCGGCCTGTCCGTAGACGTCCGGGAGAAAGGGAATTCCGGGCCCCTGGAGAACCACCTTTTTTCCTGACAGAAAGGGGAGAAGAGAGAAAAACGAACGTGTTCTGAAGACCTCGGCGGTAAGCCACACCCATCCGGAGGAGTTCAGGTGCTGGGAGGCCGTCCATTCCGGAAAGACGTTCAGGCCCCTCCTGCCGTCGTCGAAAACGGAAATATTCCAGTTCCAGTCCCGGAGAAAATCGGTTACCCAGGGGTCGGGGGTCACCAGGGACACCCGTTCCCCACCGGGAAGGGGCAGGAGGCTCTCCAGAGGAAGGCCCTCTTCCGGCGCGGGGGCGATGGCGGCTGCGGCTGCGGAAGCGGCGGCATATTCCTGGGGGTAGGGTGAAACGAGAAGCTTCGCGAGATCCTTCGCCCCCGAGAGCAGAAGGCGCCTTGTATGGTCTTCCCGGGGGGAAAGGGTCGCTCCCCCTCCGGGCGGCACCGCGCCGATCCCCCAGCGTCCGTCCTTCAGCACCACGGCGCTTCCCTTCCAGCCGAGAACAAGGGATTCCAGTTCCCCATCGCGGGCTGAAAGGAGCCGCTCCTGAATTTCCTCGTACAGTCCCATGGCCGTTCCCCCCTTCCGGTCCATTCTATACTCCCCTCATGTCCGGGGAAAGGGCGCACCCCGGGAAGAAAGGGGTATAATGTTGCCCGTATGAACTCTGGAACGAAAGGGGACACGCCGGTGGACCACGTGGAAGAACAGCTTCTCTCCTCCCGGGGCGAAATCCTGAAACGGTACGGGAACCTCCTCGCCTCCTATGGCGGGAAAATTCGCCTGACGGGGCCCAGCGATCCTGAAATACTCTGGAACGACCACATTCTTGACTGTCTTTTCACCGTTTCCCGTCTACCCGACAAGGGACGGATTCTCGATGTGGGCTCGGGAGGAGGTCTTCCCGGCCTTGTCTGGGCCATCTGCCGTCCAGATCTCGAAGTGACCCTCCTTGACAGCGTGAAAAAGAAGTGCGGCGCCCTGGAGGAAATGGCCGCTGAACTGGAGCTTCCCAACGTCCGGGTCCTCTGGGGAAGGTGCGAGGAATACGCCCTGCGGGAACGGGAAACCTTCTCCCTCGCAGGCGCCCGGGCAGTGGCCGGAACGGGGATCCTCCTTGAGTACCTGTCACCCTTCGTGGCCGTGGGCGGAACTGTTATGGCCATGAAGGGCCCTCTGTACACCGAAGAACTCGAACCGCTCCAGGGCAGATGGAACAGGCTCGGCCTCGCCGCTCCGTCCATTGTTCCCTACGGCGGCGAAGAAAAAAAGAGATTTCTTATTCTATGGAAGAAAAACGCCCCCTGTTCATCCAGGTTTCCCCGGAAGACGGGCATGGCGGAAAAAACATTCTGGTGGAGGTGACGCCCCCATGCTTATTCTCACGGTTTCAAACCAAAAGGGCGGAGTAGGAAAAACGACCACGTGCGTCAATCTTGCGGCTGAACTGGGCCGGCTAGGCTATTCCGTCCTCGCTGTGGACATCGACCCCCAGGCGAACTGCACCAGCGGCCTGGGCATATCACCCGAAGACTTCGAACTCAGTCTGTACGACGTGCTCCTCGGCGAGGCCGAGGCGAAGGACGCCGTAATACCCACCAGGTGGGAAGGAGTCTCCATTCTTCCTGCCACCATCGACCTGGCGGGAGCGGAAATAGAGCTTGCCAGCGTCATCAGCAGGGAGACGAGGCTGAGGCGGCATCTCCGGTCCCTCAACAGTTTCGACGTGGCCATCGTGGACTGCCCCCCGTCCCTGGGCATGCTGACCATCAACGCCCTGGTCGCCTCCGACAAGCTCATCATCCCCATCCAGTGTGAATATTACGCCCTGGAAGGGGTGGGCCAGCTCTCGAAAACCATCGGCCTCGTGAGGGACAGCCTCAACTCCGAACTTGAAATCAGCGGGGTGCTCCTGACCATGTACGACTCGAGAACCAGGCTTTCCAACGAGGTGGCCGACGAGGTACGGCGCCAGTTCGGCAGCGTGGCCTTCTCTTCCGTCATCCCGAGGAACGTCAGGCTCTCCGAGGCTCCGAGCCATGCAGCCCCCATAGGCTATTACGACCCCTCCTCCACCGGGGCGCAGGCATACGGGGATCTTGCCAGGGAGGTGTCAGGACTGTGGCTAAAGCGCGCGCACTAGGAAAGGGCCTCGGAGCCCTCTTCACACCCCCGGCGGAGGCGCCGCTTCCTCACGGTGGAGCGCAGCCGGAGATTACCTCTCTTCCGGTGGACAGCATCCGCCCGAACCCCGCCCAGCCGAGGCGGGACATGGACGAGGCTGCCCTCGATTCTCTCGTCGAGTCCATACGGAATCACGGCGTCGTCCAGCCCCTTATCGTCCGCCCCCTCGAAGAGGATGGAAGCTACGAGATCGTGGCAGGCGAGAGGCGGTGGCGGGCCGCCCGCTCCGCCGGCCTGACCCGGGTACCGGTGCGGGTCATGGAAGGCAGCGACCGGGATCTGCGGGAGATATCCCTGGTGGAGAATATCCAGAGGGAAGACCTTTCCCCCCTGGAAATCGCTTCCGCCATAACGGAGCTGATCCAGCACCATACCCTCACCCAGGAAGAAGTGGCCGAACGCATCGGCTGGAGCAGGGCCGCCGTGACAAACAAGCTGCGGCTTCTCCAGCTGCCGGAAGAGGTCAGGAACATGCTCTCCGAGAGCCTTCTTTCCGAAGGCCACTGCAGGGCCCTTCTCTCGGTGGACTCCCCCTCTATGATGATCGCCCTGGCACGGACTGCGGAAGAACGGGGCATGTCAGTCCGTCAGCTTGAAGAGGCGGTCAGGAGATCGAAGCTGCAGGTGCCCGAGGTGTCCGCCGCCAAACGGGCCTCCTTCGTCATACCGGAACCGGTGCAGTCTTCCCTCAGGGGCCAGGGAATTTCTCTTAAGGTGACAGGAAACCCGAACCGCATGAAAGTGTCCCTCGACGGGCTGAACAGGAGCCAGATGGAGGCCTTTGTGCGTTTTCTGGAGGAACGGAGAGAGGAACTATTTCCCGGGAAATAGGTGATGCACGGTGGACAAGTTTAAAGATGTAGTAATGTTTGGAAAAATAATTTCAACAGGATTCCTCATCGGCGGATATGTGTTTCTCGGTGTTTATCTTGCCCGCAGGCTCGTCGCCTCGGGGTATCCTTCATGGATCAATGCCGCTCTTCCTGCGGCTCTCGCCCTTTTCGGGCTCGGCCAGGGGTGGTTTTTGGTCCGGGAGATCATGAGAAAAAAATAACAAATATGTTTCACGTGAAACTGACAGATCTGCAGGAAGGATGATGGACCATGGAGAACATCTTCGCACCCTGGAGAATGGCCTATATTCAGGTTTCGAAAAAGCAGGACGGATGCATATTCTGCGAATTCCCGCCGGAGAACCGTGACGAGGAACGGCTCATTCTCCACAGGGGAACCACCTGCTTTGTCATTTTCAACGCCTTCCCCTACAACCCCGGCCACCTCATGGTCGCACCATACCGCCATACGGCAGAATACGAACTCCTCTCCGACGAGGAGATGCTTGAAATGCACCGCCTTGGCGGAAGATGCATCTCAGTGCTGAAGAAAGTGATGAATCCCCAGGGATTCAACCTCGGCATCAACCTCGGCAAGGTCGCCGGGGCAGGATTCGACGGCCACCTTCATCTGCACATCGTCCCCAGGTGGAACGGCGACACGAATTTCATGCCCGTGTTTGCCGATGTACGTGTCGTGGCCGAGGAGCTGGCGGCAACCTATGGGCGGATGAAGGAAGCCTGGAATGAATGAGTGACCTGTACAACGAACCCGCCGCTGAAACTGTAACGGAAACGAAAGTCCAGAAATCCCTTTTCATCGCCCATGTCTGTATTTGCTCCGACGAAGCGGAAGCACGGGAAAGAATCAGAAGCATTTCCTCGGACCACCGGCAGGCAAACCATAACTGCTGGGCGTACAGGGTCGGCTCACTGAAATGTGAAGAATACTTCTCCGACGACGGAGAACCCGCCGGAACGGCGGGAAAACCCATCCTCGGAGCGATTCTCCGGCAGGAACTGACGAATGTACTGGTGGTGGTGACCCGGTATTTCGGCGGTATCAAGCTCGGTGTGCGCGGCCTCATAGAAGCCTACGGAAACGCCGCCTCGGAGGGTCTCCTCGCATCGGGAAAAGTACTGCGGAGAGTGAGAACATCCTATGAAATACGGATGCCCTACGACATGGCAAAGCTGATGGACCGGCTTCTCGATTCATGCGACACAGAGGGAGAATTTCGGACCAGCGAATACGGCGAGTACATTAGGGTGCGGTGCGCTGTCCCTCTCGACCTGGCGCCCAGAGTGGAAGAAACCCTCGAAGAGTGGAAAAACACCAGAAGAATCCGAGGGTGGGATCCGGTCGGGTGATATTGTCCGCTGTGACAGTCCGCAGGCAGCTATTTACGGTATCGCAGTGCGGGAACGCTCCCCCGGCGGATTCCCATTAAAAGAATAAGGAACAGTCTCCTTTTCACAGCATGTTGAAAAAGGAATCGAATTACAACACAACCCATCCGGCCTTCCCCAAAAAATATCCGGCTTCGGAACTCCCAATATAAGCAGAAGAAAATCTCCCCATAGAGTGTTTCCGAACTCCTCAAAGACACTGTACTCAGTTGCAGTTAACAAGCACTGCTCCCTAACGCTAAATATATTCAAACGGTTTTCTTGAAAACGGATCTATATATTCTATGGAACCTCTTCTTTTACATTCTGCTGGAGGTTGTAGAAGGAGTTTTCAGGACACATAGGCTGACAATCATGCATGAGACCAAAAAAGCCACTGATAGCAAGGCAATGCAGTGGCATCGGGAGAAAAGAATATTGGAATACCATGAGAAGCACCAGGGAGAAGCCTCAGTAATTTCATTCAGGGGGTGGAAATTTACTCTGCAAATGGAAAAAGGTCAGTATAGAACAAAGGCTATATACGCTGCCGCAGGTCCGAATTCCGGTGGAAATCCCGAAAAATAATCCCACGGCAAAACAAACACTGTCTCGAAGAACGGAATCCCCGAATTCAGTTTCGAAAACCAGCTTTGGCAGGTAAAACCTTGTCAAAATCCATGTCAACCACTATACTAATCAGTAGACAGGAGATGATTTTTCGTGAAAACACGCTACAAAACTCTCATACTTGCGGCTTTTTTTACCGGATTGACGGCAGTGGGAGCTTTTATCCGAATACCGTTGCCCTTTGTTCCCATTACACTCCAGGTCCTCATGGTACTTCTTTCGGGGTTGCTTCTTTCACCCAGGGCGGCTCTCCTCTCCCAGGCAGCGTATGTTCTCCTGGGACTTTCGGGAGTTCCCGTTTTTGCAGGTGGAGGAGGCATTTCCTACACTCTTTCTCCCACCTTTGGCTATCTCATGGGGCAGATTCCTGCGGCATGGGTCATATCCCGCATTGTCAACAGAGGCGAAGTTGCCTTTAAGAAGATATTCCTGGCGGCGATGGCCGGGATTTCCATTATGTATTTGCTGGGTGTAACGGTTCTGTTCCTCAATCTCAACTGCGTTGCCGGAAAACCAACGGATCTGGCACAGGTACTGCATATCGGCGTCTATCCCTTCATTTTTCCTGATCTTCTGAAAGCAGCCGCAGCAGCGCTTCTAACCCTTAAAATACGGAGAGTCTCAAAAGGTCCACTCTAAATACAATCAAACCAGATAGCGTTACGCAGCCTCAAGGGGGAATTCCTGGAAACCACAATGGAATTCTCCCTTTTCTATTGTCCGTTATTGACCAGTGCAGCGGAATAAAATCAAAATGGCATCCCCCTACGGAAATAATTCATGGGAATTCAAAGAGCAAAAAGGATATCAAGAGGTGTGGAAGTTCACATAACCGGAAATACCTGACGGCATATACGCATCCAATACAACACAAAAAGAATCCGTACCGAAAGATGCGTAGTACCTGTAAACACCGCCTCCGATGTTTCAAAAAGAAATGGATTAAACTGCACAACCGTGCGTACAAACTTCTTTGACCCTGGGTTATAAAAACAGCAACACTCTCCAAATACCAACCGGAAATCTGTCATAAAAAAGCAATGAACAATATCCCTACGATCTGTACGGAAGATAAATCGGTGAAACTTACTCCGAATATACATTCGAGATAATTGCCGCGAGAGAAGAAGAGAGTGAGGAAAGAAGAAACCCTGCAATGTTTCACGTGAAACATTGCAGAGGTATGATTAAACAAAGATTAATTAATGGGGGTGTTGTTTCTGGAAAACGATTGGAATTGATCATTTTGAGCCCTAAAAAGATGTAGAAGGAGCTGACCAAAACTGATCTACTGTATCGACCGCTCCAGGAAATCAATCTTTTCGATGTAATGTTTCACGTTAAACTTCCGGGCAGCTCCGCTGTAGTTCATGTAGCGTACCGTCCCAAATACGGGCCGTTCTGGCCAGGGCCTGTCGTGGAGCCCTCCGATGGCCCATGAAATGCCCGCGATGCCGTTCGGGTCTCTTCCGTCGAGTTCATACCGGTCGTTCAGGAAAAGAGCAGCGGCAAAAGCCTCCTCCGGGGAGGAAGACCATTCGAGTATCTTTTTGGCCCAATACATTCGGGCCCAGCCATGCATTTTCCCGCGGATGATCATTTCTTTCTGGGCAGCATTCCACAGGGGGTCGGACGTTTGTGCGTTTTCAAGGGCTTGAATATCGTAGAGAAAGGGACGGGGATCGTTCCTGTGGTTGTCGAGGCTTTTCCGTGCCCATCCGGGGAGACCGGTGTAGGTTCCCGCCGCTTCTTCGTAGAGGCAGAAATTGTCTGCCAGCTCCCGCCGGACGATAAGTTCTTCGAGAAATGCCCGTGAGGATTCCGTATCCTCGGCGGCGCAAATTTCGTACGCGGTCCTCTGTGCGGAAAGATGTCCGAAATGGAGCCAGGGAGAAAGGCCCGAAAGGCCATCGAGGCCGGGATCGTTTCGATCCTGGGCGTACTTTCCAAGACCCCTCTCCAGAAAGGTGCGCAGTCGTGCGGCGGCGGCCGATTCGCCGGGAGCAATCCAATCAAGCGGAAAACCGGCGTCAGGAGCGGACACCAGGGCCGGAAAATGCGCCGGAAGCGTACATGGTGCTGTACCGTCCATATTCGTCGCCGGCATCGGCTGGAGCTCCGGAATTTTCGTCAGCCATCCGGAAAGAAGGGGAGTTACTTTCCGGCGAAAGGTGGCTGCACTGTATTCCTTCTTCGGAGAGGCGATCCATGCCGGTATTATGTTGTGGGTGTCCGTCTCCGCCACAGGGCAGGGGGCTGTTTCGACGAGGTCTTTTTTCCAGCTGCGCTTTTCGGGGTAGGGGTCGAAATCAGTCACGATGAAAGAGGCATTCATGGAATGGGCCCGTTGTGCCACTGTAATGCCGGGCTTTCCGGAGAGAATCTCCAGCGGAATGTTTTTTTCTGCGAGAGAACCGGCAGCTATCCGGAGCCCGTCGGCCAGAAAGCCGTAGTGCCGGAAAGAGGCACCCGAAAATGAAGGAGCGAGGCAGAAAAGCACCCGCAGAGGGCGGGAGAGAGCTTTCGCGGTATGGAAGGCAGCCAGAAGAGCCCAGTTATCCGCGGCCCTCTGGTCCCGGGACATCCAGTAGAGCACCGGGCCGCTTCCGGAAGGTCCGTCTTTCAGGAGGCGGGTTCGCCTGAGAGTATCGGGGGGCAGTGAGGAAAGGGGCATGCTGTTGTATACATTCCTTTCTATTTCCCGGGAAATAGGATATGAAAAGAAGGGCCTGCCGGAGGCAGGCCCTTTGACTATTCTACGATTTCCACCAGTTCGACCTGGAAGGTGAGCTCTTTTCCCGCGAGGCGGTGGTTTGCGTCAAGCTCGACGGAATCTTCTCCCACCGAGGCCACCGTTACGCTCATGGGGCTTCCTCCCCGGGTCATCATCTGGAGACTGTCACCCACGGAAGGCTCGTAATTTTTTGGCATAACGTCCCGGGATACGGTGAAGACCATGTCGTCCCTCTTCGACCCGTAGGCCTGGTCCGGGGGCAGGACAAGGGTCCGCTCTTCTCCCACCTTCATCCCGACGACGCCGCTGTCGAATCCGGGGATCATCTGCCCGGCACCTACAGTGAACTCCAGGGGGGTCCTCCCCCTGGACGAGTCGAACACTTCGCCGTCGGAGAGGGTTCCCGTGTAATGGACCCGTATCTTTTTTCCCTTTTCTGCGATCATGTACTGCTCCTTTCTCCGCCTCTCTGACGGAAGGAAATTCTCCGGCCGTTCGGCCTGGAAAAGAGTTCCTGTATTGTATGTGTTCGGCTCCCCCGTGGCAAGGCAGGAATTCCTCATGGTCCGGCGGTTTGATTGCCGCCCGGGGCAGGATTAGGATGTACAATACGGAGGAGCGGGTTTCGGGACGGGCAGCGTCCCGGGAAAGATCCGGGGAAGGGGGAGAGAGACAGTGAAGATAATGAAGAAGCAGCTGGAGGAGGCGGTCCGGGAGGGGATCATCTCTGAAATGCAGGCGGAAAGTCTCTGGGAGTTTCTTCTGGAAAAAAACGAGGACGATCCGTCCTTCAAAGTGACCCACATACTGTATTACCTCGGCGGACTGATTGCCATCGGAGCCATGACCCTCTTCATGAACCTCGGCTGGGAGGCTTTCGGAGGATGGGGGATTTTCGCCATCGCCGTCGTCTATGCCCTTTTCGGCCTGCTGCTGGCGGAACGTTTTTCCGGAAAAAGGGGTTTCGCCGTTCCGACGGGCATTATGGCCGCTTTTGCCACGGCCCTTGTTCCCCTGGCAGTGTACGGTCTCCAGGCCGGCCTGGGCTACTGGGACGGGGGCAGGGTGTACCGTGAGTACCACGTCTATATCGACTGGCGGTGGATGTCCATGGAACTTGCCACCCTCGCCGCGGGGGCGGCGGCCCTGAAGCGCTACAAACTTCCGTTCCTCGTTTTTCCCGTGGCGGCGACCCTCTGGTACATGAGCATGGATCTCGCCCCCTTCCTTTTCCGGGACGCCGATCTCACATGGAGGCTCCGCAGGACCGTGTCCCTCTTGTTTGGTCTCGCCATGGTTCTTTTCGCCCTCCGGGTGGATTTCAGAACCCGTTCGAAGGGAGATTTCGCCTTCTGGCTGTATCTCTTCGGGCTGGCCGCTTTCTGGGGAGGGTTCTCCCTCATGGATTCGGGAAGCGAGCTCGGACGGTTTTTCTATCTCTGCGTCAACCTTCTCCTCATCGCCGTGGGGGCTGTGCTTTCCCGGCGGGCCTTCGCCGTCTTCGGGGGAATTGGTACCTCCATATACATCGGCCATCTTGCCTGGAGGGTTTTCGAAAACAGTCCCTTTTTCCCCTTTGCCCTTTCTCTCGTGGGGTTTGCCGTCATCTGGACCGGCATTCTCTGGCAGCGAAGGGAAAAACAGATAACCGCAGCGCTCCGCTCCTTTCTTCCCGTCCAGGTGAGGGAATTTCTCGAAAACGGACAATAGGGGAGAGGAATACATGATGAAAAGAGGCCGCTGTATTGGAGCTTTTTCTTGCCGCACTCGCCGTGACCATACTCTATAGGATCGCCAGGGCCTTTCTTCGCCTTGCATCGGGCAGGAAGGACCGGGAATCGCCGGGGAAGGTCCTGAAGGATTCCGAAACAGGCCGCCCCGGTGCGGCGGAGCCCGCCCGGTGGTTCGGCTCCATGGAAATGCCTTCGGTGAACGGGTATTCCGTTCCCGGAGGCCTGGTCTACGTGGGAGAGAAACTCCTGGATTATTCCGGATTCAACGATCCCTGCCTTCTCAATCCCTCGCTCAGGGCGGTTTCCGGACTCTCACCGTCGGTGCCGCTGCCGGAGCAGAGGCTCCACTACGGAAAAATGACTCCGGAGCAGCGGGGTGCCTACCTGTCGTGGCTTGCAGGAGGGCGAAATGATCCTGCCGCCGCCGTCCCCTACGTTTTTCTGTTCTTTTACGGCCTTGAGCGGCGCCTCATGGTGGACGGCCAGCGGGGGGGCGTATCCCCGGAAGAACGGGCGGACATGGTGCTGGAAATCCTCCGGCTGCTCCAGATTTACGGAGTGCACCGGGCCTTCAGGGGCCATGCCCGGAACCTTCTGGCCATGGAATGGGTTCTCTGGGGGAATCCCGACGACCGGCCCGGCTATATCGACTTCTCCGACAGGTACTGCGCCGAGCCTTTCGCCGCCGTTCTCGCCCGGTATGCGGCCCTGGACAGGCCCATACCGGCGGAAGCGGCCCTTCAATGGCTGATTCTCCACCCCGAGCAGGGGATCAAAACGTCAGCGCGGCGCTGCCCTGATCTTTTCCGTAAGCTTTTCTTCCTCCGCTACCGGGAAAAGTACGGCGAGGGGATGGTCATCCACCCCAACAGGACCCCTCTCACGCTCACCTACAGGGCCGCCACGCCCTCCCTCGGGGACCGGCTCAAGATCCGCATCCCGGGGCTGCCGAATCCCTTTGTCCTCACCGCGCCGGTGAAAAGGCTGGCGGCCCTCGCAGCCGGGTGTGCCGACGAGCTGGACAGCTACAGCAGATTTTTGGCCCGGGGAGGAAGCCCTGAATCCCCCGAGGCGACCGCCCTTCTTCCGGCGGAGCTGCTCACCGGCGCCCCCGCCGGGGAGGCCGTCCGGGAGAGGCTCGCCCGCCTCTGCCCGGAAAACCCGACTCTGACCGATGCGGGAAAGGTCTTCGCCGTTCTCGGGCAGACGCCTCCGCCAAAAATGGACCGGAAACGGGCGGCGGCGCTGGCCGATGCCCTGGGGGCCTTCGGCTTCGGCATGGCCCCCGACCCCGGCATTCACGGTTTCCCCCCGTCGCCGGACGGCCCTGTAGCCCTCTTTTTTCCCCGGACCGTCCCCTCGGCCCGGGAGAAATTTGCGGCCCTGACGGCGCTGGTCAGACTGGGCAGCCTGGTGGCCCAGGCGTCGGGCGAGGCCACGGAAGGGGAGCGGAGGGTAGTGGAGGACCTCGTCTCCTCCGACGAGGCCCTCTCCCCGGAGGAGAAGCGCTCCCTCTCCGCCCTCTCCCTCTGGGCCTTTGCCGTACCCCAGGGCGCCGCAGGACTCAGGGGGATCCTCGAGCCCCTTCCGGAGGAGACGAAAAGGTCCCTGGGCCGAATTCTCGGCGCCATTGCCGCCGCCGACGGAAGGGTGGACCCCGCCGAGGTCCGCGCCATAGGGAAGCTCTACGGCTACCTCGGCCTCGATGCCGGCCAGGCCTCCCGGGACATCCACGCCGCCGTGTCCGGCACGGCCGCCCCGTCCGCGGGAACGGAGACAAAGGAAGGGTTTTCCCTGAACATGGATCTCATCCGCCTCCGGCAGGAGGAGACCCGGCAGGTGAGCGGCGTCCTGCGGGAGATATTCGCGTCCCCGGAAGAAGAGCCCCTTCCCCCAGAGGAGCCGCCGGCGGGAGACGGCCCGCTTGCCGGGCTTGGCGGTCAGCACCGGGAACTGCTTTTCTCCCTCCTGAAGCGTGAGACCTGGCGGAGGGAGGAGTATGAATCCCTCTGCGCCTCCCTGTCCCTTCCCCCCGACGGGGCGCTGGAAATACTGAACGAATGGGCCTTTTCCTCCGCCGGGACGCTCCTCGCCGAGGACGGGGACCCCGTCTATATCGACATATCCCTGGCAGAGGAGGTTCTTTCCCATGGACAGCAGGAAGATGAAAATCCGGCCCCGTGAGCGGGACGCCATTCTCCAGTCCCTCCGGGCGGGCGTGACGCCCCGAACGGGGCTCCACCACATCCAGGTCGGCCGGGCGAGGGAAGTGGAAGCCCTGCTGAAGGACCTGGACCGCATCCTCGACGGCGGGTCGGCCTTCCGGCTCATCATCGGGGCCTACGGCTCGGGCAAGAGCTTCTTCCTCCAGCTCGTCCGGTCCATTGCCCTGGAAAAGGGGCTGGTGACTCTCCACGGCGACCTTTCCCCGGACCGCAGGCTTTATTCCACGGGAGGGCAGGCCCGGAACCTCTACGCCGAGCTGGCCCGCAATCTCTCCACCAGGACGAAGCCCGACGGTGGAGGCTTTCCCGGTCTCGTGGAGCGGTTCCTCTCCGAGACGCGGAAAGAGGCGGAAGCGGAGGGAAAGCCCATGTCCGCCGCCATCCACGGCAGGCTGGAGAAACTCTCGGAACTCGTGGGCGGGTATGATTTCGCCTCCGTAATAGATGCCTACTGGAACGGCTACGAGCGGAGCGACGACGCCCTCAGGGCGAACGCCGTCCGGTGGCTCCGGGGCGAGTTCGCCACCCGCACCGACGCCCGGAACGCCCTGGGCGTGCGCACCATCATCGACGACGCCAACGTCTACGACACCTTCAAGATCCTCAGCCTCTTCGTCCGGCAGGCGGGCTACGGCGGCCTGCTGGTGAACCTCGACGAGATGGTGAACCTCTACAAGCTGGCCAGTTCCAAGGCCCGGCTCTCCAACTACGAACAGATCCTCAGGATGCTCAACGACTGCCTCCAGGGCACCGCCGAGGCCGTGGGGTTCCTCCTGGGCGGAACGCCCGATTTCCTCTACGATCCCCGGAAGGGGCTCTACAGCTACGAGGCCATCCAGTCCCGTCTCAACGAGAACGCCTTCGCGAAGGCGGCCGGGGTGACCGACTACGACGCCCCCATCCTCCACCTCGGCAGCCTGACCCCGGAAGAGCTCTACGTCCTCCTGGGGAACATCCGGAACGTCTACGCCGCCGGAGACCCGGCGAAATATCTCGTTCCCGACGAGGCCCTGGCGGCCTTCCTCGCCCACTGCTCGCAAAAGATCGGCGAGGCCTATTTCCGGACCCCCCGGACCACCATCAAGGCCTTCGCCGACTTCCTCGCCGTGCTGGAGCAGAACCCGGACATCCGGTGGAACTCCCTCATCGACGAAATTCCCGTGGAGGAGGACCGTCCCTCCGACATGCCCGAGATCGGGGAAAGGGACGGCGAAGGGGAGGCCGGGGACGACGATCTGACCTCCTTCACAATCTGAGGCATCCGTGGAAGCCTCCGCCGGTTTCAGCCGCCTGGCCGAAGGGGTCCGCCGCTGGGTCTGGAAGCAGGGGTGGCCCTCCCTGCGGGAGATCCAGGAGATGGCCCTTCTGCCCGTCCTTGACGGAAAGGAGGACGTGATCCTCAGTGCCGCCACCGCCGGGGGCAAGACGGAGGCCGCCTTCCTTCCCGCCTGCACCCGCATGGCGGAATCGCCCCTTCCCGGAACGGCCATCCTCTACGTGAGCCCCCTCAAGGCCCTCATCAACGACCAGGCCCGGAGGCTGGAAAGCCTCTGCGGTTCCGTGGGCTTTCCCGTCACCCCGTGGCACGGGGATGCCCCGGAGGGGGGAAAGAACAGTCTCCGGAAGAACCCCCGGGGGGTTCTGCTCATCACCCCCGAATCCCTGGAGTCCCTGCTCATGAACTCCCCCGCCTGGTGCGGCGAAGCCTTCGCCGGCCTGGTGAACGTCATCGTGGACGAGTTCCACGCCTTCCTCGGCACGGAGCGGGGATGCCAGCTCCAGTCCCTCCTCCGGCGGATAGAGTTCCTCATCGGCCGGATGGTCCCCCGGATCGCCCTCAGCGCCACCCTGGGGGAGATGGAGAAGGCCGCGTCGGCCCTCCGCCCGGAGAAAACCCTTCCCTGCAGGATTCTCGCCTCGGAGGGAAAGGGCAGCGAGCTTCTGCTCCAGGTCCGGGGGTACAGGACGCCCCGGGCGGACAGGGGCGCGCGCCCGGGCCTCCCCGGCGAACTGGTTCAGGACGTCTACCGCCTGCTCAGGGGCGATTCCCACCTCCTCTTCACCAACAGCCGCTCCCGGACCGAAGAGCTTGCCGCCGCCCTCTCCGCCCTCTGCGGCCGCAATTTCGTCCCCAACGAGTTCTTCCCCCACCACGGCAGCCTTGCACCGGACCTTCGCCGGAGCCTCGAGGAGCGCCTTCAGAAGAAGGACCTTCCCACCACGGCGGTGTGCACCTCCACCCTCGAGCTGGGCATCGACATCGGCTCCGTGGCGTCCATAGGCCAGGTGGGGGAGCCGGGCACCGTATCGGGCCTCCGGCAGCGCCTCGGCCGCTCGGGACGGCGGGGCGGGCCCGCCGTGCTCCGGGTCTTCGCGGAGGAGGACGAAACAGGCCCCGACAGCCACCCGGCCGACGCTCTCCGGCTGTCCCTGGTGCAGACCGCCGCCGTCCTCTCCCTGCTGCTGCGGAAATGGCGGGAGCCTCCCCGGGAGGGACTCTACCACCTCTCGACCCTGGTCCAGCAGACCCTTTCCGTGATCGCCCAGTACGGCGGTGTCCGGGCGGACCAGCTCTGGACGCTGCTCTGCGGCACGGGGCCCTTCCATGCGGTGGGAAAGAAAGATTTCGGCGACTTCCTCCGGGGTCTCGCGGAAAAGCAGGCCATAACCCAGCTCGGCGACGGCCGCCTCGTCCCCGGCACGGAGGGAGAGCTTCTGACGGACCGGTACACTTTTTTCACCGCCTTCTCCTCCCCGGAGGAATACCGGCTCGAATACAACGGGGAACTCCTGGGTACGGCCCCCCTGGAGATTCCCCCGTCACCCGGCGGTTCGCTCCTCTTCGCCGGGAAGGCCTGGGAGACCGTGGCCGTGATCGCTTCCAGCAAGACCGTCCTTCTCCGTCCCTCCGCCGGGGGAACGCCCCCCCGCCTTGCCGGCGGAAGGACCGTGGTCCACGACACCGTCCGGAGGGAGATGAAGCAGGTCCTTCTCGCGGAGGATCCCCCCCGGTATTTCAACCCCACGGCGGCGGAGCTCTTCCGGGAAGGGGCTGAGCGGTTCCGGAACTGGAGGCTCGGGGAGACGGACATCCTCGAAGACAAGGGCAGCCTCCATCTCTTCCCCTGGAGGGGAGACGAGGTCGTCGAGGCGGCCACCATGCTGCTCCGGAGAATGAACCTACGGGCGGACACCTTCGGCGGCGTAATCACCCTTCCCGGGTGCAGCGCTGCCGGACTCCGGGAAGCCGCCGGGCGCATCCCCGGCCGGGCCCTGCCTTCCGGCGAAGACCTGGCGGCGGATGTTCCGGACACGGAGATCGAAAAGTTCGACTATCTCGTCCCGGAACGGCTCCGGCGGCGGGGGTGGGCCGCCCGGTACCTGGACGTCCCGGGCGCCGCCGAATGGCTCGGGAGCCTGGCCGGACGGAAATGATAGAATGAAGCCGTGATCCCGGACGAAATTAAAAAGTATAAATCCGCAGTTTTTCACGGCAGAGGGAGTGTCACCGGGCATAAGGTGAATTCGACCCGCCAGGGTCGAAGAGAATATCCCCTGGGGGACAGCGCCCGAGCCGAGAAACCGACATGGATGTCGGTTTCAGGTGCAGTTGTCAAGGACGACAATCTGCACCGACGGCCCAAGCGAGCGCTGGTGACGCTCCCCGTTGCCTACGGGTTTAGGGACAGGAGATGAATTCATGGACTTCCGCAAGCGCATAACCGACTACGGCATTAAAACAGGAATACTGCCCCGGGGACCACGGAACGCCATCACCGACGTGGAGGGGGTCCGGGTGGGCCACTGCACCCTGGCCGACGGCCCCGTGCAGACGGGGGTCACCGCCGTTCTGCCCCACGGAGGCAACCTCTTCCGGGAAAAGCTCCTCGCCGCCTGCCACGTGATCAACGGCTTCGGAAAGTCCGCCGGGCTCGTCCAGGTGGAGGAGATGGGCACCCTCGAGACACCTGTCCTCCTCACCAACACCTTCGCCGTGGGGGCGGCATCGGAGGCCCTCGTCCGGCACATGCTGGCGGACAACCCCGACATCGGCCGGGAGACGGGAACGGTCAATCCCGTGGTCTGCGAGTGCAACGACGGCTTCCTCAACGACATACGGGGCTTCGCCGTCCGGGAGGAGCACGTGCTCCGGGCCCTCGCCTCGGCCTCGGAGGACTTTGAGGAGGGGGCCGTCGGGGCGGGCAGGGGCATGTCGTGCCACCAGCTCAAGGGCGGCATCGGCACCGCCTCACGGGTTCTCGAGGTAGAAGGAGCCTCCTTCACCCTGGGAGTGCTCGTCCTCTCCAACTACGGCCAGCTGGAGGACCTCCGGGTGGACGGGCGGCACATCGGCCCCGCCATCGGGAAAATCCACCCGCCCCAGGACGAGCAGGGGTCCATCATCGCCGTGATCGCCACGGACATCCCCCTCACAGAGCGCCAGCTCGGCCGGGTCGCCCGCAGGGCGTCCGTGGGCATCACCAGGACCGGGGCCTTCATCGGCAGCGGCAGCGGTGAAATCGCCCTCGCCTTCACCACGGCGAACCGCTTCCGCCACCACGAAACGGCGCCCCTGCTCTCCCTCTCCACGCTCAACGAAAACCACATCAACCTCGCCTTCCGGGCCGCCGCCGAGGCCACGGAGGAAGCGGTGCTCAACTCCATGGTCCGTGCGGAACCCGTCTCCGGAAGGGACGGACATATCAGGCACTCCCTGGCGGAGTACGCCCATCTCTTTGCCCGGCAGTGACGGGCTTCATCGAAAAGGAGAATGATTCCATGAACAGCGGAACGGACTTTCTGGGCCGGGCGGCGGAGCTCCACAGGAACTCCTTCGTGGCGGACACCCACTTCGACCTCCTGCCCTTCGTGCTCGAAAAGCGCGAACGGGGGGAGACACGGGTCATCGAGCGGGACTACCTTCCCGGTCTTCGGGAGGCGGGAGTGGACCTGGTGGTGTCCTCCCTATTCCTGAGCGGCCGGTACCTCCCCGAGATGGGCCTCCGCAGGTCTCTCAACTACATCAGCGCCCTCCACGCCGAAATGGAGGAAAGCCCGGGGCTCTTCTCCCTCTGCCGGAGCACCGGCGAGATCCTGGAGGCCAACGGACGGGGAGAGCTTGCCCTTCTCCTCTCTTTTGAAGGGCTGGACCCCATAGGGAACGACCTCTCCCTCCTCAGGATCTTTTTCGAGCTCGGCGTCCGGGGTGTGGGCATCACATGGAGCAGGAGGAACTACGCCGCCGACGGGTGCTTCTTCGACCCGGCGGAGGAGGGGCGGAAGGGGGGGCTCACGGAATTCGGCGTCCGGGCCCTCCGGGAGGCCCTCCGCCTCGGGATGTACCTCGACATCAGCCATCTCAACGACGAAGGGGTGGAAGACGTCTTCGAACTCTTCGACTGCCCCGTCATGGCGTCCCACTCCAACTGCCGCTCCCTCGCCCCGGTGATGCGCAACCTCACCGACAGCCAGACGGCGCGCCTCGCAGAGCGGGGAGGCGTCCAGGGGATGAACACCTGCAGCACCTTTGTCGCAAACCCGGACGAAAAGACCGTGGACGGGAAAGACCTGGCGGACCATGCCGACCGCATTGCCCGGCTGACAGGACCGGGGACCGTCTGCTTCGGTTTCGATTTCTGCGACGAGACCCGGGACTTTTCCGGTCCCGGCCCCTTCAGGGAATACGACTGCGTGAAGGGCTACCCCGGAAGCGTGGCCTTTACCGCCGAACTGCTCTCCAGGGGCTGGAGCGAACAGGACGTCCGGGGAATCCTCGGAGAAAACCTGCTCGCCTTCCTCGGGCGCACCATCGGATAGACACTTGGGGCGGCCCCGAACGGGGCCGCCTTTTTTCGCGGGAGCCAGGCTCCCGAAAGGAGGTCCGTCATGAGAAAGACTATTTCCGTGCTTGCCCTGCTTCTCCTTCTCCAGGTCCTCTGCCTGCCCGGGAGGGCGGAAGAAGGAGGCTGGAAAACGCTCCACGAACACGCCCTCTCCCTCTACCGGTCCGGCATGTTCTCCGAGGCCGTCACCGAAGGCCTGAAGGCCCTCGGCGAGGCGGAGAAAACGGCGGGCCCCGACTCCCCCGAGGCGGCGTCCACCCTGGGGCTTCTCGCCAACGCGTGGCACAGCCTCGGGCAGTATGACGAGGCAGGGCCGTACTATCTCCGGGCCCTGGCCATCCACGAGGCGCGGAACGGCCCGAACCATCCCGACACCGCGTCCACCCTCAACAACCTCGCCCAGCTCCGCCACTTCCAGGCCAGGTACGGGGAATCCGAAGCCCTCTACAAGCGGGCTGTCGAATCCTACGAAAAGGCCCTCGGGAAGGACGATCCGGCCCTTGCCACGCCGCTGAACAACCTCGCCGAGCTCTACCGCTCCCAGGGAAACGCCGCCGCCGCCGAGCCCCTGTTCTTCCGGGCCATGGCGCTCTACGAGGAACACTTCGGCCCGGACCACCCCAACGTGGCCATGTGCCTGAACAACCTGGCCCTTCTGTACCAGGACGGAGGCAGCCCCGACCAGGCGGAATCCATGTTCCGCCGCGCCCTCGCCGTCTTCGAGACCCTCGGCCCCGAGCACCCCTACGTGGCGGCTTCGCTGAACAACCTGGCCCTCCTGCTCTTCGGGCAGCAAAAGACCGCAGCGGCGGAGCCCCTGTTCATACGCGCCCTGGGCATCTATGAAAAGAATTTCGGGGAGAGACACCCATCGGTGGCATCGGTGATCCACAACCTGGGGGAACTGAACCGGGCAAAAGGGGACGCAAAACAGTCGGAAGCCTATTTCAGAAGGGCCCTCGCCATCAAGGAACGGTATCTCGGTCCCGACCATCCCTCCGTGGCCGGTACCCTGGAAAACCTCGCCGCCCTCTACCGGGAGTCGGGGCGGAATGAAGAGGCGAAGCCCCTGGAGGAACGGGCGGCGGCCATACGGCGGCTGCACCGGTGACGAAGAAAAACCGAACGGCGGCGGTACGGTCCCACTCCGGGAGCTGCGCCGCCGCCGATGCTGCATGTGAGAACGGATCGTCAGTTCCCCAGGTCGTCCAGCACCCGGATCGCCGAGATCCTGTCGCCCCAGCCGAAGGAATGAAGCGTGGGAACTCGTGACCCGGCAGGGTAGGTATGAATGGGCCGGGTATTGGAGCCGGGGTTGATGTGTTCGTAAATCTCCGCCTTTACGGAGCTTCCGACTTTTATGGAACTGATTTTGTCGTTCCAGCTGGTGTTCGAGTTCTCCAGGAAAACTTTCGTGAGATCAAGCTCGTGCCTGTTCGCCTTGACTATGAGATGCTTCCCCCCGTAGTCCACATGTTCGAAGAAAATGACCTCGTCAGCCTGGGGTTCCGGAATATCGTCCTCCGGGTTCCAGTTCTTCCCCCGGACCTTGATGGAGGAGATCCTGTCGCCCCAACCGCTGGCGTGGAGATTGTCGATCCGGGTGACCCCGGACCCGTCCCCCCGGTGCTGGACGCAGGGTTCGCCGAAGTCGATATGGGTGCAGACGTAGGCCTGGGCGTTGGCCCCTATCTTCAGGGAACTTATCCCGTCATTCCAGTTTCCGGTGGAGTCCCAGAACGGAAGCTGCCGGAGATCGGGCAGGTCCTCACCGTCGGCATACATCCTGTGTTCCCCCTGGCAGCCTGTATTCTTGAAAAAGATAATTTCGTTCTCCAGGGGATCTATTTCCTCGCTGCGGGCCTGTTCATTTCCCGGGCCTGTGCCTCCGGATCCGCCCGATGGCTCGCCCTGGCTCCCTCCCCCTGTACCTCCGGTTCCTCCCTGTTCCTGGGACCCTCCGGAAGAACCTCCGCTTTCGCTCCAGGGAGTCCATCCCCTGGCACGCACCTTCATGGAGGAAATCCTGTCTTCCCACCCGGTGCCGTGAAGGCTGATGATGTCCGTGCTTCTCTGCCCGTCGCCGCTGAAAAATATGCAGGGGCCTCCGAAATCGATATCCGTGCACAGCAGGACCGCGGTGTCCTTGCCTATCTTCAGAGAGCTGATCCTGTCGTTCCATGTCCTGCCCGGGGAAATCGACATGGTCCTGAGGTCGGCGCATTCCCAGTCCGCATCGGGAGAAAGAACGCCTCCGTCGAAGTTCACGTGTTCAAAAATGGCGACCTCACCCGGTCCCGGGACGATGCGCATCCGTATCCTGACCGATGAAACGGTATCGCCCCAACCGATGCTGTGCAGGTCAGGAACAAGCAGGGGGGTGACCCCGTCCCCCTCGAAAATGATGGAGGGGCCTCCGAAGCCTGCATGCTGGTAGAGAATGGCCCGGGCATTTTTCCCCACAGCCAGGGAGCTGACCCTGTCGTTCCATTTCTCACCGGTGGGAAGATTCCACCGGTTGAGGTCGGGAAGTTCGTTGTCGTAGGTATACCCCATGCTTCCCCCCTCGAAATTGGGGTTTTCAAAAAGAATGACCTGGAAATCCGCTGGATCGGGCGGGTCTGCGGCCTGAACAGGAAGGGCGGAGAAAAGAAGAAAAAGGAAGATACACAGCGCCCCGAAGACCACCCTGAAACGAACCGGTGCGTTCATGGAAGCATCTCCTCCTTTGCGTCTGGCGGGAGCCATTCTCCATTCTGATATACTATTCCAACTGTTTTGAATTATAGGGCGAAAGTCGATGGTGGTCAACCGTAATACACACGCCGGGGTCCGGAGGGGCCCGGATATTCGTCTTCCTTGACCGGCCTCGGAGGAACCGTTTATCATGTCTCCGGAGAGGGGGGGAAAGACCATGAAGGAAATCCGGGCGAAAATCGTCGCGAGCGTGGAAAAGCTGTTCGGGCGAAAGCAGTTCAAGGCTCTGAAGGACCTGCTCTGCACCATGGAGCCTGTGGATATCGCGGACGTTCTTTCCGGAAAGCCTCCCGCCGAACGGGTCTTTCTTTTCCGCCTTCTTCCGAAGGATCTTGCCATAGACGTGTTCGAGTTTCTCGAGGGAACGGAACGGGAGGAGCTCCTTTCAAGCTTCACCGACGCGGAAGCCGCGGCGGTCATCGAGGAAATGTCGGACGATGACCGGACCGCCCTTTTTGACGAGCTGCCGGCCAAGACCGTGAAAAAACTTCTCTTCCATCTTTCACCGGAGGAGAGGAAAATCGCCAATACCCTCCTCAACTACCCCGAGGATTCGGCCGGCCACATCATGACCACAGAATTCATCGATCTCGACGAGACCCTCACCGCGTCGGGAGCCCTGGACACAATCAGGGAGACGGCCTCGAAAAAGGAAACCATATACACGGCGTTCGTGGTGGACGAGGAAAGACGGCTGAAAGGCACAGTCCGCCTCGAGGACATCATCCTCGCTTCCCCTGACGCTCCCGTGAGCGGCCTGATGGACGAACATCCCGTTTTCACCTCCACGGAAACCGACCGGGAGGAGGCCGCCGGGACCATGTCGAAGTACGACCTCCAGGCCATGCCGGTGCTGGACCGGGAACACCGCCTTGTGGGCATCCTCACCTTCGACGACATCCTGGACGTGGTGCAGGAAGAGGCCACCGAGGACTTCGAGCGTATGGCCGGCATTTCGCCCGTGGAGGAAAGCTACATGGACGCGGGGGTTCTCACCCTTACCAGGAAGAGGTTCACCTGGCTGCTGGTCTGTATCGTCACCCAGGTGTTCTCATCCTTCATTCTCGAGAATTACGCCTTCGCCCTGGAAAGCGTGGTGGCCCTGGCCTTCTTCATCCCCCTGCTGATCGACACGGGAGGAAACACGGGCACCCAGAGCGCCACCCTCGTCATCCGCGGCCTGACCACCGGCGAATTATCCGGGGACGATGTAAAAAAGGTCATCTCAAAAGAGCTTGTACTCGGTCTTCTTCTCGGGGGCACCCTGGGCGCCCTTGCGGCTCTCCGCGCCCTGACCATGGGGACAGGGTACGGCGTTGTCCTGACGGTGGGCATTTCGGTGGTCGCCGTCGTTTCCCTCGGCAACCTCGTCGGAAGCCTCATGCCCTTTGCGGCACGGAAATTCGGCATCGACCCCGCCATAATGTCAGGTCCCTTTATAACCACGGTGGTGGACATTATCGGCCTGCTTGTCTACTTCGAAGTGGCCCGCCGCCTTCTGGGTCTCGGCTGACCTCCTGCGCTCCGGAGAAAAACAGGTCCCATATTCCCTTTTTCTTTCTTCCAATCAAAAGCGGCATAACACGGAATCCCTTCCGGGGTAATGAAAATTTCCCAAAAGAGTGTATGATACTGATTATAAATAGTATAACCAGGAGGGAATCTGATTGGGGATCTACATGAACAACGGAGCCACCACCTGGCCGAAGCCGGAATGCGTCGCCCGCGCCATGGCGGACTTTCTCACCGGCAGGGGCGCGAACCTCGCCCGGGGAAGCGCCTCGGAGCGGGACATGGGAACCCTCGACCTGGTATTCACCTGCCGGGAGCGCCTCGCCTCCTTCTTCGGAGGATGGGAAGACGATCCGCGGTACGTCAATTTCACCGCAAACGTCACAGAATCCCTCAACGTGGTGTTCAAGGGGTACCTCAAACCCGGGATGAAGGTGCTTACCTCGTCCATGGAGCATAATGCGGTGATCCGCCCTCTCCGCCGTCTCGAGGCCGGAGGGGTTTCCGTGGAAGTCCTCCCGTGCGACGGGGAAGGGTTTCTTCATCCCTCGACCCTCGCCAAAGCGCTCAAGGAGTCCGATGTTTCGCTGGTGGCCCTTTCTCACTGCAGCAACGTCTGCGGCACCGTGCAGGACCTTGAGGCCCTGGCTGCAGTCTGCCGGGAGGCGGCCGTACCTCTCGTCGCTGACTGCGCCCAGACTGCGGGGATCCTGCCCCTGGACGCCGAAAAGCTGGGGCTGGCGGCTCTCTGCTTCACCGGCCACAAGGGGCTCTTCGGGCCCCAGGGCATCGGGGGCATTCTCTGGAAGCCCGATTTCGCCGAAAAAACGGCATGGTTTGTGGAAGGCGGCACGGGAAGCTACTCCCACCTTGAGCTGCAGCCCGACACCATGCCCGACAAGTTTGAGGCGGGCACGCCAAACCTTCCGGGAATAGCCGGTCTTCTGGCGGCCCTGGACTGGATAGAGGAAACAGGGATTGAAAATATCCGGCGGAGAGAAGAGTCCCTGGGGGCCCTTCTCCTTGAAGGACTGCTCTCCCTTCCGGGAGTGCAGCTCTCCGGGCGGAAGTCCATGGACGGACGCCTGCCCGTGTTCGCCGTCAACTTTGAGGGGCGGGACAACGGCATACTCGCCGCCCGGCTCTCCGACGAGTGGGGCATAGAAACGAGGCCGGGGCTGCACTGCGCCCCTCTGGCCCACAAAACCCTGGGAACGTTTCCGGGAGGGGCCCTGCGCCTCAGCCCGGGATGGTTCACCACCGTGGACGAGGTCCGGAAAACGGTGGACGCCCTGAAGGCGGTGCTTGCATCATGAACTGCGGAGGAGGTGCGGAAATGAGGCTTACAGAGCTTTCGACCACCAGCGGGTGAGCGGCGAAAATAGGTCCGGCGGACCTGGAGAAGGTGCTGAGGGATCTCCCGCTGCCATCCCACGAACGGATCATCACGTCCTGGGGTTCCGGCGAGGACGCCGCCCTCTGGACGATAGATCAGGAGCGGGCCGGAATTCTCACGGTGGACTTCATCACCCCCGTGTCGGACGACCCCCGCACCTGGGGACAGATCGCGGCGACGAACTCCCTGAGCGACGTCTTCGCCATGGGCGGGAAACCCTTCGTGGCTTTGAACATAGTGGGTTTTCCCACGAAAACCCTCGAACTGGACGTGCTGAAGGACGTCCTGCGGGGAGGGCAGGAAAAAGTGGCGGAGGCGGGAGCCTTCCTCCTGGGAGGCCACAGCGTGGAGGACAGGGAACCCAAGTACGGACTCGTCGTCTACGGAGAAGTCCGGCGGGACTCCCTCTGGAAGGTGACCGGGGCACGGCCGGGAGACCTTCTTCTTCTCACGAAGCCGGTCGGCACAGGGATAGTCGCCACCGCTGTAAAGGCGGACATGGTGGAGGACGAGGCTTCCAGGACGGAAGCCGCCCGGTGGATGACCACCCTGAACGACCTCCCGAGGCGGTTCTCCCCCGACGAATGCCGCATGGTGCATGCCTGCACGGACGTCACCGGCTTCGGGCTCGCGGGACACGTCCTGGACATGCTTTCGGAGGGGGGCCTGAAGCTCACCCTGGGGATACGGGACATACCCCTTCTGCCAGGCGTCCTGGGCCTTGCCTCCAGCGGCCTCATCCCGGCCGGAACCTACAGCAACAGGATCGCCTACGAGGACAGGGTGAAGGATCCGTCGAAGCACGACGACATCCTGATGGACATGGTCTTCGACGCCCAGACCTCTGGGGGGCTTCTGCTCGCCCTGGGAAGGGAGGACGCCGAAAGGCTGCTCCCGAAGATCCGGAGCTTCGGCTTCGACAGGACGGCGGTCATCGGCAGGTTCTCCGAAGGGGACGGAACGATAGAAATAGCAGACGCCCTGTAGACAGCAGACTGAAATTGTTCCGTGAGTGCAGAACGTTGTTTTTCCCCTGTGCGCAATTTTCCGGAGCGCATGGGCAGGTTGGTTGTTGACCATATTGTGGTGTGAACCGCATCATCATTTCAGAGAAGGGTGGTTTGTTTATGAAGAGCATCAACGGCATTCTCATCTCCCGATGGGGCCCGGCCGTCACCGGAGCTTTCGTCGGAGCGGCTGCCTCGCTTCTCGTTTTCTTCGGCAATCCCGGAAACATGGGGATATGTGTCGCGTGCTTCACCCGGGACATCGCCGGGGCGCTGGGGCTTCACCGGGCGGGTGTGGTCCAGTATCTCCGGCCTGAGATCCCCGGGTTCATCCTCGGGGCTTTTCTTGCAGCCTTCCTCAGCAGGGAATACCGGCCCAGGGCCGGATCCTCGCCCATTGTGAGGTTCTTTCTCGGTTTCTTCGCCATGATCGGGGCCCTTATCTTCCTCGGATGCCCGTGGAGGGCCTACGCCCGGCTGGCGGGCGGCGACTGGAACGCCATCGCCGGCATCGGCGGACTCGCTGTCGGCATAGGCATCGGAATAGTCTTTTTGTGGAACGGGTTCAGCCTCGGCAGGGCCTCCAAGTCCCCGGCATGGGCAGGCGCCGTTATGCCCCTCGCGGCTGTGGCCCTCCTTGCCCTTCTTTTCCTCCGGCCCCTTTTCGGCCCCGAGGGGACGGGCCCCGTCTTCTTCTCCGCAACCGGACCGGGTGCCGCCGCGGCTCCTGTGGCCATAGCTCTCGGCGTTGGCCTTCTCGTCGGATGGATGGCCCAGAAAAGCCGGTTCTGCACGGTGGGGGCCCTGAGAGACCTCATCATGCTCAGGGACGGCCACCTCTTCAGCGGCGTGGCGGCCTTCCTCGTATCGGCCTTCGTGGTCAACCTGCTGCTCGGACAGTTCAAGCCCGGATTTGAAGGCCAGCCCGTGGCCCATATGAACCACCTCTGGAGCTTCATCGGAATGGCTCTTTCCGGCCTTGCCTTCACCCTTGCGGGAGGGTGCCCGGGACGCCAGGTCATCATGTCCGGGGAGGGGGACGGCGACGCCGCCGTGTTCGTGCTGGGAATGCTCATCGGGGCCGCTTTCGCCCATAACTTCTCCCTCGCGAGCTCCGGTGCGGGCGTGACGGCGAACGGAATGACGGCCACGGTGATCGGCCTCGTGTTCTGCCTCGCCGTGGGCGGGCTGTTCAGAATGAAAATGGATTAGGGGGGAAGGACAATGTCTGAAGCTTTCGTAGTGGACGCCCGGGGCCTTTCATGCCCTCAGCCCGTGATCGAAACGCGGAAAGCCCTCGAGAAGCATTCGGGAGGGCCTGTGGAAGTGCTCGTGGATACGGTCACATCCAGGGAAAATGTCGCCCGTTTCGGTGAAAGCCACGGGTGGAAGGTAACAAAGGAAGATGCGGAAGACGGTTTCAGGGTAACCTTTACACGCTGACAATCAATACGAAGAAGACCGCCGGAAGATCCTTCCGGCGGTCTTCTTCTGTTGCCGCGAATTTCAATTCTGCATCCGGAAGGGAACCTCCAGGCGGCATCGCTCCAACAGGTCCGGACGGCGGAAGATTTCGTCCGTGGGGCCGTCGGCGGCCACCTCCCCCTCATGGAGAACGATGGTGCGGGGGCAGACGTCCAGCACCATGTCCAGGTCATGGGTGGCGATCAGGCGGGTGTGGCGGAAGTTCCGCAGCATGTGCACCAGGAGGCGCCGTCCATAGGGGTCCAGCCCCGAGCCGGGTTCGTCCAGAATGAGGATGTCCGGCAGCATGGCCAGCACGGTGGCTATGGCTGCCGCCCGCTTTTCGCCCCCCGACAGCCGGTACGTCGGCCGCTCCTCCAGGTGCCCTGCCCCCACCTCGGCCAGGGCTTCCGACACCCGCTTCCTGACTTCGGGCTCAGAAAGGCCCTGGTTCAGAGGGCCGAAGGCCACGTCGTCGAACACGGTGGGCATGAACAGCTGGTCCTCAGAGTCCTGGAAAACGAACCCGATCCGCCGGCGCACGTCCCCGGCGGTCTTTTTGGACAGCACGGTTCCCCCCACGTCCACCGATCCGCCCGACGGCAGTATGAGCCCCGTAAGGGCGAGCATCATGGTGGATTTCCCCGCGCCGTTGGCCCCGACGAGGGCGCAGGCCTCACCGTGCTCCAGCCGGAAGGAGATGCCCTTCAGGGCCTCGGTGCCGTCGGGGTAGGCATAGCGAAGGTCCCGGACTTCAAGGTAATGATGGCTCATGGTCCAGCCGCCGCCCTGAACAGGAATTCCGGAAGGTTGACTAAACGGCACACCAGAAAATACCCTCCCCATACAAGAAGAAAAAGCCCGTCCCTCGAAGGGGAAAACGACAGGGGGCGCAGCATCCGGATCTCCCCCTCGAACCCCCGTGCCCTCATCGCCCGGTACACTCTCCCGGCCCGGTCGAGGGTCCGCAGCAGCAGGGTTCCCGTCATGGAGACGAAGACCTTCGGAGAAATCTTCGGCCTGTTCCCCCATGACCTCAGGGTGTGGGCCCGGACCATGCGCCGGGCTTCTTCCATGAAAAGGACGATATACCGCCAGAGAAACAGCAGCTGCACCACAAAAACCCGGGGAGTCCCCAGGCGCTCCAGCCCCAGGCACAGGCTGTCGAACCGGGTGGTGAACACAAGAAGAACCGCCGCCGAGACGGCGAGAAATGAACGGGCAATGATGGAAAAAAAGGACATCCAGCCCCCCGTCAGGACGAGCGGACCGATCCGGAGCAGAGGCGCCCGGTCGAACAGGGGATTGAAGAGCCCCACGAGCAGTATGAAGGGAGCCGCGATGAGCGTCCGCTTCAGGACCCTGCCGGGGCTGACGCCGGAAAGTCCCGCCATGGCGGCCGGGTACAGGGCGAAGGGCATGAGGCGGGACACCTCGTATTTCCCGAAGGACGTCACCGCGACGACGAACATGAGGGTGACGAGAATCTTCGCCCTCGGATCGAGGCTTTTGACCATTCCCGACCCGGGGGCGTCAGATGTCTCCGCAAGGGCGGACAGGTTTCTTTCGATTGAACCGGACATTCCGGAAAACAGGACGCCTTCCCGGGGCCCTTATTTGCGGGCTCCCGCGGAACGGCGGAGGGCAAAGCCTATCAGCCCCGCCAGGGCCAGGGTCATGGCACCGCCCGCAAGGCCCGAGACAGTCGTCCCCATGTCGGGATTCGGCCAGGCAGCCTCTTCCGACGCCTCCGCGGCCCCGTCGTCCCCGCTTCCGGCCCGGAAACCGTAATCGGGCAGGATCGCCGTTTTCTCCTGGAGGCCGGCAAGGGTGGAATGAATACCCTCTCCGGGGGAGGCAAGCTCCTCGCTCCCCGTCGTTTTCGCTATGGACCATTCGAGGCCGTCAGGGTAGGCCGAGGCGAACCAGGAGAGCACCCCGCCGGTGAGAACGGCCGCCGCCGCAAGCCCGGCGAGTACCGTCCTGAGCGAAACGCCCCTCAAGCGGGTGCGGCCTCCCGCCGCCTCGAGCACCTCGGGCCGGGCCTTCAGCACGAAGAGAATTACCCCAGCGGTGACAAAACCCTCCACGATCCCTATGGCAAGGTGGATCGGCTGCATCAGCAGCACGAAGGTGCCGAAGGGCAGCGCCGAAATCCCCGACGCCACGGTCTGGAGCACCACCGAGAACGCCCCGAGCTGGAGGGCCGCCGCGGAGGACAGGACCGAGGCGGCGAGAATACGGTTCCGGTTCCGCCCTGTCCCGGCGATCAGCCGGTAGATCAGCGGGTAGGCGACGAAGCACGTGAAGAACCCCATGTTGAAGATGTTGCAGCCCAGGGCGAGAAGGCCACCGTCGGCGAAAAAGAGCGCCTGGACCACGAGGACCGAGGCCAGGGTCAGAAAGGCCGCGTAGGGCCCGAGCAGGGCCGCCAGGATCATCCCTCCTCCGAGGTGCCCGCTCGATCCGGTGGCGGGAATGCTGAAATTGATCATCTGGGCCGCGAAGATGAAGGCCCCGAGGACACCCATCAGGGGAATCCTTCCTTCGTCCGGGTCCTCTTTCAGCTTCTTCGCGGACCATGCCACCAGTCCGGCGGTCACCGCCCACATCCCGCCGCCGACTTCAGGGGAAATAAGAGCATCAGCCATATGCATACGAAACACTCCCTTGTGCCACAAAATAAATAAATAGTAGCACTCCGGTGCCGCCTGTCAATGTATTTTTTTCGCTTGTCGTCTGTTATCCTGAGCGGAGGCTTCTCATCCCGAACGGAGGCTTGTCATCCCGAACGAGCGAAGCGATCGCGGAGCATCCCCGGAGGGGGAGGATCTGCCCTTGGTTCTGGAAAATCCTCAAACCGAGATTCTTCGTCGCTGCGCTCCTCAGAATGACATAATCACGGCGTGAGCCACGGGCTTGGGAAGAGATCGCGGTCGCGGAGCATCCAAAGCGAAGCGGAGGGCATAGCACCCGGTTTGTCATCCTGAGCGGAGCGAAGGATCTCGATTCTGAGAAAAGCCAAAACTAACCCTGAGATTCTTCGTCGCTGCGCTCCTCAGAATGACATAATCACGGCGTGAGCCACGAGCTTGGGAAGAGATCGCGCTCGCGAAGAACCCGGTTTGTCATCCTGAGGCCGGCATCATGGCCGATCGCGGTCGCGGAGCATCCAAAGCGAAGCGGAGGGAGCATCCCCGGAGGGGAAGGATCTCGGGCCTGGCTCCGGTTTCTATTCCGGTATTTTTTGTCGCCCGGCATAATCCCCCCTGGCCCCTGGAACGGTTTGCTGGTATAAAAGCCCCGGAAGGCACGACTCTTTCAGGGAGGCAGACGACATGACCGGCTATTACGGGAAAAAGCTCAGCGGCGCCAGGCTCAGCGAAGTCTACAACACCTCTGTCGAACGGGTCAGGCAGTACCTCGACGGGGAAATCGAATTCGTCCGCCGCCGGCTGCGGGGCGGCGAACGGGTATTGGAGCTTGGCGCGGGCTACGGACGCATCATGAAGCGGATCGCCCCCTTCGTCCACTCCGTCGTGGGGATCGACATCTCCGGGAACTCGGTCGCCTGGGGCGGGGAATACCTGAAGGAGGTCCCCAACTGCACCCTTCTGGAGGGAGATGTCCACGGCATGGAGTACCGGAGTGAGTTCGACATGGTTCTCTGCCTCCAGAACGGCCTCTCCGCCATACAGGGAGACCCTGCCGACACCGTGGAGCGGAGCCTCAGGGCCCTCGTTCCGGGAGGAAAAGCCTTTTTCAGCACCTATGCACCGGGCTTCTGGGAGTGGAGGCTCGCCTGGTTCCGCGAACAGGCAGAGAAAGGGCTGATCGGTGAGCTGGACATGGAGCGGACCGTCAACGGGCAGATCGTCTGCAAAGACGGCTTCACCGCCACCACTTTTTCGGAAGACGATCTCCAAGCCCTGGGAAAAAAGACCGGCTCTCCCTTCCGCACGGAAACGGCGGACGGTTCGAGCCTTTTCCTCATAGTCGAAAAGAACTGACGGCCAGGGATGAAAATGCCGTCCTTTCCTATCGATCCGGGAACTCCACCGTGAAAACGCTCCCCCTGCCCGGCTCGCTTTCCGCCAGGATTTTCCAGCCATGGGCCGCGGCGATCCTGTCCACGATGGCGAGGCCGATGCCCGAGCCGCCCGAGCTGCGGCTTCTGGACCGGTCCACCCGATAGAAGCGTTCGAATATGCGGGGCAGCTCCTCCGGGGCCATGCCGATGCCCGTGTCCGACACGGCCAGGCGTGTCCTGTCCCCGTCTCTAAATGCCCGAACGGTGATCGAGCCTCCGGGGGGCGTATACTCCACGGCGTTGGCGAGCAGATTGACGAGCGTCTGGCGCAGCTTGTCCCCGTCGGCGGATACGAAGATCCCTTCCTCCGCCCGGACTTCGAGCGACACTCCCTTGCGAAGGCAGAGCGGCTCGAAGGACCGTGCCGCCGAGCGGGCGGCTTCGGCGAGATCAAGCCGTTCCGCGGAGAGGGTGAGGACGTCTCCTTCGAGATCGCTCAGCCGCTCGAGGTCCCGGGTTAGGGTGACCAGCCGGGCGATTTCCTCCCGGCAGTCCTCAAGCCGCTCGGGGGTCGGCTCCATCACGCCGTCGAGACAGGCTTCCACCAGGGCGTTGAGCGCGTTCAGCGGTGTCCGGAGCTCGTGGGAGACGTCGCGGGTGAGCTGTCTCCTGAGCTTTTCCTGTTCCTCCAGGGATTGGGCGAGGAAGTTCAGGGCGTCCGCCAGGCTGTCCAGCTCGTTCGTGCCGAAACGTTCCCGGATCCGCACCGACAGTTCTCCCCGGCGGAGACGCTCCGCCAGGTCAGTTGTTCTTCGGAGGGGGCGGGAGAGCCTCCTTGAAAGGAAGAGGGAGAGGACGACTGCGGCGAGGACTCCCACTGCCGAGGCTGCCGGCACACCCCTGCGGAGGCTCCTGCGGAAGGCCGCGTCCTCCGGCGAGAGATGGGCGCCGGTGAAATTTCCTACCCGCACGCTTCCGACCCGGGTACCGCTGAAGAGAACCGGGTACTCCCGTTCCCCGTATTCCGAGCCCTCATGACCCATCATCCGGTAGTACAGCTCCACCATCTCCCTGTCCATGCTCCACAGGACCTTCCCGTCCCCGTCCAACAGGGCCACCACGCTGCCGTCCATCATGGCCTGTTCGGCGATCTCCGTTCCGGAATCTGCGCTCCACGAGCGGTCCTTGGCATAGATCTGCTCGAAGTAGCGGACGATTTCCCCGTGCTTCTTTTCACGGACTTCTTCGATGTAGCCCAGGAACTGCCGGTCGATGATCAGTTCGAGCACGACGGCGAGCGTAGCGGAGAAGAGCGCGGCGACCAGGATGAAGGAGAGGGTCAGACGGGCGGCAAGGGGGAGGGGGCGCTTCACGACGGTTTTCCCTCGAAACGGTATCCCGTTCCGTAGACTGTCTGGATGTAGACCGGGCGGCGGGAGTCGGCTTCGATCTTCTGGCGGATATTCTTCACGTGGACGTCGACGACCCGGTCGTATCCGTCGTAGGAGTCTCCGAAAGCGCGAAGGATGAGCTGTTCGCGGGTGAAGACCTCGAAGGGCCTGCGGGCCAGGGTGAGCAGAATCCTGTACTCGGCTGGAGTGAGGAGGACGGGGGTGTCGTTCAGAAAAACGCGCTGTTCGGCGATGCGGATGGCGAGACCGCCTTCGAAGAGGAGCGTCTGAGCGGATTCCAGGGGGTTCACCCGGCGAAGGATGGCGTTGACCCGGGCGACCAGTTCCCGGGGGCTGAAGGGCTTGACGAGATAGTCGTCCGCTCCGATGTCGAGGCCGTTCAGCCTGTCCGCCTCGGCGGCCTTCGCCGTGAGCATGATGATCGGGACCCGGGAGGAGGAGCGGATGCGGAGGCAGATTTCCTCTCCGCTCACGTCGGGCAGCATCAGGTCGAGGACCACGAAATCGATGTCCAGCGACTCGAAGAGGGCCAGCGCCCTTTCTCCGTCCATAGCCTCGAAAACCCGGTGTCCTTCCCTTTCCAGGTAGGCCCGCACCACGCTCAGGGCCTTCGGTTCGTCCTCCACAACGAGGATGTTCATCTCATCGCCTCCACCCATGGTCATCTGTGAGAATGATAAAGGGAGCGGGTCTTTTCAGTCAATTTTCGCTGAAAGACCCGCTCCCGGAGACACTTCGCCGTTCCCGGCGCTCAGTGGCAGGCGTCCTGCTTCGGTGCGCCGGAGGAAGATTCGGCTGCCGGAGCCGGTGCCGCCTGCGAACCCTGGGCTGCGCCGTGATTGTGGGCGCTGTTTCCCGATACTGAAGCCGCGCTGTGGTCATGGGTTCCGCTGCCGGCGCCGGATGCTGCCCCCGGAAGTTCCGTCTTCATCGGGCACGCCTTGCCGGAGGCTTTCATCCCGCCCTTCCCGCCGGCTCTTTCCCCGCTCATCATGGGGCAGGCTTTTTTCTGAGCATCACCGCTTCCGGGACCTTTCATGGAACACTGTCCGCCGGGAGCGCCTTCACTGGAAGAGGCTTTTTTCATCGGGCACTCCCTGCCTCCCATCATTCTCTGACGGGGGCCTTCGCCGCCGCGTTTCCCGCTCCCGGCCAGGAGTGCGGCGAACTGTCTTCCGCTCTCTTCCATAAGGACGCTCACCTGGCCGTCCTTCACAACGAGCACTCCCACGGGAACGACCCCGCCGCGGAAGGATGCCGACACCGGAATGATGACCGTCCCCTGCACTTCCACCGGCTGTCCCAGCACGCCGCCTGCAGGAAGGGACCATCCCTCCTGCGGCAAAACAGAGGCGCCGCTTCCGGGGACCTCCGCCGCTCCGGCGGAGAGAACCCCGGCACCAAGGGAAAACACCAATGCAAAAAGGATGAAACGCTTCATGAAATTACTCCTCCTCTTCCATTTTTTCGGATCACTGCCCTCCCGGGCACTACCGGGCCATAATAGCGGAAAAATATGAAGGGATTATGTAGGAGAAAAAACACTGTCCCGCAGACGGCCAACCCGCCGCAGAATCGGAGGAAGGCACCGGGGGTGGAAAGGGCCCCCGCCGTTGACACGGGCAAATTTTAAAGTGTAGAATGTTTTGACAGATCTTACTGCACAGGAGGGATTGAAGAAGATGAAAAACATCCGCTTCATCAGCGCCATGACGGCCCTTGTCCTGATCCTTGCGGTTTCCGGCGCGGCTTTCGCCGCGTGGCCGGAAAAACCTGTGAACGTCATCGTTCCCTGGAGCCCCGGCGGCGCGTCGGACCTCACCGCCCGGACCCTCGCCGCTGAAATGGAAAAACTGCTCGGAACCCGCCTCTCGGTCACCAACACCCCCGGCGGCGCAGGCGCCATCGGAACCCAGGCCATGTTCGACGCGGCCCGGGACGGCTATACATGGTCGGCCAACGCCGACGGTAGCATCGTCACCTACCAGGCCCTCGACATGCTGAAGCAGAGCCACAAGGACTACGCCTCCTTCATGGCGGTCTTCACGCCCAACGTCATCTGCGTTCCCGCCAACTCGCCCTTCAACGACCTGAAGGATCTCATGGAGGCCATGAAGGCCCGTCCGGTCACCGTCTCCTCGGCGGGCACCGGCAGCGGCGGTCACCAGGCGGCGGAGTTCTTCCGCATGGGCACCGGTCTCGAGTACCGGCACGTTCCCTACCAGGGCGGAGCCCCCGCGGTGACGGCCACCGTCAAGGGAGAGGTGGAGGCCATCATGCAGCTCTCCATGGAAGTGACCGAAATGCTCCGGGCCAAGCAGCTCAAGGCCCTGGCGGTCATGGACGGCGAGCCCCTCGACGTGGAGGGCTACGGCGCCATCCCGCCCATCACCAAGTGGCTTCCCGACTTCCCCAGCGTGGGGAACCGGTTCGGATTCTTCCTTCCGAAGGACATCCCCGCAGACGCGAAGGAGGCCATAACCGCCGCCTTCAAGACCGCCGCCGCCTCGGACGCCATAAAGAAGTTCGCCGCGGACAGGGGGTCCAAGGTAGTGACCCTGTACGGAGAGGAAGCGGAGAAGGAGATGGAGGTCAAGGCCTCCAGGGTCTGCTGGCTCCTCTTCGAATCCGGCGTCATCAAGAACTCCCCGGACCAGTACGGAATCCCCAAGCCCTAAAACAGATCACCCGGCAGGAGGGGGGCGCATATCCCCCCTCCTTTTTCCCACCCTTCCCCGCGGAGGTACGCCCATGGAAAAGAAAGACCTGACGTCCGGCATCGCCCTTGTCCTCACGGGAGCGGCCTTTTTCGCCGGCAGCCTGCTTCTGCCCTGGAAGGACACGGGGTACGACTGGTTCGGCGCCCCCGGCCTCGTCCCCGCCATCCTGGCCGTCCTCATCGCCCTGTGCGGTCTCCGCCTGGTCATCCGGTCCCGGAAGGAGCCCGATTTCTACGCCCGGCTCGCCGCAGGCGAAAACCCCCTTCTCTGCCCCGAAGATGATGAAGAGGGCTCCATCGGGGAAGAGACGGCCCACCCTGCCTGGATGCACAGGGAAGGTCCTCGGGCGGTACTGACCGTGGCCCTCTGCTGCACCTACGTGCTGCTCCTCGGACGGGTGCCCTACATGGCGGCCACGGCCGCCTTCATCACCGGCTTCATCCTCCTCTTCCGGGGCGCGGGCATCCTGAAGGCCCTCTTCATCGGCGGAACCGCGTCCGTTTCCATCTGGTTCGTCTTCTACAAAATCTTCGCCGTCTTTCTGCCCTGAGGGAGGGATGCCGCCATGTCCATTTCCGTCCTGTTCTCCGAATTTATGGAACTGATGAACCCGACCAGCATCTTCAACGCCTTCTGGGCCACCGGGTTCGGCATCATCGTCGGCATGCTTCCGGGCCTCACGGCCACCATGGGGGTGGCCCTCCTCACGGGGCTCACCTTCCGCTTCATGCCCGAGCAGGCCATGGTGGTCCTCATCTCCACCTACGTGGGGTCCATCTACGGAGGCAGCCGGTCGGCCATTCTGCTCAACATACCGGGAACGCCCGCCAACGCCGCCACCTGCATCGACGGCAACCCCCTCGCCCGCAGGGGGGAGGCCGGCTACGCCATCGGCCTGGCCACCACCTCCTCGGGGATCGGCACCTTCTTCGGCCTGGTCTGCCTTGCCGTCTTCTCGCCCCTCCTGGGAAAAATCGCCCTCCAGTTCGGCTCGTGGGAGTTCTTCGTCCTCTCCATCTTCGGCATCGTCATCTGCGGCAACCTCACCGCCCCTAAAGACCCCCTGAAGGGGTGGATCGCCGGCATTGCGGGGCTGCTGCTCTCCCAGGTGGGGCAGGACCCCATACAGGCCCTTCCGCGCTTCACCTTCGGCCAGCTCCAGCTCATGGGCGGCCTATCCCTCATCCCCGTCCTCGTGGGAGCCTACGGCGTGGGGGAGATCATCGAGGTCATGCAGCGCCCCCGGGACTACACCGTCCGCACGAAGGTCCGGCAGGTTATCCCGCCCCTCCGGGACCTCTTCCGGTACTGGAAGACCATAATCCGTTCCGGGATCATCGGCGTTCTCGTGGGGGCCATCCCCGGCGTGGGGGAGGACACGGCCTCCTGGATCGCCTACGACACCGCCAAGCGGTTCAGCGACCATCCCGAGGAGTTCGGCAAGGGGTCCCATGAGGGGCTCATCGCCGCCGAGACGGCGAACAACGCCTGCATCGGCGGGGCCGTCATCCCGGTGCTCACCCTCGCCGTTCCCGGAAGCGCCCCGGCCGCGGTCCTCCTGGCCGCCATGTGGCTCCACGGCATCCGCCCCGGGCCCCTGCTGCCCATCGAGCAGCCCTTCTTCATCGGCACCGTCACCGCCATCTTCCTGCTGTCCACCATCGCCATGACGGTCCTGGGCCTCTCCCTGGTCCGCCCCCTGGTGAAGGTGCTCCAGGTGCCCCGGATGATCCTCATGCCCGTGGTCTTCACCCTCTGCTGCGTGGGCTCCTTCGCGGTGAGCGGACGGCTCTTCGACGTGTACCTCATGTTCCTCTTCGGCATCCTGGGGTACTTCATGCGCCGCAACGACTTTCCCGCCGCCCCCATGGTCCTGGGCTTCATCCTCGGCCCCATGGCGGACGACAACTTCCGGCGGGCCATGATCATCACCGGGGGTGACCTGTCCCCCTTCTTCACCCGCCCCATCTCCATCATCCTCTGGCTGCTCACCTTCGCCGTCATCCTCGGCAGAAGCACCCTCTTCCGGAAGATGCTCCGGAGCCTGAAAAAATAACGAAGGAGGAAGAAACCTCATGAAAAAAGTGAGAATCGGAATGGTCGGCGCGGGATTCATCTCCCGCATCCACCTGGAGTCCTACAAGCGGGTCTACGGGCTCCAGGCCTCGGTGGAGGCTGTCTGCGCCCGGAGCGACACCACGAAGGACTTCGCCGCCGCCTATGGCATCCCGAAGGTGTACTCCGACTACCATGACCTCATGAAAGACCCCGACATCGACGTGGTGGACATCTGCACCCCGCCCCAGCTCCACGCCGTCATGATCGAGGAGTTCCTTTCCGCCGGCAAGCACGTGATCTCCGAAAAGCCCTTCACCGGCTACTTCGGCGTTCCGGGAGACGTGCAGCCCGTGGGGAAGGTCTGCAAGCGAAAGATGTACGACGCCGTCCTCGAGGGAATGGAGCGGACCGCCGGCATCGTCCGGAAAAGCGGCAGGCTCTTCTGCTACGCCGAGGACTGGGTCTACGCCCCCGCCGTGGCCAAGGCCTCGGAAATACTGAAGAAAACGGGGGACAAGATCCTCTTCCTCAAGGCAGAGGAAAGCCACAGCGGCTCCCACGCCTGGCACGCCGCCGAGTGGGCCCAGACCGGCGGAGGCTCCATGATCCGCCAGGGGTGCCACCCCCTGTCGGCGGTCCTTCACCTCAAGATGACGGAGGCGAAGGCCAGGGGGGAACAGTTCTCCGTGGAGAGCGTGGTGTGCGACACCGGCGTGGTCACGGAAAGGCTCACAAAGGAAGAGCGGAGGTTCATCGCCGCCAATCCCGTGGACGTGGAGGACTGGTCCATGCTCTCCCTCACCTTCGGCGACGGCACCAAGGCCACCATCTTCTCGGGCGACTTCGTCACCGGGGGCGTGCGGAACCTCATCGAGTTCAACACCAACACGGGAACCCTGGTCTGCAACATCGCCCCCAACAACGGCATGATGAGCTACGCCGCCGACGCCTCCGTGCTGAAGGACGTCTATCTCACCGAAAAGGTGGAGACCACCGCGGGCTGGCAGTACGTCCTGCTGGACGAAGAATCCGCCCGGGGGTACCTCCAGGAGGCCCAGGACTTCATGGAGTGCGTGGCCACGGGCAGGCAGCCCCTCTCCGGGCTCGACCTCGCCTACGAAACCATAAAGATCACCTACGCGGGCTACCTCTCCGCCGAAACGGGCGCGAGGGTGAGGCTCTAGCGCCGTCGGGCGAGACCATGAACATTCTTGTCTTCGACACGCCCGACGAACTCGCCGCCGCCGCGGCGAAGCGTGGCGCCGAACTGCTCCGGAAAACCGTGGAGGAAAAGGGCCGGGCCCGGCTGATGCTCTCCACGGGAGCGTCCCAGTTCGGCACCCTCCGGGAGCTTGTCTCCCACCCCGTGGACTGGTCAAAGGTGGAGATGTTCCACCTGGACGAGTACGTGGGCCTGCCCGAAAGCCACGGGGCCAGCTTCCGCCGGTACCTGCAGGAGCGGTTCGTCTCGAAGGTCAACCCCGGGAAGGTCCATTTCGTCAACTGGGAGGGCGGCGCGGAACAGAACATGAAGGCCCTGTCGGAGGAAATATCCAAAGCCCCCGTGGACGTGGCCTTCATCGGCATCGGGGAGAACGGCCACATCGCCTTCAACGACCCCCCCGCCGATTTTGAGACGGAAGAGCCCTTTCTGCTGGTCACCCTTGACGACGCCTGCAGACGGCAGCAGGTGGGGGAGGGGTGGTTCCCGGCATCCGACGACGTGCCGGAGCAGGCCATAACGGCCTCGGTCCGCCAGATACTGAAGTGCCGCACCATCCTTGCCTCCGTTCCCTTCAGGGTGAAGGCCGAGGCGGTGCGGAAAACCCTGGAAAGCCCGGTGGACCCGGCAGTTCCGGCGTCCATCCTCAAGACCCACCCGGACGTGACCCTCTACCTCGACCGGGAATCCGCCTCCCTCGCCGGGGAGTACCTTCCGGACCGCTTCCGGTGAGGGGAAAGGAAGGAACACGAAGATGAACCGCCTCCTGTTCACCGGCGGCACGGTGCTGCTGCCCACGGGCTTGCGCAGGATGGACGCCGCCGTCAGCGGCGCCGTGATCTCCGCTCTCGCTCCGGACATCGCCCCCGAAGAGGGCGATGTAGTCGTCGACCTGCAGGGGGACCTGCTCGTTCCCGGCTTCATCGACATGCACGTCCACGGAGGCGGAGGGGCGGACTTCATGGACGGAACGGCCGACGCCTTCCTCACCGCCTGCCGGGTCCACGCCCGCCACGGCACCACCACCCTCTATCCCACGGCCCTCACGGCCGCAGACGAGGACATGGACGCCTTCTTCGCCGCCCTGGAGACGGCGGACAGGGCCCGGAAAGCGGCGGGGGCCTCCGCAGGCGCCCGCATCGGCGGCGTCCACGTTGAGGGGCCATGGCTCGCCCCTGCCCAGGCCGGCGCCCAGGACCCCAAATACCTCCGCACCCCCTCCGCGGAGGAGTGCGAAAAGCTGCTCGCCAGGTCGGACAGGATCGCCGTGGTCACCATGGCTCCGGAACTGGACGGCGCCTGCGAATGCGCCTCATGGCTGGCGGCCCGGGGGGTCCTCCCCGCCATGGGCCATTCCGCCGCGGACCTCGAACAGGTACGGACGGCGGTGGACAGCGGCTTCCGCCACATGGTCCACTTCTACTCCGCCATGAGCACCGTGCGGAGGGAGAACAGCTGCCGCATCCCCGGCATGGTGGAGGCGGGGTACCTCTTCGACGCCGTCACCGTGGAGGCCATCGCCGACGGGCACCACCTCCCCCTGAGCCTGCTTCGGCTCATCCACAAGGTCAAGGGGCCGGAACGGATGGCCTTGATCACCGACGCCATGCGGGGCGCAGGTATGCCCGAGGGACCGTCCGTCCTCGGCAGCCTGAAGAACGGCCGTGAAGTCCTGGTGGAAGGGGGCGTGGCCCGCCTTCCCGACCGGAGCGGCTTCGCCGGGAGTGTCTGCACCATGGACCGGGCCGTCCGGACCGCCGTTTCGGCGGGAATCCCCCTGGAGGACGCCCTCCGGATGGCCTCCGGGACACCCTCGAAAATCCTCGGCACAGCAGGCCGAAGAGGAGCGATACTCCCCGGCATGGACGCCGACCTGGTGAGGCTTGACGGCGATCTGAACGTCCGCATGACCGTGGTGGGAGGCACAATTTTCGACGGAAACTGTTGACCTTTTCGAAAAAAAGAGTATGATTTGAATATGAACCCTGACAACTGAAAACTTTTATCCAGAGCGGCTGAGGGACTGGCCCTATGAAGCCCGGCAACCTGCCTGAAAAGGCGTGGTGCCAACACCAGCGCTCCGATGATTTCGGGGCGGATGATAAGAGGAGACCCATGCACGGATCATTCATGGTCCATGCCTCATGGCGGCCACAGGCCTCTCCTCGGAGAGGCCTTTTTTTTGTCTTTTTTTACCGGTTCGCCTGAACCGGAATCCATTTCCTGAAGGAGGAACTGCCCATGAGCACGATCGACTATTCCTGGCGCCCCGAAGACTATTCCGAGCCCTTCGACCCGGAGGAGCTGATGCTCAGCCGGATCACCGGCGCCGCCAGGCGGGAAGCCGTACGGAAAATGGTACGGGATGGCGGCATGGACGCCGTTCCGGAGGGATTCGGCAACGAGGAGCTCAGCGAACGGCACAGGACGGCCTGGGGACGGATCCACCCCATGTGCATGGGAGGGGAGTTCCTTCTGCCCTGCGAGCCCGGAGAGCTGGAGATCGCCCGGCTGACCATCCGGTCCACCACCTACGACGTCCTCTCCGTCCGGGCGAAACGGACAAAAAACCGTATCCGGGTCAGGGTTGACGACGAATACGACGGCGAGACCCTCAACAAAAAACACATGTGCACCTCCGTCCGGCCCCTCACCCTCGGGCGCCTGCTGGACCTCGTGATCGTCGGGTGGGACGTGTTCGAATGCCTGGAACACAACTACCCCGACGACCTGGAAGGACAGCTCGGCTTCTTCTGGGGAGAGTCCCGGCTCTACCCTGAATTCGACGAAGGCCTGCGGGAAAGGGTCACGGAGCATTTCCGCGCACACCATGAAGCGGAAGAAGATGAAGAAAATGCAGAAGGGGAGGAATGAATCCATGTACACGGGCAGGGACACCATCGAATGGATGTACGGGAAGCAGTTCAAGGCCGGCGGGGAATGGTCGGTCCGGACGGACAACGGGTTCCGGTGGTGGCCCACCGACCGGGTCCAGACGGTGGAGGTGGTGGGCGAGGCTGACGGGCCTTCCGGCGAAAGGGGGTATTACATCTCCGTCCGGACGGAGATGTTCAAAGTCCGCAGCCTCGACGGCGACGCCCTGCAGGCCATCAACATGACCCTCATGCCCTTCGCGTCCCTGGCGGGGCCCGTCTACGACCCCCGCCGGGGAACCCTGGACCTCTGCTCCTGGGCCCTTGTCTACGAGGAGATCAGCCCGTGGATGAACATCCTCCTCAGCATCGCGGCGGCCATGCAGATCCACGAGGCCCAGAGGCTGGGGGACAAGTTCGGGAAATTCGGACTGGAGAACGCCGTCAGCGGCCATCCCGAAAACGGCATCCGGGAAGGGTGGGACAAAATCTCCGACCTGCTCCCCGCGTTCATCTCAGCCCAGGGGAGGGATTCGTCCCGGTGGACCGCCCCCGAATTCCAGCATGCGGCCGACCTGCTCGGGAACATGCCCCCCGTCCTCCTGGCCACCGCAGGAGGGCCGGGACTGTCGGCGGAATTCCCCTTCGGCACCTTTTCCTCCCTCTGCAGGATGTCGGCGGACCAACCTCACCCCTTTTACGGCAACGGCCTGCTGATCACCCATTTCTTCCCCGTTTCGGGAAAGAAGGGCGAGGAAGAGCGCTGGATCCGGAAAGCCCTCTCCCTCAACATGCCGCTTCTGGGCTCCGACCCGGCGGGGTACGGCTTCGGCAGCTACACCTATAGTGACGGGATGATCGTCCACGCCGCCTTTTACCCGAACACCCTCTACAGCCCGGGCCTCCTGCTGAACCTCCTCCTCTCCTGCGGGGCGCGGGGAATGGCTATGAACAGGGAGCTCGCCGGGGTCAGGGGGGGCGAAAACCCCTTCCTCCTCTCCCGGAGCGCCGTGGAGCGGCTTATGGAGCACATGGGGAAAAACTGACAGCGAAGGAGGAACCGCGATGAGGGACATGATCTGCAAACTGATGGAAGACGCCGGGCTGAAGTTCGGCGAAAACATAAGCGACGGCAACGGCGGAACCGTGCGGTACGGCGGGTGGAGGGAAAGGGGCGGCTGGGTCGCGGCCGGAAACAGCGCCCGGGAGGTGCGGCAAAGCCTCCTGGGCCTGAAAAGACGGGACGAAAAGCAGTTCATCAGGAAGGCCGTCGCCGGTGCCGGCCTCCGCCTCTCCATCCATGAAAGAAGCGTCCCGGACAACGGAGAGATCGTCAGCTCCATCCTCTACAGGGGATGGAGCGACGACGGAGAGGAGGTGATCTCCGGCTCATGCCTGGGCGAGATCCTGGAATCTCTCGAGAAATGGCGGGAAAATCAAATCGGGAAGGAGTGATCTCTGCAATTGATAGGATAAGGGGATTTTTTATCCGCCATAATGAGGTTCATATTGACTTTGCTCACGGGAGCGCACACAATAGTTTAAAATATTTACTAAATTAATCTTGAAATGGCATAAAAAGCAAAACGCAGGCCTCCAGTAAGAGGCGTGTAAAAAACGAGTGGGGATGCGAAGAATGGAAAACCATTTCCTAACAAACTACACAGATCAAGTCTTTCTGGATCGCATCAAAGAAAACCTACGCAAGTGCAAGGCATTCTATTTCTCGGTGAGTTTTATAAAAAAAGCCGGTTTGGTTTTGTTGTTCAAAGATATAGAAGCCGCAATTGAACGGGGGTGTTGCGGTCGCGTTATCACCTCAACGTATCAGAATTTTACTGATATAGAATCTCTCAAGAGCTTTTTTAGCTTAATGGCAAAACATGAAAACTTCGAGTGCCATCTGGACTTCGAGAGCTTCTCCAATGAGCACTATTCAACCCTGGGCTTCCACTCAAAGGGGTACCTTTTTGAGTTCGACAACAGGTATGAGGTCATTATTGGCTCATCGAACATCACCCGATACGCTCTTTTGCAAAATATTGAATGGGACGTTGCAATTAGCGACTCCGTCCCAACAAATTCCTTTATTAAGGCCAAGTGCGAATTTCAAACTCTTTGGGAAACAACTCACCCCCTCAGTAGTGAAATTATCAACCAATACGCGAATAAACTACATTACGCCATTGAACGCTGGGATATGGACTATGACCTTGAAAATAGAGAGATAAAGCCAAACTTCATGCAGAGGCGAGCGCTGAAGGAGTTGAATCGCTTTCGAGCGATGGGCTTGTCAAAAGCTCTTGTTGTCGCGGCTGCAGGGAGCGGAAAAACCTACCTAACAGCTTTTGATGCTTGTAACTTTAATCCCAAACGTCTGCTGTATGTTGTCCATGAAGGTTCAATTTTAAAGCGGTCGCTGGAGACATTTCAGGATGTTTTCGGTAGTAATGTGAGTTATGGTGTTTTCAGTGGGGAAAGCAAAGATCTGGATGCAGATTTCGTATTCGCGACGAACTTGACCATGAGCCGGTCTCTTGAATTGTTCAAAAGAAACGAATTTGATTACCTCGTAGTCGATGAATGCCACCATGCAACTGCAGCTACTTACAAAAAGATTATTTCCTACTTTGAGCCGGAATTTCTTCTAGGTTTGACTGCAACGCCAGAGCGTATGGACAATCAGGACGTCTTTGAACTGTTTGATGGGAATGTACCCTATGAACTCCGTCTCAGGGACGCTATTGCCAACGATCTGGTTGTACCGTTCAAATATTTCGGGATCCGCGACACGCTCGTTGAGTATGGTCTCAATAGAAACCAGGAAAGACGCATGATCGCGCAGATGGCGGACGAAAGGCATTGTGACTTTATATGCGAAGCAATTGAAGCCCATCGTCCTGTGGGGAAACTAAAGGCGCTTGCTTTCTGCCGGAATGTAACCCATGCCCGAATGATGTCTGAGGCTTTGAGCGACCGCTATCATACAGCCTATTTAACCGGAAAAAACAACGTGGGGGAGAGAATTCGCGCATACAATGATCTGCAAAGTGACAGGACTGAACTGGAAATTCTTTTTACTGTGGATATTTTGAACGAGGGTGTTGATATTCCGGGAATCAACATGGTGTTGTTTCTTCGCCCAACGGAGTCATCAACGGTTTTTACTCAGCAACTTGGGCGTGGGCTCAGAAAATACACGGGAAAAGAATACGTGACGGTCCTTGATTTTATTGGAAACAGTTATAGGCGTAGTGTGCAAATAGCTTTTGCCCTGAGCCGATTAGCTGCAAATTTTGTTGTGGAAAAGCGGTTGATGAAATCGCTTGTAAAAGACAACTTTATGGCTCTGGGCCTAGGTCAGTACGGTGTGGAAATACATATTGATGATCTCAGTAAAGAGGAAATCGTGAACTTTCTGGAAAACGAGAACTTCAATAGCCTTTCCTATTTAAAACAAGACTATTTTAACTTCAAGAAGTATATCGGATCAGAACATGCCCCCAAGCATATGGACTACCTTAATAATGATTGTGCACCGGATATATTGCGTTTCATGAGCGTCAAAATTGATGGCAAGAAGACGACCTCATATTATAATTTCCTTCGAGGTATACAGGAAAAAGATTTGCCTGTTTTTTCTGATGAGCAAATTCCCTTCATCAACTACCTCTCCTCCATGCTGCCACTCGTTCGTCAGCACGAATTCATGATGTACAAATGTTTGATAAGTGGAGTTTGCAACCGCTCCGCGATAGAACATGAGCTTTCAGAAAATATGAGAAACTTCCGGAATGAAGAGGCTGTACACGCTCAAAAGTATATGATGGAATCTGGTTTTATCTCGATTGAACGTGATGAAATTAAGCTGAATGCACCATTAGATGACCAGTATGTCGAGTATGTTCAAGATTTGTTGGTTTATGGACTGACTCGTTATGTTGTTGATTATGACGATGCTGACGATTTTAAGTTATGGGCAAGTTACCGCATCGATCAGGTTCAGCTCAAGCTTTGCAAAAACCCGAGATATACAATGAAGGGAACCTATGTCTATGATGGCGTCGTCTACATTTTTGCTTCGATAAAAAAAGATGCCAGTATTCAGGAGCATTTGAATTATAAGGACAAATTTCTGCAGGCAAACTTGTTTCAATGGGAATGCGAAGCAGGTCTTAAGCCTGAGAATCAGCAAGAACTGATCCAAAGTACAAAAGCCTTTTTGTTTATTCGGAAAGTCGAATCGGAAAATGGCATCGTGCTTCCCTTCACCTTTGTGGGTACTGGTAAGCTTGAGAACCCGAGAAAAACTGATAATCCAAGAGGTTCGTTACTCTTTGATATCTGGATTGACGAACCTCTTCCCGACTATCTTCAATACGATTTCGGCCTCTCGAAAGGAATGGACTCATGATCGAAGTGGTGGCAGCCCTTATCCGGAACGGGGATAAATTCCTGATCTGCCGGCGTCCGGCGGACAAGGCCCGTCCCCTGCTGTGGGAGTTCGTCGGCGGGAAGGTGGAGCCGGGCGAAACGGCCGAGGAGGCCCTGGTGCGGGAATGCCGCGAGGAGCTCGCGGTGACCCTCTCTGTGGGGGATGTGTTCATGGACGTGGTGCACGAGTACCCTGACATTGCCATCCACCTGACCGTTTTCAACGCGTCCATTGCCGAAGGGACGCCCCGGAAGATCGAGCACAGCGACATCCGCTGGATCACCCCCGGGGACATCCCCCACTACGAGTTCTGCCCCGCGGACGCGGATATCCTGGAGCAGCTGATGGCCTGAGGCCTGTAGAAAACAGAGCGGAGGTACTGCGGTGGCTGATTTTGACCTTGTGATACGGAACGCGCGGATAGTGGACGGGACGGGGACGCCCTGGTACAGGGGCGACGCGGGGGTGCGGGACGGCGTGATCGAGGCCGTGGGGACCCTTCCGCCCGGAGTGCCCTGCGCTTCGGAGATCGACGCGGGGGGCGAGGTGCTGGCTCCCGGTTTCATCGACATGCACACCCACAACGATTTCCTTCTGCTCGGGGATGGTGCGGGGGTGTCCAAGCTCAGGCAGGGGGTCACCACCATCCTGGTGGGGCAGTGCGGCATCAGCGCCGCCCCCATCCGGGACGAGCGGGTGTCCCTCCTGGACGCCTACACGGGCTTCATCAGGGCGGGAGTGACGCCGGAGTGGAACTGGAGGTCCTTCGCCGAATACCTTGACGTGCTGGATGGGCTGGATCTCGGGCTCAACGTGGGGTCCTTCGTGGGGCACGGAACGATCCGCCTGAACGTTCTGGGATTCGAAAACCGCCTTCCCGCGCCGGACGAGCTGCGGGAGATGAGGGAGATGGCCCGGACCGCTCTGGAGGAAGGTGCCTTCGGCATGACCAGCGGCCTGATTTATCCTCCCGGGGTTTACTCCGCTTCCGGAGAGGTGGAGGAGATCGCCCGGGGGTTGACGGAGCGGCGGGGGCTGTATCTTTCCCACATGCGGAACGAGTCGTCCGGGGTGGTGAACTCCGTGCGGGAGACCATCGCCGTGGCGGAGAGGGCGGGAATCCCGGCGCAGGTCCTCCATCACAAGGCCACCGGGCGGGCAAACCACGGAAAGGTGAGGGAGACCCTTGCCCTGCTGGAAGAGGCCCGGGAGCGGGGGGTGGACATGACCGTTGACCAGTATCCCTACACCGCCGGCAGCACCACCCTCCGGAGCATCCTGCCGCCGTGGGTGAACGAGGGCGGCCTGGAGAAGCTGATGGAGCGGCTCCGGGACCCTGTCCTCCGGGAGCGCATCCGGCGGGAGATCCTGACCACGGACGGCTGGGAGAATATGCTGATGAGCTGCGGCGGCCCGGAGGGTGTTTTGGTTGCCTATACCCCGGAGACGCCGGAATTCGAGGGGAAGAGGCTGCCCGAGATCGGGGAGATGACGGGCAGGGATCCCCTTGACGCCGCCTTCGAGGTGATCCTGGCGAACCGCGGCTCCGACACGGCGTGCTACTTCCACATGGACGAGGATGATGTGAAGTACGTGCTGGCCCATCCCCTGGTGATGGTGGCCTCCGACACGATCCCCCCCGCGCCGGGGGCGAAGTGCCATCCCCGGACCAACGGGGCCTTCCCGAGGGTCCTGGGCAGGTATGTCCGGGAAGAGAAGGTGCTGGGCCTGGAGGAGGCGGTGCGGAAGATGAGCGGCTTCCCCGCGGCCCGGCTTGGCCTGCAGAAGAAGGGGCTGGTGAAGCCCGGCATGGATGCCGACCTGGTGCTCTTCAATCCGGACACGGTGAGGGACGGCGCCACCTTCGAGGATCCCTTCGGGGAGCCGGAAGGAATTTCTTCTGTCTTCGTCGCCGGGAAGCTTGCGGTGAAAAACGGTGTTTTCACGGGAGCGACGGCGGGGAAAGTGCTGCGGAGAAGCTGAAACAGTCGCCGTATCTTCCCGGGTTTTTCGGCCCCCGGGGACAATCGATATGGTTTTTCGGTTGCCGGGGGCTGCGGGGTGGTACTATCTCTAACGGCAGGGTTATTTTAGACAACTTTACTTTTTGAGGGAGGCAATTCAATGAAAAAATTCACTTTCCTTGTCCTTCTGATGGCTCTTTTCTCCACGCCCGCCATGGCAGCCACAATTTATACAACCACCATCAACGAGACAACGATACCCCGGGTTCAGGACGTTATTCTTGAAATCATGATGGGGAAAAATTTCTACATCGACGACGTGGACGCCAACAAGGTCATCGTCGGCAAAAACTTCGGGGATGGCATTTGGATTCCGACAACCTTCTGCAAGGTCAAATTCAATTTGCTGGAGAGAGACGGGAACGTGAAAGTGATGGTCACCCAGACAGACACGGTCGGGCTCGTTTCGAGACAGCGCCCGATTGACCATCTGGTCCCCTTTATCCAGGAAATCAAAAACACAATTGACGGCACTCCCGTTACGCACATTTCCAGCGAAGCCGTCAATCAGCTCCCCGGCTCCGGAAATGTGCGGGAAAAGGCCCTTGGAATCCGCCTGGGGGCAAAACTGGAAAATGGGCACATCGTCATCAAGGACATCGATTCTGCGAGTATCGCCGCCGATGCCGGACTCGTTGCCGGAGACCGTATTGTCGAGGTGAATGGACGCCCGTCAAAGGATTTTGACGTGAACGCCCTTCAATCGTATCTTGCAAACAAGTCCGCCCAGAAATCCGCAATCTTTCTCGTGTATGCGAGAGACGGAAAGGAACATCTGGTTACCCTGAAAGAGTGAGGCAGCCCTACTTTCGGGAAGACTCGGATAATCGGGCTCCCGGGCTTGTTTTTCGCATGTTCCGGAGGCAGAGGAATGACCAATGGCACGATACCGGGGAGGCTGCGGTGAATCCCGTCCGCAGCTTCCCGCCTTCCGCCCGGCCCGATGCGGTGGTTCTTCTCCTGGGGAGCATGCCGGGAGAGGCGTCCCTGAAGGCCGGGCAGTATTACGCCCATCCGCGGAACGCCTTCTGGCCCATTATGGAGGCCGTCCTGGATATCCGGCGGGATCTGCCCTACGGGGAGCGCCTTGCCGCCCTGGCGGAAAGGCGCATCGCCCTGTGGGACGTGCTGGCGTCCTGCGTGCGGCCCGGGAGCCTGGATTCGTCCATCCTCGGGTCCACGGCGGTGCCCAACGACTTTCCCGGTTTTTTCCGGAGGCATGCCCTTATCCGGACGGTGTTCTTCAACGGCGCGAAGGCCGAACAGGCGTGGAAACGCTCGGTGGCGCCGTCCCTGCCTGACGTGGGCCTCCGGCTCGTCCGCCTGCCCTCCACCAGCCCGGCCCATGCCGGCCTGAGCCTGCAGCAGAAAATTGACGCCTGGCGTGCGGTGGCCGAGGGGGTTCGGCGGGGCAAATAAACAAAAAGGCGCAGTTCTGCCTCCCTGAGCAAGGGTTGCCATCCTGGGCCTGGGTTGTCATCCTGAGCGAGTGCGGAGGGATCTCGGGCTTGAGTCTCTCCTGAATCAAAAGCGAGATCCTTCGGGCGTGATGCTGCCCTCAGGATGACAAAAAAGGGTTGTCATCCTGAGCGAAGCGATGGTTCCTTGGTTGTCATCCTGAGCGGAGCGAAGGATCTGCTCTTGGTTCTGGAAAGACCTCATGCGATCGCTTCGCTCGCTCGGGACGACAGGGCTAGGTTCTCATCCCGAAAGGGTTGAATTAAAATAACCCTCTTTTTAGAGAAATAATCTCTTTGCATGTTGTGATATTTTCATTTATGGTTTAATATCATGCAAATAAAGAGAAAATTTCTCTTGAAAGGAGGTGATTGTGCCTTGATCGTCAGGTTTTCCATCGAAAACTGGATGTCCTTCCGCGACAGGGCGGAGTTCTCCATGATTGCTACCCGCGAACGGCAGCACAATGAGCGGGTTCCGCGAATCCGGAAATACCGGACCGGAATTTTGCCTGTCACCGCACTCTATGGCGGAAATGCCTCGGGAAAGAGCAATCTTTTCGAAGCCCTGCGTTTTGCCCGTGATCTGATCATCGGAGGAAAACGCCCGGGCGAGCGAATTCTGGTCAAAACATTCCGGCTCGACGAAAAGAGCAGGGAGCAGCCTGCTTTCTTCAGCTTTGAACTGCTCGTGGACGAGACGGTCTACGGTTATTCCTTTTCCCTCACACCGAAAGAAATCCTGGAAGAAAAACTCGCGGAAATTACGAGTTCGGGTGAGAAGACGCTCTTTCACCACAGAGGGGGAAAAGCGGAATTTTACGGTTCCCTGAAGAAAAACAGGGATCTTGAGGTCTATTTCAGGGGTACCAGGGAAAATGAGCTCTTTCTGACAAATTCGGTTTTTCAGAAGGTCGATGCCTTCCTTCCGGTCTGGTCCTGGTTCAGGGACAACCTGGTCCTGATCGGTCCTGAATCAAGGTTCTCTCCTTTCGAACGCCTAGGCGACGAGCAGGACCCGCTTTCTTCCTCAGTCAACGATGTGCTGGCACGGCTGGATGTAGGCCTCCACGGGATTGAAGGGGTGGAGATCCCCCTTGATACAGTGCCCCTGTCCGGTTCCGCGAAAGAAAAGCTGCTGGAGGAGGCCAGGGAGAAGGGGATCGTTCGGCTGAGGCTTTCCGGAGGCGAGCGGCTTCTGCTGACAAGCGAAAACGGAAAGATCCGGGCGCGGAAGCTTGCTGCCCGGCATAGGGGAAAGGATGGTATCCAAGTCCTGTTCGACCTCCAGGATGAGTCCGACGGGTCCATACGCATGATAGACCTGCTGCCGGCGCTTCATGCGCTTTGCGTCCCGAAATCGGCAAAGGTCTTTGTCATCGATGAAATTGACCGGAGCCTGCACACTCTTCTGACGCGGAGCCTGCTCGAAATGTTTCTTTCAAGCTGTTCTGCAGAGAGCCGGTCCCAGCTTCTTTTCACCACCCATGACGCCCTGCTGATGGATCAGGACCTGCTGCGGCGGGATGAAATGTGGGTGGCGGAGCGGAATTCAACGGGAGCGTCCCGTATCTTCTCCTTCAGTGAATACAAGGATGTCCGTTACGACAAGGATATTATGAAAAGCTACCTCCAGGGCAGGCTGGGCGGAGTGCCGAGAATCCTGTTGTGCGGGAGAGAAAGCGGCAGGGAGAACGTCGACTGATGAGGTCGGGGAGAAGATTGCAGCGCCCTTTGGGAGAGCGGCGATACAAAAAACTCTTTGTGATCGCTGTTGAAGGGGAAAAGACCGAACCGCTCTATTTCAGCATCTTCAACGATGACAGCCGGGTGGTGCATGTACGTTGCCTTGAAGGGAAGACGGAAAGCGCTCCTCCCCATGTTCTTCGAAGAATGGTCCGGTACCTGGCGGACGAAGAAGCCGATTTGAAAAAAACGGACGAAGCATGGCTCGTGGTGGATAAGGATCAGTGGTCTGAGCAGCAATTACTACCTCTTCATCAATGGGTATCGAAAAGAAAAAGGAACGGGCCGGAGCGGGGGTTTGCAGTCAGCAATCCGAGTTTCGAATACTGGCTTCTGCTCCATTTCGAGGATGGAAACGATATTGCCGATCTCCGGCAGTGCATTCACAGACTCCGGCATCATTTGCCGGAGTCTGGAAAGTCCATTGATCCGCAGGGGTTTTCGGAGGAGATGATCCTGAAAGCCGTGGAACGGGCCCGAAAGCGTAATAATCCACCCTGTACGGATTGGCCCCGGAATCCCGGATGTACCACGGTTTACCTGCTCGTCGAGAAAATTCTTGAAGCCGGGAAGAAAAACGGGGGGAGGGAATAACCCCTCACTTGCATTTGATGCCTCCTTGAGAATGGCTGTCATTCCGGGCGAATGCGATCGCGGTCGCGGAGCATCCAAAGCGAAGCGGAGGGAGCATCCCCGGAGGGGAGGGATCCCGGGCTTGAGTCTCTCCTGAATCAAAAGCGAGATCCTTCGGCCGAGATACCGGCCTCAGGATGACAAAAAAGGGCTGTCATTCCGGGCGAATGCGATCGCTTCGCTCGCTCGGGACGACAGGGTTAGGCTGTCATCCTGAGCGAAGCGAAGGATCTAGCAGTTGGTTTTCAAGAGGCCCGAGATCTTCCCCGCAGGGGAGGGATCTCGAATTTGAACTGCCTGCAGTATAAATCCCCGCACCCGGTTCATCCGCGATCCCTTCCGGCGAAGAGCCATCCGCCGGCCAGGGCGGTGAAGGGGGCCACGGTGACCAGGCCGAAGCTTCCGACGAGGGTGTGGAGTATTTCCGCCGAGACGTACTGCATGTTCAGGATGTTGGCCAGGGGGACGCCCTGGGCGACGAAGACCAGCAGCAGGCTGGAATAGCTGCCCGTGTAGGCCAGCAGCAGCGTGGTGGTCATGGTTCCCACCACCGACCTGCCCACGGCGAAGCCGGACAGGACAAGCTGCCTCCGGGAGAGGTCCGGCCGCTTCTCCGCGATCTCGGCCATGGCGCTGGATACGTCCATGGCGAGGTCCATCACCGCCCCGGAGGACGCCAGGAATATCCCCCCCAGGAAGATGCGGGTCAGGTCGAGGTGGGCGAAGCCGCTGTAGAGCAGGGTCTCCGAGAAGGGCTTCACAGCGCCGTGGATGCGGAATTCGCTGCCGAAATAGAGGGAGAGGCCGCAGGTCAGCAGGATCCCAAGAGCGGATCCCAGGAAGGCTGCCGTTCCCTTGCGGCCGACCCCGCCTACGAGAAAGACGATGGCGGCGGTGAGGGCAAGGGCGGTAAAAAGGGAGATGAGCACCGGGTCAAGTCCGGCGAGGTACCCGGGAAGCAGCACCTTCCAGATCATGGCGCCGGTGAAGAAGAAGGAGAGCAGGGCCCGGGCGCCCGTCCACCCGCCGAAGAGAAGGAGGAGGGCGCAGAAGAGGGCCAGCAGCCGGAGCTGGGTGTCCAGCCGGTAATGGTCCAGGACGCTGGCCTTGGCGATCCGCCCGGCGTCGGCGTCCACCACGGCAAAGGCAATGTCGCCGGGAACGAAGACCTTGTCCAGCTCCAGCCGACCCGCCAGATGGTTCACAGCGTCGGTTTCCGTTCCCCTGAAGCTCCCTTCCAGGATCCGGATGCGGAGCCCTTGGTCACCGGTCCGCACGATGCCGAACTGCCGCATGTTCGAGTTGTCCGTCGACAGGATGCGGACCTTCACCCGCTCCGCCGAATCGGGAGCCTGTTTCCAGGAGGGAAGAAGGAAGAGGGCCAGGGTGAGCAGCAGAAAGAGCAGGGTCAGCAGGTGGTCCCGCCGTTTCGATTCCATGAAATAACCTCCCCAATTGAAAAAGACCGGAGGGAGTCGCCTCCGCCCGGCCTTGTGGTGTGAGTTTCCGGTGTGTCTACCGCACGCCGAGGATGGACATGGTCTTCCAGGCGACGTCCGTGTTGTCGTAGTATCCGGCGAAGAGTTCGGAGCCGAGGCCCGCTGCGAAGAGAGGAACGGGGATGCCGGTGTGGGCGTAGGAGGTCCAGCCGATGCCGGCCTTCCGGTTGAGGATGTGGGTGATCTTCACCGAGAGGGGCTCGTAGCCGCCGTAGAGCAGGAAGGTGGCTTCGTCCTTGGCCCGTTCCTTCTTCTCGAGCATGCTGTTTTCAAAGGCCGCGCGAAGCTCACCGAGTTCAAGTTCGGAGAGGATCATGGAGAGGGCGATCCGGGCTTCGTCATCGCCGGCCCTGGCCTTTTCCTCGAGGGCGGCGCGTTCTTCGGGGGTGGCGGTGCGGAGCCCGAAGGATCCGGTGATGAGGGGCATCATCTTCTCGAAGGTCTTTTCGCTTTCCTTCCGGAAGGCGGCGATCTTCCTGTCGAAGGCCTCGTAGGACTCCTTCTGATGGGCGATCTTCTCGAAGAATGTCTCGTACTCAGTGCCGGCGAAGCCGATGCTCATGCCGCCGGTCTCATGGTCTCCCACGACGATGATCAGCGTCTCGTCAGGGTGCTTCTCAGCGAAGGCCAGGGCTTCCTTCACGGCCGCGTCGAAGGCGAAGGTGTCGCCGATGGCTGCAGCCGCGTCGTTCGCGTGGCAGGCCCAGTCAATCTTGCCGCCCTCGACCATAAGGAAGAACCCTTCAGGGTTGTGGAGCATCTCGATGCCCTTGCGGGTGAACTCGGCGAGGGAGAGTTCCTTATCCGTCCGGTCCATGTCGTAGGGCATGGCGTTGCTGCCGTCGAGGACCGGGTTCACCGCTATGACCTTCGTGCCGGGCTGCGCCGAGAGGATGTCTTCCCTGGTGCGGAGGACCTGGTAGCCCTTCTCTTTCGCGATTTCGTAGAGGTCTCTGCAGTCCTTGTCCTTGCCGGTGCTCTGATGCAGGCCGCCGCCGGCGAAGAAATCAAAGCCGCTGTCGATGAGCTGTTCCCCGATGCCGTAGTAGTCGTTCCGGGACGGGACGGAGGCGTAAAAGGCTGCCGGGGTGGCGTGGTTGAGTGACACGGAGGTGAGAACACCGACTTTCATTCCCTTGGCGCGGACCATCTGGGCGACGGTGGTGAACTTCTGTTTCTTGGCGGGGTCCATGCCGATGACGCCGTTGTCAGTCTTGTAGCCCGCGGCGAGGGACGTGGCCGCGGGGGCCGAGTCGGTGATGAAGGAGTTGGTGGAGTAGGTGGTGATCATCCCCTGCACCGGGAGGCCGCTCAGGGCCAGCTTCTTGATCGCGGGCTCGCCGCCCGTCCTGTTGACGGAACCGTTGTAAACCTCCGCCGCGTTGACCTGCTGGAGCCCAAGGCCGTCGCCGATGAACATGAAAACGTACTTTGCCTTCCGGCCGCTCCAGTCGTTGCCCGTCCCGGCCGCCCAGGCCGCCGCTGCCAGCGTCAGCAGGACAAAGAGCGCCAGTCCTGTTCTGTTCCGAAATGATCGTTTCATAGTTTTTCCCTCCTTGAAGTATTTGACGCCATTATCCGGAGGGAGCGTTACGGATGAAGCGCGGAAGTGTATCGGGGGTGTAAAAAGTTGGGGGATGGAAAGAGGGGGACGATCCCGGGCGGAGAGTTGTCCCGCAGCGGGGGAAGGGTCTCCCGGTTGCGTTTGAAAACTCCCTGAGCAAGATTGTCATCCTGAGCGAACGCGAGGGATCTCGGGCTAAGGCCTTCAGAATCAAAAGCAGGTCCCTCCCCCCCTGCGGGGATGCTTCGCTATCACTTCGCTCGTTCGGGACGACAGGGTGTAGCTTGTCATCCTGAGCGAATGCGAAGGATCTCGGGCTAAGGCCTTCAGAATCAAAAGCAGGTCCCTCCCCCCCTGCGGGGATGCTTCGCTATCACTTCGCTCGTTCGGGACGACAGGGTGTAGCTTGTCATCCTGAGCGAATGCGAAGGATCTCGGGCTTGAGTCTCTCCAGAATCAAAAACGAGATCCTTCCCCTTCGGGGACGCGATCGGCCAAGAGACCGGCCTCAGGATGACAAAAAAGAGTCTTCATCCCGAACCCCGGCTCTCATCCCGAGCGAACGCGATCGCTTTGCTCGTTCGGGACGACAGGGTGTAGCTTGTCATCCTGAGCGAATGCGAAGGATCTCGGGCTTGAGTCTCTCCAGAATCAAAAACGAGATCCTCCCCCTTCGGGGGCGCGATCGGCCAAGGAGCTGGCCTCAGGATGACAGGAGCCGTAAATCCCGTCTCATGAGGACAGATGTTGTAAAGCTGATCTTACCCGCCCCTGCTCCACAGTATTTTTCCGGCACTTTGTGCCCTCTCGAGGTTGACAGGCCGGGAAGGGCACCATATTATCAACTGGGCTGAAACGCCCGATTGTTTTCACTCCTTCGAAGATGCAGATTACGATGCTGTTTACATCCCAGTGCTGAACAGGCCATGAAGGGAGCTGCGAACAGAATGTCCTCTTCCGGTCCTCCTGCCCGCCTTCTCCGGTGTTTTCTCCCATTGTTTTTCTGTCTTTGTGTCCTTGCGTGTGCAGGCACTCCGGCCCTGGCCGCGGTCTGGCATGTGAGGCCGTCCGGTGCCGGAAACGGGTCGGACTGGGAAAACGCTACCCCGGATCTCGCGGCGGTTCTGAAGAACGCCCAGCCGGGAGACGAGATCCGGGCGGCGGAGGGAGTCTATGTCCCCTCGTTCGACAGGGACGGGAACCCGGTGAACGGCGCGGCCCGGACCTTCGCACTGAAGAGCGGCGTGAAGCTCCTGGGCGGTTTTCCGGCTGAAGGAAGCCCGTCGCTGCAGGACAGGGACCCCAGGGCATTCCCCACGGTCCTCACCGGGGACCTTTTCGGAGACGACCAGGTCGATGCCGAAGGAAAAGCGGTCCTTATCGGTCAGAACGCCTATCACGTGGTGTATGCCGCCGGGGTGGACGAAACGGCGGTGCTCGACGGCTTTGTCATTTCGGGAGGCAGGGCGGACGGCCAGGGTGAAGACGCCATGGGGGGCGGAATGTACTGCATAAATGCCTCTCCGGTCATTGAAAACTGTGTGTTTCGGGGGAATGCCGCAAAGGCCGGCGGCGGGGGAATGTACAATTCCGCTTCCAGTCCGTACGTCAGGAAATGTTCCTTTCTGGAAAATACATCTTCCGGCAGCGGAGGGGGCATGTTAAACTCCGCCTCCGATCCTGTTGTGGAGGACTGTCTTTTCCGGAATAACTTCATCTCCGCTCCGTCAGGGTCGGCATACGGCGGAGGGATGGCGAATCGTTCGGCCTCCGCACCGTCGGTGAAAAACTGTGCCTATATCGGAAACAGCGTGTACTCCGCCTCCGGTTCCGGCTACGGCGGAGGAATGTACACAGCGGCGTCCAGTACCGTTGAGGCAGTCAACTGCACCTTCAGCGGGAACGAAGCATCGGCGGCCGGAGTAGGAAAAGGCTACGGCGGGGCTTTCTACGTGACGGGGTCAGGTTCCTCTCTTGTGCTGCTGAACTCGACACTTTCGGAAAATAACGCCAAGAATTCCGGAAGCAGTTTGTATATCGACGGCGGTTCCGTAACGGCGGCAAACAGCATTTTCTTCGGCAGCGATTTAGTGCAGGTGAGGAAACAGGCAGACGGTTCCCTCGCGCTCCTTTCCTGTCTTTACCGGGCCGGAAGCGTAACAGGGACGGGGATTGTCTCGGAGAATATACTTTTCGGCGATCCGCTCCTTGGAGAGCCGGCGGACAACGGCGGCTTCACCCCCACCATGGCTCCCGGGGAAGGGAGCCCCGCCCTTGATGCCGGTGTGGGTCCCGGAGAGGTCAGCTTCAACGGCGGAGTCCTCGTCATTCCGGACAGGGACCAGCGCGGGAAGGAGAGGCCGGGCGGCGGGGCTGTGGATATCGGGGCCTGCGAGATCCAGTGGTATTCCCTTTCGTCTTCCGCCTCGGGAAACGGCGGGGGGCACGTTGCCGTTATTCCCGAAGCAGCGTCGTATCGTGAGGGAACGGAGGTCACACTCTCAGCCCATCCGGCGGAAAGCTCCCTCTTCAACGGGTGGAGCGGCGATCTGGCGGGGACCGAAAGTCCGGCGGCGCTGACAATGGACGGCGACAGGACGGTGAGTGCCTCCTTTGCCCTTAAAACCTTTACCGTAACCACATCGGCGGGCCCGGGAGGAAGTGTTTCTCCATCGGTGTCAGTCCTATGGGGAGGTTCCGTCACGGTCACCGTCACCCCGGACAGCGGCTATGCCGTCGCCGGGCTGCTGGTGGACGGTATGCCTGTGGACGCTGCTTCATCCTATACCTTTAACGATGTAACGTCGGACCGGACCCTTGCCGCCTCCTTCGCGGCTCTGAACCCCGGTGGGCCCGGAGACCCCGGAGACCCCGAAGATCCCGAAGATCCCGAAGACCCCGGTGACCCCGGTGACCCTGGCGATCCCGGAGACCCCGGTGACCCTGGCGATCCCGGAGACCCCGGTGACCCCGGCGACCCCGGCGACCCCGGAAATCCAGGAGATCCCGGAGATCCCGGTGACCCTGCTGACCCTGGCGACCCCGGAGACCCCGGAGACCCCGGAGACCCCGGAGACCCCGGAGACCCCGGAGACCCCGGAGACCCCGAAGATCCTGGTGACCCCGGTGACCCCGGTGACCCTGCTGACCCTGGCGAACCCGGTGACCCCGGAGATCCCGGAGATCCTAGCGACCCCGGTGACCCCGGTGACCCCGGTGACCCCGGTGACCCCGGTGACCCCGGTGACCCCGGTGACCCCGGTGACCCCGGTGACCCCGGTGACCCCGGTGACCCCGGTGACCCCGGTGACCCCGGTGACCCCGGAGACCCCGAAGATCCTGGTGACCCCGGTGACCCTGCTGACCCTGGCGAACCCGGTGACCCCGGAGACCCCGGAGACCCCGAAGATCCTGGTGACCCCGGTGACCCTGCTGACCCTGGCGAACCCGGTGACCCCGGAGACCCCGGAGACCCCGGAGACCCCGGTGACCCTGGTGACCCCGGTGACCCCGGAGACCCCGGAGACCCTGATGACCCGGGGGAACCGAATGAACCGGACGAACCGGACGAGCCGGATGTACCCGAAGAACCCAATCCCGCCGGGCGAATCGTCATCCGCCAGGAAAGCGTCGCTCTGGATGCCCTCCTTTCGGGAACCATCACGGTTCCGCTGCCCGGGGGAACTGCCCCCGGCGATTTTTTCAGGGTGACGTCGGCGGACATTTCGGACATCACCCTGCGCTCGTGTTCTCCGGAAGAGCTGGGGGAGGGCCGGCCCGGGGGGATGCTCTGCGCCGTTTCCTTCGAGATAGGGGCTTCGGTGCCGCCGGGGAAGACGGGGATTCTGGCCGTGGACCTGGAGATGGCGGTCCCGGAGGAAAGCCTCTCCGAAGAATGCCGGCTGGCCATCGCCGGGGGAGAGGAGACCCTGAGCCTCGCGGAGGCGTTTCTGGAGCATGTCTCCATGGTGAAGATCCTCCCCGAAGGAGGGTACGATTTCGGAATCCTCGCGAAGAAAAACGGCTTCGGCGCCGATCCCCTGGACTTTTTCACGGTGGTCCGGGATGAAGGAATTTTCAGGGTGGGTGTGCGGCTTCTCCTGGCCGACGGGGCAGCGGAGGACGTGCCGTCCGTGCAGGCCGTGTCGCGGGAAAGTGACAGCCGCTTCCTCGTCTTCGACGGGGAACGGGACGGGAGATTCAGGGATCCTGTGGCGGCGGCCGAAAGGGAGGACGGCGGAGTGTATCCGGCAGGCAGGGGAGGGTGCTCTGCCGTGAACCACGGCGGTTATGCCCTGTTCATCCTTCTGCCCCTGCTGCTTCTCGCCTGGAGATAGATCCGGTTGTGCTCATGTCCTGTACAATCGGGGGAGGGGAGAACACCCGCCGATTCTGGAGAAAGAGGGCTGAGACCGTCATGACGGAAAGAACCGAACTGGAGAAAATGCTGGCCGGAGAGCTCTACGACGCTTCCGACAGGGAGCTTGCCGGTATGAGGGAGAGGGCCCGGGACCTGTGCCGTCTCCTGAACGCCTCGCCTGAGGCCGACGGGAACGGGAGGCGGTCCCTGTTCATGAGCCTCTTCGGTACCGGGGGGGAGACGGTGAACGTCCAGCCCCCCTTCTTCTGCGATTACGGCGTCCACGTCTTTCTCGGGCAGAAGGTGTTCTTCAACTTCAACTGCGTCATCCTCGACGTGTGCAGGGTGACCATCGGGGACTATTCCATGTTCGGCCCGGCGGTGCAGATCTACACGGCGGCCCACCCCATGGAAGCGGAGGCCAGGCGGGGCAGGGAGTTCGGCAGGCCCGTCACGGTGGGCTCCGATGTCTGGGTGGGCGGAGGGGCCATTCTCTGTCCCGGGGTGACCGTGGGCTCCCGGTCCGTGATCGGTGCGGGAAGCGTGGTCACCAGGGACATCCCGGAGGGAGTCTTCGCCGCGGGCAATCCCTGCCGGGTCATCCGCCAGGTTTCCCCGTGACGGGAGAGGGTCAGTTTTTGCCCGCTTCCCCCGTGTCCGGTGCGAGGGGCTCCCTTCCCAGGGGGCGCAGGGCGAGAAGGCTCGCCGCCATGGCGACGGCCACCACGGTGAACCCGGCGAAGTAGCCTGCAGCGGTGAACGTGCCGGGCGCTTCCCCCGGAAAATGGTCGATGATGATGCCCGTTCCCCACTGGAAGGCCACCGCCGACAGCACGGCGGTCATGTTCATGGCGCCGAAGACGGCACCCCGCTCTCCCGGGGGGGAAACAGCGGTGATGGCCGCCAGGGAGAACACTCCCCGCATCCCCGAGGTCATACCAACGGTGAAGGCCGCCAGGCCGCCCACCCACACCGCCCCTCCCCACCCCGCCGCCGCGAGCAGCAGAAACCAGCTCAGCGCGTTGGCCGCGCTGACCTTCCGTATGATTCCCGGCAGTCCGGCGGGGGAGACAACCACGCCGCTGGTGAAGACGGGGCCCAGCATCATCCCCACGCTGACCAGGGAACTCCAGAACCGGGCAGACCCCGGTGAGGCATTGAAGGCAGCGGCAAACCACGACACGCCCCACAGTCCCTGGAAGGTGAGCAGGGAGGCCGAGGAGATCGCCCAGAGGGTCTGGAGAGCCCGGACCCTGCGGTTTTTCATGATGAACAGAATGGCCTGCCCTATGCCGGGGAAGATGGAGAACAGGCTCCTGGCTTCCTTCCCCGCGGCGGAAAGGCGGATGGGGTCGGCAGGGGCCCTGCGGGCAAGAACCAGCGCCATGGCGAGGGGGATGGCCGAGAGCAGGGCGAAGGTGCCCGTCATGCCGAAGGTGTCCACGGCGAAGCCCAGAGGAGCCACGGACACGATGGCCCCGAGGCTGGACAGCCCCATGTTGATGGCCGCGTAAAAGCAGTACCGCTCCGGGGGGAAGGCGAAGGCCTGGAAGACGAGCACGGCGGAATACATGGGGGCCACGCCGAATCCGGAGAGAAGCCGCCATGCCCCCAGGGTGAAGGGGGTCCTCACGAAGGTGAGCAGCAGGCATGAACCCGCCGTGAGGAGCAGTCCGGAGATAACCACCCTCACCGGGCCGTACCGGTCGTGAAGAATGCCCGAGACGGGCTGCAGAAAAGCGTAGGCGTAAAAGTGGACGCTCGAGATGAAGCCGATCATCGCCGCGCTCATGCCGAGCCGCTCCCCTTCAAGGGGCAGCACCACGGAGGCGGAGATGCGGAAGAAAACGGTCAGGAAGAAGGAGCCCACCAGGAGAAGAAAGAGGGGGAAAGATGAATCGGAAACCAGGCCGCGGACGGTGCTTTTGGATAATGACACGGGGGACTCTCCTTTGCTCCAGTCAATTTGGTGAACAGCATACCACAGGTCAGGTCGGTCCAGAAGAGGGCGAAAAGTCCCTGAATCCGAAGGTCCCGGCGGCGCTCCCCGCTGCCTGCGGGGATTCAGGAAAGACCGGAAAAATGACCGTCCCCTCCGGAAGGGGGGAATGGTAATATTGATTCAGACCGCACCGAGGAGGAGAAAAATGAACGCCCCAGCCTGGAAAACCTCTGCCTGCCCCTACGACTGCCCCGACGGATGCGCCATGCGCGGCCGCTTCGACGGGAATGCCGTGACCCTGGAACCGAACCCCGCCCTTCCTTATTCCACCTTCCTCTGCGAAAAGGGAATGCGGTGGGCGTCCCGGGCAACGAGCCCGGCCAGGCTGTCCTCTCCCCTTACCCGGAAGGGAGGGGAGCTCGTTCCCGTCCCGTGGGAGGAGGCCCTGGACCTCTGGGCGCAAAAGATCCGGGACGGGGTGGAACGGCACGGCCCCCTGTCGGTGATGTACCTCTCCAGCGCCGGCTCCCTCTATTTCTCCAAAAAGCTGCTGCCCCACGTTTTCGCCGCCCTCGGAGGGTACACCACGAAAAAGGGGAACCTCTGCTCGTCGGCGGGAAGCCTCGGTTTGAAGGAAACCTTCGGCGAAGTGCCCGTCGTCCGCTCCGAGGAAGTGGCGGACCATTCACGGGGAGTGCTGTTCTGGGGACGGAACGCCCTGGAGACCCACGCCCACGTGGCTTCGGTACTGAAAGCGGTGCGGGGAAGGGGCGGGGAAACGGCGGCCCTCGAAATCCGGAGCACCCCCACCACCCGTTCCGCCGACCGGTGGTGGAGGCTCGACCCCGGGGGCGACTGGGCCCTGGCGGCATGGATCTGCCGGAGGCTCCTGGACGGGGGGAAAGCTGTGCCCGGCTGGCAGGACCGCACGGCCAACCCGGCGGAGTTCGCGGCGGCGGTGAATTTCCTGGACTGCGGCGCCCTTCTCTCTGCGGCGGGGATGACAGCGGACGGTGCGGAAGAGGTCTACTCCTGGCTTCTCCGCTTTTCTCCCGTCACCCAGTACCCTGCCTTCGGAGCCCAGCGGTACCTCCACGGCGACGCCCAGTTCCGGTGGATCGGCGCCCTTGCGGTGCTCCTGGGGGGATTCGCGGACAAGGGAGCGGGGCTTGCCTTCAGCAAGGAGGAGATGGCCCTCTTCCCGGAGCGGCTGAAGCCGGTTTCCCCGCAGACCAGGGCCCTCTCTGTCTCGGGGTGGCCCCTAGAGCTTGACGGTCTCGAGCCCCCCGTGGAGGTGCTCGTGGTGTCCGCAGCCGACCCGCTGCGGCAGAACCCCGCCACGGATCTTGTCCGCAGGGCCTACGAAAAAATCCCCTTCACGGTCTGCGCCGATTTTGTCCTCTCCGACACGGCAAAGGCCTCGGACCTGGTGCTGCCCATTACCACCTTCCTCGAGGAAGAGGGAGACTGGAAGGGCTCCTACTGGCACAGCTACCTCGTCCGCAGCGAACGGGTCCTTCCTCCCCGCCCCGGAACACTGGACGAGACGGAAATCTATACCCGCCTCGCGGGCAGGCTCGGCCTTTCCTGCGACCTGGTTGCCATGAAGAAGGAAATGGACAGGGAACTCCTGGCGTCGCCCCTGCTCGAGTCCGTCGGCGGCGGGGTCTACCGCTGGAACGAGCCGCCCTGCCGGCTGGACGGGGGACGGAAGGCCCTGCTGCCCACGGAGGTTCCCGGAATGTCCCGGGGGCCGGAAGGGTATCTCCGGCTGGTGACGGTCCACAGGAAGGAATACATCAACGGCCAGAGCTGGGACGCCCCCTGCGCGGGCGGCCTTCCCAGCCTCTCGCTGAACCCGGCCGACGCCCGTAAGCGCGGAGTGAAGGACGGCGACGAAGTTCCGGTCCGGAACGCCAGGGGAGGAAGCCTGGCCGTCCGGGTGGCGGAAGACCCTTCCCTGGGCGAGGGATACTGTATCCTTCCCCAGGGAACGAAGGGTGTGAATCTGCTCACCGATCCCCTGATCAGCCCGGGGTGGGGTGCGCCCTTCGCCGAGAGCTGGATCGAGATCGGGCAGGGGAAGGAGGAGCGTGCGGAAAACGATCGACCCCGGAAATGAAGAACAGAAAAGGAGCTGATCCCATGGGAAAACGAGCGATACTCCTTACCGTCCTTGTCTGTGTCCTGGCGCTGTCGTCAGCGGCATGGGGAGCGGGGCCGGAGGATTTTTTCAACGCCGGAATGAAGGCCGCCGGAGCGGGCGACTGGGAACGGGCCGCCGTTGCCCTGCGCCGGGCGGTTTCACTGAAGGAGGATTACCCGGAGGCCCATTTCAACCTCGGGGTTGCCCTGTCCGGTCTGAAGCGGTTCAGGGAGGCGTCCGCATCCTACAGGAGGACCACGGAGCTCAGGCCGTCGTATGCCCCCGCATGGAACGGCCTCGGCGCGGCCTGCAGGGAGCTGGAGCAGTTCGAGGAAGCCGAGGCGGCCTTCCGGAAAGCCGCTGAAACAGACGGGAAATACTGGGTACCCCACTACAACCTCGGAGACCTGTATGCCGCCCTCGGAAAGAACGACCGGGCAATCGAATCCCTCAAGCACGCCGTGAACCTGTCACCCCGTTCCGTGGAACCCCGGCTGAAGCTCGGTGCGGTCTACGCCTCGCTGAAGCAGTACGGGAACGCCCTTTCCCAGTTCGAGCAGGCCCGGGACATCCGGCAGGACATTCCTGAAATCCATTATTCCGAAGGCATTTGCCACGCCGGGCTGCAGAACCAGGAAAAGGCAGCCGGGGCCTTCCGGCGGGCCGTGAAGCTCCGACCCGTCTACCCCCTGGCGTGGTACAACCTGGGGGTATCCCTTTTCAGCCTCAACCGGCAGGAAGAGGCGGCGGAGGCCTTCGAAAAGGCGGCGGAGCAGGCTCCCGAATATCCCTATGCCCACAATAACCTGGCCAGGGTCTACCTTGGACTGAACAGGGTGCCGGAGGCCAAAAAGGCCGCCCTGGAGGCCGTCCGGCTGGCGCCGGAATTCGCCATGGCCCATTCGAACCTGGGTTTTTGCCTTATCGGCGAGAAGAAGTACCCCGAGGCCGAAAAATCCTTCTCCGAAGCCCTCCGGCTGGCCCCCGGCTACGCAGACGCCCACTACGGGAGGGGAGTCGCCTTTGCGGGAATGGGAAAGAAGGACGGCCTGAAAAAAGAAGCGGAAATCCTGAGAACAATCGACCCCGAAAAGGCGGACCGGCTGGAGGCCATCGCCTCGGGGATGAAGTAGCCCGAAAAGGAGGCCGTAATGAGAAAGAAACACTTCGCGACCCTGCTGTGCGCCGCGGCGCTTCTGCTTTTTCCTGCCTGGGCCGGGGCGCTCCCTGAACAGCCCTCTCCGGACCCCGTCCAGGCGGCGAACGACTTCATCACGGGACTCACCGGAGGTTCTCCGGCGGCCCTGGGGTATGCCTCCGACGCCTCGGACCTCGTCTTCATAGGAAAGCTGGTCCTCGAGGGCAGGCACGGGGAGGCCATGAACAAGGTGGGGGAGTTTACCGCCGGAAAGATGATCGGTGCGTCCGCCCCGGCGGTGGGCCAGATCGTCGCTCTCGGGAAGATCGGGAAGATGGCGGGCGACGCGGCGGCGAACTGGGTGGGGCAAAAGAATTTCGAACGGATCTACGACAGGATGCTGGAAGTGGCCGGGCCCGTGGACAAATGGCCGAAGGACCGCGCCCGGGCGAAAAGGGATGAATTCTTTCAGGCCGTTCTGGCTGCGGAATACCGGTATCTCGAGACCTATCTCATAAAGAACGGTTTTGCGAAAAACGTGGCCGAGGCGGAGGACGTGGCGGTGGACATGATCCTCGCCAAGGGAAGGTTCGAGAGCCTTTGCGACGCCTACGGCCTGGAGGGAAAGAACAGGACTCTGGCGGTCCTCGAGCGGGAAATCCGCATCGAGGCCGAGGTGGCCGCGGAGATAGCCCGGGATAAAGAACTCGCCAGGGTGGCCCGCCTCGAGGAGGAGCGGAAGGCGAAGGAAAAGGAGCAGGCGGAAAAAAAGGAAGAGAAGCCTGCGGAAGAAAAGACGGCTGCCGCACTTCCCGCACCCTCCATGCCGGAGGACTACCCCCAGCAGATGGATCCCGCGAGCCAGAAGCCTTCAGCGCCTCCGGAGGCTCCCGCACCGGCGGCGCCCAAACCTGCGCCTGCTCCCCTGAAACCCGCGCCTTCCGCTCCGGAGGTTCCCCTCCGGTGGACGGTGACTCCCCGGCTGATGGACAAAGGGAGCACTTCCTTTGCCATTGCCGTGACGAACGTCTCCGGAAAGCCCATCCCCGGCTTTTCGGTGTCCCTCGCCCCGCTGAACCAGTCCCTGGACGGCGGCGTGGGGTGGGGAAGCCCTCCCTCGCCGGGAACCCTCGCCCCGGGAGCCTCGGTGACCGTTACCGCCTTCGCCATGGGCGACGCGGAAGGCGTGGCGGTGTCCTTTTCCGGGAACGGGAAGAATCTCGCCTCGGTCACGGCACAGTCGGTCCACAGCGTGGAGAAGCGGGGGGAGAGGCATTTTTCCGGGAACTTCATGGGAGGAACGGGGAGGGGCACCATTTCCGTGACCCTGTCCGGCGGGTCGGCCACGGTGATGATCAACGGCGTGTACACCGACAGCAGCCAGAATGTCCGCATCAATGCGGCCGGAACCGGCGTCTTCACCCGGACGGCCGGGGGAATCAGCCCGGCTTCGGGAAGTCTCTCGGTGAACTGGAGCGGCACCGCCGTGGGGAAAATGACGGTGAAGGGCACGCCCCGGGACGTGAACGAAAGGGTGTCGGGGACCCTGACGGGGAACCTCATGACGGGAACGGCGGGAGGGTCGTTCCGGGGCAGGTGGACGGGAGGAAGCCGGTTCGTCCAGCTTTCCGGCACCTGGAATGCCGGAGAAAACAGGTAGCGAACCTGTTTCATAGCCCGTAAAAGGGCACACGACCTGAAAAGCAGGGGAGGGGGAAGAAATGCGCATGAGGTTTCTGGTGTACCTTGCCGCCGGGTATGTCTGCCTGGTCCTGGCGGCCTATATCTTCGCCGGGTCGCTCATCTTCTTTCCCCGGAGGGAGCTGGACGGCAATCCTTCGGAACGGGGGCTCCCCTTCGAGGACGTCTCCTTCCGGGCGGGGGACGGCACGTCCCTCCACGGGTGGTTCCTTCCGGGTAAGGGCCGGGGCACTGTGCTCTTCTGCCACGGGAACGCGGGGAACATTTCCCACCGGATGGATTCCCTGGAGATATTCCACCGCCTGGGGCTGTCGGTCTTTATCTTCGACTACCGGGGGTACGGGAAGAGCGAGGGGAAGCCCACCGAGGAGGGTGTCTACAGCGATGCGGAGGGAGCCTGGCGGTATCTCGCCGAAGACCGGAAGATTCCTCCCGGTGAGATCGTGATTTTCGGCCGCTCCCTCGGGGGAGCCGTGGCGGCGCAGGCAGCGGAGCGGTTCCGGCCGGCGGGGCTTATTCTCGAGTCCACCTTCACCTCCCTCGCCGACGCGGGGAGGCACCACTACTTTTTCCTTCCGGTGGGGCTGATCGTGGGGGACGCCTTCAACACCCTCGGACGGATGAAGAACATCTCCTGCCCGGTGCTCGTGGCCGCAAGCCCCGATGACGAGATCATCCCGGGAGAGCACGGCCGGATCCTCTACGGGGCAGCCCGGGAGCCGAAAATGTTTCTGCCCCTGAAGGGGGACCACAACTGGGGCTTCATCTACACCGGCCGGGCGTATTCCGACGGGCTGGAACGTTTTTTCTCTTCGCTCTTCGGTGACGGGAAGGGAAAAAATGAAGTAGAATAGCATGCGACCCGCACCGGATGAAGGAGATGGATTTTCATGGACTTTCTAGATTCCCTGTTGAAGAACCACCTGTTTCTCATGAGTCTCACCGTGGCCCTCGGCATTTTCGTGGGAAAGATCTCCGTCCGGGGCATCAATCTCGGCATCTCCGGCGCCCTGTTCGTGGGCCTCTTTATCGGGGCGTGGGGGTACACCGTTCCCAACGACTATTTCACCTGGAATCTCATGTTCTTCGTGGTGGCCGTGGGGCTCCTCGCAGCCGAGGACACCGCCCGGGTGGTGAAGCGCTACGGCTTCAGGTTCATCCTCCTTTCCGTGGCGGTGACCGGCATGGGCGCCCTGGCGACGCTGATCATGGGCATCCTTTTCGCCGGGGAGGCATCACCCCACATGATCGCCGGAACCTACACGGGAGCCCTGACCAGCTCTCCCGGGCTGGGGGCGGCCCTGGAGGCCACGGGAGGGAACCCGGACGTCACCATAGGCTACTCCGTGGCCTACCCCTTCGGGGTCATGGCTGTGGTGCTCTTTGTCCAGCTCATCCCCGCCATCTTCGGGATCGACGTGGCGAAGGAGAAGGAAAAGCTCGCCGCCGAAAAGAAGACCCTTTCCCCGGCGGAGGAGGACAATCGGCCCGAATCTCCCGCCTTCTCCCTGCTCTCCTTCGTCTTCTGCATCCTCGGGGGAACGATCCTCGGCAGGGTCTCCGTCCCTCTGGGCGGCCTGGGGTCCATCGCCCTGGGCACCACGGGGGGGGCGCTCCTCTTCGCCCTCGGGGCGGGGAGCTTCGAGCGCATCGGCCCCTTCCCCATGAGAATGGACAAGAAGGTCCTCTCCGCCATCCGGAGCATCTCCCTCGGGTTCTTCCTCGCCATCGTGGGGCTGAACGCCGGGGGCGGAGTGGTGAAGGCCTTCCTGGAGCACGGTGTCCTGCTTATGGCCGTTGGCATAGGCGCGGCCCTCGCGGCGGAGATGACGGGATTTTTCCTGGGGTACTACCTCTGGAAGATCAACTGGATCATCCTCGCCGGGGCCATCTGCGGGGCCATGACCAGCACGCCCGGCCTCGGGGCGGCCATCGACGCCACCGGCACCGACGAGGTGAGCGCCGGCTACGGGGGTGCCTACCCGGTGGCCATCGTCTGCATGGTGCTCTTTACGACTCTGCTCCATTCCTTCTTTCACTGATTTTTTTGCGCAAAAAAGCAGCCCCTTCCCCGGACATTCCGGAGGAGGGGCTGATTTTTCTTTTCAGGCCGTTGCCTCAGGACTCCGCGGAAGCTTCGTTGTTGTAGGGGAAGAAGTTGTCCCACAGGCCGTCCAGGGTTTCCAGGGTCTTCCGGATGGAGGGGACGGAATACCGCCCGTCCTTCTGCTCGAGGATTCCCTTCTCCTCCAGTTTGCGGACGGCATCGTCCACCTCGAAGTCCATGGCGACGCCGAACTTTTCCTGCATCCACTCCTCGATCCGGTCGTCCAGCTCCTCCAGTGTAAAGGGCTGTCCCGAAGCGTTCCGCTCCGCCAGGAGGAAGTAGTAGGCCAGGATGGTTTCCTTGCATTCCTCTTCCTCTGCCTCGTTCACCAGGAAGTCGAATACCCCGGCGTTGTTGTCCAGGTTGTGGAAGTACAGGGTCTTCATGAGCCGGGCCTGGTGCTTTTCCTTGGTGTTCTTGTACTTCGCGAAGACCTTGAAGGTGATCATGCCCACCACGGAAAAGGCGGCGAGGATGGGGAAGAGCTTGTCCTTGAAATCGCTCCAGTTGATGGTCCGTCCCAGGGCCAGGGCCGCGATGACCGTGCCGATGACCACCAGGGCCGGAATGACCCGGTTCACCACGCTGAAGAGACCGCCGATGAGGGGAAGGAGGATGAGCCCCTTGTCCACCAGGGTCATGCGGATGGTCACGTCCGGGAAGAGGGTCTCCAGGGTGGAGACAGGGACGTTCTTGAACACTTTCAGGAAAATCGTGGGCACTTTGGAGCCCTTTTCCGACGGGGTGCTCTGACGGCCTCCCAGGGCGGCTTCGCCGAGAAGGCGGCGTTTCTTCTCCTGCCCCGTTTCCCCCGCGGTCTCTGTATAGTAGTCGTAAAAGGCCTCCACGTCCTCCTCGCTTTTCAGCTTGATGAGGATGAGAAGTCGCTGGAGCATCTCTTCAGTCTCGGGTTCGGTTTTCTTCTTTTTGAACCTGTTCTGCCACGCCGCGGGATCGGGGGTTTTCTGCACTCTCTTTTTTCCCCTGCGGTAGATGAGGATCTTCTCGTACTTCTCCCTGTTGACCTCGATGTTCAGTCCCCTGGGGGCGGCTTCCGTCATGATTTCGTTCAGTTCGTCCAGGGAAAGCTCCCTGTAGTTCGCCGCTTCGAGGAGCTGCTCGAGGGCCTCCACCATGGACTCGAACCGGGCGGAGTAATCTTCGTCCGGGCCGCAGAGCTTCAGGGTGTCCGCGTCGGGATTGAAGGGGTGATAGGCGTCCCTGGCCTGCATCAGGGTACCGTGGAACTCGTAGTGGTAAATAGCCTGCACAAGTCCGGCCACCCGGCGGAATTTTTCGCTCATCTCCGCCGAAAGGGTCTTTTCGCTGCACAGGGCCTCCACGATATCAGCGGTGCGCAGAGGTATGAATTTCTCCAAAGCGTTGTTCTCCCCCATCTTCAGCCCTCCGTTTCAACAGGACGCCTTCCCGGATCCGTTCCGTCTCCGGGAAGGGAAAAATAGTTCGCCGGAAGAAAAAGTATTTTTCAAAAATCGCCATTAGAGTATATCACGGGGAGAAAAGGGCCTGGAAAGGAATTCTTCCGGCGCCGTCATTTTCCCATACCGGGCTTCTGGGAGAGGAGAAATCTGGCGTTCCGCTCCGGGTCGCCCACGATGCCCAGGTAGTCGCCGGCCTCCAGGCGGAACGATCCGTCCGGGCCCGTGATCACATGGCCGTCCCGGCCCACGGCCACCACGGACACGCCGAAATCCTGCCTGATGCCGGATTCGGCCAGGGTTTTCCCCGCCAGGGGCGTGCCTTCGTGGAGAAAGACCCACTCCATGCTCATGAGGCAGGCGGCGTCCCGCAGCCTGGCGGAAGCCTCGTATTCCGGCAGTGCGGTGTAGAGGGATCCGTAGAGTGCCCGGCGCATGGCGTTCAGTTCGTTCTGGACCGCCGTGGCCGGGAAGTCCAGGTACAGAAGCACCTGGCGGGCCATCTCCAGCCCCGCTTCCACGTCGGGCCGGATGATTTCCCTGACGGCGTTTTCTTCCAGGAAGGGGAGGTGCTCATCGCTCACCGAGAGGGCAAGGATCGTTCCCTCCCCGGTCCGGCGGCGCAGGGCCCGGATGATGTCCATGGCGTCCAGGGGATCCTGGGCGGTGACCACGCAGAGACGGGCATGCTCGGGGGCTGCCGCCTCGAGAATGACGTCCTGGGCGGGATTGCCGAGGATCAGGGTGAGTCCGGCGGTTTTCCCCTTCAGGAAGCTGTCGTGGACAGGTTCCACGATGACGTGGGGTATACCGAGCCCCGTCAGGATTTCCGCCATCCGGCGGGCGAAGGTTCCGCCCCCGGCAAGGACCACGTGATCCCTGAGGCCGGATTCGGGAAGATTCACCGAGCGGACGGCGGAGGGTTTCCTGAGTTTCAGGGTGAAGGAATAGATGGGGGCGGTCAGGCCCGAGATCAGCGGCCCGAGGATCATGGAGACGATCACGGTGTTCAGCGACAGGGAGTACATTTCCTGCCCGATGGCCCCCGAGCCGAGAGCCTCCTGGAGCACGATGAAGGCGATTTCGGACACGGGTATCATGCCGAAGAACACCGCCAGGGGGATGACCCTGCCGTAGCCGAAGAGCCGGGTCACTGACGCAAGGATGAGCCCCTTCCCGAAGACGGCCGCGGCAAACAGCCCGAGCACCGTGCCGAACCGTGAGGCGAGGAAGAAGGGATCGAGGAGCATGCCGATGGTGACGAAAAAGAGGAGGCCGAAAATGTCCCTCACGGGGATAAGGTCGCTGAGAGCCCTTCTGCCGTAGTCCGATTCGCTCAGCACGAGCCCCGCCATGAAGGCCCCGAAGGCGAAGGACAGTTCGAACAGGTAAGTCAGGTAGCCGATCCCGAGGCCGAGAGCGGTGACCGTGAGCAGGAAGAGCTCCCGGGACTCCCATTTCGCCACCGCTTTCAGCACCAGGGGAATATAGCGGGCCCCGATGTAGAACATGGCGGCCACGAAAAGCACGACCTTCATTACCGGCATCAGGATTCCCGAAGCCGAGAAGCCCGTGGAGTTGAGGTTCATCAGAAGCACCATGAGGGGGATAACGAGGATGTCCTGGACGATGGACATGCCCAGCATCACCCTGCTCGAAAGGGTTCCGAGCTGCCCCCTGGACGCGAGGGTTTTCAGGATGACGGCAGTGCTTGAGGAGACAACGGCCACGGAAAACCACAGGGACGGAACGGTCTCCCATCCCATGAACTGCCCTATGCCCCAACCGAGGCCCACGGTGAAGGCTATCTGGATTCCCGTCCCGCCCAGGGCCACCGCCCTGATGGGTAGAATACCCCTGAGGGAAAACTCGAGGCCGAGGGAAAAAAGAAGAAGGGCCACGCCGATTTCCGCCAGGCTCTCAATCTGCTCCACGCCGCTGACAGTTATTCCCCCGGTGTAGGGGCCGACCACGATTCCCGCGAGGATATAGCCCAGGATGAGCGGCTGGTTCAGCCTCCTGGCTGCCAGACCGCCGAGAAGTCCGGCGAGGACGACGATGATGAGGTCTGAGGCAATGCCCATAAACTCAACCCTTTCCTGATGATGGCCTATTTTCACATGTTCCGGCGGAAAGTGCAAAAGCGGCGGCCGCACCGGGGAGAATAGCAATGAAAAAAGACACAAAAATCCTTGACAATTAAAATGATTATCATATAATAAAACCTAAAGAACTGCAGGTAATGTTTTGGTTATAGCATTCCGGCATTGCAACTTTCGGGTTATGTACCGTATATTTCAGGGTATCCTGAAAGGAGGAGGTTCCATGGCTGAAGAAAAGGTATCATGCGCCGTTCCCGCGTCCACCGTTGAAGGACCGAGTTCCGAAACCGCGCCCGCCGCGGAGGTAAAGAAGGAGGCTGTTCGCATGGGTGTCACTGTCGGCATGAAGGCGCCGGATTTTACCGCTCCGGCGTATTACAAGGGCAAGTTCACCACCGTAAAACTCTCCGATTTCGCCGGAAAGTGGGTTTCTCTCTGCTTCTATCCCGGTGATTTCACCTTCGTCTGAGCCACCGAAGTGTCGGCGGTCGCCGACCGTTATGCGGAATTCCAGGCTCTCGGAGTTGAAGTAATCTCCATCAGCGTTGACAGCCAGTTCGTCCACAAGGTATGGAACGACACTGAACTCTCCAAGATGGTGGACGGCGGCGTGCCCTTCCACATGGCATCCGACGGCGGCGGCGCCATCGGCACCGTCTACGGGGTCTACAGCCCCGCCCAGGGCGTGGACTTCAGGGGCCGCTTCCTCATCGACCCGGACGGAATCATCCAGGGGATGGAAATCCTCACTCCTCCAGTAGGACGAAACGTGGACGAAACCCTTCGCCAGCTCCAGGCCTTCCAGCTCGTCCGGAAGACCGGCGGGAAGGAAGTCACCCCCTCCGGCTGGACTCCCGGCGGCAAGGTGCTGAACCCCGGCCCCGAACTGGTGGCCAACGTCTGGAAAGCGTGGAACCCCAAGGACGTCTACGGCAAGAAATAGCCGTTCTGCCATAAAGAAACACAAGCGCCGCCCCGGAAACGGGGCGGCGCTTTCATGGCTGCCTTCGGAACGTTTACAGGTTCTTCGGCTTGAGATGGGCGAGGAAGTGCTTCAGCCCCTTCACCGGGGGCTCGTAGGTGATCTCCAGTCCGTAGCGGATGGAGTCGCGGCGCCTGTAGACGTTGACGATGGTCTCCGCCACGTATTCCATGTGGCTGTTGGTGTAGGTCCTGCGGTTGATGGCCAGGCGGTAGAGCTCGAGCTTCGGGAAGGTGCGGGCTCCCGTCTTCTCGTCCACGTTCTCGAAGGCCAGGGCGCCGAGTCCGATGCCCCGGATGGCCCCTTCCCGGTAGATCTCGATGGAGAGCACGTCGGCCGGATAGCATCCCTGGGGGATGTGGGGAAGGAAGGCCCCGGCGTCGATGAAGACGGCATGGCCGCCGATGGGCTGGATGCAGGGCACTCCGCCTTCGGTGAGCAGCTCGCCGAGGTAGCGGACCTGGGCGATGCGGTGGGTGAGGTGCTGCTCGTTCACCATCTCCCGGAGTCCAACGGCAAGGGCCTCGAGATCCCTGCCGGCGAGGCCGCCGTAGGTGGCGAAGCCCTCGAAGAGGATGACTCGCGGGACGACCTTATAGTACATTTCCTCGGTGCGGCAGGCCACGAGGCCGCCGATGTTCACCAGGGGGTCCTTCTTGCATGACACGGTGATAGCGTCGGCGGTGTCCATGGTGGCCTTCAGGATCTCCGCCACCGTCATGTCCCGGCAGTCCGGCTCCCGGTTCTTGATGAACCATGCGTTCTCCGCCATGCGGGCCGCGTCGAGGAGCAGGGGAATGCCGTGCTTTTTGGCTACGGCGGACACGTCCCGGAGGTTTTTCAGGCTCACGGGCTGGCCTCCGCCGGAGTTGTTGGTGATGGTGACCATGATGAAGGGCACCCGCCCCCTGTTGTCCGCGAGGGCCTTTTCAAGCTTGGCGATGTCCACGTTGCCCTTGAAGGGGTGGGGGGTCTCCCGGTCGAAGGCTTCGTCGATGACGCAGTCCACGGAGGAGGCCTTCGCGTTGAAGATGTGCCCCCGGGTGGTGTCGAAGGGCATGTTGAAGGGGATCACGTCCCCTTCCTTCACGAGGGAGCCGAAGACCACGTTCTCGGCGGCCCGGCCCTGGTGGACGGGAATGGTATAGTCGAAGCCCAGGACGTCCTTCACCGCCTTCTTCAGGCTGTAGAAGCTGTCCGCTCCGGCGTAGGCCTCGTCGCCCATCATGATGGCGGCCCACTGCTGCTTGCTCATGGCTCCGGTGCCTGAATCGGTGAGAAGATCGATGTACACGTCCGCGGACTTCAGGCCGAACATGTTGAAATGCCCTGCTTCCAGCGCCCGTTCCCGTTCCTGCTGGTCGGGGACGTGGACGGGTTCCACCATCTTGATGCGGAAGGGCTCGGGGGGAACTCTGGTGACCATGGGGCTCACTCCTCCTTCTGGTGTTGGGGAAAAAGGTCAGGTTTCTTCTGCTATTCTATCCCATTTTCCGCCCTTTGCGCCATTTTTTTATCATGACCTGTGAAAAAATTTTCATTCCCGGGGAGGAGACAGCGGGGGGAGGCAGGGGGCCCCCGCCGGAGAAATAACGTTTTTCCTTTCCGGAACGCTAAAACCCCGAAAAACAGGCCGAAAAACCGATGAAAGACCCTTGTTTTGCTGTATAATCACAGATTATTTCTTTGCCCTGGAGGAACTGCATGCGACTTGTACTGTACAACATCCGCTACGGAACCGGCACGGGATGGGACTACCATTTTCCCTTCCCCTTTTCCGGCTGTCTCCGGAAGACCGAGGGACGATTCCGGCGGATTTCCGATTTTATCTCGAAGCTGAAGCCTGACCTCGTGGGGCTTGTGGAGGCCGACTCGGGCTCCTACCGCCAGAACGGGGAATGCCAGGCCGAACTCATGGCGGCCCGGCTGAACGCCGAGTCCGTTTTTGCCTGCAAGTACCACCACGAGTCTCTCGTCTCCAGGACTCCCCTGCTCAAGTCCCAGGGGAACGCCGTGGTGACCAGGCTGCCCATACTCTCGTCCCGGGAGCACTACCTGAGCCGGGGGGTCAAGCGGACGCTCCTCGAGGTGGAATTCCAGGATTTCACCCTGTTCCTGGCCCATCTCTCCCTGGGATACGGGGCGCGGAAAATCCAGATCGGCGAGGTGGCCGACCGGTGCCGCCAGGCAAAGAAGCCCGTCATCCTCGCCGGGGACGGCAACATCTACGCCGGCGAAAAAGAGCTCCGGCCCCTCTTCCGGAAGGGGCTGTTCCGGAACGCCAATGATGGGAACGTGCCCACCTACCCGAGCCGTCTCCCGGCGCTGGCCCTTGATTTCGTGCTGTACAGCGAAGGCATCGATATGAAAAAATTCCGGGTGCCCCAGGTCAGGTATTCCGACCACCTTCCCCTGGTCTGCGACTTCACCCCGGAGGGGCGGGGCAGGGAGGCACTGGCCTCATGACGGCCGGAGTTTTTCTTTACTCCTTTTATGATCTTTCCTCCATCGCCATCCGCATTTTCATGCTCTGCTACATCCCCCAGCGCCACAGCCCCACCACGGCCATGTCGTGGCTTCTGGCCATCTACTTCTGGCCGTGGATGGGCTTTCTGCTCTATATCGCCTTCGGCTCCACCGCCCTTCCCCGGGAGAGGATAGAGCGGCACGAGGCCCTGCTCCGAAGTCTCACTGCCGACAAGGCCACCTTCCGCAGAATTCTCGACGACGAATCCCACTGGCTGCCGGAAGAGCTTGTCCGGTTCGGGGCCCTGGGGAAAAAGCTGGGGGACATGTGCATCACCACGGGCAACTCGTTCCTCCTCATCGACAGGGAAGAGGATTTCCTGAACAAACTCTGCGCCGACATCGACGGAGCGAAGGAATCGGTGCACCTGCTGTACTATATCTTCGCCCTGGATTCCATGACGGAGCGCCTTTTCGCCTCCCTTGAAGGGGCGGCGGCCAGGGGCGCGGAGTGCAGGCTCCTCGTGGACGCCCTGGGCGCCAAGCCCTTTCTGAAGAAGGACGCGTCCCGCCTCCGGTCCTCCGGCGTGCGGGTGGAGAAGGCCCTTCCCCCCGGACTGTTCCGCAGGACGGCCACCACGGCCCGGTACGACCTGAGGAACCACCGGAAGATCGCCGTAATCGACGGCCGTATCGGCTACACCGGCTCCCACAACGTCACGGAGCCCTCTTACGGCGGCAAGGCGGGAGGACGGCTGTGGAAGGATCTCACTCTCCGCCTCACCGGACCGGTGGTCCTGCAGCTCCAGGGTGTCTTCATGGAGGACTGGTACGTGGAGACAAGGGAACTCCTCCCCACGGAACAGGTCTTCCCCAGGCCTGAGCGGACGGGGCAGGCCATCGTCCAGACGGTGCCCAGCGGCCCGTCCTACCCGTGGCAGAACTACCAGCGCCTCGTGGTGGCAGCCCTCCACGGGGCAAAAAAACGGGTGGTCATCACGACACCCTATCTCATCCCCGACGACGAGCTGCTCCACGCCCTGGAAACCGCCGCCCTCGGCGACGTGAGAATACAGCTCGTCATACCGGAGCGGAGCGACCAGTTCCTCGTGGGAAGCGCCGCCAAGGCCTATTTTGACGTACTTCTGGACATGGGCGTGGAAATCTACCTCTTCCAGGAAAACATTCTCCACTCAAAGACCATGACCGTGGACCACAGCCTCGCCTTCCTGGGGACGAGCAACTTCGACATCCGCTCCTTCGCCCTCAACTTCGAGCTGAACCTCGTGCTCTACGGAACGGAGGAAACATCGGCCATACGGATGGCCCAGGAACGCTACATCGCGGAATCGCGGCGGCTGACCGCGGAAGAATGGAACGGCCGACCCCGCGTGCTGAGGGTGGTTCACGGGGTGACCAAACTCTTCAGTCCCCTTCTCTAGGGGCCGGCAGAGCGGGGCGGGGGGCGGACAGGGATGAAAAGACCGTTATTCCTGACGGCGGCAGTTCTCACCGGGCTTTTCTGCGGCGCCATGATTCTTCTCTCCTGGGGGGCCTTTTACCTGCAGATGAGGGCGGACAGGGCGAGGATCCTGAGGGTTGCCTTTCTCCAGACGGACAACCTTGCCCGGGCCTTCGAGGAGCATTCCCTGAGGACGGTGGAGAACGTCAGGCAGGTTCTTTTCTCGCTGAAGGAAATCTACGAGAAAAGGGGAGGAGGGGTGGTGCGGAGCTTCGAGGAGGCCGCCAACGCCTCCGTTGCCCGGTATGCTCTCCGGAGCCGTGAAGCCCAGGGAAACCTCTTCAACCTGCTGAGCGTCGCCGACGAAAACGGTGACCTCGTCCTGAGCAGCCAGGTGCCCTTCAATCCAGTCAACATCCTGGCCAGGCCTTTCTTCCAGGCCCACCGGAAGGGTGAAAAGGGCTTCCTCGTGGGGCCTCCCATTCTCGGCACAGCCACAGGAAAATGGTACATCCCCATGAGTCTCCCCCTCGAAAAGCCCGACGGATCCTTCGGCGGAGTCGTCCTCGCCTCGGTCAACCCTTTCTATTTCTCCGATTTCTACCGCCAGGTCAGCCTCGGCCCCAAGGGGGCCGTCATGCTGCTGGAGTCCGGGGGAACGATCCTCGCAGGGACGGTGGAGGGCGGCGAAACCCCCTTCGGAGCCTCCATTGCGGACAGCGGACTGTTCGCCGCAGTAAGCTCCGGCGAAACGGGAGCCCTGGAGTGCAAGGGACTGCCGGACGGTATCCCGCGGCTTCTGAGCTACCGGAAGGTCGGTCCGTACCCCCTGTTTGTGACCGTGGGCGCCGAGAAAGACGGCGTTTTCGCGGAATACCGCAGACGGCGGCAGATGAGCCTTACCTGGGTGTTCGCTTTCGATGCCTTCGTCCTCGTGTTCTTCGGTGCCTCGGTTCGGGCCCTGAGGAAAGAGCGGCAGGCGGAAGACCGGTTCCGGAACTTTTTCGAGCAGAACAGTGTCGGGTTTGCCCTGGTCGCAGCCGACGGGGCCTGGATTCACTTCAACGGGAAGCTCTGCGAGATGCTGGGATACAGCCGGGAAGAGCTGATGATCCTCCCGTGGAAAGACATTACGCCTCCGGACGTCCTGGAAGGGGAACTCCCGCTGTTTGAAAAGGCATTACAGAGTGATCAAAGTGACTTTTTCATAGAAAAGCAGTACGTCAGAAAAGACGGCCTCAGGATCGACGTGGATGTATCCACCAAGATCATGAAGAACGCAGACGGATCGGTGCGCTATTTCGCCTCCATAGTCCAGGACGTCTCCGAACGGAAGAAGGGCGAGAGGCTCCTGGAGAAGCGGGCGGCGGAGCTGGAGCGGCACCGCGAGGCCATCATAGACAGCATGGCCGTTCTTGCGGAATATCGGGATATGGGAACAGGAAACCATGTCCGCAGAACGAAGCAGTACGTAAAGATGCTCCTCGAACGGTCGGGGAGCGCGGTCCTCTTTCCGGAGAAGGACCTGCCCATGATCTGGCAGTGCGCGGTCCTTCACGATATCGGAAAGGTGGGGGTGCCGGACGCCGTGCTGCTGAAGCCGGGAGGACTGACTCCGGAAGAATTCGGCGTCATCCGGCGGCACCCGTCTATCGGGAGCGACGTGCTGCTCCGGGCGGAGGAACTCCTGGGCAGCGATTCTTTCATCACCTACGCGCGGCAGATCACGGAGTACCACCACGAGCGGTGGGACGGCACGGGGTATCCCCACGGCCTGGCCGGGGAGGACATTCCCGTTCTTGCCCGCATCACCGCCATCGCGGACGTCTACGACGCGCTCATCTCCAGACGGCCCTACAAGGAGCCTTTTTCCCACGAAGCGGCGGTGGAGCAGATCCGCGCCGGTTCCGGAACCCTGTTCGATCCCCGGCTCGTGGAGGTGTTTCTCGGCTGTGCGGAAGAGTTCGACGTCATAGCGAAAGACAACTCCGATGAAGATGGAGCCGGGGCAGGCCGAAAGGAAGACCGGGACGTCCCCGGCGACGGTGATGACGGGCGGCGGGGGAGGGATGGATCCTGACCGGAAGAAGCGGCGGAGAGCGGAAAATCGGCCTTGCCCTCGGCAGCGGTGCGGCGAGGGGAATTGCCCACATAGGGGTGCTCCAGGCCCTCGAAAAGGCCGGGATACGGCCGGATATCGTCGCAGGGACGAGCATCGGGGCCCTGGTGGGCGGCGTATATGCCGCCGGGAAGCTCGGGGAACTGTCGGAGATCGCCCTCGGCCTCGACTGGAAGAAGGCGGCCGGGTACTTCCTGGAGGTATCCTTCCCCCGCTCGGGTCTCATTGAGGGGACGAAGGTGACGGACTTTCTTTCGGAAATAGTGGGCTCCATGGATATCGGTGCCCTTCCGGTGCGGTTCGCCTCCGTGGCGGCGGACGTGATGACCGGAAACGAGGTGGTCCTAGGTGAAGGAGACCTGGTCTCCGCCATCCGGGCCAGCATCTCCGTCCCCGGAATATTCACCCCGGCACGGCGGAACGGGAGTTTCCTGGTGGACGGCGGGCTCGTGAATCCGGTGCCGGTGAGCGTCTGCCGGGCAATGGGCGCGGATGTGGTCATCGCCGTGGACCTGAACAACGGCCGGGTGAAGGAAACCCCGAAGGGCGGACTTCCTGCGGAAACGCAGCCGGAAGGCGGTCCGGGGCGGAACGGAATTGCCGCAGGGGAGATTTTCGCATGGCTCGAGAGGAAAACGAAGGGCTTCGATACCGGTTTCCTCGGGCCGGTGAAGGAATGGATGTCCCGGGACCCCGCCCCGGGAATTTTCGACGTGCTCGGCAGTTCCCTGCGCATCATGGAAGAGCAGATCGCGGCGGCACGGCTGGAAATCGACCGGCCGGACCTGCTGATCCGCCCGTCGGTGGGGAATGTCCGCTTTCTCGAGTTTCACCTGGCCGGGGAGATGATCGCCGAGGGCTTCCGTTCGGCGAAGGAGGCCCTTGAGGGGAGAGCGCTTCCGGAAAATTGAAGGGGCGGCGCTTCAGGGTACTGACGCCGCGGCGGAAGAGAAGGAACGGAACAGGCACAAGGGAGGGAGATCACCATGACGGCACATCCGAAAGGTCCGTGGTTCCAGCGATTCCTGATCAACTTTTTCACCGTTGTTCTGGCCGTGCTCGTCTTCTGGGTTCTCGGCTTTCTCATGGAGGACATCGAGTCCATCGAGGGGCCCAGGTACAGGGATGTCGAGGCGCGGTTCGTGGACGGGGACCTGGTGGAAAAGTCGAAACGGCTCGCTGAAGAGATCGCGGCAACCGGCCGGGAGATGGATGCGAAACGGGAGGAAATGCGGATCCTCAGCGACAGCTCGTCGAACCTTCAAAGTACCATCAGCCAGCTGATCGAACTGCAGAAACTCACCATCCAGAAATCTCTCTCCCTGCCCGAGGCCCATTCTGCGAACCTTTCCGAGAGTCTTGCGGGCTTCCTTGAAAGCCGGAAGCTGTACCAGGCTCACAGCGCGGAACTTTCCGGACTTTCCGAACGGAAGCGGAAACTTGAATCGGAGCGGCTGAAACTCGACAAGACGATAGAAGAGCAGAGGGAGCCTGCCCGGAAAGAGTACGAACGCCTGGCGGAGAAGCACAACCTCCGGATTGCCGCCTTCCAGCTGGCCGTCCTGCTGCCCCTGCTGGCCGCGGGGGGATACCTGGCGGTCAGAAAGCGGGGGAGCGTCTATTTTCCTCTATTTCTTGCCTTCGGCGGAGCGGTGCTTGTGAAATCAGCTCTCGTGATTCACAGGTATTTTCCGACGCGGTACTTCAAGTATTTCATAGTTCTTGGGCTTCTCGCGGCGGTTGTCAGAATCCTGGTCACCATCATCAGGATCGTGGCCTTCCCCAGGGCCCAATGGCTTACGAAACAATACCGGGAGGCTTACGAGCGTTTTCTCTGCCCGGTGTGCGAATACCCCATCCGGACGGGACCGAGGAAATACATGTTCTGGACGAGGCGTACCGTGAACAAGGTCCCCCTCTCCGGAGAAACGGGAGAAGAGAAGCCCTATACCTGCCCGGCCTGCGGAACCTCCCTGTTCGAGCAGTGCGGGGCATGCGGTGGTTTGAGACATTCCCTTCTTCCCTTCTGCCTGCACTGCGGGGCGGAGAAAAAAAGCACTGAGGAAGCGGAAAAGGGCGAAGAATGACCCTATGGCCGCTGAAGATGGCTGCCGGAAAGAGGCCCGCTACTCCAGGGACATAACCTTTTCCAGGAGGGGGCTCCGTCCGAGGTCGGAGGGGAAGAGCACGTTCCCGTAGAAGGGGACGGGGGTGAAGTATGCGGATCTTTCCGTGCCGAACAGGTCAATGCCCGCATTCCCGAAGGCTTTCCAGATGAGTTCGGTGCAGTACACCGCCTCTTCGTTGTTTTTGTCGAAGCTGCCGTCGAAGGGCCGTTTCTCGAGATAAAATTCCCGGGCTTCGCCGCTGGCACGCCCGGCGCCCGCCCTGTTCCCTTTCAGCCGGTAGACCGCCGCTCTCTCCACCTCGAAGGGCGACAGAAATTCTTCGAGGGGTTCCATCTCCACCCGTTCAGATTCAGGGGAGGCATGGATCACCCAGGGGATGCCTCCCGACCATCTCACCATGCCGCTGTGGGAGAAATCGGCGGGATTCTTGAAGAAAAAGAGAAGGGCCTTGCTCCTCCAGGACTTGCCGTTCACGAGGATGATGTCCCCGTTCTGAAACTGGTCCGGCGAGAATTCGAAGGGTTCGGGCGCCGGGAGGGGAAACGACCCCCTCTCGTAGCGCCGGATCTCCCCCTCCGCGGCCTTGGGCGGAACCGGCGTCGAAAGGGTCAGGACCCCGTTGTCCGCCCGGAGGATCCATCGGGCTGCGGGAAGGGGGAAATTCCGCAAATCGAGCAGGGGGTTCAGCCCGTAAATCTCTTGCCGGAAAGCGTCCGTCCGGTCGTGCCCGTTGATGCGTATCCCGGTGTTTTCCATCACGATCTGGTTTCCGTTCTCCACGGCGAGGGATGACGCCGTTTCAACACGGATGCGCCCCAGTTCCGTTCCGTACAGCCCCAGCACCCTGACGGACCCGGGGAAAAAATTGACGGACAGTCTGCCCCGGCGGGCCGGAAAGGCCCCGAGGGCGTCATTGATGTCCCTGTCGAGGATCACCACTTCCGCATTTGTCCGGAGAACCCCGTTCACCTTCAGGGAATGGCGGCGGCCGCTGCGCCACTCATCGGGGGCATTCAGCTCGAGGAAGAAAAATTCGGCAGCGATTTTTTCCACCCGAAGTCCCCCGAAACACGCTCCCCGGATGACGAAAGAGGCGTGCCGGATATTGCCCTCGCCGTCCGGCGGCTCATCCATGCGAAGTTCGAGAGAATCGGGGTTCGTTACCGAAAGAAGAAAGTCAAAAAGAACGTCCCCGCTGCCGGGTGCATGGGAAGGAAGAAGAAGGCCGTTGCCGCCGGCGGACGGTGACAGGAGCAGAACAAGAAAAAGGGTCAGAAAGAAGCTTCTTATCATGGGCTTTCCTCCGCGGAAATTCCGCCCGGTGTCCGGAAAGCAGACGGTGTACGCGGAACGCCTTCCCTTTCGGGGCCGGGACATGGGACTTCCCGGAAAAAGTGTACAGTATATTCATTTGACAGTCCAGCTCCGGCTGCCGGGAACCACAGCCTCCCGGGCAATTTCGTGCCGTGCCGGAAGGGGCGGGCTCAGGAATTGTCAGCGAGGCCGCCTGCGGTGTCCCCTTCTTCCGCCTTTCGGACCATGGATATGAGGATATCGGCGACTGTAGGGTCGAGAGACGTACCCCGCAGCTTCAGGATCTGCTCCAGAACTTCCTCCCCGGTCATTCTGCCCTCTTCCATGGACTCCAGAAGATCGTCGAAGGCTTCTCCGGCGCGCAGAATCCTGGCCATCTGAGGTATTTCCTCTCCCCCGATTCCCCTGGGATATCCCGACCCGTCCCAGTTTTCGTGGTGGTTGAGTACCCCATCACTCAGGTCGATCGTTTCGTCGAACAGGCTGAGAATCCTGTACCCTGCGACTGGGTGCTTATTGATTTCCCTGCCTGGGCCATCCTCCCGGAAGAGAGGGCTGCCCGATCCGTTCAGAATGTCTTCTTCGATGACGATCTTGCCGATATCGTGAAGAAACCCGGCGTCTTTGAGCTTTCGCGTCTCCGTTTCCGGCAGGTTCATGGCCCGGCCGATCTCCATGCAGATCCGGCTCATGTTCTCCGAGTGACTTTTTTCCCGGGGGCATTTTTCATGAAGAGTTTCCATGATGGCGGCGATTGTCTCAAAACTGCCCTTTTCCCTGCTCAGGTTCTTTTCCCTGTACATGGCTTCTTCAGCTTCCCGGAGAGTGTCCTGTACGGACTGCCCGGGGTCGGTCTTCACAGAAAAGCCGACGGCTATACTGCCCTTGATTGCTCTGACCCTGAGTTTGGAGAACTCCGCTTTGATCCTTCCGATTAATTTTTCCGCATCTTCCGGCTTCGTGCGGGGCAGGAGGATGGTGAACTCGTCCCCGCCGACCCTGGCGATCATGTCGCTCTCCCTGCAGCTTTTTCTCAGCGCTTCCGCCGCCTTTTTCAGCAGCTCGTCTCCGGCGGAGTGGCCGAAGATATCGTTCGTCAGTTTCAGGCCGTTGATGTCTCCGAAAATGACCGCCAGCGGGAGGGTCTCTTCCCTGTCCAGTCTTTCAAGCTCTTCTTCGAAAAAGCCCCTGTTGTACAGACCGGTGAGGCTGTCATGATAGCTCAGGTAATTGATGCGGGCCTCGTTCTTCCTGCGTTCCGAGTTATCGGTGAAGGTGATGACCGCGCCGGTGAGTTCCCCGTTCCTGAACTGGGGGTACGAGGAGTAGGCCACATCCAGGGGCGTCCCGCCGGATGTCCAGAAAACCTCGTCGTCCACCCGTATGCCCCGTCCGGTCCGCAATGCGCTGGAAATTTTGCACTCCTGGAGAAACATGAACCTGCCGTCTCCGTGGGCGTAATGGATCATGAAATGCATATTTCTGCCGATCAGCTCGTCCTGGCTCCCATATCCCAGCAATTTCAGGCAGCTCGCGTTCGCGAAGGTACAGTTTCCTTCCCTGTCGATGCCGTATATGCCTTCAGCGGTGGAATCCAGGATCAGTTCCAGGCGGCCTCTGCTCTGGTCCAGCTCCCGGTTCCGCTCTTCAAGTTCCGCCGTCCGCTCCCGTACGCTCTCCTCCAGGGAGGAAACGAGGAGCTGCAGCCTTTCGGCCATGATGTTCACCGCCCGGGCGACCCGCCCGATCTCGTCGTTCCGCCTCACCTCGGCTCTTCGCGAGAAATCTCCGACCGAGAGGTTTTCTGCGATGGAAACGAGGTTTTCCAGGGGCCGCATCAGCCTGGCGGCGACTTTCGCGCACACGGCCGCTGACGCCAGCATGGAGAGGACGGTCAGCAGAAGTGAGTATCGCATATTCCGGTACATATCCGCCGTGAAGAGGCTTTCGGGGAGGGCGAACAGCACGAGCCAGTCTATTCCCTCCCGGCGGAACTCATTGATATACACATAAAAGCTGCCTTCCCCGCCGCTGACCTTTACGGTCCGCAGTGCTTCCGGTCCGCTCAGTTCCGCTGCCTGTCGCAAAACACCTGTTTTTTCTTCCGAAAGAGTGAGTCTTCTGAACGTGCCGTCAGGGAGGGATTCAAAATTCGCCTGGCCGAAGGAGTTGCCTATCAGGGCGCCGGATTCTTTTTCCGCGATGACCGCGAAGCCGCCTTCGCTGCCCGCGATTTCCTCCAGGGAGGAGTTGATTTTTGAGAGAGTGATGTGGGCCCCGAGGACGCCCAGAAGTACTCCGTCGTTCCCCCTGACCGGGGCCGCGGCGGAAACGGTGAGGTCCGGCATGACGAAATGCCTGTACACGGGAGAAAAGACCGTTTTTTCCGCTTTTTTGGCTGACCTGTACCAGTCCCGGGTTCTCGGATCGAAGATGCCGGCCTTCAGGACAAGTTCCCCGGCGGTGAAATCATCCCTGAGAGCGTAGTACCATGAAGCGCCTCCGGTGGACCGGTCGTTCCTCATGATCTCTATGCCGCCGGCGCTGTTTCTGCGGGCGCCGTAATACTCGCCGTCCTCCGAACCGAAGCTGAAACTGTACAGCCCCTCACTGTGGGACATGAGAACGGACGCAAAGAGCCTTTCCCGCTGCGTTTCATTCCGCAGGTCAACGGCGCCTTTTTCGATCTGGTTTATGTAATCATCCACGATGTGCGTCGGGATGTTCAGGTGTTCTTCGATTCTGGCGAACAGTCTCCCGTTCAGTTCGTCAGCAAGCCTGTCGGCGGTTTCTTCCGCGGAAGAAAGCCATCCCGAGAATATGAAATACCCCACGGTTACGCTGCCTGTCAACGCAAGAATCATGAAAAGAAGAACGGTGATGCCTTTGATGGAGATGTTTTTCAGGATCATTTCCGCCTCCCTGCTGCCCTACGGAATGATGAAGACTGATGATGACCGAGTTTTTATGACTGTCTTTCACCGTCCTGGAAAAAAGTCCGGCTCAGCCTCTTTTCCGGGGAATTGCCGTTTGACGCTCTTTTTGACCGTGGATGCAAACTGTACAAATATTAGTAATACACCTATTTCCGGTTTTTGTCTCAGGTTGATTGTCTATTGCTTGTCGATCTTTTCGGGAAAATAGAGCGAAAGCAAAGTAAACGGGCGAATGCCATTGTATTCAGTTTCTCCTTCACGCCTTCGGGTGTCTCTTCTTCAGCTCCGGGCTGTCAAGGCATCGACCACCGTGGGATCCAGAATTGTCCCTGCCGCTTTTTTCAGCTCCCGGACAGCATGTTCCTCCCAGCCGGGGCTGTCTTTGAATTGCATTCTCAGTCGGTCCCAAAACTCGGCAACCCTCAAAATCCGTGCCTGAAAAGGTATGTCCTTTCCGCGTATTCCGTTCGGAAAACCAGAGCCGTCCCAGTTTTCGTGATGACAGAGAATCCATTCGCTGTATTCCAGGGTCGTGTCGAAAAGGTTCAGAATTCTGTATCCGGCGGCGGTATGAAGAAGCAGTTCCTTTTTGTCCTCCTCTTCTTCTACCAGGCCGTCCTCCCTGTTCAGGATTTTCTGGTCAAGGACCACTTTGCCGATGTCATGAAGGTACCCGGCAGCTTTAAGCTTTCCTGTCTCCGTTCCGCTCAGTCCGAGGGTTTCCCCGATCATGCCGCACAGCGTCTGCATCGACAGGGAATGAATTTTTTCACGGGGGCATTTTTCGTGGAGGGTCTCCATGATCGTGTCCTCCATCTCCGAGTCGATGTCCTTCCTGAACAGGATTTTTTCCCTGTACATGGCCTCTTCGGCAGTCAGCACGACCGCGGCGAGATCCTGGTCCGGGTCTGTCTTTGTCCCGTACCCCATGGAAATGCTGCCCCGGATGGCGATCACTTTTTCTTCGCGGAAATCGTTCTTGATCCTCTGCATAATCCGATCCGCTTCGGAAGATGCGGTATTGGTCATAATCACGGCAAACTCGTCCCCTCCGAGCCTGGCGACGGTGTCCTTTTCCCTGCATGATTTTTTCAGCAGTTCCGCCGCGGTTTTCAACAGCAAGTCCCCCGCGGAATGGCCGAAAACATCGTTTGTCAGCTTCAGTCCGTTGATGTCGCCGAAAATGACGGTTATGGGCAGATTTTCCCTCAGGTCGGTCCTCTTCAGTTCTTTCTCGAAATAGGCCCTGTTATAAAGACCGGTTAAGGGGTCATGGGAGTTGAGATAGTTGATTTTCGCCCGGCTTTTCCTTTGTTCGGAGTTGTCCGTGAAACTGACCATCACCCCCACGACCTCCCCGTCAAGGACCTGCGGATAGGCGTGGTACTCAACCTCCAGAGGAGTACCGTCGGCACGCCAAAAGACCTCTTCGTCAGCATGAACATTCTCCCCCGTCAGAAGGGACAGGCAGATCCTGCACCGGGAAGGAATGATGGGAGATCCGCAGGCATCGGAATGATGGATCAGGGAATGCAAATTTTTGCCCTGCAGGGTTTCGGGGCTTTCAAAACCCATGATCCGCAGGAAGCTCCTGTTGCAGAAGGTGCAGTTTCCGCGGATGTCCATGCCGAAGACTGCGTCGTCTGTGGAATCGAGCAGCAGCTGGAGCATGTTCCTGCTCTCCGCGGTCTTCATGGTCTGTTGTTCCAGTTCACGGTTCCTTCTTTGAAGTTCGGTCGTCCGGTTTTCCACGATTTTTTCCAGGTTGCCGAAGAGGGAGGAAACGGTGCCGGCCATCTGATTGAACGCCCCGGCTATGAGCCCGATCTCGTCATCCCTGACCACGGGGGCCCTGGCGGAGAAGTTTCCTCCAGCGAATTCTTCCGCTGTTTTTACCAGGACTGTGACCGGAGAAAGCAGTTTCTTCGCCACCTTCATGTAGATACCGATGGAAACCAGCTGGGATATGAGCAGCAGAAGCCCGGAGAAACGGGCGTTTTTTCTGATTATCGCAGTGTGCGGATCCTCGGGAAGGGCGGTGAGAATTGCCAGTTCAAGTCCTTCCCGGTGATATTCGGAAAAGAAAGTGAAAAACCTGCCGTCCGGTGTTTCCGAGATAAAAGTTTTTTCTCCCGTAGACTGGTACTGTCGGCGGATGTATTCCAGGATTTCCGTGCCGGCTGTTCCTGTCGCTCCGGCCGCCTCCTCTGCCGGGCCTTTTTCTCCGTGACGGAAGAAGGCCAGGAGACACATGTCTTTTTTGTTGAAGACTGCGGAAAAGGCTTTTTCGTACTGGACTGCCTGCTGAATTTCCGGCTCAAGGGCTGAAAATAAAACCTGAGTCCCTATCACTCCCAGGGCGTTTCCGTCGGAATCGTAGACCGGGTGGACCGCGGAGACGGCAGGGCCTGGCAGGGCATTGTTCCCGCAGACCGTGAAATAGGCAGGTTTCCCTTTTTCCATAATTACCATGAACAGGGAAGAGTCTTTCGTGCAGGAAGGTAGGAGATGCTCCACAAGACGGCCGGACTCCGCGGAATACCAGGAGAAGCCTCCTTTTTTTTCGTCCGGGCGAAGGAACTCAGAAAATCCTTCGGGGCCGTATCTGATGCCGTACCGCTTTTTTTGCGGGGTTTCAAAAAAGACGCAGGAAAACTGTCCGGAATATTCCTCCATGATGCCACGAAAAAAACGTTCCCGTTCTTCCTCATGGTCCATATTGATGAAACCTTTTTCCAGCAGGATGCTTATGGTTCTGTTCAAACCCGCGGGGACGGCGAGAAATTTCCCTATGCTCCAGGACGCAACTTCGTTCATTTCGCGGTTCATCCGGTCCACAGCATCCCGGGCGGCGCCGAATCCCCTTGAAAAGGAGATGTAACTGATAACGCCCCCGGCAAAAAGGGAGAGAGCTGCAAAAAGCAGAATGAAGGTGGTCCTGATGGACAAGTGCTTCCCTGAAGTCATGAAAACCAGTCCCCCAGGGAATCAGCAGACATGCGGCGGGCGAAGAGGCATAAATACATGTCCGGGGCTCCTCTCGTGCGTGAAGTGCCAGGCCAGATGATCCTAAAGGATTAGTATGTCAGGGTATATGATGAATTGAATTATAGCTTATGCCTCTTAACCTGTGCAACTTTTCTTCATACCATTTTTGAAAAAAAGAAGGCGGGCAAAGGCCAAAGCCCCTGCCCGCTCTTCCTGTTCAGCAATTGTCAGCGATCGGCCTACTTCTGCAGCTTTTCGATCATGTCCAGGCGCTGCTGCATCCTCCAGCCGGAAAGCTCGTTCCGCAGCTCCACGCGCTTCTTGTACAGTTCCTCGATCTTTGTCCGGTCGATGGGCTTTTTGCCCATTTCGTTTCTCATCTCCAGGGAGAGCTTCGCCATTTCGGTCTGCTTGTCCTTGATCTCCTGGGGGATTTCCACCGAAGCCCACATTCCCATCCTGCCGCCGTTGCCGAAGTTTCCCCTGCGGCCCATCATCTGCTGGTTTCCTGCAGGGCCCCTGTTGTTACCGAAGCTGCCTCTCCTGCCCATCATCTGCTGCTGATTGCCTGCAGCGCACCTGCCGCCGAAGTTCCCCCCGCGGCCCATCATCTGCCGGTTCGCCATGGGGCCTGCCATCCGGGGATTCATCCCGGGGTTCATCATTCTCTGTCCCGGCTGGAACTGGGTCTGGGCGTTCTGCTGGTTCATCATGCCCTGCTGGCCGCCCGTGGCCTTGCCGCCCCGTCCTCCCCAGGCAAGGGCGCTGCCCGCCGTAAGAAGCACTGCAGCACACACAACCGCCGCTATCGTTCCGTTCATTCTCTTCATCGTTCAATCCCGCCTTTCAGCTTGTGATGGGTACAGGATACTCTCTCCGGGGGAAGGGAACATGGTCGGATCTGCCGGTTTTCCTATTGTAAGAAATGACAATTCCGCTCCGGGGCATCATGCTACAATCGGCCCATGAGAACGCCTCAACGTACAGGGAAATCGTTGCCGGGAAGGAGGAAGGAACATGATACGGATACTGCTTGCCGATGATCACCCCCTTACGCGGTCGGGACTCGCCGCCTGGCTCGAAAAAGAAGAGGGTGTGGAGCTGGCGGCACTCGCCTCTGACGGTGAGTCCGCCTGGCAGTCCATCCTCGAGCTTGGGCCGGATCTCGCCCTGCTGGATATCGAAATGCCGGGCGCCAGCGGCATCGACATCGCCGCCAGGATACGCAGAATGGGCCTGAAGACCAACGTATTGATCCTTACGGCCTACAGCGCCCAGCAGTACGTCCTGGCCTCCGTCCGGGCCGGTGCGAAGGGCTTCATCCTGAAGTCAGCCCCCCTCGAGGAACTGAGGCAGGCCGTTTTCGCCACGGCCCGGGGGGTGTTTTACCTCGACCCCTCCGTGTCTCTCGTCGGGAATGAGGAGCCTGCCGAAGAACTTTCCCCCAGGGAGAGGGAGGTGCTCATCCTTGCCGGGCAGGGCCTTCCGGCGTCGGAGGTGGCGGCCCTTCTTTCCATCACCGAGCGGACGGTGGCGGCCCACCTGACGTCCATTTACGGGAAGCTCGGCGCACGGAACAAGACGGAAGCCATCCTGCTGGCCCTGAAAAAGGGGATCGTGCTGCTGGACGAACTCCGGTTCCTGGAGGGGGAGAGAGGGGCACCATGAGAAAGAACCTGCTTCTCGCCCTTATGATTCTTATTTCCATTCCGGCCGCGGCGCTGTTCTTCCTGTCGCTCCATGCCTTCCGGGCCCAGGAAGACGCCATGGATTCCATGATGCGCTCCTATGTCCTCGACCTCGCCGACACCTTCTCGCCCGGGATCTCCTTTTCCGGGAGAGGTCAGATGCAGAGGCATCGTCCGCCTGGCCAGGCCCGGTTCCGCATGTTGTCTATGGATCCCGCCCTGAAAGGCGGCGACGCGGGAGGCGTGCTCATCCTCGGCCGGGATGGGCGGGTCATCGCCGGTTCCCATGGGGCGGAGAAACTGCTCTTCCTTTGGAAGGACGCCGTTCCGGGCGAAGAACCCAGGAAAGTTCGGGATGATCAGGGGAACGACTACTACGTGGTGCTGAGGGAGCTGGAGGGAGATGAAGACCGCGGCAGCTTCATTCTCGCGGCGGTGTCGAGGACCGTCCTGCTCGCTCCCCTGACCGGCATCTGGAGATTCTGGATCCTCACCGCCATGGCAGCCTCCGCCGCAATTTTCCTGGGGATGATCCTCCTCTGGCGGTACCTTGCCGTGCCCCTGCGGAGGATCGCCGAGACTATCCGCGGCCTCCGGTGGGGTAAAGACCATCCACCGGTACTGTACGACGGCCCCCTGTACGAGCTCGAGTCGCTGTCGGGCGCCATAGGGACCCTTGCGGAGGAGGCCTTCGCGAAGGAGGAGCTGAAGCGGCAGTACGTGACCGACCTGGTGAAGATCGAGGAGGAAACCCGGAAACACCTGGCCAGGGAACTCCACGACGGCCCCCTTCAGTCGTCCGTGGCGGCCATCAAGCGCATCCAGCTCGCGAAGGAGGCCCTTCCCCCGGAGACCGGGGAACTTCACCGCCATCTTGACACCGCCGAAGAGGTCGTCCAGACCGCTGCCAGGGAAATCCGGGAATATTGCGACGAACTGTCCCCCTCGTGGATCCGGCTCGGCCTGGCCAGCTCCATGCAGGAGAATGCCGACCGCCTGGCGGGAGCCTACGAAGGCGTGTCAGTCGACGTGGAAGTGGGCGAGGATCTTGACATTCTTTCTGAAGAAAGCAGCCTGGCCCTGGTCCGCATCTTCCAGGAGGCGGTTTCCAATTCGGCGCGGCACGGCCGGGCCCGGTCCGTCAGGGCGATACTGAAAAAAGAAGGACATGTGGTCCATTTCACTATTGAAGACGACGGCGGCGGATTCGACGCGGCACGGATTTCCGGCACGGAGTACGAACTGCTCCGCACCACGGGGCACAGGGGACTCGCCAACATGAACGAGCGGGTCCGTCTTCTCGGAGGCACCATGAAACTTGAATCCTCTCCCGGGCAGGGCTGCCGGATCGACATCGTCTTCCCGTTTTCGCCGGAGGAAAATCCCGCCGACCCGGCGTGAGGATTCCCGCTGCCGGACAATTTTTCAGGGAGGGTGATTGAAATGCTGTCAGCTGTAAAAGCGGATATAACGACCCTTCAGGCGGACGCCATAGTCAACGCAGCCAACAATTCCCTGCTCGGAGGCGGAGGTGTGGACGGCGCCATTCACCGCGCGGCAGGCCCCGAACTTCTGGAGGAGTGCAGGGAGCTCGGCGGATGCGCCACGGGCGACGCCAAAATCACGAAAGGATACCGGCTCCCGGCGAAATATGTCATCCATACCGTGGGGCCTGTGTGGCATGGGGGCGGCCGGGGCGAGGCGGAACTTCTCGCGTCGTGCTACAGGCGTTCCCTGGAGCTGGCGTCAGAGGCAGGGGCGAGGTCCATCGCCTTCCCCTCCATCAGTACCGGCGTCTACGGCTACCCGGTGGCACAGGCCGCGAAGATCGCAGTGTCCACAGTGCGGGAGGAACTGAAAAAATATCCCTCCATTGAAGAAGCCGTTTTCTGCTGCTTCTCCGAAGGGGACCGCAGAGTCTACGAAGACCTTCTTGAGTAAATTTTTCTAATTCTGGAGGCGTGATGATGAAAAGACCGGTCCTGATACTCGGCGATCCTCTTCTGCGGCGGAAATGCGCCCCCGTGGAGGATTTTTCCGATCCCCTGCTGAACGAGGAGATGGAGGACCTCATGGAGGCCCTGGAACTTTTCCGGAAGGAGCACGGCTTCGGCCGGGGAATCGCCGCACCCCAGATCGGCATCCCGAAGCGGCTCATCGCTTTGAACCTTGGGAAGGGATCCTTCGTGATCGCCAACCCGGAGATTGTCTCCAGGAGCCCGGAGACCTTCACCCTCTGGGACGACTGCATGTCCTTCCCGGACCTGATGGTCCGGGTGCGGAGGCACCGGTCCGTCAGCATACGCTGCCGGGACGAAAAGGGCACCCTGCAGGAATGGACGGACATCGGGATTGCCGAATCGGAACTTCTGCAGCACGAATTGGACCACCTGGACGGCGTGCTCGCCGTTGACAGGGCCATCGCAACGGGGGATATTGTCTACATGGCGGAGTACCGGAAGCACAAGAATTTCTATGATTCTCAATGCGACTATTCCATTGTTCCGACCATAGGAAGCTGAGCCCTGTCTTCGGGGGCTGCAGTCCTGACCCGCGAAAGGAGAGAGTGAAATGAAGTCCGCTGACGAACTGAGAAACGAGCACAGGGGCATCGAGGTCATGCTGGACATCCTCGACGGTGCTGCGGAAAAGCTGAGAGGCGGAGCGCCTGCGGATTTCGGCCATCTCGACGGGATGACGGAATTCCTCTCCGTCTTTGCCGACAAGTGCCATCACGGCAAGGAGGAGGACTTTCTCTTTCCGGCCCTTGAGGCCGCGGGCATCCCCAACGAGGGAGGCCCCATCGGCGTGATGCTCAGCGAACACCGGAAGGGGCGGGAGTGCATCGCCGGGATGAAGCGGGGCATCGAGGCCATGAAGGCAGGCGACAGGGGAGGAGTCTCCCTGTTCGCGGAGAATGCCGCCGGGTACACGGCCCTGCTCCGGCAGCACATCCAGAAGGAGGACAACGTCCTTTTCGTCATGGCCGAACAGCGCCTCGGCGCCGCAAAGGACGAGGAACTCTTCCGCGGGTTCGAAAGAGTGGAGGAGGAGCGGATCGGAAAGGGAAAGCACGAAGAATTCCACGCCCTTCTTGACCGCCTGCAGGAGATCTACACCCGCTGAAGCGGGACGGGAGATACCGGGAAAAGCCGGGGTAAGCACAGTTTTTCCCACGCGGCTTCCAGAGGCGCCCTGGCGCAGTTTCCAGGCTGAATGGTTCATCTATTTGGAATTGACAATACACTTTCCCCTTGCTAAGATGACGCCGGGTGCTTCAGGCTGAAACCAGGGGGAGGTGCAGTGATGGATATTCATCTGAAGACGGACGAGGTCGAGGAACTGAAAGGCCTCATGGCGGAGGACGGGTGGACGGGCTCCGTAAAGGATTACGCCAGGGAAGTGTTTTTGGAAGGCATGTCCTACCACAAGGCACGCCAGGCGGGGGGATATCTGCACCCGGAGGAAAAGTGACGGCGCTGCCGGAAAAACGGAAGGCCCGGGGCCTGCTGACAGGCCCCGGGCTTTTTTCGGGTATTCGATCCGCGGGTTTGCCCCAGCCAGTCCCCTGAAAAAGCACGATGCCGTACGGAAAAAATTACATTTGCCCTGTAGGCATTGTTTATTTATGAAAAATCAGAGAAAATCGAGAAAGAAAAACGGCATTGGTCCGATACCTTTTCTGGGGGAGGGCCCGGATGGACGTCTTCGAGTTCTATTCTTTCTTTCTTTTTGGGGTTTTTGCCGCATATCTTGCCTTGTTCTTCATGGCCGTCAAATATTCGGACAGGACGTTTGCTTCCGTTTTCTCCCTGATTTGCCTCGCGAGTGCGGTGTATGTCCTCGGTGCGGCGCTCCAGTTCAATTCAAAAAGCGTGGAAGAAATCCTCTTTTTCCAGAAACTCAAATACTTCGGGGCCGCCCTTGTCCCCGGATTGTGGATCGTCTTTGCCTATAGAGTTCATTCCGGCAAAAAAATGAGCCTGGCGATGCTTCTGTGTGTATTTTCGATCCCGGCACTGGTGCTGTTTCTGGTGTCAACCAACGAATACCACGGTCTGTTTTATTCGGGTTTAAAGGTATTTCAGAACGGGGAATATCTTTTCAGCAGGAGAGCGATCGGCCCACTGTATGTCCTGAATGTGGCATACGCTTATTTTTCGCTTTTCTACTGCCTGTACTTCTTTTCCCTGGTGTGGATAAAAAGTCGCTTTCGGCTGAACAGCCCCTATTTCCTCCTTCTTGCGGGACAACTTCTCTCCGCGGCATTGTTCGGGCTGTACCTGGCGGGGATGACGCCGCTCTGGGTCGACATGCTGCCGGTGGGCTATTTGGTTCGTGCCGTGTTTTGCGCCGTTGCCATCTTTAAATATGATGTTTTGGAAATAAAAGAAATATACAATAAAGAGATCTTTTCGGAAATAAAAGAGGGGCTTATGCTCGTTTCCTGTGACGGGCTGCTGATCGACTACAACAGGTCTGCCCGGACAGTCTTCGAATGGCTCAATGAAAAAAACAGGGGGGCTCCCATTCATTCTCTGGATTCGCGGTTCAACGTCAGTACGGGGGCCAAAAATTTCGATATCGGCGTCGGCAGAGGGGATGAAGAGCGAATTTACGAGTTTCGCCTCACGGAGTTGAAGGAAGGAAGAAAAACACCGGCTTTCCTCTATATTTTTCTCGATGTCACCGATAAACAGCGCCTGATCGAAAAATTGAGGTACATGGCGGACCATGATTCCCTTACGGGGTTATTCAACAGGGGAAGAATCCTGGTTGAAGCCAATAGGCTTCTTTCTGCCCGCAAGCTGGAAGGCCGCATTTTTTCGATCTGCATGATTGATGCCGATCATTTCAAAAACCTGAATGACAGCTGCGGGCATATCGCCGGAAACAGGATGCTCTGTGAACTCGCGGCCGTCTTCAGGCGGATTGCGGGAGAGCGCGGAATCATTGGGCGCTACGGAGGGGAAGAATTCCTGGTTCTCCTTCCTGATGCCGGCGCAAAAGAGGCCGCGGAGACGGCCGAAAAGCTGCGGGCCGGGATCGAAGCGGCGACAGTGGATTTCGATGGAAAAACGCTTCAGGTCACGATCAGCATCGGTGTCACGTCCGCAGGTTTGCACCCCTTTGAAGAGGAGACGATACACAGCCTTGTCAGCCGAGCCGACAGGGCGCTGTACCGGGCGAAAAACAGCGGCAGGAACCGCGTCTGCGTCTTCGGGGAAGACGACCTGTGAATTGCCGCCGGTTCGCCGGGGAAAAACGGAAGGCCCGGGGCCTGCTGACAGGCCCCGGGCTTTTTTGCCTTTTTTGCAGCCGGTTCGAATGAGTCCCGCTGTGCCGTGGATGGCAGGCCCGGGGCCCTTTACCCTCGGATGCAGACCGAGTCCAGGTCCCTCGGGAAATGGTTCAGCGCTTCGCCCGTTCCGTCGGCCCTGACCGCCACGATGTTTTCGATCCTGACCCCGAACTTGCCCGGAAGGTAGATGCCCGGTTCCACGCTGAAGACGTTCCCCGGCTCCAGGGGCCGGTCGTTGCCCTCGATCATGTAGGGTGACTCGTGGACCGCCAGGCCGATCCCGTGGCCGACCCGGTTGAAGAAGTACTCGCCGTACCCCGCGTCGATGATGACCTGCCGGGCCGCCCTGTCCACGTCCTGTCCCGTGGCGCCGGGCTGCACGGCGGCTTCTCCCGCTGCCTGGGCCTGCCTGACGATCTCGTACACCTTCCTCTGCTCTTCCGTGGGGGTGCCGGTGAAGAAGGTGCGGGTAGTGTCGGAGCAGTAAGATTTGTACCGTCCGCCGAGGTCGAGGATGATCACGTCGTTTTCTTCGATGACCCTCCGGCCGCCGCCGTAGTGGGGCATGGAACCGTTGGGGCCGCTGGCCACGATGGGAGCGAAGGAAATTTCGTTGGAGCCCGCTTCCTCGAAGAACTCGGGAATCTTTTTCGCGATCTGCCGTTCCGTCATGCCCGGCCGGATGAAATCCAGCAGCTTGCCGACTACCGCGTCCACGATGCGGGACGCCTCCCGCATGACGGCGAGTTCCTCTTCGTCCTTCCGGGAACGGAGAGGATCCAGGATGCCTGCCCCATTGCACATCTGAAGGTCCATGGCATCCCGTACGGCAAGCATGTCCACCGCCCTGACACCGTCGTTGAAGGCGATTTTCCCCCCGACGACGCCCAGGTGTTCGCAGCCCCGTCTGAACGCGCCGGTGAAGCCCTCGTGGTCGTTCCATTCGGCGTAGAAGGGGACGCCGCCGAAGGCGTTGACCATCTCCTCCTTATAGAGCAGGGGCGTCATGGCGAAGCATCGGCAGTCCTTCGACACCATCAGTCCCCTGACCCTTTCATCGGGGTGGGTGTCCAGCCCGCCGATGTACTCCAGGTCCGTGGAAGGGCCGAGGTAAATGGCGTCGAGTCCCAGCTTCTTCAGTTCCGCTGCCAGCAGTTCCACTCTTTTCTGATTGATCATGAATGTCCCCCCGAAGTGGTGTTTTTTTTGCGGCCCGCATGCCAATCATTCCCCGAAGCAGGAGCTGCCCGGAGAGCGGCCGCTGTTTCATGCCGGATGTATTTTTTTCCGCCCCATCATAATACTTCTTTTGTTCATAATCCACAGGGAGGCCATGACCGGAGAAGAAAAGAGCGCGGCAGACATATATAAAATTTTAGATTGACCAATATTGTATGCCGTAAATTATGCCCTGTGCTTTCATATTGCGGCAATTATATAAATGATGGTATGTTTTTTGTGCAGTTCCATTAGGATTGACTTAAAAATCTGTCAGGAATATTATTGCATCGGCACCGTTTTTTCCGCCGGGGCCGCAGGTCAAATTTCTTATCCGAAGGGGAGGGAATTGAATGAAGAAGGTTTTTTGTGTTCTGCTGGCTGCCGTCATGATCTTCAGCCTTGCCGCGCCGGTTCTTGCTGCTGCCGGGAAGGTTGCGATCGTGACCAACACCGTATCGCAGAACGAGGAAGAGTACCGTTCCGCCCAGGAAATGGTCGCGAAGTACGGCGACAGGATCGTCCACGTGACGTGGCCCGACAATTTCATGGCCGAGCAGGAGCAGATGGTCAGCGTCGTCGCCAAGCTCGCCTATGACCCGGACGTGAAGGCTCTGGTCATCAACCAGGCCGTACCGGGAACGAACGCGGCGGTGGACAAGCTGCTCGAGACGCGGGACGATGTCTTTATCGTCTACAGCACTCCCCAGGAGAATCCCCCCGATGTGGCGTCCAGGGCCCAGCTCATCCTGCAGCCCGACGAACTGGCCATGGGCAACGCCATTCCCGTCCAGGCGAAGAAGCTCGGCGCGAAGGTCTTCGTTCACTATTCATTCCCCCGCCACATGTCCCAGGTGCTTCTTTCCTCCCGCAGGGAGCTCATGAAGAAGAAGTGCGCCGAGATCGGCCTCGAGTTCGTGGATGCCACGGCTCCGGACCCCACCGGCGACTCCGGTCTTCCCGGCGCCCAGCAGTTCATCCTTGAGGACGTGCCGAAGATGGTGGCGAAATACGGCAAGGACACGGCGTTCTTCTCCACGAACTGCGCCATGCAGATCCCCCTGATCAAGGCCGTCGTCGATACCGGCGCCATCTATCCCCAGCCCTGCTGCCCGTCGCCCTACCACGGCTTCCCCACGGCTCTCGGCATCGAGTCCGACAGCTCCAAGCCCGGCGACCTCCAGCACGTCATCGATGAAACCCGGCGGATCCTGAAGGAAAAGGGCATGTCCGGCAGGCTTTCCACGTGGCCGGTGCCCGTGGCCATGATGTCCACCGTGGCCTCCACGGAATACGCCTTCAAGGTCATGGCGGGCGAGGTTCCCTTCGACAAGCTCGACATGAAGGTTCTTGAGCAGTGCATGGCCGATTACGCCAAGGTCGCGGTCTCTGCGACCCCCTACGTTGACGAGGCAGGCAAGAAGTACGACAACTACCTGTTCGTCCTGATGGACTTCCTGACCTACTAGGGAAGGCCGGTACACAAGAGGCTGTACCGGGCGAAATTTTTGGATGAAAGACTGCATCACGAGCGGTGTCCGGGGACGAACGGATCCTTCAACGAAGCAGGGGTTTTCGGCGGACAGCTTCAGTGCCGAAACCGCTGCCGGGGTTGAATCCCTTCGCCCCCGCTTTTTTTGCAGCCTTCATCCCGATTTTGATGTACAGGGGGTAATGCGTTGAGCGACAGCCTTCTCCAGTTCAGGAACATATCCAAGAGCTACTATGGAAACAGCGTTCTGACGGACATCAATTTCGATGTCAAAAAGGGAGAGATTCACGCCCTCATCGGAGAGAACGGCGCCGGAAAATCCACGCTGATGAACATCCTCTTCGGCATGCCGGTCATCACGAGCACCGGAGGCTACGAGGGCGACGTCCTGATCGACGGAGAGAAAATCAGCTTCAGGTCACCCCACGAGGCCATGTACGCCGGAATAGGCATGGTCCACCAGGAATTCATGCTCATTCCCGGATACTCGATAACTGAAAACATCAAGATCAACAGGGAAATCACCACCCCGAACCCCGTCTCCCGAATCTTCGGCAAACGGCTTGAAACCCTCGACATGGCGTCCATGAACGCCGATGCCCGCAGGGCCCTGGACAACCTCGACATGGGAATTGACGAGTACATCCTGGTGGCCGGCCTTCCCGTGGGGCACATGCAGTTCGTGGAAATTGCCCGGGAGATCGACAAGACGGGCATCAAGATCCTCGTCTTCGACGAGCCCACCGCGGTGCTCACCGAGTCGGAGGCCAGGAATCTTCTCGCGGCCGTCAAGCGCCTGGCCGCGAAAGGCATCGGCATTGTCTTTATCAGTCACAGGCTCGATGAGATCATCAATGTGGCGGACAGGGTCACCATCCTCCGGGACGGGGAGCTCGTCGCCACGAAGAACATTGAAGATACCAGCGCCGTGGAGATCGCCGCCCTGATGATCGGCCGCAAGGTGGCCATCGACCGGGTCCAGTCCGAGGGGCGGAAGGTTTCCGATGAGGTTGTCCTCGGCATACGGGACCTGCACGTGGGCATGCCGGGAGAGATGGTCCGGGGCATCGACCTCGACATCCGGAAGGGCGAAATCGTCGGCATCGGCGGCCTTGCGGGGCAGGGGAAGCTCGGCATAGCCAACGGCATCATGGGAACCTATCCGGCCAGGGGAAAGGTGGCCTTCAACGGCAAACCCATGACCCTGGGCGATCCCCATGCCGCCATCGCCTCGGGCATCGGTTTCGTCAGCGAGGACAGGAAGGGCGTCGGCCTCCTGCTCAACGAATCCATCGAGCTGAACATCGCCTTCACCGCCATGCAGGTGGGCAACCGGTTCCTGAAGAAGGGGGGGCCCTTCCGCTTTCAGGACGACGCCGGTATTCGGAAGCATGCCCTGAAGATGATCAAAGACCTCGACATCCGCTGCGAATCCCCCCTGCAGCACGCGGGCAGCCTGAGCGGCGGCAACCAGCAGAAGGTCTGCGTCGCCCGGGCGCTCACCCAGGATCCGGTGTTCCTTTTCGTCTCGGAACCCACGCGGGGCATCGACATCGGAGCAAAAAAACTGATCCTCGACCTGCTTCTCAAGCTCAACGAGGAGCAGGGAATGACCATCGTCATGACCTCTTCGGAACTGGCGGAGCTGCGGAGCATCTGCGACAGGATCGTCATCGTCTGCGAGGGCAGGGTGGAAGGCGTGCTGCCCCCCGACGCCTCCGACGCGGACTTCGGCCTGATGATGTCCGGCAGCAGGGGCCTGAAAGCGGAAGAGTCACCCGAGAGGAGTGCCCATCATGGCTGAGATGAACGGAAACGGCAACAACCATCTACGGACTTCCGGGGGCCTGTTAGGTGATATCGGCCTGCCCACGGTGATCATCGCCGTCTTCTGGGTACTCACCCTGGTCGCCGGCCATTTCGTGGGGATCTCCATGTCCACCCTGGTCAGCGACACCATCAAGCGGGCAGGAATGAACGGCATCCTCGTCCTTGCCATGGTGCCCGCCATCCAGTCCGGCACGGGGCCGAACTTCGCCCTTCCCATCGGGATCGTCTGCGGGCTCCTGGGGCTCGTCACCTCCATCGAGATGGACATGACGGGGATGGCGTGGCTCCTGACGGCCTTCGCCCTTTCCATACCCCTGGCGTCTGCGGTGGGCTACGGCTACGGCAAGCTGATGAATGCCGTCAAGGGCTCGGAGATGACCATCGCCACCTATACCGGCTTTTCCATCGTGGCCCTCATGTGCCTGGCGTGGCTCATGATCCCCTTCCGCAACCCGAAAATGGGCTGGTTCATCGGCAAGGGACTCCGGGAGACCATCCAGCTCGACGCCGTGGGCGGAGCCCAGCTCCTCAACAACTTCCTCCTCTTCACCGTCGGCGACGTGATCGTTCCCACGGGGCTTCTCCTCACTTTTGCCTTCTTCGCCTTTCTCGTCTGGCTCTTCTTCCGGTCGAAGCTCGGAATCGCCATTTCCGCCGGAGGCATCAACCCGAAGTTCGCCCAGGCCGCAGGCCTGAACATCGACCGGAACCGTGTCCTGGCGAACGTGCTGTCCACCGTCCTCGGCGCAGTGGGCATCATCGTCTACTCCCAGAGCTACGGGTACGCCCAGCTCTACACGGCGCCCTTGATGATGGCCTTCCCCGCTGTGGCGGCAATCCTCATCGGAGGAGCTACCGCATCCCGGGCGAAGGTGTCTCACGTGGTCATCGGAGTCGTTCTCTTCCAGGGACTCCTCACCACGGCCCTTCCGGTGGCCAACGAAATCTTCGCCGGCACCGACCTGTCGGAAATCATGAGGATGATCATCCAGAACGGAATCATACTTTACGCCCTGACCCAGGTAAAAAGAGGTGTGCAGTGATGGACGGACTCAACAGGAACTCGAACGGCGCAGGCTCCTGGATTCTTGAAAACCTGGTGACCATCATCTTCGTCGCCTTCACCCTCTTCGGCTTCATGGTCTCCAGCGGGGTATCCGTGGGCTTCTTCTTCTCCGAGCTTTCCAGCAGGGTGTTCCGGAACTCCTTCCTCGTCCTGTCCCTCATCATCCCGGTCCTTGCCGGCCTCGGCCTCAACTTCGGCATCGTCATCGGCGCCATGTCCGGCCAGCTGGCCATCGCCCTTGCCCGGTACTTCGAAATGGGAGGCCTGTCGGGTCTCCTGTTCTGTTTCGCGGTGGCCATGGCGGCTGCGGCCCTCTGCGGCTACTTCACCGGAAAACTCTACAACAAGACCCGGGGCCAGGAAATGATCGCCAGCCTCATCGTCGGATTCTTTGCCAACGGTATCTACCAGTTTCTCTTCCTCTTCGTCGTCGGCGTGATCATCGCTGTTCCGGCAACCCACCCCATGATCAAGCCTGACGGAATCGGCATCCGGATGACCGTGGACCTCGTCCCGGTCAAGCAGGGCGGCCTCAAATACGCCCTGGACAACATCTACCAGGTCCCCTTCGTCCACGCCCTTCTTGCGGTAGCCCTGGGGCTTCTCCTGCTGCTGGCCGTCCGCTACTGGCTCAACATACGGAAAGGCCGCTCGTACCTGAACAGCCGCTCCTCCCTCATCGTCAACGGGGGCCTGTGCCTCGCCCTTGCGGGTGCGGCGATCCACGCCATGATGACCAAATCCGAGCTCATGATGGTCCGCAAGGTCCCCGTGGTGACTGGGCTGCTGATCATCGGCCTCTGCGTGTTTACGGTGCTCATCATGAAGACCAAGCTGGGCCAGGATTTCCGTTCGGTGGGGCAGAGCCAGCACACTGCGGAAGTATCGGGTATCAACGTGGACAGGACGAGGATCATCGCCACCATGATCTCCACCGTGCTCGCGTCCTGGGGGCAGATCATCTACCTTCAGAACATGGGCACCCTGAACACCTACAACGCCCACACCCAGATCGGCATGTTCTCAGTGGCGGCCCTCCTCGTGGGAGGCGCCTCCACCTCGAAGGCCAGCATAACCCACGCCATCTTCGGGACCATTCTCTTCAACGCCATGTTCATCATGTCGCCGGAGATCGGCCAGTCCCTCTTCGGACAGGCCATACTGGGCGAATACTTCAGGACCTTCATGGTCTACGGCGTCATCGGCGTGGCCCTCGGCATCCACGTATGGAAGGCCAACAAGAAGAGCCGGATCATGGTGGAATAGGAAATTTCACAGCCGGTAAAACAGCGCCCCCGCCTTTCCTTGCCGGAAAAGCGGGGGGCGTTGTTGACCGTTTGTTTTAAGGCTTCACACGCCGGAGACTGCCACAGGGAAACCGCCGGCGGGGACTTCAGTACCCGTGCCGCTTTTTGTTTATCTCTTTAGCGAACTTCCTGGCGTTCTTCATGCCGCCCACTTCAGCGAACATGACGGAGAGTTTTTCCGACTCGATCTGCCGGGAGTTCAGCCCCTCATACCCGGCTTCCTTCTTCAGCTTCTTCCAGGCCGCCAGCCGTTCCGCCGAAAGCAGTCCTTCGTCCATAGCCCGCCAGACTGCGCAGCCCGGCTCCCCCGAATGGGTGCAGTCCCGGAAGCGGCACTCTGCGGCCAGTTCACCGATATCCGCAAAAGCCTTTGAAAAATCGGCACTTTCAATGCCCAGCTCCCTCATTCCGGGAGTGTCGATCACCGCTCCGCCCTCCGGAAGCGCTATAAGCTCCCGCCTCGTGGTGGTATGGCGCCCCTTGTCGTCGTTCCGCAGCCCTTTGGTCGCCAGGGCGTCCCACCCCAGCAGCCGGTTGATCAGGGTGGACTTCCCCACGCCGGAGGAGCCTATGAAGGCCACTGTCTTTCCCCGGCCCAGGTATCTCCGTACGGAGGTCCATCCGTCTTCCGACAGGCTCGAGGTTACCAGCACCTCCGCCCCGCAGGCCACGGTTCCAATTTCGGAAAGCCTGCGGGCCAGGTCGGGGCACAAATCGGCCTTCGTCAGCACGATCACCGGAACGGCACCGCTGTCCCAGGCCACGCCCAGGTACCGCTCCATTCTCCGCAGGTTGAAGTCGCTGTTCAGGGACATGCAGAGAAACACGGTGTCGATGTTCGCCGCCACTACCTGCTCGTCGTTGGACGTCCCCGCAGCCTTCCGGATAAAGGCGCTCTTCCTCGGCAGCACGGCATGGATGATCCCGTTGCCGCCTGCGTTTCCGCTCCGGTCGAGCAGGACGAAGTCCCCCACCGCCGGGAAATGGGACAGGGTTCCGGCCTCAAAACGGAACTTTCCCGAAACCTCCGCCGTCAGTTCGCCCCTCTCGGCTACGGCCGTGTAGAGGTCCCTGGACTGGGAAACGATCCTTCCGGGGAAAAGCCCGGGGTATGCCACGGAAGCCCCGGCGAGGAGTTCCCGCCCGAGACCCAGATTTTCCATATCTATAGTGTTCAATTTTCACCCTCCAAAAGATGAGATTGTCGAAGTCTTTTGGGAGGTGTATACAGGGCCTTACCTCGTACGCACCTCCCGGAATGCCGCAATCTCCGGGGCGCAGGTCTTCAACATACAACAACAGCTCCTTAAGAAAGAAATATGTGCCGCCGCCTGATGATAGCACTTGGGGTCCGTTTTTCAACAAGCTGCTTCTTTTTTGTTTGTGGCGGAACCCGTTTTTAAATTGTATTTCTTCCCGGGGTGTTTTTTCTTCGGTGGAGCCCTGCCCGGATCCGGCTTGACGTCTATTCTTTCATGGCGTAACGTATGAACTGAAAGGAGTTGATTTCCATGGCCGTTGCCGCCTTTCAGGAAAAAGAAGAATTGCGCAGAATAGTTGACTCCATGAGCCCTGACGACATCAGAAAGCTGCTTGATTACGCCGCTTTTCTCCGTTTTCTTGAAGATCGGGAAGATGCTGAGGATGCGGCTTACATCGCGGCGCACAAGGATGAGCCAAGCATCCCGCTGGAAGAAGCTTTGAAGGAGCTTGGGCTTTGAGCCCGACGTATTCGGTATCGATCAAGAAAGATGCCGTCAAGGCAATTGCGGGTTTTGACCGGACGTACCAACGCCGTATTGCTGAAGTTCTGCGGACTCTGGCGTCTGATCCAAGACCCCGGGGTTGCGCACCTTTGAAAGGAATTCCGGATACCTGGCGTGTTCGTGTAGGAGACATCCGTATTGTCTATGAAATCAATGACAGTGTTCTCCTTGTGCACGTTGTCCGGATTGCCCACAGAAGAGATGTGTACAGGAAATTATAAAAACACCTGGAGACGTCGATTCGTTAATACATCCCGTTTCTCAATCCCTATCCCTTTCTGAAGACAAACAAACCCCGATGCCCCCATGGTGCAGGGAAGGTCACAGAACCGCTGAAGGTCGTATCCGATGACGGGGGGAGCGAAATGGAGCAGAAGAAAAGCCGGAAAGAAATCAACCTGGCTGAATGGAACAATCCTGGCGCCTGCCCGATGCTTTCCCCGTGCGTGATGGCTTTCGTTGCGGATTTTCCCCCGTTCAAAACCATTTCCTTCGTTTGAAAAAGTAAAGAAGGCTGAAGGCTATCATGAGCATGACCCCCCAGGTCAGGTAGTAGCCGAAGGGCCATTTCAGCTCGGGCATGTGTTCGAAGTTCATTCCGTACACCCCGGCGATGAACGTCATGGGGATGAAGATCGTGGAAATGATGGTGAGCACCTTCATAATTTCGTTCATGCGGTTGCTGACGCTGGACAGGTAGGTGTCATGAATGCCGCCCAGAATGTCCCGGAACGTCTCCACCATGTCGATGATCTGGATGATATGGTCGTACAGATCCCGCAGAAAGACCCGTGTTTCCGGCCTGATCAGGGCGGTTTCGCTCTTTTCCAGTGCGCCGACCTCTTCCCGCAGGGGCCAGACGGCCTTGCGGAATTTCAGGATTTCCCGCTTCAGATGGTGCACGTTCTGAATATCCCCCGGCTTGGGGTGACTCATGATATGGTCGTCCATGTCCTCGATACGGTCCCCTATACGCTCAACGGCCAGGAAATAATGGTCCACGGCCGCGTCCATCAGAGCGTATGCGAGAAAATCCGCTTTCATTGAACGGATTCGCCCCTTGGCGCTCCTGATCCGTTCCCGTACATAGCCGAAAACATCCCCTTCACGCTCCTGGAAGGAAATCACATAATTGTTTCCGAGAATCAGGCTGACGTGTTCAATTTCAAGCCGGTTTGCCGCTTCATCAAAGACCATCATTTTCAGAACGACATAGACATAGTTCGGAAATTCTTCAACTTTCGGTCGCTGGGTGGTGTTGACGATATCTTCCAAGGTCAGCGGATGAAGGTCAAAGAGCTTTCCCAGCGACTCTATCAGGCCGATATTATGAATTCCATTGACATTGATCCAGGTCACACCGGGGGCATTCGGATAATCCCTGCACTGTTCAGGGGATACGTCGGTCATTTCCTTCAACGCCGCAGTATCGTACTGAATGACATCGATTTTCGGCCTGTCTACCTGCTGTTCTCCGATAAAAATCATGGTGCCGGGAGACATGCCGGCTTTGGGGCCGTATCCGGCGTGTTTTCTTCGTTCACTTCTTTTCGAGGCTGGCATTTTTTCTCTTCACCCCTGCTTATTCAAACGGCTGACAGCCCGGGCGGGCAGTTCGGCAAACCGCCCCGGCGGTCCTGAACCTATAATACGTTTCAGGCGGTCCGTAATCAAACTTTTTTGGTAAACGTGCCCTGCAGTCAGGGCAGAAAATCCTTGAAACGAAGAATCGGACAAGGAAGAAGTCCGGCTGTCTGCTGCTTTTTCGTCTGTCACCGTTTTGCCATCCGTACAAGGTCTATAATGTTCGTGACGGCAGCGCCATGTATCCGCTCCGTCTGAAGGAGGAACTCGCCTTATGAAACCACGAATCAGCATGATCACTCTCGGGGTCCGGGATCTTGAGAGAGCGGTGAAATTCTACGGAGAGGGGCTTGGCTTTCCCATGATGGAAACCTCGCCCGGTGTCGCGTTTTTCCCCCTCAACGGCACGTGGCTGAGCCTGTATCCCCGTGAGGCCCTGGCGGAAGACGCCCGGGTTTCACCTGAGGGCAGCGGGTTTGAATCCTTCACCCTGGCCCACAACGTGCAGTCCGAGGCGGAAGTGGACGAGGCCATGGCCCGGGCGGTCCGGGCCGGAGCCACGGCGGCCAAGCAGCCGGAAAAGGTGTTCTGGGGCGGCTACAGCGGCTATTTCAAGGACCCGGACGGCCATCTTTGGGAAGTGGCGTACAACCCCCATTTCTGGGTCGGCCCCCGGGACGACCAGGCGTAAAAGAATTATTGTTCTGAAAGGAGGTCCGTTATGGCGACTCTGAAACCAGTCTTCATCGGACATGGTTCCCCGGAAAATGCGATTGCGGAGAATAGCTATTCCCGGTTCCTCGGCGCTTACGCGAACAAAATCCCGAAGCCTGAAGCCGTCGTCGTCATTTCGGCCCACTGGCAGACCAGGGGGACCTTCATCACAAGCGGAAGAACCCCCCAGCAGATCTATGATTTCTGGGGCTTTCCCGACGAGCTGTACAGGCTGGAATATGCCCCCGGCGGCTCGCCGGAAACGGCGGCCCTGATCGCAAACGCGGGCCTTGGGGTATCTGAAGACCCGGAGCGCGGAATCGACCATGCCGCGTGGGCCGTGATGAAGCATATGTATCCGGCGAAAGACGTTCCTCTGCTCGAGATGAGTCTCGACGTCAACAAAACTGAAGAAGAGCATTTTGAAATGGGGAAGAGGCTGGCGAAATTCGGTCAGAACGGGATATTGTTCATGGGAAGCGGGAATATGGTCCATAATCTGCGGAACATCAGTTTTGACCCAAAACAGAAACCGTTCCCCTGGGCGGTGAAGGCCGACCTCTGGCTGAAGGAAGCCATAGAGAAACATGAGGTTGAGAAGCTCATTCACTACAGGGAGAAAATGCCCGAGTACCGAATGTCCGTTCCGACTGACGAACATTTCCTCCCGCTGCTCTATATCATGGCAATGAGGGGAGAGGGGCAAAGAGCGGGGACACTATACGAAGAGATACAGAACGGCAGCATTTCCATGAGATCCATAGAGATCGGATGACAGGCGCCGGATGCGAGAAAATCAGGGGATACCCTTCAATACCCGGGAGAGTCATAGTTTCATCGACGGTCTGCACGTGGGGCAGTATTACGAGAAGCTCCATGAACTGATCCGGGAGCAGATGAAGAAATAACCTTCGGACCTGGGCGGCCGGAGCATTCCATCCACCGGGAAAGTGTGAGGAAAGGCATGATTTTGACAGCGAGGTTATTCCTGGAGCCGATAACACCGGAAGACGCGGACGGAATTCGGTTCCTTGCGGGGGACGAGGCCGTTGCCCGCAGCGCCCTGAACATTCCCCATCCCTTCGAAGAGGGCATGGCCGAGGCATGGATCGGCGGACTGAAGCCCGATGACGTGGTTCTGGCCATCCGGCAAAAGGGGAAGGACTCCATCATCGGCATGATCGGCCTGATCCGGGACGAGGTGAACGAAAGCGCCGAGCTGTCATACTGGATCGGCCGCCCGTACTGGGGCCGCGGTTTCGCCAGCGAGTCGGCGATGGCCGTTGTGGAGTACGGTTTCCGCAGCCTGGGCCTCAACCGGATATTTGCCACCACCCTGGGCCGCAACGCCCCGTCGATTCGGGTGCTCGAGAAAGCAGGCTTTACCCCGGAAGGGTGTCTGCGCAGCCACGTGAAACACTGGGGCCAGTTCGAAGATCTGCTGTACCACGGGCTTCTGCGGAAGGAATATGAAAGCCGGGGGATTCGGGAAACCTCACCGGAACCCGGGATTCTGAGTAAATGATTCTGGCGTCGCTGATAGGGGTAAAAACGCTCTCAGGGAACAAGCTAGGAACCAATAGCGTGCCGGGCGGGATTCGGGGGAAGCAATGAGTGGTCCGCAGACACCCCGGAGCAATCCGGGCAAAAAAAGGGGCGATACGATGTCCGAACTGCATGAAGAAGTTTCAATCCGGCTGATCAACGACAAGGTCCTGTTTACCGGCGTTTCACTTGCCAGCCCGGACCACCCGGTGAGTATTGATTACGTCCCGCCCCTTGGGGACGGAATGGGGTTCAGGGGGCTTGAACTGTTTCTTCTCAGCTTCGGCGGATGCAGTGCCACGGCCGTTGTGGCTCTTCTGCGGAAAATGGGGAAGACGGTCTCCGGATTTGAAGTCAGGGCAAAGGGCACAAGGAGCGAGAAGCCTCCCATAAAGCTTGAAAAGATCTGCATCGAATTTCTCCTGGAGTCGAAGGACGCGGAAGAAAAAGATCTCCGGAGGGCGGTCCAGCTTGCGGAGGAGTCCGTCTGCCCTGTCTGGCAGCTGATAAAGAACAACGTGGACGTCGTGCCGGAATGCAGGATCATCGAATAGCCGGAAAAGAGACGGCGGGACCGGGGGAATGATCACATATCTGGGTCCTGAGGACATGCAGGCCGTTCTGGCTTTGGCATCCCAGGTGGAAGACATTTTCGGCCGGATGGTCGGGGTCGCCGATTTTGAAACGGGCCTTCAAGAGTGTCTGAAAACGAACCGGGTACTGGGCTGCAGGGAGCAAAACGAACTCTGCGGAGCGGCCATTCTCGACCTGGAAGGGAACGAACTGTGCTGGTTCGTCGTCGATTCCGGGAAGAGAGGCCTGGGGATCGGCGCCCGTATGCTGGAAAAAGTGATCGGCGAGCTGGATTCCTGCAGGGACATGATTGTGCAGACCTTTGCGCCCGGCGTTCCGGAAGGCGAGGCGGCAAGAAGGCTGTATATGAAGTACGGATTCGCGGACAGGCGGGATGGAGGCCTCAACCCCGCAGGCATCCCGACGGTGATCATGGTCCGGGAAAAGAAATAGAGGGAGCTTTTGCCTGATTGAGTCCCCGAAGGAGAAGGATCTCGGTTTTTTGTCATCCTGAGGAGCGTTTTCTGCGACGATCGCGCAGCATCCCCGAAGGGGGAGGATCTCGGGGTTGCTTTTGGTTTTGCTCAACTGCGAGATCCCTCGCATTCGCTCGGGATGACAATCCCTGAGGGCGTTTTTTGCCAGATCGCGTCCCCGAAGGGGGAGGGATCTCGGGGTTGATTCTGAAGACCCTAAGACCAGATCCTTCACTTCGTTCAGGATGACAAATCTCCTGTCATCCCGAGGCGGGCGTCCCCGAAGGGGGAGGATCTCGGGGTTGATTCTGAAGACCCTAAGACCAGATCCTTCACTTCGTTCAGGATGACAAATCTCCTGTCATCCCGAGGCGGGCGTCCCCGAAGGGGAAGGATCTCGGGGTTGATTCTGAAGACCCTAAGACCAGATCCTTCACTTCGTTCAGGATGACAAATCTCCTGTCATCCCGAGGCGCAGCATCCCCGGAGGGGAGGAGGGATCTGATTTAAAGGTCTTAAAGACCGAACCGAGATTCTTCGGGCTTCGCCCTCAGAATGACACCTCCTCCCCGAAGGGGAAAGATCTGCAGTTGAGACAACATCTGAGCGCGAGAGACCCATAATTAGAAAATTTCCTGTATTATGGTGGTGTTTCATAACGTCACGTTCCTTTGACGAGAAATCGGGTAGAATCGCTGAAATCCGAGTGAAGAGAGAAAGAGAACGAGGGGGGAAACCTTCATGCCCTTGCAGGACCTGCTGAACCAGGCCGTGGAAGTGAGGCCGGGCGACCATCTGGTCGCTCTCTACGCGGAAGAGAAAGAAATTGAGGACTATGTGACTTCGTTCATTCATTCCGCCCTGTTGCGAAATGAGCGGTGTCTTTACATCACAGGGGACGTGGATTCTTCCGCCGTGCTTCGGAGGGTTGATAGCCTCTCAGCCGGTTCCGGTGCCTCCGGTGAACTTCTCGTGCTCGATAAATCGGACGTTTATTCCAAGGGAGGCAAGTTTTCTCCGGATAAGCTTATCTCAACTTTCGCAGGACCTTGAAAACCGTAAATCGTTGTCATGACATGGAAAAAGCAGTTAAAACGCTCATTTTATTCCTCAGGAAGCGGGGCGTTTTCCGTACGAATTCCACGAACATCCGTTCCA